>Ga0209793_1000012_pt1:0-267500 | contig 512799 bp, 401 predicted proteins | sample EBPBio122009_DNA_FD_185863 | JGI IMG/M metagenome (GOLD analysis project Ga0209793, IMG submission 185863) | Wastewater treatment Type I Accumulibacter community from EBPR Bioreactor in Madison, WI, USA - Reactor 1_2/2/2009_ DNA (SPAdes) (version 2) | ecosystem: Engineered >...
TCCTTGCTCTTGAATTGCTTGAAAAAATCCTTCGGCAGGATTGGCTTTTGTTCGTCCATAAAACTGTATTTAAAGGTAATGAAATGAGGGCCCAAGGCCCGGTGCCAATCTTGCCGGCTGCGTTACGATCGGCTTCGCTACGCTTCGCCTCTCTTCACTCCGCCGACAAGGTTACTTACCTCTGAACACAGCTATAGAATACATTTACACAAAGTGTTTTATACTACCATTTTTTTTGATTATGAACCTGATATATACTGCTCCAGGTGACTAATGGTTTCTTGTTGTCTTTTCATTTTGGCACCCACTACATCACTCATAGAGATGATGCCTGCTAATGCATTATTGGCAAAAACGGGTAAATAACGAATGTGCTTATTGCTCATTAATGTCATGCAATGATCGATGGTATCTGTAGGTGCCACCGCCGGCAAATCGGTGGTCATGATATCGGCCACCACCGTGTCTGTTGAATTCTTCCCTTTCAGAATAACTTTCCGTGAGTAATCTCTTTCTGTAACAATGCCACAGTAAGTGCCGTTGTCGAGCACTACCACAGATCCGATGTTTTTTTCATCCATCAGTTTAAGTACATCAATTACAGCAGTACCTGGCGAAATGGAAATGACGGCACTACCTTTTTTGGCGAGAATGTCGGATACTTTCATGGCTTTTCAGTTTTAAAGGGAGAATTAAGATAGCACATTTAGTAACCCACTGCATTTGTTGACTGCCTATCGGCGAAAAAAAATCTAAAAAACATTTACATTATAGTTTGGTTTATAAAATAAACTACTCTATGTTTGTCTCATCAAAGCGAATAATCAATGCAAACGGTCATCCTCACACTCATTTCAATTTTCAGCACTCTTGGGTTGCTTGCACAGCAAACTACCCTCACCGGCACCATCACAGACCTTAAAAAAAGACCCATTGCAGGCGTAAGCGTATCTATTGCCGATAGTTACGATGGCGCCAGTACCGATAGCATTGGTCGTTTCGCCTTCAGCACTACCGACACCGGCAAGCACACACTCCTGGTAAGCATGTTAGGTTATAAAAGCTGGGAGCAGCCAGTGGAACTTCGAGGCGGCTCCCAGTCTTTCAGCATTCAGTTGAAAGAATCGCCCAATGAACTGACTGCTGTAGTTATTACTGCTGGTGCTTTTGAAGCCGGCGATACCAAAAAGGCCACCGTATTGAAGCCACTCGATATTGTGACCACAGCCAGTGCCAATGCCGATGTAGCCGCCGCCATGAAGACCCTGCCCGGCACACAGCAAATTGGTGAAAGTGCCGAACTCTTTGTACGGGGTGGCGAAGGCTACGAAACCAGGCAGTTTATTGATGGCACTACGGTCGCCAATCCGTTTTTCGGACAGGCGCCCAACATTGCCAGCCGTGGACGTTTTTCGCCTTTTTTATTCAAAGGCACAGTATTTAGCACCGGTGGCTATTCGGCGCTGTATGGCCAGGCGTTGTCTTCGGCTCTCATTTTGGAAAGTATTGATTTGCCAGAGCGGTCGGAAGCCAGTGCGTCTTTTTCGCCTTTGTTTGTTGGGGCACAATACCAGCATTTGGCCAAAGATTCGCTGCATAGCTGGGGCGCCAGTGCCGGCTACACCAATGTGGGGTTGTACTTCAAGGCGGTAAAACAACAGCCCGATTATTTTAAAGCACCGGAAGTATTGAATGGCGATGCCAATTTCCGTATCAAAACATCCCGCACTGGCATGCTCAAGTTTTATGGCAGCTACGCAAAAAATATATTGGGCTTGCGCAATCCGGATATAGACATGCCGGTTTTGAAAAATGCTTTTGAACTCAACAATAGCAACATCTACACCAACATTAGCTACAAAGAAAGAATTGCCAACAGGCTGAAATTACAAACCGGTTTCAGCTACAGCCAAAACAAAGACAACATTCACCAGCAGGTGCAAGATGCTGATAATAAACCTGTGCAACATACGCTGCCAGATTGGGTGGCTGCTAAAAACTTTCGACTTGCTACCAACAGCAAACTCATGCAGCTACGGGCAGTGGTAGATTATAAATTGTCGGGCCTGAGTGCTGTAAAAGCAGGCGCAGAATATTGGTATAGCAAAGATGAAAATCAATACCAGCAATTTCCGGTTGCGGCATTACAAGATCATTTCACAGCTGCTTTTGCAGAAGCAGATGTTTACATCAGCAACGGATTGGCGGCGAGAGCAGGCGTAAGGGCAGAACATTCTTCTCTGTTGCAAAAAACGAATGTTGCACCCAGGGCTTCACTGGCATACAAGTTGGCTAACGCTGCGCAGCTTTCAGCAGATTATGGCGTGTTTTATCAAAAGCCTCAATCGCATTATTTAATGTGGCATCCACGCCAGAATCAGTTGCGGGCAGACCATTACATAGTCACGTATCAAAAGATTGGTTTCAACAAAGTATTTCGGGCACAGGTATTTCACAAAGAGTACAAGCAACTCACCAAAACCTTTCCCGATACCAGTAGTACCGGCACCGGATATGCCCGTGGAGCAGAACTCTTTTGGCGTGATAAATCCACTTTCAAAAACTTTGATTACTGGTTCACTTATTCTTACCTCGATACTAAGAGAGCTTACCTCAATTATCCTTACGAAATGCAGCCAACATTTGCTGCTACGCATACCGCCAATTTGATTGTAAAAAGATTTTTCACCAAAATGAAAACACAGCTGAATATCAATTATCAATTTGCCGCTGGTCGTCCGTATTATCAATTCAAATATAATAACGGTGCTCAGCAATGGGATGTGCTCGATCAGGGCAAAACCATTGCATACAACAACCTGAGTTTTAGTGCCAACTATCTGGCCAATATGGGCAAAGCCTTTGGCGTAGTAGTGCTGAGTGTAACCAATGTGCTCAACAGTAAGCAGGTGTTTGGCTACAACTATAACGCAGATGGCAGCAATAAAGTAGCCGTTGTGCCACCTGCCAACCGGTTCATTTTCTTGGGCCTCTTTTTAAGCTGGGGAACCGACCGTACACAAGATGCCATCAACAATAATTTATAACCGATTTCATTTCATCAACCACACAAACTCCTATCATGGACAACATGCACAACAATGAACTTTGGGAAACAGCCCGCAGAAGGGCAGCTTTCAAAAAAAGCCTGAGTTCTTACTTTTTGGTCAATGCTTTTTTGATTGGCATTTGGTACTTCACTACGGGTGGTAACAGCCGCCATTTCTGGCCCATTTGGCCCATTCTAGGCTGGGGACTTGGCCTGGCTTTTCAGTATGCCAATGCCTACATGGGTACACAATTGTTTTCTGCAGAAAAAGAGTATGAAAAGCTCAAACAACAACAACGATAAACACATTCTCCATCACCTCATCACTTCAAAAAAATCACTATGAAAAAAGTATTTATTCTTTGCCTTACTGCCGTATTGGCTATAGCTGTACAAGCTCAAAATGAGAAGTACGTAAATTTCATGAAGAAGAATATTGCAGCACTCGACTCTGCCAAAAGCCCAGAAGACTTGCAGGTGTCGGCCAATAACTTTGAACGAATTGCCAACACTGAAAAGGATGCGTGGCTGCCAAATTATTACGCAGCGTATGCCTATATCATGAAGGCGTACTTTGTAAAAGAAATGAAAGACATTGATCCGCTGTGCGATAAAGCAGATGTGCTGCTGGCCAATGCTGAAAGCCTTTCCCAAAACAACTCCGAAATAGCTACCCTCAAAGCCATGTGCCTTACGGCACGTATGCGGGCCGATGGGAGCCGTGGCATGACCATGGGCCCCAAGGCTACTATGATTTTGCAGCAGGCCCTGCAGCAGCAACCAACAGGTAACCCACGTGCATTGATGCAAATGGCACAAATGAAATTTTATACGCCGCCTGCTTTTGGTGGTGGCAAAGATGCCGGTATTGAACTGCTGAAAAAAAGTATTGCTGCTTACGATAGCTTTAAGCCTGCCAGTGAGCTGGATCCCACCTGGGGCAAGCCCTATGCAGTTAATTTATTGGCACAATGGACAGCTCAGTAACTAGTATTTCTTGTGTATAAATCTGCCGCCAAAGAAGGAATGAGCTATTACCTTCACTCAATACAAAAGCAAAGATGGAAGACAAACCTTTAGACACCCACGAAAGCCTGCAGGTAATCAGTAGCATGATTGCTAAAGCGAAAGATTCGTATCACGATACTGGTATCGTATCCATTCTGTGGGGTACGGTCATTGGTCTTTGTTCATTAGCAACCTGGTCGCAAATACAATTCGACTACAAGCTGCCTTTTGATATTTGGGTGCTCACTTTTTTGGCGGTGATACCTACCGTTATTTTATCGGTAAAAGAAAACAAACAACGTAAAGTGAAAACTTACGACCAAACGGCTATGGACGCCGTTTGGATTTGTTTTGGTGTAGGTATTTTTTTGGTGGTACATGCCAATAATCATGTGTTTCAGATGGTGGGCGAATTAAAGAGTATGGTAGAATCTGCCGGAGAGCCAAGGCCAGCTCAAAGCTTTCTTGAATATTATTCCGCGTACATGCTGGTGCTGTATGGTATTCCCACCATCGTTACTGCCAGCATCAAAAACTTCAAACCCATGTGGGTGGGGGGTATTATTTGTTGGATAAGCGCATTGGTGGTTCCTTACACCAATATAAAGGTTGATATGTTGCTGATGGCGCTGTCTGCTATTACTGCATGGCTTTTTCCCGGCATCATCTTGTATTGCAAAACATTGGCAAGAAGGAAGGCAGTACATGTTTAAAGACCTCGATCCCATATTGCATTCGCAGCTCAGGCTCGCCGTAATGTCGCTGTTGATAACAGTGAAGGAAGCGGAGTTTACTTTTATTAAAGAAAAGACCAATGCTACAGCAGGCAACCTGAGTGTTCAAATCAATAAACTTAAGGATGCCGGCTACATTGAAGTAAAAAAACAGTTTAAAGACAACTACCCTCAAACACTTTGCAGCATTACAACTGCTGGTGTTGAAGCCTTCGAAAAATATGTGCGGGATTTACAATCGTATTTACAAATTGGGACAACGTAAGCGTTTGCGCATATCCCGTTTGTTTTGTCCGCCAAAAATGCCTGAGTTGTACCCAGAGCGGTTGAGGTTTAGCCCGAACTTAATAACCGCCGTCCAGTAAGCATCATTTTCATTGGGATTGCCACGGGGTCGTGTGTCTCTCGGTGGGGTATGAATGGTGCTTCTGTTGTACAATTGGCGGGCAAGTGCAGCCTGGCTGGCACTCAGGTAATTGGCAAACAAGTTCGGATCTACCCAGTCGCCTTGGTGTACATCATCAATATAATCGGTAAAGGCTGTGCGTTTATTGATTTCAAAACGCATGGTCAATTTGGGAGATACGTCGTACCGGAATCCGATACCCACCGGATAGGCAAATGAATTGAGCCGGTACTGTTTTCTATTGGGGTATTCTGCAAAGCCCTGACCTTCTAATCGCAGCGGATGCAAATCGACCCAGCCATTGGCGGTATAAGCTCTCGGGTTAAAAGTAAACCAACTGATACCTGCCATAATGTAGGGCGACAAGCGATAAGGAGTTTTATCGTACGACCGGAAAAGCTGTGGCAAATGCAATTCGCCCATCAGCATTACCTCTCTTATTGGGCTCCGGAAATTCAGGTTTCTTTCATAGCGGCCAATGGCACTTGGAGCGGTAGCGTTGGTTAGTAAACTATCATAGCCTTCTATGCGGCCCATGTTTGCTTCGAGGCGAACGCCAAACACATTGCGATAGCTGGCAATGGCATATAACCCTGTGCTGAAGTTTGTTTTTAATAAAGTGACCCCTGCAAACGGGCCCTGATAAACACGGGGATTACCTTGAATATCCGTTACCCCGTTCATGATGCCGAGGTTGATGCCTGCTTCAATCAATATTTCTGGTTCGTAAATACCGGTGCTGTATTGAAAGTAGCCCTGAGCCGAAAGCCCGGAGGAACTACCGAATAAAACCGTAGCCAGTGTGATGGGTAAGCAGTATTTTTTGAGCAACTGAAGCATGATGTCGAAAAGCAAAATAAAGAAAAATGGGCCAATTCAATGTTTAACTTTTGGTTGTTGCCTTTTTTGCCAAACGTTTTTGCTGTTGAATGTAGTAGGTACAAAGATGTGTTAGCCCGCAGTCGTCACATTTGGGTTTGCGGGCCAAACAGGTGTAGCGGCCATGCAATATGAGCCAATGATGTGCTTTGTGAATGAGTTCGGTTGGGAGATTTTTGACCAACTGTTTTTCGGCGGCCAATGGTGTTGTGGCTTTTTTGGTAAGGCCCAGCCGGGCACTCACCCGAAACACATGCGTATCCACCGCCATGTTGGGTTGTTGCGCAATTACGCTGGTTACTACATTGGCAGTTTTACGGCCAACACCCGGTAGTTGTACCAACTCTTCTACGGTCATGGGTACTTCGCCACCAAACTTATCAATCAGCATTTGGCCTAAGCCCAGCAGGTGCTTGGTTTTATTGTTGGGATAGCTGATGCTTTGTATTTGTGCAAACAGGTCGGCAAAATTTGCATTGGCTAGTGCCTTTGGCGTAGGGTACTTCCTGAAGAGTTCAGGTGTTACCATATTTACCCGCTTATCGGTACACTGTGCAGAAAGCACTACTGCAACCAAAAGTTCGAAAGGACTATCGTAAGTAAGTTCTGTTTCTGCCACAGGTATATGTGCCTGGAAATAGCGTATCACCGTGTCGTACCGTTCTTTTATTGTCATCCCGCTGTTGTTTGCTGTAAAGTGCGGCAAAGAAAATAAAAAACTATTCGATGGTGGCAGTATCTATTTCTGCCATGCCATAGGCCAGTATTGCTGCTACTGCTTGCCGGCGGGGAGCAATTTTAGCCTTATCCAGCGAACGGGCTGCATCTTGAATGACGCGGTATTTTTCTTGTAAAGGCCAGTTGCTCTCAAGAGCTTCGGCAATGGCTACGGTATCGGTTAGCGAGGATTCGTTGTAATGAAAAGCAATCAAATCTTCAGGAGTAAAGTTGCGCATAGGCAATAATCAGTTTAAGATTTCAGGCAGGTTTGTTAGTTAAAACGATGGTTGGCTGCCGATATTGTATAGCAGCAAAAAATAATGCCTAAAATAAAAGACTAGTTGCCGGTGGCGGGCACCACAAATACTTCTTCATTGGGCCGCTTCATGTAATACTTTTCCCGGGCGTATTTCTCCAGCATGGCTGGGTCATTGTCCAATGCCTGCAGCTCTTTTTTGGTCAGCTGAATCTGCTCTTTGTAGTACTCAATTTTTTCATTGAGTTCGTCCAGTTCGCCTGCCCGATGGCGCTGCGCAAAAAAGTCGTTCTTGTCAAAAAAAGCCATCCATACCCCAAAAGCTGCCAAAGCCAGCAGGTAGCGGTTGAGCAATATTTTTCGGAGAATGGTGAGCATAGCTTTTGTGTTCACTGCAAATATCATGCTCAGCTGTGCAAGTTGTATGCGGGGCATTCTCCACATCTTCACAAACAAAAAGCAGCCCCAGGCGAGGCTGCTTTTGTATGTATGTATTGGTAATGGAAATTATTTACCAAACTTGAGGTTTTTGCCAGGGAAGTAGGCACTTTCTTCCAGCAGTTCTTCAATGCGGAAGAGCTGGTTGTACTTGGCAATACGGTCGGTGCGGCTGGCGCTACCGGTTTTAATTTGGCCGCAATTGAGGGCTACTGCCAAATCAGCGATGGTAGTGTCTTCTGTTTCGCCGCTGCGGTGGCTCATGATGGTGTTGTAACCAGCATGCTGTGCCATGGTAACCGCGTTGATGGTTTCAGTAAGGGTACCAATCTGGTTTACTTTTACCAGCAGGGCATTGGCAATGCCTTTGTCGATACCTTGCTGCAGGCGGGTTACGTTGGTTACAAACAGGTCGTCGCCTACCAGCTGGCACTTGCTGCCAATGGCTTGGGTAAGCGCTTTCCAACCTTCCCAGTCATCTTCGGCCATGCCGTCTTCGATGCTGCAGATGGGATATTTCTTCACCCAGCTTTCCCAGTATTTTACGAGCTCTTCGCTCTTCATTTCTTTGCCGCTGCTCTTGTGGAACACATACTTTTTCTTTTTGCCATCCCACAGTTCGCTGTTGGCAGCATCCATGGCAATTTTGATTTGCGTACCGGCTTTGTAGCCAGCAGCAGTAATGGCTTCCAGTACAGTTTCAATAGCTTCTTCATTGCTCTGAATGTTGGGGGCAAAACCACCTTCATCGCCCACGTTGGTGCTGTAGCCTTTTTTCTTGAGGGTGTTTTTCAGTGCATGAAAAATTTCGGTACCCCAGCGCAGCGCTTCGCTGAAATTGGGAGCACCCACAGGCATAATCATGAATTCCTGAAAGTCGATTTTGTTATCGGCATGTGCACCGCCATTCAGAATGTTCATCATGGGCACGGGCATTACCTTGGCATTGGTACCACCTACATAGCGGTACAGTGGCAGGCCGGCTTCTTCGGCAGCAGCCTTGGCTACGGCCATGCTCACGGCCAGCAGTGCGTTGGCACCGAGCTTGCCTTTGTTGGCAGTGCCATCCAGCTGAATCATGGCATTGTCGATGCCGGTTTGATCGGCTACGTCCCAACCAGCCAGCTCATTACTAATGATGTCATTTACATTTTTTACGGCTTTCAGTACTCCTTTGCCGAGGTATTTTTTCTTGTCATTATCACGCAGTTCAACTGCTTCGTGAATACCAGTGCTGGCGCCACTTGGCACAGCAGCACGACCCAGTGCTCCTTCGTCAGTTACTACATCAACTTCGATAGTGGGGTTGCCACGGCTATCCAAAATTTGACGGGCGTGAATGTTTGCGATGTAAGGCATAATCTTTTTTTGTTTGAATGAAAACGATAAATGATTGCTTGTAAAAAAAATCGGTTGGCCTTTTTTGCAAGGCAAGCAAATTTCTGCCTTTGCAACTACAATCCCAACGAAAAAAGTCAGGAATTATCCTGACTTTTCTAAGGTTATTTTTCAGCAACAGTATTTGTGGTCAATTCTCTGAAAATGCTTTCCAGCGAACCACCTTCCTGCATACTGCGGATGTTGAGGTTTTCGTTGAGTGCCAGTTGCATCAAGGCCTTGCGGGCATCTTGTGCATTGTTGGTTTGCAGGGTCCAGCTCTGGCTGTCGGTTTTTTCGGCGGCTAAAATGCCCGGCAACCGAAGCAGCCACTCGGCTTCAATTGTTTCCGTAAACGAAACACGGAGTTGCTGGCCATCACTTTTGCTACGCAATTGTTGCAGAGGTGCATTGGCCACAATGCTGCCTTTGTTGATGATGATGACCTGCTCACAAATCGCCTCCACTTCTTGCATAATGTGGGTGCTCAGCAGCACGGTTTTATCCTCACTCAGGGTTTTAATCACCTGCCGAATTTCCACAATCTGGTTGGGGTCGAGGCCGGTGGTGGGCTCATCTAAAATGAGTACGGCAGGGTTGTGTATAATGGCTGCAGCCAATCCTACCCGCTGTTTATACCCTTTCGAGAGCTGGCCAATTTTTTTATTGGCTTCAATGGTCAGCCCCACTTGGGTAATCACATCTTCTACCCGCTGCTTTAGGTTAGGTACTTTGTACAAAGCACCTGTAAAGGCCAGGTATTCGCGGATGTACAAATCGTAATACAAGGCATTGCTCTCGGGCAAATAGCCTATTTGTTGTTTCACTTTTTCGGGGGCCGTTACCACGTTGAGGCCACTCACCAATGCGGTGCCGCTGTCGGGTTGCAGGTAGCCGGTCAGCATTTTCATGGTGGTGCTTTTGCCCGCACCATTGGGCCCGAGAAAGCCAGTGATTTGGCCCGGCCGGGCTTCGAATGAAATGTTGTTGACCGCCAGCTGGCTGCCGTATTGCTTGCAAAGTTGTTGTACTTGTATCGACATAAAGTGCCTGCAAGATATTTGATTGGCTGCCAAAAAATCGTCAAAACCGCTACACCTTACTTTTGCTTCGTGAAAAAAATTATTGCAGGCTGCCTGCTATTGGCAGCACAAAGCACACAGGCACAGCAAGTGCAATATAGCGGCTGGCTGGCCAGCTTTAATACCATCAAGCTCAAAGGCAAGTGGGCATTGCATGCCGAGCTGCAGCTGCGCAGCACCAACCATGTAGCACAATTGCAAACACTACTGCCCAGGGTGGGGCTCAACTACCAGGTGCGGAGCAACCATGTGGCTACGGCGGGCTATGCATACATACCCAACCGTTACAGGGCTGGTGCAGTAGATGGATTGGTTGCGGAGCATCGCTTGTGGCAACAGTACATCATCAACCAACCGCTGAGCAAAGCGGTAGCATTGCAGCACCGCTTTCGCCTGGAGGAACGCTGGCTGCCGAACGTAGCCGCCGTGGGCAATGCGTTGGAAAAAACCGGCAGTCGTTTTACCACAAGGTTTCGCTATTTCAACAGGCTGGTAGTGCCGTTGCACAAACAATCAGGCGCTTTCAACAAAGGATTGTTTGCAGCGCTACAAAATGAAGTGTTCATCAATACGACACATCGCAGTCATGTGAATGGTCGTTGGTTTGACCAGAACCGTTTGTACGTGGCAATGGGTTGCAGGCTCAGCAAAAAAGCAGATGTGGAAACGGGTTATCTCAATCAATACCTGAAGGCTTCGGGTAACAATGCCAATACCGTGAATCATATTTGGCAATTGGCAATGTATACGAGGTTATAGAGAATAATGGAGTAACGAGGAGTCACAGGCCGGGAGGCCTGCGACAGAGTAACAGCGCCATCCTGCATCAGGATGGCGCTGGTGTAATTGCTGAATAAAGATTGATGGCTGAAGGGCTGCGGTGCCTGCAGGGCCACGCCACAAGCGTGGGCCCGGAGTGCAACGAAGGGCCGAACGCAGTGAGCCCGAAAGGGACCGAACGACTGCAGATTGATGCAGTTGGATGAGAGCCCCAGTTAATCTTCTATAAAATGGGCATGCTCGGGATTGTCATCAATCAATTCGTATTCACCCTGCCAGGCATACAGGCCAAACAGGAATAAGCCACCCACCACAATGGGCAGCAAAATAAAAATGATGATGATGCCGAAAACCAGATCATCTTGTTTGCCACTGTTGAGTTTGGGCCAACCCAGTACCGTGATGCCGAAATACAACACCGCAAGTGCCAAAGCTATCCAAACCAGCCCAAGTATTTTTTTGATGCGATTCATCGTACATGTATTTGTGTAGTGAATTAATCGTTGATTTCTTTGTCTTTGGGGTTGAGGTACAGCACACCAATGATGAGACACACCAGTGCTACGCCAATAGGATACCACAAGCCTTGCAGGTACCACTGCGGATGATCGTTGGCTTTGGCAGTAGTAGCCAGATAAGTAGCCACCGCTGGCAGCAAGCCGCCAAACACACCATTGCCAATGTGGTAAGGCAGGCTCATAGAAGTATAACGGATTTTGGTAGGAAACATTTCGACAAGGAATGCTGCAATGGGGCCATACACCATGGTAACGAACAACACTTGCACAAACACCCAAAAAATAAGCGTCCATTTATCGCTGCTGTTGATGTGTATGCTGGTGCTGATATCTTGTTTGCTTCTGCCGGCTTCTACCATTGGCAAGCCGTTTTGCAGCGGCAGCTTCTTTTCTACTACTGCAATAGTGCCATCGGTATAAGTGGTGCTGGTGCTGTAGATGCTATCCTGTTGATTGTTGGCATGTGTAACGATGCTGGCAGTTGTGCTACTGGTTTGTACCGTTTTGTGTTGTAGGTTGGTGGTTTGATACATGCTTTCGTAAATAAACCAATAGCTGCAAATGGCAATGAGCATGCCGCCCATCATGATCCACTTACGGCCGAGTTTATCGCTGAGCCAACCGAACACGAGAAAGAAAGGTGTGCCCAGCATGAGGGCAATAAACATGAGGCTGTCTACCTGATCCTTGGCGATGTTCATGGTTTTTTCGAGAAAGCTCATGGCATAAAACTGACCGGTGTACCAGATAACGCCCTGCCCCATGACTGCCCCAAACAATGCCAGCAATACAAACTTGAAATTGTACCTGTTGCCAAAGCTTTCTTTGAGTGGATTGGTGGAAGTTTTACCGCTGGCTTTGGCCTTGGCGAAGATGGGCGACTCTTCCATGTTTTTGCGGATGAGGTAACTCACAAGTACCATAAGTATAGATACCCAAAATGGTACCCGCCAGCCCCAGTCGTTGAATTGCTCTTTGGTAAGTGCAGCTCTGGTACCCATGATAACGAGCAAAGACACAAATAAGCCAACGGTAGCAGTGGTTTGTATCCAACTCGTCATAAATCCACGCTGGTTGGCAGGGGAGTGTTCGGCTACATACGTTGCTGCACCGCCATACTCGCCGCCCAAAGCAAGGCCCTGCAATAAGCGTAGTACCAATATAAGCAATGGAGCCATAAAGCCAATGGTTTCGTAGCCGGGCACACAGCCAATTAAAAATGTAGCCCCACCCATAAGCATGAGCGTTACCATAAAGGTGTACTTGCGGCCAATTAAATCGCCCAGTCGACCAAAGAACAAAGCCCCAAATGGCCGTACCACAAAGCCAGCAGCAAAAGTGGCCAGTGTACTCAGGAATGCGGCTGTAGGATTTTCCTGCGGAAAGAACTTGGTAGAAATGATGGAAGCCAGACTTCCGAAAATGTAGAAATCGTACCACTCAATCATGGTGCCTACAGAGCTGGCACCAATAATGGTGAAGAGCGAACTTTTTTTAGCGCTACTCATGGGTTATTAAGCATGGTTGATGGCTGTACACATGTGCATAACAAGCATGTGCAACAGCATGAATGATGGATTGCCTGATTCGTTTAGGTCGTAATATAAATCGGTAAAATGGTACGCTGCCAAAAAAATATTCTCGGTACGGTGCAGGATGTTTCCTCCTGTTTTTTTCTGTAATGCAGTGCTCTTGTTGTTTTTGCAGCGCTGTGTTACAATGCTCTGCAGCATGTATCAATAAAATTTCTTAGCAAAGTCCACAAAAAATTGGTGCCAATTTTGACTTGCTGTTTGGGCATAAATCTTTTTCTTTAACCAGTGATGTATTGCATCATTGTTTGTATTTCACAGATTGAAAAGTGTTGCCATGTCAGTTCCCTATCAGATAAGAAGCATGAACCAGTACCGGATGGCGTATGATTACAGCGTTACCAATCCGGAAGAATTTTGGGCAGGAATAGCCGAGCATTTTGTTTGGAAAAAGAAGTGGGACAAAGTTCTCGAGTGGAACTTTAAAGAACCAAGTATTGAGTGGTTTAAAGGAGGCAAACTCAACATTACAGAAAACTGCCTCGACCGCCACCTGAATAGCATGGGCGATAAGCCGGCACTGATTTGGGAGCCTAACGATCCTGAAGATCACCATCGAATACTAACATACAAAGAGCTGTACAATAAAGTAGTGCAGTTTGCCAATGTGCTCAAGAATAACGGTGTGAAAAAGGGCGACCGTGTGTGCATTTACATGGGCATGATACCAGAGTTGGCCATTGCCGTATTGGCATGTGCCCGAATAGGTGCCATTCACTCAGTCATCTTTGGTGGCTTTAGTGCCCGCAGCATTGCCGATCGTATTCAAGATGCCGAAGCTTCCTGTGTGATCACCTGTGATGGTGCTTATCGGGGCAATAAAGTAGTGCCATTGAAGAGCACTATTGATGATGCCATGATTGGTTGCCCTTCAGTAAAACGCATCATTGTATGTACGCATACCCGCACACCGGTGAGCATGATTAAAGGCCGCGATGTGTGGTGGGAAGACGAGATTAAAAAAGTAGAAACACAAGGCAATCCTGATTGTCCTGCGGAAGAAATGGATGCGGAAGACACGCTGTTTATTTTGTACACCAGTGGTAGCACGGGTAAACCCAAAGGTGTGGTGCATACCTGCGCCGGCTACATGGTTTGGGCCAATTATACATTCCTGAATGTGTTTCAATACAAGCGTGGTCAGGTGCATTTTTGTACGGCAGATATTGGTTGGATTACAGGGCACACGTATATCTTATACGGCCCATTGAGTGCCGGGGGTACTACGCTCATGTTTGAAGGTATTCCTACATGGCCCGATGCAGGAAGATTCTGGGACATCGTTCAAAAATTTGGTGTCGATATTTTGTACACCGCACCAACTGCCATTCGCAGCCTCATGGGTTTTGGCGAAGGACCATTGCATGGAAAAAAGTTGGATTCATTGAAAGTATTGGGCACTGTGGGTGAGCCCATCAATACCGAAGCATGGCATTGGTATGATGAAAATGTGGGACAAGGACGCTGCCCCATTGTTGATACCTGGTGGCAAACAGAAACCGGCGGTGCCATGATCAGCAATCTGGCTGGCGTTACTCCTTCAAAACCAACTTATGCCTCTTTGCCATTGCCTGGCATTCAACCAGTGTTGGTTGATGAAAATGGCAATGCCATACCAAACAGCGACGCAGCAATAGATGGTGTTTTTCTGGAAAAACCTGAAGGCGATGGATTAAAAGCGTCTGGCAATTTGTGTGTGAAGTTTCCATGGCCGGGCATGCTCCGCACTACCTATGGCGATCATGAACGTTGCCGGCAGACCTATTTTTCTACTTACGACAATATGTATTTCACCGGCGATGGTTGCTTGCGGGATGAACAAGGCATGTATCGCATCACGGGTCGTGTGGATGATGTGCTCAATGTGAGTGGTCACCGCATTGGCACGGCAGAAGTAGAAAATGCCATCAACATGCATGCGGGTGTAGTGGAAAGTGCTGTAGTGGGTTATCCGCACGACATTAAAGGACAAGGCATTTATGCGTATGTCATTTATCAGGGTTTTCATGAAGATGAAAACCTGACTCGTCAGGATATTTTGCAAACCGTTACCCGCATCATTGGTCCCATTGCCAAGCCGGATAAAATTCAGTTTGTAAGTGGCTTGCCCAAAACAAGAAGTGGTAAAATCATGCGGCGCATTCTGCGGAAAATTGCTGAAGGTGATTTTACAAATGTGGGAGATACCAGCACCTTACTTGACCCTGCCGTGGTGGAAGAAATACGTGACGGCAAATTGTAAATTCCTTTTGTTGTATAGCAGCGGCGTTGTTTCAAAAAAGCAGCGCCGTTTTTTTATGCCGTTACATCAATCTGGTAGCGTTGCATTTGCTTGTCCATTACTACAAACCATACCGGCGGTACCAATGCCAGCAACATACTGCCGGGGTAGCCCGTGGGTAATTGTGGTGCATCGTCGTGGTGGCGCAGTAGCTGGTACTTCCTGCTGGCCAGATAATGATGATCGCTGTGGCGGCTGAGTTCAAACAGCAGAATGCGACCTACTACATGATTGCTGTTCCAGCTATGCCATGGCATGGCCCGTTCATATTTGCCCGGAGTGCTTTCTTTTCTTGCCAGCCCGTAGTGTTCAATGTAGTTGACGGTTTCGAGCAGTAAAATGCCCAAGGTTGCAGCCGCCAGAAAATACAAGAGAACGGACCCGCTAAATAAAACGCCAATCATCAGCAAAAAGATAACGCTCAGCAATTGCAGCTGCAGCATTTCATTGCTCAGATGAAATGTCGGTGTATTGTTTTTGTGTTGCTCTGCGTTGGCAATTTTCCAGGCGCCGCTGTACACACCAGCAATGCTTCGAATCCAAAAGCGATACACTGACATACGATAAGGAGCACTGCTGGGATCACGGGGTGTACTCACATGTTTGTGGTGCCCTTTGTTGTGCTCAATAAAAAAGTGTGTATACAAAGAAGTTAAGAGCAAGGCCTTGGCCAGCCACTGTTCATAGGGTTTACTCCGATGCCCCAATTCGTGGCCAACGTTGATGCCAAAAGTGCCGCACATCAATCCCATGGATGCAATGCGGCCCAACTGTTCCCACCACAAAAGAGTAGGATTATCTATCCCTTTTAAAAAAATGAACAGCGTAAAATATTGCAATGGAACAACTGCATAGAGCAGTACATCGTACAAGGAATCTGCTTTTGCAATGGCTTCTTCTGCAGCATCCATATTGCTGCTATCGGGTGGAAAAATAAGTTCGAGTAAGGGCAGAAAAACAAACGAAATAATGACGGGTAAAAACACCAGCCAGCCATTTGTTTGCAATGCTATAAGTGCAGCAAAAAACAGCAGCAGGGGCAAAGCATATTTGAGGGCTTTCCAACGCATAGCAAGCATCGTTTGAATTGATGAATTGAATGTACTGGATAAACGCACACATTTGCCGTTTTGTGCATGAAAAAGGCCGCCCAATCTACGTTGGACGGCCTCGTTGCTCTAGGGTTGTTTCAGGTCAGGGTTCTATTAATGTTGTACAATAATCTTTCCTTGTTGAATGTTGTTGCCTGCAAACACTTGTACAGTGTACGTGCCAACTGGCATTCTTTCCAAACCACCTACGTTGATGCTGATGTTGCCAGCAGGCTGAGTAGTTTTTTGTTGAATCACTACTTGACCGGCCATGTTCAGTACACGTACACTTACGTCTTGTGCTTTGGGGTTGCTAAAGCGAACCTGCAAATCAGAACGTACCATTGTTGGAGTCAGTTGCAAACCACTGATGCCTGCAAGTTTGAGACTGATAACGTTGCTGTAAGAAACAGTACCGTTTTTACGAACCAGCTTCACTCGATAGTAAGCATCGTTTCCAACAAAAGCATGCAAATCATCAGCATAGTTGTACGTATTGCCATTGGCGGGTACAACAGCTACTTGCTTAAATCCGTTGGCAGTAGCACTTCTTTCCAACGTGTAGTATGCTGCGTCTGCACCATCTATGATAGTCCAGCGGAGGTTGCCTTTGCTGTTGCCGTAGCTACCTGTCAGTTCCAAACCATTGATAGGCAGAATAGCGGTAAATGAATACTGAGCAGGTTCTGAGCTACCTACACCTGCAGCGTCTACAGCAGTGTAAGTAAATGAACCGTTGTATGCACCTGTACCACTTACAAAGTATACATACAGTTTGGTCTTATCGTAGTTGGCAATGTTTACAAAAATGTTGTCATCGGGGTCGGAACTAGCGTCCAGAATATCAGCAGCATCAGGGCCGTTGTTGTTGGCATCATATGCAATTCTGATTACCAGATCTGTTCCTGCAGGAGAGGTAGGGTTAGACAACAAGCGGAATGTTTTGTTCATGCCTGTTTCCAGTATGCCATCTTCTGCATCAATGCCTGACATTATTTGGTCATCATTATCCAGCTGCCAGAATGTGCCTACGTTACGAGCAGGGAGATTGGTAAATACAGGGTTGCTAACCGGGCGTGACTGAATTGCAACATCAATGTTTGGTTGTGTTGTATACGGAGCAGTTACCAATACATTTTCAAACACACCAATGCTGTTGAATTTGCCTGCACCAGGTGTACCATCGTTTACATTGGTTACATAATATACACTGCCCGTTGAAGGTGCTGCACCCATAGCGCCGGTTGGAGCTACTGAATAACTGCTACCAACTGAAGGAGCCGCATCGGCACGTACTATGGCAATGGTATAGGTTGGGTCAACAGTGCTGCCACCTTGCAAAACTGGGTTTGCAGGTACGCTAATAGCATATGTACCGTTGGCTGCGAAAGAAGCAGACTGCATTACTTTACCAGCATCAGGGCCATTAGAAGCAATAGCAATTACTTTATAGGTTCCTTGTGCAGGAATAGTTTCTGTACCTTCTACTGTTCTGTTACCATTCGCATCAATCCAAATTTTACCTGTAAGTGTTTGAGATATAGCACATGGGGTAATGGTGAATTGAATGTAGCAACCAGCTTCTGCCGGAGGAACAGCGAAGTAGTTTGAAGTGCCAGCTGTAGCCGGGAAAGGATTGCTGCTGTTGTATTCGATACTGCTTGGTGTAACAGGGTAAGAATTGTAGAAACGTGTACCAGCAGGGAACTCAGCACTGATAGTAGATACTGCTATGCTTGGGCCATTTACAGGGCAAATGGGGAAGTTGCGTACAGAAGGTGTAGTTGTACAATGTGTGTTGTTGTAAGCCGTTACATCAAAGTTTATCATCAATGGAGTTGTGATAGGGTCACCGGCACATGAGCCGTTTTGAGTAAAGCCCTGTACCAATGGTTGATTGTTGAATGAAGTGCCAGAAGTGGCGCCTGTACCAGAGCTTGTGCCAGCTACAATAATTGTTTGGGCACAATTGGTATTTTTAAGAATAGCACAGTTTTCTGTTCCCTTAAACTTGAAGCTTAAATCGGCCAACAAAGTAGTTGCGTCTGCTGGCATTGGTACAGTGCCAAAGTCGAGTACTACAGAACCTGTAGAGCCGAGCAATGGGTCGAAATAAGCATTGAATGGAGTGGGTGCTGGAGTGAAGTATACATTCTGCTGAATGCTGCCTGGTACAAAGGTGGTGTTGTATGGAATAGGAATAACGAGCTTGTAGTTATTCACTGCTTCAGTACCCATATTTTTGATGTCTACTTTGTATTCTACTTCTTCACCAGGCTTTACACTCAAAGTGCCGGTAGCAGGCACTACACCATTGATTTTGCTTACGGTCAACAAGTTCTGTACTTCAGGAATGTACGCATCTACACTCATCGCCATGTTGAAGATGATGTAGGTGTCCTGAGTAGAACCGTAACGGAACATCGTTTCAGTAGCATTGTTGCCGATCACCTCGTTGTTCGTATTGGTAATGTTGAACATCGAAATATCGATGCCTGTATTGTTGGTACGGTTCAAATTACGGGTGTTGCCACCAGTTTGTATGCTTGAGTTAAAGAAATTGGTAGCAGCGTTGCCACTATGGTTGAGTGATACAAATGTGTTGTCACTTGCACGGCGAATCTGGAAATAATCACCGCTAATGTTACGATCGCCTTCGCCGGCCATCATACCTACTTTAATATTTACTGGTCCTGTCTGAACTGTTTTGAAACCGCTGATGGGCAAATCAAAAGCTGCGGTAGTGCTACCTGCAACATAAGCATAGCCGTCAAACACGGTTACATCACGCCATTTCATCTTGGTGTTTTCATACACTACTACCAGGCCCCAACCTCCAAAGTAGCCGGTACCACCACCATCACCCTCAATGAGAGCCATATCTGCTACGGTATAAGCGCCTAAACCATTCGCTCTTACATAGTCAGTTACTTCGGCATAGGCTGCATACATGTTCCCTTCTGAGGTAGTAGGAAAGTAAATGTCAGAAGGGGATGCTGTGATGGTAGTATAACCAGCAGCAGCAGGACCTTTCAACTTCAATTGTTGCTTGTCGAAGCTTTTTGTAACGGTAGTATTTACTTGAATAGTGCCAGATACATTCACTTCAGCATCAGAAGTAGTTTGAGTGTTTGTTTCAGTGCCTGTGCTGGTTGGATATTCAGCACGGATAAGTTTATTCACCACAATAGTTACACCACCAGTGGCGCTGTATACCTGATACGGAGTGCTTAATGTAGCTGTGCTCACACCGTTGCTGGTAGTAATTGTAGCAGCCACATTGGTGGCAGTTCCGCCATTTACGGCAACCGTAATTGGGTTACTGCTGTTGTTGGTAAAATCAAACACAACCGTATTTCCGTTACCACTAAAAGTGTAACGGGGATAACGGTTGTTACTGCCACCAGCACGTGCTACACTCATAGTGTAAGCTGTGTTGGTAATGGCTTCATTGTGGTTTACTATTTGTGTGTTATTTACCGATTGAGGAGTAGAAACAGTTTTGTTTACGCTAAAAGTATTGCTGCTACCTGCACGTCCTGTCCAATACAAACCCGCAAACAGAATATTGGAGCAAGAAGGGATAGCTCCGTTTTCTGAAGAGAAGGTAAGATTAGCAGAAGATGAGTTGAAAGTAGTGCCATCTCCGTCGATATCTACATACACCATATTGTTGTTACCGTTATCGGAGTTTTCTCCATACGATGACAACGTGAGATTGGTGTTGCCAATCATTGTAAAGTCGCCTTTGATGTTGTAGATTTTACGATCGGGACTTACTGCAGCACTGCGTTGTGCAAACTGCTTTACTACCTGAGCGTTTACTTGTTGAATCGTTGTAAATGCCATCAGCGTGAAGATGGACAGTGCAACGTTACGGTTGCGCAAGCACAACCATTGGGTGTAAAGATTTTTCATCTTTAAGGGTTTAGCGTTTAGGAATATCAGATCAAGAATAAGAGTCGGGTAGGGGTACTGCACTTACGATGTTTGTTGTACATCGTACAAAACTGTGATACCTGAAAGGGTGGCAGGTACCAGTTTCTTTATTTCTGTTGCTGTGCAGGGTACGTCGCTTTTGAAAATGATGTATTGTACGTTGCTTATTTTTTCAAGCATAGCACTTGTAATCATGGCAGATTGCAAGTCCTGCTTCGTACGAATGCGAACTTCCAGCACAGCAACCTTTGCTGGTCTATCGGGCATTGTAGCAATAAATGAAAGAGAGGCTGCATCGGTGCTCAACACAATTGCAGGCGTATTTCCTGTTACTTGTTTTTGATGGTTACGCAATACAATGCTGGGTTGTACATCGTAGAGCATACTTTCAACGGCCGACTTAGAAGAGGTGGAAGATGTGCCCAAAGCCAGAGCACCTTGCTGTGTTTTTTGAGCAGCCAAAAATTCTTTTACAGAAACTACTTGTTGGGCAAAAGATGTGCTAAGGGTAAAGCAAATCGCTGCCAGGGTAAGAAGCGTTTTCATTGTTTAAGTTTAAGGGGTTGGAATCAATGGCAGACAATAGGGTGAGTCTGCCATTGATATCCGTTTTGGGTTGTTTAAGGGTTGGTCGGGTGTTTGGGTTCAGTTTAAGGTTCGGGGTAGGGTAGTTCAAGGGTTTATGGTTCAATCAGATCTTGTGTCCGTAGTATCGCATAACATTCCAGATTGGTCTGTTGAGGGGGTTAGTCACAACATCCATCAATTTGAATGATTAACTCTAGTAACGGGGCGGTTAAGAAGGCTTTTTGTTGGCGATTCGGGTTGGGGTTTCAATCAATCGAATCGCATTCATTAAGCGGTATAACCAGTAGGTAACAGAGGTTTAGGGTTTTATCTCCGATTTCCTAATGCAAATGTAATACGGCCAATCAATTTTGCAACATTGATTTTTGTCAAATTTGATTTTTGTCAAATTTTATTTCACCGGAAAATAATAATCAATTGAAAATCAGTAACTTACAAAATTGATGTGGAAAAACTATTTTCTAAAAAAGTTCGTACAAAGATGTTAGAACGTCATTTTTGGCCCTGTTTTTGAATTACACATCTGATTTGGCGTGTAGTACCACATATCTTTTGTCAGTTTTTTTGTGGCTCATGGTTCTATCTATTGTAGTATTTCAACTACAATCATCCTTCCGGCCTTGGGCATAAAAAAGCCCCCCGAATAGTATTCGGAGGGCCAATGAGTAAAGTTTAAAAAACTTACTTGTATTGTACGGCAATACCTTTTGCCAAATCTGTCATTTGCTTCAGGCTTTCGTCGTTCAGGTTACCCTTCTTAAACTCAGCCAGTACGTTTGGCAGCTTGTTTTCCATTTCCAGCAGGAAATGCTCTTCAAAAGCCTTAACGTTCTTCACGGCTACATCACGGAGCAAACCTTGTGTACCGAGGTAAATGATGGCTACCTGCTTTTCTACACTCATAGGAGAGTATTGCAGCTGCTTCAGGATTTCCACGTTACGGGCACCTTTGTCGAGTACAAGCTTGGTAGCCGCATCAAGGTCGCCACCAAACTTAGAGAAGGCTTCCATTTCGCGGTAGAGGGCCTGGTCAAGTTTCAGGGTACCGGCCACTTTCTTCATCGACTTAATCTGGGCGTTACCACCTACGCGGCTTACAGAAATACCTACGTTGATGGCAGGACGGATACCAGCGTTGAACAGGTTACCTTCCAGGAAGATCTGTCCGTCGGTGATGGAGATTACGTTGGTAGGAATGTAAGCAGATACGTCACCAGCCTGCGTTTCAATGATGGGCAGGGCAGTCAGGCTACCACCACCTTTCACCAAATGCTTGATGCTTTCGGGCAGGTCGTTCATGTTTTTAGCTACTTCATCTTTACCAATTACCTTGGCTGCACGCTCCAGCAAACGGCTGTGCAGGTAGAATACGTCACCAGGGTAAGCTTCGCGGCCCGGAGGACGACGGAGCAGCAGAGACACCTCACGGTAGGCCACAGCTTGCTTACTCAGGTCATCATAAATAATCAGGGCAGGACGTCCGGTGTCGCGGAAAAATTCACCGATAGCAGCACCGGCAAACGGAGCGTAGAACTGCTGAGGAGCAGGGTCAGACGCAGAAGCCGCTACAATAGTAGTATAGGCCATGGCACCGTTGTCTTCCAGGGTCTTCATTACACCAGCAATGGTAGATGCCTTTTGGCCAATGGCTACATATATACAATATACAGGTACACCAGCTTCGAAGAACTCTTTCTGGTTGATGATGGTGTCAATTGCAATGGCGGTTTTACCGGTCTGGCGGTCGCCAATGATCAATTCACGCTGACCACGACCAATAGGAATCATAGCGTCGATAGCCTTGATACCAGTTTGGAGCGGTTCTTTTACCGGCTCACGGAAGATTACACCGGGAGCTTTGCGTTCCAACGGCATTTCGTACAGTTCGCCAGCAATAGGTCCTTTGCCATCAATGGGCTGGCCGAGTGTGTTGATAACACGACCCAGCAGGCCTTCGCCTACTTTAATAGAGGCAATCTGACCTGTACGGCGGGCTTTATCGCCTTCCTTAATTTCAGCGCTGTCGCCCATCAGTACCACACCTACGTTGTCTTCTTCGAGGTTGAGGGCGATGGCTTTTACGCCATTTTCAAATTCAACGAGTTCGCCACTCTTTACGTTGTTGAGGCCGTAAATGCGGGCAATACCGTCACCCACCTGAAGCACAGTACCTACTTCTTCCAGGTTGGCTGCGGCGTCAAAGTTGCTGAGCTGCTGGCGCAGAATCGCCGAAATCTCATCTGGCTTAATGTCCACCATAGTTTTTTATTGAATAGTGTAAAGAATTCAAGTTTTCAGGGTTTACCCCTAAATTTTCAGGCCGCAAAAGTAAGGCACTATCCCTCAGTTAGCAAAAGCATTTTTGGAAATGACCGGCCCGATATTTTTTCTAATCATCAGGTAAGTCCAAAACCGGGTTTTCGGTCCTGTTGCAGTTAAGCATTTCCCCAAATGAGCCAGGCCAGCATGGCCACCACAATAATGGCAAAAACCCAGCCCGGGTGAATGCGTGGCCGGCTGATAAAGTAATAAGGTATCATACTCAGCCCCAAGGCAATGACCCACCAACCCATTTGGCCATTATTGCCCAACTCCCGGTTATAGCCCGCTTCATCTATAACATTTGTATTGCCTTTTGACAGCAAGCTGATTTGGACCCTTCCGCCGCCGCCTCTGTTGGCAAAGTGGCCGGCATTTACTTCGTCGAGCCAAACCGTAATCTTGTCGCCGGGCAACAGGCTGCGTAGTAAGCTATCTGCGCCAATAGCTTTCAGTGCAAAACTTTCTGCCACTAAAAGCTTGCTGTTTTCTTCCACAGGTATCAGCACCAGATTTTTTTGAACTGATGAATCCATACCTGGTTGATAAGGTTTGCTTTTTACCGTAGCCTGTACTTTGGTTAATGTATTTACATCCACCTGTTTTTTCCCAATCACCAACCATGCACCTAACAGCAGCAACATGGCCACTGCTACTTTACCCATGGTGCTATTAAGCCCCTGCAGTATTAGCCCTTCCATCATATTGCTTCGGGAATTGGTATGGCGCCGAAAAGGTTGGTTCATGTGCATATCGAAAAATTATCTGCGGGTAAATGTAAGTCCGGAAATTATATGCTTTGCTAGGACGATGATGAGGTGTGGTAGTTAATTCTTGTAGTGTTTTTTATAGATTTTTGTGTGCCACACAAAATATTGTAGCAAAAAAATCAATGTAGCTTTTTTGCTTCGGCTTTTACTGATGCAATTCAGTACAACTACGCTATGACGATGCTGCTTCAGCAAATACTTTTACATCCGCTTACAAAAGAACAACACGCCAAAATATCGCTTGATAATTATCAAAAAACGATGAAGTAAAAGCTTGTACCCCTTTCAGCGTATTGACAATGCCATGTATTAGCAGTACCTTCTACACATCATTTCTTCACTCCATAAAAACAAACAAACATGGCTACCAGTAAAAAAGCTGCTGCACCTGCCCGCAGCCAAACCGCTACTAAGGCCGTTGCCACACGAAGGGCATCTGCCGAACCGGTAGACGTTGCTACCAAAGCAATCCGTTCTGTTGCCGCATTGAGCGGCAATCCTCGTCCGCTGGGTGCACCCAGCACCAACCTCACCAGTGAGCTCAACAACATCAACTTCCATAAGATGATTGGTGGCCCGCTGCAAGCTGCCATTGAAGCACAAACTGCTTCGGCCATGGCTACCATCAATTTTATTAATGCCGTAGGTTTTACAGAAGTCGATGGCAAAAAAGAATTGGTGATGGTCGACTTTTCGCATACCAAAAAAGATGTGGATGCCGAAGGCAAAGAAGTAACCAGTGAATCGTTTATCAAAGTCCCTTTATTAGCCATGCTGCCCATCCCGTCTATCCGTATCGAAACGGTAGACATAAATTTCAACGTAAAGCTAAACTCCGTTGAAACCGCTAACACCAGCGATAAGCTGAATGTAGCTGCCGAAGTAAAAGGTGGTTTTGGTCCGGTAAGCTTTAAAGTGTCGGCCTCTTACCAGCGCCAAAGCAGCACTGGTGTAAAGGTGGAAAAAGAATACAGCCTGAATGTGAAAGTAAAAGCCACTCAGGATGAAATGCCTGCAGGTTTGGAGAAAATCCTGAACATGCTGGCTAGCTAATCTTCCCAAAGCATTTTCCATACAACACGCTACAGCGCCATGCCGGCTTGCCCGGTATGGGCTGTGGTTGTATCACTCTATTGTTATGATTACCGTAGCACAATACCTCTCTTTTATTTTCAGCGAAATCACCCGGGCCCGTGTGATAGCCGACACCGAATCGGTACGCATTGCTACCGAATACGCCAAAGACTCGGTAATGAAACATTTCTCCGTACCCCGGTTTAAAATACCGGAGCTGGAACTCAACATTCCGATGGTGATAGCTGGTGCACAGTACAACAACATTTACACTTTTACCTGGCAGTATGAAGAGTTTGAAAAATTCATGCTCGGTTATGTCGACCGTTTTGGCCGGCAGTTTGCAAAGCCCTTTCCCAACGATGCAAGGGAGATGATGCAAGTGCGTCAATTGATTAAAGAGGCGTACAACGACCTGAGTGAAATGCCCAACCTGCAAGATCTGAACCAGTTGGTGATTGAAAAGAAAGAAGATGCGGTGCAACACATCGACAGGATTGTAAAAACACTCATGGGTATTTATGCAAATGTAGAACGGGTAAAACCGAATCCCAATCCACTCATTGTTACCAGATTCATTCGCATTCAAACCATGGAAGATTTGATAGCCGAATGGAAAAAAATGCTTCAGCAAACGCTGGGTGAAAATATTCGCCTCACAGAGAGTGTGCTTAAAAATCTGCTCATTAGTCCGGAAACACAAATTGTAAAAACAGAGGGTACCGATATTTCGATTTTGCAAATCAGGGCGAAGATTACTGAGGAAGGCATTTTCGTAAATAGTGTAACAAATGCAGAAGGCGAAGAAACCAAAGTAGTAGATTTCGAATGATACCTGTACTGCAATACCACAAACTGGAGCTGCTGGATAAGCTGATGCTCGATGGCAGAAAAGTGTTTGCTGCTTACGAAATGCGGGACTATTATTTTGACGATCAGCTGAAGCAATGGTTGCAACGATGCGACCAATTTTTCGAGCAACACAATGGTCCGGTGGAAAGATCAAAAATGAAATCCTTGTACACCGATTTTGCCACATTGCTTCGGGGCACCGATCCTTACAGCTTTGAAAAAATAGAACGCAACAAACGTGCCCAGGAACTAACCATTGGCTACCGAATAGCAAGGGAAGCTTTGCAGGTGCTCATGGATTATTATCAGCTGGTGTACAACCGGCTGGAAGAATCGAAAAACCTGATAGGGCAAATGGTTTTGGCCATGCTGCAAGCAGGCTTAATTACCACCAACGACATACAGAAAATGACTACGCAAAAGCACAGCGAAACGCTTTGGCAAAAAATGGCAAAAGATAACCAGCTGCTATTGGTGCAGCAAAAAGTACTGCTGCAAACAAGCAAGTACGATGCCATCATTTTGCTGGGCTTGGTGCTCACAGCTTTGCGCAATAAATAATGCTACACTTTTTTCTACACCCAAAAATCTCATTATGGAAACATCGAATTATGGCATGGGCTGGTTGCCCGATTTGCCCGACTTCCGCGATTACACCGCCGACAGCACAGTAGTACCTGCCCAACTGCTGGCAGTAGGCCGAACGGAAACCGTAAAAGGCATGCTGGCATCGGCCAACATTAAGGCCGGAAAGCCAGCCAAAGCACCTTCCAGCGCAGATCTGCGGTCGTGGTGCTCACCTATTGAAGACCAAGGCTCTATTGGTAGCTGCACGGCACACGCTGGTGTGGGAATGATTGAGTATTTTGAGAGCCGGGCTTATGGCCGTCATCTCGACGCATCCAGATTGTTTTTGTATAAAGTAACACGCAACATGCTTGGTTGGACCGGCGACACAGGTGCCTTTCTGCGCACCACCATGGGTGCCATGGCTTTGTTTGGTACACCACCCGAATCTTACTGGCCGTATGTCATCAGCAAGTACGATCAGGAGCCCAGCGCCTTTTTGTATGCTTACGGGCAAAGTTTTCAGGCCATTCAGTTTTACCGCCTCGACCCGCCGGGTACTGCCCGCCCCGATATTTTGACCAGCCTGAAAACACATTTGGCTGCAGGCTTACCTGCTATGTTTGGCTTTACCTGCTACAGTTCTTTGTACAGCGAAAGCGGTCGCAAGGGGATGATTCCTTTTCCCAGTGCTACAGAAAAAACTGCTGGTGGTCATGCGGTAATGGCGGTTGGTTTTGATGACAACAAAACCATCACCAACCCCAACGATAAAAAGAAAACAAAAGGTGCCATCCTCATCCGTAATAGCTGGGGAACTGGTTGGGGCGAAGCGGGCTACGGCTGGCTGCCGTACGAATACATTTTGCGTGGCCTGGCCGACGACTTTTGGTGCCTCATCAAAAAAGAATACATCAATACCGGACAGTTCGGTATTTAAGGAATCGCCATCTTTGATTTAGTACATACAGCAGGTTTCGGTGTTGCTACTGCACCGCCCTGCTGTTCTTTTATTTTTGCATATGCGTATCACATTGCACATTGGAGAAAGCAAAACCATCTTACTGCAAAAAGAAGGTGTGGGCGGCTATAACTGGTTGCTGCAAAACGCCGATGAAGAAAGTCTTCAAATCAGCACTAAAATATTGCCTGCCAAGTCCAAACTCATAGGAGCAGGTGCTGTACTTGAAGTGAAAATTACTGCTTCGAAAATCGGAATATTCATTCTTTCTGCAACTTACCGCCGCAGTTGGGAAAAGCAAGCGGCTAAGGTGCAGCAATACGAAGTCGTTGTCACTTGATCGAATTGCTGATTCACTTTTCTTGCATAAAATTATTCATCTCGCTACAACCATTTCATCTTTCCGGGGCTCTTGTGTAAAAACGGAGCCATGCCTGAGTCAACCTTTCATTTACATATACCCAAGCCCTGCCACGAAAACTGGCAACACATGACCCCCGCTGAAAAAGGTCGCTTTTGCGGTCAGTGTCAAAAAACGGTGGTTGATTTTACCACAATGACTGATGATGAAGTGCTTGACACATTGAAAGCTGCTACAGGAAATACCTGTGGCCGTTTTTTGGCACAACAATTAGGCCGGCCGATGCAACCCACTCACTTACAACGCAGCTGGCTACGGGTAAAATGGTTTTGGGCAGCCCTCATTTCCGGCGCATTGTTTGCCAACAAAGCAACTGCTCAAAAAGCAAGCTATGCTGATACGGTGGTAGTGACAGCACCAAAATCCAAAGCTGAAGTGGTGACAATGGGCAAGCTAATGATGCCAGCTCCACAACCCATCATTATCCAAGGGCAGGTAACAGATGAAAAAGGTATGCCCATGGCTGGCGTATCTGTAATGATTGAAGGCACTACTGTGGGCACCAGTACCAATGCATTGGGCAGGTACGAATTGAGGGTGAAAGAGCCTGCGCCTTCGGTAAACATTCAATACTCTTCCGTTGGATACATGTCCATGCAACATCAATTACAATTGGCGCCATTGAAGTCTTACCATATTTACCAACAACATGCACAGTTTACCAAGGCAATGATGGCTCTTTCTGGCGAAGTGGTGATTGTACGCAAGAAGAAAAAATCAAAGCCTGCAGCATCAATGAAATCAACAGTGGAGAAAACCACAACGAAAGAATTACTGCAGGTGTTTCCCAATCCGGCAAAGGCAGGACAACCCATTTTCATTGCACAAATAAAACCTGGTACCTACTCACTTCAATTGTACAGCAATGATGGACGACCAGTGGCCACCGCCTGCATTCTACAAGCAAAGGGTGCTGCCAACCTGAGCTGTACATTTCCCGCATCTATCAGCACTGGGTTGTACACGCTGCTGCTGACAAATGAAAACCAACAGCCACAAACGGCACAGGTATTGGTGCAGTAATTGTATCACAGCACTTTTGTTAAGGGTGTGTAAGAATTGGAGATCGGGGTTGCATCTTGGCAGATTGGATATTATCTTATCCGCCAAACCCTTGTAAGATGCGTTATCTCTTCTTCATCCTCAGCTGTATTAGTTGTTGTTTGTTTTCTATTGGCTTCGTATCAGCACAACCTTTACTCACTGTGCAGCAGCTGGAGCAAACGAATTTCACTACACATAAAGGCGGCACTATTTCGCCACAAGCATTGTATGTTGATGCTGACGTGTTTGAAAGTGTATTCAATCTTGGCGCTGTGGTACTGCGCAAAGGCAACAGCTATGCTTTGATGAATGCAAGCGGCGAATTTTTGGTGCCTTACAACAAATACAAAACGCTGAGCAGTACTGGTGTTTTCAATATCAATAATGAACTCATTCACAATGGTTGGTTCAATTACAGTACGCCAGATGGTTTTGGCTTTGTAGATGCAAGTGGCAAAGTAGTGATACATGATCCTTATGCGGCTTTTCAGTTGTCGGCAGATAAGCGGCATTTGGTGTCGCTTACGCAAAAGCCATACAGCATCATTGCAATGGATGGAAAAAAGTATCAGCCGGGCTTTTATCCGAATGCTATTGGTGAAGGGTTCTTTTTTAGTAACGAGCCGGCAGGTAGCAAAGCAGCCTACAGGAAATTGAATGGCAGTATCCTGGTGCAAGATCAATTCAACAGTCCCGGTCATCCTTTCAAAGACAAGCTGGCATTGGTGCAAAAAAGAAATGAGTTTAATGAACTAAAATATGGCTTTGTTGATGCCACTGGTAAACTGGCAATTCCTTTTATGTACAGCAATATGCCTTCCTATTTTCAAAATGGAAGAGCAAGAGTACAACCCACTAACACAGCCGATTTCGTTTCGGCCATCATCAACAAGCAAGGTGCTGTATTGCTCAAGCAAACCAAGCAAACCATACAGCAAATGGGGGAGTTTAAATTCTTTGCCAACGGACTTAGTGTAAGCAACAATGCCACTGCCATTATGGATACCAGCATGGCAACCATATCCATGCAGCAGTTATTGCAAAAGGCAGGCATCACACAGCCGGTATCATTCCATGCTATTGACCTTACCTGGCGGGAAGAAAAACATCCCATCCTCATCTATTCGTATGCCGGCAGAGCAGGCTTGAACAGCATTAATCCCAATGCCCGCAACTACGGTTACATATTGCTACGAGATGGCATAGTAGTGCCACCGGTGTTTCATATGGATGGTAGTAAAAACTTGATGGAATTTGATCCGGTAAGCGGTTTAGCCCGTGCCAAAATGATTACAGGAAAAGCACAGAACGGTCAGCCCATGCTGATGGATGGATTCATTGATTTGAAGGGTACGTTCACTGTTTTACTAAAAGAGAAAAGTGCCTGGTAGTTAGCCATATTAATTCATGAAAAAAAGCGATCAGAACATTTGTGCTGATCGCTTTTTTGATTGGGGTAAAATACCGGTTAATTCCTCACCGGCTTTCCACCCTTCAATACACTTTGTATACGTTCCAGTGTTTTCTTTTCACCCGTCAGGCTCAGGAAGGCTTCCCGCTCAATGTCGAGCAGGTATTGTTCGCTTACCAGGGCTGCTTCGCTCAGGTCGCCGCCGCACATCACGTAGGCCAGCTTCTTTGCAATCTTCACGTCGTGCTCGGTAATGTAGTTGCCCAGCTGCATGCCGTTGAGGCCGGCCAGCATGGCACCCAATGCTCCACGGCCCAGCACTTTTACATCGGTACGCTGCACGGGCTGCACATATCCTTTGTTGTACATTTCCAACACACTGCGTTTGGCATCGGCTACCCGGCGGTTGATGTTCATGCTCACTTCATCAATACCCTTGCGTAAGATGCCGAGTTCGTAACCTTCGTACGCACTGGTGGCCACCTTGGCCATACCAATGGTAAAGAAGCGACGCTTCAATGCTTCCATTTCTATTTCGCCATCAAAGTATTCGTCGCCGGCACGCAGCGCAAATTCTTTGGTACCGCCACCACCGGGTATCAGGCCCACGCCCAGTTCTACCAGGCCAATATAGGTTTCGGCAGCAGCCTGTATTTTATCGGCATGCAGGCTAAACTCGCAGCCGCCGCCCAGCGCCATGCCATGCGGTGCTACCACCACGGGCACACTGCTGTAGCGCAGCCGCATGCTGGTATTCTGGAACATGCGAACGGCCATATCCAGCTCATCATATTCCTGATCGATAACATACATAAAGATGAGGCCCACATTGGCACCGAGGCTAAAGTTGGCGCCTTCGTTGGCTATCACCAGTCCCTTGTATTTTTCTTCGGCAATGGCCACACTTTTCTGAATGCCCGCCAGCACATCGCCACCAATGGTATTCATTTTGGTGCTCCAGCTCAGGCCCAGCACATCATCACCCATGTCTACGAGAGTGCAGGCACTGTTTTTCCAAACGGTCTTTTCTTTCAGGTCAGAAAGAATAATAAAGTTGTCGCCACCTGGCAGCAGCTTGTAGGTTTTGCTGGCTACATCGTAGCAATAGCGTTTGCCGTTTTCTACTTTGTAAAAAGTTTTATTACCTGCGGCAATGAATTCTTCTACCCAAGCCGCTACACTGAAACCCGCAGCCTTCATGGCTTCGGTGGTTTTGGCTACGCCCAACAAATCCCATGTTTCAAAGGCACCAATTTCCCAGCCAAAGCCCGCCATCATGGCGTCGTCTACGCGGTAGAGTTCATCGCTTATTTCGGGAATGCGGTGGCTGATGTAGCTGAAAAGATGGTTGTGGAATGCCCGGTAGAATTCACCTGCTTTATCAGGGGCTGCCACCAACATTTTAATGCGCTGCTTCAGGTCGTCTATTTGCTTGCCCGCTTCTATGCTGGCAAACTTGGCTTTCACTTTCGGGCCGTATTCCAGCGTATGCAGGTTCAGCGTCAGTATTTCTTTTTTACCGCCGCTCTTGTCCATTTTAAAGAAGCCACCCTTGGTTTTGTCGCCCAGCATATTGGCCGCTACCATTTTTTCCAGCCACGCAGGGATGGTAAAAATGTCTTTGGCTTCATCGTTGGGGCAGTTGGCGGCTACGCCCTGCGCCACTTTTACCAGCGTGTCTATACCCACCACATCGGCCGTGCGGAAAGTAGCACTCTTGGGTCGGCCAATGGCAGGACCAGTGAGGGCATCAATTTCATCGGTAGTAAGACCTTGTTGTTCCATCACCCGCATAATGGCCATCATGCTGAACACACCAATGCGGTTGGCAATAAAGGCCGGTGTGTCTTTACACAGCACGGTGGTTTTGCCCAAATACAAATCGCCATACTGCATCAGAAAGTCTACAATGGCAGGGTCGGTATCGGGAGTAGGAATAATCTCCAGTAACCGCAGATAGCGGGGCGGGTTGAAGAAGTGCGTACCGCAGAAATGTTTGCGGAAATCTTCGCTGCGACCCTGGCTCAGCATGTGAATGGGAATGCCCGATGTATTGCTGGTAATCAGCGTTCCGGGCTTGCGGTATTTTTCTACTTGCTCGTAAATGATTTGTTTGATATCGAGGCGCTCCACCACCACTTCAATCACCCAGTCGCACTGGGCAATGTCTTTCATGTTGTCGGTAAAGTTGCCGGTGGTAATGCGTTTGGCCACGGCTTTGGTAAACACGGGGCTGGGGTTGCTTTTCAGCGCAGCGGCCAGCGCATCGTTTACCAATTTATTGCGTTCGGCGGGCTTTGTGCTTTCAGTAGCTTCTTTGGGTACCATATCCAGCAGCAGTACCGGCAGGCCGATACCTGCAAAATGACACGCAATGCGGCTACCCATAACGCCGCTACCCAACACAGCCACTTTTTTAATGGAGCGATTCATATAGCAAAACAGTTTTTAAGCAAGATGATGACGAAGTAACCAAAAAATGGTTGCATAAACAACTATTTTAAGAAACTCTTTTCACTGCCCTTGATGACATACTTTTTTGGGGCTGTCGGCAGGAGTACATGGCCCGGCAGTTGTTCCCGTGCTTTCAGGGTGCCGCCCTTCGCTGCGCTGCGGGCCCCCGCCCTCGACTAAGTCGAGGCGTGACCTTCCAGCCCGGGCAGCCCCTGAGCTGTGTTACATCGCCCATCAAAATACTTGTGGCTGCTGCGGCGAAAAACAGGAATTTTGCAGACCAAAAATTCAAGCCATGAGTCATCATAACATTGCCGATATACGCAAAGATTATACCCTGCATACCCTCGATGAAGATTCGGTAGCCGCCACACCGGTGGCCCAGTTTGGCCATTGGTGGCAGGAGGCAACTGGCGCCCAAATTTTGGAGCACAACGCCATGACACTGGCCACCTGCGGCGCCGATGGCATGCCCGAAGCCCGTACCGTTTTGCTCAAGGGATTTGATCAGGAAGGGTTCGTTTTTTTTACCAACTACGACAGTGCCAAAAGCAAGCAATTGCTGGAAAACAACCAATGCAGCCTCCTGTTTTTTTGGAAAGAACTGGAGCGTCAGGTACGCATTGCCGGCATCGCCGAAAAAATAAGCGAAGCAGAAAGCATTGCCTACTTCAATAGCCGCCCCGATGGCAGCAAGCTGGGCGCCTGGGCATCGCCACAAAGCCTGGCAGTAGCAGGTAAAGCGTGGTTGAAAGAAACCTTTGAGTTTTACAAGGAACGATTCAAACACGGCGAAATACCCAAGCCACCACATTGGGGAGGCTGGCGGGTAAAGCCGGTGCGCATGGAGTTTTGGCAGGGCCGCCCCAGCCGCATGCACGACCGTATTTTATATCAGCAAAACCCCGAAGGTGGCTGGAGTATTTCAAGGTTGGCTCCGTAAGACTTTCTATGTATTTATGTAATGTGGTTGTTTATTTTTATTGCATGAAATCACACCTCCCATTTCTAATAACCGTAGCATTGTTTTTTTGTGTTAATTGTATTTATACGAAACAATTAATTGCACAGTCTGCCAATAACCCGTTGTATTTCTATTTAGATAACAATTACAAGGAAACAAAGAATGCAAAATCTGTAGCTTTCATCGAAGCCGTATGGAAAGATGCTGGCCAATGGCGGGCTCAAATGATGACATTCCCTGGAAAAGTGTTGGTAAAGGATTTTTCGTATACCGATTCAACACGAACACAAAAGCAAGGAAGGGTACTCTCTTTTCATTTCAATGGAAATCAGTCAGATTCAGGATTTTATGTAGCCGATAAATTGCATGGTGATTACTTTAGTTGGTACGATGATGGTAACATCGAAAGTGAGTTTCATTACAACATGGGCAACCCCGTTGATACTTGTTTAAAATGGTCGCCGGGTGGTACTTTGAATTATATCAGCATTACAGATAGTAACGGCAATGGACTGTGCAGAGAGTTGTATTCATCAGGTAAAAGTAAATTCAGTGGCCGCCTGTTTCAAGGAAAGCAGCATGGGCTGTGGCAGGCAAAATCCGAAACCGGTGTAGTAAAAATGCAGGTGCAGTTTACAAATGGAGAGATCCAATCTACTGCTTGTTTTAACCCAGACGGTTCAGTTAAAATAGGGGATTGCGTATTTGAAAAGCTGGCATCATTTCCGGGCGGTGCAGAAGCATGGCGATTATTTTTGCAGCAAAATTTACAGTACCCTTCTGACGCTCAAACACGCAAAATAACCGGTGCAGTTAAAGTGGCATTTAATGTTGCGAAAGATGGCAAACTTGATAGTTTCGTTATCCTTAGCTCTCCGGATAAGTCTTTGTCTGATGAAGTATTGCGCCTCATGAAACTCAGTCCTACATGGGTGCCCGCTTTGCAATACAACGAACCGGTTATTTACCGGCACATACAATCTATCAGTTTTTACCTGGAATAATCTACCTCAATGCTTGAATTTTCATTGAGTCCGTTTCCATTCGCTCAATCCAAAATACATGCTTCAGATACAGGCTGTCTGCTATGCGTATTGCTGCATCTTTTGTAGGCGCATAGTTGAACGTACGTTGGCTGTACCATTCAATTATCTTCGGATTTTGCATATTCACAAATACAGTTGCATTGGCCGGTATACTTGCAGAAATCTTTTTTGCTTTCATTTGTTGATCGTTGTAAGCGGTACCCGTAATTCCTTTTTCACCGGGTAAATTGATCAGGAAGTATTGTAAAAGCCCTTGAGCCACAAGGAGGAAGAAAACAGGTTTGCTCACGGTTATAATCCACTCATATTTATGTACAAAAAGCCACATCGTAAATACCAGCGCAAATGCCATCCATGCAAATTCATGACTGGCACTCCAGTGAAAAAGAACCAGATTATATATCAGCACAGCAATCATTGCCCAGCTTAGCCATTGATTGGGGATGTGTAACCAACGTATGCTTTTTTGCTTTATCGAAATATATATCAGCAGAAATACAATGCCGTTATATCCACTGCCAATATGGGTAATGCAGTGCCGAATCATCGTAAGCCATCCTTCATCCTGATTGGCAATGGTGCGGTAGGCCGACCGGCTACTCCAATAATCAACAACCTGCTGCCAACTCAGGTATTGTGCAAACTGATAAAAGATAAGGCCTATGCCTACGGCAGCACTTATGCCTGCGGTAAAGAATAAGCCAACATAACTGTTGTTTCGTTTCTTGCTAGCAAGGCCCCATACGCCCATGCCTGCGGCTAAAAAAGCAGCCACCCAATCGAAATACATGAGCATTACAATCGCCACAAATAATTGCAGGTGAAAGCTGGCAGTGAGTGCATTGCTGGTGCTTGCCGCCTTACGCCACAGTAGCAATACACACAAAACTAATGGCAGCATAATGCCGGTGGTTACGTAGCTGTGCCCCATGTACCACAGCGGTGCTGGTAGCAGGGCAAACAGTGCCACTGCTTGTATGGTTTGTTGTTCATTTGCCAGCCATTGGCGCAGCAATTTGTACAATAAGCTTACAGTAAAAAGTCCGATGAAAATATTGAGTATTTCAAGTGCCAGTGGCGTGGGAGTTATTTGTAAAAAGTGAAATACAAAATAGGGGAGTACATACCAGCCTGCACCAAAGGAGAGATAGACATGATTGCCATTTGCATCAATATGCGGACCGTTTTCCAAAACCCTGTTGCTGTTTCCCTGAAAATTCATGAGCGGGGTATAACCAACATTGGCAGCCCCACCAGCCTGTGACCAGCTTACAGCATTTATGAGTATCACTGCATTGTTGAAATCGTGGTGCTTGGACAATGGCCTGTTGATATGCGGCAGGCGCAAAGCAATAAGCACCAGCAGCAATAATAAAAACAGGCGGTGTGTACTCAGCCATGTACGCATAGCATTGCCTTATTTTAAAGTGGGTTGTTGAAGTTGGCGAATGGTGTACAATAAAAAACCAAAGACCATTATTTGCATGCCCAAGGCTATGCAAAAGCCTGCCGGAATAATGATGCGAAAAACGGCAGAAGGATCGAGTGGGCCAAAGCCTGCTTGCTGCCACTGCCATACTGCATAAGCCGATAGCAAAATACCCAATAAGAATATGCTTCCACCTAAGAGTAAGCCCGTTTCAAAATCGAGCCAGCGATTTATTTTCTGAGAAAACTGCCGTGCAGGATACAATCCCATTTTACTTCCATACAGGCGGGCCAGCACATAAAACTGTAGCAACTGTGTGCCCAGCATTACAAAAATGGAAGCATAATACAGCGTATGAATATCCAACACCAGGTTGAATACTTGTATGTAGCTAAACAACAATGTGCTGCTGAGCAGCAGACCCAGGATTAAAAAGAAAATAGCTGGTGCCAGTAGCAACCATTTGGGGCTGAGCAACAGCATAAGTCGCAAATGCTTCCAGCCATCTTGCCATGTTTTTAAATGCGGTTTTCGATCCCTGCCATCTTTGTGCAACCTTACCGGAACTTCAGCAATATGCATGCGTTGCAATCCGGCTTTGGCAATCATTTCTGATGCAAACTCCATGCCCGGAGATTGCATGTTTAATTGTTCGTATGCTGCTTTACGAATAGCCCGCATACCACAATTAAAATCGCCCAGGGAAACAGCAAATGACTGTCGGCCAATCCATGAAATAACCGGTGTGCCAAGGTAGCGGTGTAGCAAAGGCATGGCACCTGCATCTATACCGCCGGTAAAACGGTTGCCTACAACTAAGTCTGCACCGCTACGTATAGCAGGTATAAATTGGTGCACATCCGCAAAATCATAGCTCTCATCTGCATCTGCAAAAATGATCCATTCGTATTGTGCTGCAAGAATGCCTGCATGCAAAGCAGCACCATATCCTTTTGTGGTTACATGTACCACACGTGCACCCGCTGCTGTTGCAATAGCTACAGAATCATCTGTACTGCCATTGTCGGCAATAATGATTTCACTATGGGTGATGCCTGCTTGTGCCAATGCCAACCGGGCACTGCTGATGCAGCGGGCCAATGTGTTGGCTTCGTTGAGGCAAGGCATGAGTACCGTTAGTGCATTCATAGCAGCAAATGTGCGGCATTTTACAACACAGGCATGGCTGGTTTGCCAAACACAAAAAGATTATTGAGTCCCAACTGAAAGCGCTGATGCAGCAACAAGGTAAAACCAGCTTTAGCTGCTATCTCCGGCGTTTGCTCTACCTCAAAACCGTGGTGTTGTTCAAGGCTCATGCCTTCTATGAGTTTGAGTGTAGATAAAACCGCTAAAATGTAATCGACTTGTTTGGATGGAATGCTGCAAATGAGCTGGCCGCCAGGTTGCAGGCATTCAAAGCAGCAACTGAAAAAAGGAAGCAACATATCATTGGGCAAATGTTCAATCAATGCGAGTGCAGTGACGCTGTCGAACTGCCAGTGTGGCGAAAAATCAAAAGGGAAATTTGTTTTATGCAATTGTATGTGTGCATGCGGAGAAGTGGCCTGGCAAAGCGGATCTACACCCACACCAAATGATAATCGGTTTGCGAGTTGAAGCAGCATTTCACCCTGGTGGCAGCCAATATCTAACAAGCGGCTACCGGCAGGTATATGTTTGCTGGCTTTTTTTATGCGCTGCTGTTGCAAATAACGATCAATACCTGTCATAACGTTGTCAAAAATAAGCAACCCGTCACCTGGATTCACTGTTACAAATCATCATTGCCCCAATAGTTGACAGGCAGCTTGTATTTGTGCAAATTCTTTTTGAATTTCTTGCGTTCTTTACGGTCTGTTTTAATGCCAATATTGGTCAGCACTCCTTCAATACCAATTTTACTCAGGAAGTTGAATTGGCCACGTTTTACTGTTCTTTTTTTAAATACCAGATTGGGCTTGCCGTTATCGTGGCGCCTTACCATTTGATTGACCAGCCAGTTGATGGTGCCAGATAAAAAGTATTCACCATCCCCATTTTTTCCCAATAGCATTACACTCATTTTACGATAGCGTATATCCATGGTGCCGTAGGCAAAATATTTGTTGCCATTGGTAAGCAGGGTTAAGGTATCTATGATGCCACTTCTTATTTGCAAGCTCATTTGTGGCCGTAGCAAAGCATTCATTTCCTGCATATCCATGTGGCCCATGCGTACCCGCATCCAAAAGCCTTGCAGGCTGTCTGTGTACGACTGTCTGAAATTGAACTTCGTTTCCCCTTTGCCGTACAGCCTGCTTTTTATAATCATTATTAAAGAGTCATGCTCTTGTATGTTGTAATTCTTTACGTTCGTGATAAGCCCTTCAACATTATCAATAAAAACCTTTCCTTCTTTACCTGTTTTTTGTACTATTTCATTGTATCGAATAGTGCTGTTGCTGAGTTTGATGCTGTCGATTTGAATAGGGTAAGGCAACGCCATTATTTGCTGTGCCAGCAGGGGCCTGTAGGTCAAAGTGTCTTCCGGTCTTGTTTTATCTCTTTGTGGCCAAATGTTTGCAGCATCTATGTCGAGCCTGGCAATACTAATTGGCGGCTTGTCTTGTGATAAATCTATTTGAACATTTCGCCCGGTTATTTTTCCCGTTGATACACTGATGTGGTCAATTTCAAATGGCTGCTGTAACCAAAAAGATTCCCTGCTAAGCGTAGGAGTAAGTAGAAAAGAATCGAGCATAAAGCTGAGTGAGTGATGGTTGATGGCCTGCAGTCCAACAACCTGAACTTTTTGTTTAGCTGTTTGGTGGGTGAGGTTTGCGCCACGTATCCACCAATGCTGCTGTTTAAATATTTTTTTCCACTCTACACTATCCATACTGGAGTAGGCAAAATTGACGGCGCCAAATTCTTCTATAGCCATGGTTGTGGTATCCTGATTTTTGCCAATTATACGATGCTGTAGCCCTTTGAGCAATAGCGAATCTACTATGCCGCTAGCCTGCTTGCTCACGGGCCATACACGTAGATTGCTCATTACGAGTAACACTCCATCGGGCTGAAATTGTTGATTGGCAAACACAGTTTTTACATCCTTGCTTTGGTAGCGTAAATGAGCAGCCGACAGCTGTGGCACATTATTGTTGTTTGTAAAAGATAAGTTTTCGCATACCAACTTTCCTTTTATAGCGTTGCTGTAGTGGAGTGTATCTCCTGCATCAGATTTCAATACAAAATCAATTGCAGGATTGTCTAACTCAAGGTGCTGAAGAAAGAATGGATTAGACAATGTGCTGACTGCTATCTGTGCTTTAGGTACATTTTTTTTATCACTCGGTTTTGTGGTATTGATATGAAGTTTGGGCTCCAGCATGTACAGGCTTGTGAGGCGAAGCTCTTCGGGGTGAGAATTAAATATGCCGAAACCAGCTTCTAATTTCTCGCTACTAAAATTGATGATTGTGTTACCTTTTTTATTGCTGCCTTTGGCATTGTTGATGATTAATTTTCCTGGTTGTTCCAGCTGCATGCTGCCTGCCTGAAACCAGGTGTTTCCACTTTCCAAAGTATTGCTGTGGCTGCCAATTTGCAGGCTCTTCCAGTAAGCAATGCCATTGGTAAAGTTGAATGAAGTAGCTTTTAGATCAATTGCTGCAGAAACAGCCAGCTGATTGTGCTGATGCAGGTTGAAAACAATGTTTTGAATATCTAAGTTGCCAATAGCAAATGCCGGCAAAGTAGTTTGTTGCGTGTTGTTTGTTTTTCCTTTTTTGTCGATGGTTACCGTGCCACTTTGTACACTGATATGTGATAGTGAAAGACCAGCTTGATTGGTCAAATCAATGCTATTGTAGGCGTTCAGGAGTGTTACACCTTGCAGGTCTATTTGTGCGTATTCACCAAACTGGCCCTTGATGCGACCAAAGTAAAAACCACGTGGATTATTCAGCAGTTGTACATCGCTCAAGGTTAATAAAATATTATTGCCGGTAAGGGTGAATCCCTTTGTTTCCATTTGGCGAATGGCGTGTGTCAGCTCCATAATATTGCCCGCTTTCAGCGCCTTTTTACCATCTATCTGTAACGATAGCCCTAACAGTTTTAACTCATCCTGCTGCCGTTTTGCAGGTATCATCTTTATGGCTGCTTGTTGTATTACAATATTATCTATTTGTATGCTTTGCGCAATTTTTTTCAATAGTACATCTACAGACCGATTGATGTCTTTTCGACGTACCGAATCCTTTTTGGGTTGTTGTAAAATATTGAAGACTACTTCAGGATGAACAACAGTCAGTTTTTTGGCAATGATTCTACGCAGTAATAAATCGCCTAATGAATATCCGTCTAACCTAAGTTCGGGTACTACCACTACGTTAGATTGACGATGGCCTTTGCCTTTTTCACTAATTTGATAGTTGCGTAGTATTAGTGCATTGCTTTGTATCGAAAGGTCGCTTAGTGATGCTGCATACACACTATTGCTGTCGCTTTCAGCATAATTTGAAATATGAATATCTAATGCGCCAATGCCAATAGCCGGACTCCGGCCTTTTATTACTGATAACTCGTTTACAGAAAGCCTGTCGCCTTGCAACTGCATGACGGCTATGTCATCTTTTTTTACATAGTCACGGGTTTTTAATGCATAAGTTACATTTGAGATTGCTGCATAATGAATAGCAAACGAACTGCCATTGTATTGCTGTTTCGAAACCTCCCTTTTTAGTACGGTAGATTTTCGGGTAAGGTCCAGGTTGGCTTTTCCCTCATTAATGAGTACGGAGTCCACTTCAAAAAAACCTTCTTGTATAAATCTGCTCCAGTTGAAATTTCTTACATCAATACTATTGAGTTGTACCTTTTCTGTAGCCTCATTAGCTGTTTGATAGCTAATGTCGAGTGAGTCAATTTCAAGGTCTCCCTTTATGCCATCTACTTCCAGCTTGCCTAATTGTATTTGTAAGCTGCTATCTTCAAAATGAATGTCTGGCCGTTGTAATATTATTTTTCCATCGGTAAAAAGCGGAGCGTTTGAAGGCGCATCTTTTCCAACATCAAGGCCCTTTAGTAAAATGTCAAGATGGTTTATACTAAAATATTGCTGTTCATCTTTTGCATCGATAATGGTAATTGCCGCATCTTTTATTGCCGCATCTTTTATATTCAGTTCAGCAAATGCCTCAAATAGTTTCTGCTGTATGGCACCAATGGTTTGTGCCACATTTTTGTTGCTGCTATCTGTTTTATACAGGCTGTATGTTACAATGCTTGGGCGTTGCAGCTGAATGGTTTGTACATCTAATTTATTGCTGAAAAGTAGCGACCACAATGAGCCAATTTTCAATTCAATACTATCGGCACTAAATGAGAGTTGCTTGCGTGTAGCATTGGTGGGTTGTAGTGCAAACTCTTTCATACTAACCCCAATAGGAAAATATCCAAAACGTACTTTTTTAGCTGTTGTACTGTATTGCCCGTTTGATAATTCATTCACTACTTGTTCAAGCACCTGCTTGGCCCGGTATTGTAGCAACAAGTGCGCTGCCAGTAACAATGATGCTACCGTTAGTAGTAAGTAAATCCCAAGCTTTTTCAATCGGCGCATAACAACAAACAAATGGGTGCAGTAAAATAAACAGAAAGCAGTTGTTAGCCCAAATTGATTTACGCAGCATAGTAATAAAAAAAGCTGCGGACAAACTTGCCCGCAGCTTTGCTGAAATATAAGCAGGTGGTTTAGCTTACGCCGGCACCAGCATTTATCTTGTCTTCGGGATTTACAAAGTGCAACTTGCCACTGGCATCTTCTGCCATCAGTATCATACCCTGACTTTCGATGCCACGCATTTTGCGGGGCGCCAAATTCACCACCACCGTTACTTGCTTGCCTACTACTTCTTCAGGCTTGAAGTGAAGCGCAATGCCGCTTACAATAGTGCGGGTTTCAAAGCCCAAATCTACCTGCAGTTTCAGCAGCTTGTCGGCCTTCTCTACTTTTTCAGCCGCTACAATGGTGCCTACACGAAGGTCTATTTTGGCAAAATCATCGAACACGATTTCTGGCTTTACTGCCCCCTGGCCCCCAGCGGGGGAAGAGACAGCCTCACTGGCATTTACTATGCCTTTATTTTCTCCCCCTCCGGGGGCAGGGGGGCTTTGTCCTTTCAATTTTTCAATCTGCTTCTCTATTTCTGCATCCTCAATTTTGCGGAAGAGCAGCTCCGGTGCCCGCAGGTTGTAGCCTGTGCTCAGCAGTTTTTCTTTGCCGGCATTTTCCCAGTCCAGCATTTTTTCTACCACCTTCATCATGTGCATCATTTTGCGGGCAGTGCCGGGCAAAAAAGGATTGATCATGATGGCGAGGTTGGCACTCAGCTGCAGGCACACATGCATGGTAATGTCGATGCTTTGGCGTGCAGCCACTTGCTCAGGGGTAGCCAGTCCGCCCTTGCCGGCCAGCAAATCATCGCCCAATACTTTGGCCTTAATCCACGGCTCTTTTTTCTGCATGTACTGGTTGCCTTTGCGGGCCAGGTCTATTACTTCAAACAGTGCATCGCGGAACTTGTATTGCTCCAGCAGTTGCTCCATTTTATGCTTGGTCGCTCTAATGTCGTTGAAGATATTCCGGTCATCATCGTCCATTGCATCCAGGTGCAGCGGTGGTACTTTGCCACCGCAGAGCTTGTGCATCAGCACCCAGGTGCGGTTAATGAAGTTGCCAAAAATGCTCACCAGCTCACTGTTGTTGGCATCCTGAAAACCTTTCCACGTAAAATCGCTGTCTTTGGTTTCCGGAGCAATGCTGGTGAGGTAGTAGCGCAGCACATCTTCACAACCGGGAAAATCTTCGAGGTATTCGTGTAGCCACACCGCCCAGTTGCGGCTGGTACTCACTTTCTCGCCTTCAAGGTTCAAAAATTCATTGGCCGGCACATTATCGGGCAGCACGTATTTGCCATGTGCTTTCAGCATTGAGGGGAAAATGATACAGTGAAATACAATATTGTCTTTGCCAATAAAGTGTACCAGTTTGGTATCCTCTTGCTGCCAATAATCTTGCCAGGTATCGGGCAGCAGTTCTTTGGTAGCGCTGATGTAACCAATGGGGGCGTCAAACCACACGTAGAGCACTTTGCCTTCGGCATCGGGTAGTGGCACCTGCACACCCCACTGGCTGTCGCGGGTCATGGCTCTCGGGTGCAAACCGCTGGTGAGCCAGCTTTTGCACTGGCCAAACACATTGGTTTTCCATTCGGTATGGCCCTGCAATATCCATTCGTTCAAAAAAGGTTCAAACTCATTCAGCGGAAAATACCAGTGTTTGGTTTTGCGCTTCACCGGCGGGTTGTTGCTCAGTGTGCTGCGGGGGCTAATGAGTTGCTCAGGACTTAATGATGTACCACATTTTTCGCACTGATCGCCGTACGCATTGGGATTGCTGCACACGGGGCAGGTGCCGGTAATGTAGCGGTCGGCCAAAAAGGTTTGCTTCTCTTCGTCGTAGTACTGCTCAGTTTCTTTTTCTTCAAACATGCCGTCGTCGTACAGCTTTTTGAAAAAGTCTGCTGATGTTTCGTGGTGCACTTTGTTGCTGGTGCGGCTGTACACATCAAAGCTGATGCCCAGTTTTTCAAAACTGTCTTTAATAATAGCGTGGTACTTGTCTACCACATCCTGCGGCGTAATGCCTTCCTTCATGGCACGGATGGTGATGGGTACACCATGCTCATCGCTGCCGCCTATGAATTTGATATCGTTTTTACGGGCCCGTTCCCAGCGTACATAAATATCCGCCGGCAGGTAGCAACCCGCCAGGTGGCCCACATGCACGGGGCCGTTGGCGTAGGGCAGCGCTGCCGTTACCAGTATGCGTTTATAGTCTTTCATCGTGTTCATTTCCTTGGTAAAAAAAGCCGGCCATCGGGGCCGGAGGCGCAAAGATAAGCGTTAGCAGCGGGTAGTCGGGAAGACGGAAAGTCCGAAAGTCCGAAAGACCGGAAGACGGAAAGTCCGTAGTCGGTAGTCCGGAGAAATCGTCATGCCGACGCAGGAGGCATCTCCTCAATCGAAGACGGTTTCAGCTCCTCTCCCTGTAGGGAGAGGTTGGGTGAGGGTGGGCTATCAGCAACATCGCCCTGCTCAGCAGCCGTCCGGGCTGTCACTGCTACTCCTCGGCCTGGCTGCGCTGCGGCCTGTGGGGTATCCCTGTCTGCCGACAGGCAGGCGTTCCATCCCGCAGCCCATCGGCATGAACTGCTTTATTCGCATTCCTGCTTACCTTTCCTTAAAATCGGGAAGCATGGAGCAAGTATATCTTGTAAAAGTGAAAAAGGAATATGCCGCCGCAGCTATCGAGCAGTTGTTGCAAGAAAATGCGCTGGAAGCCATTGAACATCGTGGTGCCGCTTCTCCCGATGAACGCATGAATCTCATCAGAGAAGAACGGGAAAAATACATTCGGGGAGAAGATGCCTTCTTTACATGGGAACAGGTGAAAGCTTTAGCGCAGCGTAAAAGTTTGCATTAATGATGGCCATTCAATTGGAATTCCGGCCATTGGCTTCACTGGAAATTTTGGATGCGTATGATTGGTATGAATCGCAGCTTGCTGGATTATGAGATCGGTTCTTGTCCGACCTCGACGAATTCTTTTCCATGTTACTCCGCAACCCCAATACTTGTGGGTTTCTTGAAGACAACATCCGCCAAGGCAGGCTATCCACATTTCCCTACTTGGTAGTTTACGAAGTATTTCATGAGAAGGTAGTTGTTTTTAGTGTATTTCATGCATCGCAAAACCCGGATAAGAAGAGGAAGATGTAATTCCTCAAAGTTTTTTTGTTTGCATGCAGTGAGTCGTATTCTTTGGTGGACACGTTTTTAATTTGAATTTATGATTGGTAGTTGCAGTCTTTACCTAAGTGACCCTAAAATGTCTAACAGAATCAGCTTTGTTGGATTGATTGTTGTGTTTGTTATTCTAACTGGCCAATTTTTATGGAGACAAATATTCGTTTCAGCTACATTGCCGTATCAATACACCATCGGATTTATCACTAGCGACCTTACAAAAAAATCAGACTCTATAAGCGTTCGTTATCTGGTTGGTACAAGTTGGTATTCATTGAAAAATGCTTTGCCATATGAAGAAGTTGATAAACTGCGGCAAAGCTCACAACGTCTTTTTGTGAAATTCGATAAGAAAGATCCGCAAAAAGCCAGTCTGCTTTTCACACCATTGCCCAATGCACAATACTTTCAAGCAGGAGAAATTTTGGATAGTGTTTTCACATCTCGAAATGAAAATTGAGAAATCTATTTTCCATGCCGGAAAAATCTAAGTAACTCGTTGTCTCTCTGCTTCTATTTCTAAGAAAATCCTGTTGAGAGCAAGCACAGTCAAACAATCTATTGCTTTCAGTTGCTGCTTTCCGATATTCGAAACAGCAATCATACGTATTGTCGTCTGATACAACTGTAAAACCATAACTGAATATGCGATCTCTTTTGATGACGCTGTTGCTGGCGGGTATGGTAGCCGGCAGCCAAACCATGGCCCAGCCCAGCAATCCCTGCATGGCCCGCTCCGGCATTTACCCCCGCCCCGAGCCCAAATATGGCGGCAAACTGGCCCGCAACTTTTTCATTTTTGATGCCGAACTGGCCAAGCACCCGCAGGTGCAAACAGCAGCTTTTCACAGTATGGTGCATGGGCAAACCGTACAGCAATTGCAACAGCTGATGCGCAGCAACAAACTGAGTTCAGTAGAGTTGATGCTGTATTATGTACACCGCATCAAGCAGTACGATGAAGGCCTGCTCAACAGCATCATCGAGCTCAATCCGGATGCACTGAGCATTGCTGCCAAACTCGATGCCGAACGTAAAACCAAAAAAGCACAAGGTGCTTTGCATGGCATTCCCATTTTACTAAAAGACAATATTGCTACGGCCGATAAAATGCATACCAGTGCAGGTACTGCGGCACTCGCTTTGTGGAAGCCAACCAAGGATGCTGCCTTGGTGCAGCAACTGCGTAAATCCGGAGCCGTTATATTCGGTAAAGCCAACATGAGTGAGTGGGCCAATTACATGGACCCCTGCATGCCCAGTGGCTTCAGCACCAACGGCGGACAAACCCGCAACCCTTATGGGGCTTATGATACATGGGGCAGCAGCAGCGGTAGTGCGGTAGCTGTAGCGGCTGATTTGGTTACCGTAAGCATTGGTAGCGAAACGCAGGGTTCTATCATTATGCCGGCGGGTATCAACAGCATTGTGGGCCTCAAAACCAGCATGGGATTGTTTAGCGGCGAAGGCGTTGTGCCACTCATGTTGTTTCAGGATGTGGCTGGCCCCATGGGTCGTACCGTAGCCGATGTGGCTGTGGTATTGAATGCACTCACTGCCAACACGCCACAGGCAAAGGATTTTGCCAAAGCAACTGCCGACAATAAAGTGTGGCGGGTGGGCTTACCTGATTACAGTGCTGCAGTAATCGATAGTATGATGAAACGACTGCCAGCAAATACCGATTCTGCCATGAAAGCCCGGAGCAAAAACTTTTATGCCGGTGAGCAGCTGAAAATGGAGCAACAAAAAGCGGAGTTTGAAAAAGGGGGTGTGCAAGTGGTACGCATTCCTGCGTATGATTTGCCAAGCGGTCTTAATGTTGGCCCTTTGCTGCAGCATGGCTTCAAGCGTGACCTCAATGCATTTTTACAGGGGTTGGGTAAGGAAGCTCCGCATGCTTCTTTGGAAGCCATCATTGCGTACAACAAAGCAGACTCTGTTAACAGGGCACCGTATGGCATGGGGCATTTGATTAATGCACAAAACAATACCATGACCGAAGCGCATTACGACAGTGCCACCGCCGATCATTTGAAACGTTCCAGAGCAGCTATTGATGGATTGTTGAAGAAGTACGATGTGCAGGTGATTGCTTCGTCACTCTCACAGATTTATGCGCCGGCAGGTTATCCGGCATTGGCGGTACCATCGGGCTATGCAACCAATGGACAGCCTAACTGGATTGTATTGGTAGGTGGCTACATGGGCGAATACGAATTGCTCGCAGTTGGCCATCGCTATGAGCAAGCAACCAAAGCCAGAAAAGATCCGGATTTGGAGAAAGCCAAGGTTAGCTTGAAACAATAATTCATCGTTCCTTTTGCAATTCGTATTGCCATAGGTGGTAGCACGGTACGAACCACTATCGTGCCGTACTATTTATACCAAATAAATATGGATACGCTTATTCTACCAATGATAATTAGATAAGTAGTTCTTTTTTTATCAGCTACTGCAATCAATATTTCCATTTGCGGAAGCTATGAGAAAGTCGCATCGTTGTAATATCAGATTACAGCAATGAATAGGGTAAGTATCTTCTTAAAGACATAAGAATTTAAATCGGATTTGCATTACTTTTTACTTTTTGAAATCTTGACTTGAATCTCAAGAATGGTTGCTCTAAAAAACGATATGATACATATGCAATGATGGTTGAAAAAATAAACGTACAAAACCCAATGAGCAATGCCTGATATAAAGGATCTGTTACAAGTTTGGGTACTATAACGGCCAAGAGCGTAAGTACCAATATGTGATAAACATAAAGGCCGTATGAAATTTTTGCAAAAAAGATTAGCGTCTTGTTTTCTAAATTAATAAGAGGCTTTTGGTGTACTATATTGGATATAATAAGTACAACGGTGCATAGGGCTATAATTAAATGATCAATAGCACTTGAAATCCGAAACTCAAAAATCATCATCAGCAACATTATTGAAATAGCCAATAGCTGCGCTACTTTGGTTGAGAGAAAGTTGATAATGGTTTTTTGCTGGTGAAAAAACAATGCAGCCAATCCTCCAATGGCCATGCAATCGAACCGAAAAACGCGGAGTGCGTTGTGCAAGTAAGGCCATTCTGCGTATTTAAATACCAACCATCCTATAATTTTTAAGCCGATGTAAGCCAAAAGAAAAATTGAAATCCTTTTCGTTATGTTCTTATGTATTTTGAAAAAAAGCGGCCAAAACAAATAAAATTGTTCCTCAACAGAAATTGACCAAAGGTGGTTGATGCCATTCAGCCCTTTATCAAACATGTATGGTATGTTGGCAGCAAATAGTATATAAAACCACAAACTACTTTGAAGTAAATTGTCTTGCTGTAAGAAAAAAAACACAACTATGCACAGCAGTATATACCAGTAATACAAAGGCCATATCCGTAGTATTCGCCTGACGTAAAAACTACCTATATCAATGTTCCCTTTTTTTTCTTGCTCCAGAAATAATAGACTGGTAATAAGAAAGCCGCTTAAGGTGAAAAAAATGGTAACAGCTAAATTGCCCATGCCCACAGGAGCATCATTGAATATTGGTAAAAATTTACCCATTTCATCCCAACTGTGGGCCATTATTACTAAGAGGGCGGCTATGGCTCTTAAGCCATTTAATCCCTTGTAATAAATAGGATTTTCTCTTTCTTTTTGCATTTAGCCAATTGTAATTTTTAGCTACTCTTTACGTTGTTCATGTTTGAGTAGCCATTATGCTGACAATCTTGAATTTGACTGGTTATTATAGACAGCTCTCTTAACTTCAATAAACCCAAAGTTTGGCGCATTTGATTCTGAGTATTAACATTCCGGTTCCTGCTGGCTCAGGCAGTGAAAGCTACCGAGTCCCCAGATGATTTCTGTAGAATCGATGCCAACCACTTCTCTTTCGGGGTGTGCCTGCTGAATAATTTGCATGGCTACATCATCTTTTGCGGAGCGGAACGTAGGCACTATCACATACTTGTTGGTGATGAGATAATTGGCGTATGATGCCGGCAATCGCTGGTCTTCCCAAATGACAGCATCGGGCATGGGCAGTTCAATGATGTTGAGCTGCTTGCCATTCAGCAATCGCATTTGCTGCAACTGCCGCAGGTTGTGCTGCAAAATATCGTGGTTCTCGTCTTGCTTGTTGGGCTCTATTACCGTAATAACGGTGTCTGCATTGACGAAGCGAACAGTATCATCAATATGGCCGTCTGTGTCATCACCTACAATGCCTTCATCTACCCACAGTACTTGGTCTTGTCCGTAGTAGTCGCAGAGGTATTGTTCTATTTGTGCCTGATTGAGATGCGGGTTACGATTTTCATTGAGCAGGCAAGCGGTTGAAGTAAGAATAGTGCCAGCACCATTAAACTCCACCGAGCCACCTTCCATCACGATGCCCGGGTGAAACACTTCGTAACCATAGTGTTTACCAATCAACGTCGGAATCACATCATCCAAATCGTAGGGCGGATACTTGCCGCCCCATGCGTTGTAGCCCCAGTCAACGATGGCCTTTTTTTGTTCTGTTTTGTGCAACAAAAAAGCCGGTCCATGGTCTCGGCACCACGCATCGTTGGTGGGATGAAAGAAAAATTCAACCTGGCTCATGTCTACGCCTGCCTGCTGCAAATGCCCGCTGGCAAAGGCTTTCATGGCTTCGTCGGCCACGTTGATACGTACCTTTTCGCTTTGTGCCACGTATTTTACAAACTGGCTGTAGTAGGGGAAAATGGCCTGTATTTTATCAGGCCAGCTGGCTTCCTTATGCGGCCAGCTCAGCCATATGGCTTCATGGGGTGCAAATTCTGCAGGGAAGTAGTAGCCGAGTTCTTTTGGAGTTGGTTGCATGCAATGAATTTTATGGGACGCAGATTTTAAGGATGAAAACTGATGTACGCAGATAAAAACATCCGTGAGCATCCGTTTTTTATCTGCGGCATCCGTGTGCTATCAATCCTCGTCGATAAATCGTTTGGTAATAGGAGCGTAACTATCAATCCTCCGGTCACGCATGAAGGGCCAGTGGGTGCGGTAGCGGTCGGTTTTGCTCAGGTCAAGTTCCTGCACATGCACTTCCTCTTCGGTATGGCTGGCTTTGTACAGCAGGCTCCCAAAGGGATTACTGATGAAAGAACCACCCCAAAACTGCATGGCACCATCTTGCTCCAATCCGCAGCGGTTCACACTTACCACATGCACACCGTTGGCTACAGCATGGCTGCGCTGTATGGTTTGCCAGGCATTGTATTGTTCTTCGTTGGTAGCAGTATCCTGCGAGGTAGCCCAACCAATAGCAGTAGGATAGAAGAGAATTTCTGCACCCATGAGGCTGGTAATGCGAGCCGCTTCGGGGTACCACTGATCCCAGCAAATGAGCACACCAAACGTGGCATATTTTGTTTTCCAAACCTTGTAGCCAAGGTCGCCGGGAGTGAAGTAAAACTTCTCATAGTATGCCGGATCGTCGGGGATGTGCATTTTGCGGTACTTACCCAAATAGCTGCCGTCGGCATCTATCACGGCCGTGGTGTTGTGATACAAACCCTGAGCACGTTTTTCAAACAAGCTGGCAATAATCACCGCGTTTAGCTCGGCAGCCACTTGTTGCAGCGCATCGGTGCTGGGCCCGGGTATGGGCTCGGCCAGCTCAAAGTTGGCATAGTCTTCTACATCGCAGAAATACAAGCTGGTGAACAGCTCTTGCAGGCACACAATTTGCGCTCCTTTGGCAGCTGCCTCCCTTACTTTTTCAATGGCCTTTTGCAGGTTCTCTTGTTTGTTGGCGGTGCAGGTCATTTGCACCAATCCTACGTGCACTTTACTCATAGGTATCAATTGAATTTTGCCTCCCCGGTTTGGGGGCGGGCAAAAGTACCGCATCCCATGCGTATTAGCCAATTGTTAAAATATCATCAAGCCCGCAGGATTCGACTGTTCAACCATGCTTCACCGTCAAAAGATGTATGCTTAAAAGGTTTGTAATAACTCTCTTTCCAATGTTGCTCTTGTTGCTGGCCGCCGGCCACTCGCAGGCACAAACTGTTTCTGTAAAAGGTACCATTCAGGATGCCGATACGGCCCGCATGCTGGCCAAGGCTTCGGTGAAACTATCACCCGCCGCCGATACCACCCGTGGCCGCTACGTAACCGCCGATGATAAAGGCGCTTTCATTTTTACAGAGGTAAAACCCGGCGCCTATGTGCTGGCGTTTAGTTTTACCGGCTATCAGCCGCAAACCAGAAAAATTACTGTGGGAACTACCACCCTCGATTTGGGGGAAGTATTGCTCATTAAAAAAGACAAAACCCTGGGCGATGTGGTAGTGGTGGGCAAAGTGCCACCGGCCCGCCAAAAAGGCGATACCACCGAGTTTAATGCCGCTGCGCTGAAGGTAAACCCCGATGCGACGACTGAAGATGTGCTGAAAAAAGCACCGGGCATAACCATTGAAAACGGACAGGTAACCGCACAGGGCGAACAGGTGCGTCGCATTACCATTGATGGCCGCCAGTATTTTGGCGATGATGCTACTGCGGCACTGCGTAACCTGCCTGCGGAAGTGATTGATAAAGTGCAGGTGTTCGACCGCCTGAGTGATCAGGCACAGCTCACCGGCTTTGATGATGGCAATGGTTTCAAGGCCATCAACATTGTTACCAAGGCCAACATGCGCAATGGCCAGTTTGGCCGGGTGTATGGTGGCTATGGCACCGACGACCGTTATGCCGCTGGCGGTAGTGTCAATTTTTTCAAAAACAATACCCGACTCAATGTGATTGGCATGTTCAACAACGTGAACCAGCAAAATTTTTCGGGTGAAGACCTGCTGGGTGTAAATGGCCAGGCCAATGCCGGCCGTGGTGGCGGCGGTGGTCGCCCCGGTGGTGGTGGATTTGGCGGTGGATTTGGTGGCCGTGGTGGCGGCGGTTTCTCTGTGGGCCAGCAGCCGGGCATTGCCAAAACCAATGCCTTTGGCCTCAACTTCAGCGACCTGTGGTTTAAAAAAATGGAAGTATCAGCCAGCTATTTTTTCAATAACAGCAACACGGTGGCCCGTTCGGAAACCAACCGGCAGCTGTTCCTCACCGGCGATACCAGCCAGTTTTACAATGAAGTGAGCCGCAGCAATACCGACAATTTCAACCACCGCATCAACTTTAGGGCGGAGTATAAAATTGACAGCAACAACACGCTGATCATTGCCCCCAATCTGAGTTTCCAAAAAAATGAATCGTGGAGCGACCTGACGGGTGTCAACAATACTTTTGGTAAACAGCTCATCAACAGCACCGCCAACCTGCGCAACAGCGATGCGGCCGGCTTTAACCTGCGCAATGAGATTACTTACCGCCACAGCTTTGCCAAGCGGGGCCGTTCTATTTCGGTCAACCTCAACAACAGCGCCAGCAACCGCAACAGCGATAGCTACCTAGATGCTATCTCGGCCTATTTCAACGGCGGCCTGTTGCTGGGCGATACCCTGCGCCAGTACACCGACAACAGCACCCGCAGCAGCAGCATTTCTACCAATATTGCTTACACCGAACCTGTAGGTAAAAAAGGACAGATACAACTGAACTACAACCCGCAGTTTACCAGCAACAAGGCCGATCAGCGCAACTTTAGGTATGATAAAACCGAAGGCGATTATACCAACTTCGACACCACACTCTCCAACCTGTTCGACAACAAAGTGCGGGCCCAAAACGCCGGGCTTACTTACCGCCTCGGCGACCGCGACAATCAGTTTTCTGTGGGCATCAACTTTCAGCACACCCGCCTGCTGAGTGAGCAGCAGTTTCCGGCCGTGGCTACACTCAACAAAACATTCAGCAACTGGCTGCCCAATCTGCAGTGGCGCAAGCAGCTGAGCAAACAAACCAGCCTGCGCATGTTTTACCGGGCATCTGTAAACCCACCTTCGGTAAATCAGTTACAGAACGTGATTAATATTTCCAACCCGCTGTTTATTACTACGGGCAATGAAAATCTGGATCAGAGCTACACGCATTTTCTTACCGCCCGTATCAACAATACCAATGCTGCCAAAGGCCGCTCTTTGTTTGCCGGTTTCTTTGGCCAAATGGTGAGCAAGTATGTAACCAACGGTACCTGGATTGCTTCGAAAGATTCAGCCATAGCCAACAACATTACGCTGCGCAAAGGCGCACAAATCAGCAAGCCTGTCAACCTTGATGGCTATTACTCGCTGCGGTCCTTTGCTACCTATGGCTTTCCGCTCAAAGCCATCAAAAGCAACCTGAACCTGAATGCCGGACTGAACTATACCCGCACACCGGGTTTGGTCAACAATCAGCTGAACTACTCCAACAACTATGGCTATACAGCCGGCATCAACATTGCCAGCAACATCAGTGAGTTTATCGATTTCAATGTGAACTATTCCGCCAATTTTAATAATGTGGTGAACAGTATCCGTCCGGAATTGAACAACAAATTCTATTTCCATACCACCGGAGCTAAGGTGAACCTGCTGACTAAATACGGCTGGTTTATTTTGAATGAAGTCACCAACCAGCTGTACAGCGGCCTGGCCGATGGCTTCAACCAAAGCTTTTGGCTGTGGAATGTGAGTGCGGGTAAAAAGATGCTGAAAAACCGTCGTGGTGAAATCAAAATGAGTGTGTTTGACCTGCTGAAGCAGAACCAGAGCATTGCCCGTACCATTGGTGAAACCTATATTGAAGACGTGCAAACCCAGGTATTGCAGCAATATTTTATGCTTACGTTCACGTATACCCTGCGAAATTTCGGACAAGCGGCTAAACGCAATGCGGGTGAAACGCCTACCTTGCAGCGCCGCTAATCGGGCGGCTTGCAAAACCGATCTTACCACGTGATAGAGCAGGAATTAATTGAGAAACTGAAGAAAGGCGACCAGGCGGCATTCCGCTTTATGGTTACCTCGTGGCAGGATATGGTATATAATACCTCGCTGGGCTTGGTACAGAATGAAATGGATGCCGAAGATGTGACGCAGGAAGTGTTTGTAAAAGCCTTCGAAAGCATCCACGGTTTTAAGGGCGAAAGCAAAGTGAGCACCTGGCTGTACCGCATTACCGTTACTAAAAGCCTCGATTTTTTGCGTAGCAAAAAGCGGAAAAAGCGCTTTGGGTACATCTATAGCCTCTTTGGCGAAGACAATGAACTGGCCATCAACCCGCCTGAATTTGTGCACCCCGGCATTGTGTCGGAAAAAAAACAGGTGGCAGCGGCTTTGTTCAAAGCCTTGGAAACATTGCCTGAACAGCAGCGGGTAGCGTTTGTATTGACCCGCCTGGAAGGGCTGGGCCACAAAGAGGTGAGTGAAGTAATGGGTAACACGGTACCAGCGGTAGAAAGCCTGCTGCAACGTGCCAAAATAAATTTAAAAAAACAGTTATCAGATTTCTACCGTCAGAATTTAGAATAAGGAACGTCTAAATTGTTGGCAGTATTAAATTGCCGTATATGAAAAGAGAACAACAAGCAGAACAATGGGTAAACGAGGCGCTGGAAAGCCTTGATGGTATTGGCCGTGCCACTGCCAACCCCTTTCTGTTTACCCGCATTGAAGAACGCCTCCGCCAACGCAATAACCCTTGGGAAAAGCTGGCCCGCTTCGTAGCCCGTCCGGCATTTGCCCTGGCCGTGGTTTTGTTGTTTTTGGCCGCCAATTTCTATGTGGCCAATCAGGAAAAAGAGGAGCGGCTGGCCCGTGAAAAACAGGCCAACGAGCAAATGTTCGCAGCGGAATACAGCACCAGTTCCAACCTTAGTAATGAACTCAGCGCAAACAAGTAAGTCATGAAGTCGAACAACAAGGTTTTACTGGTACTCATATTGGTACTGCTGGCTACCAACCTTGGTATGCTGTGGTATTTTACCCGCGAAAGCAAGGTAGAAACCAAACCCGTAAGCCGCACCGAACGCATGGGCGATATGATGCGCAAAGAGCTGGGTTTTAACGACGACCAGGTGCAGCAATACATTACGCTTCGTCTGCGCCGCGACTCGCTGATGCAGCCCCTCAATCTGGAACTACGCCAGGCCAAAATGAATTTTCTGGAACTGCTGCGCCAGCCCAATGTACCCGATAGCCTGGTGCAAAAAGCAGCGCTGGAAGTAGCCATGAAACAAGCCCCCATCGAAGTGGAATTTTTTCAACACTTCAAACGCATACAGGCTTTGTGCTCACCTGAACAGCTGGGCAGTTTCGATAGTATGCTCTCTCGAATGGTACGCCGCAATACAGGCGATACAACCAGCTCCGGTAAATAAAAGCAGAACGCATAGTAAAGCTCACCTTTTTGGGGTGAGCTCTTTTTGTGCCTGTACATGCAGCGTAACCATGGCGCTTGGCAGCTGCTGGCTGTTATTTAAAAAAGTAGACTTCGGTTGGAGTGTACGCAGATCGTAAAGAAAATCTGTTGTACAGAAAATTATTTACACAGCAGCATAAGCCCGTAGCATTTTTTGTTTCGGCTTTGTATTTATGTAGGAGCTAAATCAGTTTTATCATTGTTGTTCTTTTACCGAAGCCAATGCAGATGCAGCCAGCAACTGTCTTACTGCAGTTTTTAATTCGGCTAATTCAGCAAGTTGTGAACGCAGCATCGCATTTTCCTGTTGCAGGCTTGTCAGGCGTTCTTGCTGCTCCCGTGTTCTTTTTTCTAAGCCTTGAAGCAATATCATCATGATGCCATCCATATCGGCACTGGCCAATGTGGTGTCATTGCCGATGATGCCAAATTCATCTTTGCCGTAGGCAGCAAATATTTCTTGTGCCATGGGGCCGTAATGCCTGTCATTGCCGGGGTTTTGACCTTTGTAGTTCCACGAACCCAATTTCAATGAGGTCAGTTTTTCTAAAAACGTTTCGCCGGAAGCGGGTTCAAAGTTTTCTTTTCTTGAAGAATCTGAAATGGATGCCCAAGAGTTGCCACCGGCAGCTAATGATACGCCTACAGTTCGTGTGGCATTGCTAAACAGTCGATATCCACCCGCATACCGGGCCGAAAATTGGTTGCTGGCTGTAGCCAGTGTACTATCGGTTGTTGATGCATCTGACAATACGAATGCTCCATTAAAATTATTGGCACTGGCACGTTGGCCGATGGCAATGCTGTAATCACCGTTAGCGGTGCAGCGGTAGCCCAATGCTACGGCTCCGGTTCCATCGGCAGCACAGGTATAGCCCAGGGCGCTGGAATAAGAGCCCATGGCATAGCTGGTATAGCCGGACACAAAACTGGATAACCCCAGTGCTACAGTGTTGTAGCCAAAAGCTGTTGAGTAAAAACCTACCATGGGATCATCCCATTGAGTACCTGCCGAACCGATAGAGCCAGCTCTGAAAGCTGCTTTGTAAGGGTGCCACATCATTCTTTCACCAGCACCTGTTGCTGGAATAAATCCGATGCCTAAAGTGCTTTTGGCAACAAAGCCCCCTCCTGCATCAAACCGAAACCGTTCTCCTACAGTACCGGAAGAGTAGCCTGCGCCTTTATAGTCCGTCAGTATTCTTACAGCACCACTGTCGAGCAATTGAATGCCCATATTGGTGCCGTATTTTGACATGTACAAGTTGTTAGTTGCCAGGTTCATGGTTTGGGTATGATTACCCATGTTGTCGCCTTCTCCTGCAACGGTGAGTTTTGCCCACACAATGCCGTTGAAGTAATAAAAGCCACTGATGCCATCTGTTTGGTAAATGAGCAAACCACTTGCAGGAAAAGCGATGGCTGCTTTTGCTGCAGCTGTCATTCTAGGCACTAAAAATCCTTTGTTGGTACTTTTTAAGTCGAGAATTGCAGAGCCATCTGGCGTACTGGATGGCGAACTAATAGCAACACCTTGTGCAAAACCGGAAAGCATTGCCGTTGCAAATGCAATGGTCAAGATTAAATTTTTCATGGGGAAGGGGGAGTTTAAGTAGAACTAATGTAATCATCCTCTGGCAATCTTTTCATAACTTAAATGCGCATCTGTACACGAATACTTAGTCGCAGTACTTGCAGCAATGCAGCTATAGATGCCAAGCTGACGTTCCTCATGCACGTTTAGCCGTAACACACCCTTTCTTTGCGGCATGCAAACATCGGTATTGATAGTAGGGCAGGGCCTCTGCGGCACCTGGCTCAGCTTTTGGCTGCAGCAATTGGGTATTGATTGTGTAGTAATAGATGAAGAACGACCCAACACCAGCACCCGTGTGGCCAGTGGCGTTATCAACCCTGTAACCGGCCGCCGCATGACCCGCACCTGGATGGCCGATGAAGTGATTCCTTTTGCTGTAAAAGCCTATGAGGAACTGGGAAGGAAAATCACTGCGAAGTACGAAGTACGAAGTTCGAGGGAGCGAACATTCTCTCCTGCACAAGAACAACAACAACCTGCCACTACCCTCATTCAACGTTGCGATATCATCGACTTTTTCAACAGCCCCGACAGGCGCAAAGACTTTGAAGAAAAAGCCAAACAGTATGCGGCCGAATACCTGCAATGGCCCGAAGATGAGGCGGCCATGCAACAACATTTTCGCTACGAGTTGGGCTACGGCATTATTGCACCTGCCTATCAGGTAGACCTGCAAACCATGCTCGACGGCTGGCGGCAATACCTGCTGCAGCACCAGCAACTGCTGGCACAACGCTTTGATGCCAGCCAACTGCAACTGCTGCCCGACGGAGTACAGTACCAGGATATCCGTGCCGATAAGATTGTGTTTGCCGATGGCATTGCTGCAAATGCTGCAGGCTTTTTTCAGCTGCTACCCTTTGCCCTTAATAAAGGCGAAGCACTGATACTGAAAATAGATGGCTTGCCCAACAACCATATTTATAAAAAAGGAAACAGCCTTACGCCTTGGCGGGGCGGGTATTTTTGGGCCGGTAGTACCTACAACAATCATTATACCAACGACCAGCCCAGCGAAGCTTTTCGCCAGCAGATGGAAGCCTGGTTGCAGAGTGTATTGAAGCATCCTTTTACCGTGCTCGACCATGTGGCGGCTATTCGCCCGGCCACCGTGGAGCGGCGGCCTTTTGCCGGCTGGCATCCGCAGCACCCGCAGGTGGGCATCCTCAATGGTACGGGTACCAAAGGCGTAACACTCGCCCCCTATTTTGCTCAGCAGCTGGCGGCCAATATAGCGCAACAAACGCCATTGCTACCCGCTGTAGATGTAGCGAGATTTGCAAGGGTGCTGAGCAGGATGTAGTTGGAATAATTATCTGCGTTGAAAACTAATCAGAGTTGCGGGAGTTATTGGCCGGCATGGCTTCGAGATTGGTAAATGTAGAAGGACTTTCAAGATTCAGAAAGCGGCTTCAATTTTGCTTATCGGCTGGAGTCCTCTCCAGCCGACATGAGTTTGAGTTGTGCTTGCTTGCTTATCGGCTGGTGTCCCCACCAGCCGACGCAAGTTTGATTTCTGTTTATCGGCTGGAGTCCTCTCCAGCCGACTTCGTTATTTTGACTGTTATTTCTGTTTTTGAAATAACAAGCTTATATTAATGTCAAAGCTTTACCATGCATTTGTTTTATAGCAGGCAGGGACAAATGGATGATTTCAACCTGTATTTCTACACGCAAACCATTCAAGGTTTTCAACCGCTCTTGGCACAGCCAATGATGCGGACCATTGTACTTGATAGTTTGCGGCATTTGTGTAAGGAGCGATGGGTAACTATTTATGGATTTGTGCTGATGCCAAACCACATACACTTGCTGTGGCGCATGGAGGGAAATGAGCGGAAGGAATCTGCAGCGGCAAGTTTTAGCAAGTTTACCAGTCACCATTTCAAAAAGGCATTGGCAGAACAAGCACCGGCATTATTGGCAGCATTCTCATCAACAAAAAATGACAGGCAGTATCAGTTTTGGAAGCGGGATCCGTTGGCCATACCCATCACCAGTGAAGAGGCATTGCTGCAAAAGCTGCGCTATATTCATGACAACCCGGTGAGGGCTGGGCTTTGTGCTACGCCCGAAGCATATGCATGGAGCAGTGCAACCTATTATGCTACGGGTGAAGACAGATTTGGAATACTGACGAATGTGTATGGATAAACTGTTTCGGCCGGTGCCGACTCCGACCGATAAGGGCAGCGAATGCTCTCCGATATTTTATCGGCTGGAGTCCTCTCCAGCCGCAATGAGTTCAGTGTTTTAATCTGCAACAAGGGAATGTGAGGTAGTGTATCGGTCGGAGGGGACTCCGACCGATAAGGGCAGGTAAATGCTCTCCGATATTTTATCGGCTGGAGTCCTCTCCAGCCGCAATGAGTTCAGTGTTTTAATCTGCAACAAGGTAATGTGAGGTAGCGTTTCGGTCGGAGAGGACTCCGACCGATAAGGAAAAAGAATATTGTGTCGGTGTCACCAGTGTTAGAGTTAAACACTAAAATTTCATTTCCCTTATAAGACATCCACTTGAGGTCATCTTCAGACAGTCTGTAAGTCCTGCTACAGGATGTCAATAAAGAAAAGGTCAGTAATGCTATGATAAATTTCGGAGTGGTCATTTAATATAGCACACAACGGTTCGGGGCTTTGCGAGGGAGAGGATTAGAAAGCACAAACTTTCAATTTAGCACCAACGTAGCAAAACCATTTTTTTATTTGCTAATTCACACTTTTCAAGCAAATAAAAAATGGTTTTTGCGGAATAGAAGCACAAAAGTTGAATTTAGCACTTAACCCGCTCTCTTGCAAAACCCTTGTTAGTGGCTGTGGCTTTTTGTTTACTCTTTATTTGATACATTTATCTGTAAATCAAAAGATTAAAAAACTTTTGCATTTTCTCGAAATGTTAATTTTTCCAGAAAATATTTTCAGGATAAAAATATTCTTTGCTTTTGTTGTCGTAACAACAATTGTTTATGCAATCAATTTTAGAATATCAGGATTTTTACAATCTGCTTACGGGCAGGACACCACAGGCATTTAATCGTGTTTTGAATAAGAATTTCAGACAGAACGGAGTAGAATTAACCAAGGAACAATGGTCTTTTTTGGCTGTTTTGTGGGAAAATGACGGTTGCTCGCAACAGTATTTGGCAGATAAGAGCTTTCGGGACAGACCAAGCGTAACCCGTTTGATTGACAATATGGAAAAAGACGGTTTGGTCGACCGGAAACCCGATGTAAATGACAGGAGGTCTAATTTGATTTTTCTGTCAAAAAAAGGAAAGCAAATACAGGAAAAAGTTATGAATCTTGTCAATGCTACCGTCGAAGAATCCATAAAAGGAATCAGTGTAGAAATTAAGTGACAGTAAAAGAAGTGTTTCATAAAATATATCAAAATTTAGAGGTAAAATGAGAATTAAAAAGTTACTGCCTATACTTGCCTGCCTTTTGGCTTTTGAAGGAAAGGCTCAAATTGATGTGAGCCCGTCTTTGCAGGAAGCAATTCAGAAAGCAATCGACAAAAACGCTTCTATCCGAAACAAAGATTTGGAAGTGGAAAAAATCAGTACGGAAAAGAAAAGTGTTTGGAACAAATACATTCCGAAAGTAGAAGGTTCGGCAAATTATATGTATTTCGATACGAAAATAACGCTCGATTTACCGACAGGAAACATTCCGGTTATCAATCAGCCGGTTTTTGACGGAAAGCAATCGTTTGACAGTTACGGAAACTTATTGATGGGTAGCCTGATGGCAAAAACGGTTTTGTTTAGTGGTTTTCAGATTGAAAACGGAGCAAAGGCTTTGGAGCAAAAACGAATCGGAACGGCTTATCTTTCCGAGGCTGAAAAAGAAAGTTTAATTAAAGAAGTGATTCATTCGTTTGACCAAGTACACTTGTTGAACGAAGTCGAAAAATTGCTGATTGACAGCGAAAAACGATTGGCTACCGAAGCCAAAAGAGTAGAAAGGGCTATCGAAGAAGGACTTGCCATTCCGTATGACAGGGACAAAATCAAATTGGCAAATCTCGAATTACAATCCAAAAAGATAGAAATGGAAGGAAAACGAAAAGTCCTTTACCAAAAAATAAATTACCTCACGGGATATTCCGAAAACCAAATCAAAGAAGTAGAATATTTACTTGTTCCTTATGTGATTTCGGAAGATTTATCGGTTGAAAACAAACAAGAGCTAAAAGCCTTGGAATCATTCAAGAAGGCTTCCGATTATATGGTCAAGAAAGAAAAAGGGAGCTATCTTCCTGTTTTGGGAGCATTCGGAGGTGTTACTTATACGAGCCTTTTTGACGCTACGATGATTACACCTGAAATTCCAATGGTCAATTCCCGACTTTACGGAAGAATGAACGAATTTACGATGAGTCCGAATTTGATGGTAGGACTTTCGATGAAATGGGAAATTTTCAGCGGATTTGAACGTAAGCACAAAATCCACGAAGCCAAGATAAATGCGGAACAGGTGCAAAATCAATTAGACGATACCAAGGAGAAATTTGCTTTGCTTTTGGAAAATAACCTGGCGAATTACAGGATTCAGAATCAGAAATACCAAATCGGTCTGGAGCAGGAAAAAGTAGCTTCAAACAATCTGAATATGGCTGTAAGGCAATATCAGGAAGGGCTTATCAACATTTCCGAAAGATTGGAAGCGGAGAACAATTTGTTTAAAGCATCAGCCAATAAAATTCAGATTTTAGTAGAGCAAAGGCTGTCCGCTTTAGAAACACTTTCCGTAACAGGAGAATTAACCAAAACTATTTTAAACTAACTTATTAAAAGTGATGAAAAAGATATATTTATTATTAGTTGTAGTGATTTCCGCTGTCGGTTGTGGTAAGCCGAAAGCCGAGGTTATTCAGGGAAAAATCGAAAGGGAGCAAATCGGAATCGTATCGAAAATTCCGGGAAAAATCATTGAAATCCGTATTCAGGAAGGAGATTTTGTAAGGAAAGGTGATACGCTTGCTATTTTGGACATTCCTGAAGTCGATGCCAAAAAAAGTCAGGCTGAAGGAGCGGTTCAGTCGGCAAAAGCCCAATATGATATGACTTTGAAAGGAGCTACGGACAATCAGCTCAAACAGCTAGAAGCCAAACAAAAAGCATTGAAAGAACAGTACGAACTGGCTCAAAAATCCATTAACCGATTGTCAAATATGCTTAAAGATTCGTTGGTTTCCCAACAGATGTATGATGAGGCTTTCGCTAAATATCAGGGGGCTCAATCGCAGTATCTGGCTGTTCAGGCTGAAATTTCGGACGTGAAATACGGAGCGAGAATCGAACAGCAAAAAATGGCTTTTGGACAACAGGAAAGAGCTTTGGGAGCTTTGCAGGAGGTTTCGGTTGCGGATTCCGAGCGGTATATCATTGCTCCACAGGATATGACGGTAGAGTCCATTACGCTTAAAGCAGGGGAGCTGGCACTTCCCGGTTATACCTTGATTAGCGGAACGATTTCGGAATCGACTTATTTCCGTTTTACGATTCCCGAAAGCCGACTTTCAAAGGTTCAGAAAGGACAGGAAGTAACCGTCAATATAGTCTATAACAAAAGTCAGGTTAAGGGAAAAATAACTTCGGTTAAGGCTTTGGGAGCTTATGCAAACATCGCAACGGCTTATCCCGATTATGAAATTCAGGAGAGTCTTTTTGAGATAAAAATCAGTCCGATTGATGTAGAACAAGCTAAAGATTTGTTTAAGAAAACTACGGTTACTTTAGAATTGTAATAAGAAATTATGAAAAACTTTTTTTCGCTTATAAAAAGAGAATTCCGTTTGTTTTGGGATAACAGTGTGCTTCGGTTGCTTTTTATTGGGGCTCCGATTATGTACGGAATACTTTTAGGCTTTGTTTATCAGAAAGGTAAAGTTACCGATTTGCCTGTTGTGGTGGTTGATGAAGACCAAAGTCAGATGAGCCGAAAAGCTATTGAAATGATGAATGACAACGAGGTTCTGAATGTGGCTTTTATCCGATACGACCAAAACGATTTGGCTAAAATCGTAGCTGAAAACGATAACATTCCTGCGGTTGTGATTATTCCGAAAGATTTTGAGAAACAGGTAATGACCAAAAAATATCCCGAAGTGCTTACGATTGTGAATACTTCGAATGTTTTGACTGCCAATTATGCTTCGACAGCCATTCAGGTTTGTTTGGGAACATTCAAAGCGGGAGTTCAGATTGAAGCCCTCAAAAAACAGGGAATGCCCGAAAGTGTGGCTATGTCGCAATATGAGCCGTTCAAAACCACGTTTATCAAAAAATACAACCGAAGCACGAACTATATGTACTTTTTGTGGCCCGGCATTTTGGCTACGGTTTTGCAACAGGTTTTGCTGTTAGGCTTGGCTGTGTCGTTTGCCTCGGAATACGAAAACGGAACGTTCAGAACTTTGGTTTCGGAAAACAAATCCCTACTCAAAATAATGGCAATTAAGATAATTCCGTATCTGATAATGAGCTTCGGTATTTGGATCTTGTATTATCTGTTTACGTTTTGGTTCAGGATTCCGTTTTATGAAAATCTAGGTGCTTTGACCTTTGTAGCGGGAATTTTCGTGTTGTCGGTATGTTTTATCGGGATATTGGTAAGCATACTGATTCCGAGTCAGCTCAAAGCAACCGAAATCCTGATGGTTATAGCCACTCCGAGCTTTATTTTGAGCGGATTTACGTGGCCGCTTTCGCAAATGCCCGATTGGGTTGTGGCTGTTGCAAATGTGATTCCGCTTACGCATTTCTTACAGGCATTCAGAATTTTGCTGATAGAAGAAGGAACGTTGTCCCAATGTTCGGGCGCAATTTGGGCTATGATTTGGATTGGGCTTGTTTGTGCGGTTTTGTCTTATGTGGCTTTGTATTTTAAAAAGAGAAAGGTATTGAAACAAGGTTGAATTTTGTACTGCAAAAAAATCCTGTGTGGTAGATTTTTATTATTTTTTTCTGTGTCAGGTTGTTATTTTTCAGCCGTTTAATTTCAGGGGTACGGTTGTTCTGCCATTGCCACTAACGGTTTCGGGCTTTGCGTTCGGGCGGGTTTCGGAGCACAGAACTGTCTGCCAGCACTACACTTGAATAGAAGCATGACCCGTCCTGAAAAAAGTTGACTGTGTTATTGCATAAATCCTGCTATAGGTTGATGAAGATAAAACATCCTGAATATGGTTGATTAAAAAGGTTGCTTGTGTTGTGTGGCCCAAAAAAAGTTGTGTAGCCCTTCACAGCTAAAGCAACTTTTTTTGGGAGCCTATGGGATGTTACTATTCATTCTTTTCGACTTGGTATTTTGTTGATAGTAGTTTTTCCATCTTCTTATCTGTGGTCCTTGTTGTTGGTGTACTTCATGCGGTATTTGCCAGTTGAGGCTGCTGTGCCTTCTTTTGTAATTGTAGACGGTTATGCATCGTGCAATATGTTTTGAGGCGTCATCAATATTGTCATAGTATTTGCTGATGAGTTCTGATTTCAGAATGCCATTTACCCGTTCTGCAATAGCATTTTCATAGGGGTCTCCGTTTTGAGTCATACTAATGTGAGCATTGTGTTGATGCAGTAGTTGTACATAAGCGGTACTGCAATATTGTATGCCTCTGTCGCTGTGATGTATCACTATTGTTTCTGGTGGTTTTTGTGCCAATGCTTTTTTGAGTGCCAGTGTTGCACTGCTTACTTTCATGTCATCACTTACATGGAAGCCGACGATTTTTCTTGAGTATGCATCTGTGATTAAAAAGAGGTAAGCAAAGCGGTGTTTGAGTGGTATGTAAGTAATGTCTGCTACCCACAGTTCATGTGCTTTTAAAGGCGTAAAACCCTTTACCATATTGGGATATCGGTAGAAGTGATGTTTGCTGTTGGTGGTGTGCACACTGCGTTTTGTTCTTCTTACAAGCAGTTTATTTCTTTTGAGTAAATCAAAAAACTTATCTCTGCCCATTGCTATCTGGTGCTGCGCAAAGAACGGTTGCAGTTCAATAAATAATTTACGGCCGCCACATCGTGGCTGATGTTTTCTGATGGCGTCTATTTGTTGCAACAGCAGTTGTTCTGCCATCATTTTTGAGACAGTTTTTTGCTGTTGTTTGTGGTAAGCCTGAGGCGAATAACCCAGCAGCCGGCAAATCGTTTGCAGGCTGAAATGTGGATTTACCTTTTTTACTTCTCGGACTGTTGGGTGCCAGGCTTTTTTCTGATAGCGATATCCAGCTTTTTTTCTGCAACGTTGATCATAGTATCAAGCGCATCGGCACGGAGTTTTTGCCACTCCAGCTGTTTTTCCAGCGCTGCTATTTTTTGGAGCAGGGCAGTTGTTTGCTCGTTGTCGTGAGTTGACTTTTTCGGGGAGCTGTTCATGCTACTGGTGGAATAAGATTGTTGCTTTTGTGTTGGGGGTAAGTTATGAATTCCCTGATGAATAAGCACCCATTTGCAAATGGTGGTACGGCTGATGCCGTACTTGGCGGCGAGGGCTCTGAAGCCACAGCCCTGGGTTAAATACTCCTGAATGATCTGTTCTTTTAGGTCCATAAAATGGTTGATTTTTAGTCAACCTATTTCAGGACGAGACAAACAACTGCTGATTGTTATTCCGTCTGCCAGCCTTGCGGCAAACCTTTTGTCGCATGCAGTTTTTTGTTGTCAAGCCATAGAAACTGCTGGCTTTTTATTTGTCAAGTCGTTACTGCTTTTTTTATACCAGTTTATATTTGTCTTAAAATTTATTGTGTCGCCAATTCGTTCATATTCCTCAAAAAATAGATTTTCTACTGTTTGTGGCTTTCCATAATAATACCATTCCCATAAAACCTTGTCTGCCTTGTCAATTTGAAAATGTCCTTTCGTATCAGTAATGTTTTCTGCATTCCAAATTGTCAGCCGCTCTTGATTGTCAAATGTCAGTGTCAATTTATTTAACTCCTTGTCGAACGATACTATGTCAAGCTTATGAAAATTGTCCATCGGTCTGCCAAACCAACTTCCCCAAATACAAAGTGAGCCGCCTTCAAAATTTCGGGCTGAAGAATTATCTCTATTGAAAAACTCAATTGCTGTCATAAATAAGTGTCTAAAAAACAAAGTCGTGTCCTGTGTTGCTAATGTTAGAATACTGTGTCTGTAAAATTGCATACAACGTTCGAGTATTTGCGAAGGCAGGGAATTCATTGATTGTCCAGCCTGGTACAAATGCCCAATTGAAAACATGTTGTTGAAGTTAAGAACTAAAGCTGAAAATTGAACGTCAAGCCCGAACCGCTGCTGATGCCTGCATGACCCGTCCTGAAAAAAGTTGACTGTGTTATTGAATAAATCCTGCTATAGGTTGATGAAGATAAAACATCCTGAATATGGTTGATTAAAAAGGTTGCTTGTAGTGTGTGTGGCCCAAAAAAAGTTGTGTAGCCCTTCACAGCTAAAGCAACTTTTTTTGGGAGCCTAAGGGGTGTTGCTATTCATTCTTTTCGATTTGGTATTTTGCTGATAGTAGTTTTTCCATCTTCTTATCTGTGGTCCTTGTTGTTGGTGTACTTCATGCGGTATTTGCCAGTTGAGGCTGCTGTGCCTTCTTTTGTAATTGTAGACGGTTATGCATCGTGCAATATGTTTTGAGGCGTCATCAATATTGTCATAGTATTTGCTGATGAGTTCTGATTTCAGAATGCCATTTACCCGTTCTGCAATAGCATTTTCATAGGGGTCTCCGTTTTGAGTCATACTAATGTGAGCATTGTGTTGATGCAGTAGTTGTACATAAGCGGTACTGCAATATTGTATGCCTCTGTCGCTGTGATGTATCACTATTGTTTCTGGTGGTTTTTGTGCCAATGCTTTTTTGAGTGCCAGTGTTGCACTGCTTACTTTCATGTCATCACTTACATGGAAGCCGACGATTTTTCTTGAGTATGCATCTGTGATTAAAAAGAGGTAAGCAAAGCGGTGTTTGAGTGGTATGTAAGTAATGTCTGCTACCCACAGTTCATGTGCTTTTAAAGGCGTAAAACCCTTTACCATATTGGGATATCGGTAGAAGTGATGTTTGCTGTTGGTGGTGTGCACACTGCGTTTTGTTCTTCTTACAAGCAGTTTATTTCTTTTGAGTAAATCAAAAAACTTATCTCTGCCCATTGCTATCTGGTGCTGCGCAAAGAACGGTTGCAGTTCAATAAATAATTTACGGCCGCCACATCGTGGCTGATGTTTTCTGATGGCGTCTATTTGTTGCAACAGCAGTTGTTCTGCCATCATTTTTGAGACAGTTTTTTGCTGTTGTTTGTGGTAAGCCTGAGGCGAATAACCCAGCAGCCGGCAAATCGTTTGCAGGCTGAAATGTGGATTTACCTTTTTTACTTCTCGGACTGTTGGGTGCCAGGCTTTTTTCTGATAGCGATATCCAGCTTTTTTTCTGCAACGTTGATCATAGTATCAAGCGCATCGGCACGGAGTTTTTGCCACTCCAGCTGTTTTTCCAGCGCTGCTATTTTTTGGAGCAGGGCAGTTGTTTGCTCGTTGTCGTGAGTTGACTTTTTCGGGGAGCTGTTCATGCTACTGGTGGAATAAGATTGTTGCTTTTGTGTTGGGGGTAAGTTATGAATTCCCTGATGAATAAGCACCCATTTGCAAATGGTGGTACGGCTGATGCCGTACTTGGCGGCGAGGGCTCTGAAGCCACAGCCTTGAGTTAAATACTCCTGAATGATCTGTTCTTTTAGGTCCATAAAATGGTTGATTTTTAGTCAACCTATTTCAGGACGAGACAGCACACAGCTGATGTTATAGTGTCCAGCCCTGCTTTTGCAAATACTTTTGTTGGTGGCAGGCGTTTGTCGTCAGGTTTGTTTTTTATCTTTTACACCTATAACTAAAAGCCACAAACAAGTTCCAATCTCTCCAAAGCTTGCAGGCAGACTTATGTATGATGATATTCCAATTTTAGAGTAATCATGAATTAGTGTGTATCCTATGAAATTTATTAAATACCCAAAACAGCCAAGCATTAATAATACTCCTAAAAGTTTGGGAAGAAACCCTGATTTAAAAACTAAATAACCGAACGGGAATAACCAAAGTCCTGAAAATATGTGAACAATCCGCATGCCATTGTCATACTGGTCAAGATATTGCATTACCGCTAATTGGATTTGGTCTGTTGATAAACCTAATTTACTTTGTCCACCTATGATAAGCGAAAGAATTGAAAATAAGTTTTGAACATTCAAGAAAAATACTGGAACACTTAAAACCGCTAAAAGCACCATAAGTTTTGCATAATTTTCATTTACGGTTTTCAATAATTTGTACAGTACAAGTGGCAAGAAAAGAAAAAAAGTATAGCATAAAAGTCCACCAACGATTCCTAACCGTAAAAGTGTTTGGGAAGAGGTAATATTTTGAAAAATTAAAGAAGCATTGTCTGCATTAAAAAGTTTAGAGGGTACATACATTAAAGTGAAAATGCCTGTTACTACAACCCCTAAATACAAAAGCCCTGCAATTCTGGCTAATTTTTTGTTTGAAATTTCTGTTGCCATGATTCATTTGGTAATTTAGTTTCTCCATTTCCATGCATACCATATAATTATTGAAGTAAGTATGCTTTCAACTATTGCGTAAAAAACATAGAAGGCTCTCCATTCTGAAATTGATGTAACCGCAATCAAAAGCATAATTGCTGTAAATAAAACGCCTGCGATTAAGTTCAACCTCCTATTTATTTTTGTTTTCAATATAACAGACAAGCAAACCATTAGAGCTGGAACTGCCAATAATGCGGAAGCTGCAAACAGTTTTACTGGATTATCAAGCATACTGTTTCCGTTGATTATCCCTTGCACTTTGTTAGGCACATAGAGTTCAAAATAGTCGCCATAGATATAAAAAAATGTCACTGATGCCCACAAAGCCGAAAGTTTGATTTTGACGTTTATTTTTAATTCTTCTAAATCACTTGAATTTGTACCACTTGAATTCATAATTGCGTTTAAGGTTTTAAGTTAATGATTTGTCTGGGGTGTTGCATTGGTGAAACGATTGAGTTGTATAAAAAGTTACAGTAAAATAAAATATTTGTAGTCTGCTGTCAATTGGAAACGGTTTGCTGGTAGGCTTGCCACCAACGTTTTGCCGCTTTGCGAAGGCGGGGATTTTTAGCACTAAACTTCATTAGATGCACAAAACTTGAATTTAGCACTTCACTGTCATAGAAGCACGAAACCCCCGCTTTTGCAAAACGGCTGTTACAAGCTGGCCTTCTGCTATTTGAAGTAAAAGTCAAGTCCATCTACCGGGTTTGTTTTAAAATATTGTTTGTCTTCGTGTGTCTCGTTTACGAAGTTAAAAATCTGTTTAGCTCTTTCAATTTCTCCTTGTTTTGGTGTTGAAAATAGTCTCACTGCTCTTGCTCTCCAAATTTGTAAATAGCCAAACGCCAAATGTCTTATGTTCTCGTTTTCGTCAATTGTTCCAATCATTAAGTCGGGAATTGCTGACCAACCGCCAACTTTGTTGAAGAGTTTTAGCATTGACTTTTTTAAGTCATAATTGCCTGTCTCGTAAATGCTTTTTGCTTTTGTCAAAACTTCTTGTCTCGGAATGTGTGATAAAAATTCAATGATTACATTTCTAAGTCCAAGATATTGGCTGTCAAGGTTCGCAAATGCAAAGTCATAAGCACTTTCTTCATCAAGTTTGCAAAGAGCTAAAAATGCTGTCTTTTTAACTCTTATTTTTTTGTCTTTCAAATATGACTTAACTGTTTCCGAATACTGTTTACCTTCCGTTTCAGCAAGTCCGCTTAATGACCCAATGACTTGTTTGTTTTCTTGCAAGTTGTCATTGTAATATATAGCAAAGTCAATGTTTGATTGTTTCAGCGTGAACCTTGCAAAATGTCTTATTGTGGCGGAACTGTCCGCTAAAAATTTATTTACAGTTGTTTCAAAGTCGTTTTGGTCTTTTAAGCAATAAAGTGTTTGAAGTCGGACGTTCGCTGATTTGTCTTTCAGTAATTGTTCGATTTCTGTTTGCCCAAGTTTGTCAAAATGATTTATTGCTAAGTTCCTAATCAAAAAATGTTTGTCGGTTAGGAACAGTTTTAATTCTTGCGAATTGTCTCTAAGAGAACTTGAAATGTGTCTTGCTAAAAGTATTCTTAGTTTGTCTGGGTATTTCTTAAAGTTGTCAATTACATACGTCCTATTTTCAGAAGCAATAAACTCAACAATGTCTTTGTAAATTCCGCTTAGGTCTGTCCGTTCAACTTTTTGTAGCCATTCAAAAATTGGCAAATTTTCAATTAAACTGTCAATGTAATTGTTTGTTTTGTAGTTGTCAATGCCGTTTAGTGCAGCCTGTCGAACTGGCAAAACCCAATCAGCTAAGCGATAGATTAAAAATTGTATGGCTCTTGGACTGTCAACTTGTGAAAGATTTTTAACTGCTTTTTCTCTAACGTATCCACTTCCATTTAATGAACTAATTGCCAATAACTCTACATATTGTTCCTTCGGAAAATTTGCTTCATAAAAGTCAATATCACTTTTTGAAATTCCACAGTGTTTAAGAGTGTCGTAATATCCTTTTTTGCTGTCAATCTTTTTGAATAGGTGAGTAATCGTCTTGGAAGTGGTTTCTCTTATTTCTTTGTTGTTGTCTTTTAGAAACTCTATCAAGCTGTAAATAAGACTTGGATAACCGTCATTGGCAATTTTAGTCAAGGCGTTAATTTTCTCTTCGGTGTTGTCCTTTGAGAAAAACCAAGTCTTGTTAGGTCGTCTTAAAATTTCTATGTATTGCCAAATTTCCATTTATTGCTGTGTCGTCTTTTAGGATTGCTTGTAACACGTAAATATATGCTACTCCTCTCAAAAAAGGCCTAACGAAACATTATTGATTTTCAATGTCCTAGCGTTATACATTTTGTATTGTTTATTAGTACAATCCACCTGGTTATACATGTTGTATTGTTGATGATAGCATCTCCATGCAGTGTTGCACAGGCTTTTCATTCAAGCCTCTTTCTCAACTTCTTTCTATATTTTGTCCTTAACCTTCCCCTCGTCCTCGATCTTCTCTTCGTCCTCAACCTTTCCCTTGCCCCCTTACCTTTGCCCACTTATGCCAGCATTATCTTTTGAACTCCAACATACCGATGCCGCCAGCAAGGCCCGGGCAGGTAAACTCACCACTGACCACGGCGAAATACTGACACCCATTTTTATGCCCGTGGGTACCGTGGGTACGGTAAAAGCTGTTACCCAGCAGCAACTGCATGATGTGGTGCAGGCGCAAATTATTTTGGGCAATACCTACCACCTGTACCTGCGCCCCGGCCTCGATGTGCTGGAAGCAGCGGGTGGCCTGCATCAGTTCAACGGCTGGCACAAGCCCATCCTCACCGATAGTGGCGGCTATCAGGTGTTTAGCCTGGCGGCGCAGCGCAAAATCAAAGAAGAAGGCGTTACGTTTCGCAGCCATATCGATGGCAGCAAGTACCTGTTTACCCCGGAGCGGGTGATGGATATTCAGCGTAGCATTGGCGCCGATATCATCATGGCGTTTGATGAATGTCCGCCGTACCCCAGCGAGTACAAATATGCTATGGACAGCATGCACCTGACGCATCGCTGGCTCGATAGGTGCATTGGCCGCCTCGCCGAAACGCAGCCCAAATATGGCTACGATCAAAACCTGTTTCCCATTGTGCAGGGCGGCACGTACAAAGATTTGCGCAAAGCCTCTGCCGAATTCATCAGCAGCAAAAATGCCGTGGGCAATGCCATTGGCGGCCTCAGCGTAGGCGAGCCGCCCGAAATGATGTATGAATATTGTGCATGGAGCTGTGAGCACCTGCCCTGGGAAAAACCCCGCTACCTGATGGGTGTGGGTACACCGTGGGATTTGCTGGAGTGCATCAGCCATGGTGTAGATATGTTTGACTGTGTAATGCCCACCCGCAATGGCCGCAATGCCATGCTGTTTACCAGCAAAGGCGTTATCAATATCGACAACAAAAAATGGGAGAAAGACTTTTCGGTGCTGGATGATGTGCTGGACAACGGCGTCAGCAATTACTACACGAAAGCCTATGTGCGGCACCTGTTTAAAGCCGGCGAAATACTGGGCCTACAGCTGGCCAGCATGCAAAACCTGAGCTTTTACCTGTGGCTGATTGGTCAGGCGAGGGAGCACATCATTGCCGGTGATTTCGACAGCTGGCGGAGAGAGATGACACCCGTACTGAAAACAAGATTGTAAAGTGGATGCAGCATGATGGCCCGTATGGCTGCATGCCGTAAGTTTACCAACCCACAATAAAACGAGCAAATCAAGCCTATGCGAACTGTTGCCGATATATTGGCCAGCAAAACCAAGCCTGCCAATATTATTGCCCCCAATGCCATGGTGGTAGATGCACTACACATGATGAAAACCCTCAACCTGAGCTACGTAATTGTAATGGATGGTGATAAACTGGAGGGTATTTTTAGCGAAAGAAATTACAGCCGTCAGGTAGCACTGGAGGGCAAAAGCAGCGCCACCTGCCCTGTGCGGGATGCCATGACCACGGGCCTTGCCGAAGTAACACCGGAGCATACGGTAGAAGAATGCATCCACATGATACTGGGTAGTACAGGCCGCTACCTGCCTGTGTTGGAAAATGACCGGCTGGTTGGCGTTATTACCATTCACGATATTTTGCGGGAAGCTTTGCGCAGCAAAGAAGCCTTGTTCGACAGCGGCCTTACCGACCGACTGATAGAAGAGGGCGCCATTTACTAAGCATCTTCTTAAGTACAGTTTTTTGGTGGCAATTCGGGTGATAAATGTCATCCGGCAGTACTTGTTTTTGGCAGAAATTTCAGCATCTCTGAAAAACCCAACCACCATGACTACAGCCGCTGATATTCTCCGTCAGAAAGCGACCGCTTTCAACTACGTACATCCACAATACAATGCACTCGAAGCCATCCGATTGTTGAGCTCTCTCAACCGCAGTTTTTTGGTGGTGATGGAAGAGGGGGAGTACAAAGGCATTTTCACGGAACATGCATTGGTGCAAAAGATGGCTACGCCGGGTTGGCAGGCGGCCGAAAAAACAGTGGCAGATGTGATGGATACCAAATTGCCTGCAGCATCTATCGACAGCAGCCGCCACGAAATGATGCAGCTGATGATTGCACATCATACCCGCTACCTGCCGGTATTTAACGGGCATCAGTTTGCCGGTATTATTTCTATGAATAATTTGATTAAAGCCATGCTCTATCCATCTTTTTCGCTGGAAGAATTCTTTGCTTCACCCCGTGGCGATTTTGATACAGCCATGCAGGGGTAAGGGGGGATGGAGTTGAAGAGTTGATTAGGAAACAGGCAGTAAGCAATAGGCAATAATGTAGTGCAGAGAAAATAGCCATCATCGAATGAGGTGAATAATGGCTTGACTTAATGTCCTTTTACATCAGACATCGTACATCAAACATCATACTTCCACTTCGTACCTCGTACTTCCCACTGCTTACCTGATTACTACTTCCTTCACGGTATCAGCACCAAGTATTTCATTTACCCGTAGCATAATGGTTTCCCGCTGGTACATCAGTTCGTGGCGCAGCGGCGCCACATGGGTGCTGATGAATAAAGTATGATTGACCAGCTGTAATTTATCGGTATAGCGGGCCACCGTTTTACCCATCATGTTTTCCCACACTTCGGTGAGTTGCTGTGCCTGTATGCCTTTTTTCAGTTTGCTTTTATTCAGAAAGGCCTGCATGGCTTCGCCCATATTCATTTCGCTGTTCATGTGGTTGGTCGGTTGAATGTTCAAGGTAAATAAAATCTGGCTGCTCAGGATGCAATGTCAATGATTTCGTAATCGGCTCCGATGGCGGATAGCTGAGCCTCCAGCCGGTCGCGGTGGGTATCGGTTATAAATACCTGTCCTTGTTTTTCTACACATACTTCCCGCAGCAGGTTGGTCATGCGGTGGTTGTCCAGTTTTTCAAACACATCATCCAACAGCAGCAGCGGAGCAAAGCCTTTGTGTTGTTGCAGCCATTCATATTCGGTGAGCTTGAGTGCAAAAAGCAGGCTTTTGCGTTGGCCCTGGCTGGCTAATTGTTTAAAAGGGTGGCCTTCCAGCAGCAGTTGCAGATCGTCGCGGTGAATGCCGGCTGTGGTGCGTTGCAGCGCCAAATCTTTGGGCAAAGCCTGCTGCAGCAATGCAAGGTAGTTACTACTGTTGCTGTTGGCAGGTAAGCAAGCCTGATAGCTGAAAGCCACATGCTCTTGTCCACCAGCAATCAGTTTATAATGTTGCTCTGCCTGCGGCAAAAACTGTTGCAACAACTGGTGTCTTGCTTGCAGCACAAATACAGCTCTCGTGGCCAGTTGTTCGTTCAAAATATCCAGCAGGCTGTTTTGTTTGCTGCCCGTTTCAGCCATTTGTTTCAGCAGGCTGTTGCGCTGCTGCAATAGCTTGTTGTATTCCATCAGTTGCTGCAGGTATTGCGGATTTATCTGGCAGAGCAATCCATCCATTAAGCGGCGACGAGTTTCGCTACCACCGGTGATGAGTTCCACATCATCTGGCGCAATAATTACAGCGGGCAGCCGGCCCACATGGGCACTCACTTTGGAGTAGGGTTCTTCATTCCAGCTGATTTCTTTTTTGCCCGTTTCGCGGAGCACACACACCACTTGTGCGGCACTGCTGCCAATGGCAAACTTACCTGCCACCCGAAAGCCTGCCTGCCCATGGTGCACCAGGGCGGCATCGCTGCCGGCAAAATAGCTTTTGGTAAAACAGAGGTAGTAAATGGCATCAAGCAGGTTGGTTTTGCCCGCCCCGTTGGCGCCACAAATGCCCACTACTTTTTTGGTAAAAGCCTGTTGTGCCGAAAAGTGGTTTTTAAACTGGAATGCCGATATGTGCTGCAGCCGGAGCATGGGGCGCAAGGTAGTTGTTCGTACCGAAAGCCAAGGGCGCAAGGCGGAAAGCTCAAATCCGAAAATTTGCAATTTGCAGATAGCAGTTTGCAATATGCCCACCCCTTTGTCCGCGGCCTTCTGACTGTATTTTTCCACCCGCAGGCACATAGGATTGGCTGCTTTGCCAACTGCAAATTGCCAACTGTCAACTATTCTAGTATGGTGCTCCGCTGTTTCGGTCTTCCCACCTATATTTGCGGCTCATTTTGAAGGAGTATGGCCAAGAAATTCACGAAAGAAACCTACCTGTACTGGTACGAGCTGATGTTGTTAATCCGTCAGTTTGAGCTGAAGGCAGAAGAAATGTATAAAATGGCCGGCAAAATCCGTGGCTTTTTCCACGCCTACATTGGTCAGGAAGCCATTGCTGCCGGTTGTATGACCGCCACCCGTTTGGAAGATCCTTATGTAACTGGCTACCGCGACCATGGTTTGGCCATTGCCAAAGGCATCAGCCCCCAAAGCTGTATGGCCGAACTGTACGGCAAAGCCACAGGTTGTGCCAAGGGTAAAGGTGGTAGCATGCACTTTTTTGGAAAAGACAATTACTTCTTTGGCGGCCACGGTATTGTGGGTGCCCAAATTGGTACCGGTGCAGGTTTGGCATTTGCCGAGCAGTACAAAGGCACCGACAATGTAGCCCTTGCTTTCTTTGGTGATGGTGCTGCCCGCCAAGGTATGTTGCACGAAGTGTTCAACATGGCCATGACCTGGAAACTCCCTGTAATCTTCATTTGCGAAAACAACAACTACGCTATGGGTACCTCTATTGAGCGTACTTCTAACGTAAGAGATATTTACACCCTGGCCGATGCATACGATATGCCCGGCGATGCGGTGGACGGCATGCACCCCGAAGCAGTACACGAGGCAGTAGAACGTGCTGTAAAACGTGCCCGTGAAGGTGGCGGCCCCACATTGCTCGAAATGAAAACCTATCGCTACAAAGGACACTCTATTTCTGACCCTCAGAAATACCGTACCAAGGAAGAGGTGGAAGAATACAAACAGCGTGACCCCATTGAGCAAATTTTGATGACTATTCGCACCGAAGGTCTGGCCACCGAAGAAGAACTGGATGCCATCCATCAGCGGGTAGATGCTGTAGTAGAAGATAGTGTGAAGTTTGCAGAAGAAAGCCCATGGCCCGATGATAGCGAGGTATTGAAAGACGTGTACGCAGTGGACGAACCTCACCTGTTTGTAAACGACTAAATCATTGATATCAACGATTGTTTTAAACCATTTCTAAGCACAACAACTTATCATGTCGGATAAAAAGAACATACAGTTTGAAGAAGTAGTAGACGATTCTGCTAAAGTAATTGCGAAGGCGCAGGGCTTCTGGGCCAAATTCAGCAAGCCCATCGTTTATGTGGGCAGTGCCATTATTTTGCTGATTGGCGGCTACTATGGCTACCAGCAGTTTTTTGCCAAACCACAGGAAGAAAAAGCAGCCGATGCTATTTGGCATGCTCAGCAATATTTTCAGCAAGACAGCCTAAAACTGGCACTGAATGGCGACGGACAATTCCCCGGGTTTGAAAAAGTAGCCAGCAGCTATAGCGGCACCAAAGCAGGCAACCTTGCTAAATTTTATGCTGGCGTTTGTAACCTGCGCCTCGGTGATTTTAAAAAAGCAGAAAGCTATCTGAAAGACTTTAGCACCGATGCCAAAGAAATTCAGGCCATTGCTTACTCTCGTTTGGGCGACACCTATGCTGAGCAGGGCAAAAAAGCAGAAGCCGTTGGCATGTATGCAAAAGCTGGCTCACATTATCCTGAGCAGCAGGCACTGAGTGCAGAAAACCTGTTTCGTGCTGCCTTGCTGAGCGAAACACTCGGCAAAAACGACGACGCTATCAAGTATTACAAAGAAATCAAAAGCAAATATCCCCGTACCGACCGTGGTTTTCAGGTAGACAAATACCTGGCTCGTTTGGGTTCGGTAGATTAATGCCGGCGAAAAATATTTTCAACAAATAGCGGCTCGGTATGGGTCGCTATTTTTGTTCTTAGCAAACAATTCAACTCTCGCAATATTAGATATGGCAAGTATAGGAAATGCAGCATTGCTGGCATCGGTACCGCAACTTTCTTCACCGGTGCGCATCGCCATAGTAAAAACCGCCTGGAATGCGGCCATCACCAACGAGTTGGAAGCAGGAGCCTTGAGTGTACTGGCTGCTGCAGGTATTACTGATGTGCATACATACACCGTACCCGGTGCAGTGGAAGTGACCTACATGGTCAACCAACTGGCCAATAGTGCCAACGATTATGCTGATGCCTACATTGCCTTTGCTTGCGTAATTAAAGGCGATACGCCGCATTTTGATTATGTATGCCAAAGCATAACGCAAGGCATTACACAACTCAATATTACGTTGCCATCGCCTGTGATTTATGGTGTGCTTACGGTGCTGACCGAGGAACAAGCACAAGAACGCATTGGTGGCAAACACGGCCACAAAGGCGAAGAAGCTGCTATCACCGCTTTGCAAATGATTGCAGCGAAACGTGCAATAGAGCGATAATAGAGTTCAACAGTTTACAAGTCATACAAGCGTCAATCATCAACATGAAAGTTCAATTGTTCGTTCCTTGTTTTATAGATCAGTTGTATCCCGGAGTAGCATTTAATATGGTGAAAGTGTTGCGCAAAGTGGGATGTGAAGTGAGCTACAATGCCAACCAAACCTGCTGCGGACAACCTGCTTTCAACGCCGGTTTTCAGGAAGATGCGAAAGATGTATGCAAAAAATTTTTGCAAGATTTTGCTGATGATGCCGTTGTAGTAGCGCCGAGTGCCAGCTGTATTGGCTTCGTCAAAAATTATTACCCGCAATTGTTTGCCAACAGTATGTACAGCGGTCAGGCCGATGCATTGAGCAAGCGGGTGTTTGAGTTCTCCGATTTTTTGGTGAATCAATTACAAGTTACCGATGTAGGCGCCCGCTTTGAAGGCGTGGTTACCTATCACGACAGCTGCGCCGGTTTGCGGGAAGTGGGCATCAAGCAAGAGCCACGCACCCTGCTGGCTAACGTACGTGGATTGACGCTGACCGAAATGAACGATGTAGAAACCTGCTGCGGCTTCGGCGGCAGTTTTGCCGTAAAGTTTGATGCCATCAGTGGTGCCATGGCCGATCAGAAAGTAACAAATGCTGCCGCTACCAACGCACAATATTTGGTTAGCACCGATATGAGCTGCCTCATGCATATTGATGGCGTCGCCAAAAAGAAAGGCATAGACCTGCAAGTGCTGCATTTAGCCGATGTGCTGGCGAGTGGATGGGAGTTATGAATGATGAATGATGAATCATGTTGTCAGTAAAAAAAACGCAAGGATATGCCTTGCGTTTTTTTTAGTTACTTAAGCACAAGCCTTTAAGACTTGTACGCAGTAAGATTATCAAAATGTCAGACATCGTACATCATAGATCAGACATCTAACATCCAGCATCTTACTTCGGCAGCACCACATGGTCTACCACATGAATCACACCGTTGCTTTGAAATACATCAGCAATGGTTACATGCGACATTCCACCTTTTTCGTCGGTCAGCATTACGGTTTTGCCGTCGGTTGTAGCGGTGAGTGTACCACCTTGTACAGTTGTCAGCACTGCCTTACCGTTACCTTTTTTAATGAGGCCCAAAATGCTTTTGGCATCGTACTTACCTGCAACAACGTGGTAGGTGAGCACTGCAGTCAATGTTGCTTTGTTTTCAGGCTTCAACAGTGTTTCTACAGTGCCGGCCGGCAGCAAACCAAAGGCGGCGTTGTTGGGTGCAAATACTGTGAAAGGCCCGGCACCCTGCAAGGTTTCCACTAATCCGGCTGCTTTTACAGCGGCCACCAATGTGGTGTGGTCTGCTGAGTTTACTGCATTTTCTACGATGTTTTTAGAAGGGTACATGGCAGCACCGCCTACCATTTTGGTATTTTCTTTTTGTGCTTGTGCACTTACAAAAAGGAAAGAGGCAATGGCCGCTGCGAAAAATTGTTTGGTCAGTTTCATGCCGTTTTTTTTAGAATGATTTTTAATGGAGGATTGATGTTTACATGTAATCAACGCAACCAATTACGCCCGGTGCTCCAGCTTGGATTGAACCTGATTGGAAAAAATTTGTTAATGGAAATAACTGTTCAAGCTAAACGGGATGCTCCTGTTGTTTTGTAGCACAACCCAATTGCATTCTCTTAATTTTGACACTTCTAATTACACATAACCACTACTTATAACTATGGCTTATTGGCTGGTAAAATCAGAACCTTTTAAATACAGTTGGAATCAGTTTGTAAAAGACAAACAAACCTTTTGGGATGGCGTACGCAACTATCAGGCCCGCAACAATTTAAAGGCGATGCAAAAAGGGGATGAAGTATTTTTTTATCATTCCAACGAAGGCTTGGCCATTGTTGGCATTGCCAAAGTGGTGAAAGAACATTATCAGGATCCTACTACGGAAGACCCCAACTGGGTAGTGGTAGATTTGAAACCAGTGAAGGATTTTAAAAAGCCCGTGACATTAGCAGAGATGAAAGCAGAACCAGCTTTGTCTAACCTGGCTCTCATTCGCCAGGGACGTTTGTCGGTTTGCCCCGTTACTGAAGCGGAGTGGCATACTATTATGGAAATGGGCAACATGCAGTAAACAACACGAACAGCTATTTATGCAACCGCATTTCGAAAGAAATGCGGTTTTTGTTTGTATTAACGTATGCTATTGGTTACATCCGATGGCAGATGCGAATTATGGGTTGTAGCATGCATGCAACAACAACACCAACGGCTATTTGTGTAAACAGGTAGTCTTATTCATCTCATTGCTAAAAACCAACCGTATGAAACCATTGCATGTAATCATGCTGCTGGCTACCCTTGCTGTAGCTTGCACTACAGGTGCCAATCAGGAAACTGCTACTACTGCCGATGTTCAACTGGCAGAAGGACAAAAAAACAAGATTGATTATACTGCCGCAGCTGAAGATTCTGCTGCAGCACCAGCCCCTCCAGCACTCGAAGAGGAACAAGTGCTCAACAGTGGCAACGCCATTCCGCCTGCACCGTTCAATCGACAAATTATTCGCAACGCACTAGTAGAAATGGAGTGTGCCGACTTCAAATCATTCAGTGCACAGTTGTATGGCGTTGTAAAAAGCAATGCTGCCTGGCTGGATAGTGAGCAGGAAACACAATCGGACTACCGCCGGCAAAATGTATTGACCATTAAAGTGCCGGTGGCAAAGTTTGATGCACTCATGCAAGCCATCACTTCGCTCAAGGGTGATGTGCGGGAAAAGAAAATCAACAGCGAAGATGTGACCAATGCAATTGTGGATGTGCAGGGGAGATTAGAAGCCAAACGGCAAACACGTGCCCGCTATCTGGAGCTGTTGAAGCAGGCCAATAAAATGGAAGACATTTTACAAGTGCAGGAGCAAATCAATTCGATTACGGAAGAGATAGAAAGTGCTACGTACAACATCAAAAACATGCAGGCACAAGCGGCGGTGAGCACCATCACTCTCACGTATTATCAGCCCATTGAAACACACAGTGGCTACAATGAACCCGGTGTATTTACCCGAATGCTCGATGCCTTGGGCAAAGGTGGCAGCGGCATTGTTGAACTCAGCATTGTGTTGCTTACGCTCTGGCCTTTATGGTTAGTAGTTGCCGGTTTAATATTTTGGATACGCAAAAGGAGAGCAGCAACATCTGTTGTAAAACAGTCTTCATAGTGGTATGGTCGTTAGTTGATAATCCATAGCAGCATTGGCTTGTCCGATGCTGCTATTTTTTTGCTCAGCCGGTTGAGGAAAGCATAGGATATCATGGGGCATCCGAGGCTGTTACAAATCATATCAGGATACGGAATGGTATCGGGTACACAGTCGTAGGCATGCAACACCACCAATCGTTCAAAGGCGTTGCTATTGCTGGCATCGAGCCCATGTAGTTTGTACGCTTTTCCAAAATTGCCTTGGTACGAACCGCCTATGCGGTACCGCCCCAAACTGCTGCAATAGCTGTTGGGCGCATTGCTAAACCGGGCACTGGCCGCGAATGCATCGCCACCTGCACCATGGGCCACCATGCCGCTGTCCAATACTTTGCCAGTAAGAACATCCATCAGCACCATACGGGGCAGGCCGCTGTGCATGCTCAGGTCGGCAATGATGACTTGTGTGGTATTGAAATTTTTGCTGCGCAGCCATTGTGGTAATATGGCCCGAAGGCTGTCTCTCTTTTGCTGAAAGCGATGTGATTGAATTTGCTGAATCCACAGCGTTTCATTGTCCTCGTTGGTCGTTTTTTTAACTATTGCAGAATCCGATTTGGCCGGTTCATATTGGCAGGCCAGCAGTAACAGCAACGCAGCAGGTAGCAGGAGTGTTTTCATTTTTAGCGGATGCAGTATTGACGATTTTCCATACGCAGGTTCTCAGTTTTTTTGGAATGGCTGCGGTTAACTTTGCTGCATGAACGATAAGAAGAAGCTGGTAGTATTAACCGGTGCTGGTATAAGTGCAGAAAGCGGTCTCAAAACCTTTCGCGACAGCGAAGATGGTTTGTGGAACGGTTATGATATTGAAGATGTAGCCACACCCAATGCGTGGCGCAAAAATCCACAGCTGGTACTCGACTTCTACAACTACCGCCGGGCCGAAGTGGTAAAAGCGCAACCCAATGCAGCACACTCAGGACTGGTGGCGTTGGAAGAATGGTTTGATGTAACCATCATTACCCAAAACATAGATGACCTGCACGAACGGGCGGGTAGTAGCCGTATAGTACACCTGCATGGCGAAATTTTAAAAATGCGCAGCGAAAGAGATGGTGAATTGATATACCCTATCACTGGCGATATACAACTCGGTGACAGCGCTGAAGATGGTGCGCAGCTGCGGCCACACATTGTATGGTTTGGCGAATCGGTACCCATGATTGAACTTGCTGCCGATATTACTTCCATGGCCGATGTTTTTGTCGTGATGGGTACATCACTGCAAGTATATCCTGCAGCGGGGTTGCTGCATTATACGCAGGCAGGCATACCCACTTTTGTGGTAGATAAAAAGCTGCCAGAAGTGAGTGGCCTCAGTAATTTGGTACAAATAGAAGCGCCTGCAACTGTGGGCATTGTACAATTAACCCAACAGCTGCAGGCGCTAATCTAAAGAAGGTAATTAGCCTTTCAATTCCTTTATCAAGTCTATATAAGCTTGCATGCTTTCTTCGCTGCTTTTGCCTTTAAGAGCAGCCCATGCATTGTGTTTGGCTTTGCCTACAATATCAAACATACCGGTAGGTCCTTCGGCAGGAGCATCGCCATCAACCGCTTGTTTGTAAAGGCTGTACAGTTTCAGCAATATGTCGTTAGAAGGACGGCTACTGAGTTCCTTACTATCGGCTACGGCTGCTTCAAATTGCGCTTTCAAATCCATATAATGAGTTTAAATATGCTGCGAAGGTATTTGCCGCTGCATTAGTGGCCAATCTAATTTGTCGTAATTGTCAATGGAATTTTTGCTTCTACAGTGGTGCCCAGGCCTGGCTCCGTGGCAATGTTCAAATGACCATTGGCTGCATTGAGTCGTTCTCGCATACCCAGCAATCCGTGGTGCAGCCTGGTGTCTACCTGCTGATAATTGAAGCCGACGCCATCATCAGAAATGCGCAGCTCTACCTGGTTGTCGTTTACAAGCAGCACTATGTGCACTTTATTGGCTTGTGCATAGCGTACAATGTTGGTCAGGCATTCCTGAGCTACGCGGTACACAATCAGATTGATTTCAGCAGGAAAAATGTGCGGCTCTATGTGGCAATCAAACTGTACAGTAATTTTTGTTTTATGGGTAAAGTTACTCACCAGCCATTCGAGTGAACCTTGCAACCCCAAATCTTCCAGAATATTTGGATGCAATGAGCTATGAATGCGCCGAAATGAAGACGACAGTTCGTTTACATTTTCAATCAATGCATCCAACCGTTCTTCTACTTCTGGCGGCATGTCTTCCATGTGGCGTTTCAACCATTTGGCATCAAACTTCAAAGCGGTAAGCTGCTGGCCCATTTCATCATGTATATCCCGGGCTATTTCTTTCTTTTCAATTTCGCTCAGGTCTTGCAGGTGAATGGAAAGCTCCCGTAGTTCTTGGGTAAGTTGACGCAGTTGATGCTCTGTTTCTTTTGCTTTAGTAATGTCTACCGCTGTGGCAGAAAAATGCGATGGCGAACCATCTTTATGCCGGTGCATAATGGTTACCATCCACACCACTATTTCAAATCCACGGCGAGATTTAAAGCGATATTCACCCGACCATTTTCCGTCTTTTTGCAATTGCTCAATCACAGCCATTCTCGACGCTTCATCCATGCTTTCCGGAATGAATTCGTCGATGCTGATGTGATTGCTGATATCTGTTTCGGTAAGGCCCAGCACATCTTTAGTAGCCCGGTTGGCATATTGCAAATTGAACTCTAGATCGCCAATGGCTACATAGGCTGTGGTGTTTTCAATCAGGTTTACCAGTGCCTGCTGTTCTTCTTCCAGTTTTTTCTTTTCGGTAATGTTTTCTTTTACTGCTACATAGTGGGTTATTTCACCCTGCTTATTGGTAATGGGAGAAATGGTTGCCGACTCCCAATACACTTCGCCGTATTTGGTTTTGTTTTTAAACTCACCATGCCAGTCTTTCAAATGCGAAATATCATTCCACAGTTGTTTGTATTCATCTTCTTTGGTGTAGCCCGTTTTTAAAATATTGGGGTTTTGTCCAATGGCTTCAGCTTCGGTATAGCCGGTGAGTTTGCAAAAGGCAGGATTGACATATTCAATTTTACCTTGAATATCTGTGATAACAACAGAGGCCGAGCTTTGCTCAATGGCCCTTGAAATTTTGTACAACTGTACTTCAGCCGCTTTGCGTTTTTTCTCCGAAATAATGGCTTGCAAAGCGTAGCTGATATTTTTACTTACCTGCACCAGCAGTGTTACTTCTTCATTGGCAAAAAAGTCGGGCAATGCAGAGTATAAAGTGAGTAAAGCAATCGGTTTGTTGTCAACCGTAAGGGGCAATGCAATGGAAGAGCGGAAGCCACGTTTGAGGCCTTCATCCCGCCAAATGGCCATCATGGGGTCGGTAGCAATGTCGTTGCAAAATACAGGTATGCCCTTGCGCATGGCTGTACCAGATGGACCTCTGCCTTCGGGTACATCGCCCAGAGCAATGCCTTTGATGCTGGTAAGATAATCGGTGCCTGTGCCAGCTTTAAATGCTGGTACTACTTTTCCGGTAGTTTCATCAGGCAAGCCAATCCACGCCATCATAAAGCCACCAGTTTCGATAGCAATGTCGCACAGCGAAGCATAAATCTCTTCATTGGTATTGGCCCGCAGTATCAGTTCATTTACTTCACTGATAAATGCATACAATCTTCTTGATTTCAATAATTCTTCGTGGGCTTCTCTATAAGGCGTCACGTCTCTCAGCCTTATGGTAAGCCCCCTGTCAAAAGGGAATACTTCGGCAATGTACCAGGTGCCCGACTGGCGGTATTCAAACTCAATGCTAAAGGAGGATTGTTCATCGAAGGCCTGGGTTAAAGACGCTGATAAATCGGTATTCGAAATTTTGAATAGTAATTGGGCAACGGATTGTTGTACTACCAGTACGGGGTGCAAATCAAAAATTCTGTACAGGCTGTTATTGGCATATACAACTGTAAGGTCTTCTTGGCATACAAGAAGGCCATCATCAATACTATTGACTGCTTGTTGCAGATACATCACACTACTACTGGTTTGTTTTCCGCCTGTATTTTGGGTAAATCCAGGTTTCATGTTCATGTCTAGGGGTATTTGGCTTAAGGGTAAAATGCGAAACCTCCAGCAGGCTCATTCCACTCGTAAGAATTGCTAAAGATAAAGGCCCAACGATTTACGTATTTGTAGTAGTATTTCTACATTGCTGTGGCTTCCGGGCGGACAAGTAGCCCAACTCAACCCGCTTTTGCTGGCCGCTACCCGCTATGGCCAATGCAGAAAAGCCATTCAACAATTAACGGCTTCAAACCCCTTGCCCGCCTATCTTTGCCGCCTTATAAGCATTATGAAGGAGATACGGAATTTTTGCATTATTGCCCACATCGACCATGGTAAGAGCACCCTGGCCGACCGACTGTTGCAAACCACCAATACCATCAGCGAACGCCAAATGATGGATCAGGTGCTGGACGATATGGACCTGGAGCGGGAAAAAGGCATCACCATTAAGAGCCACGCCATTCAGCTCGACTATAACTATACCGGCAGCAAGCCCGATTTGGCCGGCCAAAAATTTACCCTCAACCTCATTGATACCCCCGGCCATGTAGACTTTAGCTACGAAGTAAGCCGGGCACTGGCTGCCTGCGAAGGCGCCCTGCTGTTGGTAGATGCTGCCCAAGGCATTCAGGCCCAAACCATCAGCAACCTTTATCTGGCGCTGGAAAACGACCTCGAAATCATTCCTGTTATCAATAAGATAGACATGGATGGTGCCATGGTGGAGGAAGTTGAAGACCAAATCATCGATCTGATTGGCTGTAAGCGGGAAGACATTCTTCGTGCCAGCGGCCGTACGGGTTTGGGTGTGCCCGAAATACTGGAAGCCATTGTAGAACGCATACCCGCACCGGTTGGCGACCCCGAAGCGCCGTTGCAGGCACTCATCTTCGATAGTGTGTTCAATAGCTTCCGTGGTATCATCGTGTATTATCGTATTGTAAATGGTACACTCAAAAAAGGCGACAAAGTAAAATTTGCTGCCGTGGGTACTGAGTACGAAGCCGACGAAGTAGGCATTTTGAAAATGGGATTGGCACCTCGCCAGGTAGTCAATTGCGGCGATGTAGGCTACATCATTACCGGTATTAAAAATGCTAAAGAAGTAAAAGTGGGTGATACCATTACGCTGGCCAGCCGCCCTGCGGAAATGATCAAAGGTTTTGAAGAAGTAAAGCCCATGGTTTTTGCGGGCATCTTCCCTGTAGAAACCGATGCCTTTGAAGAACTGCGGGATTGTATGGAAAAACTGCAACTCAACGATGCTTCCCTCACTTTCGAACTCGAAACCTCACAGGCCCTCGGCTTTGGTTTCCGATGCGGTTTCCTGGGCATGCTGCACATGGAAATTATTCAGGAGCGACTGGAGCGGGAGTTTAACCAAACGGTCATTACCACCGTACCCAACGTAAGTTTTATTGCTACCACTACCAAGGGCGAAGTCATTACCATCAGCAACCCGGCCGATATGCCCGAAGTGGTGCGCATCGAAAAAATAGATGAGCCATTCATCAAAGCACAAATCATTACCAAGCCAGAGTACATTGGCAATATCATGACGCTGTGCATTGGCAAGCGGGGCATGCTCATCAATCAGGGCTATCTTACACCTACCCGTGTTGAGCTCATTTTCGAAATGCCACTCACCGAAATCGTGTTCGACTTTTACGACAAACTGAAGAGTCAGACCCGTGGATACGCTTCGTTCGATTACCATCCCATTGGCTACCGCGAAAGTGATATTGTAAAAATGGACATCCTGCTGAACGGCGATAAAGTGGATGCATTGAGTGCACTCATTCACCGCAGCCGTGCACAGGAGTTTGGCCGTAAGCTTTGCGAAAAACTGAAAGAACTCTTGCCCCGTCAGCAATTCCAGATTGCCATTCAGGCCGCCATTGGCGCCAAAATTGTGGCCCGTGAAAACATCAGCGCCATGCGGAAAGATGTAACCGCCAAATGTTATGGTGGCGATATTAGCCGGAAGCGTAAACTGCTGGAAAAGCAGAAAGAAGGTAAGAAGCGGATGCGCCAGATCGGTAACGTAGAAGTGCCACAGGAAGCCTTCCTGGCGGTGCTGAAATTGGATGATTGATTTATTTCAAGAATAGTGTTTGGCAAAAGCCTGCAATCAATTTGCAGGCTTTTGCATTGTATGCCCTTGGTAAAAATCATTTTTTGTTGGGTTGCTTTTTTCACCGTATGCCGCTACCTTGAGCAGTATTAAAAAAACAACAAATGCTATGCGGATATTTGCTGGCATATTTTGGCTGCTGTGCAGCATGAAGGCGGTGGCTCAACCTGTACTGGAGCCGGCAGGCGGTGCCGGTGTTTCCTTTACGCATGCCGATGAATTTGCTGAGGCCGACTATGCTCAAATGCGACTGCTATTGGCCAACAATAAACTGCAACTGCAAAAAGCCAACCTATGGAATGCGCCCATGCCACAGGCAACACTGTTTCAATGGCCCACCCGATTGCGCAGCAATATTTTACCCAATCAAAATGCTTCGTATGCTGGCTACTACGGCATCTCCAATTATATCGATCAAAACACGGGCTATCCCAATCTGGTGCAGGATTATAATTGCGGCAACCGCTCTTACGATTTAAGTAGTGGCTACAACCACCGTGGTACCGATATTTTTTCGTGGCCATTTCCCTGGCATAAAATGCGCTACAATGAAGTAGAAATTATTGCCGGAGCAGCAGGTACCATCATTGGCAAACTGGATGGCAACCCCGATCAGAACTGTGCTTTTTGTACCAGTGCCTGCGACTGGAATGCGGTGTATGTGCGGCATGCCGATGGTTCTGTGGCCTGGTACGGACATTTAAAAAGTGGCAGCCTGACCACCAAGCCCATTGGTGCTACCGTAACTGCCGGCGAATATCTCGGCGTAATGGGCAGTAGTGGAAACTCTACCGGTCCGCACCTGCATTTTGAAGTGTGGGAAAATGAATCGCTGACAAAATTGGTAGATCCATGGGCGGGTGCTTGTAATACGCTGAATGGTACCACCAGCTGGTGGGCCAGCCAGCAACCTTACCGCATGACTGGCATCAATGCCATTATGACCCACGGTAAAGCACCGGTAAATACGCAATGCCCTTCGGGCGAAGTGGTGAATGAAAAGAAAAGTTTTAAAGCTGGGGATACGGTTTTTCTGGGCTCCTATTATCGGGATCAACTGGCGGGCCAAACCGCAGCCCACGAAATATATATGCCCAACAATACCCGGTATTTAAACTGGTCGCAAAACCTGCAATCCACTTTCAATGCCTCCTGGTGGTATTATTATTTCATATTGCCCACCAATGCTGCAGCCGGCGAATGGCGGTACGACATTACCCACAACGGTGTTTTGTACCGTACCCGCTTTGCCGTGGGTCAGTCTATGAGCTACACGTTTAATGGCAACGGCAGCTTTTTCGATCCTGCTCAATGGTTGGGTAGCCGCATGCCTTCTATACCCGTGCCCGATGGCGTGGAAGTGCTGATACAAACAACCGGGGCCAATGTGTGTACGGTAGATATACCGGTGATTTTTTTAAAAGGCTCGAAACTTACTGTAGGCACAGGTAGCAATATCCGGTTTCAGCAAAACCTGCAATGGCAGTAACTGCTGCATGATATTGCTCATTGAATACATGAGTAAGTTGTAGTGAACTTTACAAATGCCAGCATGGCTCATTAAAACATTTGCCCATGAAAAACTATAGCCTCGATACAGAAATGATGATTGAAGTAAATGCCCGCTTTATAGCCAAAGGGCAAGATGAGCCACTCACCGGCAATATCTACAACGTTCGCTTGTTTGAAAGAGATTTTCTGGAAGATGAGTTCTTGGGTGAATCCATCCCCGATGAGCACGGCGTAGTGCATTTCCGCTTTTCGCCTGCCAAATTACACGATGGTTTTCTCGACGATAAAATGCCCGACTTTTTCTTTGTGCTGTATAAAAATGGCGAAGTACATTTTCAAAGCCAGGTGATGGAAAACGTGTACCTCGATGCTATTGAGTTGTACAAAAAAGGCACCGGTGAAATTATTTACCTCGGTACATTTTTGGTAGATGCCTGATAAAGGCATCTTTGTAAGGCATGACAGCCAAACACTACTACCTGTTTCGTTTTTTTACATCTACTACCTGGCAGCAAATAAGCCCGGCCAACCGGCGGTTATTTGCTGCCATTTTATTGTTGCATTTCATATTGTCGGGCTGGTTTATTAGCCGCACTTATTTTACCAACGATGAGTATGCATACTACGGATGGGCCGTTCGTTGGGCACAGGGTCATCAGGAGCGTATAGAACCCACCGACGATTCTAAAACTCCTATTGTAGCGCCTGCGCTATTGCCCATTGTACTCAAGCCTTGGTTGCAAAAAAACGACGATGCTCACGGTTATGCATTGCTGCAAGCCGGTCGTTGGATGATGTATGTGTACCAGCTGTTTGGTGCAGTTGTTATGCTGCTGTGCTGCTACCGCTTGTGGGGCGGCCGTAAGTGGGTTTTTCCTTTAGTGCTGTATCTCTTCGATCCGGAAGTATTCAGCTTTGGCATGTTGGTGGGTAGCGATGTGCCAAGCATGGTGTTGTTGTTTGCAACCTGCTTTGCCGCATGGCGATACTGGCAAAGCAACGAGCTGAGGCACTGGCTGTGGATGAGCATTTTTTTATCGATGGCGGTAGTGGCAAAAGCATCAATGTTGTATGCTATTCCATTGTGCATGCTGCTGTTTGTAATAGCCCCAAAGCAAGCTAATCATATCCGGATAGCCGCCTGGAAACGCTGGTTGTTGCTGCTATTTACCGTGTGGTTGTTTGTGCATGTGGCCTATTACTTTCAGCATAGTTTTTTTCCTGTTGCTGAATTGCCCCAAAAAAGCGATGCCTTCCAGCAACTGGCGGCATCTCTATCTGCTTTTAGCCAATGGCCGGTGCCGTTGCCGTACGGTTTTGTAAGCGGTTTCGATTTGCTTAAGTACAACGAGCAGCTGGGTGGTGGTAATGGATCCATCTATTCTTTTTTGGGTGTGTACTTTAATGAAACCTATTTTGCCCGTGGTCCGGTTTGGTATTACTACGGGTTTGTATTTATGTACAAGTGGCCGCTGTATGCATGGGCTATGTTGCTGCTGGCTGTAGGGTTGCTTTTTCGGAAAATGGGCAGCTGGTTGTACTGGCGCCAACGGGTGTTTTGGTGGATGCCGCTACTGGTGTACGGACTGCTGCTGAGCTTCGTCAATCCTTTTCAAATTGGCCTCCGGCATGCATTGCTGTTATTTCCTTTTTTATACCTGCTGGTAGGTTATGCAGCCAATTGGTGCTGGGCCAGGTATCAAAAAACAACACGTCTTTTGTTACTGCTCTATACACTCAGCTGGGTGTCGTATTGGCCCAATATGCTTTCTTACACCAACGAGTTGCTGTGGCCCAAACATTTGGCTTATCGTAAGCTCTTCGATTCATCCATCAGCTACGGGCATGCCAAGCCATATCTCGAACGTTTTTTGCAATTGAACCCTGAATACAAAAGGCCTTCCACCACACCGGCTACAGGTAAGTTTGCCATCGACCTCGAAACCGTGGCTGCTCCATTGAATGCGCATGGCTTGCAATGGTTGCATACCTTAAAGCCGCCCCATGCACACTACATGCACGTGGTATTGCTGTACGAAGTAACCGAAGCTGATTTGCAAAAGACCCATTCTAATGTGTTGGGTAAATAAGTCAGTGCAGCTGTGGCATTGCCATATGTGTTACATTTAAAGAAAAACAATTGATATGTGTGCCGAACATAAAAAGCCTGCCCAAAAAGTGGCTGCACATGCTCAACAGCAACCCATAGCCAAAGCCAAAAAGGCACCGGCAAAAGCCACACTGAAAGATGAACCACATGCTGCTCCTGCTGTAAAAGCAAAAGCAGCACCGAAGAAAAAGAACACTAAAACCACCATACACTTGCGATACGAAGACCAGCATTTTGTAGACAGCACAAAACCTGTGTGGAACTACAGCCGCTTTACACCCGAAGATTTACAAAATCTGCATCAGGGCACACTGTACCGCGGGTACGATTTGTTTGGAGCACATGCCATGCAAGTGCTCGATACCGATGGATACTACTTTGCCGTGTGGGCACCCAATGCATCCTCAGTAAGTGTGATGGGCGATTTCAACCACTGGAAAGCCCACAGCCACGAGTTGTTTGTACGCCTCGATCAATCGGGTATTTGGGAAGGCTTTATTCCGGGCGTAAAAAAAGGCGATGCCTATAAGTTTCACATTGTTGGCTTTCAGGGTGTACGCTTGGATAAAGGCGATCCGTATGCTTTGTTTTGGGAGAAGCGACCTAAAACAGCTTCGGTGGCATGGAGCATTCATGACTATCAATGGAAGGATAGCGAATGGATGAAAAAACGCAAAAAACACAACTCGCTGAATGCCCCGTGGAATGTGTACGAAGTGCATTTGGCCAGCTGGATGCGGCCTGTAAAAAACGATGAAGAAAGCTACAATACCTATACACAAATAGCTGAGCGTTTGGTGCCCTATGTAAAAGAAATGGGCTTCACGCATGTTGAATTGATGCCCGTGATGGAGCATCCGTACGATGGTAGCTGGGGCTATCAGGGCACCGGTTATTTTGCCCCTACCAGCCGCTTTGGTACGCCGCAGGAATTCATGGGGTTGATTGATGCTTTCCATCAGGCGGGCATTGGCGTGATTCTCGATTGGGTGCCCTCGCATTTTCCGTACGATATGCACGGCCTCTTTATGTTCGATGGTACGCATACCTACGAATACGCCGATATGCGCAAAGGCTATCACCCCGATTGGAACAGTTACATTTTCAATTACAAGCGGGCTGAAGTAAAATCATTCCTCATCAGCTCGGCTCGTTTTTGGTTCGATAAATACCATATCGATGGCTTTAGGGTAGATGCGGTGAGCAGCATGCTGCGTCTCGATTACAGCCGCAATGAAGGCCAGTGGGAACCCAACGAATTTGGCGGCAACGGTAACATTGAAGCCATTGCTTTTTTGAAGGAAATGAACGAGATGATTTACCGCGATTTTCCGGATACACAAACCATTGCCGAAGAAGCAACGGACTGGCCGGGTGTAAGCAAACCTACTTTTGCCGATGGCCTTGGCTTTGGTATGAAATGGATGATGGGCTGGATGCACGATACGTTGAAGTACTTCAAAAAGGACCCTATTTTCCGGCAGTTTCAGCAAGATCAGTTTTCGTTTAGCATGATGTACTACCACGACGAAAACTTTATGCTGCCGCTCAGCCACGATGAAGTGGTGCATGGCAAAAGCCCCATGCTCTACAAAATGCCCGGCGATGAATGGCAGAAGTTTGCCAACCTTCGTTTGCTGTACACGTACATGTTTACGCACCCCGGCGGCAAGCTGTTGTTTATGGGCAATGAATTTGGCAGCACCCAAGAGTGGAACCACAAAACAGAACTGCCTTGGGAACTGCTGCAATACGACTGCCACCGCCTGCTGAAAGATTGTGTGCGGGATGTGCTGCACCTCGTAAAAAGAGAACCCGCTTTTTACGAAATACAATTTGATTCCGATTGCTTTGAGTGGGTGGAAATCAATCGCAGGGCAGAGTGTGTGATGGCGTTCCGCCGCAGGGCTAAAAAAGAAAAAGATGATGTGATCGTGGTGTTCAACATGACACCGGTTGTTCGTCACGACTTTCCGATTTATGCAACCGGCAAAAAGCTGTGGAAGGAAATCTTCAACTCCGATAGCAAAGCGTACTGGGGCACAGGCGATGTATTCAACCCCGACATACCCTGCACATTGGTAGACAAAGAAAGCAAGCGGTATGAGCTGAAATTACACCTACCGGCACTGGGTGCTATTGTGTTGAAATAATTTTTGTAGTCACCATGGCTCGTGTCACACGAGGCGTGACGCAAAATAAAAAAGCGAACAGCATACAAATGCTGTTCGCTTTTTTATGGCTCCTTTATTTAATGGTTAATCACTTCAACTTCATCTGTGCAAAATAGGGGTGGTCGGGGTTTACAATCAACTCTTGGCGCAGCGGGTGTATCAGTACATCCATATCTTCTAAAGGAATGGCGCCCAAAAGCACTTCGCTGTCTCCGGGCAGCACCATAGCATTTACTGAAGTTCTTCTGTTTTTGAATTTCACTTCTAAAGGTGCTACTACATCACATTCCACAATTTCACCATTCGCTAATTGTGCTTTGCGTTTTTCCACTACGTGCAGCTGCAATTGCTCCTGAATGTTTTCATTAATGCAAAGCATGTAGCTGCCAGTGTCTACCAAAGCAGTGACCTTCATGCGTTTCACTTCCTCCTCGCCAATGATATACCGACGTTGTAAAGCAAGATCGTCGCCATTAATCAGTTCTATTTCTGCATATACCAAACCCATAGCGTACTATTTGTATGAAGTTAGTATTTTTTGTTTACCAGCCAACGTCTCCTGTAAGCAACGTTGCGGTGATGTATCTACAACTGCTTTACCCATTCCCTGTTTTCGCTACCGGTTTCTTTTTTGTGGGTGCAGCGGGTTTTGCAGGCGTTGTTTTTTTGGGTGTTGGGGGCGCAGCTTTCGCTTTTTCTTTTTCCTCGGCTGTCTTCAGGTTTTTTTCTGTTTGCTTATCGAGGGCTTCATCGTCAAAGCTGCCATCGTCTTTTAAAATGAGCATGGGCTTGGGTTCGTTGCCATCGCCTCGGGCTTCCATAAATAGTTTGTCGATGTACTGCCAGCCGCCTTTGTCCCACTTCAAGGCTTCATAATCGCCACCTGGTACCAGCGTGTATTTTTTCTCCGGCTCGTTCGATTCACTCACCAGATTATCAATCACAATCAGGCTGTCTACTTCATCATAATTGATGCGGGCACGGCCTTCTTTTTTGTATTCCAATACATAACGCTTACTGCCGCGGGGAAAAATTGAATCGTTGTTGAAGAAGAAAAAATCACCACCAAATTGTGGCTGCCCGTCTTCATCAAATCGAAGGATGTCAATCCACTTGCGGGTGGTGCGGTCGTTGTTTTCATCGTAGCCCAACAGCGTGTATACTTTTTGTTGGTTCACTTCGTGTTGCAGCAGTTTGTAGTACACAGCACCAATCCAGTTTTGATTGTTGCGAATGCTGTCTTGCGGTTGTTCGCTGTAGTCCGATACATCAAACAATGGCGTAAACTTAATGCTACCATCGGGTGTGTTGTATTGAATCACACCACGCTGCCGGTAGTTGTCATCGTTCATGGGTATGTGCCAGGTGATGATGCGAAAGCTGCTGTCTTCCGGATACAACACCGGCGCCATTTGCATGGAGTCGAAGCCAAAATAAAAAGAGTAGGGAACCCGCATGGCACGTACCAGCAAGCGGGTAAACATGCTGTCGGCACGAAGGCGTTCGGTAGCAAACGTATCATCCAACATACGGTCGCCATAGGATTGCAGCGAATCATCGATGCGTTGCAACATCTTAAAGTTGGACGACGTAATTCGTTGCGCTGCGCCTTCATTAGGAACGGCCAGCCACATCAGTATCAGCAAAAAGAAAATACGCATGGTTGCAAGGTATCTAACAAGCATAACAACGCTGCGGGGCTGTGGATATTTTAACAGCTTAGCCAATTGGCTGGCGTTGCCACACCTGGGCAAGATGCGACAGACTAGGCGATTCCATATCGGCGAGGGCAGGAGGTAATTGCAAGTCGGGTTGAGTGCTGCGCAAAAACACAGCATGCATGCCGGCATTGCGGGCAAAATACAAGTCGCTGGTATTGTTGCCCACCATAATAGAGCGGCTGAAAACTATCTCCGGAAAATCGGCTTTGGCCTGAGAAGCCATGCCCGGATTGGGCTTGCGGTTCGGGCTGTTGTCGTCGGTATCGGGGCAATAGTAAATGGCATCGATTCGGCCCCCGGCTGCAACAATGGTCGCCGTCATGCGTTGGTGAATCTCATCGAGATTCTCTTGCAGCGTGACGCCTTTGCCCACACCTTTTTGATTGGTGACAATAATGATGCGGCTGAAGATGTTGCTGAATGCAGCGATGGCTTCCACAGCATCGGGGTAAAACTGAAACTCATCCCAATGATGGATATAATCTTTCACTTTTTCAATGTTGATGACGCCGTCGCGGTCGAGAAAAAGTGTCCAGCTTTTATCGGGTTGTAGCATAGGAAAAGAATGGGCGAAGTCGGTTTGTGCTTTGGCGTAGTCTTCGGGTATGCCAATGTCGATGAAGTAGCCGGTTGTTGCCACGCCATACAATTGTGCTTGTGCCAGCAAGTGTGGCATGATGATTTTTTCCCAAGAGCAGGAAGCGGGAAATGCTGATACATCAAACAATTGTCTGTTTAGCCAATAGGCACCTGCATTGATAAGCCCGCTGCTATGGGCTTGTTTTTCATGAAACTGAACGATGCGGTGTTGCGCATCTACTTGTACCAATCCGTAGCGGTCGGCATGCTGCATGTGGCTGAGCAGCACGGTTGTCACGGCTTTGTATTGCTGATGTTTTTCTAAAGCATCTGTGAATGAGCAATGCAAATAGGTGTCAGCGTTCAGTATCAGTACATCGTCGCTTTTGCAGAGCGATAAGGCTTGCAACACAGCGCCGCCAGTACCGAGTGGAGTAGTCTCAATTGAAAAGTCGATACGGATGTGGGGATGATATTGTTGCCAGGCAGCAACTGCTTCTTCTACTTCGCTAGCACCAACACCCAAAGCCAGTACAAAGTGCTGAAAGCCTTGTGCCAACAGCCTTTGCAGCAGGTGGTACAAAAAAGGTTGCCCATCTACCGGCGCTAAACATTTGGGTGTGCTCCCCGTTACCGATTGCAAACGGGTGCCGGCACCGCCTGCCAGAAAGATGACGCTATGTGAAGAATCGGGCATGTATTTATGCAGGAAAAATCTGTGCTTCTACCAGCTGACAAATGGTATGGCCAATGAGCATATGGCACTCTTGTATGCGTGGCGTATCGTTCGATGGTACATCAAACAGATAGTCGCTAAGGGGGCGCAATGCACCACCTTTTTCGCCGGTCATACCTACGGTGGTGATGCCTTTGGCACGGGCCGCTTCAAAAGCTTTTACCACATTGCCACTGTTACCACTGGTACTCAGGCCCACCAGTACATCGCCGGGCTGCATAATGCCTTCCACCAATCGGCTGTAAATGCTGTTGTAATCATAATCATTTGCAGCAGCAGTGATATATGATGTGTTTACATGCAAGGCTTCTGCAGGCAGGGCTGGCCGGTTGCGGTTGTAAAAGGCACCGGTAAATTCTGCTGCCAAATGTTGTGCATCGGCGGCGCTGCCACCATTGCCACAGAAGTAGAGGCGATGGCTATTGCGAAATGCTTCGGTAATGAGTACACTCACTGTTTCGGTGAGTTGCAACAATCGTTCGCTGGCCAGCAGCTGTTGCTTGGCGTCAATCGACGATTGAAATATTTGTTGAATGGTTGATTGCATGTGTTCTTGCTTAAATGGTCCAGGATTGTACACCGTGCATGCAAAAATGAAACGGATATACCTGGCCGCCAAAGCTATTCAAAGTTTCTGTCACCCGGTGGCGGCTATTGTTGGGGCAGTAAAAGAAAACAAAACCACCACCACCGGCACCACTGATTTTACCTCCTGTAGCACCCGCATTTTTAGCTGCGGCATACAAGGCCTCAATATGTGGATTGCTGATGCCGTTGGCCATTTGTTTTTTGTAGGCAAAACCAATATCAAACAAATCGCCCATGTCTTGCAAGCGGCCTTTCAGCAAGGCTTCTTTCATGTGCAAAGCTTGTTGTTTTAAATGATGCATAGCTTGTATGCTGGGCTGTGCATCATTCCGCACATTGGCTTGCTGTTCTTCAATAATGCGGCCACTCTGGCGGGCATGGCCGGTGTAGTACAACACCAGGTTGTGCTCCAGCTCTTGCAGTACTTCGTGGCGAATGCGCAGCGGGTTTACAATCACTTGTTCGCCGGGACCAAACTCCATGAAATTGATGCCACCAAAACTGGCTGCATATTGGTCTTGATGACCGCCGGCAAATTGCAAATCGTTGCGTTCAATATCGTATGCCAATCGGGCAATGTCGTACTCACCCAGGGGCAGCTGTAGCATTTCTGTAAAAGCACTAATGATGGCTACCACCAATGTGCTGGATGTACCAAGGCCGGAGCCAATGGGTGCATCTACAGAAGTAATGAGAGAGAAGCCCGTTAATGGTACACCATACTGTGCATGTATGCGATTGAACACAGCTGCATGTAACGGCAATGCATGTTGTGTCGGCAATTGCGGTTGCCATGCAAAACGAAATTCCTGCTTGCTATCGAGGTCGTGCAATACAATAGCATTTTCCTGCAGCGGTTCTATACTGGCATGTGCAAATAAATCGATGCTGGCATTGAGCACGGCGCCACCAAAGCGGCTGGCATACGGATCAACATCCGTGCCGCCACCGGCAAAACCTAACCGCAAAGGAGCTTTCGATCGGAAGTGCATGTTGGGAGTTTACGAGTTGATAAGTTTACGAGTCTACGAGTTCACAAGTTTCAATGAATCAGTGTTTCAAATCAGACATGACATCTGACATCAAACTTCCAAAATCTGTTCCACTAGTTTTTCCCAGTTGAGTTGTTGTTTTTCTTGCAGCAGGCCAGGCATGTAATGCGCTTTGCCTTTGTGCAAATAAGTTTGAATGCCTGCAGCAATGCTGTTGGCATTGGGTTCGCATACCACCCCGGCAATATCATCGGGTACCATTTCGGGCAGGCCACCTACATTGGTTACCAGCATGGGTACTTCAAAATGATAGGCGACAGGAGTAACGCCACTTTGTGTGGCATGACGGTAAGGTTGCATAATACAATCTGCCGCACAGGCAAAATATTTTACTTCATCGTTGGCTACAAAGCGGGTATGTAAGAGCAGTTTGTCTTTTACAGCAGGGTGTTGCAAAAGTGCTTCGTATTTCGATGGGTCGTCGTAGTACTCGCCGGCAATGAGCAGCTTCACGTTGGTGCCCTGCAACTGTTGCATGGCTTCGAGCAAGAGGTCGAGTCCTTTGTACTGGCGTATCAATCCAAAAAACAGCAATACGTGATCGTTATCTTGTATGTCGAGATGCTTGTGTTGGCGCAACCAGGCCCTTGCTTCGTTGCTGGATACACGTTCACCAAAATTGTCGTACAACGGATGCGGCACCAGTTGGGCGGGCTTGTTGCTAAACAGCCGCAGGTCTTGCAGCACTTGCTGGCTCATCACCAAAAAGCGATCAACGGGCTGCACAAAATATTTGGTAAACCAATTGTCTCCTGGGCGGCTTTCGTGGGGTAGAATGTTGTCGGCGATGCACACAATACGGGTGTGTTTATTGCCCTTGATGCGGCGCAAAATAGTGCCGAGGCAAGGCCCCATAAACGGAATCCAATACCGCACTATCACTACATCGGGTTTGGCTTTTTTGATGCGGTTGCCTACCTGCCACCAGTTGAGTGGATTCACAGAATTGATGGCGGTTACAATGTGCAACCCTTCGGGTGCCGGTGCATCGGTAAACTGTGAGGTACCGGGAAATAAAAACGAAGGATACTGCAGGCTGAACGACCAGATACTGCATGTATGTCCTGCATCGTTCAGTGCTTTACACAACCGTTCGTTAAAGGTGGTAATGCCACCCGGCCGCAATGGATGCGCCGGTCCTATGATGATGATATTTTTAGGATTGCCTTGGTACACGGATTTTTATTGCACTAAAATTTTATGGAACGCTGATTTCGCGGATGAAACGGATAAGACGGATTTACTGTTGCGTAATAAAGTCGTATAAATAAAGAGTTTGCTGTACATCGTTCACTTGTTGATATTGGCAAAAACTTTTCTTTTGAATTCTGCCTTCTCTCCAAAGTTCAGTAAAAGACCTACTTCAATGTTGGTTGCTTTCAGGTAATTCAGTAATTGAGCTTCATGCTCCAGTTTCAGGTAACCGGTTGATTTCAATTCAATAATCACTTTATTGTTTACGAGTAGATCGGCGTAATAGGTGCCTACTAATTCTTGTTCATAAAAGACATCAATCTTCTCTTGCGCCTTCACATTAAGTCCGGCCTTTACCAATTCAATACACAAAGCATTTTCATATACTTTTTCCGAAAAGCCGTAACCGAAATAGTTGTAGACATGGAAAAAGCAACGGATGATTTCTTGTGTTATTTCCTCATGAATCAACATAGTTTTCGATACTGATTGTTCAATGAAATCATCATTATAAAACGGAGTCAATCCGAAAAATCCGTTTTATCCGCTTCCGTGCCTTTTGCTTATTTTCATCACAATCCGTGTTCTATCAAAGGCCGAGTTTATCCTCAATACCATATACGTTTCGCTCTGGTGAGTTGCGGGAAACGAGCTCGGATACAAAGCCGGCGAGGAACAATTGAACGCCTACTATGGCCAGTACCAACGCAATGTAAAATGCAGGCTTGCTGGTGAGGTAGTATGTAGGATCAATGAGTTTATTGATGATGAGAAATGCACTGATGCCAAAGCCCAGCAGAAAAACGAGTGTGCCCCACAAACCAAAAAAGTGCATGGGTCGCTTGCCAAACTTGCCTACAAAAGTGATAGAAGCCAGATCGAGAAAACCATTGACAAAACGCTCCCAACCAAACTTGGTGCTGCCGTATTTGCGGGCACGGTGTTCCACTACTTTTTCACCAATCTTGCGGAAGCCATGCCACTTAGCGATGACAGGAATATAGCGGTGCATTTCACCATACACTTCAATGCTCTTTACTACTTTTTTGCGGTAGGCTTTCAGGCCGCAGTTAAAGTCGTGCAGATAAATGCCACTCACCTTGCGGGTTGCCGCATTAAAGAGTTTGGAAGGTAAATTTTTAGTGAGTTTATTGTCGTAGCGCTTTTTCTTCCAGCCACTTACCAGGTCGTATTGTTCTTCCCGAATCATACGCACCAAATCAGGGATTTCATCCGGACTGTCCTGCAAGTCGGCATCCATGGTAATTACTACGCTGCCTTGTGCTGCTTTAAAACCTTCGTTCAAGGCAGCACTCTTGCCATAGTTACGCTGAAAACGAATGCCTTTCACCTGCATGTATTGCTGCCGCAATGTTTCAATCACTTCCCAACTGTTGTCGGTGCTACCATCGTCTACAAAAATGATTTCGTAGGCATAGCCTTCCCGCTGGCACACATCGTGTAGCCAGTGCGTTAGTTCGGGCAATGATTCTGCTTCATTCAGCAGCGGTATTACAAGCGATAGATCCATGAGCAACGAATGCGCAAATTATTGGAAAGGAGTTGGGGTTGGGTTCTTTTTGGCCACAGCTGCACCAATCAAAGAACCGATAGCACCCACAATGAGGTACATAATTACAGAAACAATAGCACCCATTGGGGCTGCCATTTTTTTACCAATGCTCAGGGCTTTGTCTACTTCACTTTCGCCCATGCCTTGCTCCAGCATAGCAGTGCGTTGCATTTCCATGGCTCGGTCCAGCGATTCAGGAAACAAAACGGTTAAAGAAAAAGCTACCCACAAGCCCATGATGCCGGCTACCAACGCAGAAGCTTTAAACCCATGACCGAATGCTTTGCCAAAGGTTACGTTGCCATCCATTTGCTGCGCAAAATTGATATTGGCCCAAATAATGCCTCCCAGTAAAATGACGATAGGAACAATACCTAAAGCTTTGTTGGTTTCCAGTTTGAAAATGGTAACAACAACGGCAAATACAATCAGTATGAGGCTGATGATAAGGCCTTTCATTACGGGGGTGGTTACTTTGTTTTCCATGGTGGGTGTTTTTTTAGATGCTGGAATATTGATGGTGAATGATGCCCTTGATATGGCCTTGCAATGTTCGGCCAATAAAGGCATTGTTTTTACCAAGAGAATGAAGAGCGGCTTTTTCGGGTGTCCATGATTGTTGCGGGGCTACCACTGTGAGCATGGCTTCAGCACCCGGTTCTATCACCGGCAAAGGCAAACCGAAAATGCGGGCAGGTGCCAATGCAAACAACTCTGCAATTTGTGCAGCGTTGAGAGCAGGCAGTGCTGTTTGCACCGCAGCGTAGCAGGTTTCCAAACCGCTCATGCCGTACTTGGCATATTCAAATTCGCATACTTTGCTGTCGTATTCATGCGGCAGGTGGTGGCTGGCTATGCAGTCAACCGTGCCATCCATAATGGCTTCTCGTACAGCATCCACATCCTGGCGGGTACGCAGTGGCGGATTTACTTTCAGGTTGCTGTCGTACTCCTGCAGGTCTTCGTCGCAAAAGCTGATGTGGTAAGGCGTAACTGAGCAAGTAAGTTGCAGGCCTTCTGCTTTTGCCCTGCGAATAAGGTCGAGGCTGGCAGCAGTGCTCACACCGGTTACATGCAGTTTGCTGCCTGTGTAGCGCAGCAGTTCTATATCGCGGTTCAGCAGCAGCGTTTCGGCCAGTGCGGGTTTACCGGGCAGGCCCATTTGTGTGCTCACCACGCCTTCATGCATTTGCCCGCTTTTGCTGAGGGCAATTTCATCGGGCACCTGGGTTACCACGCCGTCAAACGCTTTTACATACAGCAAAGCCTTGGTGAGCACCTGGCTGTTTTGAATGGGGTTAATGCCATCGCTGAAAGCCACGGCACCACTCTGGCGCATGTCGTACATTTCGGCCAGGTCTTTGCCTTCGCAGTTTTTGCTAATGGCACCGTAGGGCAAAATGCTTACCGGCAGGTGCTTGCTTTTTTGTACTATGTATTCTACCTGCGGTTTGTTGTGCACCGCGGGTTGTGTATTGGGTACTACCAGCACCCGGCAGTAGCCACCTGCAGCAGCAGCGGCGGCGCCGGTTTCCAGCGTTTCTTTGTATTCCAGTCCGGGGTCGCAAAAATGGCTGAACACATCGGTAAAGCCGGGCAGTAACACCTGGCCTTGGGCATCAACCACTCGGGTATCGGCCGAAGGTTGAATGTCAGCTCCAATAGCGGCAATGCTGCCGTTGATAATAAGCACCTGAGTTGTTTGCCCGTTGTAAGCAGATCTTGGGTCGGCAATGGTCACCTGTTGTAATAGCAATGCCATTTTGATAATGATTGCGGCGAAGATAAGGATAGTAGAAAGTCGGGAGTCGGAAAGTCCGTAGTCGATAGTCGGTAGTCCGTAGTCGGTAGATTGGAGGAAGTCGGGAAGACGGCAGTATGTAATCCGGTGAAAAATGCCAATATCAAGGGTTCAACTCTACTTCTCCTCTCCTTTGGAGAGGCCGGGAGAGGTTAAACTAGTATAGATGCCCGAGTGCCTGAGGCCGGGAAGTCCGGAGTCGGTACAAAGTGGGAGTAAGTGTCATGCTGAGGAACGAAGCATCTGTTGAACCGAAGTCGAATGATTTTTCTGTGGCTATCTAACATCGATCATCTGTCATCTGGCATTTCTGTTCATTAGCAGTTTTTCAGATTTGCATTTTCATTTTCTTCGCAGTTGCTATGGAAACCACAGAAAAACTACGGCTCGATAAATATCTCTGGAGCATACGGGTGTTTAAAACCCGCAGCGCTGCAGCAGAAGCTTGTGAAAAAGGACGGGTGAAACTGAAGGACGACTCCGTAAAAGCCAGCCGTACCGTACGGGTGGGCGATGTGTACGATGTGCGTGGCGAAAACCGCCGCTGGATTGTACAGGTGACCGGCTTGTTGCATACCCGTCAGGCCTACAGCGAGGCCATCAAATATTACCTCGACCTTACCCCGCCCGAAGAGCTGGAAAAAGCCAAAGTGCAGGCGGAGAGTTTTCATACCGGCAAACGCCTCAGCAAAATTGGCCGTCCTACCAAAAAGCAACGGCGGGATTTGGATGATTTGATGGAGGGGTAAGGCAAGTGCCAGCGTTCACAAGTTGACGAGTTTGCCAGTTCCAGCGTCCACGCTTTTCAGTTTCGGTTGTTCCGATGTTCATTCAATGCAAGTTTGCATACCCTGCAGTTTGTCGTGCTACTGCCTGTTTCCTATTTCTTATTCTTTATTCCTTATTGCTTATTGCTTTTTCATTGGCACCTTTGCACATTCGCTAATCAGCACATTATCCCATGCACATCGATATACTTTCTGTTTTGCCTGAGTTGCTCGAAAGTCCGCTCAACCACAGTATTATGAAGCGGGCCCAGCAAAAAGGCCTGCTCACAGTGCGGGTTCACAACCTGCGCCAGTGGGCTGTCAACAATCAGGGCCAGATAGACGACTACCAATATGGTGGGGGCGCCGGCATGGTCATGATGTGCGAACCATTGGTGAATGCCATTGAGCAACTGCAAGCCGAAGGCGGACCTTTCGACGACATCATTTATATGACGCCCGATGGCAAACGCTTTGAGCAACGCGATGCCAACCAGTTGAGCCTCCAAAAAAGATTGCTCATCATTTGCGGCCATTACAAGGGCATTGATGAACGGGTGCGGGAACATTTTGTAACCCGTGAAATTTCCATCGGCGATTTTGTACTGAGTGGTGGTGAAATACCCGCTGCGCTGGTTGTAGATGCCATTGGCCGCCTACTGCCCGGTGTGCTCAACGATGAAACTTCGGCGCTGTTCGATTCTTTTCAGGATGGACTACTGGCGCCACCGGTGTACACCCGCCCGGCCGATTTCCGCGGTTGGAAAGTGCCCGATATTTTGCTCAGCGGCGACCCCATCAAAGTGGCCGACTGGCGCCACGATCAGGCGCTGCTGCGTACCGGGCAGCGCCGCCCCGATATGTTGGGCGATGAATAAAGCCGCTTATCATTTTGTTGAATGTTCTGCTCATTTTGACCGTCCAATGCTGTCTACGGCCCAATACTTTTGACGGCTATGCGACTACACCACTGCCTGCTTGCTTTGCTGGCCACCAGTTTTTTTGATTCATTGGCTGCCCAGCCCGTCACAACAGTGAATACTGCCAATACCGGAAGCATCACCCCATTACAGCAAGAGTTTAAAACAGGTATCCGAAAATCATCGGCACCTATTACCATTGATGGCAAACTGGATGAAGCCGTGTGGCAGGAAACGCCGGGCATTGCCGATTTCTGGCGCAAGTTTCCGACCGACAATGGCAAACCCATCCGGCCTACCACCGTTCGCATTACTTACGATGATAAAAACCTGTATGTAGCCGCTATTGCATACGATTCGGGCAAGGCGTTTATTCAAACCTTGAAGCGGGATTTTGGCCACGATGGCAGTGATGGTTTTGCGGTGGTGGTAGACCCGCTGAACCAGCATACCAACGGTTTTTTCTTTGTGGTAAATGCGTTCAACTCTCAATCGGAAGACCAGCTTACTACAACCGGTGGCCCCAATTTTAGCTGGGACAATAAATGGTTTTCGGCCACCACCCGGCACAACGATCATTGGATTGCTGAAATGGCCATTCCTTTTAAAACATTGCGTTACAAACCCGAGCAAGCCGTGTGGGGGTTGAACTTTGTACGCATTGATACCAAAACAAACGAGTACAGTTGCTGGACAAAAGTGCCGGTGAATTTTTCGAGCTGGGACCTGGGCCAAACCGGTGCATTGCATTGGGAAACACCACCGCCACCAGCAGGTAGCAATATGGTGCTGGTGCCTTATACTACCGGGCAGGTTCAATCCAGCAAAACCAATGGCGAAAACAATTATACGGGCAAAGGCAATGCAGGCTTCGATGCCAAAATTGGTTTGACTTCATCACTCAATTTAGACCTGACGGTGAATCCCGATTTTTCACAAATTGAAGTAGACCGGCAAGTAACCAACCTTACCCGCTTCAATATCTTTTTACCAGAGCGGCGTACCTTTTTTCTCGAAAATGCCGACTTGTTTTCCAGCTTTGGCATGGATCCCATCCGGCCATTTTACAGCCGCAGCATTGGCTTAGATAAAAACGGGCAACCCATTCCCATACTCGGTGGTGCAAGGGTTACCGGAAGTGTTACACCTAGTACACGCATTGGTGTAATGAACATGCAAACGGGCAACAAAGGCAGCTATAGTATGGAAAATTTCACCGCCGTTTCGGTGAACCAACGGGTATTGAAACGGTCTTCTATACGGGCATACGGGTTGAATCGCCAGGGCTTTTTGAGCAATGAAGAAAAAGCGAAAGATCCGCTGGCGGCTTACGGCAGAAATGTGGGTACAGAATGGGTGTACACCAATGTAGAAGGAACCTTTAATGCATGGGGAGCATATCACAAATCATTCAAGCCAACCATTAGCAACAAAGATGGTTTTGCCAATGCAGGATTTTCTTACAACGACCGTAAGTTTGAGTTCACGATAGATTGGGTGAATGTAGGTACCAACTACTATACCGATATGGGCTTTGTGCAGCGTATTGAAAACTATGATGCTGCCAGAGATACGGTAGTACGGCTCGGCTTTAAGCATTTGTTCAATGAAATTCAGTACCGCATTTTTCCCAAAAAGGGCATCATCAATACGCACAGGTTACGTGCCGAAACATACGTTGTGTGGAACCCCAATGGTACACTCAACGAACGCAACCATGAAAGCAATTACAGCATGCAGTTTAAGAACACTTCCAACTTTGTAGTAGGTGGATCTTACAGTCAGGTGCACTTGTTGTATCCCATTTCTTTTACTGGTGGCCGGCCTTTACCAGCTGCTGAATACAAGTATTGGCGGGGCTTTGCAGAATATCAGTCGGATTTTAGGAAGAAGGTGGCCTGGAGTACCGGTGTGGTGGCTGGTGATTTTTACAACGGTCAGTACACATCATTGCAGGCATCGCTTACGGTGCGTCATTTGCCCCATGTAAGTGTGGCTGTTCGTGCCGAATACAACAAACTGGTATTTCCCGGCGATTATGGTAGCGGAGAAATTCTATTGATTGCGCCACGTATCGATATCAACTTCACCACCAACGTTTTCTGGACTACTTTTTTGCAATACAATACACAGGCCAACAACTTCAACATCAACAGCCGTTTTCAGTGGCGTTTCCGCCCCATGAGTGATTTGTACCTGGTATATACCGATAATTATTTTACCGATCCGTTGCTTAAAAACAAGAACCGGGCGTTGGTATTAAAATTGAATTATTGGATAAACGTGTAAGAGAAGTTGACTAAATAATGTGGCAAAGCTTGCACACATGAATCAAGGCGCTGGTATCAACAGCGCCTGTTTTTTTGAGCATGTTGCGGCGGTGGTTATCAACGGTATTTACACTTAAAAAAAGGGAAGTTGCAATGTCTTTGCTGCTGGCACCTTCGGCAATCATTTTCAAAATTTCCAATTCTCTTGCAGTAAGAATATCTGCTTCTTGCAGCTCCGGGTGGGCACTGTGGTAGGTGAAAATGCGGTCGCCTACCCGGTAGCGATACCACCATGTGCCATCGGTTAAAAAAGGCTCAAGATCATGAATGAGAAACATGCCCAATAATGGGTTGTAGTTTTCATCCCACAACACGGGTATGGCGTGAAACATACTGCGATGTTTATTGCCGTACCTACAAGTAATGTTACAGTTAACGTAGGTAGACTGATAGCGTTTTTTTTCTTCGGGCTTGGCCCTGTTGAGTTGGCGGGAAATAGTGCGGGTATTGTTTACTGCAGCCTCTACTTGCTGGGGTAAAATGCAGCTGATGATATATGTGGGGCCGACCTCTAAAATTTCTTCGGGAACCGAACCAAAATAGCGGGCCGTACTGGTGTTGATATGATGAATGCTGAAATCGTGGTATGCAAAAATAACGGTCCGCAAATTGTTGAGGTCTGAATGGTCCAATATTTTGGACTGTTGCAGAAACTCCTCGAGTTGTGCAGGTGCTGGTAGTGTAGGGTAGTACTGGCCCCAAATTTCTACCACTTTTTGGTGTGCTTCGGCGGGTGTTTGCATCGTTCAACTTCAAAGGTAAGCCTAAAAATAGTCATTTCGACTATTGGCCCGTCCTCGGATTGTCTACAGATTTGCTGTACCATTTACCATTAAGTCCAATAAAATGAGTGGGGCGAAAATCACACCATCGCCCTGCTCATTTACCCCTCACACTCGCTTACCCCCAATTCCATTTTCAAAATCCCATCATTAAAGGACTTACCACAAAACCGGGTTTTTACCCGGTTTTGTTTTTTATACCTGTGTATCAATGCCTTGTGGCTTGGGCTTTAGCGGTATGGCAATGGTCATAAGGGTGCCGCTGCCAGGATGGCTTTCAATAAACAATTGCCCCCCATGTTTTTCAATGAACTCACGGCTGATCAACAGGCCCAATCCGGTGCCTCTTTCCTTGGCCGTACCTCGTCTGGTGGCGCCCACATGAGTTGTTAAAATTTCATGAACTACATCGGCACTAATGCCAATACCACTGTCTTGAATGGAAATATAGGTGTGTTGTTGGGCTACCCATGCTTTGAGTAAAATGTGCCCTTGCATGTGGCTAAACTTGATAGCGTTGCTCAGCAGGTTGCGCAAAATAAAATCTATCATTTGCTGATCGGCATGTAACGGACATGGATTGTCGACATCCGTTTCAATCGTTATTTTTTTCAAATGAGCCTGCAGGTGCAAAATGCGGACACATTTTTCCAGGCTTTCTCTGGCATCCAGCTGTTCTGGTTGAAAGGCCAGCAAATTCATCTGGCTTTTGCTCCATTGCAGTAAGTGAAATAACAATCGGTTTAAATGATCCAACGAATCCTGCGCTTCAGCCATCAGCTTTTGCTTTTCTGCTTCGCTCAGTTTTTCGTGGTGCTCGGTCAGCAGTTTTAAAAAGCTTTGCATGGTAGCCAGCGGATTGCGCAGGTCATGGGTGATGACGCTAAACAGTTTATCCTTCAAACCATTCAGCTCTTGCAGCTTTTCATTTTGTTTGCGCAGCGATAATGTTTGTGCTTCTATCTGCAACTGCAGTTGAATTTTTTGCTCTTCAATCAACTGCTTTTTTTCTTTTTCTGTTTCCAGTGCAATGCGTTCTTTTTCCAATCGCTGTTCTTCCAAAGCCTGCCGGGTTTGGTTGTACCGGCTGGCCAGGCCCAATGCAAACAGTACTACTTGCACTACCACGCCTACCTGTACAAAATAGCGGGTAAACCAGTTGTCGCCCACCATGCCCATTTCACGAAAAATGAAGAGGATAGCACCAGCTACCAGCAACGCATTTGCCGTAATGAAATACAAAGCCGGTTTATAATTTCGGTTGTAGGCATCAATACCCGCCACCAGCATCAATACGAGTATGAGGGTATTCAGAATGCCAATAATGGTAACCAATGGTGCCAGCCAATCAATATTCAACACATAGGTGCCGAGGCCAATGATCAGTGTGCCACTCATGAGTATGTTGAGTACCGTGAGTAATGCATTGGTACGTGGCAATAAGACCGGGGTGTTGAGGTATGTACGGGTAAACCACAAGCGTGCCAGGCTGGTAAAAGGAACGATGATGGTGTAGCTCCATGTATCCCACCGAGGACTGTTGGGCCACATGTGTTCTATACCAAAACCATAATAGTAGGCAAAGTATAATCCAATGCCTGCAATGCTCAGCACATAATGCAGATAGCTGGTATCTTTTACCGAAAAAAACAAGAATAAATTGTATAACGCCATTACCAGTATAACGCCCAAAAACATACCCTGCCAAAAGTGGCGGTCGCGGTCGGTTTTTTCAAACTGGTCTTGCCGCAACACTTCTATCTGCAAAGGACTTTTCTGATAGATACTATAAACAGCAGACAACGCAATATGTATTTGTGCGGTATCGCCGGGTTGCAGTTCAACTAAAAAATGAGGATGATAATGGGGCACATCTCTTGTACTTACCGGTTCGGTACGGGTGATAATGGACGATTGCAATTTGCCAGACTCTGCCGATTGGCTGGAGAGTTGCACTTGCCAAACGTTGGGCGTTTTGATGAGTAGTGTGCTGGCTGTAGTTTGAGTATTTACAATGCTGAATTGCGTATGTAATTGCGGACTGTCTGTCCAGTGCAGTTGTTTGGCAGACAGCTGTTGCATTCTATCGCCGGCCTTCCATTGCAGCATTGGGTTGTGCACCGGTTGCGCCTGCAACACATGTACAAAAAAAACAATGATTATGGCCAGCAACCCACGCATCCAATGAGATAATTGTTAGGTTTGTCAAGTTTCGTTACATCCTTCAATATTAATGGACTTTTATGGCGGGTATCAAAATTTTATTGGTAGAAGACGATTGGATTATTGCCAAAGAGATTACGCTGAGTTTGCAAGACATGGGTTTTGAACCCGTAGGCACCATTGATAGTGGCGAAGAAGCCATTCGGCAAATGCCTGTGTTGCAGCCCGATTTGGTATTGCTAGATATTGGCCTGAGTGGCGACATGACAGGTATTGATACTGCCCGTCAACTAAAGCAACAATTCAAAGTGCCGTATATTTTTCTGACAGCGCTGGCCGATCAGAGCACATTGGAACAAGCCAAGCTCACAGAACCGTATGCTTATCTGGTAAAACCTGTGAGCCCCGAAAGCTTGTACAGTTCTATTGAAATCACCATGCACAATGCGTCGCAACGCAAACTGCCCGATGTGTTGCCAGCCGAGCCGCTGGTAAAACCACTGCAATATGAAGAAGGCATTTTTGTAAAAAATAAAAAGCGGCTGGAGAAAGTACAACTAAGTGATGTGTTGTACATAGAAGCGGTTGATGTATATGCCATGATGTTTACCGTGCATGGCAAATTCCTGTTGAGCAACAGTTTAAAATCGGTAGAAGAAAAGTTTCCGGCGTCACATTTTATGCGGGTGCATCGTTCGTTTATTGTGAATACCCACAAGATTGAAGCCATTGAAGAAAACGATTTGATGATTTCCGGCAGGGCTATCCCAATTGGTAAAACTTTTAGGGAGCCCGTAATGAGCCGTTTGCAAGTTTTGTAGTGCCGGCAAGGGTTTCCGACGATTGTGTTTTCACCGCCTTGGCCAATCAGGGTTTTCCATTCACCCCGCAAAAGAGTTCCTTTCACCAAGTTAAACGGCGCATTTCCATCAACAAATAATAATGTTGAAATTGAAAATGCTTGCCGAATGAATAACCTGGCTACTCCGGGAATGTTGACTGCTGTGTGGATATCACTCATTGTGTACATGGGAGTGATTCTGTACTTCGTGGTGCGTGGAGCACGGCGAACGACCAACATGGCCGACTATGCCACCGGCACGTTTCAATTTTCGCCTGCTGCCATTGGGCTGTCGCTTGCTGCAGGCATGACAAGTGCCGCTACTTTCATTATCAATCCGGGATTTATCGCTTATTATGGCATCAGTGCTTTCTTAAGCATGGCGGTGTTTTTACCCTTTGGTGCTATTATTTCACTCATCATTTTTTCCAAACGCTTTCGCAAAATAGGTTCCGCAGTCAATGCTAAAACCATTGCGCAATGGGTGGGTATTCGCTACAACAGTGCTTCGTTTAGATTGTATATGGCCTTCTTGTCTGTACTGCATCTCACGTTCATTGTGTTGATAGCCGTTGGTTTAACGCAGGTGCTCAGCAGAGCATTAAATGTAGATGCATTGCCGGCTCTATCGGGCATTGTGATTTTTACTTTTGGCTACATGATGTTTGGTGGTGCCAATAGTTTGGTGTACACCAATATGATTCAGGCACTGCTGAAAGTAGTGGTGGCCGTGGTGTTGCTGTTCAGTGGGTATCAATTGTTTACCAATGCAGATGCTGGCTTCTTTCAACAACTGCAACAGATTGATCCAAAATTGACGGCCGCCTTCAATACAGATAGTCCGTTGTACCGCGACTTTTTTGAAGTAGTCATTTGTCAGTTGATTGTGGGGGTGGCCATTGTTTGTCAGCCGCACATTATTACCCGTTCATTGCTGTTGAAAGATGACAAAGGCATGAACCGTTTTTTGTGGGTGGCGGTCATTTTACTCATCCTGTTTTTTACGGTAGTGTTTACCGGTTTGTATGCCCGTATGTTGTTTCCTGATTTGATGGTAGCAGGCAAACCATTGCCCCTCGATGCGGTGATGAGTGCTTATGTGACCACGTATTTTTCTCCAGTGGTGAGTTTGTTTTTGGTAGTGGGTTTGCTGGCATCTGGAGTGGCTACCCTGGAGAGCCTCATTCAATCGATCAGCACTACTATCACCACTGATATTATTGCAGCATTTGCACCCAAGGTCATAGGCAAGCAGCAATTGTTTGTTAACAGACTGGTGATTGCAGTGATGGCTGTGGTCACCATTGTACTGTCTTACCAGCAGTTAGTCAATCCTGATTTGAGTGTGGGAATACTGGCACAAAACGGCGTGTATGCATCTTTCTCCGCCGCATTTGTGCCATTATTATTTGGCATGTTTTTGAAAAATGTACCCGTGCAGGCAGCTTTTAGTGCATCTGTAGCTGCGGTGGTGGCACACTTCGGTATTTACTACGGCCGCTTAACGCCGTACATGGAAACCGGCACCCGCAATCCGGGCATTGCAGCCGCCTTGGCCATTCTCATTTCGCTATTGGTTGGAACCGTTGTTTTGCTACTTTACCGCCAAACCCAAAAGGAGGCATCAGTATGAAACAACTAACCAGTATCGCCTTTGTATTGATGCTGATGGCAAGTGCTGCTTCAGCACAAACAAACTGCAGTTTCAACAGGGGGTGGCGTATGCAAACGGCACAGCTATCCAATCAACTTTCGGTAAGTTATTACGACACTGGAAAAGGGCAACCTATTGTGCTTTTACATGGTTTGGGCGGCCATGCAGCGCATTGGTTGCAAAATATAGATGAACTTGTAAAAGTCGGCCATCGGATAATAGCCATCAACCTTCCTGGCTATGGCGGAAGCCAGGCTTTGTTGGCTGAAGACTCCACACAACAATTACACAAATACGTATCTGTTGTAATTGCTTTGGCAGAAAAACTTCGATTGAAAAAAGTAATTCTCACCGGCCACAGTATGGGCGGACAAATAGCGATGCTCATTGCCTTGCAACAACCTAAGTGGCTGGAAAAATTGGCATTGGCAGCTCCTGCAGGGTTGGAAACGTTTACTGCTCAGGAAGCGTCGCTCCTCAAGCAATATGCAACGCCTGCGTTTTTCAAACAGCAGGATAGTGCCTCGATTGCCCGCAATGTGAAGACAAGTTTTTACAACATGCCAGCGTCTGCTGCTGCGTTGATTCAGGAACGCAATAGCATGAAAAGCTGTGCCGGGTTCGATGATTATTGTAAAACCGTATCTGCAGGTGTGGCCGGCATGCTTGGAGCACCTGTAGTCGATCAACTGTCACAAATACGTGTACCGGTATTAGTGCTGTTTGGAAAGCAAGATGCTTCCATTCCTAACAAATTATTGCATCCACAACTGCAACATGCCGATGTCATGAACGTGGCATTGCAACATATCCCAACTGTATCAGCTGTATGGCTCGAAGAAGCCGGGCACATGCTGCAGTGGGAACAGCCGGCAGCATTCAACAACGCATTGCTCACATTTATCCATCAATAACCATAACTATTCTTCACTAAAACAAACGATGTCGTATGAGAAAAATTCTTTTCATGTGCTTCCTGTTGGTTGTCTGCGCAAACGCCATATTGGCGCAGGCTACATACAAGGGTAAGGTAACCGACAAAAAGAACGGTCAGCCGTTGTCGGGGGCTACCGTTACCCTGAAGGGAACCACCAATGCGGTGGCTACCGATGCCAACGGTGAGTTTACGCTGATAGCCGAAACAGGCGGCACCCATACACTGGTGGCCAGCTATATTGGCTACGCCGAGCTGGCACTCACTGCTGCTGGCGAATATCTTCGCTTTGAACTGAGCGAAAGCACCGGTCTTGGCGATGAAGTGGTAGTAACCGCTTCCCGCAGGCCACAAAAAATTACTGAAGCGCCAGCTTCTATCAGTGTCATTACTTCCAAAGATTTGGATCAGAGTGCCTCTTTCAATATTGGCGAACTCGCTTCTAAAATTCAGGGGGTAGAATTTGTACGTACCGGTGTAAACGGCGTTGGATTCAATGCCCGTGGTTTCAACAATGCTTTTAACGCAAAGGTATTGCTGATGACCGATGGCCGTAACAGTATGATGGCTGGTGGTAGCGGTTTGGCTGCGGGTATTATGAATACCATCATCAAAGAAGACGTAGACCGCATGGAAGTAGTGCTGGGCCCCAGCAGTGCTTTGTATGGTCCTAATGCCCACAACGGTATTGCCAACACCATTACGAAAGACCCCCGCAAACACCAGGGTACAACTGTAGTGCTGGGTGGTGGTACACAAGAAGTATTCAGTGGCCGCATTCGTCAGGCTACTAAAATCAACAACAAGTGGGCGTATAAAATCACGGGTGAATACACCGCTGGTTTAGACTTTGCTTTTCAAGACAGCATCTATGCAGGTGGTAGCGTATACGGCCCTGCAGTAGCCATTCCTGAAAAGAATGACCGCCGTTTCCGTCACGTTCGTGGCGAAGGCCATTTGTACTACAGTGTTACTCCAAAGAGTGACATCATTGTTTCGTACGGTGGTAGCACCAACCGCTTTTTAAGTGTGAACAATGTGGGCCGCAACCAAATCGTTGACTGGAAGTTTAGCTACTTGCAGGCAAGGTATGTGAGCCCACGCTTTTTTGCACAAATCTATAATACGTGGACAAACGTAGGTAACTCGTATGGTATCCCCGGTTACACCCGTGACTTCTGGAACCGTACGCACAGCACCATCACTGATCCTGCCAATCCGTTGTTTGCTGCAGTGGGCCGTTTGTACCCCGATGAAGCAGAAGCTTTCGCATTGCGCCTGGGCAACCGCTTCAAAGAAGAAAGTAAGCGTTTGAATGCCGAAGCACAATACAACTATGAATTTGAAAAAATCGGTTTGCAGTTGGTAGCTGGCTTGAATTATCAGAAAGACAACCCCAACACATTTGGTACCAGCCTGGCAGATGCTACACAAAAAATTGAAGTAACTCAATTTGGTGGCGCATTGCAACTCGAACAAAAATTGCCTGCCGGCTTTAAGCTGTATGCTGCAGCTCGTGTAGACAACCACAGTGTGTTTGGCAATTTGTTTGCACCCAAAGTGGGCTTGGTAAAACCTGTGCCAGGCGGTGCTTTCCGTGTTACCTATGGTCGTGCTAATGCAGCACCCATTATCCTGTTTCAAAGTGCCAGCGTATTCGGTTTGGTGTTTGGTAACGGCGATGGTGTTCGCTACACACCCAACGGTGCACAGCTAAGCAGTGTAAGTGTAACCGAGAAATTGAAAGTAGAAGAGATTGGTACCTGGGAAATTGGCTACAAGGGTAAGATTGGTAAGAAACTGTATGTAGATGTAAACGGTTACTACGGCAACAGCAAAAACTTCCTGAGCCCTGCTATTACTGTTGGTGGACGTGCATTGAGTGTGGGCAATATTCCTATTCCTACTGCTGGTTTGCTGCTGCCCGGTACTGTAAATACACAAACAGGTGTGTTAAGTGGTGCAGCCTTTAGTACATACTTCAACTATGGCGAAGTTGCCAGCTACGGTGTTGATCTTGGCATTAATTATTTCATCAGCAATATGGTTTCACTTGCGGTGAAATACTCATGGTTTGGCAGCGACATTACCAAAGACAATATGAAGAACGATGCCAACCGCGATGGTTTTGTAAGTGCAGAAGAAAAGAGTCTGAATGCACCGAAGAACCGCATTGCTGGTACACTTAGCTTCAGCAATTTGGCCAAGGGTAAAATGTTTGTGAACCTGAGTGCCCGTTGGGTGCAGGAGCACGACTTTTACAGCGGTAGCCAAATGGGTACTGCTGCCGGTAAAGGCATGCGTGGCTCCGTGTATGGCGGAATCAATCCGCTCAACAACCAACCACGGTACTATGCAAAGAATTTTAACTGGGGTGCGTTGGGCGGCTTTACAACCATTGATATCAGTGCCGGCTATCGCTTCAATTCAATGCTGTCGTTGGGTGCAGGTGTAAGCAACCTGTTTGATGTAGAAATGCGGGAGTTTGTAGGCTCTCCCTCTATTGGCCGCCTCATTAGTGCCGAATTAAAAGTTCATATTCCTAACGGAAGTAAAAAATAGTGATGCTGCTTTTTGGTTGAACGGTAACGGGCTTCTGTACTGCATACTGCCAGGTATCATGTAGCAGAAGCCCTTCTTTTTATCACATCAATACAAGCCATATAAATATGCAGGATTTGTTTGTAAAGGCAAATGGAATACGACTACACGCCATAGATTGGAGAGGTAACGGACCTGTATTGCTGCTGGCGCATGGCCTCACTGCCAATGCCCATGCCTTTGATGGTTTGCTGGCAGCCGGTTTGAACAACTATTGTAGAATAATTGCGGTAGACCTGCGTGGCCGCGGCCAATCTGAAGCACCGGATATGGGCTATACCATGGCCGAAACAGCCAAAGACATTATTGGCTTAATGGATAAACTACAGTTAGAAGAAGTGATGATGGGCGGCCACTCCTATGGTGCATTTTTGAGTTGGTACCTGGCGGCATATTATCCGCAGCGCATTAGCAAGGTCATTGCATTAGATGCGGCTATGAAAATGCATCCCAATACCATGCAAATGTTGGGGCCGGCATTGGGCAGGTTGGGCAAAGTGTTTGGTTCATTTGAAGCCTATGTACAGCAGGTAAAAACCGCTCCCTATTTGCATTTTTGGGAAGATGCCATGACCAGTTATTACCAGGCTGATGTGCATACTGCCGCCGACGGTAGTGTGGCTACCATACCCAATGCACAGCACATGACCGAAGCAGCCACCAAAGTGTTGGCAGAGCCCTGGGCCGACATTTTGAAAGCCGTTACACAACCTGTTTTGATGTGTAACGCACCGGGTATTTATACCATGGATGCACCGCTGCTGCCGGAAGAAAATGCCCGTGAAACAGCAGCTTTGTTACAAGATGTGCAATTTGTAAAAGTAGACGGCAATCATCAAACCATGTTGTATGGCGAAGGAGCCCGACAGATTGTAGCCGCAATAGCGTCTTTTATCTAAGTGTATTTTGTTTTGTTGTATGAAGGGCAGAGAGCAGCGACATGATCGCTGCTCTCATTGTTTTGCCCAATCTGTTGTTTGCTGCTGTATATTGGTCCTCATGATTCAGTTTTCTGTATTCAATGCAGCAAGTAATATCGATGGCACCGGCGTATTTGCCGGCCAACGCATACCTGCCCGGCGCAAAATTGGCAACCTTGGTGGCGAAGTCATTTCATTGCGGGAAGCCCGTAAACGGGCTGCGAAATCCAAGCGGGTAGCCATGGTTGAATTTGGCAATGGCTATGCGCTGGATGCCAGCATCAATCCGAATGCGTTGCGCTACCTCAATCACAGTTGTCAGCCCAATTGTTATATGCGTTGCATCAACAACCGGGTGGAGTTTTGGAGCCTGCACCCCATCAAAAAAGGAGAGGAACTCACCTGCAATTATGGCCCCACGCACCACGATGGCAAACTGCCTTGCCGCTGCGGGGCGAGTAATTGTGTGGGGTATTTGTAATGGCGGAATCCGATTTGGATTGCAGATGAGATTCTATTTAAATTTCCTAACAAAATGCAAAGAAGCAAGACGATTTTTAAGTTGGCATAGTGTTTGGAAAAGTCGCTTCAAAAAAGTTCCTATGAAGCAAATCATCCCTTTATTCTCCTGCGCTTTATTTGTTGCAACAACTGTACAGGCTCAAGATGCGAGTGTAGCCATTAAGGCCGGCGTCAATCTTGCCAACGTCACCATCTCCGACAATGGCAGCATCGATGATGCCAAAACCCTCACTTCTTTTCAGGCTGGTGTACAGGCCGATTTGCCCATCACCAAATTCTTTTCATTGCAGCCGGGTTTATTTTTTACTGGTAAAGGTGCCAAAACCAGTGTAGGCAGTTCCAGCGATGCCACGTATTACAAAGCCAGCTCCAATCCCATGTACATTGAGCTGCCACTGAATGCAGTGTTCAAGCTGCCCCTCAGCAAAGACAATAACTTTTTTGTAGGTGCCGGTCCGTATGCAGCCATGGGTATTGCCGGTAAAAACAAAGTAGAAGGCAAAGTTTTTGGTGTTGCTTTCAACAGTTCAGAAAACATCAAGTTTTCCAATGATGATCCTACTACTTCAACACAAGAAGGAGCAGGCATTGGCATCATGCGCCGGTTTGATTATGGACTGAATGGTGTGGCAGGTATTGAGGCCGACGCCTTTTTGCTCACCCTGCAGTATGGCTATGGCTTGGCCAATATTGCCTCCGAAGGCAACAGCAATGCCAACGATCGCAACAAGCACCGGGTGCTGAGTTTGACGCTTGGAGTGAAGTTGTAAGCGATAATGCTTACATAATTACGATAATGCGTTTTCTCTTGGATTTATATCTTTCCTTCCATCAAACACCAAGGGCGCCAGCATACACTGGCGCCCTTGGTTATTTTGAATCGTCATCTACATTATTCACTCTTCTTCACACCCACCACCGGCAGGCTTTTCTCCCGAATCATCGTGTTCAGCTTCGGCAGTTCTTCGCTCATCACTGCTTTCAGTTTGGCTAACTCTGCATCTATTTGTGCAGCTACTACTTCGTAGGCTTCCAGCACTTGCTTGGCAGGGGCACCATTGCCTACCGAAGCGGTACGGTACACGCTGCTCAGTTTATCGTCGAGCTTAATGGGGTAGTTGAGCACATCTTGTCCGCTCTTGGCTTTTGTTTGGTGCAGCGCTTCTTCAATCGGCGTCAGCTTTTTACCAATCGCTTCTGTCAGGTCCTTCACTTCCTTCGGACAATCTTTGCCCCAACGGCTAGTGAGGTCTGTCATTTGCTTGCGAATTTCAGTCATGTCTTTCTGTGCTTTCATCACTTCATCAAACTTGGCTTGTGCCTTGCGCAAAAAGGTAAACTGTGCTTCGTACTCCGCCTGACTCACTTTGTAGTTGGGATCGGCCAGTACAGTAAAGGGTACTTCAGCACTGTCTTTGCCCACTTTCATTTTGGCTATGTATTCGCCGGGAGGCGCCATGGCCACCATGCGAGCACGGTTCCACAAAATGGTGCCTTCTGGTACACGTTCGCCTTCAGGATAATTCAAATCCCATGCAAAATGATTGAGGCCGTTCTTCAATTCCATTTTGTTGTCTTTCTCCGCAGTGCCGTATGTCTTAATTACGGTACGGTTTTTATCCATTACCACCACGGTAGCTTTCAATGTATCAGCACCGCCTTTGATGTAGAAAGGAATCACAGCACCGGGCATGGGGTTGGCACCGGCATTGCGTGGCGCAGCACCAGCATTGCGCCAGCCACGGCCAGCTACCTGCATGCGATATGCTGGAGCGGGAGTAAAGGCTACAAAGTTTTTCTCGGCTATAACGGGCTCGTATTGCTGCACCGTTGTCAGATCGTCGAGAATGTAAATGCTGCGGCCCTGTGTGCCCACAATCAGGTCGTTGTTTTTAATGGTCATGTCGGTAATGGGTACCACAGGCATGTTCAGCTGAAACTTGCTCCAGCTGGCACCATCATTGTAGCTGATGTACATGCCAAACTCGGTGCCGGCATACAGTAGACCAGCACGTTTTTTATCGGCACGAATGGCACGGGTAAAATGCATGCGGTTGATGCCTGCATCAATGCGCTGCCATGTTTTGCCGTAGTCAGTTGTTTTAAACAGATATGGCGTGTAATCGTCGAGCTTGTAGCGGGTACCGGCAAAATAAGCCGTGCCTTTGCGTACGGGGTCTACATCTACACAGTTCCACATCATTTGTGCCGGAATGTCTTTGGGCGTTACGTTCTCCCAGTTTTTGCCACCGTCTTTGCTTACATGTATCAGGCCATCATCGCTACCGGTCCACAGCAGATTGGGTTCTGTAGCACTTTCTGCAGCGGTAAAAATGGTGCAGTAATATTCAACCGTAGTGTTGTCTTTGGTAATGGGACCACCACTCGGGCCTTGTTTGCTCTTGTCATTTGTCGTCAGGTCGGGGCTAATCATTTCCCAGCTGCGGCCTTCATTTTCGGTCACAAACAAATGGTTGCCTGCGGCATACAACCGCTTGGGGTTGTTGGGGCTGAAGAAGATGGGATAGTTCCACTGGAAACGGTATTTCGCTGCTTCGGCACCGGCACCCATGTTGTCGATGGGCCACACATTTATCATGCGGCTTTCACCGGTTTTGTGGTCGAGGCGCTGCAGCATACCCATGTAGTTGCCACCATAAGTAATGTCGGGGTTGGTGGGGTCGGCTACCACGTAACCACTTTCGCTACCTGCCGCATCTTCCATGTCAGCAGCTGTAATGGCAGATCCGTAAGTACGGCTTTTAATGCGGAAGGCACCATTGTCTTGCTGGCCACCCAATATGCGGTAAGGAAAAGCATTGTCGGTGCTCACCCGGTACACCTGCACGGTAGGTTGGTTTTCGTAAGTGCTCCAGTTTTGACCGCCATCAAAGCTTACCTGTGCACCGCCATCATCGGCCACAATCATGCGGCGACCGTTTTCCGGGTCAATCCACAAATCGTGGTGATCGCCATGCGGTGTTTGGTAGGGGCTGCTGAAAGTGCGGCCACCATCGCGGCTCAGCATAAAGTTTACGTTCGGTGCGTACACCAGGTTTTCGTTTTGCGGATCTACAAACACACGGGTATAGTACCATGCCCGCTGACGAATATTGTTGTCGCTGCTGCGCAGGCTCCAGGTTTCGCCACCGTCTTCGCTGGCATACAGGCCACCTTTTTCATTTTCAATAATGGCATACACTTTATTGGTATTGCTGGGTGCCACGGCTACTGCATTAATGCCCCAAATGCCTTTGGGCAAGCCTTTGTTACCCGAAATGTTTTTCCAGGTTTCGCCACCGTCGGTGCTCTTCCAGAGGGCACTGCCTTCGCCACCACTTTCCAGGGTGTGCGGCTGGCGAATAACCCGCCAGGTAGAAGCAAACAGCACATCGGGGTTGCCGGGTTCGGGCACTACTTCAAAACCGCCGGTCTGGTCGTTTACAAAAAGTACCTGACGCCAGTTTTTGCCGCCATCGGTGGTTTTGTAAATACCTCTTTCGCGGTTGGGGCCAAACAAATGGCCTATTACCGCAGCCCACACTGTATTCGGGTCTTTTGGGTGAATGGCAATGCGAACAATATGACGACCATCGCGGAGGCCAATGTTTCTCCATGTTTTGCCGCCATTGTCGCTGCGCCACATGCCGCCAAGCCCTTCACTTACATTTCCCCGCATGGTTTTTTCACCCTCGCCAACGTACAATATGCTTTCATCGCTGGGGGCTACAGCTACGCTGCCAATGCTACCGCCAAAAAAACCATCGCTGATGTTGGTCCAGTTGCTGCCGCCGTCGGTGGTTTTCCAAACACCGCCACCGGTAGCACCAAAATAGAAGGTGTTTTTGTTTTTGTAGCTACCGGCCACCGCTGCACTGCGGCCACCACGAAAGGGGCCAATGAGGCGGTAGTTCAGGTTTTTGAAGAAAGGAATTTCCTGTGCTTCGGCTACAGGAGCAGGTGGCGCTGCTTTCTTCTTTTGCGCCAATACCTGCGTGTACAGGGCCAACAAGGCCACACAGGCGAGCAATACTTTTCTCATACGAGTGTTGCAGTTTAGAAATGAAGGGGAAATATACAGCCGTTTAGACGATGAATCATTATTGAACTATTGCCAGTTCATTGGCTACACATCATGGGTCAAATACATGTTTGGGGCTGTCAGCATTGGTGCTACTATGTAGCTGTTGTTCCCACCTTCCTCACTACTCCTCGTACCGGCGCAGCTTCGCTTGCACGGCACTGCGGGGTAGTATCGTCCGTCGGGCAGCCCGTCGGCCATGTGCTACTATCCACTTTCTGTCGCAGGCCTCCCGGCCTGTGACAGTCGGTTACTCGTCTTGTACATCAACCGTCAGCTCAAAGAAAAATCCGTGCATCTGCGGCCATGAATTATACGCTTTATCTGTCGCAGGCCTCCCGGCCTGTGACAGATTGTTACTCGTCATCAGGCAAAACCCTGCGCCAAATTATTTGCCATTTTGATTTCACTATCTCGCCCCTTCAGGGTTTCCCTACTCATCACTTTCTTTTTTTACCACGGGCTATCACCCGTGGCTGTAAGTATTACGCCCCTTCGGGGCTTCAGCAAGTGTGTACTATTGCATAAATCAACATCCGCTCAAAGCTGTGATATCCTCCCAATCTGCGTCCACAATAATCTGTGCATCCGCGGCCATGCTTGCCATCTGCCTTTGCTCGAAGCATTAATAACACATCGTCACAGGCCCGGAGGCCTGCGACAGCGACATCTGCGGCCATTGTTTTGCTGTCTTTTCTTTCAGCAGTAGTAACGCATCGTCACAGGCACGGAGGCCTGCGACAGCAACATCATCCGCGACAACCTGTATTCATCCGTGCATATCCGCGTTCCATCTCCTTTCCCCCCGCTGGGGGTTAGGGGGCTTTCTTTGTATCTTTAATTCAAGTTTTTATTGCATGCAATCCTTTGTTCATCCGCAGTCTGTTATGCGCCGCATTTGGGGCAACAGCGATACCATCCTCTTCATCTTTGCCGGTGCTGCCGCAGAGTTTGCGTTGAATAAAGCCGTTGACTGGTTGTACTTCACCGGCAAGCTGCCGAAAGATCCTTTGGGCCGTTTGTTTTCTACGGTGCAGTATGCCCGGTGGATTATTTTCTCGCCCCACGACAAAGCCACACAGGCCATTCAGCAAATGCGCCACATACATGCAGCGGTTGAAAAAAGCCGCGGCGATACTATTCCTGACTGGGCCTACCGCGATGTACTGTACATGCTCATTCATTATTCCATTGCTGCTTTCGAGCTGCTCGAACGACCACTTACGGATGATGAAAAAGAAGAAGTGTACGACGTGTTTTACAGAGTAGGAGTCGGCATGGGGCTTACACAACTACCGCAGGGTTATGCAAACTGGTTGCCATCGAGAGAAGCACACCTGAACGCCGATTTGCAACGTAGTCATTACACCGACGATTTGTTTGTACAGTACAAAAAACACTTGGGTAGTACCCGCTATACGGTGCTAAAGGCAGGCCAGCAATTGGTAGTGCCTACACAAGTAAAAGCGTTGCTGGGCTTTCCCAAATATTCTTGGTTGGGCCCGGTGGTGCCGCTGTACTAATTCAGCCGGCTGCTGCACCTGGACGGGCTCATCAAACACCTGCTCTTGCCCGCTGCATACAAGGCTCAAATTAAGGCCCTCAATCAGCCAGAAGAGAAAAGATAACGGCTTTCTATTGCTGCTACACAGCCTCGCCAAACGTTAATAAATTATTGTCGGGGTCGAGCAATGAAAATTCTTTTTGCCCCCAAGGCTTTGTAGCTAAAGCGCCATTCGGATGAATGGCAACACCGGCTGCTATCCATTGCTGGTAAAGGCTTTCAATATCGCTGCAGCGGATATACACCTGACCATAATTGTGAGATGGCTCCAAAGTCGGGTGCTCAAAAAAGTGAATTTCAATACCTTCTTTTTGCAGCATCAGATAACCGGGATAATCGTGGCTGCCCATGCTGGTAAAACCAAGTTGCGTGTAGTAAGCCAGCGTAGCGGCTTTGCTGCGCATGGGTAGTTTCGGGTGGATGGTAGTGAGCATAGCGAGTATGTTTCAAAGATGAAATGATTGATAGCAAAAGCTTATCATCAATCAATAATCAGAGTATGCTGTTGGCCGCAGGAAACTGATATCAATGTGCGACACATTGCCTTTGTAAAAGGGCATTGATGATAATGTTTTCCATTGTGCGTCGGCTACAAATTGTTTCCAGTGTTCCTGTCTGTCGGCCATATTGTTGAAGCTGGTCATGTACATCAGGTTGGGCATGTTGCTGCCTGCAATTACATCGCCATAAAAAATAGCGTTGAACTGTAATCGTTTGAACAAGCCAATTTCATCACCTTCATTAAACATATGCACTTTATTGCGGTACAAAGCTTCGGTGCTGCTTTCATAACTGCGTAGTTCGTATACCCGTTCACTGCGTGGTCCAGTCAGGTTGGGCATTACCAAGCCTTCCGACATAGCAAAGGCTTGTAGCAAAATGGTTTCTATTCTGTCGTAAGCTGTTTGTTGTTGCTCATGGTTCAACCAGGTGGCAGCCTGTGTTGTGTATGGTTTGTGTTGCAGCATTTTTGCGGGCAGTTGCAGCAATGCTGCTGCACTTTTTGCAGCCAACAACACGTACAGTTTTTTTACCACAGCAGTATCGTTGGCAATGGCTTTAAATACACCCACCGATGCAAAGCCCAGTGCATGTGCGGTAGGTACAAAAGCATTTTGCAAGTATTGCTCCAGTACTTGCTCTTGTGTCTGGTTGGAATAGCTGTATACATTCAGCTGAAAATAGCGGCTGGCTTTTGGTTGCGCCATTGCTACACTCACGGTCAACAACAGGCAGAGCAATGCTTTCCCTTTCATGGTAAAAATTTATACTAAGTTAATGGTTGCCACCACCAAGTCTTGGGTATCATTTTGCTTGTACTTCTGCTGTCAAAAGTGGGGCGAGCTGTTCAAAGGCTTGCTTGTAACCCCGAATGGTTTTTTTGCAAAAAGCCAACTTGGCCCGACCAATACTATTGCGGCTGTAAATGCCTGCAAGTCCCTGAATGGTCCACCGGTAGTTACGCTGATTGCGTTTGTACCATTCTTTTATGTAGGGCTTCCCCTCAGGAAAAATGAAATACTGCGGCTGCCGGATGCAATGATAACTATGCGGATATGCAGTGGCTGCTTCGGCCCATTGCAACATCGGAGTGGGTTCAGCGCAAGCTGCGGGGTCAAGTATCCACCAGCAAAGTTTGCCTTGCTCCAACACTGGTACGGCTACCGCTACATGATAGTTCCAGTTATTGAGCAAACCGCCAATATATCCTTTGCGCAAAAAGGCCGCACCAAATACCCAGCACTTGGCATGCGGTATGCCGGCATGTTTTAGCAGCAGCGATGCAGCTTCGGCACGGGCTTCACAAAAATTGTGCTGCCGGTGCCAACCAAAAATGGGTTGGGTGGCCAGCCATTTAAAAATGCGTTGAGCATAGGCTGGTTGTAGCGGCACAATATCAGCAATCCTGTCGCTGAGGAAATAGTCGTACAGGCTCAGCGAAAGTGGTTTTTGCATGGATGGCAAGATACAGTGGATACGCACAAGTGGGTAAATGATTTATCAATGCCCTTGCTTATGAACGTAGTAGCTTAAAATATATATGAGCAATGGCTTGCATAGAAATGGCCGGGTCAATATTTTAGCTATCAACCCAAATCCTTAATAGCCCCGATGAAACATTTTCTTTTGGTTGTACTCCTACTTATTGCAGGAGTTGTTGCACATGCCCAGTCTGGTACTTTTGACAATACTTTTTCTGCTGATGGAAAAGCAATCATTCATTATAGTTTTCCTTATCTATCGCTGGGCGATGCGTTGTTGCAAAACGACAAACTTATTGTGGGTGGTGGATCCTTGTACAATAACAATGCAGAAGCCGTTATTTTGAGGTATAACAGTAATGGCACACCTGATGTAAGCTTTGGTGAAGGAGGTATGGCAAAGTTTAATTTTTCTACAGGTAGTGATGGTGATGAATTGATAGCTTTGGATATAAATGCAAACGGGCAACTTTTTGCGCTTGTTTCTGAAGCGGATAGTTTCAGGGTGTTGAAATTGCAAAGCAATGGTGCCATTGATGGAACATTCGGCGGTGCTGTTGGAGCCAGATTTTCGTTAGCAAGCACCTATGCGAATGATATGTTGGTGCTCAATAACGGTAAGCTATTGGTGTTGGCATCTATCAGTGGCGTACCTACATTTATTCGGTTCAACAATAATGGAAGCCTCGACAGTTCTTTTGGTATTGCTGGTTTAAAAGCGGTTGCGTTACAAGGGCTATCTTCTACGATTAACGCATATAGCATGGCACTGCAGTCCGATGGCAAGATTGTGATTGCCGGTTCGTATCAGCCTTTTTTTAATAGTGATGATAAATTAATTGTGGCTCGATTTACAACTAATGGTGATGCAGACATAAGTTTTGATAATGATGGTTGGTTAGAAGCATTGATACTAGACAATACAGAGCCATCTGCAAATAAAGTAATGGTTGACAAAGACGGAAGAATATTGGTGGGCGGTTTGCTGTACGATACTGAAAATGCATTTATCGAAACTACAAAAGCGGGTGCCGTTTGGTGTTTCTTGAACAATGGTCAACCAGATGAATCTTTTGGTGTAGATGGAGTGGCAAAGATTGGAGAAGCCGGCGATTTGTTGATGCCTGGTTTCATTGCTCAACAAGGGGATGGTAAATATGTATTGGGGGCGGCATATCGGAATGGCGCTGACTTCGAGTTTGCTGCCATAAGACTTACTAATAACGGGCTACCAGATCTAACATTTGATACAGATGGAGTTGCCCGTAAAAACATGGGTAACGGATTTGACTATGGTGCAATTCCCATGATACAAACAGATGGCAAAGTAGTGTTGCTGGGTGGTAGCATACAGGCAAACAGGTTTGTATTGGGGGTAGCAAGGTTTAATAGCAATGGCAGCAGAGATGATGCGTATAATTCAACCGGCCAATTGCTTCAGCAAATTGGAGAAGGAATGCAAACCAATGCAAGTACAGCTGTAAAATCAATTGCTTTGCTGGCAGACAACGCTGTAATAGCTACCGGTTCATATGAAAACGGGTTTGGTCAAGGAGGATTTGTTACGAAATACAGTAGTGCGGGTGTGTTGGATGAAAGTTTTGGTGAGCAAGGGTATGCTTCTGTTTCAGCAGGTGTTGCTGATGGATTTTCTCATGTAGCTACAGCAGATAACGGTTCTGTCATTGCAGTTGGTACAAGTGTTGATTTATTGAAGGGAGCCAGTATTTTGGTTGCAAAATTTACCAGTAGCGGGCAGCCAGATATGTCATTTGGTACTTTTGGAAAAGTGCTGATAGATGTAGCTGCAAATGATTACGCACAATGCCTGGCACTTGCTGTGCATGCTAATGGTGAAATAGCCATTTCAATAGAGTCTTTTAGCTTCACCAGTTTGGAAGAGTCATTCTATCTTATCAAACTGAATGCAAATGGCAGCCTCAATACCAGCTTCGATACAGATGGTATTCAACCTACTCCAATTGCTTATAACAAAATGGTATATCAGCCGGCTGATGGCAAATTGGTAATCAGTGGTGCGTATGATTCGGGTCTTCCACAAGAAGGATATAATATAACGACTAATAGATTGCTGTCTTCAGGATTACAAGATCCGTCTTTCAACAACGGCAATCCACTGATTACTCATTTTTCTCCTGAGAACGACGAGGCTGTAGGTTTATACATTACTTCAGCCGGAAAAATTTTGCTTGGAGTTAATGCTTTTAATGCCGGTCTTGATAGGAATTTTGGCATAGCCCGATATAACAGCAATGGTACTCCCGACAGTAGTTTTAGTGGCGATGGCAAATCAACCTTTGGGCTTCCTTACAACGGGATGTATTTTTCTATGAATAGCACCGGTAAAATGATAGTAGCCGGCAAACCATTTTTTTCAAACGGGTATTTAGTAACGGCGATAAATGATTCTGGTACTATCAATACAAATTTTGGTAACAATGGCACAGCAACAGTTAATGTAAGCGGCATTAATACGAATGAAGAAATTTTCGAACCCGTGTTGCAACCTGATGGAAATATTTTGTTGGTTGGCGAGTATCAGTCTTCATCAAACGGTTATGTGGACGGGTTTATTGCACGGGTGAAAGGTTTAGTCACTACAGTAGCTACCTATACTTTTAGTGGAAATGGTAATTGGAGTGTGGCAGGCAATTGGGCTGGCGGGCAAATCCCACCCAATCCATTGCCTGCTGGCACCCAGGTTGTTATAGACCATATAGCTGGAGGTATTATGATTTTAGATGTACCTGTAACCCTTCAGTCTGGTGCGAAAATCATATTGGCAAATGGCAAAACCTTTCGTGTAAATGCTCCAATTACTGTGCCTGCTATTACTCAACAGTAATATTCAGTTTACGAATGAGCAATAAAAAAAGCTACGCATCAGCGTAGCTTTTTAATATCAACAGCAATAGCTGTCCGTTATTTCATTTCAAAGCTTTCCAAAAACTTGGTGTTAAAATCACCGGCTTTGAATTGTTCGTTTTTCATAAGCTGCAAGTGGAAGGGGATGGTGGTTTTAATGCCATCAATCACATATTCACTCAACGCTCTGTACATGGTATCTATGGCTTCATCACGGGTACGTGCAATGGTGATGAGCTTGCCAATCATGCTGTCGTAGTATGGTGGAATGGTGTAACCGGCATACACGTGGCTATCAACCCGTACACCATGGCCACCCGGAGTGTGCAGCACGGTAATTTTACCGGGGCTTGGGCGGAAGTCGTTGTACGGATCTTCTGCATTGATACGGCACTCAATGGCATGCATGGTGGGTTCGTAATCTCTACCGCTGATGCGGATGCCAGCTGCAATTTTGATTTGTTCTTTAATCAAATCGAAGTTGATGACTTCTTCGGTTACGCAATGCTCTACCTGAATACGGGTATTCATTTCCATGAAGTAGAAATTGCGGTGCTTGTCTACCAGAAACTCAATGGTACCTACACCTTCGTAGCTGATGGCTGCGGCCGCTTTTTTGGCAGCTTCACCCATGGCTTTGCGCAGCTCGGGCGTCATGAAAGGTGAGGGGCTTTCTTCCACCAGCTTTTGGTGACGGCGCTGGATAGAGCAATCCCGTTCGCTGAGGTGACATACGGTGCCAAACTGGTCGCCGGCTACCTGTATTTCAATGTGGCGGGGTTCTTCTACAAACTTCTCCATGTACACGCCATCATTTTTGAAGGCGGCCAGGGCTTCGGCTTTTGCCGTGTTGTAGGCCCGTTCCATTTCATCTTCTCTCCACACTACCCGCATACCCTTTCCACCGCCACCGGCAGTCGCTTTCAGGATGACAGGATAGCCCACCGTGTTTTTGGCCAGATCGTAAGCCTGTTCGAGACTTTCGAGCAACCCGTCGCTGCCAGGAATAACGGGAACGCCGGCTTTAATCATGGTTTCTTTTGCCGTGATTTTATCACCCATGGCCCTGATTTGATCTGGCGGCGGGCCAATAAATTTGATGCCATTCTGTGCACAGATTTCTGAGAAGAGGGCATTTTCGGCGAGGAATCCATAGCCGGGATGTATGGCATCAGCATTGGTGATTTCTGCTGCCGCTATGAGGCGGGGCATGTTGAGGTAGCTGTCGCTGCTTTGGGGTTTGCCAATGCAAACGGCTTCGTCGGCAAACTTTACATGCAGTGAATCTTTATCGGCAGTAGAGTATACAGCTACTGTACGGATGCCCATTTCGCGACAGGTGCGAATGATGCGCAAGGCAATTTCGCCGCGGTTGGCAATTAATATTTTTTTAAACATGCGCTTAAATATGCTAATGTGAAAATGTGCCAGTGTTCCCGGGTGATGCAGCGTTTACTTCAACTTTAAATTGGCAATACGACTGCTTAGAATGTGAGGCATTTATGCTGATTTTTTTCCTGATTATTGATAATGCGAAACAATCAATAAGGAAAAAATCCGGATGCATATTTGCCTTTTTTACTATCACTTTTTGAACAACTACTATGGCACTAATCTTCTTTTGGTGAAGGATGTCAGCTTTATTTTCTGCGATTAGCTTGAAGTAAAGAGCTAAAGGAAGTTTTGGGCAATCTGCATTATGCTGGTTCTACCAAAAACAGCGGCTGATCGTACTCTACCGGGCTGGCGTCTTCTACCAGCACTTTTACGATTTTGCCTTTTACTTCACTTTCAATTTCGTTGAAGAGCTTCATGGCTTCAACAATGCATACTACTTTACCAGGAGCTACTTCGTCGCCAATGTTTACAAAGGCTGGTTTATCAGGACCAGAGCTTCTATAGAAAGTACCAATCATGGGGCTTTTGATAGTAACGGTGTTGGCGGCAGGGGCAGCAGGGGCAGTTGCTGGTGCCGGTGCTGCGGCAGGGGCAGCGGGTGCAGGTGCGGGGGCAGCCAAAGCAGGAGCAGCGTAGGCTACAGGGGCAGCCACTACCGTTTCTACTTTGTCTTCCTTTTGTTTGATGGTTACCTTAAAATCAGCTTCTTCGATGCTGATCTCAGCGATGTTGGTTTTGTTGATAATCTTCACCAAATCCTGAATGATTTTAATGTCCATACTGCAACGGTTAAAGATGAAAAAATATACCCTCTTTCAAGGGGTCGGCTAAAGTAAGGTAAGCAGTCGAAATGAGGCCATTTTTCATCATTTTACCTTGAAAATGGGGAAAAAACGGCCATTTTTAGTCAAAATCAATCGTTTTTGCACATTTGGCTATTTCTGGGGAAAGCACAAAAAAAGAGCCCCACAAGAGGCTCTTTTTTATTTGAATCAGCTTTTAAGCAAAGCTGGAAATTATTCTTTAACCCGTTCTACGTATTCACCGGTTTTGGTGTTGATGCGAATCAGTTCGCCTTCATTTACAAACAGGGGCACGTTTACGTTGGCACCGGTTTCTACGGTGGCAGGCTTCAGCGTACGGGTAGCAGTATCGCCCCGAAGGCCGGGTTCACTGTAAGTAACCCTTACCACAATTTTATCGGGGAGTTCCACACTCATGGGGCTTTCTGTCTCGGTGTTTACCAATACACTTACTTCCTGGCCGTCTTTCAAAAACTGAGGCGCATCTATCAGGGTTTCGGCAATGGCAATTTGCTCAAAGGTTTCCTGATCCATAAAGTTGTAGCCGGTATCATCTTTATAGAGGTACTGAAAATTGCGACGCTCAACACGTACGGGGTAAATAGTATCGCCACTGTTCCAGGTTTTTTCAATACTGCGGTTATTGTCTACACCCTGCAGTTTTGCCCACACTTTAGCGGCGGCCCGGGCAGTTTTGTTTTCGCCAAATTCCACTACTTTATATAAGCTGCCATCGAGCTTAAGGATGATGCCACGACTGATGTCGGAAGTATTTGCCATAAATTAGTTTTAAGCATAGAACCGGCAGTTGGTGCTGGCTCTTGTGTTTGGGCGGCAAATATAGGTGAATGCTTTTCCACCAAAAACAACCAGTCTTTTTTTGCCCATATTTTCGACCGGGTTGTAGTTTTTAGCATTCTGTAAAGCCATCGGTTTGCTCCATGTTCATGTACATTTGGTGCTATGAAATACCTGATTCTTTGCCTCGGATTATTGTGCGGCGTAGCCGGTGTGGCGCAGCCAAAACTCACTACCACGGTAAAAACGCAACAAACCATTCCTGCCGTACAGCTCACCAATCTCAGCAATCAAAGCTTTGCGGCCAATAAAGTGCAGGCTCCTGGCAAAACCTTGGCACTGGTGTACTTTAGTCCTACCTGCAGCCATTGTATCGAGTTTACAGAAAGCCTGACAGGAAAATTGAAGCAATTTAAAAATGTTCAGTTTCTTTTTGTTTCGGCCTATCCTTTAGAAGAGATCAAAACCTTTGCCACTTCCAAAGGCATAACCAAAATGCCACAATTTACCATAGGTATGGACCCCCAGTTTTTACTCGGCGGCTTTTATGAGCTCAAAGAAATACCCAGCATTTTTGTGTACGGCAAAAATGGAAAGCTCAAAAAATCTTTCGACTCCAAAGTAAAAATGGAAGACTTGATTGCATCCGCAAACGAGTGAGTAAAATGAACGTCATTCCCTTGTAATATTAGTGGCTGCTCCATTGCTACCACCTACCTTTGCCGCGAAATTTGTTTTACCTCATTTATAAATCCAAACTATTATGAAAGTAACGGTTGTAGGCGCTGGTGCCGTAGGTGCTACCTGCGCTGATAACATTGCCCGCAGAGAACTGGCACACGAACTGGTATTGCTCGACATTAAAGAAGGATTGGCCGAAGGCAAGGCTCAAGACATGCAGCAAACTGCACAGCTCCTGGGTTTCGATACAAAAATTACCGGTAGCACTGCCGATTACAGCAAAACTGCCGGTAGCGATGTGGTGGTAATTACCAGCGGCATTCCACGCAAGCCCGGTATGACCCGCGAAGAACTGATTGGTACCAACGCCGGTATTGTAAAAGGTGTAGCTGAAAATATTCTCAAGTATAGCCCCGATGCTATCATTATTGTGATTAGCAACCCAATGGATACCATGACTTATCTGGCGCTACAAAGCACTGGTTTGGCCAAAAACAAAATCATTGGTATGGGCGGCACACTCGATAGCAGCCGTTTCCGCTATCAGCTGAGCCAACACCTCGGTTGCAGCGCCAGCGATTTAAACGCTATCGTAATTGGTGGCCACGGTGATACAACCATGATTCCGCTGATTAAGCATGCTACCTGGAACAGCATTCCTGTGAGCACACTGCTGAGCGAAGAGCAACAGCAGCAAATTGTAGCCGACACCATGGTAGGCGGTGCTACATTGACCAAGCTTATTGGTACCAGCGCCTGGTATGCACCCGGTGCAGCAGGAGCCATGCTGGTAGAAGCCATCCTCCGCGACGAGAAGAAACTGCAAACCTGCTGCGTATACCTCGATGGCGAATATGGCCAGAAGGACATTTGCCTTGGCGTACCAGTGGTAATTGGTCGCAATGGTTGGGAAAAAATCGTTGAAATTGAACTGAGCGAAGAAGAAAAAGCCGCCTTTGCGAAGAGTGCCGATGCTGTTCGTAATATGAACGACGTGTTGAAAACGCTCTGATTTGGTTCAGACTTACAAAAGAAAACCGGTTGCCAAGGCAACCGGTTTTCTTTTTGCTTTATGCAGCCGAATGTTGATTGAAGCAACAGGCAGTAGGCTTTTACTTACTGCTTTGTTTGATTTTCAACAGCATGTTGGCCATCATGTGGTTGTAGTTGAGGGTAGCATTCATTTCTTCCAGCTGTTCGCTGAGTTTTTGCTGACCCAGTTGGCTAAACATGTTGGTCATGGTGCTTTGGAAGTTAAGCGTTCCTTTCAGTTCCTCATTTTCGTTGAACAAAGACATCAGTTGCTGCTTCAGCAACATGTTTTCTTCTTGCAATTGCTTCATGGAGAGGGCTGCACTTGTTTCAGCAGGAACCATTACAGTTGGTGTTGATTTAGTAGCGGCTTTACCGTTATTGCCATTAGCGAAAGTAAAACCCGTAAAACTTGTCATCAGAATCAGTGTGAAAATATAGCGTTTCATAACTAAGAATTTATTGCTTGTGTTGATGACACAAAAGTACGCCGGGTTGTTGGAACACTCTGGTCGATAGGTTTAGCTAACCTGAAACGCCAATCTGAAAACGTTGAATATTGTCTAATGAACAGCCTTTGGATTGTGTTTAATTCGGTGTTTGTCATTGTAAAATTGACTGCATATTAAATTTTATTCAAAGGCCTGTTTTTGGGTGGATTAGCCAATTCTTAACAAAGAATGCTGGAAAGTGCTCATAATGGGCGTAATTCACTAACCATTTTGCATTAAAAAAGGCAGCCATTGGCTGCCCTTAGATATACTTGGATGGGTGGTGTGCTATACTCTATTTAGCCAGCTGCTTCAGCATATTGGCCATCATTTGTTCTTAGCTAGCCCTGGCAGCCGTTTCTGCCTGCTGGTCGGCCTGGCGCTGGGCCTGCAGGTACTGCATGGTTTGCTGCATGGTGCGGTCGTAGCTGTTGTACGCTTCCAGCTCGGCAGTTATTTCGGCCATTTCTTGAGCCTGCAGTTGCTGAAACATGCCGGCCATGGTTTGCTGGTAAGCCAGTTGGCTTTGCAATTCGGCCTGCAGGTCGGTCAGGCGATCAATGCTGGCTTTCAACGAAGCATTTTCGCTGGCCACCGCAGCCGGGGGGGCCAGGTTCGATATTTCAGGTTTGCTGGCTACGGTTTCTTTTTTGGTAGTAGCGGTAGCCAGGGCAGCAGTGCCGGTGAGGGTTACAAGGGCGAGGAGAGTGATCATCTTTTTCATGGTGTAATTTTTTTTTAGGTTGGTGTTTGGTGCGTGTTGGTGTGGTGTGATTAGCGTGGGTTGTTGGTGTGTAGTGTGCTTATCAGACGGGCGTTAGTCTGGTTAGTTACATCGTTTTTGTGGTTCATTTATCAGCGGCATTAAACCCTGTCGAACGGCATTTTTGCTTACTTGTTTCTGGTAAACTGTAAGGCAGCGGCCATCATTTTATTATAGTTGTTGGTGGCTTCCATTTCTGCCTGCTGTTCTTCCAGTTTCTGGCTTTTCAGTTTCAGCATCATGTTGCTCATCAATTGATTGTAAGCAATGGTGCTTTCCAGCTCGGCTTGTTGGTTTTCCAGTTCTTCCAGTTGCAGCTTCAGGCGGCGGTTTTCTTCTAATACCGTTTTGTATGCTTCTGCGGCGGCTACGGCGTGGCTGGCTTTGTGGCTGGCTACGGTTGTTGTTTTTTCAGCTTTTGCACTACCCAATCCCAGGGTCAATGCCATCAGAGAAATCATGATCGTTTTCATAGTGTGTGTTTGTGTTTGTTTGATGATGTAAAAGTACTATACAATACATAGTACTAAAATTGGCGAGTGAGGAATGGCGGCTTTTGCCTGATGAAATGCATTACGCCCATACGAACGGCAAGCCGATCTCCGGGAATGCATACCATTAACTTTCATTAACGTATTGATTTACAGATTGTTAAATGGAGTTAACAACCTTGGGGCCCTCTGACTACAGATGGCCGAGCATTTGGTGAGCGGTAGCCACAATAGCGGGTACCTGCTGCTGGTTCATACATTTAAAATGACCCTTTGGGCAGGCAGCATACCCAATTTTGGAACAGGGGCGGCAGCGAAGGCCGGCTACTTCAAAGGAATGTTGCAAGCCAGGCTGAGTGCCAAAGTATGGTCCCATGCCCAGTGCAGGAACCGTGTTGCCCCAAATAGTAATGATGGGTTTTTGATAAGCTGCTGCTACGTGCATCAATCCTGTATCGTGGGTAATAATGAGTTTGGCTTTCCGCACCAGGTCGGCACTTTCGTTGAGCTTAAACTTACCGCAGGCATTGTAAATTTTAATCGGGTCGATGGCGGCTATCTTGTCACCTTCGGCTTTATCCTCCGGGCCTCCTAATAATATAATAGGATGATTGATGGCTGCGCATATTTCTTTGAGCTTATCGAGTGGGAGTTTTTTGGTAGCCAGCGCAGCCCCTATCACCAGGCCTACATACCCGGCGCTATGGCTTGTGGGTATATCATTAGTGGGTACATGGTCGGCCTTGCTAATAAAATAATCCAATCCTTTGCCATCATTTACTACACCCAGGCTGCTGATAGTTTGCAGGTATCGGTCTACAATATGGACCGCTGGCATGCGGTTAATTTTCAAATTGGTGAGCAGCCACTTTTCAATATTCAGTTTATTGAAAGAAAAGCTTTTTACCTGCAAGCCTCTTTTTACCCGAAGGCTGCGGAGGTTATGGTGCAAATCAATTAAGTAATCGAACTGAAGGGCTTGCAGCTGTTGTATCATTTCTCCCAAATCGTCGTTTACCAAATGCAACTGATGGATGTAGGGATTGTGTGCCAGTATAGACTTAAAAGATTGTTTGGTGAGAAAATGCACTTCGGCATCGGGCACCTGTGTTTTTAAACAGCGGATAACGGGGGTGGTTAAAACAATATCGCCGATGGAAGAAAAACGGATGATCAGAAATTTTGCCAAGACGCTATGCTTTTAAAAGGTATGTGTAGAAGTAGGGGCAACGTGCAACTGCAAAAATGATGCTAAGGCATCATTTCTTCTACCTCTACATAGTTCAAATCCTTGTGAAATGTTTCCTTAATCATTATAGCCGCTGCTATTGCAATGAGCATGGTGATGGCTCCGGTAATCATTCCGCCGGTTACATAATCTGTTTGAAAACGGAAAAACTTGAACATCGGCAATATCATAATGGTAAGCATACCTCTTACCATGTTGGGTATGGTGGTAGCAGCCGTGGCCCGTATGTTGGTGCCAAACTGCTCGGCACCCATGGTTACAAAAATGGCCCAGAAGCCCGTACCAAAACCAAGCCCGGCACAAATCCAATACATCGCATTGGCACTGCCATTCCACAGGCTGGTAAAAAAGAGTATCATAAATACAATGGTGATACCATAAAAAAGGTACAATGCTTTTTTGCGGCTCTTAAACCACTGGCTGATAAGGCCAATCAGTATATCGCCAATAGCAATGGCTGCGTACGCAAACATGATGCTCTTGCCACTGTCGATAGGTTCTTTAATACCAAAGGCTTCGCCAAACTCTTTTGAGAAAGTAACCAAAATGCCAATCACAAACCAGGTGGGCAAGCCAATGAGGATGGAAAGAATGTACCGCTTCAACCGCTCCGCTTTGCTAAAAAGCATAAAGAAATTACCTCGCTGCACTTTCATGCCTTTTACTTCATGAAACATACCCGACTCAAACACACTGATGCGGAGTATAAGCAGCAAAAAGCCAAGCCCGCCACCAATAAAATAACAGGTACGCCAGCCAAAGTTTTCCTTCATAATAAAGGCCACTACGGCACCGGTTAATCCAATGCCAGCCACCAGTGAGGTAGCCACGCCGCGTTTTTCTTTTGGGGTGAGTTCGCTTACCAGTGTAATACCGGCACCCAACTCGCCTGCCAGGCCAATGCCCGCTATAAAGCGAATGATGGCATACTGATCGATTGTGGTAGCAAAGCCGTTGGCAATATTGGCCAATGAATACAAGAGGATGGAACCGAAGAGTACACTCAGCCTGCCTTTCTTATCGCCAAGCACACCCCATAGCACACCGCCAATCATGAGGCCGGCCATTTGCCAGCTGATGATCCGTTCACCATCGGTTTTAATGAGTTCGTCGGTAAGACCCAAATCTCTCAGGCTCGGCACCCGTATGATGCTGAACAACAGCAAATCATAAATATCAACAAAGTATCCTAATGCAGCCACCAGCACCGGAATGGAAAAAATACCGGCTTGTTTGTTGGAGAGAGAAGCGTTCACAGCAATCAGTTTGTTAGAAATCGCAATCTATTGTTTAGTTGCGGAATCTGACGGGGTTGCTGCTTTCTTTTTGCTGAAAAAAATCTTCCAGATAACAGGCGCTGTTGTTACCAGTACAATACCTATTACAATTACTTCGAGATGAGATTTAAGATCGAAACCAAACTGGCTGAGCACAAACTTTTGCAGATAATGGCCGGCAAACAACATGCTGAACACCCACAACAACGAACCGGTAATGTTGTAAAACATAAACTTGGGTCGGCTCATATCTACTATACCAGCAATAATGGGGGCGAATGTGCGGATGAATGGCAGGAAACGGGCACCAATAATGGCAAGGCCTCCGTGCTTTTCAAAAAAGTCGTGGGCTTCGTAGAGGTATTTCCTTTTGAAAAAGAAATTTTCTTTCCAGTGGTACATAGCCGGGCCCACTTTGCGGCCGGTCCAGTAGCCTACCATATTCCCCAAAATGCCACAGGCAGAAATCAGAATCCAAAGCAACAAGAGGTTTACCACATCGCCACCACCATGAATGGGGAATTCGGATGCGAGTTCGGTACTGTAAATACCTGCTACAAACAATAAGCTATCGCCCGGTAAAAAGAAGCCGGCAAACAAACCTGTTTCTGCAAAAATGATGAGCAATAACAGATACAACCCACCATTAATGATGTAGAACATGGGGGTGAGCAGGTCTTGCCAGGTGAAATGTTTATTCAATGTAATCTTCTGACCATTGCTGATGTCTTTGGTGGCAATCGACAATGCATCATGATGGCTGGCTTCAAATCGAAGGCTATCTGTTGCCGGAAATGTATCGAAGCCAATAAGGCCGATACCGTTGGTTTCCATAACGGTGCCATTCACTGTTACAGATGTGTTTTTAACGGGGCTGTATTGATTTACTACATACACCGAATCTTGCCGGGCCATGAGTGCCGGGCTAAAAACAATCATCAACACCAATGCAACGAATAATCTTTTGAGTGAGCTGAGCAACATGAGGTATTACATTAAGGGGGCAAATTAAAGGCTTTATTACACGACGGTTTGTTAAGACCTGTTTAACTAAAACCAGTTATACTACCTCTACAGCTTCCTCGGCCAGTTCGCCTTCCCATTTGCTCACCACAGTGGTGGCCAATGCATTGCCCAGCACATTGGTGCCGCTTCTAAACATATCGCAGAAGTGATCGATGGGTAAAATCAATGCAATGCCTTCCACCGGAATATCGAACATGCCACAGGTAGCAGCCACTACCACCAGGCTGGCACGGGGCACACCTGCTACGCCTTTGCTGCTCAGCATTAGCACCAACAGCATGGTAAGTTGCGTACCCAAATCGAGATGTATGCCATAGGCCTGCGCAATAAAAATGCTGGCAAATGTCATGTACATCATACTGCCATCGAGGTTGAAGGAGTAACCCAATGGCAAAATGAACGACACAATTTTATCCTTACAGCCAAAGCGTTCCAGTTCTTCGGTGAGTTTCGGAAATACTGCTTCGCTACTGGTGGTGCTAAAAGCAATAAGCATGGGCTGGCCCAAACGCTTTACCAATGGCGCCAATCTTTTACCGAGAAAAACATATCCTACAATCAATAAAAACACCCAGAGTAAGGCAATGCCTGCCAGAAAAGCACCAAAATATTTGATGTAGACAAGCAAGATATCTAAGCCGTTGATAGCAATGGCGGCGGCAATTGCACCAAATACACCCAATGGGGCCGTTAGCATTACATAGCCAACCATTTTCAGTACAATATGTGCCAGTACATCCAAGGCTTTAATGAGCGGTTTTGCTTTTTCGCCCATGCCGGCCATGGCTACGCCAAAAAAGATGGAGAACACCACCAGCTGTAAAATTTCGTTGGTGGCCATAGCTTCAAATACACTTTTGGGTACAATGTGCTCTACAAAATTTTGCAGCGAAAAGCCTTTGGTTTTGCCTACCACATCTGCCACGCCGCTGGCATCTACACCGGCAGGGTTCATGCCTACGCCCGGCTGCGTTACATTTACCACCAGCATGCCTATGAGCAGCGAAATAAGTGAGGCAGTTATAAACCACATCAAGGCTTTGCCACCCACCCGGCCTACTGCCTTCAAATCGCCGAGCTTGGCAATGCCTACCACCAGTGTGCTAAATACCAATGGGGCAATTATCATTTGTACCAACCTTATAAAAATGGTAGCCAGCAACTTTATGTTGGTGCTGAAAGATTTGATGAGGTCGGTATCGGCGGTGTTGTGAATGAGAGAGCCAACCACTACACCAATTACCATGGCGATGAGAATATAAATCGTCAGTTTGTTTTTCATAAGTGCCACTACACTTTAAGCATGCAAAATAAAGTTGGCGTGAAAGTAAGGGTTTACACGAAAGCAAGCACGGCCAACCGTATTTGCCCTTGCCTGCCATTGGTTTTTGGCCGCCCGGCAGCATCATTTCCTCATTGGCCATTTTGCCAGCGGTGCACACCTTTTACCGTTAAAGGCCAACTGGTATTTTTCTGTGATGTACAGCACAATATATTAGTGGCAACAGGTGTTCCTTTGTGTCAGTTTGATTATAGTTATTACTCTAGTACAGAGATGGATTTTGGCTGGCGGTTTATGCGTGTTGCTATTATTTGGCTGCTGCTAGTTCAATCAGTTTTAAACTGCAGCGCATAATCATGCAAAAAAGGCTATCAACTTCAGTGTATGAAATTGGCAATTGGTCGAAATTTTTTTGGTGTGATATCGGTAATATCTACATTGCACTAAACCCTGAAAGAAGTAGTCAACAAAGGTTGAATTTCTACTACAAGAAGCCTGTCATGAGTGTATTAACCTGCTATGTTGTAGACGATGATTCTGTATCTCGTCATAATCTTCGACAATACATATCGGACAGGCCTTGCCTATGTTTAAAAGCTGAATTCGAAGAGGTGTATGTGGCAGTACAAGCTTTCCATCATCAGCCCGTACAAGTGTTGATAGTGAACAATGATATGCCGGATGCTGGCGGTGGGGCATGGTTTGAAACCTTGTTGCCCCAACCCTACATATTGCTGCTTTCATCAACACCAAAAAATCAAATACAGTCAAACTATATCACAGTTTTGCAAAAACCTTTAGACTCAGCCACTTTGATGCAGGCGCTTGATCAGCTCCACCAAAAAATTGAATTGGAACATGCTGCTGCTGAGTCAGGCGATACTTATATCATGGTGAGAGATCATAAAGACCTGTTGAATATCGACATCAGCGAAATAAGGTTGGTAGAAGCTTTGGGAGATTATTTGAAGTTGCACATAAATGGGCGTTTTTATACCATCCTGAGTACCATGAAACACATGGAAGAAAAGCTCCGTTATGTTGGTTTTATAAGGGTTCACCGCAGCTATTTGGTAGCAATTTCATTTATAGAAAAGGTAGAAAACGGAGTTGTAATAGTGGGCGGCAAAAGAGTACCCGTATCGGACAGTTACAAAGCTGTGCTGATGGCTGCCATGAAATGCAAAACAATGGAGTAATGATTACTGCTCTAGTCTTTAGTATCTCAACATTTGTTGAGATGTCATCCTCTCTATGCCCATAGGTTGCTTTATTTTTTGAAAAGTGGGCAGTTTTGTTGAAAAAATCATTCAACTCAGGCGTAGAAAATAACCGTTTCTGTTTTATCCCTTAATTTTATTGAGCCTTTTATCATTGGAAAGATACCATACAATTCCTGCCCCGATAGCGTTGGCAATTGGATAAATGCTATCAATAAGGTTTTGTCTATTGCTGCCTTCCTACTCACATACCAGAAGATCAAACTCCCATGCAACGATTACTTTCCCTCTACAACGGCACCGATATTTCCACTGCTGATTTGTTGTTTATCATGTCTAAGGTTGAACGGTTGTTTGTGAAAAAAGGGCAGTTGATAGGGGTACCAGGTGAAGTATGTGAGCAAATGTTTGTAATAGAATCAGGTCTTTTCAGGTGTTACATGGAAGAAGACGGGAAAGAATACACCCTGTTTTTTCGGCAAGAAGGGGAGATTTTGACAGACTTCAGGAGCTTTATCAGAAAAGAACCGGCACAATTATTTATACAGGCCCTAGAAGATGCCGAGCTGTACAGGTTACAGGCAAGCCAACTTCAGGAAATATATGCCCGTGTACCTGCTATGGGGCAATTCAATCATCAAATGCTGCAAAACTATTACGTTAGATTGCTGGATAGTTTCACCCATCTTTTTGCCGGCGATGCCAAACGGCGGTTTATCCGGTTTGCCGAACACCATGCCGATATTTTAAGACGTGTGCCTCAGCACATGATTGCCAACTATCTGCGCATTACTCCTACCCATTTAAGCAGGCTTAAGCGTCAGCAAATTAAGTAGTACAAGTGAGGGTTATACACATTCTGACGGGTACTGTGAAAAACTTCCCCGCCAGAGTATGTACATTATACACAAATTTGCTATCACGGCCGCGAAATGGTAGGCCGGTTTACCCTACACCCACATCTGTGCTGCCTTTTGCAGCAAATGCACAATCTTTTGTAAGCTTCTTTTTTTACTGTTCATCTCTCAATGGTATTGCTTCAGCAATAGCACTTTATGAGAGACTAGAGTCTTGACTCGTTGTTGTATGGTGAAATGAAAGCTGGCAAAGAAAGTGGCGACCCTTTATAATACCCTATAAAGTCACACAGATAAAACTACATCCTATGAAAGAAAACGTCTTGCTCAACAAGGCGCTTTGCATCTTAATGCTCGGTTTATTGAGCAGTCAGAATGCAATTGCTCAGCCAGGAAAAAATGGTGTAGCTACCATTACTGCTGCCGGTACTACGGTAAATACGTATACCAATGTAACAGCTAACATTGCAGCCGCTTCTACCTCTATAACGGTGGCCAATAGTGCCCTTACCGGCGGTGCTTTTGGTGCTACCGCTTTATCTGCAGGAGACTATATATTAATTATTCAACCGCAAGGAGCAACAATTGATGCGACCAATACAGCGGCTTATGGCGGAGTGCTGGCTTTCAACGGTGCAGGTTTGTATGAGTTTGCCTGTGTAAGTGCGGTACCCAACGCCACTACAATTACATTGGCTGCGCCTACGGCAAATGCCTACACTACAGTGGGTAAAACACAGGTGGTTCGTATTCCCCGATATACAACGCTTACTGTAAACGCAGGGGCCTCTATTGTAGCCCCGGCTTGGAACGGTACAACCGGTGGTGTAGTAGCCATAGAAACCACGGGTGCAGTTACCCTAAACGGTACTCCATCTATTAATGTAAATGGTCTTGGTTTCAGAGGAGGAGTATTGGACAACAGCTCCAGCGCATCATCAACGGCTATTGTTACCACTTATCGGTCTACCCTTGCTACCGACGGTGCAGAGAAGGGGGAAAGTATAGCAGGGTTTCAGGCAGAATATGATGCCTTAAACGGACGCTACGGCCGGGGTGCCCCTGCCAATGGCGGCGGCGGTGGCAATACCCACAACGCTGGTGGCGGCGGTGGCTCCAACGGCAACAATGGTATTGCCTACACCGGAAACGGAAACCCAAGCACCAGCACAGCCTCATGGGCAAATGCATGGAATCTTGAATCAGCTGGCTTTGCAACATCTGCCTCCTCTGGTGGCGGTCGTGGTGGCTATACTTATGGTAATTCCAATCAGGATGCATTAACGATAGCACCGGGAGCGACAGCTTGGGGTGGCAACAGGAGGCAGAATGTAGGCGGTTTTGGTGGCCGTCCGCTCACCGATTTTGGTACCCGCATTTTCTTTGGCGGCGGCGGTGGTGCCGGCGATGCCAATAGCAATGCTGGTGGTGCCGGTGGCGCTGGTGGTGGTGCCATTTTTCTAATTGCCGGAGGCAATGTAACCGGTGCGGGTGCTATTACTGCCAATGGTGCAGCCGGTGCCAATTCTACCGGAAGCCACAACGATGCCCCCGGTGGCGGTGGCGGCGGCGGCTCTGTAGTTATTTACAACCGTGCAGGTAGCGTAGCCAATACCATCACATTACAGGCAAATGGCGGAGCCGGTGGCAACCAACTTATTACAAGCAATGAAAGTGAAGGCCCCGGCGGTGGCGGCGGTGGTGGTTACATTGGCATTACCTCAGGTACACCTGCCCGTACTGTTGCTGGTGGTGCAAATGGTAATACTACATCTACTTCGGTTACAGAATTTACCCCAAATGGTGCTACCGTTGGTGCTGGGGGCTCTCTTCTTACGTACACACCTGTAGGTAGTTTATTTATACCTGTAAGTGGTACCGTGTTTAACGATGCCAACGGACAAACGGATGCACTCGTAAATGGAACTGGTACAAATCTGAGCAGCGCTTTATACATTTCTGCAGTGCAAAGTGCAGTTGTAATAGCTACAGTACCTGTTCAGGCAAATGGCACTTACAGTTTTGCTGCTCTGGCACCTGGTACGTACAACTTTGTGTTACATAATAATGCATCAGGACAGGCTACTACTGCGCTGCCAGCAGGCGTTGTAAATACGGCAGAAGGCAGTGCCTCTTCAGGAGATGGAACTATCAATGGCATCATTATCAGCACAACATCTTGTGCAGCACTAACCAATTTGAACTACGGCATCAACCGTCGGCCGGTGGCCAATAACTACAACACCAGTGGCTGGAGTCTGCCTCCTGGCAATTCCCTCGAAAATGTGCCCAGTTCAGCTTTCTCTGGTAGTGATGCTGAAGATGGCACCTATGCCAACAACCTCAACGGGCGTACAGTTACGCTGAATCCTGCAGTAGGAGGTACTTTGTATTATTTCGATGGATCATTATATGTGCCGATTACAAGTGCTACTGTCATAAGCAATTTTAATAACGACAATGTGTACATTGATCCTACAGCAAATGTTGGGCCTACTACAGTATCCTTTAGTTTTCTGGTGAGAGACAATGCAGGCTTTGACAATGCTATACCAGCTCAGGTGAATATGACTTTCTCTGTATTGCTTCCTGCTACCGGTTTGACACTATCGGGCAGTTATGCAAATGGGAAAGTGCAGCTGCGTTGGCAAACACTTACCGAACAGCAAACACGTTCATTTGCAGTAGAAATGAGTTACGATGGTGTTTTGTTTCAGCAGGCAGGCCTTGTAGCTGCAGCTGGCAACAGCAATGCCTTGCGTAAATACCAGTTTGATACCAACAAACCTGCCGGACAAAAATGGTACTTCCGCATACGCCTCACCGATGCGGATGGTAGTGTGAGCTACAGCAATATTATCAGCCTGACTGCATCTGCAACCGCTTCTGCCAAGGTAGGCATGTTGCCCAATCCTGCCCGTCAGTCCGTGTGGGTGTCGGGGCTTGCAAAAGCAAAAGAAATATCGGTGCTGGCCATGAATGGTATGCAATTGAAAAGAATAGCAGTTACTGCCGAAAACATGCAGGTAGATGTTTCAGCATTGGCTACTGGTGTGTACATACTACAAGTAGCTTTTGCCGATGGTAGTAAAGAAGTAGTGAAACTATACAAGCAATAAAGCAACGCTTGACAGCTTGTGAAGAGGGCAGGCTATTCCAAATAAACTTAGCCTGCCTGTAGTTGGGCAATTGGTGTTTGAAGATCACGATCCAAAGCTGACCAATGTCATGTATTGAAATGGAAAGAGGGGGGATGTTTGCATCGTAATGTTATGTTAGCAAAATACTGACCTGCATACATGATGCACTTTTTGCACTATCGGTAAAAGGAGGATGAATAAACCCCCTTTTCGTATTGCAACTTCCCCGGTAAAAAAAGCAATATACACACTCTAGTCAGCAGGTTACTCATATCAGCCGGAGGCCGAAGTATGGTTTTTCTGCTTTTTATGGGATGTAGTTGCTGAGATTGATAATGAAAAAAGAATCATGATGTACAAAATAATATTTAGCCATCGAGTTTTCAGGGCCTGTAATCCAAAATTGAATTGTATGAAGCGAAATCAACATCAACGCTCCTTTTTTTGGGTGCTATTCATAGCACTCTTCAGTACTGTTATGCAGGGCTACGCCCAAGCTGGCAAAGAAGGTGCCAGAACAGTAACCACCGCTAACACGGTGCTCAACACCTACACCCGGGTTTCTGCCAACGCAGCAGCTGGTACTACTACCCTCACGGTAGCGAGTAGTGCCCTCAATGGTGGTGCTTTTGCAGGTAACCTTGCCGCCGGAGACTACATTATGATCATGCAAATGCAGGGGGCTACCATCAATACCGGAAATACGGTAGACTATGGGAGCATTTTAAGTTATAACAGTGCAGGCTTGTATGAGTTTGTATGCGTTGCCTCGGTGCCCAATGGCACAACCATCAATGTAACTACTCCTTTGATTAATAGCTACACTGCAGCCGGGCATACTCAAGTGGTGCGTATACCTCGGTTTACTACACTTACTGTAAGTGGTTCCGGTAGCATTACCGCACCTGCATGGAATGGCAATACGGGTGGTATAGTGGCATTAGAAACAACGGGATTGGTTACATTATCTACTTCACCAGCAATTAATGTAACGGGCTTAGGTTTCAGAGGAGGTGTGTTGGATAATAATTCAAGTTCTAATGGTGCTATTGTTACCAGTACCTACAGAACCGCCAGTAGTAATGATGGTGCCGAAAAAGGAGAAAGTATTGCTGGCTTTCAAACAGAATATGATGGATTGAACGGACGTTACGGCCGCGGTGCGGCAGCCAATGGCGGCGGCGGTGGTAATGGCCACAATGCCGGTGGTGGTGGTGGTGCTAATGGTAACAACAGCGTTACATGGACAGGTATGGGCAACCCTAGTACATCAACGGCCAACTGGGCCAATGCCTGGAACCTCGAAACTGCAGGTTTTGCAACTTCTACCTCCAGCGGTGGTGGCCGCGGTGGCTATTCTTTTGCGTCAAGCAATCAGAATGCATTAACCGTAGCACCCGGCAACAGCAGTTGGGGTGGCGATTACAGAGATAATGTAGGTGGCCTCGGCGGCCGGCCTTTGAGTGTAACTGGCGACCGTTTGTTCCTGGGCGGCGGCGGCGGTGCCGGCGATGCCAATAATAGTGCCGGTGGTGCCGGTGGTGCTGGCGGCGGACTGGTAATAATAAAAGCAGGCGGAGGAGTAACCGGAACTGGTAGTATTGTAGCCAGTGGTAATGCAGGTGGCAGTACCACGGGTAGCCACAATGATGCTCCGGGCGGTGGCGGCGGCGGCGGTTCCATTGTAATTGACGCTACCACTGGGTCAGTGGCCAATACCATTACACTCACAGCCAACGGTGGTGCCGGTGGTAATCAGCTCATCACCAACGACGAAAGCGAAGGCCCCGGTGGTGGTGGTGGCGGTGGCTATATTGCCATTACAGCTGGTACACCTACCCGCAATATTGCAGGTGCAGCCAACGGAATTACTAATTCAAATGGCGTTACAGAATTTACACCTAACGGTGCTACCAGAGGAGCCAGTGGCCTAAGCACAACATACACAAGAGCTTCATCGCTGGTAGCTACAACTGCTGCTGCCGGTTCAGATATTACTGCTTGTCCAACTGCCATTATTTTGGCTGGTAATACACCCGCCTCCGGAGTGGGAACATGGACCTTTATCAGCGGTCCCACTGGTTCTTCTTTTGCCAATGCAAATCTTGCAACGACAGCAGTCAACGGTGCTAAATTCGGAACCTATGTTTTCCGCTGGACCATTGTTGCCCCTAACTGCCAAACCACTTTTGATGATGTAACGGTTTTTGCTTTCTGTAATTCAGACAATGATGGATTAGCAGATAATATTGATATTGATGACGATAACGATGGTATTCCTGACGTAACAGAAAATGGCGGCTACGATCCTTTTGCCGACGGCGATAGCGACAATATTCCCAATTACCTCGATACCACACCGGGCACGGGTTTGCCCGCATTTGTTGACGCAAATAGCGACGGCATCAACGATGCGTATGACGCCGATAAAGACGGCGTTATCAATAGCCTCGATTTGGATAGTGATAACGACGGCATACCCGATATTGTAGAAGCAGGTGGTGTAGATACCAACGGCGATGGCCGTGTGGATGTATTTGCTGATAGTGATAACGATGGCCTTGCCAACTTGTACGATGTATCAACAGGTGGTAATGCGATTGCCAATGCCGATAGCGATGGCGATGGCATTAAAAATATTTACGACTTAGACAGCGATAATGATGGCATACCCGATGTGGTAGAAACCGGTGGCACCGATGCCAATGGCGATGGCCGCATAGATGGTTTTACCGACGCCGATGGCGATGGTCTGAGCCAGCAGGTAGATGGCGATACCAATAACGATGGCACTGCAGAAAATTCAGCCAACGCATTGCTCCTTACCGGCCCCGATGCCAACAGCAACGGTGTGCCCGATAGCTACCCCATAGTTACAAAAGCCAACAGCGACAGAGACAATTTGCCCAACTACCTCGACCTGGATAGTGACAATGATGGCCTTCAAGACATTAAAGAAGCCGGCGGTACTGATGCCAACAACGATGGTAGAGTAGATGGATTTACTGACACCGATGCAGATGGTTTTAGCCAAAACGTAGATGGTGATACCAACAATGATGGCACTGCCGAAAACACAGCCAATGCACTACTTACCACCGGCCCCGATGCCAACAACAATGGTGCACCTGATAATTACCCCAATGATAATATTGACGGTACCGGCCGCCCCAACCCCTACGATATCGATAGTGATGATGATGGCCTGGTAGACGTTATAGAAATGGGCGGTACCGACAGCGACCGCAATGGTGAAATAAACCCTGCTGGTGGCGGTGCCTGGGCCGATACCGATGGCGATGGCTGGAGCGACCTGACTGATGCCAGCAACGGTGGTACGGCACTCTCTCCCGGCGATAAAGACCTCGATGGAAAACTCAACTACCTCGATCTGGATAGCGATAATGATGGTGTACTCGACAACTGGGAAGCACTTTTCTATAGCCTGTCCGATCCGAATCAGGATGGTAAATTGGATGTGGCCGGCGTATTTGTAGACACTGATGGTGATGGCCTTGGAGATGCCCTCGACCCATGGAATGACCTCACCAACGCTGAGTATACACCGGGTAAAATCAACGTTACTACAACCGCTAATACTCCATACAATGCCGACCGCGATGGTGACGGACTCATCAACGTGTACGACCTTGATATAGATAACGACGGTATTGTAGACAACATCGAAGGGCAACCTACCCAAGGCTGGGTAGCTCCAACCGGCCTCGACCACGATGGTGACGGAGTGGACAATGCCTATGATGTTGATTTTAGTGCCAGCAGCCATCCGGCCGGGTATGTAAATACCGATGGTGGTAGTGCTGCCGACTATGCTGATACTGATGCTGACAACGATGGTTTCCGCGACATCCGTGAAAACTTCCTCGGACCAAGCAGTGATGGCAAAGTGCCGCCGGGCGTGTTAGACCCCAGCGAAATTGATGCTAACAATGATGGCGTACTTGATCTTTCCGCATTTACCGATGCAGACAATGATGGTATTGCTGACATTTTCGATTTGGTATCTGGCATTGGTACAGCCAACAATATCAACAACAACCAAACGCCCCTCAGCATGCCCAACCTGCAAAACCCTGCAGCAGGCAGCAACAGAGACTGGCGGGAAGCACCCGATAGCGATTTGGATGGTATTACCGATGACATAGACCTGGACGACGATAACGATGGCATACTCGATACCGTAGAAGGCACAGTCGATACTGATTTAGATGGCTGGCCCAACTACCTCGATCTGGATAGCGACAATGATGGTATACCCGACGTACTGGAAGCTGGCGGTTCAGATCCGGATGATGACGGATTCCCGGGTGTATACAATGGATCAACCGTGAATGGTGCGGCTTATGCTGTATTGGTAGATGCCAACGGTTTGCCACTGGTACTCAGTGGTACACCGCTTTCACCAGCTAATTTTGATGGCGACCTGCTGCCAGATTTTCTTGATTTGGACAGCGATAACGACGGTATTGCCGATGTAGTAGAAGCTTTTGGCCCCACTGCCGATGCGGATGGTGATGGGCAAATTGGTGCAGATATCTTTATCGATATTGATGCAGATGGTATTAACGATTTGGCCGATGAAATCAATAGCCTTTCTTACGGGGGCACATTGCCTGGTGGCACTGCTGTTACCGTGTTGGATACTGATGCCGATGGCAACGCCAACTACCTCGACCGCGATAGCGATAACGACGGTATTGCAGATGTAATTGAAGCCGGTGGCCCCGATGCCGACGGAGATGGTGTAATTGGCACTGGTCCAATCACAGATACTGATGGCGATGGCATTTCTGACTTAACGGACGTCCATGCTGGATCGGGCGGCACCCCTCTGCCAACACCCGATAGCGATGGCGATGGCATTGTAAACTACCTCGATTTGGATAGCGACAACGATGGCATTACCGACGTGATAGAAGCCGGCGGAACCGATGCCGATGGCAATGGACAAATTGGTACCGGCACCGGCACAGGTATTACAGATACTGATAATGATGGGCTGGCCGATGTCGTGGACGGTGCTGCTTTACCATTAACCAACAGCGATGCTGATGCTAAACCCAACTACATTGATATTGATAGCGACAATGATGGTATTGTAGACAACATTGAAGGACAAAGTACCGCTGGTTATATTGCTTACTCAGCTACAGATACGGATGGTGATGGTATTGCAGACGCTTTTGATAACACCGTAGGCTTTGGCGGCAATGGTATTACACCTGTAAATACCGATGGTACCGGCAACCCCGATTATCTGGATGCAGATGCCGACGATGATGGCCGCACCGACCGCCTCGAAGGTTGGGATACCAATGGCAACGGCATTATTGATGGTAGCGAAACGGCCTACACAGGTACCACTGATGCCGATGGCGATGGCCTGCTGGATGAATACGACAGCAACGATGCACTCATCAATCCATCCAATGGTACTACACCTGCCAGCTACCCCGATGCTCAAAACCCCGGTGGTGATAAAGACTGGCGCCAAACCCTGACTTACGTAACCATTTCAGGTTCTGTTATCAACGACTATGATGGTACCAAAACCCTCACCGGAAGTGAAACGGTGCTGAATGGCACCAACAGTGGTGGCGGATTATTGGCCGGTGCTGTATTGTATGTAAATATGATTGGCCCCGATGGCAATGTTGTGGCCGTAGCTCCCGTACAAGCCGATGGCTCGTACAGTGTCACTACTGTGCCTGCTATTGCTGCCAACCTTGAGTTCCAACTGAGCACAACCATGGGAGTTGTGGGCAATGCCAAACCTGCTACTACACTGCCAACCGGCTGGGCAGCAACGGGTGAAAACAAAAACGGTTATGGTGGCGCTGCCGATGTTGTGAACAATGCAGAACTTCCATTTACGGCAAGCACTACCGGTTTCGGCAACTTCATTTTCGGCCTCGATCGTAAGCCTGTAGCAACGGCACAAAACGACCTGATTGGTGTAGGCCTCGATGTGGGTGAAACTTACGATTTGGATAATAACCCACTGGCGGCCACCGATGCTGAAGATGGTACATTAGGAACGGGTAGCACATTTATGATTACTACACTGCCACCTGCTGCCGATGCTACACTCAACTATAACGGTGTAGACATAACCACACCAAATTTTGTCATTACCAATTATGATCCTGCCAAGTTGAACATCCGTTTCAACCAGCTGGGCGTATTGTCTACCAGTTTTGGTTACACTGCAATAGATGCAGCAGGTGTACCGGGCGATGCAGTAATTTACAACATGGTATTAGGTGTTGCGCTGCCCGCTACGGGCTTACAACTGCAGACCAGCGTAAACAACCAGCAGGTATTGCTGCAGTGGTCTACGCTTACGGAGCAGCAAACAGCTTACTTCGAAGTAGAACTGAGCTACAACGGTACCAGCTTTACAAAACTGACACAGGTTGCTGCCGCTGGCAACAGCAATACACTGCGTAAATACCAATACGTGACTGGCAAACCTGCCGGCACCCAATGGTACTATAGAGTGAAGCTGGTGGATAAAGATGGCAAAGTGAGCTACAGTAATGTGGTGGTGCTTTCGGGTAATGGCAATGCTGGTCAGATAGCAATATTGCCCAACCCGGCTACAGCCAAAGTGCTGGTAACCGGTTTAGCTAATGCAAGGCAATTGCTGCTGAGCAATGCTGCCGGTGCCGTACTGCAAAAACATACGGTAACCGCTGCGCAAATGACGATAGATGTGGCACAGCTACCTGCAGGGCTTTACCTGTTGCAAGTGCTGCAGACCGATGGCCGAATTCAAGTATTCAAACTGATGAAACGCTAATCAGCAAAAAAGAGCAACCATATCGGTTGCTCTTTTTTGTATGTGTTTGACTGCTTACTATCGAAGTGCTTGTTGCGCAGCATTGATCCATTGGCGTTGAAATTTCTTCTCCGTACCGGAGAGGTGTTGTTTTTCATCTGCCATTTGTTGCCAAATCTGACGGGCCTCTTGCTCTCTGCCATGCTCGTTGAGCATCATGCCGTATTGATAGCGGGCTTCGTAGTTGGCAAACTTGCCGCTCATTTTTTTAAACTCTGCTTCTGCTGCCGGTACCTGTCCCACTTTACCAAGTGCCATGGCATAGGCCACATGGGCGCTGCTGCGTGCAAACTGAGGAACCTGTAAAATTTTTTGAGCAGCAGATATGGTTTTGTCGTATTGCTGTATGCTGGCATAGGCCAGGCACAACTGCATCAGTACATGCTCGTTTTCTGAAAAGTTACCTGTAAGACTGGCTTCGTAAATGTCAATGGCTTTAACCGTCATGCGGGCTTGCAGATAAGCATCGGCCAGCAAAATGCGGTTTTGAAAGGTGTCGGCAAAGCGCAGCCGTTCTTCTAACTTGCGGATATGGCCAGTAGGCTTGATGACGGTAACAACGCCAGATTGAACTTGCTGTAAATCTCCGCGGCTAAACATTTCTGAAAAAATGTAAATGAGTGCCCCGATGAACGGCAGAAAAATGATGATCCACAACCATTTTTGTTGGGTGCCTTTTTTGATAGAGTGCCAAACACAAACGGCTTGCAGCACTATGGTTATGATGTAATACAAGCTGTATTCGCCGAAAAACATAATAGGAGTTTTACACTTTTTTTTGAAATCAAAACAATATTAAAGCAGACCAGACAATATTTATAAACTCTTTTGCTTGTAGGGTATTTGACTGTGGGGCATCACTGAAATGTTGATATATATTTGAAGTATGGCAAAGTTCCTTTTTGTAATACTCTTTATTGGTGGAATATCCATGTCATTTGGATTCATCAATAAATCTGAGGGTGCTGGAAATGGCATCAGTGTTTCTGATTCTTCAGCTAATCCTTTGGTTAGCTATGGAGAATATGTGTTTCGAAGAGACAATTGCATTAAGTGCCATTCATTTTCACAGAGTAATTTGCCTGGCATCATTAGTTTGGATGGATTTGGAGGAAAGTATCCTTTGTCTTGGCTGTATAACTATCTAACTACTCCTCAGGCGATTAAGCCGGGTTCAATAAAAATTTCACTTGATCATCTGGAAAATGCCGCTTTGAATAAGTCAACATTTATGTACGAAGTATCACAGAAAAATCCAGATGACTGGTGGCAACTGATTCGTGAGGCAAATACAGTTAAAGATGCTTTGGCAAAGGATTTTATTCGATTAAAGGGTTTGCCAGAAATATTGGCATTGATTGCATATTTAAATCAAATACCACCAAGTGAAGCATTGCAACTAAAAATAGCACAGTGGGAAAAGGAATCTAATGAAAGAGGAGAACAGTGGAAAATAATGATTGAAGACCCAAACACCGAAGTATATAAGGTAATAAAAGCAAAAGGGAGTGTGGCAAAAGGCAAAATACTTTTTCAAGACAATTGTACTCCCTGCCATGGAAGAGAAGGAGAGGGGAATTCCATCGGCCCTGACTTAACAGACAATATTTGGATTCACGGAGGTAGTGATAAGGCAATTTTAACTACAATCTATTTCGGAAAAACTGAAAAAGGCATGCGTCCTTGGAATAATGATTTTTCCACCGAACAGATTGGCCAGATAGTCGCCTACATAAAGTCTTTAGAAGACAAAAAAAGGTACATTCTATAAAATTCTGTTTTCCAGTACATGGGTATTAAACCTTGGCTAAGAGCCCAATTGTTGGAATTTTATTTGCAAGAATCGAATCGGGTTTGTTCCTCACAAAAAAGGAGTGCTTAGTTTTCTGAGGTCCGGTATTGCGGTTGTGCCCAAGGGCTGCGCTGCCTGAAACATGGCCCCGCAGGGGCCAGCCCCGACGCTTCGGTCGGGGCCGCAGCGAAGCGGAGTGTGAAAGGGAGCGAACCGCAGCCGGGATATGCACAGCTGTCCACAGCCCCGCCGAATTACCCTTCGGCATTCCCGCTGGCATGGGTTACATTTGCGGCTCATTATCGAGCCTTCACAAACTTTTTCATGGAAATAAACAGCGCCACGCTTCAGCAACTCCGGATTACGGAAGCGGAATATGAACTGATTAAGGAAAAAATGGGCCGTACGCCCAACTTCAATGAACTCTGCGCCTTCAGCGGCATGTGGAGCGAACATTGCAGCTACAAAAACAGCATCAAATGGTTGAAAACCCTGCCCCGCGACGGTGGCCGTATGCTGGTAGCTGCGGGTGAAGAAAACGCCGGTCTGATGGACATTGGCGATGATTGGGGCGTGGTGTTTAAGATAGAAAGCCACAACCACCCCAGTGCCATCGAACCTTTTCAGGGAGCTGCTACAGGTGTGGGCGGCATTCACCGCGATATTTTTACCATGGGTGCACGCCCCATTGCTGCGCTGAACAGCCTGCGCTTTGGCAACCTGAACGAGAAGAAAACCCAATGGTTGCTGGGCGGCGTGGTGCATGGCATTGGACACTATGGCAACTGCTTTGGTGTACCTACCGTAGGCGGCGAAATTTATTTTGAGCAGAAATATCACACCAATCCGCTGGTAAATGCCATGAGTGTGGGCATTGTAAAAGCGGGTGAAACCGTGAGTGCCACAGCAGAAGGCGTGGGCAACCCCGTGTTTTTTGTGGGTAGCGCTACGGGTAAAGACGGCATCGGTGGTGCCAGCTTTGCCAGTGCCGACATTACCGAAGAGAGTGCTCAAGACCTGCCGGCCGTGCAGGTGGGCGACCCCTTTCAGGAAAAGAAATTGCTGGAAGCCTGCCTGGAAGTAATAAAAACCGGTGCCGTGGTAGGCATGCAGGACATGGGTGCTGCTGGCATTATTTGCTCTACGGCCGAAATGAGTGCCAAGGGCAAAAGCGGTATGCGCATCGACCTCGACAAAGTGCCTACCCGCCAGGCCAATATGAAAACCTGGGAACTGCTGCTGAGCGAAAGCCAGGAACGTATGTTGCTGGTGGCAAAAAAAGGTCAGGAAGAGGCCATTTTGAAGGTGTTTGAAAAATGGGACCTGCCCTGCAGCAATATTGGCGAAGTGACTGACGATGGTTTGCTTAGCTTTTACATGCATGGCCAGCTGGAAGCACAGATTGAAGCGGAAATATTGGTACTGGGCGGCGGTGCGCCACAATACACCCGTGAATACACCGAGCCAAAATACCTGGCACAGGTCAATGCTTTTGATCAATCAACTGTAGCCGAACCTGCTGATTTGAAAGCGGTGGCAGAAAAGCTGGTGACCATCCCCAACATTGCCAGCAAACGTGCCGTGTACGTACAGTACGACAGCATGGTAGGTACGGGCAATACCCAAACCAATGCGCCAAGTGATGCGGCTGTGGTACTGGCCAAGCCAAGTAATAAAGCACTCGCAGTAACCACGGATTGTAACAGCCGCTATGTGTTTGCCGATCCATACAAAGGAGCCATGATTGCCGTAGCCGAAGCTGCCCGCAATATTGTGTGCAGTGGTGGTGAGCCGTTGGGTGTCACCAACTGTCTCAACTTTGGTAATCCTTATGACCCCGAAGTGTACTGGCAGTTTGTAAACGCCATTAAAGGCATGGGCGATGCTTGTAGAAAATTCAATACACCGGTAACGGGTGGCAACGTGAGCTTTTACAACCAGAACCCCGACGGACCGGTGTATCCAACACCCACCATTGGTATGGTAGGCCTGCTGGAAAATGTGAACGATAAAATGACGCTTGACTTTAAGCAGGCAGGCGATGTGATTGTACTGCTGGGTAAAAGCAGCAACGACATCAACAGCAGCGAATACCTGCATAAAATGCATGGCGTAGAGTTTAGTCCTGCACCGCAGTTTGAGCTGGAAGAAGAATTCCATTTGCAAAAAGTATTGGCCGACCTCATCAAAAACAAACTCATTAGCAGTGCACATGATGTGAGTGAAGGTGGTTTGTTTATCACTTTGTGCGAAAGTGCTTTCTGGAACAATCTTGGTTTTGATGTCAACACAAATGCATCAGTACGCAAAGATGCTTTCCTGTTTGGTGAAGCACAAAGCCGTGTAGCGGTAACCGTAAAAAAGGATGCTTTGGCTACGCTGGAAGAAGCCCTGCAAAGCCATGGCCAGCACTACGAGGTTATTGGTGAAGTAACCAGCGGCGACATAATTGTTGACGCCGCCAGCTGGGGTACTATTGAGGCTTGGAAAGAAAAATACGACAATGCTATTGCCAACCTGCTGAAGGGGCACGAGAGTGAGCATGCATTGAGTGCGTTGTAAAATATGAACTGGTAAAACAATGACGCCTGTTGCTGTAAAGTGACAGGCGTTTTTTATAGTTGAATGCACAGGTTTTCCAGGCATTCCTCTTCAGTCAGTTCTTTTACTTCGCCGGGCTGTAAACCTTGCAGCGTAAGGTTTTCGATGCTGATGCGGATGAGTCGCTTGCAAGGATGCCCAATGCCTTTTACCATTTTGCGTACCTGGTGAAACTTGCCTTCGGTGAGGGTGATGAGCAGCCAACTGTGCGGAATATAAAAGGATAACTCACCTGCATTGCTGATGTAAATTTCAGGATGAGCAATGCGTTCTACCAAACAGGGTTGTGTGGTATAAATGCTATCGTTGGTATGGCTTATGCCAATGCCATCCCGCAGCAGTTCAATTTTTACATCGGGCACTTCATACTTTACCTGCACCAAATAGCTACGTGTATGCGGGGTGCTGCCTTCAAACAGCAACCTGGTGATGCGTTTGTTGGTGGTGAGCAGCAGCAGGCCTTCGGAGTCTTTATCTAAGCGGCCAATGGCGTGGGTGCCTTCAGGAAAATCGAAATCTAAATCGCCCAACAGCCTCACATCATGGCTGCTCACAAATTGCGAAACCATGTTGCGGGGTTTGTGGATGATGAAATAACGATGCGGGCACAATTCCATAGGAGCTTCCTTTTGCAGCGAATGTACCAACTACCCGTTGTAGCATGGTATACTAATTACTGCCGAAGAGTACCTGAATGCCCGCTGCAATTTGTACGGAAGCACCTTGCGACACAGTCATTTTTTTGATGGTTGTGTTTGCTGTGATAATGGGATAGCGGGGTCTGCCGGCAGGAATCACAATATGCTTTCCAGCGTCGGGCAGGCCATTGCTCCAGTTGCTGGCGTCAAACCAGTTGGTACTTGTATTGCCTGTCCATTGTGTTTCGTCGTTGCTGGCTGCAAAGGGTACTGTCCATACTTCAAGGCTGTATTGCGGCGTATTGGCAGTAAAAAAAAGATGAGTATTTGTAGCAACCATATTGTTGATGTTGGAGCTGGAGCTGCCGGGGAAAATATCCAGCACCAAATTGGTGCCTGCAGCAGTGCCATCAGTTTTCCAAAGCTCCCGGCCTTCGGCAGTTGTGGTGGCTATAAAATAAATGTCGTTGCCCGCAATGGTCAACAGATCTGGCGAAGAACCTGTGGCACCGGGAACAATATCTTTTACCAAAAAAGTGCCGGCAGGTGTGCCATCTGTTTTGAACAGTTCTGAACCTTTGGTGCCATTAGATGTGGTGAAATATAAAGTATCGTTTCTAATCAACTTTAATCCTGCACCACCACTGCCTGTTCCGGGTATCATATCTAGTGCAATAACGGTACCTGCAGTTGTGCCATCTGTCTTCCACAATTCGCTGCCTGTAGTGGGTTCGGTAGCAGAAAAATACAATACGTTGCTAGCTGCAAGAAACTGTCCCGGCTGACTAGATGCGGTTCCTGGATTGATATCTTTCAACATAATGGTGCCGTTGGCTGTGCCATCCGATTTCCATATTTCAAATCCGCTATTGGCCGCACCATTGGTAGCCGTATAGTATAGGGCTCCCTGAAAATCGTACAATACTTTTCCTGATGTAAATGAAATGCCGTCTCCCGTTCCTTCGTTCATGTCTTTTACCATTACAGTGCCATTGCTGGTGCCGTCTGTTTTCCAAAGTTCACGGCCATTGGCAGCAGAGGTTGCTACAAAAAAAGCTGATTGTTGAGTATGGTAAAACTGATGGGCGTACTGTTGGCTGTACCCGGATTGATGTCTTTTACCAATACGGTTCCTGCATCTGTGCCATCGGTTTTCCAAAGCTCTCTGCCTTCTGCAGCAGTAGCAGCAGAAAAATAAATTGCGCCATTGAAGGCAAAGAATTCTCTCGGCTCTGAATGTCCGGATGGATTGATGTTTTTAATCTGAACCGTGCCTTCACTGGTACCATCTGTTTTCCAGAGTTCCATGTCTTGTACTTCGCCAGTCCAAGAGAAGTATACAGTACCATTGATGTTGGTAATGAAGGAAGGCGTATTGAAGTTTATTTGAGGTGGGGATAATACAGCAGGTTCTTTTACAAAACGGGTGTTGGCTTCTGTGCCATCACTTTTCCAAACACCAGCGCCTTTACGATAATCATTTGCAATAAAAAATACTTCATTGCCTAGGGTGATAAGTTGATTTGCTGCAGATTGATCTGTTCTTGCGTTGATGTCTTTTAATAATGTAGTGCCCTGTGCAGTGCCGTTGCTAATGCGTGGTTCAATATTAAAGTCTGCATCGTTGGCGCCAAATATTACGTTACTACCCAATGCAGTCATAGGCGTTATGTTACTTGTTGTAGTTCCAGTGTATATATCTTTCACTAATACGGTGCCTTGCACAGTGCCATCACTTTTGCACAACTCCTGCCCGATAGCTGCACTCACAGTGGCCCGAAAGAAAACAGTGCCACCAGCATTGATAAGAAATGAAGGGGAAGTGTTGACAACGGCGTCAACCGGTAATTGTATCGTTCCTGCATTTGTGCCATCACTTTTCCAAAGACTATTGTTGGCGGCTGCATCTGTAGCTGTAAAAAAGATGTGATTGTTGACTACTGTTATTCTGTCTGGATTGCTGCCGCCGGCAGTGTTGATGTCCTTTACCAAAACTGTACCAGCTTCTGTACCATCGCTTTTCCAAAGTTCATTGCCGTTGATGCCATCGTTGGCTGCAAAATAAAGTAAGCCATATACGGCAGTAAGTGCTCCTGGCGATGAGGAATTAGCGCCTGTTTGTATGTCTTTCACCATCACTGTTCCTGCTTCTGTACCATCCGATTTCCAAAGCTCTTGGCCATTTTCTGTAGCGCCGTTGGTAGCAGAAAAATACAAAGTGCCATTTACGTTGGTGAGGTTCTGCGGATTAGACGTGGTGCTACCGGCAATAATGTCTTTTACCATAACGGTTCCTGCGCTTGTGCCATCACTTTTCCATATTTCTCTGCCATTGACAGTAGTGCTGGCAGTAAAGTATAATGTGCCGTTTACATTCACCAGATTGTCCATGGCAGTGCCGATGTTGCCGGCTGTAATGTCTTTTACCATTACGGTTCCGGCATCGGTGCCATCACTTTTAAACAATTCTTGTCCTGTAGTAGAGGTAGTGGCTCTAAAAAAAAGTGTGCCGTTTACATTGGTAAGAAGCGATGGCGCAACGCCGGTAAATTGTTTTACAATTACTGTTCCTGCTTCTGTGCCATCACTTTTCCATAATCGTATCGAACTCGTTGGGCTACTCTGCGTAAAAAACAATGTTCCGTTTACGTTTGTCAACGATTGAATATTGGGGTCGGTAGTTTGGGTCGGTATCAAATCTTTTACCAGCACCGTGCCTTCTGCGGTGCCATCTGTTTTAAATAAACATCGTCCTCTGTCTGGATCTTCCGCCACAAAAAACACCACATTGCCAACAGTGGTAAAACTAGAAGCCCCCGATGAAAATGACCGGTTGTTGATGTCTTTTAATACTTGTGGTATTTGACCAATACTATTGATGACAAGCAACAACAAGAAGGATGCAAACCAAAATGTACGCATGGTAAAAGAGTGTTGGAGTTGAAAAATCAGCAGGAAAAATATTGGCGGGTAAGCATCCTGTAGTAGCAATAAGCATTGTGCATGCTTGCTGCTACTACAGGTGTAGTGTGCATGAAAATGGTGTGGGTTGTTTGTTATCGGACAATCACTATTTTTTGTGTTTCTATGCTGTTTTTGCTTTGCATGTGCAGGCTGTAATGCCCGGCGCTTAAGTGTGATACAGGTATTTGCAGTGCGTTTCCTGCTACGGTTGTTGCAAATACAATTTTACCGGCAGCATCAATCAGCGTAATTTTTTCAGTACCAGATAATCCTGCAATCCGGATAAATGCATTAGCAGGGTTAGGATACACCTGTATGCTACTGTTGGCATTGAGCTGTACTTTTTGTACCTGCGACAACAACTGCTTTCCATCCACATCTTGCTGGCGAATGCGATAGTACCATGTACCATTGCCGGGTTGTACATCGGTGTACTCGTATGTGCTGCTACTATTATTGTTGCACACAACCTGGCTGATAGCTACAAATTGATTGCCGTTGTTGCTTCTTTCTATGATATATTTTTTACAATCGCTTTCGTTAGCTGTTTGCCATTTCAGTTGTACATCTTTTTGCTTGGCTATTGCAGAAAAACTTACCCATGTAACGGGCAACGGATTGGTGCCACCTGTTTTATTGGCCAATACAAAATCGCTAAAGCTGCTGAATGAACCACTGGTAATGGTGCCTGGTGCAGCACCTGTAGCCGTACCGCCAATGTCAATCCATGCATTTGCACCGTCATCTTTTAAGATGGTGAGGTTGGATGGATCATTTACGCCGTCATCACTTCCATACGGCAATGTAACCTGATAATCGCTGCCGTTATTGCCAATGCGGGTGATGCGATAATGCCGCACTTGCGAAACGTTGCTGATGCCAGCAGGCAATGTTCTTGCTGCAGGACCCCCAGCTTTTGCTTCTACCACAATGGTTTCTGAATTATCAAAACTGTTGGTGTTGCTGTTGGTGATGGTTACAGGCCGATATTGACCATTGCTGCCAATGGGATAGAAACGATCGCCGGATCCAAAGATGGTAACACCCGCAGGGCCGTTGATATGCGAAGCATCTCTTGCATCAAACACGGTGCCTGTAACATCAATGTATGCTTGTGCTGTGGTATTGAGTAAGCCTTGCACAAAGCGAATACTCAGTACATTTTGGGTGCCTGCTACTTGTACACCAGCTGCATTGTTCAGGTGTAATCGTTTGATGATGCCTGCGCCGCCGCCGCTTTTACCCAAGGTCTGCAAGCTGGTGCCTACCATCATTACCGAATCAAGATCAATCTTTCCTTCGTTGGCCAGTTCGCCGGTTACAATCATTTTATCGGCGCCAAAAATTTGTGTAGGGGCATTTGTTGACAGCTTTCCTTTTACTTCAATAGGGGGCTGTTCATTTGTTTTAAACAGGTTCATCGAAATGAAATTGCTGGTTGGCGATTCAAAACGTAAATGACCCGTTGGCTCAATAATCAGCTGATCTGTTTGTACACTCTCATTGAGCAACACTTCGTGTCGTACCAAAATGCTGTCATCAGCTTTGAATGGTGCTCTCGTTGCAGGTACAAAATTGCCGCCGGGTATTTTCTTTTCCCAGGTGTTGGCAGCAGTCCACAAACCGTTTTGTACACTGCGGTACACTTCGGGTGTGTGGCAGGTGAGACCGGCCCACCAACCACTGGTGTTGAATGTTCCTCTGGTAAATTGAACGGTAAGTGCTCCTGTTTCATTGGAGGCAATAAACTCCATCACTGTATTTCCGTTTTTGCTGCCATCAATTGCTGTTATGCGTGGAGAAGCTGTTGAACTTCCGTCATACACCATGATGCTGGCAAAGTCTGCCAAATCGGTATTGTACAAGGTGAACTTCACTTTTTTGCCAGCAGTAGCCGGTGTAAATACTTTGGTAATACTATTGCCAGTGATACCGGTGCTACCACCTGCATCGTAATAGCTGGTATCACATACAACTTGCATATCGTTGGTATTGTGCAGCAGGCCTGTAGCATAGCGGTAGGTGAGAGTATCGCCCAGTGTACCGCAGCCATCACTATCGCGGATGTATGCAACGGATACTTTGGCATTTTGCAAACCCGCAACCTGTGTAAGCAGCAATGAACTATCTGCAGAAACGGTACCAAAACCACCCAGCCAACGTATGCTATGGCCAGCCAGCTTGGTTACACGCAAAGTGTCTTTAAATGCATTGCGATGGCTGAGCAGTGTGTCGCCAAACAGGATAACAGGCTTTGCGGCAGCACCGTAATCTTTCTTTACCAACAGCACTACACTGTCTTGCAATACACAGCCACGATAGTCTGTGCCTTGCACATACACAGTAGTTGTTTGTATAGGACTCACGTTAAGCGTTGTGCCAAATGAAGGCGTACCATTCAAGGTCCATTGAAGATTGGCGAGGTAAGAAGGGCCGGTAAGTGTGATGGGCGTCAACGGACACACAGAATCGGTAATGGATCTGGTTACAGGCACATGATTACCCAAAAAGAAACGAAGACTATCATTGCCATTTTCTACATCGCCGGGCAGTGTTGTTTTGGCGCTAAATAAATGGTAGCCCCGCTTGGTAAAATCATAGTTACTCAGTACCGTAATTTGCTCACTGGCACCAGCTGCTAATGTGCCGGTGTTTTTGATCAATGAGAAAGGCGACTCCGTTTGCTGTGGGTTGCGAACATTGCCACTTATTGTAACTGGTGTAGCTGCAAAATCAATTGCACTAGTTGAAAAATTTCGTAGCGTTACTGTCACGTCAGCTGCATTGCTGTAGTTGCAGCCGGGTGCTGTGAGGTATTCAATACCTACATCGGGACCGGTGGTTTCTTCATATACTTCCAACAGTTGCTGCCAGGGCAAAGTGTCTACCTGAGCAGCCCATGCTGCGCCTGTGGAGCTGGTGTACAATCTGTTGGTACGAATGGGAGGTGCAGCCGTGCTACGCCATCCCATATTGCTGGTGCTTGTTTGCTGTACAGCAATGTAATAATCGCCAGTTACACTTGCTGCAGCGTTGGTAAATGAAATAATGATGCTGTTTTCGTTGGTAGTAAAAAAGTTGCTACTGCTAATAAGTGCGGAGGATGATGGAGAACCCCCAGCACCTCCATCTTCATATACCCGCATGTTTACAATGTTTCGGTAGGTATTGAATGGGATGCGGATTTGTCTGATTTTTCTGGTGCCGGTTCCATAAATTTTCGTGGCCATAAAGCCAGTGCCACCATTAAAGCCAATGCCAAATCCTGCGTTATTCAGATTCGGAGTTTGTTGGTGACCAGCCGAAATCTTTTGCGAAGCAGCAAGCATGTTGTTACTTGTTCTGTCATCGGCATCTGCCGTTACAGAAACTTGTATTTGCTGCATACCAGGGTTGCTGGTACTAAATGCAGGAAAGCTTACCAATTGTGTAGCACCTGCTGCAAGACTGGTAATATTTACCGAAGCTGTATGCGTATTGGATCCGCTTATTTGAAGACTTACAACAATGTTGCTGGCTGCAGCAGTTCCTTCATTTTTTACCAATGCTTCAATTCTATTGCCCGATTGATTGGTGACCTGGCTTACGCTGTCTGCATACAAGTTGGCCACCGAAATGTCATTCACTATTCTGCCAAAAAAACGCTGTGTAAATCCGTTAGCCGGCGGTACATCTCTTCTGAATAACACGCCATTGGCCAGCCGGGCATTGTTGCGTTGGTTAAAAGAAACCATGGCACTAAATGGGGCTGTATTTACCCCTTTGTAATTGGCTGCAAAACTATTGCTGCCTGCTTTTATACCCACGGCTGCATTGCGGGTGCTGAGGGTGTTGGCAGATGGGATAAAGCTGCCGTACACAAATTCAATATCGTTACTTCCTTCATACAGTTTTACCTGAAACTCCAGTTGCGTAAATTGATGCAACACAGCGCCGTTCGAATTGTCGGCATCCCGCAGGTTTTTCCATTGTATGGTGCATACTCTGTTGGGGGCCACACCGCTGGTTTGTACATGGAATGCCGGTGAGCCTGCAGCTACGAGGTTGGTGAAAAATGGAAGAATGACGTATTGAAAACTGTCAGCAGTAGATGTGAACACTGCGGCATGAGAATTGGCCGGGCTTACACTAATATTGGTAGCGGCAGCAGGTGCTTCGGTACCAAGGCGCAGTATGCCATCGGCGTGTATGCGAAACTGCGTAAATACAGAATCGTTGAATTGGAAATTGAAGCCAATGTTTTGAGGGGTGGTACTCACTCCAGCTTCATTGTTGGTCATAGCAATGGCGGTGCCGGTGCTGCTAATGTCGGTGTAAGTACTTTGGCTTACCCGAAAGTTGGTGCTGCTAAAGTTGGATTGAGCAATGGCTGAAAAACGAACCATCAAAACGGAAAGGAGTAAAAGAAGTCTCATGTGCGGTGCGTTGGCTTGGGTATTCAGGATAAAGGGTAAAAAAGTCTCTTGTAAAAATCCTGTATTGTGTGCCCGCTGGCAATACGTAATAGGGAGTATGCGTAGGGGTGATGTCTTTACCTAGTGAGTACTTTAGTGCAAGGAACACTCAAACACAACGGTGCAGCCAGCATTGTTGGTGAAGCTGGCAGTACCCCCGATGGCAGCCATTCGCTGCTGCATATTTTTAAGGCCGTTGCCAAATTGATTGTTTTGTTGCATCCCTTTTCCGTTGTCTGATACGGTTACAATCAGCTGTTGAGCATTGGTAGTTTCAAATCGGATATGGACTGCACTGGCGTTGGCATGTTTCAATACATTGTGCAGTGATTCTTTGATACAGAGGAAAATGTTTTTGCGGGCAGTACCGTAAATATTACTGTTGGGTTGCGACAGTTTCTCTTCGAAATGAATATCGATGGTTGTGCCTTCAAAAAAGGCAATGCTATACTGCCGGGTATATTCGCACAGGTTGGCGACTGAGTCGTTTTCGGTGTTGAGTGCCCAAATCAGCGTATTCATTTTTTGGGCTGCTTCGCTGGCGGTGCCACTTATTTTTTGTGAAAGACTGGCGATCTCTTCCTGCGATAATTTTTTGCTGCTCATCAGGTCGCTCAATATGCGAATGATGCTAAGACTACCACCCAACTCATCATGCAGGTCTTGCTGAATGTTGTTTTGTAGCTTGGCCAGTTCCAGTTTTTTCAGCAACCGGTTCCGGTACAATAAAAAGATGAGTAGAACCGAAACAAGCAGTGTTGACAGAGCAATGATTTTATACTGATCGAGTTTTACTTTACGAGCTTCATTGGCTATTCTGAGATTGAGCAGTTGCGTTTCATTTTTCAACGCAGCTTCCATCACTTCGTTTATCTGTACGTTATAGTTAGCCTGCGCTTTTTCGAGGATGAGCATTTTCTTTCGGATGCAGTCCTGTAGCGGTTTATCTTGTTTGCTATAGGTATAAAATGCAATGGCTTTATCCAAAAATTCAATGCTGAAATAGCTATTGATATCTGGGTGTTTCGTGAGCAGCAACAGGCCTTCCTGAAACGCTTGATTAGCATCTTTAAATTGTTGCTGTTGGCTAAAATGTTTGCCCATGGTGGCATAGTTCAACAGCAACACATCTGTATCATTATCGATGCCGGCAATGCAGGCTTTGTAGTAGTATAATGCAGAGTCGGCATTACCCAACGCATCGTGACAGGCAGCTAACTGATTTTCTGCAATGCTGATGGCCCGCTGCCGATTGTTAAGTATGGATTCTTTTAATGAGGCATGGGCAAATTGTAATGATGTGGCGGCTTCATTGTTTTTGAGCAATGCTTCTGCAATGTTGCCCAACAAATGGTAGTGTTGTGTGAGGTATAAATAGGTTGGCGGATGTTTTTTTCCCGTTGACCATTGCAGCCCCTCCCTGAAAGACGCGATGGCTTCATTCAGCCGGTTGAGGTTCATTAAAAACAACCCTTTGAAGTTGTAGGCATCTGCAATAAAAATACTGTCGCGAAGCGCCATGGCTATTTGTAAACCTCGTTCAGCATTTTGCAATCCCAATCGGGGAAAGTTGTTGTAGTAATAAATTTCGCTTTGCCGGCTGTTGTAGTAGTAATGCACTACGTCTTGCTTATCGGCTGGTAAAATGGAAAACAACTCATTGGCCCAATGCTGTGCTGAGTCCATATTGTCTACATCCATCCATACCTCCACCAGTTGTAAGGCTTCTTGTGTTTTGCAAGTATTGTCGGCGCAATGCATGTATACTTTGCGAAGCGAATCAGTAGCTGATGGCTGCGGCCATGCAAGCATGCTGCTGCAACAGGCCAGTAATACAATACTGCAAATACGTAATATGGTTATACGCTGTTGAATGTTTATTGTGTTCTTCCAAGATACAGGTTCACGGCTTCTACACGGGTGTTTACGTGTAGCTTTTCATAAATGTGTTGGATATGCTTTTTTACTGTACCCTGACTGATTTGTAAACTGTCGGCTACTTCTTTATTCATCAATCCTTTAGCCAGGCAGTGCAGCACAGCTTCTTCTCTTTCGGATAAGCGTTGTACCAAATGATTGCCTGCCGGCAAGCCACTAAAGCTGGCCACCACTTTGCGGGCAATGCTGCTGCTCATAGGGCTGCCACCGGCAAATAGTTCGTCCAGCGCTTCTACAATTTTTGCTGGGCCATCGGTTTTTAAAATGTACCCACTGGCGCCGGCTTTCAGGCTACTAAAAATTTTATCGTTGTCTTCGTATGCCGTACACATCAAAAAAAGCATTTCTGGCAGTTTTGATTTTAAGGTTACCACACACTGTATGCCGCTGGCATCGGGCAGGTTTATATCCATAAGTACCGCTGCCGGATGCACCTCTGGTATGTACAGCAACGCCTCTTCTGCATTCTTAAATGCCCCAGCCATTTGATAGCCATCCGTTAGCTTTATCATCATGCTCAGCGCTTCCCGAAGGTCATCCTTGTCTTCCACTATGCAAATGGATTTGGGTGTGTTCGTCATGCTTCAAAAGTAGTGGCTACAGAATGCTGTAAAATACGTATTTGGTAGTATGTCTGCTGTATCAAAACTTAATCTCATTTTTGCTGTCCGTATTAATTGTACATCTCTATGCAAGTTCCATACATCATTGTTACCGGTGCCGCTGGTTTTATCGGCAGCGAAATGGCTCGTTACCTCAATACTTTAGGGTACGAAGAATTGATTTTGGTGGATGATTTTGGCAGAGAAGACAAGCGGGCCAACTGGGAAAGCATTGCTTATGACCATGTGGTGGAGCGGTACAACCTGGCATTCTGGCTCAATGAGCACCAGCCGGAAGTAGCGGCAGTCATTCACTTGGGTGCTCGTACAGATACCACTGAATTTAACTATGCCATTCATGAAGAATTGAATGTGGAGTATAGCCAAATGCTGTGGCAATACTGTACCGAAAAGCAAATTCCGTTTATCTATGCATCGAGTGCTGCTACGTATGGATCTGGCGAGTTAGGCTACGATGACAATCATGAATTGCCTTTTTTGCTGAAGCCGTTGAATCCTTATGGCGTCAGTAAAAATGAGTTTGACAAGTGGGTGTTGGAAAAAGTAGGCGATGTGCGATTGAATACACAGGATGAAGATGGCTGGGTGAGAGATGATGGCGCCCATACGCCGGACTCTGCAGGTGCGCCACCCTTTTGGGCAGGCCTCAAATTTTTTAATGTATACGGCCCGCATGAATACCACAAAGGCCGCATGGCTTCGGTGATTTGGCATGCATTCAATCAGATAAAAAAAGACGGGCAGGTAAAATTATTTAAAAGCCATCGCCCCGATTTTGAGCACGGTCAACAGCTACGGGATTTTATTTATGTAAAAGATGTGGTGAAGGTGATTGCGTGGATGTTAGAAACCCCCAAACCCCCTAAAGGGGGCTTAGGCAGTGGCTTGTACAACCTTGGTACCGGGCAGGCCCGCAGTTTTTACGATTTGGCTGCGGCTACTTTCCGGGGGATGGATTTGGAACCGAATATTGTCTTTATAGATATGCCGGAAGATATCCGCGACAAGTATCAATACTTTACCGAAGCCAATATGGATAAGCTGCGCAAAGCCGGTTATGATGAACCGTTCACTTCATTAGAAGAAGGCGTGGGTGACTATGTGCGGAACTATCTTCGTAGGTTGTAACAGCACTACAATACCGTTATCTTTTTTACACTGATGGTTTTGCCGGCCTGGGTAAGTTTCAGGAGATAAATACCACGATGCAAGTATGCCGTATTGATGGTATTGATAAAACTTTCTAATTGAGTGCTGCTGATTTTTCTGCCGGTAAAATCATAAAGTTCAGCTATAGGAAATTCTCCGCTCATGGTATTGATGATGCGAATGGGCTGGCCTAATAACACCGGATTGGGGTACACTGCCAAACCATTGCTTTCCGGCATGTACACGGTTTCAATAGCGGAGTAAACTACGTTGCCATTGCTCAAAGTAATTTTGATGCGGTAGTAATTTTCTCCACTCAGCGGTTGTGCATCTTCAGCTGTAAAATTATTGCTGCTGATATTGGCAATGCTGGACAGCACAGTCACTTGGCCGTTTTTTACTTTTTCAAATTGCAGTTGTTGAATGCCAAAGTTGGTGCCGAGTTGTACTTGGAGCAGCACATTGTTATTGCCTGCCGTAGCTGTAAACTGCTGAATATAACAACCCACCTGCTGATTGAGATAATTGATGGCATAGCTGCGGTTGCCTTGCTGGTTGCCAAAAACCGGCGCCACAGCCAGCCAGTCCTTTTCCAATGAAGAACGCCTGATGCGAAATAACGTATCTGCAGTTGTGCTAAGCACTTGCATTTGGCCATTTTGTACATGGTAAATGCGATAACTACTGGCTAGTGCAATGTGTTGCCAATAGAGCAGCAGCGTATCGCCACATACATAACCAATGCGTGGCTGTAATCCCTTATGCACCCAAAAGCTGTCGGACAACAGCACTTGCTGGCCAACCTGCAGCTGTAATTGTGCAGGATAAACTGCATTCGCAGCAGGTCGCCAAACGAGCAATCTGCTATCGAGAGCTATGTTGTTATTGATAAGGCTGGTGTTTTGCGTAGCCAAATTTTTTACCGATAACACCCCTGTTTGGCCTTGCGGAAAACTGTGCTCCCATCTAATGGTTACGCCATTTCGGCTGTCGGCATGGTAAGTATTCGTCGGATGCGTAAATTCCAACTCGTTGTTGCTATTGCTGTGCCATGCCAATGCAAATGTTTGTGTGCCGGATACGTTGGTTGGTGCTACAATCATGGCTTCATATTCACCGGTAGCTGGTTGCAATAGACTGATATGCTCTACTACATTGAGGCTATCAATACCACGTGTGGCGGGTTGCTGCAACGAATCGGCATGTGCCGCACTATTCAATATCCACGGATGTACAACCTGTTGGTTGGGTTGGCGAAGCATTAATTGCAGGTCATTCTGCAGTGCTTTGGTACTGCCAGGTGTTGCTGCGGGGTCTGTCCAGCAAAGGGTAACAGCCAGGCGTTGTGCATTGGTAGCTACGGGTATCTTCATACGAACTGTGTCGCCAGCAAGAATGGTGCCTGTGTAGTACTGCTTGCCGGCAGCAATGCGTAGTGCGTTATATACATTCAACTGTCCGTAGCCTTCACTAAAGTCAGGGCCTTCTGCACCAACATCGGTACTGCTGTTGATGAGGATGGCTTTCACCAGCGCTGCATCTGGCAGGCTTCCTAATTGTTGTTGAATTGATTGCTGCAATACAGCCACAGCGCCAGCTGCCAGTGCAGCAGAGCCCGAACTGCCATCTTCGCCAAAGGCCGATAATTCAGGTTTGATACGGCCATCGTAGGCAGGGCCACGGGAGCTGGCTATTTCTCTTTTGTTGAAAGAATCGGTGGCGGCCAATACCAAACTGTTTTTGCTTATTTTAAAACTGCCAGTAAGGTTGGCCCAATTGGCAATGCCTTGGTATTGGCCGTATGCGGAGCTTTGTGTACCCGAATTACCTGCACTAAATACATGCAGCAAGTAAGGCAGTGCTGCGGTGCTGGCATCGTAAGCAGCAGCATCAATACCATATTCGTTTTCGATACCTACACCATAGGAATGGTTTTGAATGCTGATTTTATTTGTGTTGTAAAAATCGAGTGGCTCCGGGATCAGCACATCAAAGTTGGTACTGGTAATAGTCGCTGCAGGAGCTACCCCTTTTCCTGTGATGGAAGATGCACCGCTGCCGGCCAGCATGCTGGCCATAATGCTGGCATGGTTGGTGCTGCGGGTAGCCGTTCTTGCTGTGGTAAAAAAGCGTTGGCTAAAGTCTATGTCCAGTGTATCAAAACGTTCTTCTTTAATGGCAACTCGAATGCCTGTACCATTACTCGATGCAAAACGGGTGGCAGCCAGTGCTATGCCATTGGCCGATGGATCGAAGCCGGGCACACTCAGTTCGGGTTTGGCTCTTCTGTTGGCTGCTTGTATAAATTGAACTGATGGCTGCTTTGATAATGAAATAAGCAAGTAAGCAGGCATTTGCAAGGTCATTACTTTCCAGCTGGTATCGTGTGCCAGCATTTGCACTGGCTTATCGGCGAACCAACGCAGCAAACTATCCGCTTGATTGTATTGAACATAAATAAGTACAGCTCCATCTAGTTTACTTCGTTGTTGCAGTGCCTGCGACAGTTTTTTCAGCGGCTTTGTTTCGGCCAGCGTATCGGGCAAAAATGTTTGTGCCATGCTGTCTGCCAGGCCTGTCATCAGCAGGGTAAGCAAGAGCTGGAGTGAAAGTATATATGACCGGTATTGACGCATGTGTTCTTCCAAAGATGCGGTTTTCCATTTACCCGCCAAACGCATCCTTACCCTTTTCCAAAAATGGAGAGTGTTCGTAAATACATACGAAAAAATCAAAATTTGACATTTCGCAACTTATTGATTTATCGATACTTAGTTGCATTTTCTTAATGTGTAGAACTTGAAAAGGGGTGTTAACGAAATTTTAATGAACCCGATTTTTGATGCCATTCACTTCGATAATTTTCAGCGATACACGGAAGGGGATATTGCTTTTTTTAATTTTTTTTCTAAAGTTTTTTTCCGCTGGCGAGATGCCTATTTTGGAAATCTAAAACTACAACACGTATGAAGTTAACATCCCGACTGCTGACGCTGGGCCTCATGGCCGGCCTCCTTACCTCCTGCGCCAAAGACAACACACTCAACAGCCCTGATGAACCTATTGGTGATGCCACGCTGGCCAAAATTGCCGCTCTTGGTTTTGGTACTTCCAATGTACAAAAGCATGAAGAAGGCTTTTTGGTAGAAGGTGACATTGTACTTACCAACGATCAACTGAACAATGCTGGTAAAGGCGGTTCGCTGTTGCGTGTAGCCAACGAAGAACAGTACCGTACCACCAATTTAGTAACCGGCTTGCCCCGCAACATTACCATTCGGGTTGCAACCACTTTACCCAGCCGCTATGTAACCGCTATTAACAATGTTATTAGTCGGTACAATGCTGAAGGACTGCGGATCACCTTCAGCCGTGTAACATCGGGCGGCAATATTGTTATTAGCAAGGCTCCAAACAGTGCTTCCTACCTTGCTTCGGCCGGCTTCCCAACTTCTAAGGGCAATCCGTATAACAGTGTATTGGTCAACAGCAACTATCTTGAAACTAATGCCTGGGATATCAATTCAATTACATCTGTATTGGCGCATGAAATTGGTCACTGTATTGGTTTCCGCCACACCGATTACATGAGCCGTCAGTACAGCTGCGGTGGTTCTGCTGTAAATGAAGGTGCATCAACTGTGGGTGCTATCCTCATTCCTGGTACACCAAGCGGCCCCGATCCTAACAGCTGGATGCTGGCATGCATCGGCAAAAATGTAAACCGTCCGTTCAACGCCAACGATAAGGTAGCCTTGGCTTACTTGTATTAATCTCATTTTGCTGCTTTACACAGGCCCGGCTGATGCGTCAGCCGGGCTTTGTTTTTTTAGCCAGTATATTTGGCCATCACCAATCACAAGCAATCGATTTATGAAAATCGCCATCATCGGCGGCGGCAATCTGGGAGGTTCCATCGCTCAAGGGCTCGTTAGCAGTGGCTTTTGTAAGCCATCGGCTATCAGCATTACCCGAAGAAATGTACAACAGCTGAAAGCTTTGCAAGAGCAAGGCTGCCAGGTGCTGAGCGACAATAAAAAAGCCGTACAGCAAAGCGACATCATTATACTGGCCGTAAAGCCGTACAACTACAACGAAGTGTTGGCAGGTTTTAAATCGGTACTCAATGCCAAAAAACATGTACTGGTTTCTGTTATTACCGGTGTGTGGACGGAGCAGTTGCAAAAAGCTATTGGCAAGCCCGTGCCTGTTATTAGGGCTATGCCCAACACGGCCATTGCCATACAGCAAAGCATGACCTGCCTGAGCAATGCCGGTGCCGATGCCAAACAACTCAATTATGTACAACAGTTATTTGATCAGCTGGGCCGCACAGTTGTGATAGATGAAAAACTGATGGATGCCGCCACCGTGCTGGGCGCCTGTGGTACGGCGTATGCATTGCGTTACATTCGTGCCAATATTCAGGGCGGTATCGAAATTGGTTTTGATGCCAAAACAGCTTCACTCATTGCCGCACAAACGGTATTGGGTGCGGCAGATTTATTGTTGAAAACTGGCAATCATCCGGAGCATGAAATTGATAAGGTAACCACGCCCAAAGGTTGCACCATTGTGGGGTTGAATGAAATGGAACATCAGGGTTTCAGCTCATCACTCATTCGGGGTATCATCACCAGTTATGAAAAAATAGGTAAGTAGACATTCAATCATTCGAACATAAAAAAGCGGCGAACAAACTTTGTTCGCCGCTTTTCGTACATACATGTCCGTTACATATTGCTTTTCAAAAAGGCAACGCTTTTGCTAAAAGCTTCATCTCCAAAAGTTTTGTTGTAGCCGGGGTTGCTGGGGTTGGCAAATGCATGCACTGCATCGTAGCGCAGCAGGCTGAAATTTTTGCCGGCTTCTTTCATGTTGCTGGCAAATGCATCCACAGTTTCATTGGGTATGCTTTTGTCTTGTGTGCCAAAAATGCCCAACACAGGACACTGAATGCTGGCCAGTTTGGCTTTGTCTTTTTCTGGCGTGCCGTAGTACATAATGCAGGCCTTCATGTTGTTGCTCGCCATGATGGCTGTTTGCAAACTCATCATACCACCAAAGCACCAGCCTACGCTGTAAACTTCTGCAGCAGGCCCGGCAAAATCCAGTGCTCCTTTGATAATGGCTTCTTTGCGGGTATTGCTCAGCGCAGCCCGAATGAGTTTCATGGCACTGTCTGGAGTAGCAGCAATTTTACCATCGTAGAGGTCTACGGCCAAAACATTTACCTTACCATCCAATGCGGTGTAATATTTGTCTGCTTCTTTTTTAATATGGTCATTGAGCCCCCACCATTCCTGAATTACAATCAGGTATTTATTGGTTTTTACTTTGGCATCAATGGCGTACGCCTGGGCAGCTTTGCCATCGGCGGTGCCAAATTCAATCATGCCGCCCAACGCATTTTCGTAGGTAAAAGCTGCGGGGCTTTGGTGCAGGCCGGCAAATCCCGGGTCATTTACCATGGCCATAAAACGGGCATCTGTATTTTGGATCGGTTCATCGGGGCCACAGCAAACCACCGAAGCCGCCACCCGATCGAGTATGGCTTGCGGACTTTCTTCCTTCGGCATAAACACTTGTTGCAACAGGGCGGCAAAAAACAAGGCGCCACTCAGCAGGAGATATTTCATTAGTAAACGTTTTAGATGCACAATACAGCCACCCGGCTATAATTGTTTGGAATAACTGTAGTCAACAGAATTTTTTCACCCTGAAAATGGCATTGCGTTATTCTTCGCAACTATTCAAATGGTTCAACACACATTTTTCACACATCAAAAGGGTAGTGGCTGTTTCGTCATTTTGTACCAGCAGGTTTATCGTGTATGTTTGCACGACCTCTAATATTTCCCCCGGGTCAAGTTTGAAATCATTATTAGCGAACCCCACACTTCGCGGCACATTCTTTTTTGCAAAAATGTACCAACAGGTGATGGGCAATATTTTTTTATGGCGAAGTACATCTTTGTAACGGGAGGCGTAACCTCCTCTCTTGGTAAAGGCATTATTGCTGCCAGTTTGGCCAAATTGCTGCAGGCACGTGGCTTACGGGCAACCATCCAAAAATTTGACCCCTACATCAACGTAGATCCGGGCACACTCAACCCTTACGAGCATGGCGAGTGCTTTGTAACCGACGATGGTGCCGAAACCGATCTTGACCTTGGCCACTACGAACGTTTCCTCAATATTCCTACCAGCCAGGCCAACAACGTTACCACAGGCCGTATTTACCAAACGGTAATTAATAAAGAACGTGCCGGCGATTATTTGGGTAAAACCGTACAGGTAGTGCCACACATAACCGACGAAATAAAACGCCGCATGCTGCTGCTGGGGCAAAAAGGCGAATACGATATTGTAATTACTGAAATAGGTGGCACCGTGGGCGATATTGAGAGCCTGCCGTTTATTGAAGCCGTTCGCCAACTGCAATGGGAGCTGCCCGAAGAAGATTGTCTGGTAGTTCACCTTACGCTCATTCCTTATCTGCGGGCTGCCAAGGAGTTGAAAACCAAACCTACACAGCACAGCGTACGTCTGCTAAGTCAGGAAGGTGTGCATCCGGATATCATTGTTTGCCGTACCGAAAAGCCGTTGAACTTTGAACTGCGCCGCAAGATTGCCCTGTTTTGTAATGTAAAAACAGAAGCCGTCATTGAAGCAGCTGATGCACCCACCATTTACGAAGTGCCGTTGGCCATGATGCGGGAAAAACTGGATTTAATCTGTTTGAAAAAACTGCAAATCACCGAGTACAAAGAGCCCGAGCTGGGCCGCTGGAAAGAGTTTCTCGATAAACTGAAATATCCCAAAGCCAGTATAAGCATTGGGCTGATTGGCAAATATGTAGAGCTGCAGGATGCATACAAATCAATATTGGAAGCATTTGTACACGCCGGCGCTATGAATGAGTGCAAGGTAAATGTGGTGAATATCCACAGCGAACACCTGACCGAAACCAATGCTGCAGAAAAGCTGGGCCATCTCGATGGATTGCTGGTGGCACCGGGCTTTGGTTTGCGGGGCATCGAAGGTAAAATCACAGCTATACAATATGCCCGTGAATGTGGTTTGCCCTTCTTTGGCATATGCCTCGGTATGCAAATGGCCGTGATAGAATTTGCCCGCCACGTACTCGGACTTGCCAATGCGCATAGCACCGAAATGATGCCTGCCACCACCGACCCTGTAATCGACATGATGGAGGAGCAAAAGAAAATTAAAGCCATGGGCGGCACCATGCGACTTGGCGCTTACCCCTGCCAGCTCAAAGCAGGTTCTTTGGCTTCCAAAATTTATGATGGTAAAGAAATGATAAGTGAAAGGCATCGCCACCGTTGGGAGTTCAACAGTGCATATGCCGATGCTTTTGAGCAAAAGGGTATGTCGCTGAGTGGCCTCAACCCCGAAACCGGGCTGGTCGAAGTAGTAGAGTTGCCTGGGCATCCGTTTTTTATCGGCGTTCAGTATCACCCCGAACTAAAAAGTACAGTGGAAGCACCAGCGCCTTTGTTCGTTCATTTTGTGGCGGCCGCCAAAGAGTTTAGCGAAACCAAGGCCAACCGGCCGGCTGCAGCTAAAAAACAGGAAGCATAAACTGTTGAGCAAACTTTTACAGCAATAACAACCGGCTTCGGCCGGTTTTCTTTTTACCAAAGGTTAAGGTTTGGGTGGTCATCATTATGTGGGTGTCAGCCGTTACCTTTGCCGCTCATTTTAATAAACGAATATGGGATTTGATCGGAATACCGTCATCGGTTTTGCATTACTGGCGGTGTTGTTCATGGGCTACTTCTGGTATGTCAGCAGCAATCAGCAAGCAGTTACAGAACTTAAAAAACGGCAGGAAGACAGTATTGCTGCGCTGAAGCCAAAAGTTGATACCGCTCAGTGGAAAGCCGACAGTGTTCGCATGGCACAAATGAGGGATTCCGTTTCCGCAGGTGCTTTTGCTGCAGCCGGCAGCAGAGATAGTTTGGTAGTGGTAGAAAACGATGTTATCAAAGCCAGCTTTAGCAGCAAGGGCGGTTGGGTACGTGCCGTTGAACTCAAAAAGTTTGCCGGACCCAATGGCAAGCCTGTACAAATGGGCGGTACTGCCGATGAGTCGTTCGGTTACGCCATCAATACATTGCCCGGGCAGTCTACCGAAAGCAACAAACTTTATTTTGGTCAGGTAGCGGTTCGTAAAAATGCCGACAGCAGCGAAACAGTAGCATTTACTGCCAGCAGCGCTACCAATACCAGTATTACCCATAAGTTCACCATTCGCCCCGGCGATTACCGCATCAAAGCAGAGATTGTACTGAATGGAGCCAATCAGTTGGTGTCGAACCAAACGCTCAATCTACAGTGGAACACTGTGGCACACCGCCAGCAAGCACAAGCAGATTATGAAAGAACACAAACCCGCCTGGTGTATCAAACCGAGGGTGAGTACGACTATACGAGTGCCATGCAAGGAGCCAGTGAAGCCTTGGAACTGCCGGCCCAGTGGTTTGGTTTGAAGCAGCAGTTTTTTAATAGCACTATACTGGCCAGTCAACCACTAAAAAATGTAAAAGCAGATGTGGTAGTTCCTGCCGAAGGCCAGGACAGCAACACCGTGGCTACTATGAAAATGACGGCGCAGGCATCGGTGCCAGCCGGTGCTACAGCTACCATTCCGCTGGAAATATATTATGGCCCGAACGATTACGAAGTGCTCAAAGCTTACGATAATGGCATGCACAATATTGTAGACCTTGGCAGTGGTGTATTTGCTTTTGTAAAATGGATCAACCGCTGGCTCATTTTGCCGGTGTTCGACTTTTTGGGCAGCACCATGGGCGGCTACGGTGGTTGGACTATTTTGCTCCTCACCATTTTTATCCGTTTGCTCATAGTACCGCTTACCTACAGCAGCTACCTGAGTGGTGCCAAAATGAAAGCCCTCCGCCCCGAGATTGATGCCATGAAAGCCCGCCTCAATGGCGATCAGCAGGCCATCAGCATGGAGCAAATGAAGCTCTTCCGCGAAGCCGGTGTAAACCCGCTGGGTGGTTGTATTCCGGCCCTGTTTCAAATTCCCATCTTCTTTGCGCTGTACAGCTTTTTCAACAGCAATATCGACATGCGGGGCATTCCCTTTTTGTGGGCCAGCGATTTAAGTAGCTATGATTCTGTACTTAATATGGGCTTCAGTATTCCTTTTTACGGAGCACATGTAAGCTTGTTTACCATTACAGCTACCATCACCAGTCTGCTCATCAGTATTTATAGTATGAGCACCACGCCCGATACCGGCAACCCCATGATGAAGTACATGCCCTACATCTTCCCGTTCATGATGTTGTTCATCTTCAATAAGCTGCCCTCGGCCCTTACCTGGTACTATACCGTGTCCAACGTTATTACGCTTATTCTGCAATTTGTGATTCAGAATTATGTTATCAATCACGATAAAATTTTGGCACAAATAGCCGCCAATAAAGCCAAGCCCAAAAAGCAATCGAAGTGGCAGGAACGCTTAGCCAGCATGCAGGAAGCGCAGCAAAAAATGGAAGAAATGAAGAAAAAACAGGGTAAAAAATAAACCTGTTCTACAAATAGGAAAGCCGCAGCGGGTAGTATACTTGCTGCGGCTTTTTCTTGATAGCATGTTAATTGGCAAGATGCCGTTTTACATTTTCCCTAATTTGCTGTCTACTTGTATAAATACTATTCATGAAAAAGTACCTAACCTTGGGATTGGCTCTGATGTGTACACAAATACTGTGGGCGCAAAAAGTAATGACCGAAGGCGTTGTTCAATATTCTGTATCGGTGTTGAAAGGTGGCGATAATCCTTCAGTAGCCAGCGCTTTCAACGGCGCTACGCAAACCCTGCTTGTAAAATCAAACAAAGCCAAGCTCGATTTTAAAAGCCCGCTGCGCAGCCAAAGTACCGTGTACGATGCACAATCAGGCAATGGCTTTATTATTAAACAAAGCGGCAACGAAAAATACCTGCTGGAACTGGCGGGGGCCAACTGGAAAAAGTACCACAAAAGGTATGATGGCATTGTATTTACTAAAGAAGAAACGCTGAAGCAAATAGCCGGATACACCTGTAAAAAAGCTACCGGTAAAATGGCCGATGGCAGCGAAGTGGTTGTCTATTATTGCACCGACCTTACCATGATGGCCCACGGCTACGACCCTCTGTTTGTCAGCCTGCCGGGGCTGGTGTTGGAATACGAAATCACCAATCCCAATGGTGTTACAGTAAGCTATCAGGCCCAAAGTGTACAAATGACCATGGTAAATGCGGCACAATTTGAAATGCCTAAGTCGGGGGTAAAACTGCTGACATTTGAACAGTAATTCAATTAACTGCACCTCATAAAAAAAGACCGCAACAGCGGTCTTTTTAATTTCTTACTGGTTCTGGTGTTTTAAACTTCGGCACCGAAACCTTATGTTGATAAGGATAAATGAATGTTGTGTTTCCTCTTTGGTAAGTAATAATAGACTGCAGCGTAGTGGATTGCGGCGTTTTAATTACCTGATTGAAACTGCCTTTGTACTGCACTCCGGGCTGAAGGGTGAACTGGCGCTGGAAGTTTGTTTTTGTATCAAACGTCTTGAATTTCAATACATAGCCTTTTTTCTCTTTGCTTCCGCCCTTGGCAGCGTACAAATGAAACTGAGAGCAAACAGCCATGCCCAACAGTAAAACTGCTGAGAGTGCAAAGCTGCTGGTAATATTTAGTTTCAGGCGCATTTCGGCAAAAGTAAGTGAAAAGTTAGCAATATGTCAATTAACATAACGTCACCCGCTGGAAATTGTTGTGAGAAAGTGGATAAAACTGAAATTAGGCCGCTGAATATTATAAAGGCTTACCTGTAGCTTTAAAACAACTTACTTCAACCCCTATGGCCAATTTTTCCAGCCGTCGAGAACGAGAAGAAATGCAGGAACTGCTGAAGGCATACAACAACCTTAAGCTGGGCCGGGCTGCCTCATTTTTAGAAGAGGAGGATTTCGAACGCATCATCAATTATTTCGACGACCAGGAAAATGTACCCGCAGCGCTGGAAGCCGCCAGCATTGGCCTCGAACATTTTCCTTTTGCCGCACCGCTCATGTTTCGCAAGGCCGATTTTCTGATAGCCGAGCAGCGGGTGGAAGAAGCACTGGAAGTGCTGGAAAAAGCGGAGTTGTACGATGCCAACGACATCTCTTTGTACATATTGAAAACAGATGCGTATCTGGCACTGGAGCAGCCCGAAAAAGCAGCCCGACTGCTGGAGGAAAGTCTGGCATTATTCAGTGGCGAAGAACGAATTGAATTGTTGTTTGAACTGGCTGATGTGTACGATGATTATGAAGATTTTCAAAAGGTGTTCGACTGTTTGAAGTTGATACTCGAAGAGGATCCTAACAATGAAGAGGCCCTGCTCAAAATTTGCTTCTGGGCCGACTTTACCGGCCGCAGCGAAGAAAGCATTCGCCTGCACCAATGGATTACCGATGAGCATCCTTTTAATGAACTGGCATGGTTCAATTTGGCAGCTGCCTATCAAGGGCTAAAACTCTACGAAAAAGCCATCGACGCTTATCAATATGCGCTGGCTATTGATGATAAACTGGACATTGCTTATCGCAATATGGGCGATGCCTATATCCGCATTCGCAAATACAAGGATGCCATTGAGAGTTTAGAAAAAGTGCTGGAGCTAAGCAGACCTGAAGATGTAATTTATGAAGCCATCGGCCACTGCTACCACAAGCTCGGCAACTTTCCACTGGCCCGTTTCAACTATCGCAAAGCCAGTCACATCAATGCCGATGATACCCGTATTCACTACAAAATAGCCATCACTTATTACCGCGAATCGAAGTTTGATAAAGCCATCCGGCAAATGGATTCGGTGATGCGTATTCATCGCAACCAGCCCGATTTTAATCTGCTGCTGGGCGATTGCTATTTGCAACTTGATAAGCTGAAAGAAGCGGCGCAACACTATGCAGCCGTAGTAAAAGCCAAACCCAAAAACCTGCGTGGTCAGGAGGCATTAATTGGTGTGCTGCTGCAGGGAGAATTTTTTGAAGAAGCACTGTCACAAAGCCGGGCGGCCTATGAATTAACGAAGGGCAATGCACAGTTTTTATACAGTGCCAGTGCGGCGCTTTTTGGTTTGGGTAAAACAAAAGAAGCCCTGCTTGAATTAGAAAACGCTTTATCCGTTCACCCACAGGGGTTTAAAAAAATGACCGATCTGGTGCCGGGTTTATTGCAAATGAATAAGGTGATAGATCTGGCAAATACCTATCTCAAGAAAAAAGGGAAACGCTAAATGAGGCTGCATTCTAACGCATATTTCATTCGTTATGGGGGCATTGTTGTGTGCATAAACCCTGATGATTGTCATGCGGCCGCACCCCGTTTTTGGCTTAGGTTTGCAGCCGTTCAAATTAAAACAACCAGTATGAATTTTACCCTTTCACAAATGCCCGACCGGTTTGTAAAACCTCGTTGCTGCGGCATTACCATGGTCATGGACAAGGGCCTGAGTATAGAAGAAGTGAAAAACTTTATGAGTGTTGCCTACCCGCATGTAGATGTGGTGAAACTCGGTTTTGGCACTTCGTACGTTACACCTGATTTGCGCAAGAAAATTGAAACCTATAAGTCTTACGATATCCCTGTTTACTTTGGTGGTACGCTGTTCGAAGCATTTGCCATTCGCAATCAGTTCGAGGATTACATTTCAGTCATTAAAGATTATGGTATCGATTGGATTGAAGTTTCTGATGGTAGCATTACCATTCCGCATGCTGAAAAATGCGGTTACATTGAAAAGCTCACCAAGCATGGCAAAGTGCTGAGCGAAGTGGGTAGCAAAGATGCTGCTCATATCATTCCTCCGTACAAGTGGATTGAACTGATGCGGGCCGAACTCGAAGCTGGCAGCAGCTATGTAATTGCTGAAGCCCGTGAGGCTGGTAACGTAGGCATTTACCGCGGCAGTGGCGAAGTACGTGAAGGTTTGGTGCAGGAAATTTTGACACAGATTCCTGCCGAAAAAATCATTTGGGAAGCGCCGCAAAAAGCACAGCAATTATACTTCCTCGAACTTATTGGCTGCAACGTAAACCTCGGCAATATTGCGCCTTCTGAAGTAATTCCTTTGGAAGCCATGCGGATTGGTTTGCGGGGCGATACTTTTAACCTCTACCTCGATAAGGAAAAAGCCTGATGCGCCTGTTCGGACTAATTGGTTATCCACTGTCACATTCCTTCTCCAAAAATTATTTCACCCGCAAGTTTGAAATAGAAAGGAGAATAGATTGCCGCTACGAACTATTTCCAATTTCCAGTATTGGCAAGTTGCCAGAGTTGTTGCAAAATCACCCGGAGCTGGAAGGTTTGAATGTAACCATTCCGTACAAGCAGGAAGTGCTGCAATACCTGCACGATACCAGTGGATTGCCTGCTGCCTTGCAGGCATGCAACTGCATTCGCATACGGCAAGGCAGGCTGAAAGGTTTTAATACCGATTACATTGGATTTGAAAATAGTTTGCAGCCTTTGCTGCAACAGCAGCACGTAAAGGCATTGGTATTGGGCAATGGTGGTGCATCAAAAGCGGTGATGTATGTGCTGAGCAAATTGGGCATTGCTTTCGAAGTAGTGAGCCGCAAATTGCATGATGGATCTACACTCACTTACGACCGGCTGACGCCTGAAGTAGTGCATTCACATCCGCTCATCATCAATACAACACCGTTGGGTACATACCCGAATGTGTTGGAAAAGCCTGTGATTCCTTACGATGCGGTGGGTGCAAACCATTTATTGTACGATTTGGTGTACAACCCCGAGCAAACGCAGTTTATGAAAGAAGGAGCCATTCGTGGTGCTGCTACCAAAAATGGCTACGACATGCTCGTAGGTCAGGCAGAAGCTGCCTGGCGCATTTGGAATGAACCATAATGCCCTGAAGTAAAAAATTAACCAATCAATTTGGCCTTCAATTCTGCGGAGATGGGGGCCATTTTTTGTGCCTGAAAATCAAACAGCACCATGCCTGTTTTGCCCAGTGCAGCAATCTTCGGCTGGCCATTGCGCTGCACGGTAAGGCGGTAATACACATCAAAACCAACACTGGAGAAATCGTCGAGGCCGACTTCAACTTTTACTACATCGCCATACTTTAATTGCGCCTTGTATTCTACACAGGCATCGGCCATAATCAGTCCAAATCCTTCTACATTCATTTCCGAATAGCCCCTCGACATCAGGTACAACATTCTTGCATCATGCATGATAGACAGGAAGGAATCGTTGCCTACATGGTCGGCATAATTGAGGTCGCTGATGCGAACGGGTATATCCACACTAAAAGGGTAGTGGCTCAGTTGCGGAATTTTAATACGGGGCATAACAGGCAATTACAGATGAGCTAAAAATTCGAACAATTTGGCCACGGCTTTTGCACGGTGGCTATACTGATTTTTTTCTTCCAAGGTCATTTGCGCAAAGCTGCGCTTGTCGCCATCGGGCACAAATACAGGGTCGTAACCAAAGCCGCCGGAACCTTGCACTGCTGTGGTTATTTGTCCTTCACAAATGCCTTCAAACAAATGTTCTTCGCCTTTCCAGCGGAGTGAAATAACGGTACGAAAACGGGCTTTTCTGTTGGCTTCACCTTGCATTTTTTGCAATAGCAGAGTCACATTATCTGCAAAGCTGGCTTTTTCGCCGGCATAGCGGGCACTGCGTACGCCGGGGGCTCCATGCAGTGCATCAACTTCCAGTCCGGTGTCTTCGCTAAAACAATCTTTTCCCGTAAGGGCCAATATCACCCCCGACTTTTCGCTGGCATTGCCCTGGAGTGTGTCGTGCGGTTCAGGAATGTCTTGCACAATGCCTGCTTCCTTTAGCGATAATACCTGAATACCAAAAGGAATGGCCTGTTGTATTTCGGCTACTTTATGGGCATTGTTGGTGGCGAAAATGAGTTGCATGAAAACGGCTGGTTCTTTAAAATGACTGCTGAAAATTTACAAAACAATATTTGAGGTAACGGGAGTAACGTTTACAGGTTTATGTAATGTCTCAAGTCTTTTCATTCGTTATCCAAAAATCTTTTTCAAAGCCATCCACAATTGTTTTTTCAGTTCTACCTGTGCGGGGCTGTTACCATTGATTTCTGCCAGTGAAGGCGCATACAAAAAGCGGCAATCATCCCATGGTTGCACCTGAAAGTAGGGAATGCGCATGGGTACACCAATGCTCACCGGCTCTACCCCAAAATACAGGGCCACTTTGGCCGGTAGCTGTGCTTTCAGTTCGGGGTAGGTTACCTGTTTGCCATGGGTGTTGAGGATGGCAATATGATCCATGCTCAGTTTCACAGAGGCAATTACTTTTTGCAAAAACTCCAGGTCTGCGTCTTTGCAATGCACGGCATTTGGCTCGTTCAGTATCAGCAATACCTGCTGCTTAAAATTGCCCAGCACGGCATGCGGCGGCAATGATAATGATGCGGGTGTAACCTCAACGGGCGTTGGCTCCGGCTCAGCAACAGGCATTGGCAGGGCCACAGGAGCAGGTTTGGGATCCTCGGTTGTTGGAACGGCTGCTTGTGCAGGCGGCACAGGCAGCACAGACTTTTGTGCGGGGGCGGCAGGCGGTGGTGCTACTGCGGCGGCTGTGCTGGCACGGGCTACGGGCTGGTAGTCGCCCTCTATCGAAACCAGGTGCTGACCAAACATGTCAGCCAGAATCATGTCTGGCAATCTTATCTCTTGAAATTCACTCTTTGACTCACTCATGACGGCTGGTTGGTAGGCATTTTGTTTCTTTGACAAAAATAAACGCTGAAAGATGATTGCAGCATTAGATGTAAAAGTAACCCTTGCAGAGAAAAGCAAACTCGAAGGTGTAAGCCTCGAAAAAATCCCTTTTGGCCGGATGTTTACCGACCACATGTTCATTGTGCACTATGAAAATGGTAGCTGGCAACAGCCCGAAATCAAACCATACCAGTCTATTTCCATCGACCCCAGCAACGCGGCGTTGCATTATGGTCAGTCCATTTTTGAAGGTATCAAAGCCTATCCGACCCCGGGTGGCGAAGTGGCCATTTTTCGGCCCATGGACAACTTTCACCGCTTCAACATCAGCGCCGAAAGAATGCAAATGCCCACCGTGCCGGAAGAAATTTTCATTGAAGGCATGCGCCAGCTGATTGAGATTGACAAAGCTTGGGTGCCGCAGTACCCTGACCATGCTTTGTACATCCGCCCTTTCATGTTTGCCAGCGACGATGCCATTGGCGTACGCCCTTCGGAGAAGTACACATTTATGATTATTCTGAGCCCTACAGGACCATATTTTACCGCTCCTATGCGGATATATGTGGAAGAATATTTTGTACGTGCAGTACCCGGTGGCGTAGGCTATGCCAAAACTGCTGGTAACTACGCGGCTTCTATGTATCCTACAGCCAAGGCCCGTGCCAAAGGCTACGACCAGGTGCTGTGGACCGACGCACTGGAGCACCGCTATGTGCAGGAAATTGGGGTAATGAATGTGTTTTTTATTGTCAATGGCAAAGCACTTACCCCAAGCCTGGAAGCAGGTACCATTTTGGCCGGTGTAACCCGCAACAGTGTTATCACCGTGCTGAAAGAAATGGGAGTCGAAGTAGAAGAACGCCCCATTGCCATTGAAGAATTACTGGAAGCCTATCAGGCGGGCCAACTCACCGAAGTATTTGGTGCAGGTACTGCTGCTACTATCAGTCAGATAAAAGAACTGCGCTACAAAGAAACCGACATGTTTTTCAACCCCGAAGACGCTCCCGTGGCAACTGCTGTGCTCAACAAACTCAACGCCATCCGCTACGGCCACGAAGCCGATGCACACGGCTGGATGTTTGGTGTGTAGCAACAAATTCACGAAGCAACAGGCGAAACTTTTTCATGTTGCTTAGTCCTTCTTTTTGCCTAAGTGGTTCAATAAAAATGTTTAACCAAATAAGAAAGACGTCTCCCAAAGGGGCGTCTTTTTCGTTATTAGCCCTCATGTACTTCGCCAAATATTTCTGTAGCATTGTGGTATGCCTATGATGGAGTACGTACCCAATATTTGGATTGGCGTTTTGCTGGGTTGTTTAGCCGGCTGGCTGGCTTATAGCAAGGGCTGGCTGAATTTATCCGGAGCGGCAGCTGCGGCCATGCTCGGTTGGGTTTTTTGGTGGCAGGGCGGACTTTGGTTATCGGTTGGGCTCTTGTTCTTTTTCATTTCAGGTACGGCTTTAGGCAAACTGCCCCGTAGCAGCCATAGCGACGCTAAAATGGGTAAGCCACGTGATTGGGTTCAGGTAATAGCCAACGGAGGCATTGCGGCCATTTTACTGCTGCTACACGCCACCACAGGACAAGAGGTGCTATTGTGGGCAGCATGGATTTCGCTGGCCATGAGCAATGCCGATACCTGGAGCAGTGAAATAGGCCAGTGGGCTGGCGGAAGGGTGGTGGATATTGTACGCTGGCAACAACTAACTGCCGGAGTATCGGGTGGTGTAAGCTGGCAGGGCACCGTAGGCGGTGCTTTGGGGGCGGCGGCCATAGCATCGTTGGCATGGATTGGAACAGATAGTTCCTTTTCTCAAATTATACTCGTTGCAGGTGTTGGTTTTGCCGGCATGCTGCTCGATTCTGTTTTGGGCAGTTTGTGGCAGGCAAAATACATAATGCCCAATGGTAGCTGGAGCGACCAGCCGCTATTTGCAAAGGCCCAATCTCCGCAGCGGGGCTGGATATTAATGACCAACGATGCGGTAAACTGGTTCAGTAATTTGCTATTGGTGACGGTGTTTCTACTTTTTTACTGGTAAAAAATGCTGACTTTTGCATCCGGCAAAGCAGCAATGCAGTCGGAAAACATGGGAATAGCGGGGTTTTTCCACCGTGGAGGTACCTAATCTTAGTAAAATCTCATTTTTCTTTGATTTTCTTTTTGGAATTAACTGCTCCACACTTACCTTTGCCGTCCAATTTTAAAAAGCATCGAATGCCTACTATTCAACAACTGGTACGCAAGGGTAGAGAAGTAATTAAAGCCAAGAGCAAGAGCCGTGCACTGGATGCATGCCCTCAGCGCCGTGGTGTTTGTACCCGTGTATATACAACAACGCCTAAGAAACCAAACTCCGCACTTCGTAAAGTAGCGAAGGTTCGTTTGACCAACAAGATTGAAGTGATTGCCTACATCCCCGGTGAAGGCCACAACCTGCAAGAGCACAGTATTGTACTAATCCGTGGTGGTCGTGTAAAAGACCTGCCAGGTGTACGTTACCACATCGTTCGTGGTAGCCTCGATACTGCCGGTGTAAAAGACCGTAAGCAGAGCCGCTCTAAGTATGGTACCAAGAAAGAGAAGGCTAAGAAATAATTTCTATCAAGATTTCAACTGATCATATATCATGAGGAAAGCGCAAGCCAAAAAGTTGCCACTGGCACCAGATCCAAAATTCAACGACAAACTGGTAACCCGTTTTGTCAACAACCTGATGTGGGAAGGTAAGAAGAGCACTGCTCTGACTATTTTCTACGATTCTTTGGAAAAAGTAGCCAAAATAACCGGTGAAGACGGATACGAAATTTGGAAAAAAGCATTGACCAACGTTACGCCTGCTGTTGAAGTGCGCAGCCGTCGTATCGGTGGTGCTACCTTCCAGATTCCTGCCGAAGTTCGCCCCGACCGTAAAATCAGCCTGAGCATCAAGTGGCTCGTTCGCTACAGCCGTGAGCGTAACGGTCGCAGTATGGCCGACAAACTGGCTAACGAAATCGTTGCTGCCAGCAAAGGTGAAGGCGCTGCCTTCAAAAAGAAAGAAGATACACACCGTATGGCCGAAGCCAACAAGGCGTTCAGTCACTTCCGTGTATAATCTTTCCTCCGCTTTTAAAATTGGTTTTTTAGAGGTGAATAAAAAGGTCCCGCCCCTTTGGGTGCGGGATTTTTTGCATATGTATCTCATCGCAATGCAAGTTGCTTGTATTTTGGTAGGCTGCTGCTTTTGCAAGAACTTGGCAGCATGAACCATACAGTTACCGGCAATCTGGTGGACATTGCCCGCAGTTCCATTTTCCCCGCCAATATTCATATTGCTGAAGGCTGCATTGCCAGCATTGAGCCCTTGGGTGACGCTATTATTCCATCGCTTCCTTTCATTACGCCAGGCTTTGTTGATGCCCATGTGCATGTGGAAAGCAGCATGCTCATTCCATCTGAGTTTGCCCGGTTGGCTGTGGTGCATGGCACCGTATCAACCATCAGCGACCCGCATGAAATAGCCAATGTATGTGGCATGGAAGGGGTTGAATACATGATTGAGAATGGCAAGACGGTGCCTTTCAAGTTCAACTTTGGTGCCCCCAGTTGTGTGCCTGCCACCATATTTGAAACAGCCGGTGCAGCCCTCAATGCCAAAGATGTTACTGCATTATTGCAACGGCCAGAAATAAAATACCTGAGTGAGATGATGAACTTTCCGGGTGTATTGTACAAAGACCCGGAAGTGATGGAAAAAATAGCCGCTGCACATGCGTTGGGCAAACCTGTAGACGGTCATGCCCCCGGCCTTCGCGGCGATGCGGCCCAGCAATACATTGATGCCGGCATCAGTACCGATCATGAATGTTTTACACTGGAAGAAGCCCTCGATAAACTACAGCGGGGCATGAAAATTTTGATTCGTGAAGGAAGTGCTGCTAAAAACTTTAATGCACTCATTCCGCTGTTGCCGGAGTGGTATGCGCAAATGATGTTTTGCAGCGATGATAAACATCCTGATAGTTTGGTACTCGGTCACATCAACCAGCTATGTGCCAGAGCTGTGGCACTGGGCATGGATGTGTTCAACGTGTTGCAGGTAGCCTGTGTAAACCCTGTGCAGCACTACAAACTCGATGTGGGGTTGCTGCAGCCCGGAGATCCTGCTGATTTTATTGTACTGAAAAACCTGCAGCAATTTGAAGTTGCAGCCACCTACATCAATGGTGAACTGGTGGCCAGCAACGGCGTTGCACATATTCAGCCACAAGAATGGCATATCATCAATCACTTTGATTGTGCTCCGACAACAGCTGCCGACTTTTCTTACCCACACCATAAATGGGGTGAAGAAGAAAACTTTGAGCAAGTGTATGCCATCGAAGCATTAGATGGACAACTCATCACCAATAAGTTGACGTTACCTATCACCGATTTTCCGGTACACGGTGATGCCATGCATGCATCTGTTGCAAATGACCTGTTGAAAATTGTGGTTGTCAACCGGTATCACCAGGCACCCATTGCCAAATCATTCATAAGAAATTTTGGTCTGAAAGCGGGTGCCATTGCCAGTAGTGTAGCCCACGATAGCCACAACATTGTAGCCGTTGGTGTGGATGATGAAAGCCTGAGTGCTGCTGTGAATTTGGTAATTGCAGCACAAGGTGGCGTAGCTGCTTGTGGCAAGGGAGAACAGCATGTATTGGGCTTGCCGGTAGCAGGGCTCATGACCAATGAAGATGGTTACGCAGTGGCTGAAAAATACACCGCCATCGATCAGTTTGTAAAGCAGGAGCTGGGTTCTACGTTGGCTTCACCGTTTATGACATTGTCTTTTATGGCGCTGCTGGTAATACCGCACCTCAAGCTGAGCGACAAGGGCCTCTTCGATGGCGATAGTTTCTCCTTTGTGTAGCAGGGCTTGCATTTGGCATTTGAATCGATTACCTTATCGATTCAAATCACTCCCACATGACTAACAATTTTTATCTGGCACTCTCAGCTATACTGCTGCTGCCATTGCTACCTGCTTTTATCATTTATAAGTTTTTGCCCGAAAGTGAAACCAATGTAGAGGGGCCTTACAAAAAGCTCAACCTGAAGTTGAAAGGTGCTTTTGCTGGCTATTTTTTATTGGTACTTATTGGCCTTGGGTTGCAGTATTTCATTTTGGGCAATGAGCAAACCAAACAACTGGAAGCATTGACGGCACAAGTAAAAGAACAAGACTCTGCTATTGCGGTGATGAAAAGCCAGCTGGCCAAATCGCCGGTGATAGACTGGCATGTAAAAGGCGTAGTGATGCCCGGCGAAAAAGAAGGCACCCGTTTCTTTTTTGATGATGGCACCACCACCAAAAATCCCGACGGCAGTTTTGAATTGATTAAAAGAAGCGTGGCCACACAAGGTTCGGCCAAACCACCCAAATGGATTTGTGTGTACAATCCCATTACGGGCTACAGAGTGGTGAGCCTCAACAGAGAAGTGAACCATCCCGACATTGCAGCTTTTGATGTGCAGTTCAACGAAGACAATCATGAAATCGTGATCCGCAAACCCATCGACATCAACAGCGCCGAAAAAGATTCGGTGGTAGCCGTGGCTGGTTTTTTGGAAAAAAATCCACAGTTGAAACAACAGGTAGAAACCAGTAATCCGCAACTATTTACCAAAGCAGATAAACTCAAAGTGGAGCAACAACAAGTCAAAACCAATCACTTGATTAAAGTTGTAAAACCTGGTACTATTTTAACTCATCAATAGTATAACGAGTAGCAAGTTATGCCGACTGACCAACCCACACTGCACCGCCAATGCTGCTGCGGCTGGCACCAGTTACGGTGTGCATCACGGTGTTTTCTTCCCGCCAGCGGAGTACACCCAATAATGCCATCACCAAGGCTTCTTTGTAGTTCACCAATCCAGCTTCGGGTACAATTACTTCTACCTGCATGGCTTGTAAACTTTGGCGAAGCCGGGCAATTAAAAAATCGTTGAACGCACCGCCGCCAGTCACCAATAGTTTTCGGGGTTGATCTGCAGACAACATTGGTAAGACTTTACCCAGGCTGCGGGTAGTTTGTATGCAAATGTGCTCCACCATAGTGCGTAGTGCATCTTGCACCGAAAGGTTGGCATCTTTCAGCAATGGATAAATAACATCGGTGCCAAACTGGTTGGCCAGTGATTTAGGAAATGGTTGGCTGTAATACGGCTGCTGATTCATTTTGGCCAGCACTTCATCCCGCACAAAACCTTTGGCAGCCAACGCACCGCCAGCATCGTAAGCTTGGCCTGCTTGTGCAGCAAACATATTGAGCACCCGATTGGCCGGGCAAATGTCGAAGGCTACATAACCATCGCCTACATTGGCAGAAAGATTGGCAATGCCACCAATATTGAGGAGGAGAGGGTAGTCGGCCAGCAACAACTTCTCGCCCATGGGCACAATGGGAGCCCCTTGTCCACCGAGGGCTACATCCATGGCCCGTAGGTCGCTTACTACGTTGATGCCGCTGGTAGCTGCAATAGCAGCACCATCGCCAAGCTGTGCCGTCGTGCGGCGCTCCGGCTCATGAAAAGTGGTGTGCCCATGGCTGGCAATGAGCTGTACCTGATGTTGCAGGTGATGCGTTTCTATAAAAGCATTGACTTGTTCGCCGAGGTAATGACCATATTCGGTGTGCAGGCGCAAGTAATCGGCTGCATTGAGGTCGGTGGCATGGCGCAGTTTGTGGGTCCATGTTTCGCTATACGGCATGCATGCGGAAGCCTTTATCTGGTAGCTCCACTTACCCCGGATTTCATCCAGCTCTGCAAAAACAATATCTAATCCGTCGAGGCTGCTGCCGCTCATTAAACCGATAACTCTGTAAAACATATTTCAATTTTCGGCCCGAAAGTTCGGACAGATAATTGATATTTGATTTTGATAAATGCAACCGCAATATCTGCAGGCTTTTGCAGGCCGGCAAAACCCTTTTTTGCGGCAGCTACATTACTTTTTATTTACAATTAGATAGCAGCAGATGGTCATTAATTTGAGTGAGCAAAACAGCCTGGTAAATACCTGGGTGGCAGAGTTGAGAGATGTAACCGTACAAACGGACAGGATGCGCTTTCGGCGCAACCTGCAGCGCATTGCCGAAATAGCCGCTTACGAAATCTCCAAATCACTCGATTGGGAAACCTACGATGTAGAAACGCCGCTGGGAAGCAGCCCTGCTATCCGTTTGAAAAAACAACCTGTGCTGGCCACCATTCTTCGTGCCGGTTTGCCCATGCACGAAGGCTTACTCAATTATTTCGACAGGGCCGACAATGCCTTTATTTCTGCCTATCGTAAACATCATCGTGATGGTTCATTTGAAATAAAACTCGAGTACGTGAGCTGTCCGGATTTGGATGGTAAAGTGCTCATTATTGCAGACCCTATGCTGGCTACTGGTGCTTCGTTGGTAAAGACCATTGAAGAACTGGTGGGCGAAGGCTCGCCTGCACAAATACATATTGTATGTGCCATTGCCTGCAGTGTGGGCATCGAGTATGTACACAGAAACGCCCCCAACGTAAAAATCTGGTGTGGTGATATTGATGATGAGCTGACGGCCAAGGGCTACATTGTACCTGGCTTGGGCGATGCGGGTGATTTGGCATACGGTCCGAAAACACAGCAGTAGTCGCCGCTTTATTTGTTAAACATCGCATTTGTTGCGGCTGCAAAGCAACGTATCCATAAATTAGTGTTGTCTGCTGATCAAATTATGCGCATTCTCACCACCATCATACTGCTCTTTACCCTTCAGGCAACGCATGCACAGGATCCTCGTTTCAGTCAGTTTTTTGCATCACCGCTTTCGCTGAATCCTGCACTCACTGGCCGATTTGATGGCAGCATGCGGGTGGCGGGCAACTATCGCAACCAGTGGCCGACTATCAACAACGCATTCACTACTTATACGGTAAGTGTAGATGCGCCGATTCTCACCGGCCGCTTACCGGAGATAGACCGGCTTGCCATTGGCGGTATGGCTTTTGCCGATGAGCAAGCTGATGGCGTATTGAAAAATACCTATTACTCTCTCAGTCTTGCGTATCACAAAGGGCTTGATGAAGATGGTTTCCATTCGGTAACGGTAGGCTTTCAGGGCACATATGCGCAAAAGCGGTTGAACACCGCCAACCTGAAGTTCGAAGACCAGTTGCGCAGCGATGGTTTCACGGGTATTACCAATGAAATTTTCAATCCGCAAAACCTCAATATCAATTATTTCGGTTTGAATACCGGTGTACTGTTCAGTGGTGTGTTTGATGGCAACATGAACTATTACGCCGGTGCTTCTTTGTACCATATCAACAGGCCGAAAGAATCATTTCGGGGAGCCAATTTCGATTTGCAGCACCGCTATACGTTGCATGGCGGATTGTATTGGCCGTTGGCCAGTGGTACGGCAACTGTATACACATCGGGCTTGTACCAAAGTCAGGCGGGTGCCCGTGAAGCAGTGCTGGGTGCAGCTGTTGGTTTCAATTTGAACAATGATATTGATTACCGCCCCACTACTTTTTATGCCGGCAGCTGGTATCGCTTTGGCGATGCATTGATTCCTTACATCGGATTAGAATTTGGCAACTGGCGTTTTGGTGCTTCTTACGATGTGAATACCTCTTCATTAAAATCTGCAAGTAACAGCCGGGGCGGGTTTGAAATCTCGCTGATTTACATCCATAAAAAAGATGGTTCTATAGGCATCAACTGTCCGAAGTTCTAACGGTTTTGAGCTGTTTTACCACTCACAAATTTGTTGCCTTTTACAATGAACCGATAGGGAAGTAAAGCGTCTTCTCCGGCATAATCTACCCCAATGCGGGGTGTAGCAATAATGTCTGATTCTTTGTAACTGAAACCATCATCGGCAATCCAAATCTGTTGTCCCGTAAGGCTTTCGCCGCTGTGCAGGGTATGAATGCCCATGGCTTGTGCCAAACTGCCGGGTCCTTTGGTGAGTGTAGCATCCAATTGGTTTTTATTGCGGCGTTCCAACATTTGCTCTATGCCAAACATCGGCTCTGCCGCTCTGATGAGTACAGCTTGTGGTACATCTTTTTTACCAGTAACCACATTGAACAAATGATGCATGCCATAGCATAAATATACGTACGCTATTCCGCCAGTTGCGTACATGGTTTCTGTGCGTTTGGTGCGGCGGTTGCCATAGGCATGGCTGGCTTTGTCTACTACGCCGTTGTACGCTTCTGTTTCTACAATTCTGGCATAGCAGTGCTCGTTATCCCAACGGGTATGCAGTACCTTGCCCAAGAGTTGCGCAGCTACTTGTACCACATCTGTTTGCCTGTAAAAAGAGATGGACAAAGGTTTCATGCATCAAATATCCTGTGTGGGCTGTAATATTGTTTGGAAAAGCGTGACGAAAAAATAGGATACATATATTTTGCTCAAAGAAATCATCATATCCATTGAAGCCTACGGCAAGGCACACCGGTTCATTGCCACCCACAAACTGTGGCGTTGGATTTTAATACCGGGTATTTTATACATGCTGTTGTTTGCCGTAAGCATGTATTTCTTTTGGAACACCGCCAGCGATGCCGTGGATTATCTCAACACCATCACGGGTTTGCGCAGTTGGCTCGATCGTATGAACAGTGGTTGGCTCAGCTTCCTCGTGTCGTTTGCAGAGTTTGTGCTAACGCTCATCATGCTGCAGTTTTATTTTTCGTTGTTCAAGTTTTTATGGCTCATCATTGGTTCTCCCGTATTTGCCTATCTCAGCGAAAAAACAGAAGCCATTCTCGAAGGCCGCGATTTTCCTTTTAGCGTAGCGCAATTATTGAAAGACATGGTGCGGGGTATCAAACTGGCATTGCGCAATACTCTTTGGCAAACGGTGTACATCATTGCAGTGATGCTACTTTCACTAGTGCCATTGGTTGGTTGGGCAGCGCCATTGCTGGGCTTGTTTATTGAATGCTATTACTACGGTTTCAGCATGCTCGATTATAGTGCGGAGCGTCACAAAATGAGTGCCGGCCAAAGCATTGAATTTATCAGTCAGCACAAAGGATTGGCCATTGGCAATGGTATGGTGTTTTATCTCATGCACATTGTGCCCATTATAGGTTGGGTGCTGGCACCAGCTTATGCGGTGGTAGCTGCTACTATAAGTTTGTATCATCGGGAAGAAAATTTATAAGGCTGACCACAGACCACTGACGACCGACCACGGATGAAATCCGACATCAAACATCATACATCAGAAATCTTCACTATGTCCGTTTATCTTATTCCCTGTTATCTCTACGAAGGTGTGAATGAAACCATTCCGCCGTATGTGCTGGATGCAGTGAAGCAGTGCAGTGTTTTTTTTGTAGAAAATGAACGGACGGCAAGGCGCTATCTCAAAAGCATGTGGCGGGAAATGGTGATTGATGATTACCGCTGGTATGCCATTGGCAAAGCAGAAGAAGATGTGCTGAATGCCTTTGCACAAGAAGTAAAAAATGGCGCCAACATTGGCATCATCAGCGAGGGTGGCTGCCCGGGTGTAGCCGACCCCGGCCAACTATTGGTAGCCAAAGCGCAGCAGTTGCAGGCAACCGTGAAACCCTTGGTTGGGCCGTCTTCTATTTTGCTTGCACTTATGGCTAGCGGGCTCAACGGACAGCATTTTTCTTTTCATGGCTATTTGCCCATAGATGCCGCAGAGCGGAAAAAGAAATTACAGCAACTGGAAGCCGAAGCACAAAAAACGCAGGGCTGTCATTTGTTTATTGAAACGCCATACCGCAATGAGCCGATGTTGAAGGACATGCTGCAACACCTGCAGCCCAATACCCGCTTATGTATAGCAGCAGATATGACGGCACACAGTGAATGGGTTGTTACAAAAACAATAAAGGAATGGAGAGTAACTACCATTCCTTCACTGCACAAAAGACCCGTTATTTTTTTAATAGGGTGATTTTTGTGGCGGTGCAATTTCCTTAATGGAAATGATACTATCCACAATGTATTTGCTGTTTCCGCGCCAGGGTATGGCACCCAAATATTCAGTATAGCTAAGCTCAACCTGTTTGCCACTGCTCAGGCGCAGTTTTTCGGCAATGGCTTCGTTGGTTACGCTGAATTCAAACTCGTTGCTCTGCACACTACCCGGTACCTGCGATTTGTAACCGGCCTGAATGAGCCTGCCTTCCCAGGTTTTAAACACATAGCCTTTGTACACCACAAAGTTGAGTTCGCCAGCTTTCACGCCTTTTTCGCCAAAAGGGAAATAAAAACGCCACCAAAACAACAGGCCGGCGGCAACAAGAATGATAAGTGTGGTAATGCCAACAAATTTGCGCATGGAAAACGGTTTGTACGAATGTAAGGAACACCCGGCAGCGTCTAAAATTTTAGTCGTGGGATTGTTCAAGATTGCTTCATCAATAATTAGCGAACCTTCCAAGTATTTTATCGTTACTTCACAGGTTCAAAAAAACAACCGACGTTCAGTATGAGAATTGGAATAGTGCTCTACCCCACATTTGGCGGTAGTGGCGTGCTTGCTACAGAACTGGGTATGGCACTGGCCAACCAGGGACATCAGGTGCATTTTATCACCTATCGCCAACCCGTTCGGTTAAGTGCATTCAATGCCAATATTTTTTACCACGAGGTTCGTATTACCACTTATCCGCTGTTTGAATATCCACCATACGAGTCGGCGCTGGCCAGCACCATTGTAGATGTGGTGCTCAATCAAAAACTCGATTTGCTGCATGTGCACTATGCCATTCCGCATGCATTGAGTGCCTACATAGCCCGGCAAATTTTGGAGAAGAATGATGGCATTCGTTTGCCGGTTATTACCACCCTGCATGGTACAGATATTACGCTGGTAGGTAAAGACAAAACTTACGAACCGGTGGTTACTTTCAGCATCAATGAAAGTGATGCTATTACGGCCGTATCAGAGAACCTGAAAGAAGAAACCTACAAGTCTTTTCATGTAAAAAAAGAGATTGAAGTCATTCACAACTTCGTAGACGTTAGCCGGTTTTCTAAAAAGCCGATTGATGCTTTCCGCAAAGCAGTGGCGCCGAATGGCGAACGTATTCTCATACATGCCTCCAACTTCAGAAAGCTGAAAAGGGTAGATGATGTGATCCGCATTTTTGCCAAAGTATTGAAACAGGTGCCCAGCAAACTCATGATGGTGGGTGATGGTCCTGAACGCCACATGGCCGAAGAGCTGAGCCGCGAATTGAATATTTGTGACCATGTTCGCTTTGTGGGCAAGCAGGAGCAAATGGAAGATGTGATGGTGATTAGTGATTTGTTTTTGCTGACCAGCGAATACGAAAGTTTTGGCCTGAGTGCATTGGAAGCCATGGCTGCCAGCGTACCTGTGTTAAGCAGCAATGCCGGCGGTATTCCCGAAATAAATGTACATGGTGTAACCGGATACATGGCACCAGTTGGCCACATTGATGAAATGGCTGAATACGCCATCAGCATGCTCAAAGATGACGACACCTTGGCCCGCTTTAAAAAGCAAGCCTACGAGCATGCCTGCAAGTTCGACATACAGCAAATAGTACCTAAATACGAAGCATTGTACGAATCGGTATTGGCACAAGTACAATAATTTCTTTTGGAAAAAGTACATAAATAGAAAAGCGTAGGTTGTTGCCTACGCTTTTCTATTTATGAAGGAAAGTCTGCTATTGATTAGCCGGCCATTTTGCCAATATAATGCAGTAGCTCATTCTTTTTGGCTTCGCTGCGGAAGGCGCCACTAAAGTGGCTGGTAACCGTAGTGCTGGTTTGGTCTTTGATACCACGGCTGCTTACACACATGTGGGCTGCGTCAATAATCACGGCGATGTCTTCTGTTTCCAACACTTGCTTGAGGTGATTGGCAATTTGCACAGTAAGGCGCTCCTGCACTTGTGGCCGCTTGGCAAAGTGCTGTACAATGCGGTTGATTTTGCTGAGGCCAATGACTTTACCATTGGAAATGTAGGCTACATGCGCCTTGCCAATGATGGGTACAAAGTGGTGCTCACAGTTGCTGTAAAAACTAATGTTTTTTTCTACCAGCATTTCGTTGTACTGATACTTGTTGTCGAACAGGGCAATCTTCGGCATGTTCTTGGGGTCAAGGCCGTTGAAGATTTCCTGCACATACATTTTGGCTACGCGGCGGGGTGTACCCTTCAGGCTATCGTCGGTAAGGTCGAGGCCGAGTGTAAGCATGATTTCACGAAAATGGCCTTCGATAATATCCATTTTGCTGTCGTCGCTCAGGTCGAATGCATCAGGACGCATCGGTGTATCGTAACTGGTGGCAATGTGTTCATCGCCTATTTCGTCAATGGTGAGTTGGCCAATGCCATCTACTTCTTTCATGTTGGCTAAGGTTTCATGTGTTTCAAAACCTGTTTCTTCCAACACTTGCTTAGCCGGGGTATTCCACAAAGTTCCGTTCTGTTTCATACAATCTGATTTTAAGGTCATGCGATGGATCTATATGTGGCCGTAGCAATTGGTAAATAACTACTACTATGTTTTCGGCCGTAGGAATGAGGTTTACAAAAGCATCCGTGTCGAGGTTCAGGTTTTTGTGGTCGAAACGCTGATGTACTTCCCGCTTGATCAGGTCGCTCAGTACTTTCATGTCAATCACATAGCCGGTTTTGGGGTCAATCTCTCCCGTTACCTGCACAATTAATTCATAATTATGCCCATGGTAGTTGGGGTAATTGCATTTACCAAAAATGGCGGCATTCTCCTCTGCCGACAGCGCCGGATTGTGCAGGCGATGCGCAGCATTGAAGTGTTCTTTTCTGAACACAGATACTCTCATAGAAATTTTTTTTCGGTATCAACACTGTTTCCCTGAAGTAGAAAACCATTGGTTTTGCTGGCTTAAAAGTGTGTTAAGCACTGGCAAAGCCATCAACAGATAGTGCAGCATGTTACCGGCTAATACTACAATACTGCGAAAAAAAGGTTGAAAGAAAGCGAAAATGGTTTTGTTAAGGATGGGCATCTTTTTCATTGGCCTGTCATGCAGGCCGTTACCGATGCATAAAAAATCACGCCCTTTCCAACCTTTTGCGCCTACATTCCCTCTTGGATAATAAAGCACCGCGTAGTGATCAACGAACAACTGATACGTGACTGTCAGCAAATGAAGCGACCGGCCCAGCGCATGTTGTACGAGCAAGTGGCGCCCAAACTGTACCACACCTGCAGGCGGTACCTACGGCACCCACACGAAGTAGAAGATGTACTGGCCGAAACCTGTTTTATTATCCTCACCAAAATTGGGCAGCTCAAAGAAGTGCAGGCTTTTGAGGGCTGGGCCAAACGCATAGCCGTGCATGAATGCCTGGCTTACCTGAAAAAGAAAACCAGCTTTGCGGTTCACATGGATGAGGATGCCGTGGCACATATGCCCGACGACAACACGCCCATTCCCATGGCCAGCGCCGATTTAATGGCAATGGTACACCAGTTGCCCGATGGTTGCAAAGCAGTGTTTAACCTCTATGTGATAGAAGGCTACACCCACCGCGAAATTGCTGAACTGCTCAGCATTTCCGAAGGCACGTCGAAATCGCAGTTGAGTTTCTCCCGCAAAAAATTGCAGGAGATGGTACAAACATTTTATGACCAATCTTTTCAGCGCCATGAGCAATCAAGATAAATTTTTCGAATCGTTTAAAGATGCGGCCCGCCATACCGAAGAGCAACGTTTTGATGGCTTTGACGCCGTGTGGCAGCGGGTAGAACAGCGGCTGGATGAACAGCAGCAACCCAAGGCCGTTATATTTCAGTGGAAGCGGATACTGAGCATTGCTGCCGCCGCCATCGTGATACTCATGCTGGGCATTTGGCGATATAATGCAACAGCACCAACCATTGCTCCTTCAGTTGATGTGGTGAAAGTGGAGCCAGTAGCTCCTACCGTTCCACAAGACACTGCGGCATCCATTGCCAGCATTAGCAACACACCAGCACCTGCATCAGTAAGAGAGAACGAAGAAGCCTCGCCACAAAAAGAAATTGCAGCCTCCAATACCACGTCTACCAATACGGGCAATCAATTGCAGGAAGTGGCTACTGTATTACCACCTGCTGCTCCTACAACTGTGCAGGATACAGTACAAACTGTAGCCATTGCCAAACCAGCTGAAACACTTACCAGTGGCTTGGATGAAGTTGTGGTAACAGGTTCTGTTTCGGCAAAGAAAAAAAGTATGGCTGTAGCACAGTCCAAACAAGAGCAACAACAACGCAGAGAACTTACACAAGCCTTGCAGGGCAGGGTAGCGGGGTTGGATGTACGAAGCAATCAGGCCGTACCGCCAAAGCCATCATCCAACTTCAGCATAACCGGTGCTGCTACACAAGTACGCATCCGTGGTGCTGCCAGCCTCAATGCAAACGACCAACCGCTCTATGTACTCAATGGAGTGCCCGTGTCAGATAATTATATCAAAAAAATCAATCCTGCAGAAATAGAATCCATTGATGTGTTGAAAGACGGCAAAGCATCCGCTATTTATGGTAGTCGTGCTGCGCAGGGTGTGGTTGTCATCAATACCAAAAAGCGCAGCAAAAAAGAAGATGCTCAGGTAGATAAACTCAAGCTAAACCTGCAGCAGATAGGCGTTTCCGCCGAAAATGGAAGATTACAAATTGAACCATATCCTATAGAAGCAGAGTCGTACAATCCGTTTGTAGAAAATCCGTTTACCAATCCTGCACTAGAGCCGCTTAGTACATTTAGTATTGATGTTGACAATGCTTCGTACAGCAATGTGCGGCGCTTCATCAACAATGGTGAGCAGGTACCACCCAGTGCCGTTAAGATTGAAGAAATGGTGAACTACTTCAAGTATAATTATGCTGCACCTACGGGCAATATGCCTTTTGCCATGTACACCGAGTACAGCCAGGCGCCATGGAATAACGGACATACATTGCTGCGGGTTGCTCTCAAAGCAAAAGAGCTGCCACAAGATGATTTGCCGGCTTCTAATCTGGTGTTTTTAATTGATGTATCGGGCTCCATGAATGAGCCCAACAAGTTGCCCTTGCTCAAGCAATCCATGAAAGTGTTGATAAAGAAACTGCGGGCAGTAGATCGGGTAGCTATTGTGGTGTATGCCGGTGCTGCGGGTGTGGTATTGCCCAGCACCAGTGCACAATACAAAGACAGCATTATTCAAGCCATTGATAAATTGGCTGCAGGTGGCAGCACAGCCGGCGGCGAAGGCATCGACCTGGCTTATAAAATTGCGGTTGACAATTTTATCAAGAAAGGAAACAACCGCATAGTGCTGGCTACCGATGGCGATTTTAATGTAGGCATCAGCAGCACCGGCGATTTGCAAAAGCTCATTGCACAAAAGCGCCAAACCGGTGTATACCTTACCTGCCTTGGTTTTGGCGATGGCAACTACCGCGATGATGTCATGGAATCTCTCGCCGAAAAAGGAAATGGCAACTATGCTTACATCGACAATTTGCAGGAAGCCAACCGGGTGTTGGGAAAAGAGTTTGCAGGCACGGTGCATGCAGTGGCGAAGGATGTAAAAATTCAAATTGAATTCAATCCGCAGCATGTACAGCGCTACCGGTTGTTGGGCTACGAAACCCGCATGTTGAAAGCAGAAGACTTTGCCAACGATACCATTGATGCCGGTGAGTTGGGCAGCGGCCACGTGGTAACAGCTTTGTATGAAATTATTCCCACCGGCGCCGACAGTAAATTTTTACAAAATGAACCAATACTTAAATACAACAACCGTGATAAGAATAATACACGGTATCAGCAAGAGTTGGCCACCATCAAGTTTCGCTACAAGCTGCCACAAGAAAGCAAGAGTACTGAAGGCTTGCAGGTAATTGATGCACAATCGCAGCAGTTGGACAAGAGCAGTAATGATTTTCGGTTTGCAGCAGCAGTAGCGTGGTTTGGGTTGGTATTGCGCCACTCCGAATTGATAGGCGAATTCAAATTAGAAGATCTTATTCACCTTGCCCGCTATGCAAAAGATACCGATATCGATGGCTACCGCAGCGAATTCGTTCGCCTCGTAGAAACCTGGGCAAGATGATTTTTTCACCTGACAGCTTCGCAGATGCTGTCAGGTGAAAAATTGCATAAATGTATTTAAGAGAAAATAATCTGAAGCATCAGCAGTTGTACATATCCGGGCTTCGGTTTCCCGCTGTTCGCTTATAGTGCCCCGCTAAGGCGGTGCAGCTACCGCTACCATCGGGGCTATCATCAGCAGTAGTACAGTTGTCAGCATTCCTGCTTTTTGCACACATCACTTGTAGGTGTAGTTACCAGCAATATCCATTTAAGCAGTTGCTGAAACAGAAACCCACTGCAGCTGCAATCCACCTTATTTTTGCCCAAAATTTTTCCGTTGCCAACAGATGTTTTGCTGCTTACGCCGCCGTTTACTCAGCTCAATACGCCCTATCCAGCTACTGCCTACCTAAAAGGTTTTTTCAACACCAAAGGCATCAGTAGTCGCCAGGCCGATTTAGGTATCGAAGTAACCCTGCGTATGTTCTGTGCCACTGGTCTCCGCCGCATTTTCGACATGGCAGCCCACAAGCAGGAATCTTTCAGCGACAACAGCCGGCGAATTTTTTCATTACAAGATTTGTACATACACACCATCAACGATGTGGTGGCATTGCTGCAAGGTAAAAAGCCTACCCTGGCACAACTCATTGCTAAACGGGGCTACCTACCCGAAGCAAGTCGCTTTGCACAGCTCGATGATTTACATTTTTCATTTGGCAGCATGGGTTTTCAGGATCAGGCCAAACATGTGGCTACCATGTACCTCGAAGACCTCGGCGATTTTATTAAAGAAAATATCGATGAACATTTCGGCTTTAGCAGGTATGCAGAAAGGCTAGGCCGCAGTGCCAACAGCTTTGATGAATTGTATGCAACATTGCAACAGCCACTCAGTTTTATAGACGAACTAACGATTGAGCAATTAGACATTCATGTACAAGCAGCGCAGCCAAAGCTGGTTACGCTATCTGTTCCATTTCCCGGTAACTTGTTTAGTTCATTGCGCATTGCGCAATATTTACGACAGCAATATCCGCACATAAAAGTGGCCATGGGTGGAGGCTTTGCTAATACAGAATTGCGCAGCCTAACCGATAAGCGGGTTTTTGAGTTTTATCATTTCATCACTTTAGATGATGGCGAAAGGCCTTTAGAGCAACTGCTGAAATACATAGATGGTGATTGTACCAAAGATGAATTGAAGCGTTGTTTTTTGATAAACAATAATGAGTTGCTGTACATAAATACCACTACCTGCAGCGATTATAAAATGAGTGAAGTGGGTACGCCGGATTACAGCGATTTGCTCTTGTCGGAATACATTAACGCCATTGAAATAGCCAACCCCATGCACAGCCTGTGGAGCGATGGCCGTTGGAATAAACTCACCATGGCACATGGCTGCTATTGGGGTAAATGTACCTTTTGCGATGTAAGCCTCGATTACATCAGGCTGTACGAACCTGTGGCCGCAGCGCAGATTGTCGACCGCATGGAACAACTCATTGCACAAACCGGTTTCAATGGGTTTCATTTTGTAGATGAAGCAGCACCGCCATCTCTCATGAAAGCATTGAGTATCGAAATTATCCGGCGCAAACTAAATGTTGCGTGGTGGACGAATGTTCGTTTCGAAAAAAGTTTTACGCAAGACCTTTGCTATTTGCTGAAAGCAGCTGGCTGCATTGCTGTAAGTGGTGGCCTCGAGGTAGCCAGCGACCGTCTGTTGCAGCTTATCAACAAAGGCATAACGGTGGCACAGGTGGCCCGGGTAAACAAGCATTTTACCGAAGCTGGTATTATGGTGCATGCCTACCTCATGTACGGTTTTCCAACACAAACGGCACAGGAAACCATTGACTCACTCGAAATGGTACGACAGTTGTTTGAAGCTGGTGTGCTGCAATCGGGCTTCTGGCATCAGTTTGCTATGACCGCCCATAGCCCCGTTGGTTTGGCCCCCGAAAAATTTGGGGTGAAGGCGGTTATTCCTGAGGTGCCATCTTTTGCCGATAATGATGTGGTGCACGAAGACCCCACCGGTGCCGAACATGAACTGTTTAGCGATGGGTTAAAAAAATCGCTGCATAACTACATGCACGGTGTAGGTTTTGATGTGCCGTTGTACAAGTGGTTTGAACATAAAGTGCCCAAAACTGCTGTGCCACCAGATTACATACGGCAGATACTGTTGGAGCCCGAATTCAGCAGCCATTCACCCAATGCTAAACTCATTTTTTTGGGACCACTGCCAGGTATAGAATATTTTGTAAAAAGCAAAAAGGGTAGCAGCTGGAGCATGGCATCTTTAAAGTTCGAAAGCCGTAGCAAAACCATCAGCATCAGCGTGGCCGATACGCAGGGTAAATGGCTGCATGAGCTACTCCAAAAAATACACATTGACCAACCAAAGCAATGGACACTGCAAGAAGTGAAGGCTGATTATGCCGCGGCTGGCTTGGAGCATTTTGAATTATTTTGGGACAACAAACCCATGTTGGGCATGAACAAAGCCGGACTTTTACTGGTTTAACAAGTGGGTATTTTTTTCTCAGATTCTGAATGATTTGAATCTGAATTGTCCTTAATATTGTGTATATTTTACATGTCTTGCTTATGAAAAAACTTTTACTCGCAGCAGTATTGCTGGTCGGTCAGGCCTATGGTCAATCCACTTATAGTGGCAATACAAAAACCGGCTTTGGCGGAACCATCGGTAACGGTTCACTCGTTGTAACCGAATCGGGGAATGATATTATATTCTCACTTACAACTGGTGCGGCATTTGGCGCCAACGACAATCTGGTCATTTATTTTGATTCAGAAGCTGGCGGGCTTGCCAATACCACAACCATCAACGATGATGCAGACGGTGGCCGTGCTTCAGTATCTGGCAACAGTGGGAGCAACACTTCTGAAGTAACCTTCCCTGCCGGCTTTACTGCCGATTACGGTTTGGCATGGGGAACTTTTGGCTCGGCGTTGTTTAAGCTCACTCCCGGTGGTAGTGGTTCTCTTACGTTTGTGAGCTCCAACAGCAACACCAGCAGCAGAACTATCCCCAAATCTGAGTTAGGAATTACTGGTGCTATTACATTCAAATTTGTAGCTACTTATGTATCAAACTCGGCTTATCGTAGCAACGAAGCATTGGTGCAAAACATTGGTGATGGCTCGGAAAGTGGCGGAAACTTCGGTTTTAATCCCATCACTTTCTCTGCCAGTAACGATTTTCCGCTGGTACCATTAAATGTAACGCTTAAGCAATTTGGTGCCCGCAGGCAAGGTCAGTCTGCAGAGCTTAACTGGAAGGTTAGCTGCACAGGTGCTTATGCCACATTTGAGCTGCAGCGCAGTGCCGATGGTAAAAACTTTTCGAAAGTATATTCAGAAAAAGCTACCGCAGCCCGTTGCAACGAGCCTTTCACCTTTGCAGATGCATCAGCAGGTGCCGGCAAGCTTTTTTATCGCTTAAAACTTACCAGCGATGCGGGCAGAGTTACCTACAGCAGCGTAGCCATACTGATGGCTACCGGTTCGGCACAAGGATTTAGTATGAGCCTGGTGCCCAATGTTGTATCCGGCAATGCATTGCCGCAACTGAGCAGTAATCAAAAAGGCAACGCCCTTATCCGTGTGGTGTCTGCTGGCGGACAGGTATTGCAGTCGCAGCGGGTAAACCTCGTAGCTGGTAGCCAAAGCGTTGCTTTGCAAACAGCCACTTTGCCAGCGGGTATGTATACGATCGTTTTGTCTGACGAATCAAACCTGTTGCAACAAATTCGGTTTGTGAAGCAGTAATTTTTTTAATGATAAAAAAGCCAACAGCCTGCACATTGCGGGCTGTTGGCTTTTCATAGCAATGCCTGTTTCAATTTTACTGAACCATTAAAGTGTAGTGGCACTGCCATTTTTACACAAAAAGGCCGTTGGCAGCATTCTTGTCGCTTCTACATTTGCACTCAATTTTTAGCTATGGAACAGCAAGAATTGCATAAAAACGAAGAAATGACTGACAATAACGCAGAATCAGTAGCAGGCGAAAGCATGAATACTGATGAAAATGTAGCAGGTACCAACAACCTGAATGAAGCCGTGGCTACCGAAAATGAAATGGAAAAACTGCAGGCAGAACTGGCAGAACAAAAAGACAAATACCTGCGCCTGTTTGCCGAGTTCGACAACTACAAACGCCGTACGGCTAAAGAACGCATTGAGCTGATCCAAACCGCAGGCCGCGAAGTAATTGGCTCCCTGCTCGATGTGCTCGACGATTGCGAACGGGCCGAAAAAACCATGGAAGCGGCACAAGATGTAGCCGTGGTGAAAGAAGGTGTTCAGCTGGTATTTGCCAAGCTGCGCAGTACCCTGGAGCAAAAAGGCCTCAAACCCATGAGCAGCGTAGGCGAGGAGTTCAACCCCGATTTGCACGAAGCCATTACCGAAATACCGGCTCCAACTGAAGACATGCAGGGCAAAGTGATAGATGAGATACAGAAAGGCTATTACCTCGGCGAAAAAATCATTCGCTTTGCAAAAGTGGTGGTCGGTAAATAATGTGTAAATGGGCAAATGGGAAAATGTGTCAATGCACTCATTTATCATCAGCCTGTTTTATATCACCAAGCTCCATTAGCACATTCGCTAATTGGCACATTGGCAAATTAAGTTTATGAGTTCGAAAAGAGATTTTTACGAAATACTGGGCGTTAGCAAAACCGCTTCGGCCGATGAGATTAAAAAAGCTTATCGCAAAGTGGCCATGCAGTTTCACCCCGACCGTAACCCCGGCGATAAAGCGGCAGAAGAAAAATTTAAAGAAGCAGCAGAAGCCTACGAAGTGTTGAGCGACGCTGATAAACGGGCACAGTATGACCGTTTTGGTCATGCAGCATTTGGTCCTGGCCGTGGTCCCGGTGGCGGTGGTCATCCAGGCGGCATGAACATGGATGATATTTTCAGCCAGTTCGGCGACATTTTTGGTGATGATATTTTTGGCAGCTTCTTTGGCGGCGGCGGTGGTGGCCGTGGCGGTCGTGGCGGCCAGAGCCGTGCCCGTGGTACCCGAGGCAGCGACCTGCGGGTAAAAATCAAACTCAACTTTGAAGAGATTGCCAAAGGCGCCAGCAAAACCATCAAGGTGAAAAAATACGTGGGTTGCCAAACCTGCGGTGGCAGCGGGGCCGAAGACAAAAGCAGTGTGCAAACCTGCGGTACCTGCGGCGGTAGCGGCCAGGTGCGCCGGGTGCAAAACACCTTCCTCGGTCAAATGCAAACCGTAACCACTTGCCCTACTTGTAATGGTGAAGGCACCAGCATCACCGCCAAGTGCGGCAGCTGCAAAGGCGATGGTCGGGTGTTTGGCGAGGAGACGGTAACTGTGAACATACCTGCTGGTGTGCATGAGGGCATAGAGCTGCGGGTAGAAGGCAAAGGCAACGCCGGCGAACGGGGTGGCTATGCTGGTGATCTGCGGGTGCTGATTGAAGAAGAACCCCATGCAGAACTGCACCGCGATGGATTGAACGTGGCTTACGAGTTATATGTTTCTTTCCCCGATGCGGTGTTTGGCACCGAAGTACAGGTGCCGACCATTGATGGTAAGGCCAAAATCAAAATACCAGCCGGTACGCAGAGTGGTAAAATTTTCCGCCTCAAAGGCAAAGGTTTCCCCAGCTTGCAGAGCTACGAAAAAGGCGACCAGCTCATTCATGTAAATGTGTGGACGCCACAGCATGTAAGCAGCGAAGAAAAAGCCATGTTGGAAAAAATGAATGGCAGTCAAAACTTTCAACCTGCACCAGATAAAAACAGCAAATCCTTCTTCCAGAAAGTGAAGGAAATGTTTGAATAACGGAACTGTATTTCAGTAATCAATAGCCATCCAAAAAGGGTGGCTATTTTGTTTTCCGCTTTTTGCGCCAGCGCTGTTGAATGGGTGCTGGATTGTACACCTGTTGTGTTTTCTGCAGCAATTGTAAAAAGCCTGCATCCGATTTGTTCTCGGCGGCAAAGCATTGTGCAGCCAGCGTCATCACATCTGTAAAAGATACGGGCTGTTGTGGCGTAGCCTGGCGGAGCAACTGACCGTACCAGGCCAGGGTTGTTGCTTTTTTAAACGTGGCATCTGCCAACGGCAAAGCCATTGGGGCTGCAGTAAATGGAATGTTGTGGGCAATCTGCACACTATCCCGCAGCAGGCATTTGTATTGCAATTCCCAAGAGCCTTGCAGCGGCGTTTGAATACTGGCATTGCCCTTGGGTACAATTTCCAGCATGGCCACTATGGTTTGGCCAGAGCCAATGTTGGCGCCATTCAATAATAGTGTGTTGTTGGCCAAAGCCTGCCGCCTGTTGTCGTAGCCAACGAGCTTGTATTGCTGCACCACGCTGCTGTCGAAATACACATGAATGCTGGCGTCGGCGGCTACATGGTAGAGGTTCTCCGTCAGCTCTTGCACCATCACTTTTTGCGCTTCTTCTTCGGTATCGAGGTAGGCAAAATTGCCATTGCCCATTTTGGCCAACACTTCAATTTTACTGTCTTTATAGTTGCCCATGCCTACACCCAAACAACTGAGTGTGACTCCGGTATGTCTGTATGCTTTGATGAGTCTTTCCAGTGCTTCATCTTCTGTAATGCCCATGTTGAAATCGCCATCGGTAGCCAGTATCACTTTGTTTACCCCGCTATCCAGTGCATTGGTCGTAGCAAGTTCATACGCCAGTTGAATGCCATTGGAACCTGCTGTGGCGCCACCCGCAATGAGTGCATCAATAGCTGCACGTATGCTGTCTTTATACTTCCCCGAAACGGGTGGCAACATAATGCCCGGCGAACCGCCGTAAGTGACAATAGCAACCCTGTCTTGCGGCCGCAAATGCTCCACCAGTTTTTTAAAACCATTCTTCAACAATGGCAGGCGGTTGTTTTCTTCCATGGAGCCACTGTTATCAATAAGAAAAACCATGTTGGCCGGGGGCAAATTTTCTACGGGAATTTTTGGCGCTACCACATTCAGCATCAACAACAAATGGCTGGCATTCCATGGGCAAACGGATAATGCCGATGCCATGCCCATGCTGCTGTCGCCGGGTTGTGCCTGTGGCAATTGAAGATTAAAGTAATTCCAGAGTTCTTCGATACGTACGGCATTGGGCGGTACCTGTGTGCTGTGGGTGATGAACCGCCGGATATTGCTATACGATGCATGGTTGTTGTTGGGCACAAAACCAACGGATGGAAACGCATTTGTATTGGTGAAATGATTGGGCACAATTTCGTTGTACGATTCGCCATTGCCCGTGGCTATTTCCGGAGCATGTTGTTTTTGCTGTGGCGCCATGCTCAGGCTCGATAGTCTGCTTTCCAGTTTAGCTTTTTGCAGCATGGTAGCGTTGTATCGAAGCACAACCTGCTGGTATTTGCCGTGCATCAATACTATTTGCGTAGTGTCAAAACCTTCTGCGTAGCAGGTGGCGGTATCTGTAGCTACAAATGCAGAAATGCCAAACTCGCCACCACTGCCGGCCTGATACAGCAATTGATTGCTGCGCAGTTTGATGTTGACAAAAGGTATGAGGGTGCCGGTGCTGTCTTTGAAACCACCTGTAAAATAGAATGACTGTGCATGGCTCACGGCGGGGCAGAGGAGCAGGCACAGCAAAGCGCATTTACCGATATGTTGCAGGTAGTGTAGCATGATGGCACAGCGGTACCACGGCATTTCTTCAGTACCTACAACGTAGCGGCCGTGGTTTTATTAGTCTTTCAGCTGATAAATTTCAGGCAAATTGCGGCCAAAACCATCATAATCAAGGCCATAGCCTACCACAAATTTGTTGGGGATGGTGATGCCGATGTATTTCAGGTCGAGGGGATGCACCTGGGCCTCGGGCTTGTGCAGCAGGGTACAAATAGACAAGCTGGCGGGCTGCTGGTGTTCTATTTCGGGCAGAAATGCCGACAGAGTTTTGCCGGTATCTACAATGTCTTCGAGGATAATAACGTGCCGGTTTTTAATCACTGTATCCAAACCGATAGCCGTAATCACATGGCCGCTGCTCTTGGTGCCCTTGTAAGAAGCCAGTTTGATAAAACAGATTTCAGCCGGAAAGTCGAGCTTCTTAAACAGGTCGGAAGAAAACATGAAAGAGCCGTTCAGGATGGCAATAAACAACGGCGTTTTGTCGCCATAGTCTGCTTTGATTTGTGCCGCCAGCGTAGCAATACTTGCATCAATGGTTTCGGCATCCAAAAAGGGTACAAACGATTTATCGAGAACCTGAACGCTGGCAGACATAACGGCTGAGTTTTAAAGCGGCGAAAGTACGACCCCACCCGCCATCAGCAAAAAGAACTGCGGGCAAAGCAGTACACTTATTTGCTACGTACAGTGCTGTTAGTCGCTGGCTGCAGCAATACTTTGGTGCCGGCAGCCAATGGTTCGTTGGCGTTAAGCTTGTTCCACTCTTGCAGTTGTGCCAGCCGGATGCCCTCTGTTTGGCTGATGTGCCACAAGGTTTGGCCTGTGTTGCTGGTCACAAATGGCTTGTCGGATTTTTTCTTTTTTCGCTCAACAAACAGCAGTTGTGCCTGCGGCAAAATATCGGTGCGGGCCATGTCGTTGAACTGGAGCAAATCTGCCAATGCCAAATTGTTGCTGGCAGCAATGGCCAGCAGGCTGGTGCCAGCCTCGGCCCACATTACCTTGGTTTCATTAATGTAAAAATAGCCGGACGGATAAGCTGTACTGGGGGCTACAGCAGCTGTTGGTTTTGAAGGGGCAGGTTCGTTGTTTACCTCAGGTGCAGCAGGCTTGGCTACCACTGGCACTACTACTTGCTCCACCACTGCCGGTTTGGGCTCTACTTTTTCTTCGCTGGCGGGTATTGCTACTGCGGGTGTTACAGGCGCAGGTATATTATTTTGCAAAGCCAATGCAGTAATGCTCTGCAGGTTGTTTTCTTCAATCACTTTTATGAGCTGTGCCACATACCTCGGGTTGGTAGCATAGCCCGCTTTTTTCAAACCTTCGGCCCAGCCTTTGTAATCATTTACGTCGAGGGTAAACAGGGCCGCATAACGACCATTGGCTTTCAGAAAGTTGGAGTGGTCGCGGTACGATTCTTCAGCAGAGGCATAAGCCCGGAAGCATTCGCCACGGGCATCATCATCGTGGTACACTTTATCGCCTGTCCAGGTGGCTTTGCATTTAATACCGAAATGATTGTTGCTGCGGCTTACCAAATCGCCTTTGCCGGCACCGCTTTCCAGCAGGCCCTGTGCCAGCTTGATGGACGCCGGTACGCCGGTGCGTTGTTGTTCGGCTATGGCAAGAGGGGCGTAGGTGTCAATGTATTGTTGATAGGCCGCATCTTGTGCCACGGCCCCACAAATGGTGAGTGTAAAAAATAGTGTTACAATTCCTTTTTTCAATTTCCTCATACTCATGCTTTTCTGGCGGCAAAATAAGTGCCAATTCTACAAACGAGGGCAAACTACCTCATGAAGAGGGATGAGAGGTGCAGCTTTTATACACGACAAGCCGAATACCGTGGAAAGCGGCGGATGTTTATTTGCCCTTGCATCGTTCCAAACCTGCCTTGGCCCGCTGTTCTATCGATTCTTCATAATCGTGGTTTTGCATGTCCATGGCTTTTTGAAAATATGCCCGGGCTTTACCAAACTGCCCGGTTTTTTCGCAAATCATGCCGGCCTGCAATGCTGACCGGGCAGCATAATACTCAGTCCGTAGGCTGCCCTGAGCGATGGTATAATCGTAGGCTTTCAGGGCACGGTCGTCGTAACCGAGATCGTCGTAAATGCGGCCGAGCCGATAGGCAAATTCCAACCTTTCGGCCACATCGGCAAAGTCGTTGGCACTTTTGCCTTCCAGAAGCTGGTAAGCTTCCTGGCTGTAGCCCCCGTCCGATAACAGCCTGGCTTTCAGCAGCATGGGGTTGGGCAATACCTGTGCCTTGGCTTCTTTCATGGCTCTTTTATCAGCATCAGCCAGCGTATTTCCTTTGGCTATCACCTGCTGCATACAAAACCGGTATTGTGGCATATTGCCTTGTAAAAAGTAGTGGTAACCCAACTTCAGCCAGGCATCTTTTACATAAAAACTGCCTTTGAAATGCTGCAAAAAACGAAGGAAGTACACATGGGCGTCTGCTTCCAGATGAAACAGTTTTGCGTAAGCCATTTCAAAATCCCAAACGGGAGTGATGAGGTAGTCGGCCGATTGCTTACGTTGCTGAATAATAACCTGGGTAGTGCGGCTGCGTTTATTGGTGAGGTGCAGGTTGGCCGCCATGTAAGCAAACAAGTGATTGTTCACCAGGTCGAGCTGCTGTTGCTCAATAAAAGCCATAGCTTCTTCGGGCTGGTTGAGCAGGTAGTTTTGCAGGTAGCAGTGGTAAAAAATACCTTCTTGCCGAAAGAGTTTGCCCCAGTAATCATTGGCTTGCAAAAACTGATGGAGCTGAAGCTGCCCTTGTTGCATGGTTCCGCTAAGGCCCATAACACTGCTTAGCCAGCGCATACTTTTGGGTATGGTGGATGCCACCATTTCCATGGGGCCAGTTATCATGTTGTTGGGCGAAAAACCCGGAAATTTTTCTTTGTTATCGTGGGCAAGTTTAAAAGCATCTCTAAAGTCCCAGCCGGCAGCCCATTTTTGGTTGAACTTAATATGGATGGCTGCCCATTGCAGGTGTACAATGGCTTGGGAAAAAAGGCGGAGTGGCGATGTTTTGGGTGCGGTGGCTAATCGCTCCAACCGCTGGCTGCGCAGTGGTTTAGCCCTGTCGTAGGCTGCTTTTTCTTCATTAAAAAAGAGGGTGAAAAAGTCGATGTAATTATCGAGCAGCACGGTGGCGAGGTTGTTGGGGTCGGCAGCTTTTTCGGCTGCAATCAACTTAATGGCGGGTTGCAACCGAAGGGCAATGATGTGCTGATAGGCTTGATAGCACCGGTCGTTGAACCGGAAATCTTGCTGGGCTTGCCCCGGCAAAAAGGTCAGTAAAAAAATGAAGCTATAAATGGCCTGTAGAAAAATCCTCACCCTGCAAAGAAAACAAAAAAGCGAAGCCCACGTGGAACTTCGCTTTTGATATAGTTGGGCCAAAGGCTTATTTAATTTCGATGCTATCGTTGGTCTCCTGATCTACGAGGATGCGGCCGCAGTTTTCGCACACAATAATTTTTTTGTGCTGGCGAATTTCGCTTTGGCGCTGCGGGGGCACAGCATTAAAGCAACCGCCGCAGGCATCACGCAGTACGGGTACCACGGCCAGGCCATTGCGGTAGTTAGAGCGGATGCGGTCGTAAGAAGCCAACAGGCGTTCTTCAACCTTGCCACGGGCTTCGTTGGCAAGACCTTGATAATGAAGCTCTTCTTTTTCAGTATCTGCAATAATTTTTTCGAGTTCGCCTTTTTTGGCAGCCAGTGTACCCTCTTTGGTTTGAATAGCTTTATTGGCGCTATCGAGTCGGCGGGCTTTTTCCTGCAGTTCTTCCTGAGCGTCTTTGATGTGCTTTTCAGCCAGTTTTACTTCCAGCTGCTGCATCTCAATTTCTTTATTGATGGCTTCGAATTCGCGGCTGTTTTTTACGTTGTTGCTCTGAGCTTCATACTTTTTGATGAGCTCTTCAGATTCAACAATGCTGGCTTTTTTCTGGTCAACAAATTCGTTGATGCCATTAATTTCTTCTTCGATGCGGGTACGGCGGTGATGCAAACCCTGCAGTTCATCTTCCAAATCGGCTACTTCCATAGGAAGTTCGCCCTTGAGGATGCTCATTTCGTCGAGCTTAGATTCAATCTTTTGGAGTCTTACCAGCGATGCGAGTTTTTCCTGAACCGAAAAATCCTTAACAGTGGCCATGGATAAATATCAATTTTAATTGAAAATCAGCGAATTGAAACCAAACTCAGGCAAAGTAACGGACCGGATTGGTTTGTACGGCTGAATGAAGGACGGCAAAGGTAGGGAATTTGGCCTTCAAATATGTGGCCAGCCCTTGTACTGTGTACTGTTCGCTTTCGTAGTGGCCAATATCGGCCAGTAAAAGGCGGCCATCAGCATCGAAAAACTCGTGGTATTTCACATCGGCGGTTATGAATGCATCAGCGCCGGCGGCTATGGCAGCACCAGTTAAAAAGCTGCCAGCTCCGCCACACATGGCTATGGTGCGAATGGGCCGGTTGATAAACGGCGTATGCCGGATGATTTGTAAGCCAAACGCCGTTTTGATGCGCTGCAAAAAATCTGTTTCGGTAATACTGCCAGATAGCTCTCCAATAATACCTGCTCCGGTTTGTGGTAGCTCATTTTGTAATGAAATCAATTGGTAAGCAGGGGTTTCGTAGGGGTGTGCCTGGTGAAGCGCAGCCATTATTTTGCCCGCCAAATGAGCAGGAACAGCTACTTCTATGCGGGTTTCCTCCACCCACTCCAGCGGCCCGCCGGCTGCACCAATGGCGGGCTGGGCATTTTCCAACGGACGAAAACTGCCCATGCCTTCGGTATTGAAACTGCATTCGGCATATTGGCCAATGGCGCCGGCTCCGGCAGCATACAGTGCTTCTCTCAGCATTGCTGATTGTGCAGCGGGTACATAAGTAATGAGGTATTGCAAAGTGCCGGGCCGGGGTTGCAGCACCTGCAGGCTTTTGGTTTTGAGGCCTAGCTTTTCAGCCATCCAGTAGTTTACACCAAACTGATAATTATCCAGGTTGGTATGAATGGCATAAATAGCAATATCGTGTTTGATGGCTTTAATAATGGCTCTTTCGGGGTAGCTGTCGCCGGAAAGTTTTTTTACCCCCCGAAAAAGGATAGGGTGATGCGCTACTACCAGATTGCAGTTTTTTTCGATGGCTTCTGCAATTACTTCTTCGGTAGCATCGAGGCTACAAATGATACCTGTGCAATTCCAGGACTTTTTTCCCGTTATGAGACCGGCATTGTCGTAAGACTCTTGCCAGGCAAGCGGCGCCAGTAGTTCTAATTGAAAAAGAATATCGCTGATGAGCATGGTGGTTACAATTGGGTAATGATTGGGTACAAACTTAGCCAGATTGTAATTGGTTGTCCACATTTAAGCATTGCAGTTTGAGAGCAGTTTTTTTGGCAGGCAATTTGTAACTTATGAGCAAAAGGTGCAGTGGCTGGCGGGTAAACAAATGTGTACATCTGAATAAACACCCAATAGCAGGCACAAAACCAAAACTATCTTGGCAGAGGCTGAGGCATACAATACACAATGGAGGGGCACAGGCACCCGGAGGACGAGGCAAATACATGAATATCCGATTACTTTTTTTATGGAGTTTACTGTTTGCCTGCTTACAGGGCAATGCACAATTGACGGCGCAATTTTCCGCCGATCAATTGAGTGGTTGCGCACCTATCAGGGTCATATTTACTGATCAATCTACTGGTACACCCGATCGCTGGCGCTGGGACTTGGGCAATGGTGTAATCAGCACGGCTCAAAACCCGAGCACAACTTATTTTACGCCGGGGGTTTATACAGTAAGCCTTACCGTATACAGAGGCACTACCGATTCTGCAACTATCACTAAAACTTCTTTCATTAACGTATATGCCAACCCAACTGTAAATTTTGGGGCTGTTCCCCGGTTTGGTTGCTTGCCATTGAGTGTTCAATTTACCGACAGTAGCATAGCGGGCAGCGGTACATTACAAAGCTGGACATGGGATTTTGGCGACGGCACTCTCAGTAATCAACGTAATCCATTACACTCATATACCACCCCCGGCAGTTTTACCATTACACTTACTGTGCAAAATAGTGAAGGTTGCAGCCGCACTTTATCGTTGGATAATTATGTTCGGGTGGGAGACTCGCTGTTGGCACAGTTTACAAAAACTGTGGCCCGAAATTGCGTGGTGCCGGTTAATGTGGCATTCACCAGTACCAGTATTGGTACTAACATCACCTCGTGGCAATGGAATTTTGGTGATGGAAACAGCAGCGCTGCCACCAACCCGATTCATACCTATAATGCTGCCGGAGAATATGATGTTGAACTGATTGTAACCAATGCAGGAGGTTGCTCTGATACCATTATACAAAGAGCAGCAGTAACTGTGGGCAGCCCTACGGCAGCCTTTAACATAGGTGCTGGGCCATTTTGTATTGGTCGCCCGGTGGCAATTCAAAATACGTCAACCCCCTTTGCCACTTTTGATTCTACCATATGGCGGTTTAGCGATGGAGTGGTGGTGCGGCAAAGAGATGTGAGTCGCATTTTTAATACCCCCGGTGTGTACACATTTAGTATGGCTGTGTGGAAGGGTGGTTGTGTTGATTCAACTCAAGGCAGTTTTACGGTGCTTGATAAGCCAGCGCCAACATTTAGTTATAGTCCTGCTATTGGGTGCCGGGTACCTCATGTGGTTAATTTTCAAAATACCACACCCAATAGCACCGTCATAGGCTGGACTTTTGGAAACGGCCAAACCAGTACGCAGCAATCTGCAACTGCTACTTACAATTCGTTGGGCACATTTAGTGTACGCATGATTGTGCGACATGATAATGGTTGTATTGACACACTGAATGTTCCGGCAGCTGTAAGAGTGGAAGCGCCCAGAATTACATCAATCAGCGGATTGCCTTTTGATGGTTGTGTGCCCTATGTGCAAACCTTTGTACCCGTTATTGTAACCAATGATTCTATTGTAAGCTATGCATGGGATTTTGGAGATGGTACCACTGCAGCAGTTCGCAATCCGACCAAAACCTTTGGAGTGGCAGGCTCGTTTACTGTTCGGCTAACAATAACTACACTGGGCGGGTGTACGGCCACACTCACAGGTAATGTTCTGGTAAGTGAAAAGCCTGTAGCTGCATTTACTGCAACGCCAAGGGATGTATGCCCTTCTACGGATGTATCTTTTACCGATCAAAGCACTGGCGCTATTACCCGCTGGCAATGGTTTTTTGGCGATGGCGGTTCTTCTGGCACACAAAATCCAACCTATCAGTATAACGATACAGGATGGATGAATGTGCGGTTGATTGTGAGTAATAATCAATGCCATGATACATTGACGGTGAATCGCTACATCTACGTACGTCCGCCGATTGCCAGGTTTACAGATTCATTTAGTTGTACCAATCAGTTTCAGCGTTTTTTTACTAATGCCAGCATTGGCGGTACACAGTGGAAATGGTATTTCGGCAATGGCGATTCATCATCTACCTATAGTCCCAATTATACCTACACCAATACAGGTGCTTACACCGTAAGGTTGGTGGCTTCAGATTCTTTATGTGAGCATGAAGCATCTATAGGGATAAATATTTATGATGAAGAGGCCAATATTGAAATGGAAAAAATGGGCACCTGCCGGAGTAACGAACTTCGGTTTTATGCCCGGGGCCCTAAGCTCAATCCGGCTAATATTGCCAACTATGAATGGACGATTAATGCGGAGTCTCCCATCAACACCGGTGTCAATTTTTTAGATCGGGTATTGACAGATACTGCAACCCTTGTAGTACGACTGGTGATTACAGATAGAAATGGTTGCAGCGATACAACCTTGCAAACCTTTACTATTGCAGACATAGGTACACGCATCAACTTTGGGCCAATCAGGCAAGATGTATGCGTTGGTAGCCTTGTCAATTTTACAGACTCTACCAGGTTTACCAGTACTAATCCTGTAAGAAGCTGGGAGTGGAACTTCGGATTTGGTAACGACTCTGTATTTACGTCGGCCCCCTTTGGAGTGGTGTACAATGCAGCGGGTGTTTACAATGTACGGCTAACAGTGGTCGATTCTTTGGGCTGCAGATATACACTTACACGCCCCGCCGCTGTAGAAGTGCATGAATCTACCGCCCGGTTTATTGCCAGCGATACGTTGGTGTGTTTGAACACTCCAATTCGTTTCACTAATCAATCCATTGGTTCAAATGGTTCTGTACTAACGTATAACTGGGATTTTGGCAATGGACAACAGAGCACCATACTCAATCCTTCGGTAACTTATGCAGCCGAAGGCGTGTACACTGTTTCGCTGGCCATTGCAGATAGCTATGGTTGTGTGGATACATTAACAAGACCTCAGTACATAACCGTAGCCAATGCCAGGGCCAGTTTTTCTATGAGTGATTCTTTTAGTACCTGCCCGCCTTTGTTGGTGATTTTTTCCAATACTTCTATCAACAACAGGCAAAACTTTTGGGACTTCGGCAATGGCAATAATTCCATTGTGGTAAGTCCTGCACATACATTTACAAGCCCCGGTATTTTTAATGTTAAGCTTCGAGTGGTGGGCAATGGCGGTTGTGTGGATTCGGTAACCCGTCAGGTAGAAATTCGTGGCCCACAAGGTACTTTTACCTATGGACCGCTCATTGGATGTCCGCCGCTGGGGGTTTCTTTTTCGGCTACAACCATTAACACCCGATATTATACATGGGATTACAGCGACGGTACTTCTGACCTTACAGGAAACAACACGGCAAACCACAATTATCTTACGCCGGGTTCTTATGTGCCACGCCTTATTTTGGAAGACGGCCTTGGCTGTAAAGTACCTGTTCAGGGAACGGATACCATACATGTGCTTGGTGCAAGAGCACTCATACAATCGGTTATGCAAAACGCCTTTTGCGATTCAGCTACTGTATCGTTTACCGATTCTTCTATTACCAACGATATAGTGGTGCGGTACCGCTGGCGCTTTGGCGATGGCATTGAGTCTTCGCTTCGAAATCCTACTCATACTTACAGAACGCCGGGTGTGTATCAGGTTACTTTTGAAGTGTGGACGGCCAATAATTGTTATGCTTCCGACACGTTGGATGTACCTGTGATAATTTCTCCATCGCCACAACTGGCCTACAATGCTCCACCAGCCGTTTGTGTGCCGGCGCAGGTGCAGTTTACGGGTGTATGGCTCAATGCCGATACAACGCAAATGAGCTATCAATGGAGTTTTGGCAACGGGCAGGTGAGCAATCAACTCATCCCTTCGCTGGTAAGTTATACACTGCCTGGTACGTATAACGTACAACTGATTGGTGTAAACAGGTTTGGATGTACTGATACCGTGTTGCAACCATTGATTGTGAATGATACGCCGAGGGTGGTAGCAGGGCCGGGCTTATACATTTGCCGCGGCACACCACAAGCATTACTGGCCACAGGCGCAGCTACGTATGTGTGGGATGCAGACCCAACGTTAAGTTGTACCAGTTGCGCATCACCACTTGCTAATCCTCCATCGAATCGCATTTACCGTGTTACTGGTACCGATGTAAACGGGTGTACTTCCAGCGATACTGCTTTGGTAAGGGTAAAAGCTCCCGGTATTTTAAGTATTGGCTTAGGCGATACCATTTGTGTGGGTGAATCAGTACAGTTACGGTCGCAGGGTTATGATATACTTTCCTGGTCGCCATCAGCCGGGTTAAGCAACCCCAATGTGGCTAATCCTGTAGCCCGGCCTGTAAGCACTACCCGCTATAGAGTTACCGGTTCCGATTCTTTAGGCTGTTTCACCGACTCTGCATTTGTATCTGTAGTAGTGTATCCAATTCCGCAGTTTAATATTGTAGAAACCAGCATTAGAACTGCAGGTGGAGTAGTCGTACCATTGCGTACACAATCATCGCCCGATATCATCAGGTGGAGTTGGTCGCCGGCACAGGGCCTTAGTTGCATTGTTTGTCCCGAGCCTAATGCAACAGTTAACAGACGTATTACCTACACTGCTACTGCTACCAATGCAGGTGGCTGTGTGGCAAAGGATACCATTTTTGTAGAGCCCTATTGCACTGGCGATAATGTGTTTTTACCCAATACTTTTTCGCCTAATGGTGATGGACAGAATGATGTGTTCTATCCTCGTGGAGAGGGAGTAATAGGTATTAAGAGTATGATCATTTTTAACCGGTGGGGAGAAGTGATGTATGAACGAAAGAATTTTGCATTGAATGATCCGACAACCGGTTGGAATGGCACGTACAAAGGCGTCGCCCTTACTCCGGATGTGTATGTTTATCTGGTTGAAGTGCAATGTGGCAATAATGAAATTTTTGGATTAAAAGGTAACGTAACGCTATTGAAGTAGCAAACAGCCATCATGCGTAAACACTACCTGCACATATCATTCTTTATCTTACTGCTGCCTTTGGGGCTGTTCAGTCAGGATATCCATTTGTCACAGTTTTTTGAAGCACCGCTGTGGCGCAATCCATCACTGGCGGGCATTTTTACCGGCGACTTCAGGGCGCAGGGTGTGTATCGTACCCAATGGGGGGCTGTTACTGTACCTTATCGTACTGGTTCATTTAATGCTGAATACAAAATGCCTATTGGAGCCGCCAACGATTTTCTTACCATCGGCGGGCAAATGATGTATGACATGGCGGGTACTACTAATTTCAAAACCACCCATCTTTTACCAACCATTAACTATCATAAATCGCTGAGCGATAACAAAACCAAATATCTGTCGCTGGGTTTTATGGGGGGATATGTGCAGCGATCTATCGATCAAAGTAAAGTAACCACCAACAGCCAGTACGATGGTACCGGCTGGAATCCGATGTTGAGCATCAATGAATCGTTGGCCAATTACAATCGTGGCTATGGCGATGCCAGTGTGGGGTTGTCTTTCAACTCGGGTATGGGCGAAAGTGAATACGATAATTATTTCGTTGGTGTGGCTTATCATCACTTCAACAGGCCATCCAATTCATTTTACAGAAACCCTGATATTGAATTGAGCCCAAAATGGGTGTATTCATTCGGGCTCCGCTTTGGCATGACGCCCAATACTTACCTCACTTTGCAGGCAGACCATACCCGGCAAAACAGCTACAATGAAACGCTGGCCGGCGGCATGGTAGGTTTTGCTTTGAGCGGATACGATTTTACCGACAGTCAATACAACATTCATTTCGGGGGCTTTCTGCGTTTGAAAGATGCGGTTATTCCTGTGGTAAAACTCGATTTCAAACCATTTTCTGCGGCCTTGAGCTACGATATTAATATTTCGCCACTGCGTACCGCTAGCCTGGGCAGGGGAGGGTTTGAGTTGTCCATTACTTATCAGGCATTTTTCGACAGAGATAACAGCACTAAAAATGCGGTACATTGCCCTCGGTTTTAATGCTGAGGTATGTACACGAATGTTTATTATCAAAAAAGGTTTTGGTGGTTGCTGCTGGCGGTTGCAGGCTTATTGTTTTTACACTTGGGCGCAGCTCCGGTGTACATTTTAGACGAAGCCAAAAATGCCCAGTGTGCCCGAGAAATGTGGCATGCCGGCGCATGGGTGGTGCCCACTTTTAATGGCGACCTACGTACTGATAAACCAGCGTTGCATTATTGGTTCATGCATGTGGCCTTCTCTATGTTTGGCGATGGCGCATGGCAAGCCCGTTTTTTTAGTGCCATCATGGGTATTGGTACCGTACTTATTACTTTTTTGTTTGTACGAAAACTCAGCACCGCTACGCATGCTTTTTTTTCGGCTCTTGCACTGGCGCTGTCTACGCATTTTTTATTCGAGTTCAGGTTGGCCGTACCCGACCCGTACCTCATATTTTTTACAGCACTTGGCTTGTTTTCTGCGTTGCAGTATTTACAGCAAAAAAGCACTTGGTGGTTGCTGGCTACAGCAGCCTCATTGGCATTGGCTACATTGGCCAAAGGTCCGGTAGCATTGGGTTTGCCCGGTATTGTAATACTGTTGTATGTAGTAATTCGCAAGCAGTGGTGGGTGCTCACAGATGTACGGTTATTACTGGCAGCTGTGGTGTACACAGGCATAGCAGCACCTTGGTATTGGGCAGTACATCAGGCCACACAAGGGGCCTTTACACAAGGTTTTTTTCTGGAGCACAACCTTAGCCGCTTTAGCAGCGAAATGGAAGGCCATGGCGGTCCGTTTTTTGTTACCATCCTCATTGTACTTATTGGCATGTTGCCTTTTAGTACGCACATTGCTTCACTCGCAGGCTTGATGCGCCGTAAGCCCATGTCTGATCTGGTGTTGTTTAGCCTGCTGGTATCATTGGTATACATCTTGTTTTTTACCATTAGCAGCACAAAACTGCCCAACTATCCCATGCCTTGCTATCCATTTGTAGCGGTACTGCTGGGCTATCTGCTTACAGAAATACTGCACGGAAATGCCACTTGGAAAAAATACACCTGGTGGGTGCTGGGGATAATCGGGCTGGCACTGCCCATAGGTGGTTTTGTGGCGTTGGGCATGGAACCGGAAACAGCCCCTTATCGCTGGTGGGCCCTTGGTTTGCTGGTGCTGCCCGTTGGCATTTTGCTGGCCGCCCTACGGCCACAAAGCAAACCCGGCAATGCCATTGCGTGGCTGGCGGGCACTTATTTGTTATTCAATACTTTTTTTCTGGCCATTGCTTATCCGTTGGTCTATCAGCAAAATCCGGTTACGCTGTTACAGCCCATTTTAAACAAGGGCAAAAACACAGTGGTGGCATACAAAGATTTCAATCCAGCTTTCCTTTTTAATGCCAAAAATCCAGGTTTTCGGATACAAGTTTTTACAGATACTGCGGAGTTGCACAAATTCTGTTCAGCTTTTTCTGCGCAAAATAAATCACCAGTTTATATCATCTCCAGAACAGATAAGTTGCTGGAATTGAATACGTTACCGCTTTTAGAGATTGCCCGCAAACGTGACCTTTTTGAAATTCCAACCACTGTTTTATTGCAATGGAAGGCAAATTTTGAAAATTGATTTTGCTCGAAAGCATAAATAACTATTTTTGCTGCCCCTTCAAAAAGAGAAGGTGTTCGGCCGGTGAGGTGGATGAGTGGCTGAAATCAGTAGTTTGCTAAACTGCCGTACGGGTTAAACTGTACCGCGGGTTCGAATCCCGCCCTCACCGCAAATGGTTTTTTTAAGGTTCTAAAATGAAATTGGCAGAACCTTTGGATGATGAAAGACTTAATGGTTGAAATAGGTGCGTGACCAGAACAAAACCCGAAAATGTTGAAGATCTGATCTCGACCCACATTTAAACACACGCATGTTTGACTTTGAAAAGTTAGAGGTTTATCAGGTTACAAAAACGCAGAACATCGAGGTGCTCAAGTTTTTGTTTCAGCAAAACGATTTAAATGCCGACTTCGCCACGCAGTGGAAAGAAGCCAGTATGGGCACGGTCATTAATTTGGCTGAAAGCACTGCCCGTATGACGCATCCGGAAAAGAAACATTTCCTGACCATTGCCAGAGGCAACATTAATAGTTGTGTTGCACTCATGGAACTGGGCAAAGAAATCGGCTGGATTGACCAAACTACTTTTGAGCATTTTTATACTCGCTACGAGCAAATGAGTAAAATGATGCTGGGTATGATTCGCAGTTTCAGCAGTGAGACTAAAATCTAAAGCACTGGTTTTTAAAGATAGTTCGGGAAGTAGCGCAGGCCGGTAGCGCACCTGGTTTGGGACCAGGGGGTCGCAGGTTCGAATCCTGTCTTCCCGACAAAGAGGAGTGATGAGCGAAAGCCATCACTCTTTTTTTATGCTCCATTTTGTTTACATCATTCAAAGTTTAAAACATCATCGCTACTACTGTGGTGCATCTGCAGATGTGGAGTCAAGGCTAGAAAAGCATAATGCTAAAGCCACAACCAGTACCAGAAATGGTGTACCATGGGTACTGGTACGCATTGTAGAGTGTGCCACAAAGCAAGAGGCATTGCAGTTGGAAATAATTATCAAAAAGAGGGGTATTGGCAGATGGATAGCTGAACATCCCGAGTAGTGAATCCCGCTTTAGGGCGGGAGGGTCGCCACGCTAGAAGCGTGGTCTTCCCGACAAAGAGGAGTGATGAGCGAAAGCCATCACTCTTTTTTTATGCCTCATTACGTATACATACTTCAAAGCCTGAAACATCAGGGATACTATTGCGGTTCTAGTGCTGATGTGGATGTGCGGTTGCAAAAGCATAATTCCAAGGCTACACCCAGCACCAAAACTGGAGTGCCATGGGCAGTAAGAAGAATAATCATTTGCGAAAGCAAACGAGAAGCTTTGCAGTTAGAAATTCAAATCAAGAAACGAGGAATTGGCAGATGGATGAATGATCATCCGGAGTAGTGCAGGCCGGTAGCGCATCCCGCTGTAGGGCGGGAGGGTCGCCACGCTAGAAGCGTGGTCTTCCCGACAAAGAGCATTCAGCGATGAATGCTCCTTTTTATATGCCATATAGAAAACGGTGCTGCACCTATTTATTGGCCAATTGACCACAAGCCGCATCAATATCTTTGCCTCGGCTGCGACGCAGGCGGGCATTCACTTTATGCTTGTCGAGGTAGGCCATGAACGCATCCGTTTTTTCTTCAGTAGGCTTGCAGAACTGCGCCATATCAATGGGGTTATACTCAATGATGTTGATGAGGTCGGCAGGTATTTGGCGGTAGAGTTTGATGAGCTCATCTGCATCTTTCAAACTATCGTTGAAAGAATCAAAAAGAATGTACTCCAGGGTAATTTCGTTCTTCGTTTTTTGATAGAAATAATTCAGCGCTTCTATCAACGATTTGATGTCGTTGGTATCGTTGATGGGCATGATTTCATGCCGCTTGGAATCGTTGGCGGCATGCAGGCTCAGGGCCAGTTTAAATTTCACTTCGTCATCGCCCAGTTTCTTAATCATTTTGGCCACACCTGCGGTACTTACTGTAATGCGGCGTGGACTCATGCCCAAACCATCGGGTGCACTAATGCGTTCGATGGCCTTCAATACATTTTGATAATTGAGTAGTGGTTCGCCCATACCCATAAATACAATGTTCGTGAGCTTCTGATCGTACACCCGCAGGCTCTGCTGGTTGATGAGTACCACTTCATCGTAGATTTCATCAAACGTGAGGTTGCGTTTGCGGTCGAGATAGCCGGTGGCGCAAAACTTACAGCTGAGGCTGCAACCAATTTGGCTGCTCACACAGGCTGTTTTGCGTTCGTCGGTCGGAATGAGTACGCCTTCTACCGCATGGCCATCCCAGGTTTTGAAACGGCTTTTTACCGTCCCATCGGCGCTGTATTGCGACTCGTCAATAATGAGGGCTGGCAGGCTGAAATGTTCGCCCAACTGCTGGCGCAGTTCTTTGCTCAGGTTGGTCATGTCGGCAAAACTGTGAGCCTGTTTGGTCCACAGCCATTCCCACACCTGGTTGGCCCTGAATTTTTGCAAACCCTGAGCGGTCATCCATTGGGTGAGTTCTTCCTTGCTGAGCTGGCGAATGTTTTGCATGCGGCAAAGATAAGCCGCCGGGCTGCAAAGCTTTTACTAAGAAGGAATGCCATTGCCCGGTGCAACCTGTTTTTTGTAAAAGGTAAATAACGAAGCACCAGGAAGGATATTTTTGTTCTTCAACGGATTTAAAATCACATCTTGCCTGTATGAGTGCTGTTTATATCATTGATGCTGTTCGTACACCCATTGGCCGCTATGGCGGTGTTTTGGCTTCGGTTCGCCCCGACGATTTATTGGCCACTTCCATTCAACAATTATTGCAACGCAACCCCACGGTGGATGCGGCTGCCATTGAAGATGTGATTGCCGGTGCGGCCAACCAGAGCGGCGAAGACAACCGAAATGTGGCCCGCATGGCGGCACTGCTGGCTGGCTTGCCGGTAAGTGTGGCGGGCACAACAGTAAATCGTTTGTGTGCCAGTGGCCTGCAAGCCATTATGGATGCGGCAAGGGCCATTCACCATGGCGATGGCGATGTATACATAGCCGGCGGTGCCGAAAGCATGAGCCGTGCTCCGTTTGTAACGGGCAAGGCAGAATCGGCTTTTTCGCGGCAAGTAAATACGTTTGATACCACCATGGGCTGGCGCTTCATCAACAAGCAATTGACGGCGCTGTACCACCCGTACAGCATGGGCGAAACGGCAGAAAATGTGGCTCGGCAGTGGCAGATCAGTCGTGAGGCTCAAGATGCATTTGCCCTGCAATCGCAGCAGAAATATGCGGCGGCATTGGCAGCGGGCAAATGGCAGGATGAGCTGGTGCCCGTAGCTGTGTACGATGCAAAAGGACAAGCAACGCAGGTGACGCAAGATGAACATCCAAGGGCAACAACCATGGAGCAATTAGCCAAATTGAAACCGGCGTTTGTACCATCGGGTACGGTTACTGCTGGCAACTCATCGGGCATCAATGATGGCGCAAGTGCTTTGCTGCTGGCGAACGACACTGCTGTAAAAAAGTTTGGCCTGCAGCCATTGGCCCGGGTGGTAAGTATGGCGGTATCGGGTGTAGACCCTGCGGTGATGGGCATTGGCCCGGTGCCTGCTTCGCAAAAAGCGTTGCAAAGAGCCGGCCTCAACATCAACGACATGGATGTGATAGAATTGAATGAGGCTTTTGCGTCGCAATCGCTGGCCTGTGTGCAGGAGCTGCAAGCCGACCCGGCAAAAGTGAATGTGAACGGTGGCGCCATTGCCATTGGCCATCCGCTAGGTTGCAGCGGTGCCCGAATTTCAACCACCCTCATACACGAACTGGTACGCAGCGGCGGTCGCTACGGGCTGGCTACTATGTGCATTGGCGTAGGCCAGGGTGCTGCAGTGGTGTATGAAAATTTAAGTCGTGGTTGATTATTATTCCTTCTAATTTTCTGTTTCAAACCCCTTTTAACAATGAAAAGAATTCTGGTTGTTTTACTGCTGATGATTGGTGTGGGCACTGCTGTGCATGCCCAACAAGACAGCACTTTGCAGCAATATGCCGGCAAATACATTTTTCCGCAAGGCAGTGCAGTATCCGAAGCCATGGTCAATTTTGAATCGGGTGTATTGAGCATTAGTTCTGCCATCGGTTCTGCTACATTATCTAAAATCGAAGCCGACCGTTTTTCTATTGTGGAATACAACGGCACTGCTGTATTCAAAAGAAATGATGCGGGCAAAATCGTCAGCATTCATGTGGTGGTGGCCGATTTGGATGTGACGGGCACCAAAGAATCTTTCGCCAAGTTTTGGAATCACCGGATGATTTTGCAAAAACTATAAACGAGTAGAAGCATACAAAAAGGACTGATGATTCAGTCCTTTTTTATTTGGCAAAGGTGCTGGCTGTACATTCGCAGCACTTTGCAAGCAGCACATCAACAACAGCAGAAAGATCGGGTAGCACTTTACGGAGTGCTGATGGTGCTGTTGTCTGCGGTTTTGTTTTCGGGCAAAGCCGTGCTGGCCAAGCTGGTGTACCGCCAAAGCAGCATGAGTGTGAGTGAGCTGCTGGTGCTGCGTATGTTGTTTTCGCTGCCATTTTATGTGGCCATGTTGCTGTTGCAATGGCAGCAGCACAAGCGAAATGCCACACATCAATCGTTCATGCAACAGTCGCATGTATTGCCCACCATTTTGTTGGGTTTGCTCGGTTATTACATCAGTTCCTTTTTCGATTTCTGGGGGCTCAAACATATTTCTGCCGGCCTCGAAAGAGTCATCTTGTTTTCCTATCCCACCATGGTAGTGTTGTTTGGTGCCTGGTTTTTCAAAGAAAAAATTCAACGGCATCAGGTGTTGGCTTTACTGCTTTCCTACGCAGGTATTGGTGTTGCTTTTGCAGCCGATTTTGACCAGCCGCAAACGGGCAATGTTTGGATTGGTGCTGCCTTTATTGTGGGCTGCGCCATCACGTTTTCGTTGTATGTATTGTTTAGCGGAAAACTGGTGCCACAAGTAGGCGTATCTAAGTTTACGGCTGTGGCCATGCTCAGTGCAACCACCGCTATTTTTCTCCACTATTTTGTAATGGGTGGTGCTGTACAGCAACTGCTTTCTTTCTCGCCGCAGGTGTATGGGTACATGTTGTTGATGGCCGTATTTACCACGGTGGTGCCGTCACTGCTCGTATCAGCCGGGCTTAAGCGGGTGGGCAGCAGCAACGTGGCCATCATTAGTTCAGTGGGCCCCATCGTCACCATTTTTCAGGCATGGTATTTTTTGGGCGAACCCTTTGGTTGGCAGCAAGCCATTGGTACCGTACTGGTGGTAGCAGGTGTACTGTGGGTAAGTAAAAAAACAACGCAACAAACAAAACCTGCCTGATTAGGCCGGCTGCCATTGAGCAGCAAAATCTTGCTGCGTAAATACCTGCTCGTTACCACTGGCCAAATGTTTCACTTTGCAAATGCCTTGATCCAGTTCGTTGGAGCCAATCACCACTACATAGGCAATGCCTTTCTTATCGGCAAACTTGAATTGCTTGTCAAACTTCGCTTGCTCATGATACAGCATGGCAGAGATGCCGCGGCTGCGCAATTGTTGCATCAAACCAAAGGCGGCCTTACTTTCTGCATCGCCCAAATTGAAGAACAATACCTGTGTGCCTTGCTGCACCGCTTCTGGGAAAAGTTGCAGCTCTTCCATCACATCAAAAATCCTATCTACACCAAAGCTGATGCCAACGCCGGGAATATTGGGCACATCAAACAGGCCGGTCAAATCATCGTAGCGACCACCGCCGCCAATGCTGCCCATTTGCACACCTATGGCTTTTACTTCAAAAATGGTTCCTGTGTAATAGTTGAGGCCACGGGCTAGGGTGAAGTCGGCAGTAAGCGTACAACGACTATCGGGCAGTGGTGCAAAGTTGATAACGGTTTGCAGCTCAGCAATGCCTTCAGCGCCAATGCTGTTGCTGCCTACAATGTTGTTGAGTTGCGCCAGCTTTTCTTCGTTGCTGCCTTCTATGCTCAGGTACTGCTCAATGGCTGCAATTTGTGCCGGCAGCAATCCACGTTGCGTTAGTTCTTCTTTTACTTTATCAATGCCAATTTTATCGAGCTTGTCAATAGCAATGGTAATGTCGGTCAGCTTATCGGCACCGCCGCATACTTCGGCCAGTGCAGCCAGTATTTTGCGGTTGTTGATGCGGATATCTACCGGCACATCCAGTTGGCTGAATGCGGTGGCATACAATTGCACCAGCTCCACTTCGTTTAGCAAACTTTTGCTGCCCACCACATCGGCATCACATTGGTAAAACTCACGGTAGCGGCCACGCTGCGGCCGGTCGGCACGCCACACGGGTTGCATTTGGTAGCGTTTGTAAGGAAAGGTGAGCTGCCCATGATTCATGGCTACATAACGGGCAAATGGAATGGTGAGGTCGTAGCGTAAAGCCCTTTCCGTTAGGTCTTTTACATTTTTGCCCTGCAGTATTTTGTCAAAATCTTCTTTGGCCTTGGCATGCTTTTCGGGGCGGTCGAGGCCGTTGTTCAAAATTTTGAAAATGAGTTTGTCGCCTTCTTCGCCATACTTGCCCATCAGGGTGTCGAGGTTTTCCATGGCCGGTGTTTCCAGCGGTTCAAAACCATACAGCTGAAAAACCTGCTGAATGGTGCTGAAAATAAACTGGCGTTTGCGTACCACCGAAGCGTTGAAATCACGGGTGCCTTGCGGCAAAGAAGGTTTTGACATATTGGAAAAATCAGAAAAGTTACACATTCATTTGTCGGGCAATAAAAGCATCACAGGCATTGCTGATGAGACGAAACACATGGTGGTAATCTTCCTCCGTGCCGTAGTAAGGGTCGGGCACGGGCTCGTTGGCACCGGGTGTTACCTCGTTCAGCAAAAGGTGGGCTTTTGCATCATTCCAGGTATGGCGGGCCAAGGCTTTGGCATCGCGGCGGTTGCTTTCTTCCATAAAGAAAATCACATCAAACCGCTCCATATCGCTGGCGTGAAACTGGCGGCCCCGCTGGCTGCTGATATCTACGCCATAGTGCAGCGCCGTTTTTTGCGACAGCCGGTGTGGTGGTTCGCCCACATGCCAGCTACCGGTGCCGGCGCTGTCAATTTCCCAAGACAAACCGGCTGCCAGTGCTTTGTGCCGCATAATGCCCTCTGCCAACGGGCTGCGGCAAATATTTCCCAGACATACCATCAATATCTTCATGCACACACGGCTTTTTTTGAGGGGCAAAAGTAATGTTTGCCTTTCAGCCTTGTGTGGAAAATGCCCCACTTGGCATCTTAGCAGCAGAAATAATGGTATTAAGATTGCTGACTGACAAACCGGTGACCATTACACACATTGCACAAGCCTTGAATTGATTATCTTTCCACCCTTTCCTAAAAATTATGCAGACTCGCAAAACATCACGTCGAAAAAGTACACCCAATGTGAGGGCTATGATGGATTACTTCATGGCCTCATTGATGGTTTTCTTTGGCGTATTCATCATGTTTTCAGAAAAAATTATTGGATACGACTACTTCGAGGGCAGCAATTTTGTTACAGGCAAAATGAAATGGGTGATAGGCATTTTGTTCATGCTGTATGGTGTGTTCAAAGCCTACCGGGGTTATGTGGCAGCCAAATTAGAAAAGGAATTTCAACATGAAGATGAATAAGAAACATAACGCTTGGGTAGTGTTTGTGCTCGGCTTTTTGCTGATGGCCTGCGGTAATAACGGCACGTCACCTGCGGTTGTGTCCGACGATACACCTACCAGTGGCCGCATTCGTATCAGCATTGATGAATCATTCAAACCCGTTATTGATTCACAGATCAAGGTGTTTCAGTCTTCGTTTCCCAACGCAGAAATTATAGCAGAGTACAAACCAGAGGCCGAATGCCTGAAAGATTTGGAAAGCGACAGCACCCGCATGGTGATTGTAACCCGCGGCCTCAGCGAAGATGAATCAACACAGTTTGAGCAAAAGCTCGGGTTTAAGCCGGCTTGGGGCATACTCGCCTACGATGCCGTTGCCATCGTAACCAATAAAAAGGCCAAGGACAGCACTTTTACCATGGGCGATATTAAAAACATGCTGGCAGGCAATAGCAGTTTTAAGTACAAAGTGGTGATGGATGGCCTGAGTGCTACCAGTACCGTTCGATTTGCAATGGATAGCCTGCTCCGCGGCAAGCCCTTAGGTAAAAATGTAGTGGCTGCCAAAACCAGTCCCGAAGTGATTGAATATGTGGCCAATGACCCCAACGCCATTGGTATGATTGGCGTAAGCTGGATTGGCAATAGCGACGATCAGGACCAATTGAGTTTCCTTTCCAAAGTAAACGTGGCCTCGCTGGCCTGTGAAACCTGCGACGAAGCTGCCTATGTAAAACCTTATCAGGGCAACATTGCATTGGGCCGCTATCCACTCATCCGAAGCCTCAATTATATCGTAAAAGAAAACTATCAGGGCCTGGGCAAAGGCTTTGTCAACTTCCTGATTTATGAAAGAGGACAGCTCATTTTCAAAAGAGCCTATTTGTTACCCGGCAGAATGCAGTTTAATGTTAGAAACATGAACATAAAATAGTAAATTCTGTTAACGGATTTCTAAGAAATCCTTTGTTTTGTATCGAACATCCCATCTTTTCGTCTTAGAATAATAATTTGACACCCTCACAAGTTCAGCACACCTCATTCTAAAGAACAATTTGCAAAAAACACAACTAAGCATGATGAAGCGTTTTTTTCTTTCCATGATGTCCCTGGCAGTGGCGTTTGGCGTGTTTGCTCAAACACAGCAGGAAGGGTTTAAGGACCTGGTGGATGGCCGTGTAGATAAGGCTCAAACCATTTTCGAAGGATTAGTAGCAAAAGAACCGGCCAATGCAGAGTATAATTATTGGCTGGGTCAGGTGTACCTGGTTCAGGCACAATTGCACCGCACCAATACATGGCGTGATAAAGCCAAAGAACTGTACAGTAAAGCAATGGCTGCCACCGCTCAAAACCCGCTGCTGGTAGTGGCGCAGGCCCAAATTGAATTGTTGGAAGGCAAAGCCACTGAAGCGAAAGCTCATTTTGAAGGGGCTATTTTGGCTACCGCTACCAAAAAAAATAAGAAATACGGCGACCCCGCTATTTTGAATGCTATTGTACGGGCTAATGCCGGTGGTGATAGCAAAACGGGCGATGTTGATTATGCTGCCTCAAAAGCAGCACAAAGCGAAGAACTCCTTGGTGCTACTCCAGATATGTTTTTGAACCTGGGTATTACCTACCTCAAGAGAGGTGGTGAGTTTGGCGGACAGGCCAAGCGGGCTTTCGAAAAAGCCATTGCGCTGGATCCCACATTTGCCGCTGCTTACTGGCGTATTGGTAAAATCTTCGAAAGCCAGAAGAACCCCGAAATGTATCTGGACTACTACGAAAAAGCCATCAAAGCCAGCGATAAGTTTTCATTGTCTTACCTGAGCATGTATGACCACTACAAAAACCGTGATGTAAATAAGGCCAAAGAATACATCGAGCTTTTTATTGCTAATGCCGATAAAGACGTAGAGACCGATTATTTCTATGCTGACTACCTGTTTCGTGCTGGTAAATACCAGGAGTCTTTGCAAAAAGCCAAAGACATTGAAGCCAGCCTTAATGGCGAAAAATTTGCCAAAGTGAATAAGCTGTACAGCTTCAACTACGACCGCCTGAAAGATTCGGTTAAAGCCATGGAATACATGGAAAAATACATTGCTCAGGAAGATGTAGATAAAATTGAAGGAGAAGATTATGCCTACATGGCGGCTTCTTACCTGAAAGTGCCCGGCAATGTAGTAAAAGCAGAAACCATGGCTGAAAAAGCTATTGGTCTCGATACATCTGTGGCTGGCAAAGTAATCATCATGGATGGTATGGCCAATGCCTATACCGCTCAGCAAGATTGGGTAGGCGCCTACAAATGGATGGCCCGCAAGCAAGAAGTAAAGCCTGACAACAGTGCCCGTACGCTGTACTTTTTGAGCGATGCCGCCTACAAGGCAAAACAGTATGACGCTTGTCAAACAATTGCCTCTACCTATATCAGCAATTACCCCGATCAGCCTCAGGGTTATATTTTCAAATCGAGAGCTGCAGTAGCTGCCGACCCTGATACAAGTAAGGGTTCAGCTATTCCTGCACTGGATGAATACACCCAGTTCTTGATGAAGGATACTGCCAAAAACAAAGGCCGTATTATTCAAAACCATGGCTACAAAGTATTTTACTACCTGGTAAAAGCACAGGATTATCAAAAAGCACTGGATGCTGCCAATTTAATTTTGGCGATCGACCCTGTAAACGCATACGGCCAAATGGCAGTAGCCGAAGCGCAACGATTGCTGAAGGCAAACGGAGCTAACAAAGGAACTTCCGGAGCCGGCACTAAACCCGCTCCTGCCGCAAGTGCTGCAAGTGGCTCGGGCCAGCGAAAACCTTAGATTTAAAGTGATTTTGTATAAATAAAAATCCCCCGTTGTATGCGGGGGATTTTTATTTATTGAATTTGTACAATTCACACGGTTATTAGTACGCAGGAACTTATTTTTGCGCCGCATCAACTTTAAGCAGCATGTATTCATTAGCTGAAGTAATCGGAAGCCCCTCACAGTATTTGCCCATCGGAATTCAGTTGCTTTTTGCCATTGGCTTTATTGCCGTTATGATTGCGGTAAGCCATTACCTTGGGCCAAAACGCAACACCAGCGACAAGCTCGACAACTTTGAGAGTGGTATTGAGCAGGTTGGCAATGCCCGCCAGCCCATGGCAGTTAAGTATTTCCTCGTGGCTATCTTGTTTGTTCTGTTCGATGTGGAAGTAATTTTCTTCTATCCCTATGCTGTCAATTTCAAATCATTGGGATGGGACGGTTTTTGGGCAGTATTGATGTTTGTAGGTTTCTTTTTTGCAGGCTTCACCTACATCATTAAAAAAGGAGCATTGAAATGGGAAGATTGATGCCAACACTATAACCAACAGTGATTTCAGCAAAACATTTTCAGCTGAAATCGGTTATCGAAGCATCAGTTTTCTTTCACCATTCAAATAATAGCGTATGAGTGATTTGATATATCAGGGACGCCCCGTACGATTTAACAGCGGCATCAAAATAGCCGAAGCACCTCCCGGCATCGAAGGCGAAGGTTTTTTTGTGACCAAGCTGAGCGAAGTAGTAGGCCTCGGCCGTAAAAACTCTTTATGGCCGCTGCCATTTGCCACCAGCTGTTGCGGTATCGAATTTATGGCCACCATGGGTAGCCACTACGATATTGCCCGCTTTGGTAGCGAAAGGGTAGGCTTTAGCCCACGCCAGTGCGACCTGCTGATGGTAATGGGTACCATTGCCAAAAAAATGGGTCCGGTATTGCGCCAGGTGTATTTGCAAATGGCCGAGCCACGCTGGGTATTATCTGTTGGTGCCTGTGCCTCTTCTGGCGGCATTTTCGATACTTACAGTGTACTGCAAGGCATCGATCAGGTAATACCGGTAGATGTATATGTACCGGGTTGTCCTCCTCGGCCCGAAGCAATACTCGATGGACTGATGAAAATTCAAGACTTGGTGGGTAAAGAAAGCATCCGCCGGCGCAATGGTGAGCAATACAAAGCTTTGCTCGGCGAATACGGCATTCAATAATCCAATTATCATTAAGACCTTTTTCAATGGGGCTTACCTACGAAACCATACAAGAAAAACTGAACGACAAGTTTGGTGCTGACAATTTGCAGTGGGAAAATACCTACGACCAATTGACGGTAACGGCACCCAAAGAGCTCAACCTGAAAATCCTTCAGTTTTTGTTTGAAGACGAAACGCTTGCCTTTCGTTTTCTGACCGATATCTGTGCCGTTCACTATCCCGACAATACCGGAGCTGAGCTGGCCGTGGTATATCACCTGCACAACCTGGTTGCTAACGTGCGGCTGCGCATGAAAGTGTTCACAGCTATCGAAAAACCAGATGTGTACACTGCCACCAGTATATTTCCTGGTGCCAACTGGATGGAACGTGAAACCTATGATTTCTATGGCATCAACTTCGTGGGCCATCCCAAGCTCAAGCGTATTCTCAATGTAGATGAAATGGATTATTTCCCGCTGCGCAAAGAGTACCCGCTGGAAGACCAGAGCCGTATTGACAAAGACGATGAGATGTTTGGCCGTGGCGGTTCGTACAACTAACCGGCCCGGATAAAGATTTTTAACGACAGCATTAAAGCTCTCACAAGAGCCTGTAGCATATGAGTAATCAATCAGTAACACACCACATTCCACTGCCAGAAGGCAGCATTCAAAAGCAAACCACCACCATGAACCTGGGGCCTACGCACCCGGCTACACATGGCGTGTTTCAGAATGTGGTAGAATTGGATGGTGAAACCATTGTAGATACAGAGCAAACCGTTGGTTACATCCACCGGGCTTTTGAAAAACTGGCCGAACGACGTCCGCTGTATCAGGTAACACCTATTACCGACCGACTTAACTATTGTAGTAGCCCGCTGAACAACATGGGCTGGCACACTACCTGCGAAAAACTACTGGGTATTCAAACGCCGAAGCGGGTAGATTACCTGCGTGTCATCATCATGGAGCTGGCCCGTATTGCCGACCACCTTATTTGTAACTCTATTGTGGGTGTAGATACAGGTGCTTACACAGGCTTCCTGTATGTAATGCAGTATCGTGAACTGATTTATGAAATTTACGAAGAAGTATGCGGCAGCCGATTGACTACCAATATTGGTCGCATTGGTGGTTTCGAACGCAACTTTAACGACACTGCATTTACGAAGATTGAAAAGTTCCTGAAAGAATATCCTGTGGTGCTGAAAGAGTTTGAAAACCTCTTCAGCCGCAACCGCATTTTCATGGATCGTACACAAGGCACTGGTGCCATCAGTGCCGAAAGAGCGTTGGCGTACAGCTTTACCGGCCCCAACCTGCGGGCTGCCGGTGTAGATTACGACGTACGTGTGGCCAAGCCATACAGCAGCTACGAAGATTTCCAGTTTGATATTCCCGTAGGTACCACCGGCGATAACTACGACCGATTTATGGTACGCAATGGCGAAATGTGGCAGAGCCTCAGCATTATTGAACAAGCCATGCAAAAGCTGGCACAGTTCAAAGGTGCCGAAGCCGATGTGTACCACGCCGATGTACCGGAATATTACCTGCCCGAAAAGAAAGACGTTTACACCAAGATGGAGGCGCTGATCTGGCACTTCAAAATCATCATGGGTGAAATAGAAATGCCGAAGGGTGAAGTATACCACGCTGTGGAAGGTGCCAACGGTGAGTTGGGCTACTACCTCATCAGCGATGGTGGCCGTACTCCGTACCGCTTGCATTTCCGTCGTCCTTGCTTCATTTACTATCAGGCTTACCCCGAGCTGGTAAAAGGGGCCATGTTGAGTGATGCCATCGTAACCATGTCGTCGCTGAACCTGATAGCAGGTGAGCTGGATGCGTAAACTGAAGTGCGAAGGACGAGGGTAGAAGTAAGATGTGTTAAGTACGAAGTAGGAATTGAGATTGTAAAAATGGAATTTGAATAACTGAAATATGGTACAGTTTTCACAAGAAAATTTGGCGAAGGTGGAAGAAATCATCGCCCGTTATCCTGAAGGAAGGCAGAAAAGTGCACTCATGCCTTTGCTGCATTTGGCACAGGAACAGTGGGGATGGTTGAGTGCCGAAACCATGGATTATGTAGCCGGCTTGCTGAAGCTGGAACCCATTGAAGTATATGAGGTGGCTACCTTCTACACCATGTACAACCTGAAGCCTGTTGGTAAGCATGTGTTTGAAGTATGCCATACCGGTCCTTGCATGCTGCGGGGCAGCGACGACATACTGGCTTATATCAAAGAAAAGCTGGGCATTGGTGTAGGTGAAACAACTGCCGATGGTTTGTTTACCCTCAAAACAGCCGAATGCCTTGGTGCCTGCGGATACGCTCCCATGATGCAAATGGGTAAGTATTACAAAGAGCATCTGACAAAAGAAAAAATTGACCGCATTATAGAAGAGTGCAGAACACAGGCAGCCGCCAACAACTAAGCACTTTTTTAGAAACGCAGATTCTGACCAAAGCACAATAATCCTGCACAGCAGGCTAAAGCAATAGCATGGGACGTAAATTATTGTTGGAAAAAGCACATGTAGAAGGCATTCGCTACTACGACGTTTACCGCCGCGAAGGTGGCTACCGGAGTGTAGAGAAAGCGCTCAAAAGCATGACGCCCGATGAAGTAACAGAAGAAGTGAAAAAAAGTGGTCTTCGAGGCCGCGGTGGTGCCGGTTTTCCTACCGGTATGAAGTGGAGCTTTTTGGCAAAGCCAGAAGGTGTACCCCGTTACCTGGTAGTAAATGCCGATGAATCGGAGCCCGGTACTTTCAAAGACCGATACCTGATGGAGTTCATTCCGCATATTCTCATCGAGGGTATCATCACTTCATCTTATGCATTGGGTGCCAATAGTGCATACATCTACATCCGTGGTGAGTACGCATGGATTCCTGATATTCTGGAACAAGCCATTGCCGAAGCCAAGAACAACGGCTGGCTGGGCAAAAACATTTTGGGCACAGGCTACAATCTCGAAGTATATGTACAGCGTGGTGGCGGAGCTTATATCTGTGGTGAAGAAACTGCCCTCATTGAAAGCCTGGAAGGCAAGCGGGGTAACCCTCGCATTAAGCCGCCATTTCCTGCGGTAAAAGGTTTGTGGGATTGCCCAACGGTGGTAAACAACGTAGAAACCATTGCAGCAGTTGTGCCCATCATTAATAATGGTGGAGATGACTATGCAAAAATTGGTGTAGGTCGTTCTACGGGTACCAAACTCATGAGTGCCTGCGGCAATATCAACAAGCCGGGTGTGTACGAAATTGATATGACCATCAGTGTGGAAGAATTCATTTTCAGCGATGAATACTGTGGTGGTATTGCCAACGGCAAACGCCTGAAAGCCTGTATTCCCGGTGGATCTTCTGTACCCATTTTGCCAGCTAACCTGCTGCTGAAAACTGCGAAAGGTGAGCAACGCATGATGCACTACGAAGGCCTGAGCGACGGTGGTTTTGCTACCGGTTCTATGATGGGTTCTGGTGGTTTTATTGTGTTGGATGAAGACCAGTGCATTGTAAAACACACGTATACATTGGCCCGCTTCTATCGTCATGAGAGTTGTGGTCAGTGTTCACCTTGCCGCGAAGGCACCGGCTGGATGGAAAAGATTTTGTGGCGCCTGGAAAATGGTCAGGGCAAACTGAGCGACATCGATTTGCTGGTAGACATTCAAAGCAAGATTGAAGGCAACACCATTTGCCCCTTGGGCGATGCGGCCGCATGGCCCGTTGCAGCTGCCATCCGTCACTTCCGCGATGAATTTGAATGGCATGTCAACAATCCGAAGGAGTGCTTGCAGCGCAACTACGGATTGGCCCACTATGCCGATCCGATTCACGTACCCACACCCGCCTGATTGTAATGCGTAAGTGTACAGATGTTATACACAGTACAGCTACGCAAACATGCTCCAATATTGTTGCAACAGCAGCAATCAAATTAAAAAGTAAGGATTCAACATATGTCGGACCAACTGTTGAAAGTAACCATTGATAACATTACGGTAGAAGTACCGAATGGCACCACCATTTTGCAGGCAGCCCGCAAAATTGGCGGTGATGTTACGCCGCCTGCCATGTGCTTTTACACGCCATTGAAAGGTAGCGGTGGTAAGTGCAGAACCTGCCTGGTGGAAGTAAGCAAGGGCTCTGAAAAAGATCCTCGCCCCATGCCCAAGCTGGTAGCCAGCTGCCGCACCACCGTAATGGATGGCATGGAAATAAAAAGCATTACCAGCCAGCGGGTGCTCGATGCCCGTGCCGGTGTGGTGGAATTTTTGCTGCTCAACCATCCGCTGGATTGCCCCATTTGCGATCAGGCCGGCGAATGCCACCTGCAAGACCTGAGCTACGAGCATGGCAAAAACGGTACCCGATACGAGTTTCAGCGCCGCACATTCAAAAAACGTGACCTCGGCCAGTACATTCAACTGCACATGACGCGTTGCATTCTTTGCTATCGTTGCGTATTTACTGCCGATCAGGTTTCTGAAAAGCGGGTGCATGGTGTACTCGATCGTGGCGACCATGCTGAAATTGCTACGTACATTGAGCAAAACCTCAACAACGAATTCATTGGTAACGTCATTGACGTTTGCCCCGTTGGTGCATTAACTGATAAAACGTTCCGTTTCAAGAACCGTGTTTGGTTTACCAAGCCTATGACAGCACACCGCGATTGCGACAAGTGCTGCGGCGAAGTAACCCTGTGGATGCGTGGCGATGAAGTGTTTCGTGTAACGGCCCGTAAGGATGAATGGGGTGAAATTAAAACCAGCGAAAAAACTGGTAAGACCGGTTGGATTTGCAACGACTGCCGTTTCGATAAAAAGAAAGCCAGCGACTGGACCATAGAAGGACTGGCTCCTATCGATCGTCATTCTGTAATTGGACAGGGTAAGTACAAGGGCTTGAAGAAGCCGGAAGAAACCATTCAAAAAGTGCTGGATGGCCGCAAGCCTCGTTTGCTCATGGACATTCACAGTGTGAGTGAGGTAAACAATCCGGCGATTGAACTGAGCGAAATCAACGGTCCTGCAACCAGTGCTGTATTTAAGAAAAACAATCACGAATAATCAATAAGCAATGACATTTTCACTATTAGCCATCACATTGGATTGGGCACTGGTGTTGGAGAAATTTTTGTTGATACTGGTGGTTGTATCTATCTCTCTGGGCTTTGCGATGTACAGCACTTACGCTGAGCGTAAGGTGGCTGGTTTTTTGCAAGACCGTCTTGGACCCAACCGCTTCGGCTGGTTTGGTTTGCTGCAGCCTGTGGCCGATGCCATCAAGCTGTTTGCCAAAGAAGACATCATTCCCAATAAAGCCAACAAGGTATTGTTTGTGCTTGGCCCGGGCCTGGCTATGCTGGCCGCCCTTATGACCAGTGCTGTTATTCCTTGGGGCGATACACTCACTATTGGCGACCGTGCTGTTAGTCTGCAAATAGCCGACATCAATATTGGTATGCTGTATGTGTTTGCCGTGGTAGCACTCGGTGTGTATGGTGTAATGATTGGCGGCTGGAGTAGCAACAACAAGTTTTCATTGTTGGCGGCTATCCGTGGTGCTTCGCAAAACATTAGTTACGAACTGGCTATGGGCCTCTCTATTATCGCCCTTGTATTTGTGACGGGTTCGCTTAGCCTCAAAGACATTGTGGTGTCGCAGCAAACCATTGGCTGGAATTTCTTTTTACAACCGCTCGGTTTTTTACTCTTCATGATTTGTGCGTTTGCCGAATGTAACCGTACACCATTTGACTTGCCAGAAGCTGAGAACGAACTGAACTTTGGTTACCACCAGGAGTACAGCTCTATGAAACTGGGTTTCTACCTGTTTGCTGAATACATCAATATGTTCATCAGCAGTGTTATCATGAGCACACTCTATTTTGGTGGGTATGATATCCTGCCTTTTGTAGATGAAACCAAATGGGGGCTCGATCCCAATGTACTTACGTTGCTGGGCTTTGGAGCACTGATGATTAAAACAGTATTCTTTGTATTCTTCTTTATGTGGGTACGCTGGACCATACCGCGTTTCCGTTACGACCAATTGATGAATTTGGGTTGGAAGAAACTCATTCCGCTGGCCCTTATCAATATGCTCATTACTGCAGCCGTGGTATTGTATTTGCAAAATGGCTGGCCTAAATAATTCATCCTTCACCTAAAACAACCACAGCGAAATTTCTTCGTTTTGAATTAATCGCAAACGCTGTTCAGATATGCAACCATTAACCAACAGATCGAAGCAGGTAGACCGCAGCCCGATGACTTTTTCGGAGAAGCTGTATCTGCCAAGTATTGCCAAGGGCATGGCCATCACTTTTTCGCACCTTTTCAAAAAACGTCCTACCATTCAGTATCCTGAGCAGACTCGTCCGTTCAGCCAGGTATTTCGTGGGTTGCATGTATTGAACCGCGACGAAGAAGGCCGTGAACGCTGTACCGCATGTGGGCTTTGTGCAGTGGCTTGTCCTGCAGAAGCCATTACAATGGAGGCAGCCGAACGCCAGGACGGTGAAGAAAACCTGTACCGTGAAGAAAAGTATGCCGCCAAGTATGAAATCAACATGCTGCGTTGCATTTTCTGTGGCTTGTGCGAAGAAGCTTGTCCGAAAGATGCCATTTACCTGAGTGAAACTTTTGCGCCAGCTAACTTCAACCGCCAGGGTTTCATTTACAACAAACAAGAATTGCTGATTCCCAATCCGGTGACAGAAAAAGAAGCTTATGAAAAAGCTGCCGGTGGCAGGGTTCGTAAGCCAGTGAACGAATAATTGAAAGTGGCTTAACTGCCGCAGCTCACACGCATTGCACTTGCACACACGTATGCCTTGCATACTACTTTGACCTCACTATTATTGAAACAACCAATGAATACCTTTCAAATTACATTCTGGTTTTTGAGTGCACTGGCCGTGTTCAGTTCTCTCATGGTGATTACCAGAAAAAATCCGGTGTACAGCGTACTGTTTCTCATCATTACGTTTTTTGCCATTAGTGGTCATTACATTTTGATGAATGCGCAGTTTCTCGCCATTGTCAACATCATTGTATATGCCGGTGCCATCATGGTATTGTTCCTGTTTGTGCTAATGCTCATGAACCTCAACAAGGAATCGGAGCAACAAAAAAACAAATACCTGCTGTGGAGTAGCGGCATTGCCGGTGGCATGCTCATGATAGTGCTGATTGCCGCTTTGGATACGCCAGATCCTGCTATCATCACGAAGCCGGGCACAGGTGAAATTGGACTCATCAAAAATTTGGGTACCAAACTGTTTACCGATTATGTGGTGCCTTTCGAAATCAGCAGCATTTTGTTTTTGAGTGCAATGGTGGGTGCAGTAGTGATTGGTAAAAAGGGCGATTAAATTTCACAAGAAACAAACGGTATTTTATGCCTATATCTTATTACATTTTTTTAGCGGTTATCATTTTTTCCATTGGAGTAACCGGTGTGCTTACCCGTAGAAATTCCATCATTGTGTTTATGTGCATTGAGCTCATGCTGAATGCCGTGAACTTGTTGCTGGTGGCTTTCTCAAAGCTGCATCATCAACGAATGCTGGCACTCGATCCAGCCAATATTACGGCCGGTACCGAAGGCCAGTTGTTTGTGTTTTTCATAATGGTGGTAGCCGCTGCAGAAGTAAGTGTGGGCCTGGCTATTATCGTATTGATGTACCGCAACGTGCATAGCGTTGATATCAACTTCCTGAACCGATTGAAGAACTAACTGAAGAATAGTACGATTATGAAATTTGCACCTTTTATACCATTACTTCCACTGGCAGGCTTCCTGATCAATGGATTGCTGCGCAACCGGCTGAGCAAAACTGCTACCGGTATTGTAGGCAGTGGAGTAGTGTTGATTGCCTTTGTGCTGAGCATATTGGTGTTCAACAGTGCTGCTGCCGGCCAGTCGCAGATTTTCCAACTGTTCGAGTTTATCAAAGTTGGTTCGCTCAACATTCCATTTGAGTTTCAGGTAGACCAACTCACAGCTTTGTTTTTGCTGGTGATTACCGGCGTTGGTTTTCTGATACATGTGTATTCTACAGCATACATGCACGAAGAAAGCAATGCTCATTTTGCCCGCTACTTTGCCTACCTCAACCTGTTTGTATTTAGCATGCTGCTGCTGGTAATGGGCGGCAACTATGTCATCATGTTTATTGGTTGGGAAGGGGTGGGCCTTTGCTCTTACTTGCTCATTGGGTACTGGTTTAAAAACCGAGAATACAACAATGCGGCTAAGAAAGCTTTTGTGATGAACCGCATAGGTGACCTCGGTTTTTTGATAGCTGTGTTTTGGATGATTCAAACCTTTGGCAGCACCAGTTACGCAAACATATTTACGCAGTTGCCTGGCGAAGCTTCAACTGCTGTGCTTACTGGAATTACTTTGTTGCTGCTGGTTGGTGCTATGGGTAAAAGTGCACAGATTCCTTTGTACACTTGGCTACCCGACGCCATGGCTGGCCCTACACCTGTATCAGCCCTCATCCATGCCGCTACCATGGTTACCGCCGGTATTTACATGATTGCCCGCAGCAACCTCATGTATGCATTGGCGCCGGCAAGTATGCATGTGGTGGCTATCGTTGGTTTGGCTACAGCGCTGCTGGCTGCAACTATTGCCATTAAGCAAAACGACATTAAAAAAGTGTTGGCATACTCTACGGTTAGCCAGCTCGGTTACATGTTCCTTGGTTTGGGCGTAGGTGCTTTCACCGGAGCAGTTTTCCATGTAATGACACATGCTTTTTTCAAAGCTCTGTTGTTCCTGGGTGCTGGCAGTGTTATTCATGCCATGCATCATCAGCAAGACATGCGTTTTTATGGTGGGCTCAAAAAGTTTATGCCCATTACACATTTTACTATGCTCATGGGTTGTTTGGCCATTGCTGGTATTCCGCCATTCAGTGGTTTCTTTTCAAAAGATGAAATACTGGTGCATGCATTTGAAGCCAACCCCATTTACTACATACTTGGCTTGCTCGGCGCTTTGATGACTGCATTTTATATGTTCCGTTTATACGCCATGACTTTTATGGGTGAACACCGCAGCGATTTATCGCACCACCATCCGCATGAAAGCCCGAAGGCAATGACCATTCCCTTGATAGTGCTGGCAGTGCTGAGTGTGGTTGGAGGTATTATCGGTATCCCTGCATTATTTATGCACGATGGGCACAAACTCAATACGTTCCTTACACCTGTTTTTGAAGGCTCGAAGCAATACCTCGAAAAACATGAGCCATTGAGTCACAGTCAGGAGTGGATGATGATTGCAATTAGCGTGAGTCTGATTGTTGTGATGATTGTGCTCGCTATTCGCAAATACAGCAAATCAGTAGATGCAGAAGCAACTGGCTTGGGCAAAGTGCTCGAAAACAAGTGGTATGTAGATGAATTGTACGATACAATCATTGTGAAGCCCTTGCTGGCCATTGGCGGTTTCTTCAACACCGTGGTAGAAAAGAGCGGCATCGATCGTTTAGTAAACGGAGTAGGCAAGGGGCTTCACTACAGCAGTCGCCAATTGAGGTTATTGCAAAGTGGCAATGTTGGTAGTTACCTGCTTATGATTGTTATCGCTATCATCCTGCTTATCCGATTGGTTTTTTACGTAAAACTGTAACTGCAAACGCACAAATAATTACAGATGATTCTCTCTTCATTCATATTCATTCCGCTGTTGGTAGGCTTACTGTTGTTTTTTGTACAACAGCAGCAGTTGGTAAAGGCACTTTCGCTGGCTGCTTCCGTTGCAGTATTGGCGGTGGTATTGTATGCGGTGTATTTGCCTGCAGGGCATGCTTCGCTTAGCTATAGCACCAGCTGGCTGGGTAGCATCAACAGCAACTTTGCTTTGTTGTTAGATGGCCCTGCAAAAATTACTACGCTACTCACGGCTGTTAGCTTTGTGCTCATCTTTTTGGCTACGTGGAATAATAACTATGCCAACAGCAGCAGTTATTATGCCTTGATGCTGCTGAGCATGAGCGGCCTTATGGGCGTTTTTCTGAGTGCCGATGCGTTGTTGTTTTACTTCTTCTGGGAGCTGGCACTTATTCCGGTGTATTTCCTGTGTAGTATTTGGGGTGGCGAAAAACGTATCGCTGTTACATTTAAGTTTTTCATTTACACCTTCATTGGCTCTGTGCTAATGTTGATTGGTATCATTTATCTCTACAATAAAACTGCCGACCAAAGTTTTGCATGGAATAGTTTTAAAGCAGTAGTGCTTACAGCTAAAGAACAGGCTTATTTCTTCTGGTTCTTCTTCATTGCTTTTGCTATTAAAATGCCTGTATTTCCTTTTCATACCTGGCAGCCCGATGCTTACGAAACCTCACCCACTGGCACCACCATGGTGCTGAGCGGTGTAATGGTGAAAATGGGTTTGTTTGCAGTCATCCGCTGGTTGCTGCCGGTGTTTCCTGATATGAGTGATAAGATGGCCAACATCATTATCATTTTCAGCATCATTGGTATGTTGTATGCTTCGCTTATTGCTATGAAGCAGGACAACATCAAGCGATTGATAGCTTATTCTTCTATTGCCCACATTGGCCTCATGAGTGCCGGTTTGTTTGCCGGCAATACCGTTGCCTACAATGGTGTGCTGGTGCAAATGTTTAATCACGGAATCAACATCATAGGGTTGTGGATTGTGGTAGATATTATTGAGCAGCAAACTGGCATTCGCAAAATGAGTGAACTGGGCGGATTGGCACAGCAGGCACCCCGCCTCACCATTATGCTGGTGATTGTGGCACTGGCCAATATTGCGCTGCCATTAACCAACGGTTTCATTGGCGAATTCATGATGTTTACTGGTTTGTATCAATACAATCCATGGTACGCAGTGGTAGCCGGCATCAGTATCATTTTTGCTGCAGTGTACACACTGGGTATGATTCAAAAAGTATTTTATGGCGAACTGAACACTGCCGTAAAAGTGGTGGATTTGAAAGCCATGCAGTGGCTGGCGCTGGCATTGATTGTAGCCATGATTTTTGTAGCAGGCGTTTATCCAAAGCCGCTTCTGCAATTGGGCGAAGCTGCCGGACAAGTAATAGCCACAACGGTAACCAAATAAAGAACCTGATCTAATTTTTTCAATACGAAGCTGATATTATGAACCTAATCATTTTTGGCGGTTTACTGGGTGTAGTCATGATGTTTGGTGGTTTGCTGATGAAGCAAAAGCACCAGGCTACTTTATTGGCCACCGTCCTCATGGCTTTGTTGCTGGTGCTCAACAGCTGGGAATTGTATCACGACCCTGTATTTGTGGTGAACACAAAAGACATGCTGGAAACAACCCGCTTTGGATTGCTGCTGAATGAAATAATGCTGGCGGCTGGTCTTATTTACTTTTTGCTTAGTGGCCGCGATATTGAAAAAGTAGGCAACCATGTAGCAGAATACTATGCATTGATGTTTTTCATTTTTGCCGGCGTAGGTATTGCCACCAGCTACACCAATCTGCTCATGCTGTTCCTCGGTATCGAAATCATTTCTATTCCACTGTACATTCTTACTGCTGCCGATAAGCGTAACCTGAAAAGTGTAGAAGCAGGTTTGAAATACTTCTTGATGGGTTCATTCAGCACAGGCATTATGCTGATGGGTATAGCCCTTATCTATGGTGGAACAGGCTCATTTTTACTTACGAAGTTTAGCATTTTGGGTGCTCCCATGAGTTACAATCTGGTGGGTGGTATGTTGCTGGTGCTGGTTGCCATGGCTTTTAAAGTAAGTGCAGCGCCTTTTCATTTCTGGACGCCCGATGTGTACGATGGTGCACCTACCGTCTTTACATCTTTTATGGCCACCATTGTAAAAGTGGCAGCCCTGGTTGCATTTGTAAAACTATTCGAGGGTTCTTACAGCATTATTGAAGGCAAGTGGCAAATGGTGATGGCTATTATCATAGCCCTCACATTGCTGATTGGTAATATCACAGCTGTTTTTCAGCAAAGCGTAAAACGCATGCTGGCCTATTCATCAATAGCGCAAGCTGGCTTTATGCTGTTTGCTTTGTTTGCCATGAATAACTGGGGCAAAGAAGGCATTGTATTGTATGCTGCGGCATACTCATTGGCAACCATTGGCTTGTTTGCCGTGTTAGCCAAAATGGAAGATTATACTTTCAATGGCTTCAATGGTTTCAGCAAGCGTGAACCCATGATAGCTGTTGCACTGACTATCTTTTTGCTGAGCCTCGCAGGCATTCCGTTGACGGTTGGTTTCTTTAGCAAGTACTACATGGTAGCAGCAGCTGCAGCCACTGGTGGCAAATACTTGTGGCTCATGATTTTGGCCATGCTTTGCGCTGCCATTAGCGTGTATTACTATTTCCGTGTAATACAAGCCATGTATTTTAAAGATGGCGAAATCGTAAGCAGCCTTCCTGTGGCACCAGCTTTCCGTTATTTGCTTATTGGCGTGGCGGCTATTGTAATTTTTCTCGGGGTAATGCCACAATGGATTTTACAGTACCTGTATTTTTAATCATCAATTTTATAGATACTAAAGCGGCCTGCACAACAGGTCGCTTTTTTTGTGCTCAAATCAATGATGCCAAGCGGTATAACTTTATCAGTGGTAAAATGTCAGCCCGCATTAGCCATACCTTTATACCATGCAAATAGGTGATTCAATAGGGCTGGCGTGGCAAACCGTGAAGGTGAATAAACTGCGTACCGGTATTACTGTGGCCATTATAGCCTTGGGTATAATGGCCCTTATTGGCATCATTACCGCCATCGAAGCCATGAACCAAAGCCTCAGGGAAAGCTTTAGTACCATGGGGGCAAACGGGTTCAACATCCGTTTTCGGGAACGTAATTTTTTCATGGGGGGCAATAACAACCGGTCTGTACAAAAAACCACCAAGTCGGCACAGAAAGTACGTACCTCCAATACGGGTCGTTTTATCACCTACCAGGAAGCGGTAGGATTTAAAAGAAGTTACACTTACCCCGCTACAGTTAGCATTTCTCTCAGGGGCAGTTTTAATGAAACGGTACAATACATCACCAACGAAAAAGCATACAAAACAAACCCCAATGTTGCATTTCAGGGGGGCGATGAAAACTACCTGGAACTGAACGGCTACAAAATGGCAGCGGGTAGAAACTTTACTTTGAATGAAGTGGAAACCGGCCGGGCCGTGGTGGTTATTGGCGATGAAGTGCTGAACCGCTGCTTTGAAGGCAATGCTAAAAAAGCCATCGATAAAATTGTAAAAATTGGCAACCGCCCTTATCTGGTTATCGGGGTGTTGGAAAAGAAAGGCGCCAGTGCATTTCTCAATCTCGATAACGTGGCTATTACTAGTTACAACAATATCCGTCAGGTGTCTTCCAGTATCGGCACTTTTAGCATAGGAGTAATGGTTAGCGATTACAAATTGCTGGATAATGCCGTAGGACAGGCCACCGGTGTATTCAGAAATATCCGTAAGCTAGATATTCAGGAAAACGACAACTTTTACATTGATAAAAGCGATGCTTTGGCTGAAAAGTTTATTGGCTTTTTGAGCGGCATCACTGGCTCAGCGGCTGTTATTGGTTTAATCACGCTTATTGGTGCCGCTATTGGATTGATGAACATAATGCTCGTTGCCGTAACAGAGCGTACCAAGGAGGTTGGATTAAGCAAGGCCATAGGCGCTACCAGCCAAACTATTCGGCGTCAGTTTTTATTCGAGTCTATCATTATTAGTTTATTGGGTGCAGCCATTGGCATAGTGCTGGGTGTTGTAGTGGGCAATATTTTTGGCATCATCCTCAATACGGGGTTTGTAATACCATGGGGCTGGGTTTTTGCTGGCGTTATTATTTGTTTTGTAACAGGTTTGTTAGCAGGTGTTTATCCAGCAGGCAAAGCAGCCAAGCTCGACCCTATTGTGGCCCTGCGCTACGAGTAATTTTTTTGAACCACATTGAATAAATTGCGTTTGCAGTTTGCTCCCGATAGCTATCGGGATTGCAGTTTGTAAGGCAGTATTCTCATCTATAATAGCTTCTTGAACCACAAAGCAGCACAATTGAATACTGCGGTTTGTTAGAAAGCTTTTCCGTTATCAATCAGCTATCTATCATCAATTATCTCTTCAACTACACAGGCACAAAGAGCCGGAACGACCGAGCAATAATTGAAAAGTTCGTTGTCTTCATATCAGACATCAGACATCAGACATCAGACATCAAAAAAAGCCTGCAGCAAATAGCTACAGGCTTTTTTATTATTGGTACAATACCGCTTAGTCGGCTTTCAGAGCACGTTCAATACGATCATTCAAATCGCTGAGGTGCATCTTAGTAGCACTGTCTGTAGTTGCGGGCAATGCAGCTTTAATTTCAGCCTGCAATGTTTTCAGTTGCGCTTTGGCTACCGACAGCAGATCAGAAGTAGCAGATGCGCCACCGCCTACCTGAATGGTAATGCCGGGTGCAATTTGCTGCGGAGCAGCTGGTGGTGCCAGCAAGCTAATCAGTCTTTCAGCAAAATCTTTTTGCAAAGAACGACGGAAAATGTCTACTGGTTTTTTAGCTGCCAGTTCGCTGAAAATACCTTTGCGCAAATCAGTCATCATTTCTACAATGGTATACGCTTCTGCAGGCTTTTCGGCTTCAAAGCGGCTGAGCTTGGCAGCTGTGTTGCCACTAAACATGGTGCTGAGGGCACGGCTTTGCAAGCTGCTGATTACCGTTTGTGGCGCCTGGTTGGTAAGGCTGGTGTAGCGGCTGTCTATTACCCACTTAGGAGTAGTAAACACGTTGTCTTGCAACCATTTCATGGCATCTTTTTGCTTTGCCTTGCTGGTAAAGCTATAGATGGCACCTTCTTGATCTACGGTTTTGGGGGTACGCTCCAAGCCACCAATGTAGCGGCTTACATGGCCAATGTAGCGGCCAAACTGACCAATTACCTGACCATACATGTTTTGATAATCATCGTAGCCTTCGCCTTGCTGCTTAGTCCAATCGTACAGGTTAGGCAGAATGCGCTGCAAGTTTTTAATACCATAGGTGCTGGCCTTCATGGCATTGTCGCCCAGGTCTTCTGTTTGCGAACGAGGATCATCACCCCAGGTTTCGCCATCGCCCCACCAGTTGCGTGGGTTTTTCAGTTTTTCGATGGTAAGGGTATTCAATGTCGCTTTGTCTTCTTCAGCTGTTTTGGTATCATACCAGCGATAGCCCCACTCAATTGCCCACATATCATAATCACTGATGCGTGGAAACAATCCTTTCTCGGTGATATTATCTTCTGGTTGAGCTACATAGTTAAAACGGGCATAGTCCATTATAGATGGGGTGTGGCCATTGGCTTCTACCCAGGCTTTGTCACGTAGCTTTTCTACGGGTACTGTAGAAGAAGAGCCAAAGTTGTGGCGAAGACCAATAGTATGACCAACTTCGTGGCTGCTCACAAATCGAATGAGCTGACCCATCAGTTCATCATCAAACACCATTTTGCGGGCACGGGTATCTACGGCGGCGGTTTGTACCATGTACCAATCGTGAACGAGCTTCATTACGTTGTGATACCAGTTAATATGGCTTTCGAGAATTTCGCCACTGCGAGGGTCCTGCACATTAGGACCGCTGGCGTTAGGCACATCTGATGGCTTGTACACGATGGCAGAGTAACGGGCATCTTCCAAACTCCAGGTAGAATCTTCATCTTTCGTTGGTGGCATTTTAGCCATGATGGCGTTTTTGAAACCTGCTTTTTCAAAAGCAACCTGCCAGTCGTTTACACCTTGAATGAGGTATGGTATCCACTTCTTAGGGGTGCTGGGGTCGATGTAATAAATGATGGGCTTTTGTGGTTCTACCAATTCGCCACGCTTGTATTTTGCTACATCTTCCGGCTTTGGTTCCAGGCGCCAGCGGCGGGCAAGGGTAATAGATTTTACACCCTGTGGGTTGGCATCAAAATCTACATATCCTGTGGCAAAATAACCTACACGGTTGTCCCAGTGGCGGGGCTTCATAGGTGTTTTGGGCAATGCAATAATGGAGCTGTTGAGCTCAAATGTAGCAGGGTCGGTATTGCCACCGCCGCCTCCAAAACCCAACGACAGGCCACCGGCAGCAGGGCTACCGCCGCGGCTGTAAGTTTTTACCGTACGAATATTAAGGTTGTTGGGGTAGGTAGTTACGCCTACTATGTAAGATTTGTCGGGCTGTACCGAACCGAGACTGAATGAACGCTTATCGCCGGCATCAAAAAACAGCAGGTCGTTATCAGTATTCAGCAGGGTGGTGATGTCGATAACTGCACTGGCAGAATCTTTTCCGTAAGCTTCTACTTTAAAAGCATACAAAATGGGTTGTATGCTGGAGTTCATCAGCGATTTGTACATGCCGCCGGTAGAGTCTGTTGCTCTTTCGCGGTAGCTGATTTTGTTGAGGAAGATTTTGTCTTCGGGGCCCTTTTCAAAACGAATCACAGATTCGCTGATGATATCGCCGGCAAAGCCAGCAAAACCTGAGCGAACACCGGCAGCGCCTTTGCCAATTCGGTTTACAACCAGCAGGTCGCGGCCAAGCATGTTGTTGGCTATTTCCAGCAGGTACTTGTCTTCTACCACATGCACTTTAAACAAACCGCTTTGCGACTTTGCTTTGTCGGTTACTACTTCTTTGTAAGGCTTTGGCGATTTGCTTACAGCAGGTGCTGTAGGCCTGGGGGCACCATTGGGCATTCCGGTTTGGGTACCAGAGGGTGCCGCAGGAGTTGGGGGAGGCGTACGGCGATCTTGCGCCCCGGCAGTCAGCAGGCTTCCAGCCAGTACTGACACACACGCTAGTTTGACGTAATTTTTAAGCATATAAATTAAAGGATTGAAAAAAAGACTTTTGAAAGGTAAGTGTTAGGTGTTCAATTGAGCGAAGCATCATAACGGAATGTGTGGAGTGGCAGGTGAATCGTTTTATTGGCCGGAGTTAAATTGAAATTTTCTCAATGCCAACACCATTAGACGTTCATTTTATTACATCACCTGCTGGCAAAACCAAAACTTGTGCTATAAGGGTTGCTGTGCAAAAACATATCTTTATTTCTGATGAAAAAAAACGTGATGTCATGTTGCTGAATTCATTTTTTCAGTACAATTGCCACCCAATTGCTAAATTTCTAACAAAAAGAATTTTAAACTAAAAACCAACGATCATGGCAGAAAACAAACCGACTGCAACTGTGGCCAAGGCTGCCACTTCTGTTCAGCCTAAGAAGAGCAGCAATATGATTAGCTATATTGCTCCAATTGCGTGTATTATTGCTGGGTATGTTATCTGGCGCTTTGTACTGGGAGATCCCAGCAACTTTAGCAAGCCCGATTTGAACGGCGGATTTTGGCCTAGCCACCAAGGCCCCAAAGGTGCATTGGTTCGTGCCTATGAAGGTGGTATCATCGTTCCTTTGTTGATTGGTTTGAACCTGATGGTTTGGACATTTGCTATTGAGCGTTTCCTCACTATCAGCAAAGCAAGCGGTAAAGGAAACATCAGCGAGTTCATTCGTAAAGTGCAGTACCACCTGGCCAACAAAAACGTTGACGCCGCTTTGGGTGAGTGCGACAAGCAAAAAGGTAGCGTAGGTAACGTAATGAAAGCTGGCCTTCGTAAGTACAAAGAAATGACTACCGAAGCTGGCCTCGAAACAGACCAGAAACTGGCTGCCATTCAAAAAGAAGTAGAAGAAGCAACAGCTCTCGAACTGCCAATGCTTGAAAAGAACCTCGTGTTCCTTTCTACTATTGTATCGCTGGCAACCCTCGTAGCCCTGTTGGGTACTGTAATGGGTATGATTAAATCATTCGCATCACTGGGTGACGAAAGCGCCGGTGCACAAGCTGCTGCCGCTCTGGCTATTGGTATCTCAGAAGCCCTGTACAACACGGCTTTGGGTATCGGTACTTCAGCCATCGCCCTGGTATTCTACAACATCTTTACTACCCGTATCGATGGTATTACTTTCGGTATCGATGAATCTGGCTTCACGCTGACTCAGAGCTTCGCCTCACTGTACAAGTAATGGGCGGGTCTGTTTTTCTGTACTCCGTATGGAAAAGCACAGTGTTTGAATCTCATTTTTAATTCATTGAAACAAGTAATATGGGTAGGCCTAAAATTGCACGAAAAAGCACTTGGGTAGATATGACCGCGTTTGTTGACGTGGCCTTCCTCCTCTTGTCCTTCTTCATTCTTACCACCAAGTTCAAACCACCAGAGGCTGTATCTGTGGTTACGCCCAATTCCGTTTCTTCTAAAGCTGCAGAAGAACAAGACCAGTGCCTGGTTACACTCAGCCCCGATGGCAAAGTGTACCTGTCGTACTCAGAAGAAGAGCGGAAAATTCAGGTAGTAGACGACCTGAACAAGCGGTTGAACCTACAGCTGACACCAGATGAGGTAAAAAAAGCCGGTAAAGCCGAGTTTTTTGCTACACCATTATCACAGTTGAAATCATTCCTCAATCTTCCAAAAGAAGAGATGGCAAAAGGTTCTTCTATGCCGGGTATCCCCTGCAAAGACAGCACCAGCAATGAACTCACTGAATGGATAGCCTCTACTACAACAGTCTTCTTGGGTGAAAAACTGCACCTGATGGTAAAAGGTGACAAAGACGCAACGTATCCCGTTTTCAAAAATGTAATTGATGCATTTAAGAAAAGTGATCAGTTGAAGTTTAAAATCATCACCAACCAGGAGCCCCTGCCATTGAACTCTCCTGCTGCAGAATCTGCAGCAAAAAAGGCCAAGGGTGGTGCTGCTGAATAAGAACAGGAATTGATTAATAACAACACTTAAAAACTTACGCTATGGCAGATATAGGAGAAGGCGGTGGCGGTGGCCATAAAAAAGGGCCGGGTGTAAAAAAGAGTAAAAAGCAATCTACGAGAGTCGATCTTACCGCCATGGTGGATTTGGGCTTTCTGCTCATTACCTTTTTCATCTTCACCACTACCATGAGTACTCCTACGGCAATGAACCTCTTTTTGCCGAAGGATACCGAAAAGCCTGAAGAACAAAACAAAGCCAAAGCTTCCGGAGCTCTCACCATTATGCTGGGTAAAGACAGAAATGTATTTTACTACGAAGGCATACTGGCCGATGATGGCTCAAACTTTAAAAGCGATAACTTCTCTGGCATCCGCGATGTAATTTTGAACAAGAAAAAATCAACGGATGACAAAGACCTGGTAATCGTTATAAAGCCAACCAAGGAAGCTAAATTCCGCGATGTGGTTGATGCCCTCGACGAGATGACCATCAATGAAGTAAAACGCTACGCATTAGTTGACATTTCAGAACCAGAACAGCAGCTCATTGACCTGACTGTTGAAGCTGGCGGCGGCGGCAAATAATTTTTTTGTGGAATTTGAAACAGAACTGAATCTAAATAGCAAATACTTACCGCTATGATGGACGTAAACAAAATTTTGAACGCCGATTTCCTCGACATCTTGTTCGACGGCCGGAATAAGGAATACGGAGCCTACGAACTGCGGAGATCGTACAACAAACGCCTTACTGTAGCTATTTCAGCTATGATTTTGATTGCGTTGTTGATCTTCCTCGGCTCAGTTATTTCTAAAGAAGCTGAAAAGAACAAGAAGGCGAAAATGGAAGTGCAGGACGTGAAGCTGGAAGAGGTGAAAGAGCAGCCCAAAAATGAGCCGCCACCTCCGCCTCCTCCACCCAAAATGCCTGAGCCTCCAAAAATTGAAATCGCAAAATTCACTCCTCCCAAAATTGTAAAGGATGAGGAAGTGAAAGAAGATGAAAAGCCACCTGAAATCGATAAGATTGAAGAGGCCAAAATTGGTACAATCAACCAGGAAGGTACAAAGGATGATGGCATCGTTGCCCCTCCCGTTGAATCAAAAGGTACCGGTGATGTAGTAGCTCCAAAAGCTGTGGAAGAAGACTACGACAAGGTATTTACCAAGGTGGAAAACCCTGCTGAATTCCCTGGTGGTCCCGATGCATGGCGCCGCTACCTCGAACGTAACCTACAGTACCCTGACGATGCTCAGGAGAATGGTACACAAGGTGTAGTAAAAGTGCAGTTTATTGTAGACAAGGAAGGAAACATTAGTGAAGTGCAAGCCCTCAACGATCCAGGCGATGGTCTGGCTGAAGAAGCTGTACGCATCATTAAGCGTGGCCCCAAATGGACACCTGCCGAACAGAATGGTCGTAAAGTAATTTACCGTCACATTCAGGCTATCACCTTCCGCCTCGAGTAATTCACGCAAATAGATTTATGTAAAAGAGCATCCGTACAGGATGCTCTTTTTTTATTGCGCCAGTTAAAAGTATTTTTTATCAACCTTATGGATTTATGAAACCATGTTCATCATAGTTGTAAATTCTATAAGCTATGATGGACGCAACTAAACTCCTGCAAGCCGATATCCTCGATATCGTATTTGATGGCAGAAACAAAGCATACGGCGCCTATGAGTTGCGTCGGGCTTACAACAAACGCCTTGGAATAGCTATGACAGCCATGGCCGCCATCTGTATCACCGCTTTCGTCGGTTCTGTATTATCTCGCAGCACAGATAACAGTCTTAAAGATGTGATACAAACCAAAGATGTGGTGTTAGTTGATTATAAAGAAACAATGCCGCCTCCACCACCGCCGCCTGTTGCGCCTCCACCACCTTCTGCTGTGCAAACTGCCATGTTTACGCCTCCCGCCATTGTAAAAGATGAAGACGTGCCAGCCGATGCAATGCCACCAGAAATGGACGTGCTGGAAGATTCAAAAATTGGTACCATGAATATTGATGGCGGAAAAGATGAAGGCATAGTAGCTCCACCATCAGAAAAAGGTACAGGAGAAGCGGTACAACCATTGCAAGGTCAAATAAACAACGACACTGTATTTGTGAAAGTGGAAATGCCTGCTGAGTTTCCAGGAGGTATAGATGCCTGGCGCCGTTATCTCGAACGTAACCTGCAATATCCTGATGCTGCCATCAATGATGAAACGCAAGGTGTAGTAAGAGTACAATTTGTGATTGATACAGAAGGCAACGTAAGCGATGTGGTGGCTTTGAATGATCCCGGAAATGGTTTGGCTGAAGAAGCGGTTCGCATTATAGCCCGAGGCCCCAAATGGATTCCTGCTGAACAGAATAACAGACGGGTAAAATACCGCCACAGTCAACCGATTATTTTTCGGTTAGATTAAGCTGTTCAATATGAGTAATCATCAATAACACAACACTATGAAACACTACAATCATGCAATAGCTATAGCTGTTCCCGGTAAAGGCAATCCTGTAAGTCATATTTTAATGCCTTTCGTAATCATTCTTTTTTCATTTGTGTTGTTGTTTCCTGTATTTGCAAAGGCGCAAAACACAGAAAGAAAAACCACCGCAACATTGCAGCAGCAGATGCCCGGTAAAACACAATGGTTGGGAAAGGTGATGATAGAGCCAGGGGGCATGGCTACGCAAGCCCAATCTGGCAATATGTTTGAGTACATCAGCATTAACCAGCAAGAAACCTTTTGGCCAGCTATGCAAAAAGAGCCCATCACCATGGTGATGACACAAGTAGACGTATTGCCTGAGCAAGAATCAATGAGTGGATGGAAAAAGTGGTTGGGAGACAACCAATTTGCAATAGCTGGCAATGCTGGAGATACAAAAAAAACACGCTTTTCCATTTCATTTCTTGTAGATGCTGAGGGTACGCTTGTAGAAGCAAGTATTAAAGGAGATGGCTCACTTTTTCAGGATAGTATTTTGCAGCAGTTCATACAAATGAAAGAATGGAAGGCAGCAGAAAGCCAGGGGGTGAGGGTTGCTTACCGCGGCTACCTCAACATCATTGCTGTGCAGTAAACAACATTTGCATACAACAAGAAAGCCTGCATCGTTTGCAGGCTTTTCTTTTTTTACAGCATCTTTGCTTGTATGACAAATAGCCAAGCAGCTCCTGCATGGAGCGATACAATTGTAGCGCTTTCTACACCGCCCGGCATTGGCGCCCTTGGTGTAGTTCGGTTGAGTGGCCCGCAGGCTATTGCCATTGCCGATGCATTAATGCCCGGAAAAAAAATTGCCAGTAAACCATCGCATACATTGCATGTCGGCTGGTTGAAATATAACGAATATGCAATTGATGAAGTGGTTATTAGTTTGTTCCGCAATCCTAAAAGCTTTACTGGCGAAGATGTAATAGAAATCAGTTGCCATGGCTCGCCCTATATTTTACAACAAACCATTGATGCCTGCATAGCTCTTGGTGCACGGCTGGCAAAGCCCGGGGAGTTTACACAACGTGCTTTTTTGAATGGCAAAATGGATTTGGCGCAGGCAGAAGCAGTGGCTGATATTATTGCCAGCCAAACGGCTGCTGCACAACAAGCGGCCTTGCATCAAATGCGTGGCGGTTTCAGCCATGTGCTGGCGCAACTTCGGGAGCAACTGATTCAATTTAGTGCGTTGATTGAACTGGAGCTTGATTTTGCTACAGAAGATGTAGAGTTTGCCGATAGAACTGCGTTGCAGCAACTGCTTGTATCGATTAATACAGTTGTGCAACAACTGATGAATAGTTTTAAATTAGGAAACGTCATTAAAGAAGGCGTATCTGTTGCAATTATTGGCAAACCCAATGCGGGCAAAAGTACTTTGCTCAATGCGTTGCTCAATGAAAACAGGGCCATTGTAAGTGAAATAGCCGGTACCACCCGTGATACCATTGAAGAAGTGTTGAATATTGACGGTGTTTTATTCAGGTTGATTGATACCGCAGGTATACGGCAAAGCGGCGATGTAATTGAAAGCATAGGTGTAGAAAAAAGCCTGGAAAAACTGCGCAAAGCAGATGTTGTTTTATACCTGTTTGATGTACACAGTTATAACGAAAACGAACTCAAAGAGGCGGTGACTTTATTGAAGGACAACGCAAGGCAATTTGTGCTGATTGGTAACAAAGCTGACCATGCAGCCGGTATAACCGAAGCGAGGCTGGGCGCTTATACATATGTGCCCATAAGTGCTAAAAGTCATATTAATCTGGATCTGCTGAAAACCAATCTTGTACAAACAGTAATGCAGGGTAAAACCAATCAGGAAAGTACCATTGTAACCAATGCCCGGCATTTTGCTGCACTACAAGAAGTACATAATAGTTTAACTGAAATACAGCAAGGCCTTTCGCAGCACATACCCGGCGATTTGATTGCATTAGACATACGCCGTTGTCTTCATTTTTTGGGAGAAATTACCGGTACCATTACCAACGAGGATCAGTTGGACTTTATCTTTTCAAAGTTTTGTATCGGAAAGTAAAACCCATTATGTAAAGTATTTTTTGCTGGCACATTTTATTGAAAGAATTACACCTGTCGATTGAAACACTGGTTTCTGCTTCGTGACAAACAAACGATACATTTATTGTTCAAACTTATCAGTCAGTCCATGACCGATATGACGAATTCTTCAAGCTGATTTTGAAAACTAATGGAAGTATTGCTGGCCATTCAAATCGTTTGTTGCTTGCTAAGAGGACAAGAATCTTACGGTAATACATCTCCTGTTTTCATACCATCACCAATATCTCCTTCTTACCAATTGGTTTGGTCAGATGAATTTAATACCGACGGTGAACCTGATTCTTCCAAATGGGGTATTGAAACAGGATTTAAAAGGAATGAAGAAACGCGGTGGTATCAAAAAGAGAATGCCACATGTGAAGGCGGCTCTTTGGTAATAACAGGTAAAAAGGAACGAAAGCCTAATCCTACACACGTTGCCTGCCAGGGTAAGACAGTCATTGCTTAAACAGGAACAGATTAACCAGCGCTGGAGTATGGTCCCGATAGCTATCGGGATTATGAGTGACAGCATGGTAGGTAACAGAAAGTTCAGAACCTTCAATGTAATCGACAATTGTACACGAGAAGTGCTGGCTATTGAAATAGATACCTCAATTTCTGCAAAAAGGGTGGTAAGAGTACTGGAAAAGATTATTGAACAAAGAGGTAAACCAACAACAATACGAACAGATAACGGTTCTGAATTTATGTCAAAAGAGCTTGAGTTTTGGTGCAAAGAGAAAGGGATAATCATCCAGTTTATACAAGCTGGCAGGCCTATGCAAAACGGTTATATAGAAAGGTTCAACAGACTGTACAGAGAAGCTGTGTTAGATGCTTATCTGTTTTTTGAACTACAGGAAGTAAGAATACTTACCCGTGAATGGATAGAAGAATACAACACCAAAAGACCACATGAATCACTTCAGAATCATACTCCCGAAGAATGGAAATTAAAACAAAACTATACCTTCAATACTCTAATTAAAGCTGTCTGAGAAAAGGGGTACTTATACTTCGAGTCGGGCTTCAACGATATTAAATATTTCAGGAAGCGTTTACAAGAGCAGTTTGGCGTATCTCCATCTGAGTATAAAAAGTAGTTTCAAATGGCTAACTGATTTAAGGTATTAACAGTGCCACAGATGCCCCCTGTTTTTGAGCGGAACAGGATACCGTCTTACAATATTTTAGCTGCCATTGCTATGGCCTGCCAAAGGCTATTTGGCAGGGCATGTAATAGTGCATTTTATTTGATGTGAAAATTACCTGATGATGAATGCCTGTTTAAAAAAAGTCGCTCTCAGCATCGTTAGCTTCATTTTTATTTTCCTGATTCATGGCGGCATTGCAGCTGCGCAGGGTACAAATGCTATATGGGAAAACCCCACTATTCAATTTGAACCAGTGTGGATTTATGTTCATTCACATAGACCTGAACCAGCGTGGCGTAGGAGGTGACAACAGTTGGGGTGCCTACACTCATGCTCCTTATTTGCTCACAGCCAAAACGTATTCATACAGTTACATCAAAGAGCCAAACAATAAATAATTTTCATGCGATATCCATTTCAACAATTGCTGTTGGGCATCTTTTTTATAGGCAGTTTAGTACCAGCCATGGCACAGTCAGGTAAAAAAGACAAGCCAAATATCATTCTTATTTATACAGATGATTTGGGTTATGGTGATGTGGGTGCTTACGGCACTTCTGCTATACCTACACCCAACATTGATCGTTTGGCGAAGAATGGTGTGCGGTTTACCAATGCACATGCTACATCCGCAACCTGTACGCCCTCCCGATTTTCATTGCTTACAGGCAAGTATGCCTGGCGTAAAGAAGGAACAGGCATTGCACCCGGCGATGCCAGCTTGCTCATACCCGTAGAAACAACTACGCTGCCAGGCATGCTGCAAAAAGCAGGTTACAATACGGCAGTAATAGGTAAGTGGCATTTGGGTTTGGGCGATGCTAAGCGGGCAGACTGGAACGGGAAAATTACCCCCGGCCCTCTGGAGATTGGATTTAATTATTCATTTCTTATTCCGGCCACCGGCGATCGGGTGCCTTGTGTTTTTGTAGAAAATCATCAAGTAGTTAATCTTGATAAAAACGATCCCATAACTGTAAGCTACGTTGCACCTGTAGATCCGGCTGCGCCAACGGGGAAAATGAATCCTGAATTGTTGAAAATGCTTCCTTCTCACGGTCACGACATGACTATTGTAAACGGAGTTAGCAGAATTGGCTATATGAAAGGGGGGAGTGCAGCGCTGTGGCGTGATGAAGATTTTGCAGACATGCTTGTGCAAAAAGCTGAAGCATATATCACCAAGCAGCAAAGCAATCCGTTTTTCTTGTATTTCTCTACACACGATATTCATGTGCCACGGTTGGCTCATGAAAGATTTGCTGGCAAAAGTGGTTTTGGACCAAGAGGTGATGTGTTGTTGCAGTTAGACTGGACTGTAGGACAGATAGAAGCCATGTTGAAGAAAAATGGCATTTTGGAAAATACACTGATCATTTTTACCAGTGATAACGGACAAGTGATTGATGATGGATATAAAGATGATGCTGTAGAAAAGTTGGGCAATCACAATCCTGCCGGTATTTTCCGTGGCGGTAAGTATAGCGCATTTGAGGCGGGCACTCGTGTTCCATTCATTGTAAGCTGGAAAGGAAAAATAAAAGGCGGTAAAGTAAATAACGCCTTATTTAGTCAGATAGATTTGTATGCAATGCTTGCAAATTTGACCGGAGGAACTGTGCCATCGGGGCAAGCGCCAGACAGTAAAAACAGTTTGCCGGTTTTGCTCAACAAAAGCCAGCAACACAGAGCGTTTTTGGTGGAGCAATCTATCAACTCAACACTCTCATTACTGGTTGGCGAATGGAAATATATTGAACCATCTAAAGGTCCTAAAAGCAACAAGGATACCAATACCGAATTGGGCAATCTTGCTACCCCACAATTGTATAATTTAGCCACCGATCCCGGCGAAACAAAAAATCTTGCAGTTGAATATCCGGAGCGGGTAAAGCAAATGCAAAAACAACTGGCCAATATCCGGAAGCAATAGTTGCGCCGGATTTGTTTTGCCACTTAAATCAACGGTTATGTACATGTGCTGCAAGAAAAGTAATAAGTGGATGGTGGCGCAAAGTTTGCTACTGTTGGGAATATGCATTGGTTGCGGTACCCGCAATACAGAGCAACAAACAACACCATCGCCAGATTCTGTGCATGCATGTATGCAAGTGCCTTCCCGGTTTGGTAATTTGTCCGCCGATTCTATCAACGACAGCAGTGCGGATACTTCGTATGCAGGCATGGTGTTCATACCTGCGGGCACTTTTGAAATGGGCGGCGATAATGAACAAGCAGCTGCAGATGAGTATCCCAAACACAAAGTGTCAGTCAGCGCATTTTATATGGATGCTACTGAAGTAACGAATGCGCAATTTCAGCAGTTTGTAAACGCTACGGGGTATATCACTACCGCAGAAAGAAAACCCGACTGGAACGAATTAAAAAAGACTTTGCCACCAGGCACTCCAAAACCGCCCGACAGTGTAATGGTGGCAGCATCGCTTGTGTTTAAGCCATCTGCAGGCCCGGTAGATTTGAATGACTACAGCCAATGGTGGAGTTGGGTGTCCGGTGCCGATTGGAAACATCCTGAAGGACCACAAAGCAATATCACAGGGAAGGAAAACTTCCCTGTGGTGCATATAAGCTGGTTTGATGCCATGGCTTATTGCAAATGGGCCGGTAAGCGACTGCCTACTGAAGCTGAGTGGGAATATGCAGCACGTGGGGGCCTTAGCAACAATATTTACCCATGGGGTAATGAGCATGTAAATGCGGGTGCAACCAAGACCAATAGTTGGGAAGGAAAATTTCCTTACCTGAACGAAAACAAAGACGGTTTTGCAAAGCTTGCGCCAGTAATGCGCTTTGATTGCAACCGGTATGGCCTTTTTGATATGGCGGGTAATGTGTGGGAGTGGTGCAGCGATTGGTATGATCATCAATATTACCAAACACAAGCATCTGCTATTGCAACTAACCCGCAAGGGCCGCAAAAAAGTTATGATCCGCAAGAGCCACACACACCTAAAAGAGTGCTGCGTGGTGGTAGCTTTTTGTGTAACGATGCTTACTGTAGCGGCTACAGAGTAGCACGTCGCATGAAGAGTAGTCCGGATACTGGATTAGAGCATACCGGTTTTAGGTGTGTAAAGGATGTGAAAGCCCCATAACGAGTGATCAAAAAAAGTTAGCAATGCATAAATCAATAGTCACGTTTTTGTATTTGTGTGTACAAGCGTTTGTTGCTACTGCTCAGCAAAACACGAAACAGCCAAATGTGATATTGATTGTAGCAGACGACCTTGGCTGGGCCGACTTAGGCTGCTATGGCAGCACATTTTACGAAACCCCCAATTTGGATAAACTCGCAGCAAACGGTGTCCGGTTTTTGCAAGGGTATGCCACCAGCCCGGTTTGTAGCCCTACCCGTGCCAGTATCATGACAGGTAAGTATCCTGTAAAAACGGGTGTAACTGATTGGATAAAAGGGCGGCAGGAAAAAGGTAAACCCGGAGCAGCTATTCGTGTGGGGTCCTACAAATTGGTCTATTTTTTCGAAGATAAAAGGATAGCATTGTATGACTTGGTGAATGATGTGGCCGAGAAAAACAATTTAGTAGTAAGCCATCGTAAAATGGCTATGCATCTTTCCAAAAAACTATTTCGTTGGCTGGAAAATAATGCTGCAAAAACACCTGTTATCAATCCCGGATACAGTGCATTGACAAAGACGTTTTGATATTTGGGCGTGTAAGTTTCGAAACATTTTACTGAGATGGTACGGAACGACCGAGATAAACCTCCAACTGAAACCTTGATTGAAAGTAATCAATTGACTGCCGAAGTATATTCGTTGATCAATCAGGTTCGTACAAGGTAGGTAAGCCTGCAGTTGAGGCAGTTGATGGAACCAATTTGAGGCAGGCTGCTCTCAGATTTATTGTGCGGCATTAAGGAATAGTGGAAATTGCATTTGAAGGCTAGCGTTACTTTTACCTGAAACGTTAGCATGCTGTGCAAGCTTCTTACACCAGGGCCTTGAGTGATAACGTCCCCAATTATTCAGTTATTTATCTTCCCGAAAAATCTGAAGCATTTCCGATACCGCCGGGAGAGTTAAACGTAAGCGCCAATCTGGTTGAGAATCCCGTTTGTCAGTAGTGTTGGATTAATGGTAAACAGTAAAAAAGTAATGAATGTATGACTCACAAAACCGCTATTTTATTTGTTACAGTTTTTTTATTGGCTACCACTTCACATGTGTACGCACAGGCATCATCGAAAAAGCCAAACATCATTTTCATTTTGGCCGATGATCTTGGATATGGCGATTTGGGTTGCTACGGCTCAACCGCTATACAAACACCGAACATAGATGCGCTGGCAAAAAAAGGCATCCGGTTTACCGATTTTTATTCAGGTAGTACTGTGTGTGCTCCGTCAAGAGCTTCATTAATGACAGGCCAGCATACCGGCCACCTCACCATTCGTGGCAATGGCGAAGTACCGCTGCCTGCTGCTGATAGTGTGCTGCCGCAATATTTGCATAAATCCGGATACGTGAATGGCATGGTGGGTAAATGGGGACTTGGCCAGGCGAATACAACCGGGCAACCAGCTTACAAAGGATGGGATTTCTTTTCCGGATTGCTACATCATGTAGAAGGCCATTATCAATTGCCCGATTCTGCATGGCAATTGCAAAGCGGTACGCCGGCCAAGGTGAAAATACCCGGCAATAAATATTCCAACGAATGGTTTAAAGACGAAGCCATCCGCTTTATTGAACAGCAACAACAGCAGCCTTTTTTTCTATACCTGTCCTTCACTTTGCCTCATGCAGAGTTGAACGTGCCGCAGGCTTTTTTACAGCCATATCTCCATCCCGACGGCAGCAGCAAGTTTGAGGAAGAAGTGCCACAAAGAAGTAACCAGCATTATGGCTATCAGCAATACCCCAAGGCAGCCTACGCAGCCATGGTATCGCAAATGGATTATTACATTGGCGAAGTGGTAGCAACACTTAAAAAGCTGCACATAGAAGATGAAACCATCATCATTTTTACCAGTGATAATGGCACTCATGCCGAAGGAGGCCGAACCCGCAAAGATGTAGCAGCAATGCAGAGCAGCGGACCATTGCGGGGCATTAAAAGAGATTTGTACGAAGGTGGTATTCGTGTTCCTTTTGTAGTGAGTTGGAAAAACAAGATTGCAGCCGGTACCAACTCTGCAAGCATGGGCGCATTTTGGGATGTGGTACCCACTCTTTGTGCTATAGCAGGTGCTACTCCTACGGCTGCTGTAGATGGCGTTTCATTGCTGCCCTCATTGTTGGGCAAAACACAACCGCCAAGAGATTGCTTGTACTGGGAGTTTTACGAAGGTGGATTTAAGCAGGCTATTCGGAAAGACAACTGGAAAGCCATCCGTTTTTTTAAAGGCACCGGACCCATTAAAACGGAACTCTATGATCTTACAACTGACATTGGGGAGCAACACAATATTGCTGCGCAGCACACTGCATTGGTAAAGCAACTCGAACTACTGATGGATCGGGAACACACAACGGCTGCACACCCGCTTTTTCAAATAAAATAGCATGTCATTTCTTGATGTCTGCAGTAGATAGTAAATGACAGTCGCCATTATAGAATCTATATTTTTACAGCATTATGAAAGAAAAAATATCCGCTGCATTTTTAGCTGCATACAACACTACACCAACCATCATCGTTCGATCTCCCGGCAGGGTAAATATTATTGGCGAACATACCGATTATAACAACGGATTTGTATTGCCTGCAGCAATCGACAAAGCTGCATACATCGCCATTTCATTAAGAGATGATGACCAGATTCATTTAACTGCTCTTGATTTAAATGAATCTTTTTCTATTTCCGTTACCGATTTAAAACCTGTTGGAGATGTGAGTTGGCCCAACTATATACTTGGTTCGGCAGCACAGTTTACAAAGCGGGGTATACAATTGACCGGCTTCAATGCGTTGCTCACCAGCGATGTACCCATGGGTGCAGGTTTGTCATCATCAGCAGCGGTAGAGTGTGCTACCGTATTTACTCTAAACCATTTGTTGCAAACAAATATCGACAGAGTGGCCATGGTAGAAATGGCACAAAAGGCCGAGCATGAATATGCAGGCGTTATGTGCGGCATCATGGATCAGTTTGCATCTATGATGGGCAAAGAAAATCAGGTGATAAAATTGGATTGTCGTTCGTTGGCATACGAATATGTGCCTTTCAATTTGGATGGTTACAAAATTGTATTGCTCAACACTAACGTAAAACATTCACTCGCATCGTCGGAATACAATACCCGCCGCAAAGAATGTACACAAGCAGTGGAGTGGGTGAGTGCTCATCATCCAGAAGTGCAATCACTGAGAGATGCTACCATTGCTATGCTGGATGAACATGTGCAGCCTAAAGACGCTGTGGTGTACAACCGTAGCCGCTATGTTGTTGATGAGATAGCCAGGTTGCAAGATGCTTGTAGTGATTTGCAGCAAGGCAACATTGCTGCCATGGGGCAAAAAATGTTTGCTACGCATGATGGACTAAGTAAGCTCTATGCTGTTAGCTGCAAAGAGTTGGATTTTCTGGTTGATTTTGTACGGAACAGACCAGAAGTTTTAGGTGCCAGAATGATGGGTGGCGGCTTTGGTGGTTGTACCATCAACATTGTACAAGAGTCGGCCATAGATGCGTTGGTTGCTGCTGTACGCCCTGCGTATGAGGCTGCCATGCAGCTGCCCCTGGACGTGTTCGTGGCATCCATTAAAAACGGCACAGAAATTATATAAGCATGTTTAATACAACGGAGCATCCGCATACGAGGCTCAATATTTTAACGGGTGAGTTTATATTGGTTTCACCCCACCGCATGAAAAGGCCCTGGCAGGGAAAGGTAGAAGCGGCTTCCAATACATCGCTGCCAGCATACGACCCCACTTGTTATTTATGCCCCGGCAATAAACGGTCGGAAGGTGCAATCAATCCGGTTTACACAAATCCGTTCGTGTTTACAAATGATTTTTCTGCCCTGCTGTCAGATACACCCACAGGTGGCACCAATGAGCAAGATTTATTGGTTAGTAAAAGTGAGGCCGGCATGTGCCGGGTAATTTGTTTTTCGCCCAATCACAGCCTCACACTTCCGTTGATGGATGTGGCTGATATTGAAAAAGTAATTCAGCTTTGGAAAGAAGAATTTACGGCGCTGGCGGCCCATACAAACATCCGGTATATCCAAATTTTTGAAAACAAAGGCGACATCATGGGGTGTAGCAATCCACATCCGCATGGTCAAATATGGGCTTCTACATCTGTGCCCGTAGAGTTGCAAAAAGAAACCACACAGCAACAGCAATACTTCGAGAAACATGGTCGCAGCCTGCTGAGTGATTACCTCACTTTGGAGTTGCAAAAGCAAGAACGCATTGTGGTAGAAAATGAGCACTTTGTGGCATTGGTACCGTACTGGGCAGTTTGGCCTTACGAAACCATGATTATTTCCAAAAGACATGTACAGCAGGTTACTCAATTTACTGCGGAAGAAGACACAGCTTTGGCCGATGTGCTAAAGCGACTGACTACCCGATACGATAATTTATTCAGCACTTCCTTTCCTTACTCTGCAGGTATGCACCAAATGCCGGTAAATGAATCGCCTAAACCAGGCTGGCATTGGCACATGCATTTTTATCCGCCATTGCTGCGAAGTGCCACAGTTAAAAAGTTTATGGTGGGCTACGAAATGCTGGCCACCCCCCAGCGTGACATTACAGCAGAAATGGCAGCTGACAAACTCCGCAGCCTTAGCGAAGTGCACTACAAACACAGTGCCGCTCAGCAATAGTGCCCATTTGTTCGTCATCACGAACAATATATAGGCCCGCTCCTTTTTGGGGTGGGCTTTTTAGTGCAGGTACTTCGGGCTTGTCATTCTTCAATCGCCTTTAGCAACCATCAGGCTGGCTTTAATAACTGCATTTCACCGTTAAACCAATCGTTTACACAGGTAAGCATCCCTTTGCTTTACTTTTACCACGCAATTTATTTTGAGGTATGACTGTAGACGAAAAACTCATCGGCCATTTGGCCAACCTTGCCCGGCTCGAATTTGACCCGGCTGCAAAGCAGGCCATGCAAGCCGACATGGAAAAAATAATTGGCTTTGTAGAAAAGCTGAATGAACTGGATACCACAGGCGTGGCCCCACTCAGGTTCATGGGCGAAGCTGCCAATGTGTATCGGGAAGACATGCCCGGCGAAAACTTGCCGGTGGCAAAGGCATTGCAAAATGCGCCGCACAAAAACGAGTCATTCTTCAAGGTTCCAAAAGTGATCAAACGCGACTAATCAATAACATCATGCAGGGTATCATTCACATCAGTAATATTCGTAAGTCCTATTTCATGGGCAGCCAGTCGTTGGAAGTGCTCAAGGGTTTAAATCTTGACATTTACAAAAATGAATACGTAGCCCTCATGGGTCCTTCGGGGTCGGGCAAAAGCACCCTTATGAATATCCTCGGCTGTTTGGATAGCCCAACTTCCGGCACTTACATTTTAAATGATAAAGATGTAAGCAAAATGGAGGATGCCGACCTGGCGCAAATTCGTAACAAAGAAATTGGCTTCGTGTTTCAACAGTTTAACCTGTTGCCAAGGCTGAGTGCTGCTGATAATGTGGCCCTGCCGCTTATTTACGCAGGCATTGCCAAAAAGCAGCGCCGCGAAATGGCGATGGAAGTGCTCCAGAAAGTAGGGTTGGCCGATAGAAGCCATCACAAGCCCAATGAGCTTAGCGGTGGTCAAATTCAGCGGGTAGCCATTGCCCGGGCCTTGGTCAATAGTCCGGCTATTATTTTGGCCGACGAACCTACCGGTAACCTTGATTCTAAAACTTCCGTAGAAATTATGGACCTCTTTTCTGCCATTCAGGAAGCGGGCAATACGGTGGTGTTGGTTACCCACGAAGAAGATATTGCCGGCTACGCCAAAAGGGTAATACGCTTACGTGACGGCGTGGTGGAAAGTGATCATACGCAAGTAAGCCGCAAGCATGAACATGTGCATGAATAATCGTGGGCAATCTTCTGAACATTCCTACATTGCCTTTGTTACACCCACTATTACAGGTAAATAAACATGGCATTTAAGATTTATACTAAAACAGGAGATAAGGGTACCACTTCGCTTATTGGTGGTACAAAAGTATTGAAGAACCACAGCCGTATTGAGTCTTACGGTACTATCGACGAACTCAATTCTTACATCGGATTAATCAGAGATTTGCTTCAGCATGAAGCATCGGGCAAAGTGTTGCTAGAGATTCAGGATCGCTTATTTACCATCGGGTCTTCGCTGGCCTGCGATCCCAATAAAGAAACACCCCTCAAAATTCCTGACCTCAAACCGTCGGACATCAGCCTCCTCGAAACCGAAATGGACAGTATGGACGAAGTGCTGGAGCCGATGAAATCATTCATTTTGCCCGGCGGGCACCCCACCATTTCTACTATTCATATTACCCGCTGCGTGTGCCGACGTGCAGAGCGGTTGTGTGTACAACTCATGGAGATGGAAGAACCCGTGGAGCCGTTGGTACTCAAATACCTCAACCGGCTCAGCGATTATCTTTTTATGCTCGCCAGGTATGCCGGCCATTTGTACAAGGTGGCCGATATTCCATGGAAGCCAAGGGTTTCGTAGGAAATCAGGAAATAATTACACCATCTTTCATTACCAGTTTTCGGTCGCTCAGGTTCGCCAGCGACTCATTATGGGTCACAATCAAAAATGTTTGCCCCAGCTGACGGCGTAGTTCAAAAAAAAGTTCGTGTAATTCCTGAGCATGCTGGCTGTCGAGGTTGCCGGTGGGCTCATCAGCAAACACAATGGCTGGCTGATTAATCAGTGATCGGGCCACAGCAATACGCTGCTGTTCACCACCAGAAAGTTGAGATGGCTTGTGGTCTTTTCTATCGGTCAAATCTAGCAGGCGCAGCAATTCCAGTGCTCTTTCTTCCACCGCTTTTTTGTTGCTGTTGCCAATCCAGCCGGGTATGCAAATGTTTTCCAGTGCTGTAAACTCTGGCAGTAAATGATGAAATTGAAACACAAAGCCGATATGTTCATTGCGAAACCGGGCCAGGGCATTGCCTTGCAAGCCGGTCACCTCTGTGTTGTTGATGCTGATACTGCCGCTGTCGGGTTGATCGAGGGTACCTAAAATGTGGAGCAGCGTACTCTTGCCCGCTCCCGAAGCTCCCACAATGGATACCACTTCGGCTTTTGCCACCGAAATATCTACCCCTTTCAGAATCGTCAAATCTCCGTATTGCTTCTTGATTCCTGTCGCCGATAGCATACCATTCATTTTTCTCTCCGGTAAAAGTATCTGATTCACTGTGTTTATCAACCACACTTCAGTTGGTACTCCACAATTTGATGGGCTTTGCACAACTACATTTGGTAATTTCTGTGATACATATACATTTGCCAAAATTTTTAAGGAGGGTAATCTGTATGTTTTGGACACTCGAACTCGCATCTCACCTCGAAGATGCCCCCTGGCCGGCCACAAAAGATGAACTGATTGACTATTCAATTCGTTCAGGTGCTCCTATTGAAGTAGTGGAGAACCTGCAGGAACTGGAAGACGACGGCGAAATTTATGAAGGCCTCGAAGATATTTGGCCCGACTATCCAAGTCAGGATGATTTCTTCTTTAATGAAGACGAATATTAATCTACAAGTAGCACTAACTGTTTGTAAAAAGCCATTCTTTTATAGAATGGCTTTTCTCTTTGTTCTTATTGCTGCTTAAACGTTAGTTTGAAAAAGATGAGCAATAAACTCAGCACACATACTATGCCGTTACAAATAATAACCGGCCAAAGCATAGGGCTGTTGAATATGCCATAAATAAGCCATACAATGGTGCTGATAAAGACAATCAGCATCATTTCAAAGCTCAAATCATCGGCACGTCTCGTTTTCCAGGTTTTGTATACCTGTGGCATAAAAGTAACCGACGACAGAAACGAGCCTACAAGTCCAACCATTTCTACCCAGTTCATAGGTGTTTGGTTTTAAAAATGAAACTCCCGGCTTTGCGCTGCTTTGTGTTTTGAGCTGCTGCAGGTTGGCCGGGAGTTGTCTGTTATCAGATAGTTGCTGACCTTACTTTTCCATTTGTTCTATCACATCTTGCGTTACGCCGGTAAAGCTGAACCCGCCATCGTGAAAAAGGTTTTGCATGGTCACCA
>Ga0209793_1000012_pt1:272500-512799 | contig 512799 bp, 401 predicted proteins | sample EBPBio122009_DNA_FD_185863 | JGI IMG/M metagenome (GOLD analysis project Ga0209793, IMG submission 185863) | Wastewater treatment Type I Accumulibacter community from EBPR Bioreactor in Madison, WI, USA - Reactor 1_2/2/2009_ DNA (SPAdes) (version 2) | ecosystem: Engineered >...
CCACCTGCTATGCAATAAAAGTGACGCATCGACGTGGTCTGTACGAACTGACGGAATAGTTCGGCTGAGTGGAACCTTCGGGGGAAGCGAACGGATAAAATTGGTGCCAAGAAAAGCGAGTATAGCAGCCCGTACCGTAAACCGACACAGGTAGTCGAGATGAGTATTCTAAGGCGCTCGGGTGAGCCGTGGAGAAGGAACTAGGCAAATTGACGCTGTAACTTCGGGATAAGGCGTACCCACTTTGGTGGGTCTCAGTAAATTGGTTCAACCAACTGTTTAACAAAAACACAGGGCCCTGCAAAATCGCAAGATGACGTATAGAGCCTGATACCTGCCCGGTGCTGGAAGGTTAAGGAAGGATGTTCGGAGTAATCCAAAGCTTCTGACTGAAGCCCCAGTAAACGGCGGCCGTAACTATAACGGTCCTAAGGTAGCGAAATTCCTTGTCGGGTAAGTTCCGACCTGCACGAATGGTCTAATGAGTTGAACACTGTCTCCTCCACGAGCCCGGTGAAATTGTAGTATCGGTGAAGATGCCGGTTACCCGCCACGGGACGGAAAGACCCCGTGAACCTTCACTACAACTTTGCATTGATTTTGAGCAACCGATGTGTAGGATAGTTGGGAGACTATGAAGTGGCTTCGCCAGGAGTCATGGAGTCAACGTTGAAATACCAACCTTCGTTTGCTTAGAACCTAATCCCTAACGGGAGACAGTGCATGGTGGGTAGTTTGACTGGGGTGGTCGCCTCCTAAAATGTAACGGAGGCTTGCAAAGGTTCCCTCAGTACGGTTGGTAATCGTACGCAGAGCGCATTAGTATAAGGGAGCTTGACTGTGAGGCAAACAGGCCGAGCAGGGACGAAAGTCGGCTAAAGTGATCCGGCGGTTCTGAATGGAAGGGCCGTCGCTCAAAGGATAAAAGGTACTCCGGGGATAACAGGCTGATCTCCCCCAAGAGCTCATATCGACGGGGAGGTTTGGCACCTCGATGTCGGTTCGTCACATCCTGGGGCTGGAGAAGGTCCCAAGGGTTCGGCTGTTCGCCGATTAAAGTGGCACGTGAACTGGGTTCAGAACGTCGCAAGACAGTTCGGTCCCTATCTGTGGTGGGCGCTAGTAAATTGAGAGGACGTGACCTTAGTACGAGAGGACCGGGTCGCATGTACCGCTGGTGTATCTGTTATGCCGCCAGGTGTAATGCAGAGTAGCTATGTACAGCCAGGATAAACGCTGAAAGCATCTAAGCGTGAAACCTTCCTCAAGATGAGTTTACTTTTAAGGGTCGTAGAAGACTACTACGTTGATAGGCTGCAGGTGTAAAGGTGGTAACATCAAAGCCGAGCAGTACTAATTGCCCGTAAGCTTTAATTTTATTATCTATCCTCAATTCCCGAAAGGGTTTTGAAATAGGTAAACCGGTTAATAACTATTTTGATCCAATATGTCACCTTATTTACCCCTCCGACTCCCCTAACGGGGAGCTTGATTACCTCCCTTTAGGGAGGCCGGTAGGGTCAAGAGTTTATGGTGGTTTTGCCGAGGGTGTTCACCTCTTCCCATTCCGAACAGAGAAGTTAAGCCCCTCATGGCCAATGGTACTGCACAACCATGCGGGAGAGTAGGTAGCTGCCATATTTATTAAAAAGAGCCTTTGCATTTGTTTGCAAAGGCTCTTTTTGTTTTTACCAATACCCCACCAATCACCGAAATCACTCTCCCAATCCCATTTGATTTACCTTCATACAACACTACAACCAACACCAAGAATCCTGCAACAATCATGTGAAGGTGATTGTAGAAGATGATTGTAATTGTTTACTTTTCGGTTGTATAACACGGCTATAAGGTGTAAGCCTTTTACGATCTCAGGCATGTTCACTCAACCTAAGTTGCAGTCATCAAGATTGTAAACAGAGTATAGTTCAACATACAACTTGTATCATATTTATTTTGATACCATTTTACTGATGAAAATATTTTAGTGTAATAAAGGTTATTCAACCACGTTTAAAAGAAAAAAGAGACTGTCTATCGACAATCTCTTTTCTTTGGTCGGGACGACTGGATTCGAACCAGCGACCCCTTGCACCCCATGCAAGTGCGCTACCGGGCTGCGCTACGTCCCGAACATTTTCGGGCTGCAAAAATAGCGGTATCAGGTAATGCAGCCAAACTTTAATTGAATAACAATTCGTCTTTATAGTGATGAAAAAAACTTTGATTTTTCTCCATTTTTTGTGGGCATGTTTGTTGCCAATTTCAATAATTGCACAGCGAATTGATATTGACTTTTTTGCAGGCATTTGTAACTATCAGGGAGATTTGCAGCCTGCTGTTGTTACCGGACAGAATGCAAGTTTTGGTGCAGCCGCCATAGTTAAATATGGTGTTACGGACAATATATATCTAAGGGCTGGTTTTTCTTTTGGCAGTGTTGCTGGCGATGATGCGAACAACAAAGAATCGCTACAGTTTCGGAACCTCAACTTCAGAAGTGGCATACAAGAATTTAGTGCTGCTGTTGAATATCGCTTTCTGAGTAGTGAAAAGTCTTCTGTGAGACCATACGTTTTTGCCGGCGTTGGTGTGTTCAAGTTTGATCCCTATACATTTACTGGAGCAACTGGTACAAGAGTGTATTTACAGCCGTTGGGTACAGAAGGGCAAGGTTTAGCAGCCTATCCTGAAAAGGAAATGTATAAGCTCACTCAGTTTTGTATTCCGTATGGCATGGGTATTAAATGGCAACTCAACTGTAATCTGAATGTTGGATTGGAATTCAGGCATACTAAAACTTTCACGGATTATTTAGACGATGTGAGTGGCCGTTATGCAGATCAGAACCTACTACTTAGTGGCAGAGGACCGTTGGCTGTTGATTTGGCCTGGCGTGGTGATGATTACAATGGTGCGCCTTATCCGGCAGCGAACACCTTGAGAGGAAATGCCGGGCAAAAGGATTGGTACTATTTTGCCGGATTAACTTTTGGATTAAAACTAAACGATTGTAATTCAGGAAGATTTAGCCTTGGCGGACTTTTTAACAGAGGTAAATCTGGTGTAAAAGGTATGGATTGCCCGAAGGTGTGGTAGGTAGAAAAAAGAAAAGGAGGCTAGACAGCCCCCATTTTCAAAACCCTAAACCCTTAAACAGTTATGAAAGTACAAAGTCCGTGCCAAAAATTGTATATACTACAAATAATAAATTATTTATTTAAAAGGTCATTTGCCTCATTAATAACTAAATGTATTGATAAGCAATTCAATAGGATCAATCTTCATGAAAAAAAATATTATTTCTCCGCTTGTTTCCTTTTTTAGTTTGCTTTTTTTAGGCTGTACTGCTCAGGCTCCGATAGCAGAAAACAGCACACCGCAAACCCTGCTTTGGCGTATATCCGGCAATCAATTGGCTAAGCCTTCTTATTTATTTGGCACTATGCACATTATGTGTGCCAAGGATGCAATTGTTTCATCTCAATTGCAGCAGGTACTCGATAGCACCAAACAGGTGTATTTTGAAGTTGATCTGGACAATATGGTGGAAATGATTGGTTCTATTAAAGCGATGGCAATGAAAGATGGGAAAGGCATTCGCGATTTTCTAACGCAGGATGAATACGATCGGGTTGCCGCATATTTCCAAGGAAAAAGTCCACTGCCTTTTAAAGTTTTAGAAAGGTACAAGCCACTACTGTTGAGTGCTATGATTGCGGAGCAAGCCATGCAATGTGAAGCCACCAATGGAATGGAAATGATGATTTTAGCAGAAGCGGCTAAACGCAAAAAGGAAATTCTCGGTTTGGAAACCATGTCTTACCAAGCTGGGTTGTTTGATAGCATACCCTATGCTACACAGGCAAAAGAATTACTGAAAGCTATTGATAGTGCAGGCGTTGACAATACAGAAGTACAACAGTTATTAGAGGCATATAAAGCACAAGACCTCGAAAAAATTAATGCACTTACTATTAAAGAAGAAGGATCGCTGGAAGGTAATCTTGATTTACTACTGTATGGCCGAAATAGAAACTGGGTACAAAAAATGCCGGCACTGATGAAAGAATCGAGCAATTTATTTGCCGTAGGCGCCGGGCATTTGCCAGGAGAAAATGGCGTCATTCAACTGCTGCGAAATGCCGGATACACGCTTACTCCTTTGCTCAACGAAATGAAGCCATCGGCTACAGCCAAATAAGAAAAGCCCGGAGGAATTTATCCTGCCGGGCTTTTTATTTTCTATCGTTTTCTATATTAAAAACGTTCGAAAGCAGAGAAGAAGAAGTTGCCTTCGATGGCAGCATTTTCATCGCTGTCGCTACCGTGTACGGCGTTTTCGCCTACGCTGCGGGCAAAACGCTTACGGATGGTACCTTCTTCAGCGTTAGCAGGGTTGGTAGCACCAATGAGTGTACGAAAATCAGCTACTGCATTTTCTTTTTCCAGAATAGCGGCTACAATGGGGCCGCTGCTCATGAACTCAGTCAGTTCGCCAAAGAAAGGACGCTCTTTATGTACGGCATAAAAATCACCAGCCTTTTCGATGCTGAGGCGGGTTTGCTTCATGGCCACGATTTTAAAACCAGCTTTGATAATTTGGTCCAGGATGGCACCTGCATGACCATCGGCCATTGCATCGGGCTTAATCATGGTGAAAGTACGATTACTCATAGTGTTGCATTTTGAGGCGCAAAGGTAAGTGCCGCCAGCACTGCAGCGAAAGGAATCTGGTATTTTCTGCGTTAAAAAAAGCTAGAGCAGAATGCCCTGCAAAAAGAGGTAGGCCACGGAAAAATAAATCACCAATCCTGTTACATCTACCAGTGTGGCTACAAAAGGGGCAGAACTAACCGCTGGGTCAGCGCCTAATTTTTTCAATGCCAATGGCAACATGGAGCCGCTGAGTGTACCCCACAGTACAATACCCAATAGGGTGATGCCAACAGTTAAACCAACCAAATGGTAATGATCGCCGTACACATTGGGGAAAATGGCATGCCACACCAATATGCGGAAATAGCCAACTACACCCAATACCGTACCCAACATCAGCCCACTTAAAATCTCTCTTTTAAATACCCGCCACCAATCTGTTATGGCCACATCACCGGTGGCCAATGCCTGAATAATAAGCGTACTTGCCTGGCTACCGGTATTACCACCACTACTGATGATAAGAGGAATGAATAGTGCTAATACAACAGCCTTCGCTATTTCTTCTTCAAAGTATTGCATCACCGAGGCGGTGAGCATTTCGCCCAAAAACAAAATCACCAGCCAGCCCACCCGCTTTCGAAACAGATTCCATACAGATGTGTCGAGATAGGGTTCATCTAAGGCCTCGGTACCACCAATTTTTTGCATGTCTTCGCTGTACTCTTCGGTAGCTACCCAAAGGATATCATCGATGGTAACAATGCCGAGCAGCTTTTCCGTTTTGCTCACAACCGGCAGGGCTACGCGGTTATTCATTTTAAACACATCCGACGCCACTTCCTGGTCATCATCGGCATGCAATACAATCACACGGCCATCTATGAGCTCATTAATTTTTTTATCGGGAGAAGATAAAATGATGTCCCTGATTTTGATGTCGTCGACGAGGTTGCCGTCTTCATCAATTACATAAATCACATCAATGGTTTCAGAGTCTTTGCCGAAACGACGAATAAGCTCAATAGATTCTGCAACAGTATTGTGTTCGTACACCCACACATAGTCGGGCGTCATCAATCGGCCCACGCTGTTTTCGGGATAGCCGAGCAAACTGAGGGTGGTTTTGCGTTCCTCAGGATTCAGCAATTTGATGAGCTCCCGTACCACGCTGCTGGGTAGTTCTTCCAAAAAGTCGGTACGGTCATCCGCACTGAGTTCGTTCAGCAGCTCGGCTGTTTTAAAAGGAGGAAGTTCTGTGATAATGCGTTTCTGCTCGGCGAGGTCAAGAATTTTGAACACACTGGCCGCCCGGTGAATAGAAAGGCTGGCAATAATTTGTGCTTCATATTCTTCATAGGCATACACCAGGTTGGCCACGTCGCTGATGTTCTGATCATTCAGAAATTCGGCGATGGCCAGCTTGTCCGCTTCGGCTATCAACGCTTCAAATTGTTCGTTGATAGTGAGGGCTTGTTCCAGTTCCTGCTGCAGCTCTTCCGACATGCGATAAAGTTAACTGTTGGGTGGGCAAACTAAGTCAAAAAATGGCAGTGCCAACCGAATCACGACAATTTAATCTTGCGTATCCAGCAGTGGGGAAACGGTGAAAAATCAGGCAAGGTTTGATGCCCTTCAAACAACGCAAAACAAGTGCTGCCGCTGCCACTCATGGAGGCATACACTGCTTGGTTCGTGTAGGCGTAATGCACAATTTCGGCAACGGTAGGATGCGCCATTCCCACAACTTTTTCAAAATCATTTTTCACTACATGCTGCCATTCTTTTACGGGAAGCGTGGCTATTTCTTGCAAAGAAAAAGCCGGAGGTTGTGGCGTAATTTGTTTGAAAGCCCAGCCCGTATTTACATGAATACCCGGATTGATGAGTACCAACTGATAACCACTTAATGGCAACGACAATGGCTCCATCATTTCGCCACGGCTCCAGGCAAAACAGGGTTGATTCAAAATAAAAAAAGGACAATCGCTACCCAATTGGAGCGCCATATCAATAAGCTGTGATTGGCTGAACCCGAGCCCGAATTTTTTATTGAGCAACAGGAGTGTATGAGCTCCATCGCTGCTGCCACCACCCAGCCCGGCACCCATGGGAATGGTTTTGTGTAAATGCATTTTTACAGTGGGCAAATCCGGTTGAATGGACCTCACCAATTGCAAAGCTTTTACACAAAGATTGTTGCTGCTGTTGCCATCAATGCTGAGGCCGGTTTGCACAAATGCATCTTCGTGGTGTGGCACTACTTCCAGTACATCATGCACCGGTACGGGGTAAAACACCGTTTCCAAATCATGATAACCATCTTCCCGCTTTCGCACAATATTGAGGCCAATATTGATTTTGCAATTGGGAAAAATGACCATGCGGTATTGCTATAAAATAAGGTTGAAAATTAGCGACCGGTTTTCCGGTTGTTGATTTCGTTACGAATGGCAGCCGCTTTGATGTAATCTTCAATGGCTACCATTTCATCGAGCAACTCTTGCAACTGTAATAGAGACATGCGGCTGTAATCATCGCCTTCTACCGGCACAGGTTCTTCTTCCTTGGCCGTTTTTTTCTTTTTGCTTCCACTGGCACTGGAGGAAGTGCCTTCCACATGCAAGCTTGCCTCTTCGATAATGTGGTTGTAAGTATAAATAGGACAACCATAACGAACCGCCAAGGCCAATGCATCGCTGGTTCTACTGTCTATTTCAATAGTATCGTTGGCTGCATTGCATACCAGTTTCGAATAAAAAATACCCTCCTGCAAATCAGAAATCACAATTTCTTGTAGCTCGATATTAAAAGCCAGCATGAAATTTTTCATCAGGTCATGCGTCAAAGGCCGGCTGGGTTGAATATGTTCCAGTACCACGGCAATGGCCTGAGCTTCAAAGGCCCCAATCACAATAGGAATGCGACGGGTACCATTCACTTCTCCCAACACCACGGCATAGGAATTCGTATTGGTAATACTGTGGGAAAGTGCTACTATTTCCAGTTCTATCTTGTGCATGATCGGGGCAAAAATACATGAAATGCCTGTTAGAAAGCGCCAATGCCAGCGAGTGCCGGCACACTTTTCCCAACAAAAAAGCCACACCCGCAGGTGTGACTTTTCTAACCAAAATCCGAAAGGCTTTATGCAATACCCTTCAGCTTCTTCACGGCTTCTGTGAGTTTGGGTACCACATCAAAGGCGTCGCCTACAATTCCGTAATCCGCTGCTTTGAAGAAAGGCGCTTCCGGATCTTTATTGATAACTACAATGGTTTTGCTACGGTTTACACCAGCCAGGTGCTGAATGGCACCACTAATGCCAATGGCTACGTACAGGTTAGGTGCGATGGCACCACCGGTTTGGCCCACATGCTCGTGGTGCGGACGCCAATGCGCATCAGCTACAGGGCGGCTACAAGCTGTTGAGGCACCCATGGCTTTGGCCAGGTCTTCTACCAGTCCCCAGTTTTCGGGGCCTTTGAGGCCACGGCCACCACTTACTACCAGCTCGGCTTCGCCCAAGGGCACGGTGCCGGTTACTTTTTCTACAGCCGTTACTTTTATTTTTCCGCCATCAGCTGGCAGGCTTACAGCAGTTACTGCTGCAGCACCACCTGTGGCATGAACGCCAAAAGCATTGGGGCTGAGGGCAATGATTTTTACATCGGTCAGTAGTTGCACATTGGCGTAAGCCTTGGCGCTGAACACGTTTTTCTTTACCACAAAACCATTGCTGGTATCGGGCAGGGCAATGGCACCGCTTACCAAACCTGCTTTGAGGTTGGCACTGAGGCGGGGTGCTACGGCTTTACCGCTGGTGTTGCTGCTGAATACAATCACTTTGGCGCCGGCCTGCGTCGCCAATGCTGCAATAGCCTTGGTGTACACCTGTGCATCAAACTGGTTGAATGCGGCGTTAGCATCGTGGTGTACTTTGCTGACACCATAGTTGCCCAATGCTTCGAGGGAAGCATTGTCTACAGCGCCTAGTACAACTGCTTCGGCAGTGGTACCAAGTTGGGCAGCCAGTTTGCTGCCATAGCTCAGCGCTTCGAAAGTGGATTTTTTTATTTGACCATCGGCCTGATCGGCGAATATGAGTACCATAGGATAATTTGAAAATTTGAGAATTTGGAAATTTGAAAATGCAGTGTGATGAAATTGAATATTGTGTTGAGTACGGTTGAAATAGTTGAAGGGAGTGACACAACTTGGTTCAATAGAGCTTCAGAAGCTGGCTAACCCTTGTATTTATATTTCATTTTTGTGTGATGAAAAGAGTTTCTCAAAAGCCCCTTTAGGTCCCGATAGCAATCGGGATGGGGTTTTTATATCACTTTCGCTTCTTCGTGCAGCAAGCGGATGAGCTCTTCGGGGGTATCGGCAGATACAAGCTTCACACCACTTTTAGCCGGAGGCATTTCGAAAGACACTACGGTGGTGAGGGCTTCTACTGCTACCGGTTCTTTTACCGCCAAAGGCTTGGTGCGGGCACCCATAATGCCTTTCATGTTGGGAATGCGCTGTTCGGCCATTCCTTTCTGGCAGCTTACCACCAGCGGCAATGAGGTTTCCAATTTTTCTTCGCCACCTTCAATTTCGCGGCTCAGGCTTGCGGTACCACCAGCAATGTCGAGTTTGGTGGCCAGGCTTACAAAAGGCTGGTTGAGCAGTTCGGCTACCATGCCGCCAATGCTGCTGCCGTTGTAATCAATGGTTTCTTTACCGGTGAGTACGAGGTCGTAACTACCTTCGGTTGCTACCGCAGCTATTTGGCTGGCAATATAAAAGCTGTCGCTGCTTTCGGCGTTCACCCGAATGGCATCGTCGCCGCCAATGGCCAGGGCCTTGCGCATGATGGGCTCGGCATCGGCCGCACCAACTGTGAGCAGGGTAACATGGCTGGCTACACCAGCTTCTTTCAATTCGAGGGCACGCACCAAGGCATACCATTCGTCGTAAGGATTCACAATAAACTGCACGCCGGCATCAGCAAACTTCGTGTTGTTGTCTGTGAAGGCTATTTTTGCCGTGGTGTCAGGTGTTTTACTGATACAAACCAGAATTTTCATATGGCTAATGATTGATTAGAAAAAATGGTTGTTTATGCAACTATTTACAAATATAGCGGAGCAAGGTTGACATGTTCTGCAATTTTGGAGAAATTTTTACCAGCAACATGCAAAGAATTGACAAATTAAAAGAATACCTGCAGGCGCAACCCAACGATAGTTTTTTGCAGCATGCGCTGGCACTGGAATACATCAAACTGGGCGATGATGCCGCCGCACAACCACTATTTGAAAATGTGCTGGCTCACGACCCGACTTACATTGGCACTTATTATCATTTGGCCAAACTGCTGGAGCGTACCGGAGAAAAAGACAAGGCCATTGCTACCTACGAAAAAGGCATGCAACATGCCAAAGCGGCCCGTGACATGCATGCATACAACGAGCTGCAGGCCGCCTGGGAAGACCTGACTGATTATTAAAACTCACCGATTGGTACATCCATTGTTTGCTACATTTCAACAAGAGCTGCAAGCCCTGCTGCCAGCTGGCCATAGCGTATTGCTGGCCATTAGCGGCGGGGTAGATAGTGTGGTGTTGGCGCATTTGCTCAAAACAGCCAATGTGCCTGTTACGCTGGCGCATGTCAACTTTCAACTGCGGGGGAAAGAAAGCATTCGGGATGAACAATTTGTTTGCCAACTGGCGCAGGATTGGAACATGCCTGTAGAAGTGATTCGGGTAGATACCCATGCCTATGCAGTGGCACACAAATGCTCGGTACAAGTTGCAGCAAGGCAAATACGTTACCATTGGTTTGATGAACTGCTGGCAGCTAAACAACAAGCGGGTGAACGTTGCTTTTTGGCTACTGCACACCATGCCGATGATTCGGTGGAAACCTTTTTCATCAACCTGCTGAGAGGCACAGGTTTGGACGGATTGCAAGGCATTGCTGCGAAAAGAAATCACATCATCCGGCCGTTGCTTTTTGCAACCCGCCAAATGATAGAAGCCTATGCCACAGCACAACAACTCAGTTGGGTAGAAGACAGCAGCAACAGCCGCAATGATTATGCCCGCAACTTCATTCGCAACGAATGGTTGCCTGCCGCCAATGCATATTTTCCGCAGGTAGCAAAAAACATTGTCCATACCATCGGTCATTTACAAGAAGCCAAACAATTGTACCAGCAAGCATTGCAACTACACAAAAAGAAATTGCTACATCAGCAGGGCAGCGAATGGCATATACCTGTACTGGCTTTATTGAAAGCCACGCCACTGCGCAGCATTGTACACGAACTCATTCAGCCTTTTGGTTTTGGCGAAGCACAAATAGATGAAGTACTGAAACTCTGCAACGCCAATAGCGGCAGCTATCTGCAGGGTAATCAGTGGCGCATTATCAGGCATCGCAAATGGTTGATTATTGCACCGCTGCAAGCCGCAGATCCGATTCATTATTTAATGGATGAGCCAGCCGGAACTTTGGAGACGCCGCAAGGGAAACTAACCTGGCAAACCAAAGCATGGCAGCAGGAAAATGTGCCTCAACTACCAGCCAATGAAGTATTGCTCGATGCAAGCATAGCAACATTTCCAATGGTATTCCGCCCATGGACGGCGGGTGATTATTGCTACCCCTTGAGCATGGCCAAAAAGAAAAAAGTAGCCCGCATGTTGATTGATCAAAAGCTGTCGAAAACGGCGAAAGAAAAACTGTTTGTGCTGGAATCGAAACAACGCATTGCATGGGTGGCGGGCGTTCGAATGGACGACCGATTTAAAATTACGACTAAAACGAAGCAGGTGATTTGGTTACGGTTGGATTGATAGGACGCGGATATATGGGACGCGGATGTTGCGGAAAGAAACGGATTTTCGCGGATTAGTTTTTTGCCGTTGATTCACTGGTTTTTCAGATAAATAAAATGGGAGTCAAGTTTACGTTGACTCCCATTTTGTATGTGCTAAAATGATTCGCTTCGCTAAAAATCGAACCGGGGGTGTTGAATGGCTTCGAGAAAGCGGGGGATGGTATCACGATCGATAACGAGTAATGCTACAATACCAAACATGGCACCCCAGAAATGCGCATCATGATTAATGTTGTCGCCGCCTTTTTTGCTCATGTACTGTGAGTACACCAGGTACAACACACCAAACACAATGGCGGGAACTGGTATCACAAATACATAGATGGTGGCCCAGGGCACCAACAAAATAAAAGCAAACAACACGGCCGATACGCCGCCTGATGCACCCAAGCTGGCATAACTGTTGTTGTTGCGATGTTTGATATATGTAGGCAAATCACTCACCACTATGCCCAGCAGGTAAAAGATGAGAAACATATACTTGCTTATACTTCCAAATTGGGCGAATTGAACGGCAAAATATTGTTCTTCGAGCAGTCTTCCGAAAAACCATAACGTAAGCATATTGAAGCCAAGGTGCATGACATCGGCATGAATGAAACCAGAAGTGAGCAAACGATACCATTGGCCCCGGTTAATAGCCGGCGGATACATGATTAAATCGTTGTACACTTTGCTGCTGTTGAAAGCAGAAAAAGACACTAAGGCTGTAACGATTATAATAATAAGTGTATGTGTCATTTCTTGGTTTTAGTGATTTCTACCCGCTCCATCATTTTTTCTACCCACAAAAAAGTAGCGGGGCAATACTTGATGTTTTGCTTGTGGATGTAGGCATAGCTTTCCATCGGCAGTTTTACCAAGTGCGGAAAGCCGCGACAATCATCGGGGCGTACTTCGTAAATATTGCATTTGTTGGTATTGAGGTCGAGAAAAACGCAGGGCTGTTGCTGCATGCGCCAGTCTTTTTCTTCCTCATCATACATCAGGTACTTGGCTTTAAAATCTTTTACCGACATGCCCAGGTGTTCGGCAATGCGCTGCTTGTCTTTCTTCTCCAGTGTAGGCGTCATTTTTTTGCAGCAGTTGGCACACTGCAGGCAATCTACTTCCTGCCATACTTCTTTTTCGGTGGCATGGGCTATATCAATGATGTCGCTCACATCGCTTTCTTCCAAATGCTTGATGAATTTGCGCATCGGTTTCTTGTTCTTCTCAAACTTCTTTTCCAGCGACGATAGTTTCATAACGGCTCAGGTTAATGACGCTTCCTATTTTTTATTTTGAAGCAAGAGCAGCAAATTGCAGCATCGGTCATGCAATTCCAAATAATCAGTCAAAATATTAGCAGCAACCATGTGGCAGCCTTACAAAAAAGGGTTTAAAGCCTACCTGCAACTGGAGCGGTCGCTGAGTGAAAACTCAGTGGATGCTTACCTGCACGATGTGGAGCTGCTAACGCAATGGATGTTGCTGCAAGGCCTGCAAAAAAATCCGGCTGCCGTAGTGCAAGAAGACCTGCAGCAATTTTTGAAAGCCATTGCAGAAATGGGTATGGGCGCCAATAGCCAGGCCCGCATCATCAGCGGGTTGCGGGCATTTTTCAAGTATGCCATGCTGGAGCAAATAGTGCAGCAAAACCCCACCGAATTGCTGGAAGCACCCAAGCTCAAAAGAGCCTTGCCCGAAGTATTGTCGTTTGGAGAAATTGAAGCCATCATTGGTGGCATTGACCAAAGCACCCCTGAAGGTGTGCGTAACAAGGCCATGCTCGAAACGCTGTACAGCTGCGGTCTTCGGGTGAGTGAGCTGGTAAATTTGCAACTGAGCCAGTTGTACATGGATGTAGGTTTTGTAAGGGTGTTTGGCAAGGGTAGCAAAGAACGGTTGGTGCCCATTGGTCGTGATGCCATCAAATACATTCAACTGTACCGCGACAATGTGCGGGTACATGTGCCGGTACAAAAAGGCGAAGAAGACATGGTGTTTCTCAACAACCGTGGCCGAAGGCTGAGCCGCGTCATGGTGTTCCTCATCATCAAAGCCATGGCCGCCAAAGCAGGCATTACCAAAAACATTTCGCCACACACATTTCGCCACAGTTTTGCCACGCATTTGGTGGAAGGTGGTGCCGACCTTCGTGCCGTGCAGGAAATGCTGGGGCACGAAAGCATTACCACTACAGAAATCTATACACACCTCGACCGTGAATACCTCCGCGAAACCCTGCACCGTTTTCATCCGGCTTTCAAATCTTGATGTTTATTCGACACAATTCACTTAGCAACCGTTTTGAATTTCATAGAAGCTAAGTAGTGATGAAACAAGTTAAACAGGGGGAGGCGTTGGCCCGGCAAAACGGGCGGAGCCTTCGGGTTTGCCTTGAATTTTCTTTGGTTACTTTCTTTTTTTCAAGAAAAAGAAAGTAACAATGCTGCAACAGGAATGGACTTGATAGATGAAACACGCAATACAGTTCAGTAACAACAATCTTCTCAATAGCCATTCTGAACCACTGGTAAAGTAGCATCCGTCTCCTCAATACTGCGACCAGTTCCTTTACTTTGCTGCCACAATCAGTAGCATGAAAATTGCCATCACCTACGAACGGGCCAAAGTACTGCAAGCACTGCGCTATCATTTCATTTCACGGAATGAAGTAAAGCTGTTGCTCATTCTTGTAAATGTGTTTGCGTTTCTGTCGGCGGGCCTTTTTTTCTTCAAACTCATTCGCCCTTTTCCTTTTCTTATCAGCTCCGTTTTGTGGTTTGTACTGATGCTTACCTTTTGGTTTTGGCTACCACGTATTATTTACAGTCGTACCCGTACGTTTCAAGAAGACATAGACCTCACCCTACGCAGCGACGACATTTTGATAGAAACTGAAAAGGGGTACACCACCTGGGGCTATCAGCGGTTTAGTTATTTCATGGAAAGCCCGTATTTCTTTCACTTGTACATCAACGATAAATCGTTTTTTCTGATACCCAAAGATGCCTGCACCGGCGATGCCGATACCGTGTTGGTTCGTCAGAAGTTGAAGGAGAAGATGGCGTTTAAATAAGTTGGTTACCGCAATTGTTTTTCCATTTTATGGTGTGGCACCGTTACTTCTTCAAAAGGTTCGCCCACTATTTTGTAGCCCAGTTTTTGGTAAAAGCCCAAGGCCGTATCCCGTGCATGCATGGTGAGTTTGCGGTAGCCTCTGTCTCGGGCCAGGTTTTCGGCAAATTGCATAATAGAAAAGCCGATGCCTTTGTGTTGCAAGCGGCTGTTCACCGCCATTTGGCGCAGCTTTACGGTGTCGTGGTCGAGTTGTGTCAAAATACAGCAGCCCAATATGCGGCCATCATCGAAGGCGCAAATCAGGATGTCGTCTTTTTCTTCCTCTAATTGTGCTGGTGTAAAACTGAGTCCCAACGGCCGCCGCAGCACTTCCTCCCGCAGTTTCACCATTTGCTCATATTGTGCTGAGCCATGTTCTATTTGCATGAGTGCCATGTGCTCAAAATAAGGTTGTATTGTACAACTACCAAATTTTCATGCCCTTTTGCTGCGGTATCCTGGGGTTCTTTGCACACGATGGCGTAGATTCTTGCACAATCTTTTCACCCCACAGGCTTTCGGCACAGGGCTCCCAAGTGATGCGCCTATATTTGCGGCAAAATCACATCAATCATGTCCGCCGATCCAATATTTCAACTCCTCCAAAAAGAATTACATCGTCAGCGCACCGGCATTGAGCTCATTGCCAGCGAAAACTTTACCAGTCTTGCCGTGATGCAGGCTATGGGTAGTGTAGCTACCAACAAGTATGCCGAAGGTTATCCTGGCAAGCGTTACTACGGTGGTTGCGAAGTGGTAGACGAAATTGAAACACTGGCCATCGAACGCATCAAGCAGGTGTTTAAAGCCAGCTGGGCCAATGTGCAGCCGCACAGTGGTGCCCAGGCCAATGCGGCCGTTTTTCTGGCCTGCCTCAAGCCCGGCGATAAAATTCTCGGCCTCGACCTGAGCATGGGTGGCCACCTTACTCATGGTAGCCCCGCCAACTTTAGTGGCAAAACCTACGAAGCACATTTCTACGGTGTAAAGAAAGATACCGGCCTTATCGATTACGAAATGCTGGAAGAAAAAGCACTGAGTGTAAAGCCCAAAATGATTATTGTGGGTGCCAGTGCGTACAGCCGCGACTGGGATTATGCCCGTGTTCGTAAAGTAGCCGATGAAATCGGTGCCATCATTTTGGCCGACATCAGCCACCCAGCAGGTTTGGTAGCCACAGGCTTTTTGAACGACCCATTTGATTATTGCCATATTGTAACCAGCACTACCCACAAAACGTTGCGGGGGCCTCGTGGTGGTGTTATTATGCTGCGCCACGATTTTGATAACCCGCTCGGTGTAAAAGACCCCAAAGGAAACATCCGCTCTATGAGTGCCATGCTCGATTTAGCGGTGTTCCCCGGTACACAGGGCGGCCCGCTGGAGCATGTCATTGCTGCCAAAGCGGTAGCCTTCGGCGAAATACTGACCGATGAGTTTACGGCCTATCAAAAGCAAGTGCAGTTGAATGCACAGGCATTGGCCAAATGTTTTGTGGCAAAAGATTATCAGCTCATCAGCAATGGTACCGACAACCATCTGATGCTGATAGACCTGCGCAACAAAAACATCACCGGTAAAAAAGCACAGGAAACATTAGATCTGGCACATATCACCCTCAACAAAAACAGTGTGCCCTTCGATGATAAGAGCCCGTTTGTAACCAGCGGTATTCGCATTGGTGTGCCTGCTGTTACTACCCGTGGTATGAAGGAAGCCGACATGCAGTTTATTGCCAACGTGATTGACAATGTGCTGATGAATGCAGACGATGCCAATGTAATTGCTACGGTAAAAGCGGAGGTAGCCGGATTTATGCAACAGTTTCCGCTGTACCCAGAGTTGGGGTAGTGGTTAGTTGATTGGTTAATTAGGTGATTAGTTGAGTAGTAAATTAGTAATTTGTTGATTGCCATCTTCTATTCCCAATCCCAAATTGCATTATTGCCTTTAGCTTTATGCATTAAGCTCAGCCTGTTTTTATTAGTAAGTTTTTAGAACAAACACATCTTATGATACAACGAATTCAATCTGTTTGGTTATTGCTGGCAGCTTTGGCAGTGGCGCTGTTGTTTAAGTTTCCCGTGTATGGCGGAATACTGGCAACCGGCGAAGCCAAAGATTTGCTGGTGGGTCAAAATTACCTGCTGTTTATTGTGGCTGCTGTATTGGTACTGTTTCCGGCCATTGCCATTGCGCTTTTCAAAAACAGAAGCAATCAGAAAAAGCTCATATGGGTGAGTTTATTGCTCAATATTGTTTTCATCGGTCTTATCTGGATGGAAGTAGGTGATTTTAAATTGGCCAATCCCAACTTTACTTCTAGTGTTTACAAAGTAGGAGCTATCCTGCCCATTGTGAGCATTGTTTTGCTTGTACTGGCAAACGCCGGTATTCGCAAAGATGAAAAGCTGATTGCCAGTGCTGACAGGTTGCGTTAATACATTTACGTTATTTTTCTTGCAGTAATAAAAAAGGGTAGCATTTTGGAGTGCTACCCTTTTTCTGTAATGTATTTAACCCTAATAAATGCCTTTCACCACTCCATCCATTTTTCGGACGAAGTATAATTTCCTGTTTTCAAAATAATGAATCCGGCTATTGTCGGCGGCGTCGGTTACGGGCACAAAGTCAAAGTCGTTGAAGATTTTATATGTCCTGTCGTTGGCATGGTCGGCAAAGGTTTCCAACGCCGGATTGGCTAAAAGATTTTGCACAAACCGATATGTAATTTCAAACCCTTTTATAGCCATGTCGCTGGGCTTGCTGTTTTGTTTTCGTGCGTAGGTTTTACTCAGGCTATTGTACACATCTACATTACCCGATGAAGAAATGAATGGTGAGCTGAAAGTAATTTCCACGCCTTTGTATTCAGCCCGTTTAAAATCTACATCGTCCCAGTTGGGCATTCCTACCACATGGCTTTTATACTTGGGTTGCAGGCTGCTCAGTTGTTTCACAAGCCGTTGGCCAAATGCACCATCCATAGTGGCAGTAATGAGGGTGTTGTTTTTATTGCTATCCAGCAGGGCCTTCACCTGTGCCACCTGAAATGAATCGCTGAGTAGTACGGTTTTCCAGCGCAACCTGTTTCCGTTGGCAGAGGTTGCGGCTTCTTCCAACCAGCTTTTCAGGTAGGGTTCCACCGTTCCTTTGCGGGTTACAAACACCAGGTTGTCGCTACTGTGGTTGCGTTGCAGGTATTGGTAAATGCCGGCGCAATGTGTTTTGAGGGTGGTATTGAGCAGGTACAATTCCGGTGTATTTTTTATGCCCGCATCATTGGGGTAAGTGGCCGAAATCAAAGGAATATGCATGCTGTTGGCAAAGGCGGCCATCTGCTTCAGCTCATTGCTGTTTTGTGCAACGGCTATTAGCAGTTTCGATTGCTTTACCGTTGGACTGTACAACGTGGTGCTCAGGCTGGAAAAGCGACGGGTATCCACCACTTCTATGTGTACCTGCGCTCTTTCTTTACTCAGGCTGTCTGCCGCCATGAGTACGCCATTGTAAAACTCCAAATAAGGCAGGGCAAACCGGGGGATGCTGTTGCCAAACTTGTATTTGTCGGCATTGTATATAGAGTCGAGATGGAGCGGTAGTAATACAGAAACCACGGGTTTATCTACGGGTTGCTGCTGCGCAAAAGCTGCAGTAGCTGATAGCAGTAGGGCTACCAGCCAGCTGGCAAAAAGTGGAAGGAGTATGCGATGTTTCAAAAGGGTCATTTTTTTCATAAAGCGACAAATTCCGGGCCGGAAAATAGGCGTTTGTTGCGGAGCAGTTCGTTGCCAAACCGCTAAAAAAGCGAAACACCTGTTTCTGTTTACCCAAAACTCCGGCTTTTGGGCTCATAAAAGGGATAGCCTTTGCCGTAATGGGCTGGGGGCAAAGTTGATAAATAGCCCTGACAATCAGCAGATTCATTTGCCGGAGGCGCTACAAACACCCGAAATTCGGCGCAAAGCCAGTGGCGATAAGCAGGGCGCTTGATTTTTTTGCTGGTGTAGCGGTCATTTTCCCCTACTTTTGCGCCTCAATTTTTTAAACATGAAAACAATTACAATCGAAGGACAACTGAGGACCGACATTGGCAAAAAAGCCACCCGCCAATACCGCTCTCAGGACCTGGTGCCTGGTGTAATTTACGGGGGTGCGCAAGAAGTTAACTTCGTTGCTCCGGCTTCAGCTTTTAAAGCTCTCGTGTACACATCAGAATTCCAGTTGGCAAAAGTTACCGTAGACGGCAAGTCTTACACCTGCATCATGAAAGACCTGCAGTTTGACAAAGTGTACGACAAGCTGACGCACATTGACCTGTTGGAACTGGTAGACGACAAAGCCGTAGTAGCCAACCTGCCTGTAAAGTACGTAGGTAGCGCTGCTGGTGTAAAAGCCGGTGGCCGACTGATTACAAAAATGAAAACGCTGAAGGTGAAAACCCTGCCTAAGTTTTTGAAATCAGCTATCGAAGTAGATGTAACCAACCTCGAACTGAACAGCAACATTCGTGTAGAAGACGTAAAACTGGAAAACATGGAAGTAATCAACTCTCCCCGTATTCCAATGGCTTCTATCGTAATGACCCGTCAGTTAAAGCAGGAAGAAGCAGCTGCTGCAAAAGAAGACAAGAAGAAGAAGTAATCCTTCACCGGATGATTTCCTTATGGCTCCCCGCTGCGCTGGCAGTGGGGAGTTTTTTTATGTAAAAAAAATATCAGTTTCAACTCCAACGGAGGCCCATTGCCCTGCAAGCCACGGCACAACCGTAATTTCGCAGCCGTATGAACAGTTATCTCATTGTTGGCCTGGGCAATATTGGCGCCGAGTATGCGCAAACCCGCCACAACATTGGTTTCGACGTAGCAGACGCTTTTGTAAAACAACACGATGGCGGCTGGCATATCGACCGCCTGGCCGAAGTAAGCCAGTTTAAAATAAAAGGCCGGGCTATAACCGTAATAAAGCCCACAACCTACATGAACCTGAGTGGCAAAGCCATGAAGTTTTGGCTCGATAAAGAGAAAATTGCCCTCGAACATTCGCTGACCATTGTAGATGAACTGGCCCTGCCCTTGGAAAAAATACGCCTCCGCCCCTCGGGTAGTGACGCCGGCCACAACGGGCTCAAAAGTATTCAGGATTATACCGGCACCAATGAGTTTCCGAAGCTGCGGTTTGGTATCGGCAACAATTTTCCCAAAGGCCGGCAGGTGGATTTTGTATTGGGAAAATGGAAGCCTGATGAGCAGCCGCTGGTAGCGCAAAAAATTGACACCTGTGTATCGGTGATTACCAGCTTCATTCTCGAAGGCATTCAGCCCGCTATGAACAGGTATAATAACCTGACTTTTAAATGATTGTGGGTAAACTCAACTATGCGGTGATAATGGCTGTATTATATTTACGTTGGCTGTAAACCTATCCTGGCAACAGGCGATTTTTTAAAACGAACCCCTTACTAACCGGTTTTTTAAAATCCCTCCGCGTATGAAAATCATTTGCATAGGCCGCAACTACGTAGCACATGCCCAAGAATTGGGCAATGCCGTGCCCGATGAGCCGGTCATTTTCATGAAACCCAAAAACGCTTTGCTCACACCGGGCAATCCGTTTTATTATCCGGCTTTTACCAACGAGCTCCACTACGAATGCGAAATAGTGATTCGGATTTGTAAAAACGGCAAGTTTATTCACCCCTCACAGGCGCATCATTACTTTGAAGAAGTAACGCTGGGTATTGATTTTACTGCCCGTGATGTGCAGGACAAACTCAAGAAAAAAGGCCTGCCCTGGGAAAAGGCCAAGGCTTTTGACCAATCGGCTGCGATTGGCGAATTTGTACGCTGGGAAAGCCTGCACGATCCCAACAATATTCATTTCACTTTCCTTCGCAATGGCGAGCAGGTGCAGGAAGGATTCAGCAATTTGATGCTGTATCCCATTCACCAAATCATTGCCCATGTAAGCGAATATTTTACCCTGAACATTGGCGACCTCATTTTTACCGGCACCCCAGCTGGTGTGGGCGAATGCGTGGTGGCCGATCGCTTCGAAGGATTTTTGGAAGACCGCAAGTTGCTGGAAGTAGAAATTAAATAAGCGTTTGGGTATGTAGCATTTGTTGGTAAAAGGCATGTGTGGCAGGCAAAAGGATTTCCCTAAAAGATTGTAAACGCCAATTATTGATGATACATTAGGACATCAATCATTGGCTCATGAAAACAATCAATGTGTTTTTTTTCTGTTGCATTTCCTCTTTTGGTGTGGCACAAAATGTAGGCATTGGTACCAATGCTCCACTAGCCAGACTGGCTGTAGACAGTAGTGTCATGATAGACCAGTCGAATAGCAATCAGGGATTTTTGGATAATGGCTCACTGTTTTTCGGGAGCGACAAAAGGGTGGGTATTGTTCGTAGCTTTTTGGCTGGCTCTTCGGGTAGAAACGGAATCGGATTTTTTACCAACAACGCCCGCCGCATGACCATTGACAGTACGGGACAGGTAGGTATTGGTACTATCAATCCGCTGCAAACACTACATGTAAATGGCTCCGCTTACATTGCTGGTTATTTGGGTATTGGCACATCTGCTCCCGATTATGCTTTTCAAAACCTGTATGGTTATAATCACATGGCCTACGGTTTGGGCCTGGGTACTGTGCCCAACAGCACTTACCTGCTCGATGTGGGGAGTGGACCAGCCCGCTTTCAAAGTGACGTTCGCATCAACGGTATTTTAAATCCCAATAATGCACTGGCCATTGGCAATAATACCAGCATTGAAGGCTCATTAACTGTGAACGCAGGAAAGGGTGTTGCATTCAATGCCAACAGTGGCACCAATCTCCGCATCTATCAGTTTACCACCGCTACTTTTAACGCTGTACTGGCAGGTCACGCCATCTCGGCAGAAGGAAGCATCGCTTTTAATGGAGGCTTCACCGGAGTGCCAAGGGTATTTGTAGGCGATATTGATGTAACTGGTGGCACAGTTGGCCAATTGTACATGGTGCAACTACAGCTATATGGTTGTAGTACCACCAGCGGTGTTACCTCTTGCAAAGCAAGGCTAATCAACAACAGCGAAAATCCAGTGAATTACAGCATCACCTGGAATTGTATAGCCATTGGTTATTGATTTACTACGAACATTTTTCTACTGTTGTTACTAGCAAGTTGGTAGTAGTTTTTTATGTCTTCGACAATTGTGGTCATCCCTACTTTTGCCCTGCTTAACAAAAGCAGCTTGCCTATTTTATGATTGAACAGCAATTGTTGCACAAGGCCTACCGGCTAATGTATGCCAGCGTATGCATGGCAAACAAGTACGAGGAAAACCGCAGTGTTTGTAAATATGTGCACAGCACCAGCCTGGGCCACCAAGCCATTCAACTGGCCGTGGCTTTTCAGCTTCGCCCCGAAGATTGGGTAAGTCCTTACTATCGCGATGAAAGTATTTTATTGGGCATTGGCATGGAACCAGTCGACCTGATGCGGCAATTGCTAGCCAAAGCCAACGATCCGTTTAGCGGTGGCCGCAGTTACTACAGCCATCCCAGCCTGAATGATGCCGATAAGCCCCGCATTATGCACCAGAGTAGTGCCACAGGTATGCAGGTAATTCCAGCTACCGGTGCAGCACATGGTTTGCAAATGCTGAACAAGCCTGGCTTGGTGGTTTGCTCTCTCGGCGATGCCAGCATGACTGAAGGGGAAGTAGCAGAAGCATTGCAGGTGGCCGTGCTGCACAAGCTGCCCATTTTGTATTTGGTGCAAGACAACGGTTGGGGTATTAGTGCCACTGCTACCGAAAGCAGGGTGATGAGTGCCGTGCAATATGCGCAGGGTTTTCCGGGCCTTACGGCAATAGAAATGGATGGCACAGAATTTACTCAGTGTTATAATACTGTAACTGATTTGCTGCAACATTTGCGCAGCGGTGCCGGGCCGGTGTTGCTGCAGGCCAACGTGCCTTTGCTTGGTCATCATACCAGTGGTGTACGAAAAGAGTTTTATCGAAACGAGACCGAATTGCAGCAGGAAGCTGAAAGAGACCCGGTGCACAAGCTGAAGGCATTTTTGCTGGCTAAAGGATGGACAGAGGAACAGTTGCATGCCATAGAAACCGAAGCGCAGCATTGGGTGAATGATGCCTTCGAAGCAGCACAAGCTTCGCCCGACCCCGATGCAGCTACAGTAACGCAACATGTGTTTGCGCCAACAACAGTATTGGAAGAAAAAGGCAACCGACAACCCGCCAACGCTGGTGCTATACCCATGGTAGATGCGGCGTTGTTTGCCATTCGGGAAATCATGCAGCAACATCCCGAAGCGGTGTTGTACGGGCAAGATGTGGGCCGCCGCCTGGGTGGTGTTTTCCGCGAAGCCGCTACACTCGCCGATCAGTTTGGCGACAACCGGGTGTTCAATACCGCTATTCAGGAAGCGTACATTATTGGCAGCACGGCGGGCATGAGTGCTGTAGGCGTAAAGCCAATTGTAGAGATTCAATTTGCCGATTATATCTATCCCGGTTTTAATCAGCTGGTGACGGAGCTCAGCAAAAGCTGCTACCTCAGCATGGGTAAGTTTCCAGTGTCGGCGGTAATACGGGTGCCTACAGGGGCGTATGGTGGTGGTGGCCCGTACCACAGCGGCAGCATCGAAAGCACCTTGCTCAGCATCAAGGGCATCAAAGTAGTTTATCCTTCCAATGCCGCAGATATGAAGGGCTTGATGAAAGCCGCTTTCCTCGACCCGAATCCGGTGGTAATGCTGGAGCACAAAGGATTGTACTGGAGCAAAGTGCCCGGTACAGATGCCGCCAAAACTCCAGAACCAGATGCAGATTATATCATTCCGCTGGGCAAGGGTCGCATAGTGCAGGCCGCCAGTGAAGCCGCTATTGCAGCAGGTGAATCCTGCTGTGTGATTACGTATGGCATGGGTGTGCATTGGGCAATCGGCGCCGCGAAAGCGTTTGCGCAGCAAGTGGAAATCATTGACCTGCGGAGTTTGTATCCTTTGGATGAAGCCATGATGTATGCAGCAGTGCAAAAACATGGCAAATGCCTGGTGCTGACGGAAGAACAACAAGGCCACAGTTATGCAGAAAGTTTGGCAGGGCGTATACAGCAGCATTGTTTTCACTACTTAGATGCGCCGGTGCAGGTAATGGGTTCATTGGATCTGCCAGCTGTACCCATTCATGTACAGCTGGAAGCGGCTATGCTGCCAACCGTAGCCAAAGTACAGGAGCGGTTGCATCACTTGTTGAAATCTTAAATAGCTTGTCAGGGCTTGCTTATATTCGTTACCTCTAAAGCAACCACATGACTAAAGCATTTTATTTTTTGGCAGCCGTATTGCTGGGCAATGCAGTAGCTGCTCAACAACCCTTCACACTCACTGGCAACGTGAGTAAGGTAAAAGATCCGGTAAGCAAAGTGTACTTGTCGTACTATGCCGATGGCGAAAGCCACCGCGATAGTGCCGAAGTAAAAAACGGAACATTTACGTTTAAGGGTACACTCAATGAAGCCATATTGGGCAACTTGATGGTACGCATCAAAGACAGTGCCGGCACCGGTTTGCGACCATACAACATGCGGAGAGATGGGTACGGCATTTTCTTGCAACCCGGCAAACTCAGCATCAGCAGTGTCGATTCTTTTTCGAACGCAACTGTAAAAGGTTCTGCTGCGCATACTGCTTATCTGAAGCTGAAAGCCATAAACAAAGAGCTGGATGACAAAGGTGCGGAGCTCAACAAAAAATATGGTGAATACAGCCGTGCAAAAGATGAAGCTGGCATGAAGCAAATAGAAAAAGAATTTGATGCCTTAGAAGCACAAATGAATGCCAATTACAGAAAGTACATTACGGAGAATACACAGTCGCCTATTGCGTTGTATGCACTCAACCGCTACGCCGGATACGACATCAATGCTGCCGATGTAGAGCCCATTTTTTTATTGTTGCCCGAGGCAATCCGCAATAGCTCGGGTGGTAAAGACATGGCAGAAAAAATAGACAAGGCGAAGAAAACCGGCATCGGTGTTATTGCCATGGATTTTACGCAGAATGATACACTCGGCAATCCTGTGTCATTGTCCTCTTTCCGTGGTAAATATTTACTCATCGATTTTTGGGCCAGCTGGTGTGGTCCTTGCCGTCGTGAAAACCCGAATGTTGTGGCAGCCTATCAAAAGTATCATGCCAAAGGTTTTGATATTTTGGGTGTATCACTCGACCAGCCCAATGCCAAAGAAAAATGGATGAAAGCCATTCATGATGACAACCTTACGTGGACACAGGTTTCTGATTTGAAATACTGGAAAAATGAAGTAGCCGTACAGTACGGCATACAGGCTATTCCGCAAAACTTCCTGCTCGATCCGGAAGGAAAGATCATTGGCAAAAACCTGCGGGGCGAAGAACTGCAGCAAAAGCTGGCCGAAATTTTCAAATAGACAAATGCAGTTTTTTTACAGAACGCTGTGCGGTGAATGGCTTTCACTGCACAGCGTTTTTTATTGATGAATACCTGCTAAACATCATCAACCGTTCAACAATGCTAAAATCTGCGGGCATTATAGTAAAGGCAAAAAGCAAGCGGCTTTACAACTTACTTTTGTGCCCTCAAAAATAGCCTGATCATGAACCTGCGAGTAAGTAACCGTGGCGAAGCAATGCCCGCCAGTCCCATTCGGAAACTGGTGCCCTACGCCGAAGCTGCCAAGAAAAGAGGAACAAAAGTGTATCACCTCAATATTGGTCAGCCCGATATTGAAACCCCTGCTGCCGTGCTGGATGCTGTACGCCACAGCGATTTCAAAGTATTGGAGTACAGCCACAGTGCTGGCAACGAAAGCTATCGCCGCAAATTGGTAGGCTACTACGAAAGCGTAGGCGTACATGTCAATCATCAGCAAATCATCATCACCACCGGTGGTAGCGAAGCTATTCTGTTTGGCTTCATGGCCTGCCTCGATCCGGGCGATGAAGTAATTATACCTGAACCCTTTTACGCCAACTATAATGGCTTTGCAGTAGCTGCTGGTGTAAAAGTGGTGCCCGTTACCTCGCATATCGAAAGCGGATTTGCGCTGCCGCCCATTGCCGATTTTGAGAAAGTAATTACACCCAAAACCAAGGCCATCGTTATTTGCAACCCCAATAATCCTACGGGGTATTTGTACAGCAAAGCCGAACTGGAAAGCCTGAAAGAAATAGTACTCAAGCACAACCTGTATTTGTTTAGCGATGAAGCGTACCGTGAGTTTAGCTATACCGGTGAACTCATGAGTGTGATGCATTTGCAAGGTGCCGACGATCATTTAGTGGTGATGGATACCATCAGCAAACGCTACAGTGCTTGTGGTGCCCGACTGGGTGCATTGGTGACTAAAAACCAGGCTGTGCTGGATGCAGTGATGAAGTTTGCACAGGCCCGCCTGAGCCCGCCATCTTTTGCACAAATTGCCGGCGAAGCAGCCATCGAATTACCTGCCGATTATTTCACCGGTGCCAAAGAAGAATACCAGCGCCGTCGCGATTTGCTGGTGCGCCGCCTCAATGCCATGGAAGGCGTGTATTGCCCCAATCCGGGGGGTGCGTTTTATGCCATGGCCAAATTGCCCATTGATGACAGCGACAAATTTTGTCAGTGGTTGTTGGAATCATTTGAGCATAACGGACAGACAGTGATGCTGGCACCTGCCACCGGCTTTTACGGCACTGCAGGTTTGGGTAAGCAAGAAGTTCGGCTGGCGTATGTGCTCAATCTCGAAGCCATCGACAAAGCCATGGATTGCCTGGAAGCAGCACTGAAAGTGTATCCGGGAAAAACAAACTAATTATTTCAATAATTCTTGGAACAAAGCTCCTTCGGGAGCTTTTTTTATGGAAAAAAGTGGCACAAAAAAAGCGACAAAGAATGTCGCTTTTTAGAAGAGTAGCGAGGAGCAGACTTGAACTGCCGACCTTCGGGTTATGAATCCGATGCTCTAACCAGCTGAGCTACCTCGCCAAATTTTTTGCATTTGGCTTTCGGGTTATGAATCCGATGTGCTAACCATCCCGATTGCTATCGGGAGAGCTACCTCGCCAAATGGGTTGCAAATGTAGGGGGAAAATCAGTTTTCTGCCAAACACAAGTTTGATTTTCTGCCGGGCCTTTATTTTATCACCACGCCGCTGATGGTCAGCACCTTGGTTTCGGCCACATTCACCAGCTTCACCGTAATTTTTTTGGTAAAAGCCCCGGGTTCTTTGGCATCGTAGGTTACGGTAATGGTACCCTTGCCGCCAGCCATCACCGGCCGCTTCGGAAATTCAGGCTTGGTACAGCCGCATTCGGCGGTGGCGTCTTCAATTATCAGGGGCTTGGTGCCGGGGTTGGTAAAGCTGAACTCGTAGGTCACAGGCTTTTCCTTGGGTATTTTACCAAAGTTGTGGCTGCTAGTTTCAAAGCGAATCAAGCTATCTACCTTGGCTTGAGCCCACAGTAAACCGGTGAGACTGAGTAACAGGGCAATAGCCGAAAATCGAAGTGTTTTGTTCATTTTCATGGTAATTGGGTATGAAAAAAGCGCTGTGGTGGCAGCGCTTTTATATATGGTAAAACTCAATTATTGTTTGATTTTGCCCACAGCACCATTGGTTGGGGCTGGTGTGGCAGGGGTAGCTTCTACAGTACCGGTAATCATAATTACTTTTTGCTGGCCACCGTTGTAGGTAATGGTAATGGGCTTGTCGAAACGACCAGCGGCAGCAGCATTAAAGCCAACTTTAATTTTTACAGATTCGCCGGGGGCGTAAGCGCCAGCTTTAAATTCGGGGGTAGTGCAACCGCAACCGGCTTGTACCATTTCCAGCTTCAGCGAGTCGCCCAAACCTTTCAGTTCAAAAAAAGTATACACGGGCTTGCCTTGGGCAATTTTGCCAAAATCGTGTGAGGTTTCATTCAGCCACAGGCTTTCCTTTTTTTCCTGAGCAAAGGTGGTGGTAGCTACCAGCATCAGGCAGGCTACAAAAGCGAGGAGTTGTTTCTTCATAAAATCCGGTTTTTAAGCGTGGTGCTAAATTATTGCAATTGCGTTGAATGGCCGCCGCCCGTTCCTGTTAAAATTCCTGTTGTCATGGTTTGGTAAACTATCCACAGCGGCGGCCGGTGGCTATGCCAATGCAGCCCGATGCGCTACATTTGCGGCATGGAAAATCAGATTGCTGCAGCCCAACATGCTGAAATCCTATCATTTGAGAGTTTTCGGCAGGAGGTATTAAAAGATTTTCGGGTGGCTGTAACCAGCAGGCAGGTAAGCCTGATGGGCCGCCGCGAAGTGCTCACCGGAAAAGCCAAGTTTGGCATTTTTGGTGATGGCAAAGAATTGCCACAGGTGGCACTCGCCAAGTTTTTTAAACCCGGCGACTGGCGCAGCGGCTATTACCGCGACCAAACCTGGATGTTTGCCCTTGGGCAGGCAACCGTGCAGCAGTTTTTTGCGCAGCTCTATGCCGACCCTACCAACGAGCACGACCCTTGGAGTGCCGGCCGCCAAATGAATGCCCACTTTACCAGCAAAAATGTAAGTGCTGATGGTGAGTGGTACAACCTTACCGAGCAATACAATACAGCTACCGATATGGCTCCTACGGCCGGGCAATTGCCCCGCTCTGTAGGCTTGGCTTTGGCTTCCAAAACTTTCCGTCATTTACCTGAATTACAAGAGCTGAAACACCTCAGCCAGCAAGGCAACGAAGTGTGCTTTTGCTCCATCGGCGATGCCAGCACCAGTGAAGGCCATTTTTGGGAAACGGTGAATGCGGCATGTGTACAGCAAATTCCGCTGGCCCTGTTTGTATGGGATGATGGTTATGGTATTTCAGTACCCAAATCCATTCAAACAACCAAGGGCAGTATTTCTGATGCATTGAAAGGTTTTGAAATAACCACCGGCACCAACGGCATGCACATTTACAAGGTAAAAGCATGGGATTATGCCGGCATGTGCGAAGCCTTTGAACATGGCATTACCATTTGCCGGGAGCAACACATTCCTGTGCTTTTTCATGTAGAAGAAGTAACACAGCCACAGGGCCACAGCACCAGCGGCAGCCACGAACGTTACAAATCGGCAGAGCGGCTGGAGTGGGAGCGGGAGTGGGATTGCAACAAGAAATTTAAAGAGTGGATCATTGCCAACGAGCTGGCTACAGAAGAAGAACTCGACGATATAGAAATAGAAGTCAAGCAACATATTGTTGATAGCAAAAACAAGGCCTGGGCCGATTATCTGGCACCAATTAAAGATCAGGCAGCACAAGTGCTGAGCTTAATGCAGCAAGCTATTGATACTGGTGCCGGCGATGCTGAAAAAATAGCTGCAGCACTCAATGAACTGCGGCAAAACAAAGAGCCGATGCGCCGCAATGTGCTGAAGGCTTTGGGCACTGGCATCGACTTTAGTAACGGATATGTATTGCAGCAAATGATGCAATACCGACAAGAGCTGGAGCAACTCAATGAAGGGCTCTACAACTCACATTTGTATGCTACTGGTAGTGCAAGTGCTCTACGGGTAAATGTTGTAGCACCTTATTATCACGAAGAGTCGCCTACCATTAATGGTTATGAAGTACTCAACCGGTATTTCGATGAGCTGTTTACCAACAACAAACGGGTGGTGGCTTTTGGTGAAGACCTCGGCAATATTGGCGACGTAAATCAGGGCTTTGCAGGCTTGCAACAAAAGCATGGCATCGGCCGCATATTTGATACCGGCATTCGTGAAGCCACCATTATGGGTCAGGGCATTGGCATGGCACTGCGTGGCTTGCGCCCCATTGCCGAAATTCAGTACCTCGACTATTTGCTGTACGGCTTGCAACAACTGAGTGACGATGTAGCCACCCTGCAATACCGTACCAATGGCCAGCAGAGTTGCCCCATCATTGTGCGTACCCGTGGCCATCGGCTGGAAGGTATTTGGCACAGCGGCAGCCCCATGGGTATGATTATAAACAGCCTGCGTGGCATGCACATTTGTGTGCCCCGCAACATGGTGCAGGCAGCCGGCATGTACAATACCTTGCTCGATAGTATCGATCCTGCACTGGTGATTGAATGCCTGAATGGCTACCGGCTGAAAGAACAACTGCCTGCCAACCTGATGGACATGCGTGTGCCGCTGGGTGTGCCCGAAGTATTGCGGGAAGGTGCTGATATCAGCATTGTTTCTTACGGCTCTACACTGCGCATTGTTGCAGATGCTGCTGAAAGACTGGCGCAGTTAGGCATTGATGTAGAAATCATAGATGTGCAAACGTTACTGCCTTTCGATATTCACCACAACATAGTGGCTTCATTGAAAAAAACAAACCGCATATTGTTTGTAGATGAAGATGTGCCCGGCGGTGCGGCAGCCTTTATGTACAACCATGTAATGGAAGTACAGGGTGGCTACAAATGGCTGGATGCTACGCCTCGTACACTCACTGCAAAAGCACATCGCCCTGCGTATGGCAGCGATGGCGACTACTTTAGCAAACCCAATGCTGAAGATGTAGTACGTGTGGTGAAAGAGATGATGGCAGAATAAATGTATTGGCAACAGTATTTTGTAACAGCTGTGTGGCCTTTGCTGCACAGCTGTTGTATTAACAAGCAAACACCACATGCCCGAAATCAATTTTCTCTTGCTCATTGATGTACTGGGCACAGCCAGTTTCGCCATCAGCGGTGCCCGTATGGCATTGCAAAAACAACTCGATGTATTTGGTGTCATTATCATTTCGTTTGTTACCTCTATTGGTGGTGGTACCATTCGGGATGTACTGATGGGCAATTTTCCTGTAAACTGGATGCGCAATGAACTCATTATTGCGGTGATACTGGTAGCATGCATTGGTACCATGCTGGTGCGTGGCTTGCATCAAAAATTATCAACCACTTTATTTCTCTTTGATTCACTCGGGCTTGGCTTGTTTACCATTGCCGGTATGAGCATTGCATTGTCTGCGGGTTATTCGCCGGGCATGAGTATTGCCATGGGTACCATCAGTGCCTGCTTTGGCGGTGTCATCAGAGATGTATTGCTCAATCAGGTGCCGCTTATTTTTCACAAAGAAATTTATGCATCTGCCTGCATTGCCGGAGGGCTTTTGTATTATGGCCTTACACAAATGAATGTATCGCAGCATCTTGCTGAAATAGTAAGTATTATTACCATCGTTTTGATTCGGGTAGTAGCCGTGAGGTTCAACCTCTCTTTACCCGCTATTCATCAATCATCAACTTCCACAGAAAAATGAACTTAACCATATACCAGGTCGATGCATTTACCAACGAATTGTTCAAAGGCAATCCTGCTGCCATAGTGCCGCTGAAGCAATGGTTGCCCGATGATGTAATGCAACGCATTGCCATGGAAAACAACCTGGCCGAAACGGCTTTCTTTGTACCACTGTATCCGGCGGCTCATGGCGGTGCCGATTATCATATTCGTTGGTTTACGCCTACGCTTGAAATTGATTTGTGCGGCCATGCCACTGTTGCCACAGCCTTCGTGATTGATAAAATGATGAAGACCGGAGAGAAGCATATCACTTTTAGTACCCAAACTGCCGGGCATTTGGAAGTGAACATTCAAGATGATTGGTATCTACTCGATTTTCCGGCCCGTATGCCCGAGCCGGTGGTGGCTCCATCCTTGTTATACAAGGCCTTGGGCGTGAGTAATGTGGTAGAGATACTGAAGTCGAGAGATTATTTTGTGGTGCTGGAAAATGAAGATGCGGTGCGGGAAGTGAAGCCAGACATGACCTTGCTGAAACAATTGGATACCTCAGGTGTAATAGTAACAGCAAAAGGCTACAAGGCCGATGCTGTAAGCCGCTGCTTTTACCCCAAAGCAGGTGTAGATGAAGATCCGGTAACGGGTAGTGCTCACTGTAATGTAGTACCATACTGGAGCCAGCAACTCAATAAGGCGCAGTTGGTATGCCGGCAAATTTCGGCAAGGGGAGGTGAGTTGGTTTGCGAACATCGCGGCGACAGAGTGATACTCGGTGGCAAAGCGGTGTTGTACATGAAAGGAGAGATTTATTTACAGCAATAAAAGAGCGTTATGGCGTACAAAAAAACAGAACAGTATGACGAACAAGTGACTGCAGACCTCGCAGCGGCCTATCGCCAAACCTTGGCATTGCTGGGCGAAGATGTGCAACGGGAAGGTTTGGAGAAAACACCGGAGCGTGTAGCTAAAGCCATGCAATACCTTACACAAGGGTATCAGCAAAATGCCATCGACATTCTCAACTCTGCCAAGTTTAATGAAGATGTGAGTGAAATGGTGATTGTGAAAGACATTGAACTGTACAGCCTTTGCGAACACCACATGCTGCCCTTTGTGGGCAAGGCGCATGTTGCATACATACCCAATGGTTATATTACCGGCCTTAGCAAAATAGCCCGTGTGGTAGATGTATTTGCCCGCCGCCTGCAAGTGCAGGAAAGACTGACAACTCAAATTTTGGAATCGATAGATGAGGCACTCAACCCAATGGGTGTAGCGGTGGTGATTGAAGCCAGCCATTTTTGCATGATGATGCGGGGCGTCAGCAAGCAGAACTCCGTTACAACTACATCGGCGTTCAGCGGTGCTTTTACCAAAGAGCCAACACGCAGCGAATTTTTGCGGTTGATTGGTGCGAAGCTGAGTTAGTGTTTGACTTCAAAGCCCCACGGTGCTGGCGGCGTCGCCACAGGTTTTGATAAATCAAAACGAATGCTGTATTGTCTGTCGCTGCCTATGCGGCGCAGGTTGTAGCTGAAGTATTGGTTCATCCGCAATTCCATCCACCACACGTTAGCGGCAGCATTGGGCAATAGATTTACAGTAAACTGATCGGCTGGAAAATATTGTACAGTTGGCAAACCGGTACTGGTTGCCAATCCACCATATTGTGTCACTTTATCAGGATGGCCATCTTCATGCCGGTGATCGTGGCGCAATTCAATCAAAGAATCTTTGAGTGTAAGCACCCATGTACGTGACCGGTTGTTACCTACATGAAAAGGAATGCGGATTTCATGGCTACTGCATTGTATCACATGCATCAGCAATGTCTTGTTGGCAAAGTTTGTATCATTGGCAGGTGCCTGAGTAACGGTGCCCGCAAATGCTTTACCACAAAGGCTTTGCAGGTTTTTCCAAAACTGTAATGAAGCAGCGCCTGATGATGAACTGCTTTGTGCATGAACCGAAACCGAGAAACAAACACTCATTAAAAACAGATACATCAATTTCATACGCAACATTTTAATGCAAGAACCTCTTGCTGTATCCGGGCAAGATAGCGGATGGAAATCAGTTGTGAAACTTGAATATTCAGCATCTTTGCGGCTCATCTTTTATTTATGAGTAAACACGCCTTTGTATTTCCCGGTCAGGGTGCCCAGTTCAGCGGAATGGGCAAGCAACTGTATGAAACCAGCGAAGCGGCCAAAGCATTGTTTGAGCAGGCCAACGACATTCTCGGCTTTCGCATTTCCGACATCATGTTTGCCGGTACCGATGAAGAACTGCGCCAAACCAAAGTAACACAGCCGGCTGTTTTTTTGCATGCATATGTAGCTTTTAAGATGCAGGCTACCGAGCAACCAGCCATGGTGGCTGGTCACTCGTTGGGCGAATTCACGGCATTGGTGGCCAATGGCTGCCTGAGTTTTGAAGATGGCCTGCGGTTGGTAAAAGCCCGTGCCTTTGCCATGCAGCATGCCTGCGAAGCAGAGCCCGGAACCATGGCCGCCATTCTTGGTTTGGAGGATAGCAAAGTAGAAGAAATATGCGCTGGCATTGATGAAGTAGTAGTAGCGGCGAATTACAACTGCCCCGGTCAGTTGGTGATTAGTGGTTCTACCAAAGGCATTGAAATTGCTTGTGAGCAAATGAAAGCTGCCGGTGCAAAACGGGCATTGCCCCTGCCTGTCGGTGGTGCTTTCCACAGCCCTTTGATGCGCCACGCCGAAACAGAATTGATAGCAGCTATTGAAGCAGCACAATTCAACGAACCTTCTTGCCCCGTGTACCAAAACGTAGTGGCCAAAGCAGTAACGAATCCTGCTGAAATAAAAGCCAACCTCATTGCACAACTCACCGGCCCCGTAAAATGGACGCAGTGTGTGCAGGCCATGGTGGCCGATGGTGCTACTCAGTTTACAGAGTGCGGCCCCGGCAAAGTATTGCAGGGATTGGTGCAAAAAATAAACAAAGAAGTAGCGGTGAGTGGCCTGAGCTAACTACACAAATACAAACTTGTGAAGGCTACCTGTTTCGGGTAGTCTTTTTTATGTATGATAGCCAAATAAAAAGCCCCGGCGTGGTTACTCAGGAACTTATGGAATGGTTGGATGAAGAGTAGCAAAGCATGGTGTTTTTTGTACATACAAAAAAAACAGGTGAAAGTTTTTTTTATTTGGAAAAAGGGATTTGCGGAAAAATAAAAGGCCGGATGCTGATAAACGCATCCGGCCTTTTCTATATTGTAAGCAGCGGTTTATGGCTTTTGCTTAATCTCAATTTTCAGGTTTTGCTCACCATCTTTCAGCAAACCCTTGTACTTGCTGAAAGTGGCGGAATCCTGTGCAGTACCATTGATAAATAACTGACCGTCTTTTACTTCAATGGTAAAATTGCTACTGTCTACCAAACCATCAGCCTTAAGCGCTGATACGATGGGTGCTTCGGTTGCTTCGCCAGCAGTTTTTTCTACGGTTACTTCAATGGTTTCATGTTTGGCCGCACCATGTGCTTTGGCCGTACCGTGTACCTGTGCCAAAGTTGGGGCAATCACCAATGATACAATCGACATCAGCTTGATGAGGATGTTCATCGAAGGACCAGAAGTATCTTTAAACGGATCACCTACGGTATCACCAGTTACAGAGGCTTTGTGTGGATCGCTTTTCTTGTAATAGATTTCTCCGTTGATTTCTACACCTTTTTCAAAGCTCTTCTTGGCATTGTCCCAGGCGCCACCGGCATTGTTTTGGAACATACCCATGAGCACACCACTTACGGTAGCACCAGCCAGGAAACCACCCAACGCTTCGGGGCCCATAATAAAACCAATGATGATGGGCGACAAAATAGCAATGGCACCGGGCATCATCATTTTCTTGATGGAAGCTTCAGTAGAAATGGCCACACATTTGTCGTATTCTGGTTTGCCTTTACCTTCCATAATACCGGGGATGGTGCGGAACTGACGGCGAACTTCTTCCACCATGGCCATAGCAGCTTCACCTACAGCACGAATGGCGAGAGAAGAGAAGATGAACGGAATCATACCACCCACAAACAAGCAGGCCAGTACATCGGCTTTGTAAATGTCGATGCCTTCAATGCCGGCCACACCTACGAAAGCGGCAAACAATGCGAGGGCAGTCAGCGCTGCAGAAGCAATGGCAAAACCTTTACCAGTGGCAGCGGTGGTGTTACCTACGGCATCGAGGATATCGGTTTTTTCACGAACTTCTTTGGGCAGTTCACTCATTTCTGCAATACCACCAGCGTTGTCGGCAATAGGGCCGAAAGCGTCAATGGCGAGTTGCATGGCAGTGGTAGCCATCATACCGGCGGCAGCAATAGCCACGCCGTACAAACCGGCACATTCGTAAGAACCCCAGATGCCGGCAGCCAGTACCAGAATAGGGAGCATGGTACTTTCCATACCTACTGCCAAACCACCAATTACGTTGGTTGCATGGCCGGTGGCACTCTGGCGGATGATGCTCATCACTGGGCGTTTACCCATAGCGGTAAAGTATTCGGTAATGATGCTCATGAGCGTACCAACGGCCAAACCTACCATGATAGCACCCATTACACCGTGGCGGGTAAATTCCAAACCACGCAGTTCCATGGTTTCGGGCAGCAACCAGTACACCAAACCTGCAGAAGCAGCAGCGGTGAGGATGATAGAACCCCAGTTACCCATGTTGAGGGCTTTCTGAACAGTATCAGTATTGAGGCCTGCATTCTCGCTGATGCGAACGAAGAAGGTACCAATGATAGAGAAGATGATGCCGATACCAGCAATAAGCATGGGCAGCAAAATGGGCGACAAACCGCCAAAAGCATCAACCGAAGTGGTTTCCTGACCAAGTACCATGGTAGCCAACACGGTAGCTACGTAAGAACCGAACAGGTCAGCACCCATACCGGCTACGTCACCTACGTTATCACCTACGTTGTCGGCAATAGTGGCGGGGTTGCGGGGGTCATCTTCAGGAATACCGGCTTCTACCTTACCTACGAGGTCAGCACCTACGTCGGCAGCCTTGGTATAAATACCGCCGCCCACACGGGCAAACAACGCAATCGATTCCGCTCCGAGAGAAAAACCAGTGAGCACCTCGATGGTTCTCAGCATCTCCGGACCGGTAACCGCAGCATCGGCGGGTACAAAAATCATTTTCAAAACAATAAACAGGGCACCCAGACCGAGCACTGCCAAACCGGCAACACCCAAGCCCATAACAGCACCACCTGTAAATGATACATTGAGGGCTTTGCTCAAACTTGTTTGTGCAGCTTGTGCTGTACGAACGTTGGCTTTGGTGGCAATACGCATACCAATGTAACCGGCTGTAGCACTAAACACGGCACCAATCACAAACGCAATGGCGATAGACCAGTGGCTGTTTTCGTTGCTCATGCTCATTACGCCGAGCAAAATGGCTACCAGCACCACGAAATAGCCCAGTATTTTCCATTCAGCCTTCAAAAACGCCATGGCGCCTTCGGCAATGTATTTACTGATTTCTTGCATCCGTGGGTTGCCAGCGTCTTGCTTGCTTACCCATTTAAACTTGAGGAACGTGTACAGCAGGCCGACAATACCCATGGCCGGTACAGCGTAGATCAAATTCTCCATAATAGTAGTTGGTTAATGATTCAATTTTTGAAAAGGTGGGCAAAGATAGGGGTTGCCCCCCAAGGTTACGCCGAAGCCCCGGGTTGGAGCAAGAGTATATTTGGCCAATGTCCGGTCTGGGCAGGCCTTTTACCTGAAAAAGCAACAAATACAACCAGCTTTTGATGAAAACTGGCGGGTAAATGAACGAAGCGGCATAGCGATTAGCAGTAGCGTTCGCTATAAATGCGCTGATGATGCCGCACATGCCCCACCATAATGAAGGCCAGGGCATTCACAGTAATTGGTTGTCCCGATGCCACGCCTTTGTTCAGCAGTTGTGCCGGTGTAATGGATTGAAACAGCGTAATGGTCAGCTGCCGCAATTGCAATAGTTCTTCTACCAAACTTGAAATGCTGCGATGGATAGCCGGTGCTTCATTGGCCCATGCATTTTCATCGAAGCCGGGCAGGGGTTGCTGCTCACCACGGGCAATGGCCAAGGCCCGGTAGGCAAATACCCGTTCTGTATCGGCCATGTGCTGCAACAGTTGGGCTACGGTCCATTTGCCAGGGGCATAGGCAAAGTCTTTTTTCGTTTCCGGAATCTGGCGCAGCCATTGCTCCATTTCTGCCAATGAACCTTTCAATGTGTCGAGAGCATCCGTTTCATGGGCGGCACAGTAGCTTACATAGGTTTGGTAAAAAGGGGCGTAGTCGCCGGTTACAGGTAGTGGCATGGCTATTGTTTTGAAGAGGTAACGGATTTGGAGTTATGCTTGCTCTCTATAAGTTGTGCGGCTAACTGCACGGCATTGTACGCATTCACCACACCGCCGGTTTTGCAGGCCTCCCGAAGGGTCATTTTTTCCTTTTTTTCGCCGCCGGGTTTTGGGTAAGGTCTGTCGCTATATCGGGTATCTACCGATTGCTCAATTACTTGTTTTATTTCTACCGCCGTAAGCTGCGGAAAATAACTCCGCAACATAGCGGCAATGCCACTCACCACCGGCGCCGCCATGCTGGTGCCCTGCAAAAATGCGTACTTGTTGCCTGTGGGTACGGTAGCATAAATTTTTACACCCGGTGCCATTACATCCACGGTTTGCCGGCCATAGTTGGTAAAGTCTGCAATGAGGCCGCCTTTGATGCTGTTGTCGCTGCTGGCACCAACCGTAATGAAGTTGGGAGCGATGGTTCCATTGTTTAAAAACGGTGTAGGGTATTGCGGAACCGTATCAAGAAAAGCTGCATCATTTCCCGCTGCATGCACCAGCAATACATTTTTACTGGCTGCATAGGCAATGGCTTCATCCACCCAATTTTTTTGCGGGCTAAGGCCCTTGCCAAAACTCATGTTGATAATGCTGGCACCTTGGTCTACCGCATAGCGAATGGCAAGGGCTACATCCTTATCGTGTTCATCGCCGTTGGGTACCGCCCGCAGCGGCAATATGCGTACGTTATCTGCTATGCCATCAATACCAAGTCCGTTATTTCTTACAGCAGCTATAATGCCGGCCACATGTGTGCCATGCATGGCCGTGCCTGCCATTACATCTGCATTGCCGTAGTTGCGGCTTTGCCAGTTGTTTTCATCATCGCCGGTTATTTGCAATCGGTAGTTGGTCGTTGGTTTTTCTCGCAGGTAAATGATGTCTTCTTTTTGCTGAATGAATTCCCGCATGCCTTCCATAAACTCCACATTGGTTTGCTCGGGCTCTACTTGCAAAAGGGTATAGATGCGCAGCAAATTCAGTTTGGCTTTTCTGGCTTCCGGGCTTTGTGGTATAAATGTTTCCAGTTCAATGGGCGTAAATTCATTTTTGCCCCACTGTGCTGCAATAATGGAATCGTATTGCAACATGGTGCGACTGGTGGCATTCAATATCTTGAGTATGAAGCGGTCTTCTTCGGTTACGGTTACTGCTTTTTGCACTTGCAACCACAAACGAAAATCTGCTTTTGCTTGTGGTGACAACAAGTTGCTGTCTATTTGCCGGTTGTCGAATTGCGGTGCCAATGCATGAAACAGACGTGCAGCTTCTGCGGCTTCTTTTTCTACATTTTCGCCGTTGCGGTTACCCAAAAAATTCCAGCCCAGTGCATCGTCGGGGTAGCCGTTGTTATCGTCGTCAATACCATTGGCGTTATTGTCTTTGGTATTGCGCCAGAGTATGGGTTTCAGGTCTTCATGCGTGGTGTCGATGCCGCTGTCTATCACCGCTACCACAATGGGCTGGCTCTTGCGGCCTTTGAGAAAATCGTAGGCTTTTTGCAGCGAAATGCCGTAATAACCGTCTTGTTCTTCATCAAGCAGGTGCCAGCCTTTTTGAATAGGTTGTTGGGCCATGGCCACTTGCGCCGTACTAAACACTGCTACGAAAAAGCAAACTATCCACCGTTGAAGCATACTACAAATTTGACAAGCAACGCCGCTTGCATCCTGTTAAAAATAGTGGGCAGCAATATAGGCGATATCTGCGGCCACATGAGAGATGGTCGTTTCCGATTATATAAAAAGTGCTGCCCGGAGACAGCACTTTGATGAGGGGGTATAGAAAAAATAGCTTATCCCAAATTGAATTGGATGCCTTGCGCCAGTGGCAACTTGTTGGTGTAGTTGATGGTGTTGGTTTGGCGTCGCATGTAATTTTTCCAGGCGTCGCTGCCACTTTCGCGGCCGCCACCGGTTTCTTTTTCGCCACCAAAAGCCCCGCCAATTTCTGCACCGCTGGTACCAATGTTCACATTGGCAATACCGCAGTCGCTGCCGGCAGCACTCAAAAACTGCTCGGCTTCCCGCAGGTTCAGCGTCATGATGGCGCTGCTCAAACCCTGCGGCACATTATTTTGCATGGCAATGGCTTCGTCAAGCGTATCATATTTCATGATGTACAAAATCGGCGCAAAAGTTTCTGTTTGTACAATGGGCATATCGGGCGTTACCTCAGCAATACAGGGCTTTACATAACAACCGCTTTCGTAGCCGGCGCCTTGCAGCACACCGCCTTCTACCAAAAACTTGCCACCCTGCTGTTTACAGGCTTCAATAGCATTCAGGTAGTTCTTCACGGCATCAGTATCAATCAACGGACCTACGTGGTTGTTGCTATCCAGCGGATCGCCAATGCTGAGTTGCGCATAGGCATTAGCCAGTTTTTTGCTGAATGTATCGTACACAGATTGATGAATGATAAGGCGACGGGTAGATGTACAACGCTGACCGGCCGTACCTACCGCACCAAACACACAACCAATCAGGCTCATATCCAGGTCGGCATCTTTGCTGATGATGATGGCATTGTTGCCACCCAGCTCCAACAGGCTACGGCCCATACGGCCGGCTACGGCTTTGCCTACTTCCTTGCCCATGCGGGTGCTGCCGGTTGCACTAATCAGCGGCAGGCGATGGTCGTTGCTCATCCATTCGCCCACTTCGCGGCCACCGTTTACAATACAACTTACGCCTTCGGGTACGCCGTTTTTAGCAAATACATCTTGTACAATCAGCTGACAAGCTACTGAGCACAGCGGCGCTTTTTCAGAAGCCTTCCAAATGCAGGTATCGCCGCAAACCCAAGCCAGCATGCTGTTCCAGCTCCATACGGCTACCGGAAAGTTGAAGGCACTGATGATGCCTACTACACCCAGCGGATGCCACTGCTCGTACATGCGGTGGCCGGGGCGTTCGCTATGCATGCTCAGGCCATACAACTGGCGGCTGAGGCCAACGGCAAAATCGCAGATGTCAATCATTTCCTGCACTTCACCCAGGCCTTCCTGCAGGCTTTTGCCCATTTCATAACTCACCAGTTTGCCCAGTGCGTCTTTGTGCTGGCGGAGGGCTTCACCAATTTGGCGTACCACTTCGCCACGGCGGGGTGCGGGCCACTGGCGCCATGCTACAAAGGCTTCTTGTGCCTTTGCCACAACGGCTTCGTAGCCGGCTTTATCTGTGGCCGTTACCTGGCCAATGAGGCTGGCATCAACGGGAGAGTAAGATTGAAGTTGGCTGCCAGTACTGCTGAGCCATTGGGCACCGGTAGAAGTGCCGGCATTGGTGGCCTCCAAACGGAGGGCCTGCAAAAAATCTTTCATGTTGTAAGCTGTCTTGTTAAGCAATCGATAGCCCCGCTCGATTGCGGCGGGAGCGGCGCAAAGGTCGGATTTTATCCGCAGGAAAAAGTCCGGAAGTCGGGAGACCGAAAGTCCGGAGTCCGGAGACCGGAACCGAGAGTTTTCTCCCCTCTTTGGAGGGTTCCCTTTAGGACGGGGTGGGTTTCTTCGCTCAAGTTGGTCACCTGATTAAGAAGGAACAACTAGCAAATGACGCCTTATTATTAACTTGCTAAGTCTAACTGCAATTACCTTCGAATGTCAATGTGGAAACAAAATTTGTCAGCAATTATTTTTCTCATTACTTGTATGAACCTAATATCAGATAGAATTTGTGGACAAAATGATGCCAGAGTAAACAAGCAAAAACTTGTTGAATTAATTGACTCCGGCTTTGTTGCTAAAAAGGAGAAATTGATATATCGTCATGGATATTCTGATCCTAATTTGGACTTATATATTTTAAAGGATAAGTCTAATTTACTTTTTTCTAAGGTACTTAATGAAGGCTTCTTCGTAGATTTTGATACAAATAGTAAATCATTTTTAAGGTTTATTGATATCAACGTTCCTCTAAATGAAGCGATAGCAGATTTTCTTCATTTAAATGAGTGCATCAATAAGTATGAAAATTCATTTAAAGCTTTTTTTAATAGTGAGAAGATTTCCTTTCTTAATGGGGACAGCACACTTCTAAAGCTTCTTTCAGAAAGAGCGGCAGATGTTAGAAAAAACTCTGCACTACGCCTCCCATTATTTGTTTATATCGGCGAAAAAATTCGGTCGTTGAATAACTGGCAATGGGAAGTTGATTTTGGTTTGAATATTGCTCATACAGTCTTTGTAAGGAAAAGTGATGGTGAAATTTTCAATCCAAAGAGGCTGGTAGATGGATATTTTTCAGAAGGGGTTGATGACGTTTGTTTTTTGATAAACTTTTACTTGAATGTCAGTGGAAATGTGAAATAGGCGACATATCTCGCCTTAACAACTGGATTAGTAGTCATTGTCGAAATAGTAACCATTAACTCACAGGCCGGGAGGCCTGCGAGAGCACAGTTGTATTAACGGTTCCATTTCACCCCACCCATCAGCCAGCGGCGGGGCATCACAGCGCCCAGCAGGTCGCTGTAGCTCACATCGCCTACATTATCTGCCTGCACAAATACACTCAGGTGACTGCTGATGCGGCCATCAATTCGAACATTGGTAAGCCAGTAGTTGGGGGTAATGCTGGCATTGATGGCATTGGCTTTTTGTTCGCGGCGTTGCTTGTACAAACCATTCACCGCAATGGTGATGCGGTGGTATTGATACACGATGCCATAGTTGAACAAGAAACGTGCATGAGAGCTGATATAGAAACCAGGGGTAGCGCCATTGCTGTTGCTGTTGAGCCACACCAATCCGGCATTGCCCTGCAGCCAATGCTGCGGCTTCCATTGTTTGCGGTAGGTAATGTCTGTTTCAAAACCATTCGTTTGCACACTGGCAATGTTTTTAGCCAAGGCATAGGTACCCGTCGGTACAAGGTTTACCTGACGGGGCATTTGCGCATATGGTGTAGTTACAAAATCTATCAGGTTGCGTTGTTCGCGGCTAAACCATCCCGCTGCAATTTTGATGGATTCGGCCAGCCATACATCGGCGCCGGCTTCGTAGCTCCAAGATGTTTCTGGTTCCAGATCGGGATTGCCAATGCTGCCGCTGGCAACGAGTGTCCGGTTGTAATTGTTGAAGCGTTCGGTAAAGTCAGCATCACGTATGGTTCGTCCAACACTCCCCCGCAATTGATAAAAACTACGTTTGTAGGAGAGATTCAATTGGGGCAATAATTCTACGCCACTGCGTTGGTGAATGTCCAGTCGCAGTGCTGGTTCTGCCTGAATGTATTGACCTATTTGCTGATGCAAAACAGCGAATACACCTGTTTGCGAAACGCTGTGATTACCGCGGTCGTTACTCTTGATTTGCTTTTGCACAAATTGAAGTCCGGTAGTAATGCTGCTCTTTGCAGATAACTCAATATCGGCCACACTCAACGCTTGCCAAACCGATGAATTGTTTTGATTGGGTGTACTGCGTTTGTTGAAGCTGTATCGGTCGTCGGTGGTTTTGTAACCAGCATCCAGCCGCCATTTCAGGTGCTTTCCGGTATAGCCGGTTTGCACATGATTCCATTGTGTAATCACCCGTTCACGGGCGGTGTCGCTGGCAAACGTGGTGTAAAAATTTTGCGCTGCAAAGTCGCGGTAATCGTACGCTACTCTTGCAGCGGTGTACCATTTTTCATTCCACTGGTGGCGGTACGATGCAGAGATGGTGCTGGCATCTAAAAAGCCTTTGGTGCCCCGCTGTTGCTGACCTGTGGCATGGTTGCTTTGTATGCCTGCACTTACAATACCTTTTTTCGTAGTAAATGTGCCGCCTACACTGGCATTGAATAATCCATATTCACCCATGGCTATTTGTGCAGTGGTTCGTTGCTTACGTTGGTTGGCAAAGCTTTTTGTAATGATGTGAATGACACCACCCACAGCTTCTGTACCATAGAGGGCAGATGAGGCGCCTTTCAATACTTCGATGCGGTCTATTTCCGAAGGGGCAATGGGAATGTAGCTGCTGAAATGCCCGGTCAGCGGGTCGTTCAACCGGATGCCATCGAGAATCACCAGCACTTGCTGAAAGGTGCCGCCCCGAATGACCAAATCGCTTTGGCTGCCCATGGGTCCTCGGGCCTGCATTTCTACACCCGGTATGTAGCGCAGCAATTCATCAATGGAGTGTACGGGTAGTTGGTAAAATTGCTCACCGCGGAGTACCACAATATTGCGACCAGTTTTGGAGGCTTGCAAAGGCGTGATGCTTGCGGTAACCGTCACGGGGTCGAGGCCTGTGCCTGTACTGTCTTGTGCCATTAACGATTGTGTTAGCATAGCGCTAACAATAAGCAGTGCGGAAATACGCATGTATCTGTCTTTGGTTGGGCGGCAAATATAGGTGGCCTGTAAAAAGCCGGTTTGTCGAAGGCGGGAACAATCCAGCTACTTTCCTTGTTTATAGCCCGTAAAACTTTTTTAAGCGATACCAACCATTAGTTTTGCTGCTGTCTAATCCATCCATCATGAAGAAACTTGTTGCTACAGGCATCCTGGTCATTTTGTGTACTGCAGCTTTTTTGCAAACCGGCAAACCTGCCAATTATGAAGCGGGCAAAAAAGTGTACACGCAGGTATGCATGTCGTGCCACATGGCCGATGGCAAAGGCATCAGTGGCATGAATCCGCCACTGATAAAAACCGAATGGGTGTTGGGCGATAAAAAACGCCTCATAAATATTGTGCTCAAAGGCATTGAAGAACCACTGACCGTTGATGGTGAAGAATACGTGATACCCATGCCTGCTCAACCACAATTGACCAATCAGCAAATTGCAGATGTGCTCACGTACATCCGTAATAGTTTTGGCAATAAAGCATCAGTGGTAACTGTGGCGGAGGTGAAGAAGGTGAGGGGGGAAACCCCCAACCCGATAGCAATCGGGACACTAAAGGGGGCTTTGAATTACCTATTTGTTTTTTGTGGGCGATGAAAAATCAGACATCGTACATCAGACATCAGAAATCATCAGTACGATTCTGCTTCACTCGGAAAATCTTTTGCTTTTACATCGGACACGTATTGCTGCACAGCACCTGTGATTTGTTCGTGCAGGTTGAGGTACTGCCGTAAAAAGCGGGGCTTAAATTCCGTATTGATGCCGAGCATATCATGCATTACCAGCACTTGACCATCGCAGTTCACACCAGCGCCAATGCCAATGGTAGGAATGTGTAAACTTTCCGATACTTCTTTAGCAAGGCTGGCAGGAATTTTTTCGAGCACAATGGCAAAGCAACCTGCTTCTTGCAGCGTTAATGCATCTTCCCGTAGTTTTTGTGCTTCAGCTTCTTCTTTGGCCCGTACCGTATAAGTGCCAAATTTGTAAATGCTTTGTGGTGTCAATCCCAAGTGACCCATCACCGGTATGCCGGCATCCACCACTTTTTTTATGCTATCTAATACCTCACGACCTCCTTCCAGTTTCAGGCTGTGACCACCTGTTTCTTTCATAATTCGAATGGCAGAAGCTACGGCAATATCGCTGTTGCTTTGGTAGGTGCCAAAGGGCATATCAATCACCACCAAACAACGTTGCACACCACGCACTACACTTTGTGCATGGTATATCATTTGATCGAGTGTAAGTGGTAATGTGGTTTCATGTCCGGCCATTACATTGCTGGCACTGTCGCCCACCAAAATCACATCAATACCGGCTTGGTCAAACAACCGGGCAAACGAAAAATCGTAGGCCGTTATCATGGCAATTTTGCTGCCATCGGTTTTCATTTTCAGCAAGGTATTGGTCGTTACTTTTTTTACTGCAGAATAGGTGCTCATAAAAATATTTTTGGGGCAAGAAGAACAATTGCCATAGGTGAAAAAACAGTACAAGCAAGTTTTGTATTGTTCATCTAAGCTACTTTAACCATTCGATATCAAAGTTGTTTTTCAGCGTCGGATAGCTGCATGTACAGGTGTTGAATCAAGCCGTCGGCCAATCCAATTTTGGGTACATAAATAAGATCGGCATCTGCCCATCGCATGGCATTGATGTAAATTTGCAGGGCGGGCAAAATTACATCGGCACGGTCTTCCCGCAGGTTGTAATGCAGCATTCTTTCTTCTAAGGAAAAACTGCTGAACTCTTTGTAATAATCCCGCAAGGTTTCCAGCGATAGCGGCTTTCCATCTTTCTTTTTCGACATGGAAAAAACTTTGTTGATATTGCCGCCACTGCCAATGGCAACCATATTGCTCAGCCCTTTTACATTTCGCTTGATGGTATCTTTCATCACATCCCACTGGTATTCGGCTATCATGCCTTTGAGTAAGCGGATGGTGCCAATATTGAAGGATTGTTTGAAGACCAGTTTGCCTTTGGAAAAGCAGGTTGTTTCGGTGCTACCGCCGCCTACATCAATGTACAGGTAGTTGTGGTCGGTGTCCATGTTTTCGGCAATGTGGTTTTCGTAAATCATGGCGGCTTCATCCGAGCCGCTGATTACTTCAATATCAATGCCGGTTTCCATTTTTATTTTGCGCAGAATGTCGGGGGCATTGCTGGCATCACGCATGGCGCTGGTGGCGCAGGCTTTCATGTGTTTTACATCGTAGGCATTCATGAGGTGTTTGTAAGCCTTCATGGTTTGCAAAATCATGCCCGTTCTGTGCGGTGAAATTTTTCCTTCTGCAAATACATCCATACCCAGCCGGAGGGGTACCCGCACCAGATTTATTTTACTGAAAACAGGCTTGCCTTTTTCATCGTGCAGCACATCTGAAATGAGCAGACGGGCTGCGTTGCTACCAATATCTATTGCTGCCAAACGCATGCCCAAATAAAGGCTATTTTATCCATTTGAAGGGGAGCTCACGGAGCTGAGTTTTTCGCACAGATTGCACAGCGTTTTTTATTTTCTGCGAAAATCCGTTTTCATCTGCGTTAATCCGAGTCCAATCTAAACCGCATACCATTATGACAACCTGCTCACTTTATCGCTTTCATCAAAACGGGGATGAGCAGGGGATGCCAGTTTTTTGGCAGCGAGGTATTTGTACACTTCAATCTGCGATTTGATTTTGCGTTGACCTTTGGTGGGCACGTATTCGTTTTTCAGTTTGCCTTCCAGTTTGCGGGCCTTCACGTTATCGCTGAGCTGAATGTCCAATATGTCGAGCAGTTCTTGCTTGATGTCGGGGTCGGTGATGGGTACGGCAGCTTCCACCCGATGGTCGAGGTTGCGGACCATAAAATCGGCAGAAGAAATGTACAGCTGCGGTTTGCCATTGTTGTGAAAAGCCAGTACCCGTGCATGTTCCAGGTATTCATCTACAATGCTGATGCACACCGGTTTGATGGCTGGCTTGGGCTTCAGGTCATCAAATACAGCACAGAAAATACCCCGCACAATTAAGCGGACAGCTACACCTGCTTGCGCTGCTTTGTACAAATGTTCAATGAGCAATTGATCACTCAGCGAATTGATTTTGATGGTAATGGCTGCAGGCTTGCCGGCTTTGGCGTTGGCGATCTCTTTGTTGATGCAGGCCTGTATGTTTTTGCGCATGCCCGTGGGGCAAACCCACAGCGTTTTGCAAGCCCGCAATGGCGCCATGCCAGCTGTTGGTTTTTCTAAATAATTGAACAACCGGTTGGCATCAGCCATGATGAGGCGATTGCTGGTGAGAAGGCAATGATCACCATAAATGCGGGCTGTTTTTTCGTTGAGATTGCCCGTGCTAATGAAGCCATAATGCATGAGGCGGTTGCCCGATTTGCGGGTGATCACACAAGCTTTGGCATGCACTTTCATGTTGGGTACACCCGTTAACACTTTCACGCCTTCCTGCTCCAATACTTCCTTCCAGTAGAGGTTGGCCTCTTCATCAAAACGGGCTTTCAATTCCAGCACCACCGTTACTTTTTTGCCATTGCGTACCGCATTGATGAGGGCATTGATAATTTTGCTATTGCTAGCCAAACGGTATGCTGTGAGCTTTATGCTTTGCACGTCGGCATCCATGGCAGCTTCCCGCAGCAGGTGTATGAGTGAGGTAAATGAATGATATGGAAAAGAGAGCAACACATCTTGCTGCTTCAATACATCAAACATTTTTTTGCCATCATCCAATGCCGGGTGTATGAAAGATGGCTTACGTGGATTGCGGGTGTTGAACACATCCGGAAAATCCATGAAGTGACGAAAGTTGTGGATGCGGCCACCGGGAATCAGGTTGTCTTTGCGGCTCAGATTGAGGCGGCGCATGAGGTATTCGAGCAAGCCGGCATCCATGTCTTTGTCGTACACAAAACGTACGGGCTTGCCTTCGCGGCGCCGCTTGATGCCCTTCTCAATTTTTTGCGCAATATCGGTGCTGATATCGTTGTCGATGTCGAGCTCAGCATCTTTGGTTACTTTAAAAAGATGGGCATTAAAACTGTCGAAATCGAAGTAGGCAAAAATGTGTTTGAGGTTATACCTAATTACATCTTCCAACAGCATAATGTGTTGCTCACCTGCTTTGGAAGGCAACAACACAAAACGGCCGTTTGCTTTGGCCGGTATTTCTATCAGTGCATATTTCTGTTGGTACGACTTGCTTTTTTTGCGCATTACCACCCCGAGGTAAATAGACTTATCCCGCAGGTAAGGCATCTTCGGAATGTCTTCTATCATCAGCGGAATGAGGTTGGGGCTCACTTCATCATCGTAGTATTTTTCTACAAAAAGCTCTTGCTCTTTGCTCAGTTGTTTTTCGTTGATGAAATGAATTTTTTGCTTGCGGAGTTCGCCCAAAATATTCTCCCAAATACGGGCAAATTCATGCTGTTGTTGCAGCACCACTTTGTGTATTTCTTCCAGTATGTGATCTGGCGATTTTTCGAGGTGCATGGCGGCTTTTACGCCTTTCTTCATCACCAGTTGCATACGCTTTAGCGTAGCTACCCGTACCCGGAAAAATTCATCCTGATTATTGGAGTGAATGCCTAAAAAACGAATGCGTTCTTTGAGGGGTACAGTAGGATCGTTGGCCTCCTGCAATACCCGGGCGTTAAAACTCAGCCAGCTAATATCTCTCGGAATAATGGAACGTTTCTTCTCAGCCATACAAATGCATCTTCTACAGTCGTTTCAAATGTAGCGAAGGCCGCAAATGGGCAATGTTAAGTTTCTGAAAGTAAATGACTAGGCAGGTTGCTGCATGCGTTGGATTAGCCCCGTGGTGGATATGCCATCGATGAGTGGATTGATGACCACCCGGCCACCATTGGCCAGTACTTCTTTGGCACCGGCAATTTGCTCCACAGTATAGTCGCCGCCTTTTACCAGCACATCGGGCAGCAGGGTTGTAATCACATGTAATGGGGTGTCTTCTTCAAAAATGACTACGGCATCTACCATTACCAAACTCGCCAATACCAATGCACGGGCCTGCTCATTGTTGAGCGGTCGGGTAGGGCCTTTCAGTCTTTTTACAGAAGCATCGCTGTTCACCGCTACAATTAATCTTTTGCCTTCGGCTGCAGCCTGGCTCAGCGAAAAAATATGGCCTTCGTGCAGCAGGTCAAATACGCCATTGGTGAAGCTGATGGTATCGCCTTTTACCCGCCAGGCAGCTACCATTTTGGCCAGCGTGGGCAGGTCGAAAATTTTGGATGGGATGGCGTCGGCTTTGCGCATTATTCTTTGTTGCGGTTTACAATCGGCATTACAATAAGGGCAAACAAACCACTCACCAACGTGATGGCCGTTTGGGCAGCCCAGTTGAGGCGGCCAAAAGCCAAACCTACCACATTGGGTATGTCAAAACGCACCAGTGTTTTTTCTACCATGAACTCGTAGGCACCGATGCCGCCGGGTGTGGCTATTAAACCAATGCTGCCAAAAATGAGCACACTCAAAGCGGCAGGAAAGCCCAAATGTTCTACCGGCGGGAAGGCCATGAAACCTATCCAGATGCCAAATAAATACAGGCTCCAGATGAATACAGAATGGAAAATGAAGAGGGGCAGATTTTCCACTTTGCGAATGGATTTAAATCCTTCCCACACTCCACGGGCAATGCGTTTGATGTTTTGCACCAGCTTGCTGTCGGCTTTTTTTACAAACAAATAACGCAGGCCAATAATCAGCACCAGCAAAATGCCAAGTATTACAAACAGTTTTGTGTAGGAAGTAGCCCCTTCTTTATTGCGAACCATATCAGCAAAGGCATCAAATGCAAAACCCCCAATGCGATCGAACTGAATGGCCACCATAATGATAGCCACAATGCCCATGCTAATCATGTCGACGGCTCTCTCTACGAGTATAGTGCCTACCAGTTTATCTGGTGCAACTTTTTCATATTTCGCCAGCACGGTACACTTCATTACTTCGCCCAGGCGGGGCATCAGCATATTAAAAAAATAACCGAGCAATACGGCAAAGTAGGTATTGATTTTAGATGGTGTGTAGCCCAATGGTTTCATGAGCATCATCCAGCGCAGGGCACGGCTGTAGTGCGATAAAAGCAGGGCACCCAATACCGGAATAAGGTACTCGTAGCGGGCCAGCGACCAGGCAGACTTGAGATACTCCAGCTGTTGCGGTGGCAGGCGGGTGCTATTGTACCAAATGAGGCCAAGACCGAGGCCCAATACAATTACATATTGAATAACCGCCTTATAGTTAATCTTACGCATGGGCGCTAATTTACAAGAGTGAAACGGGTTGGGTGGGGCGGGTTTATTCGATGCCTGTGTGTAAACTCAGGCAGACAGTTGATTGCCTTCTAACGGAAAAACGACTTTCGGCTGAAACGATTTTGCTGCTTCAAATTCCATTTGTGCATAGCTCATAATAATAATAATGTCGCCGGGCTGCACCAGTCGGGCCGCAGCGCCGTTCATGCTAATGATGCCTGAGCCACGCTTGCCTTTAATGACGTAAGTATCGAGGCGGTTACCATTGTTTACATCTACAATGGTAATTTTTTCATGGGCTATCAGGTTGGCAGCATCCATCAGGTCTTCGTCGATGGTGCAGCTGCCTACATAATGCAGGTTGGCTTCTGTAACCACCGCCCGGTGAATTTTCGATTTCAGCACTTCAGTCATCATCATCATCGTTGCAGCAAATAAGGGGGCAAAATAAGGGAGAAATCAGTACTCACATTGTTAACGCATTATGGCTGTGCCACGGGCAGGTTGTCGATAAGGCGAACGGCCCCCAAAAATGCGGCGGCAATAGCCAGCATGGGTTCTGTAGCCGGCTCGCTTACCGGCAGCAGTGTGTCTGCATGTACCAGGCTGATGTAATCTATTTTATGAAAGCCTGCAGCCAATAGTTGGCTGGCCGCTTTTGCTTCCAGTTCTGCTATGGGTAAATGCCTGGCATTGGTTGCCATTTGTTGTAGCGCCAGGTACATGGCTACTGCAGCCATTCTTTCTGCCGGGCTGAGGCGGCGGTTGCGGCTGCTCATGGCCAGCCCGTCGGACTCTCTTTTGGTAGGTACCCGCAGCATTTGTACCGACAGTTGCAGGTAATCGATCATAGCCTGCACCACCATGCATTGCTGGTAATCTTTTTGGCCCATCACCAACAGGCCGGGCTGCACTTGCTGCAGCAGCCTGCTTACCACCTGGCATACCCCTTGAAAATGCCCTGGCCTGAATTTTCCTTCCAGTACATTTTCCAGTGGCCCCAGCGGGTACTGCTCCAAATTAGCTGTACCTGCTGGATACATTTCGGCTACTGATGGCAGGTATAGAATATCGGTACCCGCAGCTTCCAGCAGTTGTATGTCTTGCTCTATACTTACAGGATAGTGTACAAAATCGGCGGCATCATTAAACTGTGTGGGGTTCACAAAAATGCTGACCACTACCAGCCGGGCTTGCTGCCGTGCGGCATGTACCAGTTGCAAATGGCCATCATGCAAGGCACCCATGGTGGGCACAAAAGCGGTTTGTACATGATAGGGCTGCTGCATGGCCATGGCCTTTTGCAAAGCGCTGTTGGTACGTACTATTAACATGGATGTGGAATGATTTGGCGGAGCTTCGGCTTTGTCAACCTGTCTGAAACACTATTTTCAGTACCTTTGCCCACCTTTTGAAAGGAAAAAACTGTGGTTGAATGAGCACAAAGAAAAGAATTTTATTCATCGCCAACGAGATGTCGCCCTACCTGGAGCTGACGGAATTTGCGGAGACAATGAATCGCCTGGCGATATTGTCGAACAATAATAATCTGGAGGTTAGATGCATCATGCCCCGGTTTGGCACCATCAACGAAAGGCGCCACCGCTTGCACGAAGTGGTAAGGTTGAGTGGCATCAATGTGAGTGTGGACGATGATGATTTTCCTTTACAAATTAAGGTAGCCAGCCTGCCTAATGCCCGCTTGCAGGTATATTTCCTCGACAATGAAGACCTTTTCAAACGCAAGTTTGTGTTTCATGACGAGGAAGAAAAGTGGTTTGAAGACAACAACCTCCGCACCGTATTTTTTTGCAAAGGTGCCCTTGAAACAGTGAAGAAATTTGGCTGGCCTCCGGATGTGATCCATTGCAGCGGCTGGATGACCGGATTGATTCCCCTGTATTTGAAAACGGTATATAAAAAAGAACCAGTATTTGCTCACAGCAAGTGTGTGTACACTGTTGGCCCGGAAACATTTACCGACAACCTGGGCGAAAACTTTGTAAAAGTGGCTCAGATAAGTGATGTACTCAAGGAAAAAGACCTGGCAGCCTTTGCCGATGGCTCTAACCTGGCTATGATACGGGGTGGCGCTACCTGGGCCGATGCCATCACATTTGGCGAACCCGATGAGCAGATGCATCCTTCTATCATCAAAGATTTTGGTAAGGTAAAAGGCAAGAAAGTATTGCGCCACATGGGGCGCGACGCTGATTTAACAGACTATTTGAACCTCTATAACGACCTTGCCGACAACTGATTTTTTGGCATTTCCTCCATTCAATAAAAGACTGACCTGGTGAATAGATTTCTGAAGCCCGGAGCTTCCGCCTTGCTCCTTGTACTGTTAGCAGCAGCCTGTACCAAAATTGAAAACACCACCTTGGGTAGCGATCTTATCCCTTCCGTGGATAATATCAACACCTTTGATACTGTACTGGAAGTGAATGCCTTCAATGTCATTCCGCCAGATTCTACCCGCATGTTCATTAGCGAAGCACATGTGGCTGGCGCCATTGACAATGACCCGCTGTTTGGTAGCTCACGGTCGACGCTTTTTTTTGAATTGAAGCCCAACCTCTTTCCCTACACCATTTCTTTGGATAGCATTACCGCCTTCGACTCAGCTGTGTTGGTGCTGGACTATGCCGGCTATTACGGCGATAGTGTAAGCCCCGTAAGGTTGAGGTTGTACGAGGCCGACAGAAAAATGTATGCTGACAGCAACGTTCGCCCTAATTATACTTTACAACCCGATTTGGCTGCCAATACCAGCCGTTTTTGGGGTGAAAAAACAATGATGCCCCGTCAGTTTCGGGATACGATAGAAATTAAGCGTGGCGATTCGTTGTACAAAAAGGTAAACCGTCAGCTGCGTATACCACTAAACCGTTCATTAGCCGAAGCGCTGTTTCGTCAGGATTCTTCCGGAACGGGAGCTTTTAAAAGCGATAGTTTATTTAAAGAATACTTCAAGGGCTTTGCGCTGCAATGCGAAGGACCGGCCAATGCCTTGTTGTATTTTCAATTGAACGGTGCTAACACAGGTATAGAGTTTTACTACAGAGCCAAGGTATTGTCCACAGGAAGAATAGATACTACTTCCACCCGCATGCCGTTTTCTTCTTTGTGCGGCCACGCTATGAAGTTTGACCGCAACAGAAGCGGAGCCGAAATCATGAGTTTCATGAATCCGGATCCCAACAAAGGCAGTACACAGCTGTACATCCAAAACGCTCCGGGCACCGAGGTGAAAATTAAAATCCCCGGTTTGCAAAGCCTCACGAACCGCATTATTCACCGGGCAGAGCTCAGGGTTACGGAAATGAGTCCCAACGGATCAACCCCATATTCGCAGCTGCTGCCGCCAACATTACTGTATCTTGATGTGGCTGATACTGGTAATATTTACAAGGGCATACCTTATGATATGGCGCCACTCACCAACTATTTCTGCTTCCCAAGCTCGGGCATCGAGTACTTCTATTTTGGCGGCCCAAGCCGACTGGAAATGGTGAATGGTGAACCGCTTGCCCGGTATTACATGAACATGACCCGTTACATTCAGGGTGTAGTTACCCGAAAAGAACCTGTGTATGAGTTCCGGTTGTCATCTCCTTACTACCTGTGGTACCAAAATTGCAACAGCAACAATTTTTCTTATCCTTCCAATGTGTTCCGACTGGTAACATCCGGCAATCAGATAGCCAACCTCCCCGGTAATGGTCGTATCAGACTGGCCGGTAGCAACCATCCCGATCCCAATAAGAAAATGCAATTGCGCATCATTTATTCCAAACTCTAATACATAAAGAGCCTGCGCCTATATTTGCGGGCGAAAAAAACAATTTTATGCCATACCTATTCACTTCTGAAAGCGTAAGCGAAGGCCATCCCGACAAAGTAGCCGACCAAATTTCAGATGCACTCATCGACAATTTTCTGGCCATCGACCCTAATAGCAAAGTGGCTTGCGAAACATTGGTAACTACAGGTCAGGTAGTATTGGCCGGCGAAGTAAAAAGCAAGGCTTATCTCGATGTACAAGACATTGCCCGTGATGTAATTCGCAAAATTGGATATACCAAAAGCGAGTACATGTTCGAAGCCAATAGCTGCGGTATTCTCTCTGCTATTCACGAACAATCTTCTGACATCAACCAGGGTGTTGATCGCAAAAAGAAAGAAGAACAAGGCGCCGGCGACCAGGGCATGATGTTTGGCTACGCCAGCAATGAAACAGATGACTACATGCCTTTGGCTCTCGATCTGGCGCATAAAATTTTGATTGAACTGGCTGCATTGCGTCGCGAAAACAAGCAAATCAAATACCTGCGTCCTGACGCTAAAAGCCAGGTAACACTTGAATACGACGATAACAACAAACCAGTTCGTATCGATGCTATTGTAGTTTCTACCCAGCACGATGATTTTGATACAGAAGCTAAAATGCTGGAAAAAATTAAGAAGGACATTGTAAGCATCCTCATTCCAAGAGTGAAGGCGAAGTACAAAAAATACGCCAGCCTGTTCAACGATAAAATCAAGTATCACATTAACCCCACCGGCAAGTTTGTAATTGGTGGCCCCCATGGCGATACCGGTTTGACTGGCCGTAAAATTATTGTAGATACTTATGGTGGTAAAGGTGCACACGGTGGTGGTGCCTTCAGCGGCAAAGACCCCAGCAAGGTAGACCGTAGCGCTGCTTACGCTACCCGCCATATTGCCAAAAACCTGGTAGCCGCCGGCGTTTGCGACGAAGTACTGGTACAGGTTTCTTACGCTATTGGTGTGGCTCAGCCCACATCTATCAACGTGAATACTTACGGTACTGCTAAGGTGAAACTCAGCGATGGTGAAATTGCTAAGATTGTAGAAGGCCTGTTCGACATGCGTCCTTACTTCATTGAGCAGCGCCTCAAATTGCGCAATCCCATCTATAGCGAAACTGCTGCATACGGACACATGGGCCGCAAAAACGAAATCGTTGAGAAAACTTTCAAAGGAACAGACGGTAAAACGTTCAAAAAGAAAGTAGAACTCTTTACCTGGGAAAAACTCGACTACGTACCCAAGGTGAAGAAAGCATTCAAATTGAAATAAGCATTGAACGCTATAAACCAAAGCCCTGGCCAAAAGCCGGGGCTTTGTTGTCCGCACCATTATCCTTCGTACATTTCTTTATTAAATCAAATGGCTATACCTCACATGAAACGCATGGGGAGTCCAACATTTCGCATCGCCGGCTTTCCGGCACTCATCATGCTTATTGTGATGGCCATACAAGGTGCTGCGCTGAAAACAGCTACCACACCCATGGGTATTCTTGACCTTGAATTTGCCGGCACGGTAGCCAGGGTGGATGAAATATTGCAGGCATGGCAATACCTCAACAATACAGCCCTTTGGAATAACCTGATTGACTACGGTTTTCTTACTGCTTACAGTTTCTTTTTTGCCAAAGGCATACAATTCTTATTGAACCAATGGCCAATCGAACGCTTGCAAAAACTAAGCGGAATTTTGCTCTTGCTGCCCTGGGTGCCGGGCATACTCGATGCTATCGAAAATGCTTTTATGCTGGGCTGGCTGCTCAACTTTGTGCCAGCATACTCTCCGGCATTGGTGTATTGGATGGTATGTGTGAAATTTGCACTGGCTGCATTGTTGTTCATTATTTGTTTTCCGGCATGGCTGTACAATTTTTACCTGCTGATGCGGCCTAAATCATAACTATGTTCATCAAGAAAAAAAACATCATTGCGGGTAGAAATCCGGTGATAGAAGCCCTGCAGCAAGGCAGTGGCGTCGATAAAATTCTGTTGTTTAAAAACGCTTCCGGCGATAATGTGGCGCAGATAAAAGAACTGGCCAAACAGTGCAATGTGCCCATTCAATATGTACCCATTGAAAAGCTCAATCAACTGACCAATGTGCAGCATCAGGGTGTGATTGCTTTTCGTGCTTCTGTGCAATACCTCGACTTGCAACAGGTGATTGATTTTGTAACGGAACAAGGCGAAGCACCTTTGTTTTTCATCCTCGATGGCGTGACCGATGTAAGAAACATTGGTGCCATTGCACGGTCGGCTGTTTGCTGTGGGGTGCATGCACTCATCATACCCGACAAAGGCGTAGCCGCTTTGGGTGAGGATGCCATGAAATCGAGTGCCGGCGCATTGGAGCAACTGCACATTTGCCGGGTCAATAGTTTGATGAAAGCCGTGGACACCTTGCACCTCAACGGCATCAAAGTTTTTTCCAGTGAAATGACTGCAAGCACTATGTTACATGAACTCAACCTCACCGAGCCTTGCGCTGTGGTAATGGGTAGCGAAGACAAAGGCGTGTTTGGCGGTTTGCAAAAGCAAAGCGATGCGGTATTCAAAATTCCGATGGCTGGTACATTCGAATCACTCAATGTATCTGTTGCAGCTGGTATGATAATGTATGAAGCAATGAAACAACGATTGTTTGCATGACCGATAAAGTGTACATCACCGAATGCCCGAGAGATGCCATGCAGGGATGGCCGCATTTTATAGCTACTGAAAGCAAAGTGCGTTACATTCAGCAACTGCTGCAGGTAGGTTTTGATACACTCGATTGTGTGAGTTTCGTGTCACCCAAAGCCATACCACAAATGGCCGACAGTCACGACGTGATGCGGCAGCTTGATAAAGGCAACAGCCATACAAAGCTTCTCGCCATTGTGCTCAATGAACGTGGCGCTGCCGATGCCTTGCAATATGATGCCATTGATGTGTTGGGATTTCCCTTTAGTATTTCTGCTAGCTTTCAGCAGCGCAATGGCAACAGCAGCATTGACGAAAACTGGGAGCGACTGCAACGCATTCAGGAGTTGACAATAGCAAAGCATCAATCGTTATTGGTGTACATCAGCATGGGTTTTGGCAATCCCTATGGAGATGCTTACAATCCGGAAATTGTGCAAGAGTGGATTAGCCGCATAAAAACAATCGGCATTCAACAGATTGCACTGGCGGATACTGTTGGCGTAGCTGATGGCGCATTGGTACAAACGGTCACTGCTGCTACAATCGAAGCTTTTCCTGACATGCAAATAGGCGTACACTTGCACAGCAGTACGCACAACATGCAGCCCAAATTGGAGGCTGCGTGGCAAGCTGGTTGTCGTCGTTTTGATGGAGCACTAAAAGGGTTTGGCGGTTGCCCCATGGCCAACGATGATTTGGTGGGCAACATGCCTACAGAAGCCATCGTGGCATTTGCACAACAGCATTCTCGTTATCCTATCGATGAAGAGGTCCTGCAAGAAGCCCTGGCCATGTCAGCATCCATTTTTGTATAAAGGTCAAACGTCACGTACATGGATTTCAGATTGGAACTGTCCGTAAAGCCGTTGCCGCAGCGCATCAACATCCGGCAGAAAGTGGCGCTGGTGGGCAGTTGCTTTACCGACCACATGGGCAGTCGTTTGCGCAGTATGAAAATGCCAGTGCTCGAAAATCCGAATGGCATTTTGTTCAACCCGGTAAGCATACAGCAAGCAGTACAATCATGGATCGAGCAGCGGACATATACGGCAGATGATTTATTTTTTGCCAATGATTGCTGGACGTCGTGGGATTTTCATGGGCAATTTTCACATCCCAATCAAAAACAATGCCTGCAAGGCATCAACGCATCCATTGAGCAGGCACATCAATTTTTACAACAAGCTGATTGGCTCATTTTGACACTGGGCTCTGCGTTTTTATACGAATTGAATAGTAATGCTTTGGGCGGCTCTGTTGGTCAGGTGGCTGCTAACTGCCACAAAGTACCGGCCAATCATTTTGTACACCGGTTGGCTACACTTCAAGAAATAAACGCTGCATTAGAAAAACTGATTACACAGGTTCGGGCTTTCAGTCCATCCATTCGAATACTGTTTACCATTAGCCCTGTGCGGCATTACCGGGAAGGCTTGGTAGAAAACAATCGTAGCAAGGGAACCTTGCATTTGGCTGTCGCACAAATGCAACATCAGTTTGATGATGTTTTTTATTTTCCTGCTTATGAATTAATCATCGACGATTTACGGGATTATCGCTTTTATGCAGAAGACATGGTGCACCCCAACTACGCTGCCACCCGCTACGTGTGGGAGAAATTTTCTGCCTCCACTTTTGATGAAGAAACACTGTTGCTCATGCAGCCACTGGAGCAGTTACGTACCGCCATGCAGCATCGGCCTTTGCATCCGGATACTGCGGCACACCAGCAATTTTTGAAAAGCATGTTGGCCAAAACGCAACAACTCTCCACCCGTTATCCTTTTCTGGATGTGAGCGAAGAGTTGCAGTACTTCGGTGGAAAAAATGCTTAGCGGATGATGGCTGCAGCGCTATCCAACGAAATGAAAATATTGTCACGCATTACTTTGGCTTTTTCATACTGGTCTTTGAAGTAAGCGCCACGTTCTTCGGTAGTAGGTTGCTTGGGGTCGGGCTCAAATTGTGCCATCCAATCGTCCATGCCTTTTTCGGCAGCTGCCAGTTGCAGCTTTACTTTTTCCAACCGAATCATCAGCATTTCGTTGGCTTTATTTTTAGTGGCTTTCAGCGAATCAATTTGTTGCTGTGCCGTTTTTTGCAAGCCTTTCAGCTGGTTCATTTTGGGCATCGCTTCATCGTGCATGGCAATGACTAACTTGTACATGCTGTCTTCTAACGTAGCAGGAATGGCAGCGGCAGTGCTTGTTTCGGTGCTGCTGTTTTCTTGCGGAGTGGTTTTGCAGGCAGCCAGCGATAGTAGTGCCAGCAAAGCCCAAACGGTTGTCTTCATACAATAGATTTGAGGAGCAAAGTTGCCGATTATTTTGCACTGCTTCGTGACTAAACTCATAAAGATGCTGTTGCTCACAGGTTAAGCCAACATTATTTTTTTGCATGTTTTTTATGAACATTGACAACTGGCAATACATTGGGGCCGCATTTTTGTGTCAGATCTTCCATAGCAGGTATTTGTAAACCATCAGCCATGAAAAAATATGCCATAGTAGTAGCCGGCGGTGCCGGAAAACGTATGAACAGCGATTTGCCCAAACAGTTTTTGCCCCTGTTGGGCAAGCCTGTGTTGTACTATACGCTGAAAGCTTTTTTAGACGCTTATGAAGACCTGACTGTGGTGCTGGTACTGCCAGAAGAACACATTGAGAAGGGCCGTGAAATTGTTGATGCCTACTTTAATCCGGATCGTTTTGTTTTTACAGCAGGCGGCGAAACACGATTTCATTCTGTAAGAAATGGAGCTACTATGGCAGCCAACGACAGCATCATATTTGTGCATGATGGCGTACGCTGTTTGGTAACACCACAACTCATTCGCTACTGCTACGATTCGGCGATGCTCAATGGCTCGGCTATACCCACCATTGGCGCTAAAGACAGCATTCGCCAGCTTACTGCTTCGGGTAGCATGGCTGTAGATAGAACTCAGTTTAGAGTGGTGCAAACGCCGCAAACCTTTCACAGTAAGATTTTGCTGCCTGCCATCAATCAAATTGAGTATAAAGAAAAATTTACCGATGAAGCTACGGTAGTAGAAGCTTTTGGTATAGATGTGCACTTGATGGAAGGAGAAGAAACGAATATAAAAATTACCACACCGGTTGACATGACGATAGCGGAGCAAATTTTGCTGAAGCGCATGAGTGCCGCCGCCATTGGTTTATAATGCTATGATTTCAACTTGTTGATTGGCCACGGTAGCCGGTTGATATGCACACAAGGATATGGCTTGTTTATACTGCCAAACTTGCTGTAAAACGAAGCGACATTCGGAATATCTGAACCTTCAAAATCAAACAGGCTGGCCTTTGTTGCGTATGCTGCAATAACGCTATCCAGCATTAAATACACCGATTGATGGTTGCGGCCATCCGTGGTTGGAGCACCCAATATGTAGTAAATTCTGCTTCGGTACAGGCCAAACAATCCGGCACATAATAAGCTGTTGGTATTGGTGTCTCGTACCGCTTGTACAAAGCCGAGGCCTTGATACTGTAACCATTTTCCGGCAGCTATCAACCTTTGCATTTGTGCAGAGTTGGCTTCAGAATTCAACTGGCCATATTGTGCTGTATATAATGCTGCTACTTCTTCAACAGTTACATTGTTACAAACAAACTGCTGATACCGATTTGCACGGCGAATATTTTTCTGTGCATCCTTGTCGTATTGATTGTACAAGGTTTCGTATGGCCTGGAAAGCGGCAATACAAAATTATTACGCCAAGTGATCTTTGTTTTTGGGGTATTCCTGAGACAATGCGTTTCATTTCCATCGAATGTGCCGTACCTGAAATGCTGTGTGGCTGCATTGTAAAAAGCAGCTTCTATTTCGGCAGTAAGTAAGTGCCGGCTAAATATGCCGCCTTGTGCCAGCCCCCACGGCTGGTAGAGGTATGCAATGCCCCATTTCTTTTTTTGTGGCAAAGGCATAACGGCTTCGTAGTCACCCATCACTAAGGCATCCCATTGTGGGCAAATGCAATGTAGATAGCCGCTAAGTGCATACACCAATCCGTTATTTGCCGAATGGATACAGTAATCCCATTTCGCAAAATCTATATCTGCATACTTCAGGAATTGTATGTGATGAACCATTGCCATCACAACAACTTAATGCCAGACACTTTGGGTGATAACGCTTGTATGTCGATGCTAAACGTGAGTCGTTTTTGCCACCAGCTGGGGCCACCCGCTTTAAAAGGATCGTTTACACTGTTGGGCTCTTTGAATGCCGCACTCTGCAACACAGGATAATACACATGAATAGCATTGAGCAGTGGGAGATGAACACCAATACTGTACAAAAACTTTTGCTGAGTGCTACCAGCCATCCATGGCGAAGCAGAAGTGCCTACATCAGCAAAAATTTTGAATGAAGTAGGGAAGGGCAGCACACTCAATGGATTGAATTTATTGGGTATATCGATGTCGGCATTCAATGCTATCAGCCAGTTGTCGAAATAGTCTACACCATTGGTTTTGAGGCCCGGCACTACGGCGCTAAAATCGCTACGGTATTTAAAGCCACCATCCCGCATAGTTATTTGCCTGCCCGCTACACCCACCGATTGGTTGCGGTCCATAAAAGGTGAACTGTACGTGTAATCTTGTGCACCATTGGGGGCATGCATGGTAAAATGATAGCGGCTGTTGTTATTGCGTACAGTGGTTGTTTTTTCTGTGAGGTAGAAAATTTTTCCTGCAAACAAACGGATGTCAATGCCCTTACCGGTTTTGTCGTAGTGCAGAAAATATTTTGCAGTAATGCTACTGCGTACAATGTCTTTTACCTGCTGCACTTGTAAGGCTACACTCCATGGATAAAGTTTACGTTGTTGAGCCCAGGTAAATGTCAACTGCGGAATGATGGTAGTGATGGAGCCGTTTTTGCGACTGTAAAAAAGGGTATCTCCCGGCGGAGGCGGGCTGCCAATACTCAACTGTTGTTCGCTGATGATGAAGGTTCTGAAATCTATAGTACGTTGTAAAGTACTTAAGCTATTGCGTGGCTTTAGTTGCAGTTGTATGCCCGGTGCAATTTTGCTGAAGCCGCTGTAAATAGAACCACCTACACTATCAATGCCATCGTTTGTATTGAACCTGGCAAGGCCTGTGTACAATTCAAACCGCTTGATGGTGCCCTTGCCAAACCAATGATAACCAATGCGGCCATACCCCGTAATGGTTTTGCTACCCGTGGCAAACATGGGCGTTAGCACAAACTGCAATTTGTTGTTGGGAATATTGTAGTTGTTGATAGTGAGCCCTACCTGAAATTTATCATACATGTTATAGCCCAGCGCCGGTGCCAGATTGATGTATCGAACACTGTCGTTGTAAGCAAAGCTGAAAAAGCCTGTTGGTTTGGTCGTTTTTTTTGCTGGTTGTGTAAGTGGTCCTGTTTTGTGCAGCAATGAAAAAACATCTTGTAATGAAGACTGCGTTACACTTTCTGCCATTTGCTGAAAGGCCTGTGGCGACGGATGTTTGAATTGCCATTGCTGAAAATATTGCTGCATCAATACCTGCATGTTGTTTTTGCCAATGCGTTTTTCTAATAGCTCCATCCAGTCTGCAGCCTTGTTGTACACGGCCGGATAGTGTGTCAATGGAAACACCGTATCCGGTGTATTGATGATGGGTACGTCTTCATGGCGGGATACATACAATTGTTGCAACACTTGCATAAAATCAGCAGGCACTTTTGCGCCTTTATTGGTATGCTGATAGTATGTCTGCATGTACTTCCGTTCAACAAACGTATTCATCCCTTCATCCATCCATGCATGGTTTCTTTCATTGCTGGCCAGTATTCCTTGCAACCAGTTGTGGCCTACTTCGTGGGCAATAATCTGGTCGAGCATGGCTTCGTTTTTCAGTTTTACATTCAGCAATGTAATCATGGGATATTCCATGCCATCGGCTTCGCTACCCGGTGATGCCACTACCGACACCTGCGGGTAGGGGTATGCACCTAATTGCTGGCTGTAAAAACGCAAAGCTCGTTTGGTAAAAGAGATGGTTTGCTGCCAGCGTTCTGCATCTTCCGGCAATACATAATTCCACACATCTATGGTACGGTTGGCAATGTTGCAGGTGTCGTGTTTTACAATAAAACGCTTGTCAGCACTCCAGGCAAAGTCTACCACGTTGTTGGCTGCAAAATGCAACGTCTTCATTTTTCTGCTGGAAGCCGGCACAGGAAATGGCTCAGGCTGCTTACCGGTTTTAAACAATTCTTTTTTGACTGGGGCACTAACTACTGGCGCCGATTTCTTTTTTAGCATCCATGCTTTTTCTGCAGCACTTTGCAAGTCGCCGGTAGCAGCTACTACATAGTTGTCGGGCAGTGTAATGTGCACATCGTAGTTGCCAAAGTTGCTGTAGTATTCGCCTACAGAAAGGTAGGGCATGGGGTGCCAGCCATCGGCATCGTACATCGCAATTTTGGGAAACCATTGGGCTACTGCATAAAACTGCTTGCGTTGTCCGGAGCGGCTAAACAAAGCCGGCAAATGCACATGAAATGGTGTTCGCAATTGCAGCTGCTGTCCGGGCAATAATGGTATCGGTAGTTGCAGTTGTGCAATGTCGATATGCGTAGGATGATCTTTCAGCGCAGCGGGCAAACCATTGGCTGTAAACTGCAACCGGTTGATGTAGCCTTTTTCATCGGCTTTGGAAAAATAAAAGTCGAGATTGCCTTCCAGCAATGTTTGTTCGCCAAATGCGGTGCTTTCATTTTTGTAGGCATTGGGCCACAAATGAATCCACAAAAAATGCAGGGTGTCCGGCGAGTTGTTGATGTACTGAATGGATACAGTACCATCCAAACTATGGGTGGTATCATTCAGCCGAACCTGTATTTGATAATTGGCTTGCTGTTGCCAGTAGGATGCAGCAGGCTGCGCCCAACCAATACCCATACCGGCTACCACAAATAAGGCTATAAAGAGGAGACATTTTTTCACGCTGAAAAAATACAATAAATAGCGGTACGTCCTTCTGTAGCTATAGTAGATGTCAGTAGTTTTTGTAGTCAATTTCTAGGGCCATCAAATTACAAACGGCTGATTTTTTGTGCCGCTATTTGAAGTATTTTGCTGCATTAATTTATATGCATGCAAAAGATTGTTTTTTATAGTGCTCAACCTTATGATATCCGTTTTTTTGAAAAAGAAAATGCCGCTTTTGGTTATGATCTCGAATTCTTTGATGTACAACTGCGCAGCCATACCGTGCAGCTGGCAGAAGGTGCCGACGTAGTATGCATTTTTGTAAACGACCATTGTCATGCAGGCATTATTGAAAAACTGGCTGCCCTTGGTGTAAAGTTAATCGCCTTGCGCTGTGCGGGTTTCAACAATGTAGATGTAGCAGCTGCAGCTGCACATGGCATTGGTGTGGTACGTGTGCCAGCCTATTCGCCACAGGCCGTGGCCGAGCATGCCTTGGCCTTGATGATGACGCTCAACCGCAAAACGCACAAGGCTTACAACCGGGTACGGGAGCAAAACTTTGCATTGAATGGCTTGTTGGGTTTTGATGTGTTTGGCAAAACCGTAGGCGTAGTAGGCACCGGCAATATTGGTCAGGCATTTGCCAAAATTATGCTGGGCTTTGGCTGCAACGTGCTGGCTTTTGATGTGGTAGCCAACAAAGATTTGGAAGCCATGGGCGTTACCTATACCAACCTGCCCGACATGTTTGCATCGGCTGACATAATCTCCTTGCATTGCCCGCTGATGGACAGCACCCGCCACATGATTAATGAATCGAGTTTGGCTACAATGAAAAAAGGCGTGATGCTCATCAACACTAGCCGGGGTGGTTTGGTAGATACAAAAGCCGCCATTCATGCACTCAAGAATGGCCAGCTGGGTAGCCTCGGTATTGATGTGTACGAGCAAGAAGAAAAATTATTTTTCCGCGACCTCAGCGGCGATATTATTCAGGATGATACCATTCAGCGACTGATGAGTTTTCCCAATGTTATCATCACGGCGCATCAGGCATTTTTTACACAAGAAGCATTGACACAAATCTCCAATGTTACGCTGGGCAATGTGCAGGCTTTCTTCAATGGCGAGTTGCGCAATCAAGTAAAAATCTAACACACGATCCAATTAAGCCCGAAGGGCTGACATGATTATAGTAAAGGGAAAATTTATTTGTACAAAACCCCGAAGGGGTGGTATAAACAAAGCATTTTTTGAGGTATTGTTTCACCCCTTCGGGGTTTGGCTGATTAATAATGAATGCTGTTTCTACAATCATATCATCCCTTCGGGATTGTGAAAGTTTAAATAGAGGATAGTATCTGTTTTGATTTTCAAACACTGAAAATCTAAACAGCTATTGCCTGCTTCATAAAGCTGTAGTACAATAGAAAAACAAACGGACATTGTTATGAAAAATTTCTTGCTGCTGATGGCTGTAGGTTGCTTTTGCCAAGTGGCTTTTGCACAAACTGCTCCGATACCAGAAGTGAACCTTGACCGTTACAACAAACTGCGGCACCAACAGCAGCTGGCACCATTGGTGCAGAAAAGAAACCAACATCAACTGCCGCAAGGTTTTCCGGCAAACATCAAGCAGCCAAATTCAGTGCAATTGGCACTTTCGCATACCAATGCTTTGGGCGAAGTGTACGTATTACCACAAGACAAAATGCCGATGCTCAAACCATGTTTTCAAGATAATACGATGTCGGCAAAAACGGATACTACCAATAGTCAAGTAAATTTGATTTGGAAAATATCTAATGCAGCACAAAATCAGTCGTCTGCATTTTGGCAAGTAAAAAAGTAATGAAAATATATGATATAACTGCCACTTTTAAAATCCCAATTTACTGATAGCATAAACTGTCATGGTTCATAAAGAAATAAATATCCATCTATAAATTTTGAAATAATCATGAATGTCTCGAGATTTTGTTTTTTTCCTATTTTATTTTTGCTGGGGGTTACTATTTTTTCATGTTCTAGTATTGAAGAAAGGGCAATTGAAATCAATCAAAAGAATGTACTAGATAGTTTATATGACCTTCCAATTTCAGAAAAAATAACAGGAACAGGTATTGAAAATCTAAACTTGATAAGAGGGTTAAAGGGAATTCAATTAGGGCTTCATTATAATGAATTCGATTATTTAAGACTAAATGTTCCCAGTAAACGATTTAAAATGGTTCAGGCTGATGAAAATGAATCTGGATTAAAAAGAATTTTTAGTACAACTAATGAAGACGGAAGAGAATATGGGCTTGAGCTTGTCTTCGCTAATAATAGATTAGGCCTAATAAAAATAAAGGATTTGGATTCCATTGAAATAACAAGAGAATCATCAATTTTTAATATTCCAGAATATGAAGATTATGTTGAAGTTTTTGGTGAGCCAAGAATGAAGAATAATGATGATGAAAGGCGTTATTCTTATTTAAAAAAGGTAAAGCAAGTTGGATGGAATTCATATTTACAGCCAGGGAAGTATTCAAATTTCTCTGAATATGCTAAATGGGTAACTAACGAAGTCGAATTTTTGTATAAATCACTCTATTTAAGATATTATTTTGATGAAAGTGACACCGGAGGACAGCTAGTCTACAAATCAAAAAGTTTAGAGTTCAAGACAAAAAGTATTGGTCTACGTGCTACATTAGACAGTGCATTAAAGGTTGAAGCTCTCAATTATGAGAAATTTGTTAAAAAAATTGTAGACGGTATTGAAGGAAAGAATCTTAGTACAAAAGAGAAGTTCAATCGGGCAATTGAAAAGTTTAAATAACAGGACAAATGAAAAGTCTTTGATTTTTAAGCTTTAAAACACTCAGGGAATTTTGATCACAAACCGGATATCCGATACCCGTACTAATTTTCCATCTGCAGTTTGCGCCTCGCCAAAGGCGTAACCTTTTGCAATGCCTGTACTATGTGAGTATTCTTCAATCACTATCGTCATTACTTGCCCGGTTTTCCGCTCCAGCACAAATGTGTTTCCGATTCTGTCGTAGTAATAAAATGCGGTACGTTGCGTACTCACATTTTTAAGGTCGCGGTCAAATACCAGCGGCGACCAAAATGAGTTGAGGATAAGCCCCGAATCTATAGAGCAAGCCGATGGGCCAAAAAAAGTAAACGCATCACGGGTTGGGGTAATCACGGTACGGGTAAAATTGCCACAGGCTTTTGACTTAGGCAGTTGAATGCGCCAGGTATCCACTGCTTTTCCGAAACTATCTGCCACACATAAAGCGCAGGGCAAAAATTGAAGGCTGTCTTGACGGGTGGTATCTGGCGCTGGAACAAAGTTGCTGCTGTCGGGTAGTGATCCGCCTTCATAACTGTATTCTTTGGTACAGCCGGCTATGCTCCACCAGCTAAGGCTAAGTATAGCAGCAATAAACAAGAAAGAGGAAAGGCGCATGGCAGCAAGCTTCTGCTTTAAAAGTAATTGTTACAACAACGCCACTATTACAAAAAAATCTCCGAAGCGTTCACTTCGGAGATGGTTCATATTGTTGCCAGCTTATCTGTCGCAGCGGCCACTGCTTTGCAGCAAGCCGTGAATGTCGGTATTGAAGGTATCGGCAGATTGCAGCTCACTGAGTGTAAGATGCATACGGTAGCGCCAGTAATGCTTGGGATTGGCCGGTACATTAATGCGTTCTGCATTGGGGTCGGTGCGTCGCAGTTCGGCACTGCTGCCCAGCAAATCCTGCAGTTGGAAAATGCTCCACATGGCCGGACTGTACACGTGTTGGGTAATGATGGCCCGGTTAATCCATGGTTCACAATAGAATGGTGCTTCGCCCCACTGGCCCAGTTGCTCGTTGTAAAAACGCTGGGTGGTGTCGCGGCTTTCTTCCCACCAGCCACGAATGGTGCTCATGTCGTGGGTGCTTGGGGTTACTACGCTCAAATAAGGGGCATCGCCGGGATGGAAAAATTCTTTCGTGGGATCCTTCGGCATGCGTTGAATTTCCAGGCTTAAAAAGCCAAGGTCTTTCATTACACCGGGTACACAATCGGGCACCATGCCCAGGTCTTCACCACAAATCAGCATGTTGGTGCTGGCTTTGAGAGCCGGCAGTTTTTGCATGGCTTGCTGGCGCCAAAAATCATTTTGCCTGCGGAAAAAATAATTCACGTACAACTCACTCAGCTGGCGGCGTACATGCTCATTCAACCACTGATAGCTGCTGGTGCCTTCCATGCCAATACGGAAATGATACTGGGTACCATTGCTGCCGGGTTCTTCAATCAATATCACGTTGCTGATGCAATCGTACAGCTTCAGCTTTATCCATTCTTCTACTTCAAAATGCTCTGTAAACCAGGCTTCCACTTTTCGTTGCGTTGCAAATGCATCCTTCATGCGCAAGCTGCCCCAGCCCATGTCTTCGAGGAAGGTTGCTTTTACCCAATCGGCTTTTTCACCAAACCATTCGTTTACCAACTGTTCGTTGATGAAGGGCTGGCAGTAGCGGTTGTAATCAAACCAAATGCCTTTTTGTGCAAACTCGTCGATATGCACGGGCAGGCAGGGCACAAAGCGGCCGAGAATGCCTTCCACTGCATCCATAGGAATGCTCCAGATGCGGAAGAAACCTAAAATATGGTCAATGCGGAACGCATCGAAATACAAACTCATTTGCTCAAAGCGCTGCTTCCACCAGGCAAAACCATCGGCTTGCATGCGTTGCCAGTTGTAAGTGGGAAAGCCCCAGTTCTGACCCTTCACCGCAAAGTCGTCGGGTGGTGCACCAGCTTGTGCATCCATATTGTAGAGTTCTGGCTGTGTCCATGCATCGCAGCTGTGGCGGTATATGCCAATGGGAATATCACCTTTTACCACCAAGCCTTGTGTATGTGCATAGTCAACGGCTGCTTTCAGTTGCAGGTGCAAATGCCATTGTACAAACAAATGGATGGCCACGGCATCGTACGACTTGGCTTTGGGGCTCAGCAGCTTGGCTACATTTTTAGCATCGTAGCTGCTGTGGGTTTTCCAGGTATGAAATTCGGTGGTATTGTATTTATCCCTCAGGTAGCAAAAAGCCGCGTAGGGCTCCAGCCAGTGCTTGTTTTGTTCAAAGTATTCCTGATAGGCTGCGTCTTTTTGCCAGCTGTCTTTCTGTGCTTCGTACAGTGCTTTCAGGTATTGCCATTTCAGCTGCATTAACGCTTCGTAGTCTACATCTTCCAGTGCATTCAGGCGGGCTTTGGCTTCGTCCAATCCTTTCAGCAAAGCAGCGTGTTTTTTACCCGCAACTTTTTCCAGATTGATGTATTGCGGATGCAAGGCAAAGGCTGAAATAGCTGCGTATGGGTAGCTATCTGTCCAAGTGCCCGTGGCCGATGTATCGTTGAGGGGCAGCAGCTGAACAAGCTTCATACCCACCTGCTTACACCAGTCGGCCAACTGTGGTATGTCGGTAAATTCGCCCACACCCAAGCCGTTTTCACTCCGCAGGCTAAATACGGGAATGGCTACTCCGGCACCTTTAAATGTATTGTTGGGCAAAGCAGCAAAGCCATCGTGTAAAATCACCAATTGCTTTTTAACCATGCCATACAGCATGCGGTTGCTGCCGTCTTCGTAGCGTACAAGCTGCTTGCTGGCCGTGTTGTACACGCCGTATTTGTAAGCAATGGGAAACTGTGCTTTGCTCAGGTTGAGGCCGGCGGTGTACCAGTTACCTTCTTTGCGCATTACGATGCAATCCGCTTCGTTCCAGCTGCCCAGTGCGGCATCGCTGCCCAGCAAGCAAAGGGTTTCGTTGCTACCCAGCAGCGGTGCTTTTACTTTAAAAATATGGTTCACACCTTTGCTGCTACCTGCTTTTACTTTTTCGCCGGCATACTCAAACAGGGTTTGGGTAAAGGGCTGGGTGTAAAAGGCATTTTCAAATTCACCGGCATAGTTCCATTGGTCTATCACCTGTATTTCGGGCGATTTAAGTTTGGCCACATCAATGCTGCGGTCGGTAGGCCACTCAATGCTTTCGTAACCATCGCTATTGCGCAACATATATTTATAGGTAAATGCCGGTGTATCGTCGGCCACATCTATGCTATGGTGCCACAAATCATCGTTGAGGTAATGAATGGGCATGGCCTGCTGCGGGTCGCCATTACCGAGTTCAGGAATATTTCCCGACACAAAAAAGGTTTGGCCATAAGTGCTACGGAACCGCAGGTAAAAATGAATGGTAGTCATGCTGGCAAGGTTGAAAGAATCGTCAGCAAATGTAAGCACTGGTCTGGTAATGTGTAGTATTTACGCAAAGTATTCTTGTAAATGCTGCGTAAAGGGTGGATAAGGCTAAACAATTCGCCAATACCGGAAGGGGCAGGGGGTGTAATCCGTTGGTTTGCCTTAGCTTCGCAGCGTTTTCAAATAATCCATCATTCTAATCAAAATATCTTCCGATCATGTCGTACGACGTAATTGTATTGGGCAGTGGCCCCGGCGGTTATCCTGCTGCTATCCGTGCTTCGCAGCTGGGTAAAAAAGTAGCCATTATCGAAAAGGAAAGCCTGGGTGGCATTTGCCTCAACTGGGGTTGTATTCCTACCAAGGCGCTGCTGAAGAGTGCTCAGGTGTATGAGTACCTGAAGCATGCTCAAACCTATGGCATCAATGCCAGCGGTACCCACGACTTTGGTGCTGTGGTAAAGCGCAGCCGCGGCGTTGCTGATAAAATGAGCAAGGGTGTTACCTTTTTGATGAAGAAGAACAAGATCGACGTGATCATGGGCTTTGGCAAACTGGTAGCCGCCAATAAAATTGAAGTAACTGCAGCCGATGGCAGCAAGCAGGTGGTAGAAGCTAAGAATATTGTGATTGCTACCGGCGGCCGTGCCCGTCAGCTGCCCAGCATGCCCATCGACGGCAAAAAAATTATTGGTTACCGCGAAGCCATGGTACTGCCTGAGCAACCCAAGAGCATGATTGTAGTAGGTAGCGGCGCTATTGGTGTTGAATTTGCTTATTTCTACAACAGCATGGGCACCAAGGTGACCATCGTAGAATTTTTGCCCCGCATTGTACCGGTAGAAGACGAAGACATTTCGAAAGAACTGGAAAAGCAATACAAGAAGAGTGGCATCGACATTATGACCAACGCCGAAGTAACCAAGGTAGATACCACTGGTGCCGGTGTAAAAGCCACGGTAAAAACCAAGGATGGCGAAATCACCCTCGAAGCCGACATTATGCTGAGTGCTGTTGGTGTGGTAGCCAATATTGAAGGCATTGGCCTCGAAACCATTGGTGTAAAAACTGATAAGGGTAAAATCATTGTGGACCAGTATCAGCAAACTTCTGTGCCCGGTGTATACGCCATTGGCGACTGTACTCCCGGACAAGCACTGGCACACGTGGCCAGCAAAGAAGGCATCAACGCTGCCGAGCACCTGGCCGGTCACAAGCCCGAAGCCATCGATTACAACAACATTCCTGGTTGTACTTATTGCACTCCCGAAATTGCTTCGGTAGGTTACACCGAAGCCAAGGCCAAAGAAGCCGGTTACGAAGTGAAAGTGGGTAAGTTTCCTTTTATGGCCAGCGGTAAAGCCAGCGCAGCCGGTGCTACCGAAGGTTTTGTAAAAGTGATTTACGATGCCAAGTATGGTGAGTTTTTGGGTTGCCACATGATTGGTGCCAACGTAACAGAAATGATTGCAGAGGCAGTAACTGCCCGTAAGTTGGAAACAACGGCGCATGAAATTCTGAATGCTGTGCACCCGCACCCCACCATGAGCGAAGCACTGAAAGAAGCGACTGCTGTGGCTTATGGCGAAGCCATCGATATTTAATTCAAAGGATTAGACAGAATAAAAAAGAGGTTAGTGTTGAGCTAACCTCTTTTTATTTATGCAGTATTTTTTTTTACTGATAGCTATACTCAATCCTTCCTTCCGGCTCTTTGTATTTGTTGAATACGCCTTCTTTCAACTTAAGACCACGGGCATCGTACACATAGCGCCAAATGCGGTACATGTTGCTGCCGGCTTGTACACTGGTTTGCTGGCTGATTCGGCCTGCAGCATCGTATTCAAATATGAGATCAGGCAATATTCTGCCGGCTTTTTTATTGGGTCGTGCAATGTCGGTAAGCTGTTGTTGCTCGTTGTAATAGTAGAACCAGGTTTCAATTTTTCGATTGCCTTTCCACCATTGCTCCTCGCCGGGTTTGCCGGTTGTTTCGTCGGCTATAAAAATCACTTTGGTCGTGTCGCTATTGTTTTTAATCCGGAGCATGGTCGTTGGCATTCCTTTACTATCGTAGCTGTACAGATGTGTTTCGGTTACGCTGAACTGCTGCAATGAATCGTTGGTAAGAATGCTCATGAGCAGCAGTTGCCCTTTCTCGTTGTACTGATATTGCGTTTCACTACGCAGCGTACCCGATTCATCCACCGTTTTTATCAGCCTGTTGGAGGCGTCATAATAACTGGTAAGTACGGAGCTGTTGGTGTAATCCGATTTGGAAGTGGTGGTGAGGGTTTGCTGTGTAGCATTTACTTGCTGATACAATACAAAGTTGGCAGAAGGGCTGCCATCAGCATCAAAGCTGCTGGCCGTAATTTGGCGAACGTTGTGCTGCTTGAGCAGGGCAAACTGTGCCGATGTTTTGGCTACCTGCAATACATCTTGATAATAAAACTGTGCCCCTGCTTGTGTAGCCAGTATGGTACCCAGCAGCAGCAGGCTTTTCCTAATCCACATGTGTTTCATTGTTTCGCCAAAATTAGCGGGCTTCAGCCGCAGTAGCAGTGTTAATTAATCCACCGTGGCTGTGCAGCCTTTTGTAGTATTTTACGGCGTTCAAAACAACCAATGTGCCCCACTCGAAATATGATTCAAGTTTTCCATTCTATTCATCTGCATGTTGCTGTTAATCGCAATGCAAAGCATTTTATTTACAATTAATTCTCTTCTTCAAGCATAACTATTTTTTAGCATGACAACCGGCGAACGATTTGAACGACTCTTGCACATTATGGACGAACTACGGGAGCAATGCCCTTGGGATAAAAAGCAAACCATTGAAACCCTGCGGCCACTCACCATTGAAGAAATGTATGAACTGGCCGATGCTGTGGTGGAGCAAGACTGGAAAGGCATTCGGGAAGAAATTGGCGACCTGTTGCTACACATGGCTTTTTATGCCCGCATTGGCCGGGAGGAGCAGCAGTTTACTATGGATGAAGTGATTGATCAGATTTGCGAAAAGCTCATCAGCCGTCATCCGCATATTTATGGAGATGTACAAGTGGCCGATGAAGAAGAGGTAAAAGCCAATTGGGAAAAATTGAAATTGAAAGAAGGTAAAACTTCTGTGCTGGCGGGTGTGCCCAATGGATTGCCTGCCATGGTTAAGGCATGGCGCATGCAGGAGAAAGCCCGCAAGATTGGGTTTGAGTGGGAGCACAAAGCCGATGTGTGGAAAAAAGTAGAAGAAGAAACTGCTGAGCTGAAAGAGGCAGAAATATTGGGGGTGCAGGAAAAAGTGGAAGAAGAATTTGGCGACCTGCTGTTTAGTCTGGTAAATTATGCAAGGTTTTTGCAGGTAGATCCGGAGCTGGCACTGGAGCGTACCAACCGCAAATTCAAATCACGTTTTATGCAAATGGAAGTACTCGCCAAGGAGCGAAACTTGTCATTGGAAAACATGAGTTTGCAGGAAATGGATACCCTGTGGAATGAAATCAAAAAGCAGTAACCCAACACCTTGAAAAACAGACTTCAAACCGTATTTCCTTATTTACTGGTATTGCTGGCGGCCTGCTGGCTTTACTCGTTGTCTGTTATCATCGACCGGTATTGGTTGAAGTATGCCAGCTACGAATCGCTGACAGAAAACTTTCAGGAAAAGCTAAAAGACAAGGAAAAATCTTTCTTTGATTTTGTAAACGAAGAGCAGCAATTGCTGCAACAAATCAGTAGCGGAAAATATGCACTGTCGCAAACAAGCGTAATTGAAGAGCAGCCATTTTACTTGTTTTTATACAGAAGCAACCAGCTGAATGCAAGGCCGTTTTATTGGAGTACCAATCAGGTAGAGCCACCGCAATGGGTACCGCAGGTGGCAGAAACGGGCAAACTGCTGCGCTATGGCAACGGCTATTACGAAGTACTGCGCAAACGAGTGCAACTCGGCAATGAAGACATTGAAGTTATTGGCCTCATTTTATTGTATAGGGAATACTTTATTGACAATGCCCGCTTGCACAAAGGTTTTCCGGGTTTTAAACCGATGGATGGTCGCTTGTTGTTTAGCACCACACCTACCAATTATGTAATTGAGAATGTAAAGAACGAAGCACTATTTTATTTACAACCAGCCCTCAATGAACCACTGAAATATTTTTCGGTTGCCACTTTGTTGGTGCAGTTACTCACCATGGCTATTTTGATTATGATGGTGAGTCGAATTGCATCTGCCATCATTCAAAAAGGCCATGCACTGTGGGGCTTTTTATTTTTTGTGAGTTGTTTTGTGGGCTTGTGGTTTAGCATCCGGTTTGCAGGGGTGCCTATCAATCTTGATCAGTTTTCGTGGCTCGAAAAAAGTGAAACACTGTCGCTTCCGCCTGCTGGTCTGCTCGATTTGTTGCAGAACTCCTTGTTCGTTTTTTGGCTGGGCGTTTTTCTCACGTTGCAATCACAAAAAGTGGGGCAGTTGCTCACCGGGTTGAATTACAAACTGAAAGCACTCATTGCAGTAATATTGGTAGCAGCAACAATTGCCATTCATTTTGCTGTGGTAGAAAAACTATGCTCATTGTATTTGAGCAGTGCGGTTGCGTTTGATTTCAACAACTTCTTCAGCCTCGATTATACCACAGTGCTGGCGTTTCTGGTGTTGTTTCTGATGTTGTTGGCACACCTCATGCTGGCCCGTTTTTTTGCACGTTCCTTACTCTTTATTACAGCGGGCAATATTCGTTTTGTATTGTTGGCGTTGCTTGCAGGCGGCTTACTCACTTTATCGGTAGGTTGGTTTTTACAGTTTAAAATCCAACTGTTGTTTTCCATGCTGTGGCTCATTGTGTTTGCATGGTTTATTTGCCGCTATCCAAAGCCTGCGTTTCCACTATCAACAGTGCGTATCGTTTCGTGGTTATTTATTTACTCGTTATCAGTAGGAGGCCTGCTGAGCAACTTATCGGCTGAGCGGTTGCGCAACCGGTTGGGAGATATTGGCAAAACATTACTCATGCAAAACGACGAAACGAGTGACTATCTGGTTCGTTTTGCATCGGGTGGTATTCGGCGCCTCGATTGGAATGCAATCATTGAACAGTGTAAAGATTCCGCTAGTAGTGCCAGCATCCGCGATTCGCTGACGAAGAAATATTTCAGCGGGTATCTGCAAAAATTTGATACCCGTTTTTACTTTTTTGATGCGGCGCGGCAGCCGGTCAATAATCCAGGCAAGGAGTCTTATGAGTCGTTGCTTACATTGTTTCAAAACAATAAGAAAGAAGAAGGCTACCCATGGGTGGCTTCCTTTGAAGAAGCTTTCGACAGGTTTGGTTATATCATGACGTTTGAAGTAACCTCGGCCAACAGTACCGAAAATACCGGACATGTATTTGTGGTAACCCGTTCGGAAGTGATGCGCAATGCCATGCTGGCACCTGAGCTTTTTCGGCAGATACAAGATTTTGCGGTGGATTTGCCACCGGGCTTCAGTTATGCATGGTACAAAAACAATCAGCTGATTGATCAGTATCGTAATTATCCTTTTCCATCTGTATTGCCTGCAAAAGGGCCGCAACATCAATCGGTTTGGTTGCAGGAAAAAACAGATGCCTACGAAACATGGATGAATGCAGGCACCAATTCAATACTTGCAGTAGCCGGTCAGCGCAATGTATGGATTGGTTTGGTATCGCTGGTGGCGTACATGTTTGGTGCTTTTCTTGTTCTCTTTATGTTGCTACGGGCTGTAGGAGGTTTTTTGCAAAACAAAGTTTTTTTTGTGCAGGTGTTTCGGCCGGTTGTGCTCACCATACAAGCACAAATCCGCTTAACAATTATTGCTATTCTTGGTTTGTCATTCATCATCGTTGCCTATATCACTATTAGTTTTTTCATTAACCAGTATACCAAAACAAACGAAGAACGATTGGCCAAAAGTGCAGCCTCTGTGTCGGCAGAGTTGGCACAGCAATTGCCCGGCGATATGCTGAATTATGATCCTGCAGGTCAGCAAAACGTAGTAGCCGCACCGTTGCAGCAAATAAGTGAAAACCTTGATGTAGATGTGAGTTTGTACAATGCGGCAGGAGTGCTCATTGCCAGCACACAAAATGTATTGTTTGTAAAAGAGGTAATTAGTGAACGAATGAATCCAAGGGTGTATTATCAGCTTACCCGTGGGCAAGTGCACCGGCATTTGGAAAATGAAACCATTGGTAATCTTGAGTATAGCAGTATTTATCAACCGGTACGTAATTCGTTTGGTGGGTTGATGGGCTATTTGCAAATACCATATTTCGCTACGCAAAATGAATTGAAACAAGAGATATCCAACTTCGTTGTTATCCTCATCAACATCATTGCATTTGTGTTTTTAATATCTGGTGGTTTGGCATTGTTAATTAGTGGTAGCATCACCCGTTCGTTTGCCATTATTGCCGACAGAATGAATCAGATCAGGCTCTCAGAAAAAAACGAACGCATTGAATGGAGTGGTAAAAATGAAATTGGTACACTGGTAGAGCAGTACAATAAAATGGTGGATCAGCTGGAGTCGAGTGCTGCCAGGCTTGCGCAAAATGAAAGGGAACTGGCCTGGCGGGAAATGGCCCGGCAGGTGGCGCATGAAATCAAGAATCCACTAACACCCATGAAGCTGAGCCTGCAGTTTTTGCAAAAAGCCATCAAAGAAAAAAGCGCCGATGTACCACAGATTTCTGAACGGGTGGCTACCAACCTGGTGAGCCAGATTGATCATCTTGCGAAAATTGCCTTCGAGTTTTCGCAGTTTGCCAATATTGGTCAGGTAAAAGCTACCGAGTTTGATTTGCATGCTGTGCTGAAGGATTTGGTGATGCTTTACGAAATTCAGGATAACCTTTCTATTACCTGGGAGCCTATTGAATTGCCTGTGGTAATTAATGCCGATAAAACACAAATGAACCGCTTGTTTACCAACTTGCTGCAAAATGCATCTGAGTCGGCGGGTGGTAATTATGCCGTACATGTGAGCATTACAGAATCACTACGCGGAGATAAAATATTACTGGAGGTAGCTGATAATGGTCCGGGTATTGCAGCTGAAGTACAGGCCCGTATGTTTATGCCCAACTTTACTACCAAAAGTAGCGGCACAGGTTTGGGGCTGGCCATTTGCAAAGCCATTGTAGAAAAAGCCGGTGGCAATATTTGGTTCAAAACCAAATACCAACCTGATGGTACAGGAACGGCATTTTATGTTGAACTTCCTTTAGCCGGCTAATGTTTTCGCTGCTTTATTTTGCTCCAAAAATTCTTCAAATGCCTGCAGAGAGAAGCTGCTCAGGTTTTGCTGTTTGCGCAGCATCCCTTTTTGCGCAGCCAATACGCCATACCGTGTGTCGGCAAAGCCTTCTACGGCATGCGCATCGGGGTTGATGGAAATGAGTATGCCTTTGTTGACAGCCTTTGGAATCCAGCGCCAGTCAATATCCAGCCGGCGGGGGTGGGCGTTCAGTTCGATGCACACATGGTGTTTGGCACAGGCTTCTATGAGGGCGTCGTAGTTTACAGGATAGCCTGCCCGGCTGAGCAACAATCGGCCCGTCATATGTCCGAGAACGGTAACTGCAGGATGTGCAATGGCCGTTAGTAACCGCTGCATGGCCTTTTCTTCAGTCATCTTCAGGTTGCTGTGTACAGATGCAATTACCAAATCGAAACTGTTGAGCACTGCGTCGCTGTAATCAAGAGAGCCATCGTTGAGGATGTCGCATTCAATGCTCTTGAAAATTTTGAACGGTGCCAGTTGCTTATTAAGTAAGTCAATTTCTGCATGCTGTTGAAGAATACGTTCTTCACTCAAACCGTTGGCATAACCGGCCGATTTGCTGTGATCGCTGATCACCAGGTATTCGAGGCCTTGTGCTTTAGCGGATTCAGCCATCTCCCGAATGCTGTTGCTGCCATCGCTCCACACACTATGCGAGTGAATGATGCCTTTAATGTCCTGTGGTTGTATGAGTTCAGCACTTATATTTCCTGCAGCATCTATTACATCTTGAGGTAAATCACGAAAGGCTGGCAATATGTAGGGCTGTTGAGCCGCAGTAAACAAATCTTCTTCTGAGGCAAAGGCTGTTGTTGTGAGTGATGCTATAATGCTGTTGCAAAATGCATCAGGCCCTGTGGTAGTTAATAGTGCATGTCCCCAAGTTTCGGAGCTGGTGGTATGAATAAACAGTTGAGGCCCGTTGTTGATTTGATAGCACAAGCCGTTGGGTAGTTCTTCTGTCAAGGTTAATGCATCTAGTGGTTGTAACAATGGCATTACAGCTGTTGCATCGGCAGTAGTAAGCAGGTCAATGCTATCGACTGTTTCCATTTGTCTGCGAATACTTCCTGTAATTACAGTCTTATGAGTTGGCAGCTGTATCTGTAGCAATTGCAAAAACTGTTGCGCTATTTCTTCTGCTTGTTGAAATAAAAACCATCCTTGTTGATTGAGGTAAAAACGAATGGCGTCTGCAACATTGTTTTGCGTTTTTTCGCCAAATCCTTTATACAGCGTTAATCTGTTTTCGTTGCAGGCATATTCCAATTCACCAATTGTTTCGATGCCCATTTCTTTCCATACAGTATGAATTTTTTTGGGACCTAAACCTTTTATGCTGAGCATTTCAATCACACCTGGCGGTGTGTTGGCAATGTATTCGTTGAGGATACTCAGAGAGCCTGTTTGTAATAGCTCTGCAATTTTTTGAGCAGTAGCCGCACCAATTCCTTTTTGTGCAGCGATGCTTGCCGCATCCATATCGGCCAGTTGTAGGGGCAGCTTTTCTATCTGAAAAGCCGCATTGGCGTAGGTTTTCGTTTTAAAACTATTCTCGCCGTGTATGTCCATTATTTTGGCTAGCAGTGCAAATGCGTCGGCTATCTGATAATTATCCATGGCGTAAAGATGAAGAATGATGACGGATAGCAAATAAAAAAAAGTCCTGCAGGTGTTGCAGGACTTTGTACGTACAATAACGTAGAAGAATTACTTCTTAGCGGCTTTTTTAGGAGCGGCTTTCTTAGCAGCTTTTTTAGGAGCAGCTTTCTTAGCAGCTTTCTTTGGAGCAGCAGCTTTTTTAGCAGCAGCCTTCTTTGGAGCAGCGGCTTTCTTTGCAGCGGCTTTTTTAGGAGCAGCTTTCTTAGCAGCTTTTTTAGGAGCGGCTTTTTTAGCGGCAGCCTTTTTAGGAGCAGCTTTCTTTACGGCTTTCTTAGCAGCTTTTTTTGGAGCAGCTTTCTTTACAGCTTTTTTAGCAGTTGCCATGTTTTTCAATTTAATGGTTAGTAAATAATGCTTAGTAAAAATAACGACATTTTTTTTTCTCCAAATGTTTTTATTCACTCGATATCCACCAAATAAAAAAGATGGTGCATAACACCATCTTTTTTTATCAAAAACCTATAAGGTAAAATGATAATCTTAGGCTGTAAGAACAGAAATGAATGTTCTGTTTTCTTTTCCTTTCTTGAATTCTACAATACCATCAGCAATTGCATAAATGGTAAAGTCTTTACCAACGCTTACGTTTTTACCGGGATGGTAAACAGTGCCACGTTGACGAACAATGATGTTGCCAGAGATTGCAGGCTGACCACCATATATTTTTACACCGAGGCGTTTGCTTTGTGAGTCGCGGCCGTTTTTTACTGAGCCTTCCCCTTTCTTATGTGCCATATCAGGTTGTGTTTTTAAAGTTGATACAAAAGAGATTGCCTGCTATTAAGCAATGCTTTCAATTTTAATTTGAGTGTAATGAGTACGGTGACCGTGCTTTTTACGGAAGCCCTTTCTGCGTTTCATCTTAAAGGCAATCACTTTGTCACCCTGTACCAAAGCGTTTACAATTTCAGCTTTCACAGTTGATTTAACTGATGCACCAGCTTCAATTGTTCCATCGCGGTCTACCAGCAATACTTCACTCAGCTCCACCTTGTCTCCGGCGTTTCCTTCCAGATGGGGAACGTACAGGTTTTGACCTTCCTGCACCTTAAATTGCTGACCGGCTATTTTTACAACTGCGAACATAATCACTCAAAATTTAGGGACGCAAAAGTAGGGTTTTTGCTTACAACTACAACAAAAATTTTATAAAAAACCCAGAAATTCTACCTGCTATGTGCCGTAATTTGCCCGGATTATTACTTCCAAGCGGGTAGTAGAGCTAGCGTTGCTGCAAATGTAACGCCGCTGTAGCACCCAAAAATGAGCATACATGAACCTGAAGTCGCTGCTTGCCCGGCCCTTTGCTGGCTATATTAATAAACAAATTGCCCGTTCCAGAGAGAATGCCGTTGCAGATCAGGAACGAATTTTGAAAGAACTGCTGGCCGTGCTGCGCAATACCGAATTTGGCAAGGAGCACCATGCCGCTGACATTGCACAAATACAGGAGTTTCGACAGGCTGTTCCCATTCGTGATTACGAGGCACTCAAGCCTTACATCCAACGCATTAAAGACGGCAAACACAATGTTCTTTGGAAAGGCCGACCCATTTATTTTGCCAAAACGAGTGGCACCACCAGCGGCACCAAGTACATTCCCATCACCAAAGATTCTATTCCCAACCACATAAATACCGCTCGAAATGCACTCTTGAGCTACATGTCCGAAACCGGCAATTATGCATTTGCCGGCGGCAAAATGATTTTTTTGAGCGGCAGCCCCGTATTGGAAAGGGTGGGCGATGTGCCAACCGGCCGCTTAAGTGGCATTGTAAACCACCATGTACCTAAGTACCTGCGTACCAACCAACTGCCCAGCTACGAAACTAATTGCATAGAAGACTGGGAAACCAAACTCGATAAGATAGTAGCGGAAACCATACTGCAAAACATGACCCTCATTAGCGGAATACCACCGTGGATGCAGATGTACTTCGACAGGTTGATTGAAAAAAGCGGCAAACCAGTTGGCGAATTGTTTCCGAACCTGAGCGTATTGGTGCAGGGTGGTGTAAATTTTGAACCTTACAAGTCTAAACTCTTTGCCTCTGTAGGTCGCCCTGTTGATACTATCGAACTTTTTCCGGCAAGTGAAGGTTTTTTTGCTTATCAGGATAGCCAGCAGCACGAAGGCCTGTTGCTCAATACCAATAGTGGCATCTATTTTGAATTTGTGCCCGCTGCAGAAATATTCAACGAGCATCCTACCCGTTTATCCTTGTCGGAAGTGAAGCTGGGAGAGCAGTATGCCCTCATCATCAACAGCAACGCAGGTTTGTGGAGCTACAACATTGGCGATACCATTCGTTTTGTGTCGCTCAATCCATACCGCATTGTGGTTACGGGCCGTACCAAACATTTTATCAGTGCCTTTGGCGAACACGTAATAGGCGAAGAAGTAGAAGCTGCAATGCTGCAAGCCTGCCAGCGGCACAATGCCAGTGTGGTGGAGTTTACCGTGGCGCCGTACATTGCCACCGGCGAAGGCAAAAGCTACCACGAATGGTTTGTAGAGTTTGAAAAACACCCCGACAACAAGGCCGCATTTGTGCAGGATTTGGACAATGCCCTCCGGCAAAAAAACGTTTACTATGACGACCTGATTGCAGGCAATATTTTGCAACCCCTCCAATTGCAACAACTGCAACCACAGGGTTTTGTACAATACATGAAATCAATAGGAAAGCTTGGCGGACAAAACAAAGTGCCCCGGTTGAGCAACGACCGGAAACTGGCCGATGGGCTGATGACTTTTGTACAATAATTTTACCAGACAAGGGCAATGCGTTTGCCCGAATTGAATACAACAAACAACATGACTGACAGTACTCAAAAAAGGATTGCAATTTTCGGTTCAACCGGCTCCATTGGCACTCAGGCACTGGATGTAATCAAAGCAAATCCGGATAAATTTTCTGCAGAAATACTAACGGCACAAACCAATGCCGAACTGCTCATAGCACAAGCAAAAGCATTTGACCCCAATGTGGTGGTGATTGGTGATGATACCAAATATGCCATGGTGAAAGAAGCGCTGGCCGATACACAGGTGAAGGTATTTGCTGGTGAGCAGGCTTTGGTAGAAGCCGCCGCAATGGATTGCTACGACATGATGCTGGCCAGCATTGTTGGTTACGCAGGGCTGAAACCAACATTAAAAGCGGTGGAAATGGGCAAAGCCATTGGCCTGGCCAACAAAGAAACCCTGGTGGTGGCCGGAGACATTGTGATGCAAAAAGCTGCGCAAAACAAAACACCCATTTTACCGGTAGATAGCGAACATTCGGCTATTTTTCAATGCCTGGTGGGCGAAATGCGCAATCCTATTGAACGCATTATTCTTACTGCCAGCGGTGGTCCTTTCAGGGGAAAGAAGCCCAACTTTTTGGTGAATGTAAAACGTGACCATGCACTGCAACACCCCAACTGGAGCATGGGAGCTAAAATTACCATCGACAGCGCTACTCTTATGAACAAAGGGCTGGAGATGATTGAAGCCAAATGGCTTTTTGGATTGAAACCATCGCAGATAGAAGTCGTGATTCATCCGCAAAGCATCATACACAGCATGGTGCAGTTTGAAGATGGCAGCATGAAAGCACAAATGGGCCTTCCCGATATGAAGTTGCCCATTCAATACGCCATGGCCTTTCCGGAACGGATTAAAAATGACTTTCCCCGGCTCGACTTCAGGCGTTGTGAGCAACTCACATTTGAGGAACCCGACTTACGTACCTTCCGCAATCTGGCTCTGGCTATAGAAGCCCTGCAAAAGGGCGGCAACCTGCCCTGCATTATGAATGCAGCCAATGAAATAGCCGTGTGGGCGTTTCTCCGCAATCGTATCGGCTTTTTGGACATGATGGCGGTGGTGGAGCAAGCCATGCAAAAAGTAAGCTTCATAGAGAAACCAACCCTGGACGATTACTTCGAATCGGATGCCGCTGCCAGAGAGTTTGCTGCATCACTCATTCATTTGTAAAACCATCCCGGCCAATTTCTGTTTTCCTTATGGTGAAATATGTATTTGTTTGCACCTTAAAAGAGAACTGTATCCTTTTTCCATTTTATTAAGATCATCATTACATGAGTTTACTGGCTATATCGTGGGACGTGGTAGGCGTAAAAGTGGGGCAACTATTGTTGTCGCTTTCCATACTGGTTATCCTGCACGAATTCGGGCATTACATTACTGCCCGTTGGTTTGGCTGCCGGGTCGAACGTTTCTTTCTGTTTTTCGATCCGTGGTTTTCTTTATTTAAAAAGAAAGTAGGCGACACCGTGTACGGTATTGGCTGGCTTCCCTTGGGTGGTTATGTAAAAATATCGGGCATGATAGATGAAAGCATGGATAAAGAGCAGCTTGCCCTGCCACCAGAGCCATGGGAGTTTCGCAGCAAACCCGCCTGGCAGCGACTTATCATTATGATTGGCGGTGTAACGGTCAACATATTGCTGGCGTTTATCATTTACGCCGGTATACTTATGGTGTGGGGCGAAAAAAAGATTGTAAACGCCTCGTTGAAATACGGCATTGAAGTACAAGACAGCCTGATGCTGGAGCTTGGTTTTAAAGATGGCGATAAGGTTGTAGCACTCGATGGCAAGCCAGTCGAAAACTACTACGATGTAATACCTACACTCATTTTGAGCAGCACAGCCACCATAGAACGGAATGGCCAACAGCAAACGCTGACCATGCCCCGCAACCTCATTGGTAAACTGGTGGAAAAGAAGCGAAGAGATGTGCCACTCATCGGCATTCGTTATCCTATGATGATTGGCGCTGATACTGGTGTTTCTGCCCGTTATGGCTGGAAGCGTTTCGACAAAGTGATTGCCATAAATGGAAAACCAACAGCCTTTTTTACAGATGCGGTTGCCGTGATGGAGCAGCATAAAAACAAGCAGGTGAATTTTACTTTGCTGCGCAATGCCGATACCCTGCAAAGCACTGTACAGTTGGATAGCACCGGTTATGTAGCTGATTTGCGCATCATTGGCAAACCAGAGTCGTTGGAGGAAGCAGGTGTTGTTGATTATGAAGTCATCAAATATGGTTTTTTTGCTGCTATACCTGCGGGTATTCGTATGGCGGGTGATAAACTCAGCTGGTATATCGATCAATTTAAAATGATACTGAGTCCCGAAACGGAGGCCTACAAAGGCGTTGGTGGCTTTAAAGCTATGGGCAATGTTTTTCCCGGCAGCTGGGATTGGGAATCGTTCTGGACTATCACCGCTTTCTTTAGTATCGTGCTGGCATTTATGAACCTGCTACCCATACCTGCACTCGATGGTGGCCATGTATTATTTACTTTGGTAGAAATGATTACAGGTCGCAAACCCAACCAGAAGTTTTTGGAGTATGCGCAGGTGGTAGGCATGGTACTGCTGCTGGGGCTGATGCTCTATGCCAACGGCAACGACTGGCTGGGCTGGGGCAGAGGTAAATAATAGATGCCGGTTGGCAGAAACGCTGCTTTGGCAATCGAACTAGTACATCACGGATTCGCAATTAGTAAAAGACATTCGGAAGTAATAAAAAAGGCAATCCACTAAGGATTGCCTTTTATTTTTTTGTGGAGCTGCAGGGAGTCGAACCCTGGTCCAAACAAAATCGCCAAACGCTTTCTACATGCTTATTTCATGATTCATTGTCGGGAATAAACAGGACCTGAACCTACCAATCTATTCCTTAGCTGTATGAGTCTTAAGCCATCGTCACAGCCTTCGATGGCAGCAACCTGTGTTTGTTTTTGAGTCGGCGGCGGCGCATGGTAACAGGTCAACCTGCACGGCGGCCCTAATGACTGGCTAATCTCCGATTAGGCAGCCATGGCATACTGTGTATTGCCATTTGAATTTTGAATATTCAGATTATCGAGCTAATTATCCAACGCTCGGCATGCTTACACGTTCAAAGATCTTTGCTGTCAAAACCGGTCAGCCCCGTAGCACATTGAAAAAGAAATCTTTTCACTTCCATTTCAAGTGTCTTCCAGTTGCAAATATATCTGAACAAAAGTTCTGGTGCAGTAGATTAACTATTTCTGTTGAGAGCATAGGACTTGCCACTTTCAAAAAAGATAGTGGTTGGGCCATATTGACAGTTTTAATTGTCGTTTGCTGCTACAGGTATTTTCGACATGTCCATATAGAAAAACTCCCACGTGTGGCCATCGAAATCAACGAGTGTCCGCTGCAGCATGAAACCATAGTTACGTGGTTCATGTGGCTCTGTACCGCCTGCCAGCAGCCCTTTACCCATCAGTGCATGTACTTCTTCTTCGCTGCTCAGCGATAGTGAATACAAGCCTGCGACGGTAGCTTTTGTGTCGGCAATAGGTTTGGTTGCAAAGGAGGCAAACTTTTGATGCGATAAAAGCATCAGGTAAATGGTATCGCTCCACACCATGCATTTTCCCTGGTCGTCAGAAAATTGTGGATTGTTGGTAAAGCCCAATGCGGCGTACAACGCCATCGATTGTTCAGGATCTTGAACGGGTAAGTTAATGAAAACCTGTTTGGTCATAATATCGGATAGTTGATGGAAAGAGGAAAGTGTCTTACGCTCAATTGTTTGATTCGGATTGTAAAGAAAAGAAACACGCAAATACTTTGAATGCGTATTGTGGTGAACGAACGATTTCACCATCAATCGTGCCGCATGCCTGCTGCCACCTTAAACAGGTGCAGGACGTAAGGAAACAATGCATCCATGGTTTCTGCTGCGCCTTTGGGAGAGCCAGGCAGGGTGAGTACCAAGGTTTGTTGAATAAAGCCTGCTACGCCCCGGGAAAACATGGCATAGGGTGTTCGTTGTTGGCCATAATTGCGGGCTGCTTCCATAATGCCGGGAATAGTGCGGTCGAGCAGTGGTGCCACAGCATCGGGTGTTACGTCCCGGGGAGAGAGCCCAGTGCCACCGGTAAAAAGTATGAGGTGATATCCTTCATTGCTGTATTGTTTTGCTTTTGCCTGAATGCTTGCTACATCATCAGGAATGATATCGAAAGCTGCTGCCTGTAGTTGGTGCTGTTCCAGTTTTTGCAAAATCGTTTGGCCACTGGCATCTGCATTGTTGCCTGCCGCAATAGAATCTGAACACACTATTACAGCAATGCGTAAGTCCTCTCTTCCTTCTTTGCTAATGCCCGATTTGCCGCCTTTTTTACTCTCCAGTTTTACTGCAGCAATCTCTACACCGCTATCCAATGGTTTGAGCATATCGTACATGGTGAGTGCTGTAATGGCAGCGCCGTGCATCGCTTCTACTTCTACACCAGTTTTATAAATTGTATGCACTTCTACTGTTATGAGAATGCTCAGTCCATCAATCGAATGTTTGATAGATGCAAACTCAACCGGTAGTGGATGGCAATCAGGAATAACATCACTTGTTTTTTTGACTGCCAGCAAACCTGCAGCTCTCGAAAATTCAAATACATCTCCCTTCGGAACGCTTTTGTTTTGAATAGCGTCAATGGTTGCTTGTTTGGATACGGTGAGCCTGGCAGTTGCAATGGCTTCCCGTAGCGTAGAAGATTTATGTGTAATGTTGACCATAATTTATTGATTGACTTTCCATTGGTGAGATGCATCTTCTAATATTTCTTTCCCCCAAATGGGCAACTCGTTTTTGATGCGTTCTACTATTTCGTTGCAGGCATCAATAGCAGCACGGCGGTGTGCCGATGATGTAAAAACAAACAAGCAAATTTCGCCAACGGCTACCCGGCCGAGGCTATGATGAATGTGCATACAGGTAAGTGGGTATTTGGAGAATATAGCTTCCCGTATCTGGTGCATTTTTTCCAGTGCCAGCTCGTTGTACGCCGTGTATTCTATAGCTATCACTTGCTTATCATCAATCACATCAGCCCTTACCTGACCGAGGAAAATACTGTGTCCGCCAATGGAAGTGTTGCTGCTGTGTTTAGCAATACTATCCGAAATAAAGGCTGGAGCTATTGGCCCTTCTGTAAAGATATTTTTGGGAGTCTTTTTCATGATGTTGCTTGTGTTTGCAATTGCATCCATGCTTGTATACCACCTTTTACACTCAGTATTTTTTTAGCGCTGCCAAAATGGTTTGTCAACTGCATGGCAGCCTGAGCACTGCGGATGCCGGATAAACAAAAGATGACGATGGTTGGTGCTGTGAGCCATGCTGTGTGTTGCATTAGTTGCGCCAATGGAATGTGTAGATGACTAAACTGAGTTACCAACGGCCATTCATCTTTTTCCCGCACATCTACAATGCTGATGGCGTCATTATGCAGCAAGTCATTAAACTGAGCAGCATCAATTTCTTCAATCGCAAAAGTTGCATTACAAAAACTGTCATAGTCTGTTTGCATCAATGCATGAAGCGTGGCAGGAATGAGCTGCCGTGTTGCGGATTGCGGACTGATGTTGATTTCGTAAGTCTGACTGTTCAGTGCATTGTACGTTAGCAATTGATTGCTTAATGTTTGACCGATACCTGCAATGAGCTTAATGGCTTCGTTGGCCATGAAACCACCAATGATGGCGGGCAATACACCGAGTACGCCTGCTTCCGCACAGTTGAGTACTTCGCCCGGTTTGGGTGGCAGCGGAAATAAGTCGCGGTAATTGGTTGCCGGAGTATTGTTGAGTGATACATTGAACACAGCCACCTGTCCTTCGTATTGTGCAATGGCACCAAAGATGAGTGGCTTTTCCAGTAGCACACAAGCATCATTGATGAGGTACCTGCTGGCAAAATTATCGGTGCCGTCTATCACTATATCGTAGCCGGAAATAATGTTGGCGGCGTTGTGGTTAGTCAAACGTTCGTGGTGAATGGTGCAGGTAATGTTAGGATTGAGTTGCTGCAACACCTTGGCTGCACAAATAGCTTTTGGTTGTCCAATCATTTGTACGTTGTACAATACCTGCCGGTGCAAATTGTTGAGCGAAACAACATCGTCGTCTACAATACCAATGTGGCCAACGCCTGCTGCGGCAAGGTATTGCAGCACCGGGCATCCCAAGCCGCCAGCTCCTACAACCAATACGTTGGCGGCCAACAGTCGTTGCTGTGCAGCATCTCCAAATCCTTTCAGAATGAGTTGGCGATGGTAGCGTTCCTGATATAGTTCTTGTTCTTTCATTAGCCGCCAGAAAATGGTGGAAGTAAAGCTACTGTACAATTATCAGGTAGTTCTGTGTTTGTGTGAATGGTTTGTTTGTTTACCGCTACCGCAAATTTTTCATTTGCCAATGCAGGAAATTGGGTGTGTAAATGCTGAATGAGTTCGTCGGTATTGTGCAGGTTGCTGAGCGTTGTAGCAGCTCCTGCAATTTCACTCAGCTTGCCAAAAAAAAACACCTGTATTCGTTTGCCGTTTTCCATAATCAACATTGAAGTTAGGTAACCAAAAGTTTTACTGCTGCAATACACAATACCAGTGCCAGTAAATATTTCAACAGCTGCTGATTGAATTTTACAGCACCATAATATGCACCTGCTAAACCACCAGCAAAGGCCACCAGTACATAGCCATACATGGCGGTTGTGAAATGAATACCGTTGGTGAATTGCCCGGCAAGGCCTGCCGCAGAATTGACGAAAATAAACAGGGCACTGACGGCCGCGGTTTGTTTCATGTTGGCCCAATGAAGCATCAATAATACTGGCGATAAAAGAATGCCGCCGCCAATGCCGATGAGCCCCGATAAAAAACCGATGGCAGCACCAATGAGCAACGCCAATGGCACAGATTCTTTGCGCTGTTCTGTATATGCCGAATCTTTGGCCAGCAACAATCGTACAACAGGTAGTAGTAAAAACCAGCCAAGTATTTGTTTGTACACAGCTGCATCGATTGCAATGGCACCACCAATGAAGGCCATTGGAATAGAAACAATGGCAAGAGGAAGAAAGAGCCTGAGGCGAAAATGACCACCCCTATAAAAATGGATGAACGATGTGAGTGATACAAACAAATTGAGCAACAGCGCTGTGGGTTTCATTACAGCTGGAGCAATGCTGAACAGTACCATTAATGCGAGGTAGCCACTGGCACCACCATGACCTACCGCTGCATATAAAAACGCAACAATAAATAAGAGGACATAAAATAGTGCAATATAATCCATGTGCTTACTGGGGTAAAAGATGAATGCGAACGGTATCGCCTTTTAGGCCGCCGGTACTTTCTTCCGGCAGTTCTAACAGGCAATTGGCAACAGCAAACGTCTGTAGCTTGTACGATTCTTGTGCCGCTAATGGCTGCACTTTTCCATCGGCATATGTTGCTTTTTGAAAGTGTGTAAGGCCAGCTGCTTTTTTACAGTCTGCAGCAAGTGTGCAGTTGATATGTGGTACAGCCAATGGCCGCAGTGTAAGTTGCGCCAAAGCATTGCAGACATAGATATAAAAACAGGTGAGCACAGAAGATGGATTGCCCGGCAAACCAAAGACAAGCTGTTGCTCCTTTGTACCGAAATACAACGGCTTGCCAGGTTTTTGTTTCACTTTATGAAACTGTGTGCTGATACCGCAAGCCTGTGCAGCTTGTAGTACAAAATCATAATCTCCAACACTTACACCGCCGGTGAGTAATACTACATCACTGTCGTGCAATGCTTGTGCCAATGTGTTGGTTAGAGAATCAAGGTTGTCTGTTACTGTGTAAGTGCGGAACACAGGCAAATGCAAGGCTTCGAGTGCTGCTGTAAGGCTATACGAGTTAGACTCATACACTTGCCCGTATTGCAATGCGTTGCCGGGTGTTTGCAATTCGTTACCTGTGAGTATGATACTGATTATTGGATTCGGAATAACCGACACATGAGTGATGCCAATACCTGCCAAAAAGCCAATGGCTGCAGGCTTAAGTAGGCTTCCTTTGGGCAATGCTAAAGCGCCGGCCTGAATTTCGCTACCTGCTGATCTTACATTGGCACCGCGTTGTAGTTGAGAATCTTCAATCAGCAGCTGTCCGTTTTCTACACGTACTTTTTCCTGCATCACCACGGTGTCGGCACCTGCAGGTACGGGGGCGCCGGTAAATATGCGCATTGCATTTCCTGTTGCCAACGTTATGTTTGCTGCAGCACCAGCGGCCATTTCTCCGGTTATATGCAGTGGCTGATGCACATCATCAAATACAAACGCATATCCATCCATGCTGGATTGCGGATATGCAGGAATATCAATGCTTGCAAATACATCTTCGGCCAATACTTTGCCTGCTGCCAGTTGCAACGGCATTGTTGCTGCTGGCAGTGGCGTTATATTTTCTTTGATGTATTGTAATGCTGCTGATACGGAAATCATAGCGTCCGTTTTATTTGTGCATGTGGTTGAAATAATACTGCTGAAATTTCTTACCCTCCAATACCAATCATACTTCGGTTGTGCAGGTCTTGAGCATTCAGGTGTTCAAAGTCGGTGGTAAACTGGCCGCCGAGTGCTGCAGCTTTTGCTGCCACATTTTGTTGAATCAGTTTTGTCACGTCTTCGCCTTTACGCAGTGCTGAAAGCAAATCTGTTTCATTGGCGGCAAACAAGCAGTTTTTCATTTTGCCATCGGCAGTTAAGCGAAGCCGGTTGCAGCTGTTGCAAAAAGGTGCACTCATGGTACTGATGACAGCAAATGTACCTGCATGGCCTTCCACCTGATACGCTTTGGCAGTGTCGTGTGCTGCATTGTGCAGTGGTTCAAATGCAAATTGCTGTTGAGCTACGGCTAGTATTTCTTGCCATGTAAATACTTTGTTACTCGTCCAGCGGTTGCCTTCAAAAGGCATGAATTCGATAAAGCGGACATGTACAGGACTATCTTTTGTCCAAGCAATAAAGTCATTGATTTCACCATCGTTGATGCCCTTCATTACTACCATGTTCACTTTTACATGAAACTGTTTTTGCAACATCAACTGAATATTATTATACACCTGTTGAAATGCATTTCTCCTGGTTAAATGCAGAAAGGTGTCGGGCTGCAATGTGTCTAAACTGATATTGAGTGAACGTACACCAGCGTCGGTTAATACATCTATAAATTCATGTATTCTGGTGCCATTGCTGGTGAGGGTAAGTTGTACCGGCAGTTTACTCAATTGCATGATGATATCAGCTGCATCTTTTCGTACCAAAGGTTCACCGCCGGTGAGCCGTATTTTAGTAACGCCCATTTGAACGAATGTGGCAGCGAGGGATGCTATTTCATTGGCTTGCATGCGAGATGCCGCAGGCATAAAGTCATATTCTTCTTCGGGCATGCAATAAAAGCATCGCAAATTACAATTGTCTGTAAGCGAAATTCTCAGGTATTGGTGCTCTCTGCCAAAGCTGTCTGTCAGCATATTCAATCAGGCTCCTTCTTTAAGTTTACGATAGTCTGCTTCGGTGTCAATATCTATATCGCCATTCGTAAAATGAATATAAGCAGCACTGTTTTCGTTTTGCAGAATTAATTGTTTGGCGCCCTTGTCTCCGGTGAGTTGCAGTAGTTGCGGAAAGAATGTTTTAGAAAACAGGACAGGTGTACCAAAGCCTTTGCTGTAGCGGCTGTACTCGATAGGTTGTTGGCTTTGCTGATGTGTATTAATGAGTTGTTGAATGCACATGGTATTAAGATGCGGCTGATCTGCCACCACAAAAATGAGGGTGGATGTTTCAGGTTGCTTTGCCAGTGCAGCCTGCATGCCGCAGCAAATGGAAGAAGCCATGCCACTTTCCCAATCGGGGTTGGTACACACCGCAGCTGTGGTTCGTAATTGTGGTAAAATTGCTGATGCGTAAGCGCCAACAACCAGTTGCACAAAATCAACTTTCGCCGTTTTGCATACATCCAACGTATGTTGTAATAAAGTGGAACCTGCATATGGTAGCAATTGCTTTGCCGTACCCATCCGCGAAGCCTTGCCAGCAGCAAGTATGATGATGCCTGTATGTGTTGCCTTTTGCATCATGAATGTTCAGTGGCTTCGGTTGTGCTGTTGCTCCTTGGATGAATGGCTTCCTGCCTGTAGCGAAGGGAATATCCGTTTCGGTAGGAGAGCACCGCTTTGATTTCGGCTAATACAGAGAGGGCAATTTCTTCCGAAGTTTCTGCACCAATGTCCAGCCCAACAGGGCCATACAAGTGTTGCTGCTGAGCTGCGGTGATGGTACAACCTTGCTGTACCAATTCATTCAACAACCGCTCCATGCGCCGCTTGGGGCCAAGCATGCCAATGTAGCGCAGTGAATGCTTCAATAGCAATGGCAGCAACGCCAGATCGTAGTTATAGTTGTGCGTCATCATCACTACAACGCTCCATTCATCTTTCGAAATATCATGGATGATTTGTTCGGGCTTGCCCACAACTAAATGATCGGCCAAGGGAAAACGGGTTTGAGTTACAAGATGATTTCTGCCATCCATTACACTCACCTGCCAGCCGAGTTGTTTGGCCATGTGTACCAGCGGCATGGCATCGTTGCCTGCGCCAATAATGTGCAATGCAACAGCAGGAGATACAAACTCAATGAATGCCGATAACGCTTGCTGATTGATGTTGTCAGCAAACAAAGATGTTTTTGTTAGCAATACTTGTAGAGCTTTTGCTGCAACCACAGTTTCAAGTGTGGTGGGCAATGCGCTGCTTACCGTATTTTCTTTTGTAAGCAGGTAGCAGGTGCCGGGTTGCTGGTTATGGGTTGCTTGCAAAGAAAACAGCGTTACCAGTACCGCTTCTTTTCTTTCCTGAATGGCTTGTTGCAAACAGGCCACAGGATTGTTGGCATCCTGAGGATGGATGGGTTCAAACAAAATATGAACAATGCCATTGCAGCCAAGTTGTATACCAAACGTTGCATCATCCTCTTCCATACTGTTGTAGGATACGAGTTTGTTTTGCTGTTGATGCAGCGCCATCAGTGCTTTGCGTAGCGCATCGCCTTCGAGGCAGCCTCCACTAATGGCACCCGTTATTTTTCCCGTTTCATCCACCAGCATCCGGGCTCCGGGCCTGCGGTACGAGGAGCCTTCTACATGTACAACCGTAGCCAGTACCATACCCGTACCAGTGCGAATGTTTTGCTCATAGGCGGCAACAATATCTGTGAGTTCTTTCTTCATTTTTGTTGCAGTGTACACTGCGTCAATCAATAAGCGTTATAGGTTATATTTCTGATAGCACCCATGAAGGTCACGTTCTGACTATATACTGACAGAACGAATAAGCATTAATGAGGATAGCAATACCAATAAGTGCAGAGTGAAGATATAGCAGCAATACCGGCTAAAAATTAAACCTATCATGAACGTAATGAAGTACATGATAGGCTTTTAAGCTGATGGTATTTTTACCGGTTTTTAGTGCAGTATTCACTAATCAACCACTGCAGTGAAAAGCCGCATTTAACCCATTTGCTCTGCAAAAGGCATTTTACGAATGCGCTTACCAGTAGCTGCAAACAAGGCATTGGCCAAGGCTGCAGCAATGGGTGGCAATGCAGGTTCGCCCAATCCTGTTGGTGGTTCCTCTGATGGTACAAAGCCTACTTCAATATCCATGGGTGCATCTTTCATCCGTAGCATTTTGTAAGCATGAAAATTGGTTTCCTGCACCGCACCATTTACAAAAGTTACTTTAGGATACATGGCGTGGCCAATGCCATCAACAATGGAGCCCTGCACCTGATTTTCTGCACCGCTCAGGTTGATCACCCTGCCGCAGTTGACAGCACAATACACTTTCACTATTTTGGGCTGGCCTTTTACCAGTTGCACTTCTACCACCTGCGCTACATATGAGCCAAATGAATACCAGGTAGAAAAGCCTTTGAAAATCCCGGGCTTTTTACTGTTCCAGTTGCTCATATTCACTACGAGGTCTATTACACTTTTGTACTTGTCGGGGTCGTAACTGAGTTTGCCTACGGGCTGCTGTTTGGCTTGCTGTAAAATGGCCAACCGAAATGCTACGGGATCTTTTTTCAGCGCCACGCATATTTCGTCCATAAAACTTTCGGCGGCAAATGCAAGTGTATTGGCACCCGGTGCCCGCCACCAACCGGTGGGGGTATTGCTGGCAAATCCTTGTCCTTCGGCACGGTAGTTGGCAATGCTGCCGGCAATGTAACTATCGCCACGTACACCGCGGCCAATGCCAATGCCCGACTGGTGCCACGACAACAACTCTGTAGCCGAAAGTGCCGCCCGGTAGCGCCACATTTCTGCAGGCCGGTAAAAGTCGTTTTGCATGTCGTCTTCTCTTGTCCACTGCACCTGCACGGGGCATTTTGCCGCTGCCGAAATTAAGGCAGCTTCTACACCGTTATCGGTCATGAGTTTGCGGCCAAAGCCACCGCCCTGGCGGGGAGATGCAATGGTGATGTCTGCTTCGGCAATGCCTAATTTCTTGGCTACTTCACTTCGTACCGAAGCCGGCACCTGCGTAGGGCCGTACAATGCTGCTTTGTCATTTTGCACGTTGGCATAAAAATTCAGAGGCTCCATTTGCCCATGCGACAAAGCAGGCATTTCATAATACACATCCAACACTTTTACCGCTTGTTGCGCAGCGGCCTCTACATTACCATCGTTGCGGGCAGGTGGTGTAGCCGATGGCTTGTCCAACAGTTTTTTAAAGCTGTCGAAATGGGCTGCCGTATTCTCCAGTTTTTCTTTATCGTTCCATTGTACTACCAATGCATCCCGTCCTTTTTTGGCAGCCCAGGTAGAGGTAGCCAGCACGGCCACCGCATTTTCTATTTGTACTACTTTTTTTACGCCCTGCACTTTCAGGGCAGCGGTATCATCTACTTTGCCCAGTGTTTTGCCATAGGCCGGTGGTCGGCTCACCATGGCAAACAGCATGCCTTCTTTTCGGGTGTCTATCCCAAACAGGGGCTGGCCGGTCACTATTTTTTTTGCATCCACATCGGTAATGCGGGTGCCAATGAGTTTGAATGTTGTAGGGTCTTTCAATGCAGGCTTTGCAGGCACGGGCATGGTAGCTGCCGTAGCAGCCAAAGCACCGTAGCTCAGTTTTTTACCCGTAGGTGTGTGCGTTACTTCGCCGTTGGCGGCAGCGCATTCTGTTACAGGTACACTCCATGTTTGTGCAGCTGCGGCTACCAGCATTTCACGGGCAGTGGCTCCAATGGTACGCAGCTCAGTGTAGCGGCCCCTTACCGATCCGCTGCCACCTGCAGTTTGCCTGCCCATGGCGCTGTGCAATGGTGCCAGCTCTACCTGTATGGTTTGCCAGTTTACTTCCAGCTCTTCGGCTATGATGAGTGGCAGCGATGTTTTTACACCCTGTCCAATTTCAGGATTGGGGGCCATGAGCACAATGCTGCCATCGGCCGAAATTTTGATGTAAGCATTGGGTGCAAACGGTTCACTATCGGCGGGCTGTGCACCGGCAGATAATTGCAGCAGGTTAAAGCTGATGAGCATGCCGCCTCCTGATAGTGCAGACACTTTCAGGAAATTTCTTCTGGAATAACTTTTTGCCATAATCAGATGGTGCGTTGTTTTTTAGCTGCTGTATGAATGGCTTTGCGAATGCGCAGGTAGGTGCCACACCTGCAAATATTGCCGCTCATGGCAGCATCAATTTGTGCATCGGTTGGGTTGGGGGTGCGGCGTAGCAATGCCACAGCACTCATCATTTGTCCGGTTTGGCAGTAGCCGCACTGGGCCACATCCTGCTCTACCCAGGCTTCTTGCACGGGGTGGTCGCCATTGGCCGACAGGCCTTCAATGCTGGTGATGGCCCGCTGGCCTACGGCCGAAACCGGCAGCATGCAGGAGCGAACAGCTACATTGTCGAGCAGTATAGTGCAGGCACCACATTGTGCCATACCGCAACCAAACTTGGTGCCTACCAAATTCAAATGATCTCTCAACACCCACAACACAGGTGTGGATGGGTCCACGTCAATTTGTATTTTTTTTCCGTTGACGGTCAGGCTAAGCTCAGGCATTGGAGAATTCTTTGTGGGAAGTTAATCGTTTTTGCATACCAAAGGATAGCTGCCTTGGCGCTTACTCTACAACAGGCGCAGTTTTCAATTGGTTGTCAATATTTATTATCCAAAAAAATGCGGGTGTGTTTGTTGTGATGAATTGTAATTCAGCCATGGCATTTAAAAATGAACACTTTTACAGCAGGCCTTGTATATGCATTCCTGATTCATCTACCATTTTTACTGATTGTGTTGTTGTAGTACCTTGTTACACATGGCAACAAGTACTTTTATCTATCGTTAAATTGTACTGGCCATGACACCGGTTTTTAAGTTTGATTCAGTATCTGATTACAATGCCTTGAATAACCATGAAACGCTGCACCCACTGGTGAGTGTGATTGATTTTTCGAAAGCGGCACCACGGTCGTGGGGCAATGAGCAAACCATTAAAATCAACTACGGGTTGTATTGTGTTTTTTTGAAAGAGATTAAATGTGGCGATATTAAATACGGCTGTAACTACTACGATTATCAGGAAGGAACGCTGGTATTTGTAGCACCGGGTCAGGTACTGGATATTGAAACCGATGGACAGGTGTATCAACCCAAAGGATATGCATTGGTTTTTCATCCTGATTTACTGCATGGCACATCGCTGAGTAAGCACATTAAGGATTATACTTTTTTTGGGTATCAATCGCATGAAGCCCTGCATTTATCTGAAAAAGAGAGACAGCTGGTGATGGATTGTTTTGCAAAAATTGTGTATGAATTACAGCAATCAATAGACAAACACAGCAAGAAGCTCATCGTGTCAAATATTGAATTGTTCTTAAACTATTGTACCCGTTTTTACGACCGGCAGTTTATTACCCGAGAGAACGCTAACAGAGGCATTCTGGAAAGGTTCGAAGTATTACTCAACGATTATTACCAAAGCGAAAAGCCACAAACCATTGGCCTGCCTTCTGTGGCATGGTGTGCCGGCGAGTTGCATTTGTCGGCCAATTATTTTGGCGACCTCATTAAAAAAGAAACGGGCAAAACCGCACAGGAATACATACAGGCCAAAGTGATAGACCTGGCAAAAGATAAGATGGCAAATCTGGAAAAGTCGGTAAATGAAATTGCGTTTGAACTAGGCTTTAAATATCCGCAGCATTTCACCCGTTTGTTTAAGCAGCGGGTTGGGCAATCGCCCAGCCATTATCGAATATTGAATTAGCAGTAGTTGCTGAACTATCATTCATCAGCGCAACATTTGTAGCGAAGCATTGCTTGTATTTTACTTGCTGACTATAAAACCGTCAATCCTTTTTATGGATGCGTTTATTACGTGCCTGCCTTACAGTGGTGTCAGTTATTGCTTGCTGCGGGTGCGTTTTTGATACACCTATTTTTTGCGATAAATAAATGCCGGAATGTCCGCTGAAATAGTATGCGGTAAAAGTGGCAATGGCATAGTAGAGCAGGTACTCTCCGCCAAAGAGTTCTACACCCATGATAGCGCAGGCAATGGGTGTATTGGTAGCGGCTGCAAATACGGCTATAAAGCCTAGCCCGGCCATTAAATCAACAGGTGCGCCGGTGAGCACGGCAATGCTGTTGCCTAAGGCGGCGCCAATAAAAAACAGCGGCGTTACTTCGCCACCTTTAAAACCCATACCAATGGTAATGGCAGTAAATAACAGTTTCCAGGCCCAACTGAAAGTGGACACACCATCGGCTTCGAAAGCTGACACAATAGAGGCGCCGCCTGTGGGGTTGGTTACACCCAGCCCCAGATAATCCCTTGTACCCAGTAGCCATGTAAGTGCTATAATCATGAGGCCGCCGATGAAAGGCATCAACCATTTGATTTTTATCCAACGGTTGCTATAGTTTTTGATGGTATGAGAGAGCTCCGCAAAAATAAATCCGGTGATACCAAAGGCGATGCCAGCGGCTACTACCGTAAGCAATAAAGCAGCATCCAAGTGCAGGTAAGGCATGCTGCTTTGCATTACATTGCTGAATGTGATGTGGTAGTGTGTATGCGTAATGCCATACGCACTACAGGTAATATCTGCCAGTACCGCCGATATAAAGCAAGGCATCAATGCATGATGACTGATGCGCCCAACCGCCAGTACTTCCAGTGCAAATATGGCACCGGTAACAGGGGTGCCAAATACAGCGCCAAAGCCTGCAGCAATGCCACACATAAGCAAAGTGCTGGTATCTTGTTTGCTGAGTGTAAACCACCGGGCAAGCAGGCTGGCTATACTGCCGCCCATTTGTACAGCAGTGCCTTCGCGGCCGGCAGAGCCACCAAACAAGTGGGTAATGATGGTGGTAAACAATACTAACGGCGTCATGCGTAATGGAACACCGCCGCCCGGCTCATGAATTTCATCCATGATAAGGTTGTTGCCTGCTTCGGCTTTTTTGCCCCAGTATTGGTACAAAAAATAAATGAGCACTCCTGCCAATGGCAATGCATACAATAGCCAGGTATACCGCCATTGCAACTTGGTGGCCTCATCCAGTAGCCATAAAAAAAGGGCTACCAATGAGCCTACCACTAGTGCTAACGGCACCGACAGTAAAGTCCAGCGAAAGAGTTGCTGCGCAATAGTGAATTGTTCAAATTGTTTCCTGAAAGTGTTGATCATCCTACAAATATTTTATCCGGCAACATTTCGTTGCCCATGTTCGATTATTTGTAGGCGCCATTAGTCGTTGCATGTATTGCACGACGGTTTGTGCATAGGAAGACACCATTTCCCGTGATCACAAATGTAGGGCTGTTTTGTATAGGAAGAATTGCGAATTAGTGTACGGTAATGTTCAACCAAACGATGAGTGTGTAGCTAATTGATGAAGGCTGTCATTCGGCCACTTTGGTTTGCGGCAACAGGCTGTATGCTGAAGGCAAACCACCCCAGTTGATGCGAATTTCATCGAGGATTACACCGGGGTCAATGGCATATATATGCAGCATATGCACACCGGCAGATAGTTGCCCCAGTGGCCATTGGCGTATCGTTCTGTTGGCCAGTACATTTTGTTTCCATTCTTCACTTCTGCCTACCGTTTTGGTATCAGTTATTTGTAAAGGCCCGTCATCGATTTGTATAGCATAGCGTAAGCTGTGCAGATTACTAACAGGATGTGTAGGCAGCGTAAATACATGGAGCGTTGCCGGTCGATTCTCAGTTTGGTAAAACGTATAACTCAATCGGGCTGCGGCAGTAGGAGGAATGCTGTCGATGTTATTGGATGTGAGCACTTGCATGCCTTTGCCCGAATAGCCTAAGCCATGCACGGGCTGCCATTGTTGCTGCTCATGTTTTTTTTCTTGAGTAAACCCTGCTGCATGCATTACCAGCAATCCATTGTTGGGTACAAAGCCATGAAAACCTTTTGGCAATGACTTTCGGAGTCTTCGTGCTTCGAGATGTATGGTTTGGGTAATACCATTGGCAGCAATGCGAATGCTACCAGCGTTGCTGTTTTGTAACGGCGCTTTTGCCCAATTGATGTTGACTACAATCCTTTGTTCATTATGACCACTATTTGCATTGAGTGTTCCATTAGCATGGCTGAGTTGTATCCAATCGGCAGATGCAGTTGCCTGCCATAGGATGGTTTGTGGCTGGCACAAATACACATCTATAAAATATTGCTGTTGGAACATATCATCGAATGCTGGTAATTGATTGCGGTGAATGCTGTCGGCCGCTTCTATTGCCAGTTGCCATGCTTGACTTGGCTTTGCAATTTCAGGCAATACCGGTGTTGGCAAAAACACAGGCAGGTTGCGTGTCTGCATCGACATCATGTGGTGCCATTTGCCGCCACTCATGGTTGTGTTGTAATGCCTTGTTAGTAGTGCAATGCTGTCGTAAGCAGCGTTTGCTTTTGCTGCATAATGAGTAGCACTCAATCGCTGCTGTTGTTGGTACAAACTGGCTTTGTGTTGGTACAACCATTTTTTGTTCATGAGTGCTGCACCCATCACCGGGTAATACATCAATTGGTAAAATGCATCGGCTCTGTGCAACGAAAAGTTTGGCTGCAATTGTTGAACTGCTTTTTGCAATTGCTCATACATGTGGATGCGTTTGGCAGCCTCGTCGCCGTAGTAAAAATGATTGTATGCGGTTGCACTTGTTTTGGTGGTGGGTTCTGTTTGGCTCCAGCCCATGAATTCTGGTTTGCGTTCAAAAGCAAGCTGGTAATACTGCCACATGATGCGGCTCATTTGCGCAGCGTATTGATGGCTCAGGTTGCTGGCCAGCCATTGCTGCAGGTGTTGCTGCACATAGCTGCTTTGGGTAAATGGTTTCGTTTGATAGGCCATATCCAGAAACATTTCGATGTTGTACTCCAGCGGTTTTATATCTCCTACATTGAGTATCCACAGTTTGGTGGCCCCCTGCTGGTATGCCTTCATCATTTCTTCTCGAATGAGTGCAGGATGCTGTGTAGACAGCCATAAATAATCGTGTGGCCGGCCCCAGTAAGAAGCGTGGTAATACACACCAGATCCGCCGCTGCGTTGTTGTTCTGCTGCATTGCTCAGGCGTTGTATATACCCATAGTTATCATCGGGCCATACAATGGTAATGTCGTCAGGAAGCTGAAGACCGTTGTCATAAATTTCCAGCACCTCTTTGTAAGCTGTAAATACCTGCGGAATACTTGTTACATTTTTATGGATATATGTGCCCAGCAACTGGCGTTGATCTTGTACAATTTGTTGTAGCAATGGCACTGCTTCTTTGGCATCTTTTACGCCTTCCATCTTGCTGTCGTGTACGCCCCGCATGCCCATACTGTACATGGCATTCAGTCCCTTACTTTCTTGTACCCTTTCTTTCCAGTATTGGTACACGCCAGGTTTGTTGGTTACATAATTAAACGGCCCCATGGTATTGCTGTGCCACTCACGGGTATTGGTGCGGAGCATAGGCTCGGCATGCGAGGTACCAATGACGATGCTATAGTCTTCAGCCATTTGTACATTGCCGGGTATAGTGAAAAACGGTTTGGTTACTTCATGCATGGCAGGCCAAATCAGGTTGGCTTTCAGGCGCAGTAGCAGTTCAAAAACTTTTGCATAGGTTTTCGGGCCAATATCGCCGGTTTCGGGTTCGAAAGTGTTGGCCGCCCAAGGTTGCAGGCCCCAGTCTTCATCGTTAATAAAAATGCCGCGGTATTGTACAGCAGGTGGAGAGGAAGTGTAACTGCCTTCGCTGATGTACAATGCTTTTTTTCTGGTGGGGCTTACATCGGCCCACCAGTAAAATGGTTGTACTCCCAATTGTTTCGATAATTCAAAAATACCATAGGCTGTACCACGGGCATCGCTACCGGCAATGATGAGTGCCCGGGCTGTACCGGGAAATGGATGCTCTAGGGTAGTGATGGTAAAGCATTCCCATTTGCCTTGTATGGCTGTTACATTCAATCGCTTTGATGCTACAAGAGCATCAATCCATTTATTGTGCCCGATAGTGCCGGCAATCACCGTGTATTTACCCGTTGGTTGATGTTGCAGGGGCAGCTGTTTGCCCGTCAGCAATGCAATGTCGTTACAAAAAGCTTTAGCGGCTATTTGCACCACACTGGCGTCAGTACTGTCTGTAAGCAAGTTGGCCAATCTACCCGATGCTACCAGTGGAAAACTGTTGGCTGCAGGTTGTTCGGAAATGCGCAGTCTAATTTGCTGTGCTGCAGCTGGCAGCAATAAAAAGATGCTGGCAGCCATGGTTAGCAAATGCATCCTGAATGCAAGCTGTTTCATAGTTATTACTTTTCTTGTGCAAACGCTACATCATCGATGTGGCAATAGGCAAGAGCATTGGCTTTTATGTAAAAACCAATATCTGCCTGTCCATTTTTTACCAGTACATTATTTAGGGTTACCTTGTGCCATGTTTCGGTGTGGCTGTGCAGGGGCAGGCGATAGGTTTGCTGATTGCTTGTGGCAAACAGTTCCAGTTTTTCTATACCGGCGCTGTATTTTACCATTGCAGAAAAAGTGTAACGTCCATTGGGTAGGGGCACATGATATGTGCTGCTGATTGTTTGGTACACTTTTCTTTCAAAAGCCGTTTTATCACTCATGCACAAGCTTCGTTCCCCTGTTACCATGTGTCTTTCTGCCGTTGTATTGGCATGATTCAGTATTGGTGAAATTGATGTATCAAGACTGATGTTGTTGCCTTGCAATACTTCGCTATGCCAGCCGGTGAGCTGTTGCTGCACTGGTTTTACCAAACTGGGTATTGCTTTTCTGTCAGCTTCAAAACTGGGATTGAGTGCATAATTGTTGAGCGGATTTACTTTCCAAACTCCGGTTGATGCATTCAGGTCCCATGCATGCAATGAATTAAAAATGGGCAAACTGTCTTCGAAGGAAAGCGGTACCCATTGGTTATAGCCAAGACCATTGCCGGCAAAGTTGGCCCAGCGATCGCCGCAATACAAAATGCTGGTTTGCTTACTGCCATGGATGCTTACAAAAAAGCCCGTTTGCGACACGTGTGCATAGTCGAATTCGCAACCTTTCATTACCTGCATGTTGTTGACGGGTGTGTAGGGCCCACGAATATCATTCGCCACCAGATAGTAGGCATACGAAGCATCCCAGCCATAAATATTGGAGGCAGCCATGTAGTAACGACCGTTGTATTGAAACATGCAATTGCCTTCACGGCTTTCACCTTCAAACACCTTGGTGCAATCGAGTAAACCAACCTGACCATTGACTACTCCAATTTCAGAAACATAGATTTTGTTTCTGCCTTTACCATAAGAATATACGAGAAATGATTTGCCTGTTGTTTCGTCGGTAAATACAGTTTGGTCGCCAGTATTGCTGGTACCAATCATAGATTGCATGTTGATTTTGCGATGCCATGTAAACGGTCCTGTTGGTTGTTTGCTTACAGCAATCAATACTTCATAACCATGCTGCACCAGCATGGCATATTGTTGTGTTTCGGGCAGGTAAGCGACGCCCAATCGGCCCACCCAGGTATTACGGCCATCCTTTAGTACTTCACTTTTGCTAAGTACATTGGCTTCAAAAGTCCAGTGCACTAAGTCGGTTGACGAATAGCATGTGACAGCTTCAAATGTGCATTGATTAAAAGTCTTGGTAGGATTATTTCGAAAACTGTCTGCTTCTGCATAGTGTACGCCGTACCAATAATATTTTTCTTCACCAGTTGCGTTGGCAAAACGGAAAATACCCCCACCTTGACTATTGATGGGTTTGCCATCATTGGTGTACCAAAACCGGTCGTTTTTGATAGTTGCAAATTGAGCATGTATCAAGCTGCTACGCAGCAGGAATGTACAAGCTAACAAAACTGCAAACCTTGCTGAATAAAAGTGCGAATGAAGTATAGGCAAATACTGCATACAATCGTTGTTGTGCTGTGGAAAGTACAACGATTGTCAGGCGGGGCTGTCCTGCTGCATCATGCGAAGCGTTGCTTACGCTTCCTCTTCTTTGATATTGAAAATGTAACCTGCACCGTACACGTTGCTCAGTGTTATTTTTTCTGACTTAGACACAATTTTGCGTAGCCGGGAAATAAATACATCGAGGCTGCGGCCCAGGAAATAATCGTTTTCGCCCCAAATGCGCACCAGTATTTCTTCTTTGCGAATGCGTTTGTTTTTGTGCTGGTAAAAGTATTCCAGCAACTCCGCTTCGCGGTTGGTGAGCTTTGTTATTTTTTTGTCTGGTGGCGTTACGGTGAGTTGTTCGCGGTTGTACAGCAAATCGCCAATCATGAACACTGATGTTTGTGGCTTGGTGGCCACATGGCCCGAAGTCATTTTCATGATGTTCTTGAGCTTGAGGGCCAACTCATCTATGTCAAACGGCTTGCAGATATAATCGGCGGCTCCGATTTTTAAACCGGCAAGGCGATCCTTCTTTTCGGTACGGGCCGTCAAGAAAACAAAAGGCAAATGTTCATTGATGGTTTGAATATTTTCTGCCAGTTCAAAACCACTTTTTTGTGGCATTTGTACATCAAGCAGGCAAATGCCATAATGATCGTAGTTGTCGCGAAAAGCTTTCAGCGCATTTTTTGGATTGTCGTGCCAATCAATATCGAAGCCCTTGGTTTCGAGGTATTGTTTCACCAAACTGCCCAGGTCTTGTTCGTCCTCCACAAATAATACTTTCTCTGGCATAGTGTGCTTTTTTTGGGAATGGTTTGCGTTAGCTATCGCTGTTGGAGTGTTTTGTTGCGATGGGTATGTAAATAATAAACTCTGTACCAATGTCTTTTTTGCTGTGTACTTCTACACTCCACTGGTGCGCATCAATACACTTTTTGGTATGGTACAATCCAAGGCCAATGCCAGGTTTGTTGCTGGATACCAACGATGGATTGCGGTAAAATTTTTGAAACATTCTTTTTTTCACTTTGCTGCTCATGCCGTCACCATTGTCTTTGATGCTGAGGGCAATGGTACTTGCATTTTTCAGGTAGGTGCTCACCAAAATTTCTTTTTCAGTCTTGTGATTGTATTTGACGCTGTTGTCGAGCATATTCAGCACGATGGACGTAAAATGTAGTTTGTCCAACAGTACCCGCTGCTCACCACTGTGTGGCGAAAAAACGATGTGGGTGTTTTCTTCATCCACATTGATGCGGTAATCAGAAATGATTTCTTCCAGTTCATCGTTGAGCACATGCTCTTCCAGCTCTAAGCGAATGGGTTTTTCGCCACTGGTTTCTATTACTTGTTTTACCAGTACGGTCAAGCGTTCACTTTGCCGTTTAATAATGCTGCTGAGTGCATCAAGCTGCGGACTGCGGATTTGCTGGTTTTCGTTTTCGATGGTTTTGTTGGCAATAATGATGGTAGTGAGTGGTGTTTGAAATTCGTGGCTGATGGTGTTGATGAAATCTGATTTCATTTCACTTTCCTTTTTCTGCCGTACCCAGTTGGCAAACGTGAGAAAGTAAATGCTGAGCATGGCTACAATAGAAAACACTGACAGCGAGGTTTGCGGCAATGTTTTTTTAAGGATATACGTAAGCCTGTCTGGCCGGTCGCAGTACAGTGAAAACTCCATGCGGTAGCTGTGTGCAATGGTAGAACTCACTTTAATATTGGACACCAGCGACTGTGGCGGATAGCTGCTGAGTGTACCACCAATTTTGGCGCCATAGTGTGCCAGATAAGGCACGGTGCTGTGCACATTGTCTGCGGTGTTGGTAAACAAGGGTACATACACATTGGCTTCCGGCGCTATAGACAAATGATTTACAAACAATGCATACTGCAGGTCCGGATTCATTTTATGTTGCGCTATCACTGCATCCAGCAGGGGTTGTATGTTGTTGGCTGCCGACAGGCGGATAAACATAGAATCGGTAATGCGCTTCGATAAATCGGCAAAGGCAGCTTTGTTTTGCCGGGACAAATATTCCAACGTGTCCAAATGCCGGTAAATAAAGCTATCGATGATGTGTACTGCACCAGGAAAAAGTTTATCGTTTACAATGCTTTCTTCATATGCCTTTTTAATGATTTTGGCTTCTTCTACATTGTATACTTTTTCTTCAAGCTTGTAAATGTTTTGGATGTGTATGAGCTGCACCAAACACAAAATGCTGGTGCATACAATAGCAATGATTTTGTATAAAAAAATGCGGTCTCTTTTCATGTTGTGGATGCTGCTGCACAGCCTTACAAATTGGAAAGTAGAGAAATTATACTACCAGCCATAAAATCAAGCGGCGTTAAGTATTCATTAACCATCCGTTCGTATTGTGTTGACCACAGCCGCTTGCAATAGCAATTAGTATTGCTCATACAAACCAACTACTATCTACTTATGAACAAACTATCAGTAAGTAGGTCTTTCCTCAGCTTGCTTCTTGGTTGTTGTCTGCTGGCTTTTTCAGCAGCGGCACAAACTACCGTAAAAGTAAGCGGCGTAGTAAAAGACCGACTGGACAAAGCAATGTCTGGTGTAAGTGTAACCGTGCAAGGCAATGCCAAACTGGGTACACAAACCAACGACAAGGGTGAATTTTCCATCACCGTTTCTACCACCGATGCCCTCGTGTTTTCGTATGTGGGCTATCAATCTGTAACCCGGCCTGTAAGCAACACCATTTACTTTGAAGTAGTACTCGATGCCGCACAAGGCAGCCAGGAAGAAGTAGTAGTGGTGGGTTTTGGTAAGGCCAAAAAAGTAAGCCTTGTAGGGGCACAGTCGTCTGTAAATGTGCAAGACCTGAAACAACCCGTTGCCAATTTGAGTACTGTATTGGCTGGTCGAATTTCGGGTATTGTGGGTGTGCAGCGTACGGGCTTGCCCGGCGAAAATGCCGGTGATCTCTGGATTCGCGGCATTTCTACTTTTGGCCCCAACTCAACCGGCGCATTGGTGATTATTGATGGTGTGCAGGGTCGTGACCTCAACTCTCTCGATCCGGAAGACATTGCCTCTTTCACCATTTTGAAAGATGCCTCGGCCACAGCAGTGTATGGGGTAGCAGGTGCCAATGGTGTTATTCTCATCAATACCAAGCGGGGCAAAACTGCTAAGCCAGTATTGAAGTTCAACTACAATCAAGGGGTAACTGCATTTACAAAATTGCCTGAGCTTACCGGTGCTGCATCGTACATGAATTTACGCAATGAAGCCCGCCTGGCTTCCGGACTTGGCGCTGAGTATGCACAAGCATACATCGATTCTACCATGGCCGGCAATCAGCCTTATCTCTATCCAAATGTTGATTGGATGAAAGAGATATTTAAAGAAGCCGGTGGTACTCGTCGCTTCAACTTTAGCGCCAGCGGTGGCAGCGAAAATGCCAACTACTATGTGGCATTGGCATACTACGATGAGCAGAGCCTGCTGCGCAACGATGGGTCACAAGGGTACGAATCAAATCAGCGTTTTAAGCGTTACAATTTTACCAGCAACATTAGTATGAACTGGACGAAGACGACCAAGTTCGACCTCGGTATTCAGGGCTACATTACCAACCTGAACACACCGGGGGTAAATGCACAAGCTGCTTTTCGTGATGTGATGGTGACCACGCCTATTTTGTATCCGAAAATGTATCCGGGCAATTTGGTGCCGGGTATCAACGCGGCCAATGCACAGCGCAACCCGTACGAAGAAATTACTCAAACCGGCTATGTAAACACAGCCAGCAATCAGGTGTATTCCAATGCCCGCATTACGCAGGATTTGGCGGCTATTACGCCCGGTCTTACGGTATACGGTTTATTTTCTTTTGATGCTTACAACACACAGGTCATCAGCCGTACCCGTCAGCGCAATACCTATAAAATCGATCCAGTTAATCCGTACAATGCAGATGGTTCTGTAAACCTGCTGCCCGTTATTACCAATGGATCCGACAACCTGAACTATGGTCGTGCCAACGGTGGCAACCGTTCGTATTATCTGGAAACAGCCCTCAATTACGACCGTGCTTTTGGCAAAAATCATCGGGTTACAGGGTTAATGCTCTTTAACCAACGCTCATATATTGATGCATTTGCTGCAGACCTTACTGCTTCGCTGCCATACCGCAGTATGGGCCTGGCCGGCAGGGGCACCTATGCATACAAAGAGAAATATTTTGCAGAGCTCAACTTCGGGTACAATGGTTCTGAAAACTTTGCACCAGAAAAACGTTTTGGTTTCTTCCCTTCAATAGGTGTGGGCTGGGTGCTCTCTAAAGAAAAATTCTTTGAGCCCATCAGCAATGTGTTTCAGTTTTTCAAACTCCGCTACTCCGATGGTTTAGTAGGTTCTGGTGCTGGTGGCCGTCGTTTCGGTTATCTCACCATTGTGTCCGATGCGTCTACTGTGCCCGGTTTTAACTGGGGCAATGGCCAAAGCAACCAGGGAAGCGGCGGCGGTGTACAGGTGCAGGATTTTGGTGCAGCTGTGCAGTGGTCTAAATCCCGCAAGCAAGATTTGGGTATTGAATTCAAAACATTCAATTCAAAATTGTCTGTCATTGTCGACTTCTTTAAAGAACACAGAACAGGTGTGTTTTTGCAAAGGGCCAGTCTTCCTTCATACGTAGGATTGGTAAACAATCCTTATGGCAACCTGGGTGTGATAGACAATGCAGGTTTTGATGCCACCATTGAAACATCGCAGTTTCACTGGGGCAATACCAAGTGGGATTTCCGTGGTACAATCACTTACAACCGCGACAAGATTATTGAAAATGATCAGCCGGTACAGCCCTTCCCTTACATGGAACGCAGAGGCTTCAATAGCTTGTCTACATACGGCTACACCGCTATGGGTTTGTTTGCCGATCAAAAAGAAATTGACAATGCGCCAGACCAAACACCACTTGGCGGACGTCCTCGTCCCGGTGATATCCGCTACAAAGACTTGAACAGCGATGGTCTCATCAACAACCTCGACATCAGCCGCATTGGCAATGGTGATGTGCCCAATTTGATTTATGGTTTGGGCGCCAACGTAGAATGGAAACGCTTTTACATTGGTGTTTTCTTCCAGGGCTCTGATGGTGCACAGCGATTGCTGACTGGTGATGGTATTATTCCTTTCAACAACAGCACCGGCCCTGAGCGGAGCAACCTGCTTACCATTGCAGAAGATCGTTGGACAGAAGCCAACCCCAATCCGAATGCGTTTTATCCTCGCCTGGCATACGGCAATGCGGCCAACCGCAACAACGCAGTGGCAAGCAGCTGGTGGATCAAAGACATTTCATTTGTTCGCTTGAAAACATTGGCCATGGGTTACAACCTGCCCGATAAGTGGGTGAAACGTGCTGGCTTCAAAAGTGCACAAGTGTATGCACAAGGTTTCAACCTCATTTATTGGAGTCCCTTCAAACTCTGGGATCCTGAGCTCAACACCGGCAATGGTGCGATTTATCCAAACATCCGCACTTTCTCTGTTGGTCTCGAATTCACCTTATAATCCATCAACGCATTTTCATGAAAAAAATATTTTCCATAGCCATGCTTGCCTCCCTGCTATTGCTGGGTAGTTGCAGCAAGTTTCTGGATACTGTTCCCGACAATATCCTCACCATCGACGATGTATTTAAAACACGGACCAATGTGATTAAATACCTCGGCAATATTTATCAGGCCATGCCCAATGAGTTCAACCAGCGTTTTGCCGGCAATGAAAACTCAGGTAACTGGACCGGTGCTGCCGATGAAGGCAAGTATACCTGGGACTTTAACTACAGCACCAACATGAACAAAAGTGCATGGGCCAATACCGATGGTACTGTATCTGCCTATTGGGACAACTACTACCGGGCCATCCGCAAGGCTACAGATTTCATTCAGCGCATCGACGGTGCTACACCCGAAATCAGTGCTGCAGAAAAAACCATTCTAAAAGGTGAAGCCCGTGCCCTCCGTGCCTTTTACTACTATCAGCTCATGCGTTTGTATGGTCCCGTAGTTATTTTGGGCGAAGAGCAAATTCCTGTTGATGCCACGAATGATGTAGTGATGAAAGAACGTTCTTCTTTCGATGACTGCGTAGCATTTGTAGTAGACCAACTGGATAAAGCATACACCGAATTGCCAGTTACTTCTGCAGTGGCTGGTAAGTTTACCAAGCCAGTAGTAAAAGCATATAAAGTACAGGTATTGATGCTGGCGGCCAGCCCGTTGTTCAATGGCAATACCGATTATGCCGAACTGAAAAATGATGATGGTAAAAATCTTATCAGTCAAACAGCTGATGCCACAAAGTGGACAAAAGCTGCTGCTGCTGCCAAAGAGTTCATTACAGAGTTCGTACCCACCACTTACGATTTGTACCGTGCTACAGATGCCGATCCTTTCAAAGCAGCGTACCTCTCTTGCCGCGATGTGATTTTGCAAAACTGGAATAAGGAATGGATTTTTGGTCGTTCTAATTCTGGCTACTCTTTCATTCGCTACGATCGTACACCGTTTCATGCAGGCTATGCCAACCAGCGTGGTGCCGGTGCCAACGGTGCTACACAAGCACAAGTGGATGCCTATTTTATGGCCAATGGTAAAGCCATTACCGATCCTACTTCGGGTTACAATGCTACAGGCTTCAGCAACTATCGTGCTCCGTTCGACAATACGGCCCGTTCTACCTTCAACCAATGGGTAAACCGTGAGCCTCGTTTTTATGTAGGCATTACTTACAACAACAGTGTATGGTTGTACCCCGACCAAAACACCGGCAATCTTATCATTACCAACATGGAGTTCAATGGCAACTCTGGTTTGGCACAAAGCACTTCTGATGTAACGCCAACCGGCTACATCATTCGCAAGGGCGTGGCCAATACCGATGATAGTCGTGGTTGTTTGTATCTCCGCTTAGGTCAGATTTATCTGGACTATGCAGAAGCCTTGAACGAATCCAATCCTGCTGATCCGGATGTACTCAAATACCTCAACCTGATTCGTGAACGTGCCGGTGTGCCATTGTATGGCTCTACAGATATTGCTGTGCCTGCTACAAAAGAAGACATGCGCAATGCTATCCGTGCAGAAAGAAGGGTAGAGCTGGCATTCGAAAATGTTCGCTACTTCGAAACCAGAAGATGGAAAATAGCCGAGCAAACAGATGCAGGTCCTTTTTATGGGCTCGACCGCACCAAATCGGGCACTGCTTTTTACAACAAAGTATTGCTGGAAACACGGGTGTTTCGCAAACGTGATTATCTGTTCCCCATTCCCGCCAACGAAGTGCTGCGTAATCCAAAGCTGAAACAAAACACAGGCTGGTAATTCATTTGTTCACCTTATTATTCTACATCCATATGTTCAACAATAAATTATACGGGGCCTTGGCCGTGCTGCTGCTGGCAATGGCAGCCTGCAATAAACCGGCAGATATAACGCTGACCAACGAAGGCTCAGTGTATATGCCGCAGGCTAGCGGCACCCGAGCTAAAGTTGATTTGCTCTACACCACTACCAATACCCGTACCGACCTGGTATTTGGTGCTGCCTACGGTGGCATGGAATACGCCGGCAGTGATATCGCAGTTACATTTGTGATAGACAGTGCCAAAGTGGCCAACTACAATTTAGCCAATGGTACCAATTACAAACTACTGCCCGCCGGCAGTTACGAATACACTGGTTTGAGCAGCGTAATTGCTGCAGGCAAAACCAGTTCTGACCCACTCACCCTCACGGTAAAAACAAATACCATTGCGCAAGGAGTAAAGTACATGCTGCCTATCACACTGAGTTCAGCATCGAAGGGTACCATAATCGACAACATGCAAACCACGTATTTCCGGTTTGATACTTTGCTGCGCAAATCAACAGACGTGACAGGTTTGGCCAGCATTACCGTAAGTGATGAAAACACTGGTGGAGCTACGGCCAACGAAGGTTCGCTGAAGCTGATAGATGGTGATGTAAACACCAAATACCTTTTCTTTAACTGGCCGACGGCGTTTGCCAACAATGGCGGATCCTGGTTTCAGTTAAAGTTTGCAGCGCCAATAGCCATCGGTGCGTACACATTCACTTCGGCCAACGATGCTGCAACCCGTGATCCTAAAGATTGGAAGTTGCAGGCCTCCAACGATGGTACCACCTGGACCACCATTGACACACGTGCCGGCGAAAGTTTTGCCAGTCGTTTCCAAACCCGTCGTTTTGAAGTTAGTGCTGCACCACAGCCTTATACCTACTATCGTATATTTATGACAGCTAACGGTGGTAGCTCACTGTTTCAAATGGCTGAGTGGCGGGTAATACGCTACGATTAATGCAATCATTGTGGCAGTGCAACTTCTGGTTGTACTGCCACTATTTTTCTTTTCTACATCATTATTTCATTCACACTCCACAACACCGTTGTATGGACAAGCATTTTATTACCCTTACAATTTCAGCAACCATGTCGGCGGGGTTGCTCTTGATGCCCGGTTGCAAAAAAGACAATACCAGCAGTGGCAGTACGCCTCCGCCGGTAGTCAATTACAACGTACCGCCTTCTACCTGGCAAGAGCATTGGTTCGATCACAAACAGTTGGTGTCACGTGTTTATTATGATACTTCACTGGTGGTGTATTACGATGCCGATGTAAAAAAAGACATTGCATGGCCTTTCAGTTTTGTAAAAGATGTATGGCTCTATTCCCGCAAAGTATACGGCGCCGAATTTGGTACTGACAAACGCTTGTATGCGGTTTTTCATACAGGCAAATACAGCGGCGGTCATCCGGGCTATTACTATAGCGACAATCACGACAATCGAAATGTGATTGACTGCGGATCGAACAGCAGCAATGCCTGGGAAAGTGGTGCCGGCAACGATTTGGATTTGGTGACACACGAAATTGGGCACATTGTAGAAAGTGCGGCCAACAACACAAAAGGCTCTCCCGCATTTGCCATCTGGAAAGACAGCAAGTGGATGGAAATTTATATTTATGATGTGTACCGTGGCCTTGGCCGTACTGCCGATGCCGAACGCTGGTACAATCTGATGATGAACACCACGGATAATTTTCCAAGAACCAATACGCAATGGTTTAAGAACTGGTTTTATCCCATTTACACCCAATACGGTGGCAGTGCGGTATTGAATAAATTTTTTAAAATGGTTGCCCTGCATTTTCCGAAGGATGGAAGTCAGAAATTTACACGGGATATGAACTGGGGCGAGTTTGTGCACTTTTGGAGCGGTGCTGCCGGTGCCGATTTGAAAGCCATGGCATCGAACGCATTTGGCTGGTCAAATGAATGGGAACAACAACTTACAAAAGCAAAAACCGATTTTCCTTCGGTGAAATATTAGGAAAGATTTTTTCGAACTTTTAAGTACAACAGGCATGATGAAGCGTAACGTGATGATGGGGCTATGCACACTCTGCATGGCAATGCTGGCACAAGCACAGGTAAGCAATCCGGTGCAGTATGTCAATCCGCTGATGGGCACTCTGTCGAGGCCCGATATTTCGAATGGCAATACGTACCCCGCTATTGGTACGCCTTGGCCCATGAACATGTGGACGCCTCAAACCGGCGACAATGGCAATGGCTGGCAGTATGTGTACACTGCCGATAAAATCAAAGGCTTCAAGCAAACGCATCAGCCTTCGCCATGGATGAATGACTATGGCGTTTTTTCCATCATGCCCGTATCGAAGAAAAGTGTATTTAAACCTGATGAAAGAGCCAGCTGGTTTTCGCACAAGGCCGAAGTAGCACAGCCGCATTACTATAGCGTGTATCTCGCAGATCATCACATTACCACAGAAATTACACCCACCGAAAGGGCAGCAATATTTCGTATCACCTACCACAGCAAAGACAGTGCTTTCCTCGTAGTGGATGGCTTTCGCAAGGGCAGTTATATCAAAATTATTCCTGAAGAAAATAAGATAGTGGGTTATAGTACTTACTACTCTCGTGGCCGGCTCAAAAACTTCGCCAACTATTTTGTGTTGCAATTCAACACGCCTTTTGCCAGCAACAAAGTATGGAGCGGCACTGCACTGGCAGAAGGTTTGGAAAACAAAAGTGATAATGCCGGCGCTATTGTAGGCTTCAATATTACACAACCTAACCAGCAGGTATTGGTGAAAGTGGCTTCTTCATTTATTAGTCTGGAGCAGGCAGCGTATAACCTCAACACCGAAATTGGAAATAAGGATTTTGAAACGGTGAAGCGTCAAACCCAACAGCAATGGAACAATGTGCTGGGTCGCATTCAAATGGAAGGCGCTACAACCGAACAGATGCAAACTTTTTACTCTTGCTTTTATCGTGCCGTTATGTTTCCCAACAAACTCTATGAACGAAACGCTGCCGGACAAACCGTGCATTACAGCCCTTACACAGGGCAGGTGTTGCCCGGCTACATGTATGGCGGCACTGGCTTTTGGGATACTTTCAGGGCCCTGTACCCATTCCTCAATTTTCTTTTTCCTTCCATCAATACCGAAATGCAGGAAGGCTTGCTGAATGCTTACAAAGAAGGCGGCTTTTTACCGGAGTGGAGCAGCCCCGGTTTTGCAGATATCATGGTGGGTAACAACTCTGCATCGGTGGTTGCAGATGCGTATTTGAAAAGCGCCAAAATTGCCGACATCAACAAGTTGTATGAAGGCTTATTGAATGGTGCTAATAACGAAGGACCCATGCATGCTGTAGGCCGTTATGGTGTAAAATATTACAACGCTTTGGGCTATGTGCCATACGATGTAAAAATCAATGAAAACGTGGCACGTACCCTTGAGTATGCGTTTGATGATTTTTCAATTTTCAAACTGGCACAACAACTCAAACGTCCTGCTGCTGAAATTGAGTTATATGCGCAGCGGTCGCTCAACTACCGCTTTGTATTTGATGCAGCTGCTAAACTTATGCGGGGCAAAAATGCGGATGGCCGTTTTCAATCGCCCTTCAAGCCATTGAAATGGGGCGATGCATTTACGGAAGGCAACAGCTGGCATTATACATGGAGCGTGTTTCACGACATTGACAACCTCGCCAATCTGATGGGAGGCAAGCACCAGTTTGCACAAATGCTGGACTCTGTTTTCCATCAATCACCTGCATTTGATGATTCTTACTATGGTGGTACCATTCATGAAATTCGGGAAATGCAAATTGCGAATATGGGCCAGTATGCACACGGCAATCAGCCCATTCAGCACATGATTTATTTATACAACCATGCGGGCCAGCCTCACAAAACACAATACTGGGTGCGGGAAGTAATGAACCGTATGTATAAGCCCACACCCGATGGTTATTGTGGCGATGAAGACAATGGTCAAACCTCTGCATGGTACCTGTTTTCTGCCATGGGTTTTTATCCTGTTTGCCCCGGAAGTGATGAGTATGTGTTAGGAGCCCCTTTGTTCAAAAAATTGACCATCAATTTGGAAAACGGAAAGCGATTGATGATACAGGCGCCAGCCAATAGTGATGTTAACCATTATGTGCAATCACAAAGCTTCAACGGAATGCCGTATAGCAAAACCTACCTGCGCTATGCCGATGTAATGAAAGGCGGCACATTGCAATTGCAGATGGCGGCTACACCGAATACAAAACGGGTGGTAAAAGAAGCGGACCTCCCGTACTCTTTTTCGAAAGATGAAAAAGCGTTGTACGAAAAAGTGAAAGACCGCATGCCGCCGGGCCTGGGTGATATTAAACTGCCGGCCAAGCCCGATACCATTTCTAAAAATGGCCTGACGCTGTACATGATAGACGAAGAAAGCAGCCTTACACCAGCATTCAAACAGCGACTGATTGATGCCTATTTTGAGCAGTATCCAAAATTGATTGCCCGTTATAATCCCAATGCTAAAAAGGCCATCAGGTTTGTGATAGATGCGAAGTATGATGGCGTGGCTGTAACCACTGCCGACGATCGCATTGTGTACAATCCGGCATGGTTTCATCGCAATCCAGAAGACATAGATGTAGTAACTCACGAACTAATGCATGTAACACAAGCGTACAAGTTTGGCAATGTGCCCGGATGGGTAACAGAAGGCATTGCAGATTATGTACGGGCTACTATTGGTATCAACAATGTGAAAGCCAAATGGTCGATGCCCGATGTACAGACTACACACCATTACAAAAATGCATACCGCATTACAGCCCGCTTTTTCTTGTGGCTTACCCAGCATTACGATAAAGACTTTATTGTGAAGCTGGATAATGCAGCCAGAACCAATCAATACAATGCCGATATCTGGAAACAAAACGGCAATAAAACAGTAGATGAGTTGTGGGCTGAATACACGGCCAATCCATCCGTAAATATCACTTACCAATAAGCCTGCTACTCATGAAAAGTTTAAAGTGGATGGTGATGCTGATGCTGGTAAGCGTTGCTGCTGCAGCACAGCAAGAACGTTATGTGCAATATGTAAATCCGTTGATTGGTACGGCCAAAATGGGCCACACATTTCCCGGTGCTACAGTACCGTTTGGGATGGTGCAGCTGAGCCCCGATACAGATACCATTCAGTACATCGACAAAGGAAAGTACAACCCCGACGTATATAAATATTGCGCCGGATATCAGTACGCCGATAAAAGCATTGTGGGCTTTAGTCATACCCACTTTAGTGGTACCGGCCATTCAGATTTGGGCGATTTTTTAGTGATGCCTACTACAGGTGAGTTGAAGCTGAATCCTGGTGTGGCAACTGTTGCCCGTAGTGGTTACCGCTCAGCATACCGGCATGAATCTGAAACAGCCCGCCCCGGTTATTACAGCGTACTGCTCGACGATTATCAGGTGAAGGCCGAGTTGACCGCAACTGAAAGAACAGGTTTTCATCGCTACACTTTTCCAGCCAGCAATGAAGCACATATTCTGCTCGATTTGGTGCATGGCATATATAACTATCCCGAAAAGAACGTATGGACATTTGTGCGGGTTGAAAATGATACGCTCATTACAGGTTACAGACAAACGCTGGGTTGGGCCAGAACGAGAACCGTGTATTTCGCCATGACGTTTTCAAAGCCATTCAAGAGCTATGGCAGTGTAAATGAAAAGCAGGAAATGTATGGAGGCTTTTGGCGCAAGTTCAATCAAAAGCAAAATTTTCCTGAATTGGCGGGCCGCCAGCTGAAGTTGTATTTCAATTTTGATACAAAGGCCAATGAAGCAGTGCAGGTAAAAATGGCTTTGTCTGCAGTGAGTACTGCCGGCGCTTTGCACAATATGCAGGCCGAAATTCCGCATTGGAATTTTGATGCTGTTGCACAAGCTGCTTCCGACAAATGGGAGCAAGAATTGCAACGCATTCAAATAGAAGCAGACCTTACCACAAAGCAGAATTTTTACACAGCCATGTATCATGCATTCATTGCACCCAATTTGTTTATGGATGTGGATGGCAGCTATCGGGGCCTCGATCAGCAGGTGCACAAGGCACAGGGCTTTACCAATTATACCACGTTTTCCTTGTGGGATACTTATCGGGCTTTGCATCCGCTGTACAACCTTGTGCAGCAGCAACGCAACAACGATATGGTACAATCGATGCTGGCACACTATGATCAAAGTGCTGTAAAGATGTTGCCCATTTGGAGCCACTATGCCAATGATAACTGGTGCATGAGTGGCTACCACAGTGTTGCTGTGTTGGCAGATGCTTTTGTAAAAGGCGTAAGCACTACAGGCATTGACAAAGCATTGGCTGCATGTGTGGCTACAGCTAATAAATCAAGCTACGAGGGCATTGGTGAATACATAGCCCGGGGATATATTCCTGCAGAAAGATCGGGCACATCAGTGTCAAATACATTGGAATACGCCTATGATGATTGGGCCATTGCGCAGCTGGCTAAAAAAGCAGGCGACAATGCTGTGTATGAAACGTTCATGCAGCGGGCAGCGCAGTATAAAAATGTGTTCGACAAAGATGGATTCGTGAAACGCAAAAATGCTCTGGGTCAATTTTTACCCAATGCTGATTTGCTGAGCACACATGGGCAAGGTTTGATTGAAGGCAACTCGTGGAATTATAGCTTTTTTGTGCCGCATGATCCGGCTGCACTCATTCAGCTGATGGGTGGCAAAAAAGCCTTTGTGGCACGAATGGATTCCTTATTTACTATGTACCTGCCGGACCATTATTTTGCTGAAACGGAAGACATCACCAGGGAAGGAATCATTGGTACGTATGTGCATGGCAATGAGCCAGCGCACCATGTGCCTTACCTGTACAACTTCGCAGGTGCGCCATGGAAAACACAGGAACTCATTCGCCGCATTTTGCCATTGCAGTACAAACCTACACCAGATGGTTTGGGTGGTAATGATGATTGTGGTCAGATGAGTGCCTGGTATATTTTTAGTGCCCTTGGTTTTTATCCGGTGGCACCGGGTAGTGGTTCGTATGAAATTGGCAGCCCCATTATCCATCATGCTGTATTGCCGTTGGAAAATGGCCGCCAGTTACGCATTACCGTGCAACATCAGAGTGAGAAAAATATCTATGTGAAGCAGGTATTGGTAAATGGGAAACCCATTGCCGGAACGAGCATTGCACACGACGATTTGATGCAAGGTGGTGAAATTGTGTTTGTGATGACCGATAAGAAAACAGCGCAGCGGCTGGCAGAAAAATTAAACTAGTTCATTGACCTTATTTCAGTTGTTGTTGATTGCCTGATATGATGCACAGTCTTTGCCTGGCAAGGGTTGGCGTACATATTGGTTGGGTCCACTGGTGCAGCCGGTGGACCTTTTGTACAGAAAAAATAATTTGGTTATACAATTAGCAAGCAGCAATCATTTAGATGCAATACCGGCGGTAATGTCTATTACTGCTGGTTTATTTTTCTGTATCCTTCAGTGGTAGAATTGTACCTTAAATAAAATTCATGCGTATGCAAACTGTTCGTTTTTTGTTGTGTTGTTTGCTCAGCTTGCCTGCGTTGGCACAGCAGCAGGCGCCGGCATATCCGCTCATTACACACGACCCGTATTTCAGCATCTGGTCTTTTACTGATACATTGAATGCATCGCCTACCAAACACTGGACAGGCACTACGCATGCACTGAATGCGATAGTGCAGGTAGATGATGTTTTTTACCGCATTATGGGTGCCGCAGAAGATGTGTATGAAACGGTATTGCCTACCGGCGATGAAAACGATTTTTCTTTTCGCTATGTGCTGCAAGAACCTGGAGCTGCGTGGACGGAAACAACTTTTCAAGACGATAAATGGTTGGCAGGCGTTACGCCTGTTACACATCGCAAAGAAGGAAACGGTACGGAATGGAGCACCCGTCATATTTGGTTGCGCCGGAGTTTTGAGCTCTCGCAGCTACCAGTGCATCCGATGTATTTGCTCACCGGCTTTGATGATAATGCAGAAATTTATTTGAATGGCACCCGCATTCACAGTGCCAAAGGCGTAGCCAGAAAATTTCAATACCTCGCATTGGATGCACAGCTTCGTGCATTATTAAAACAAGGGAAAAATGTATTGGCTGTGCATGTAGAAAATACCGGCGGCGATGCTTTTGTAGATGTTGGTATTGCGGCCAAAATGCCACGCCTGCATGAGCAAAAAATAAAAAATGCCCTGCAGCAATCCGTGAAGATGACGGCTACACAAACCAGCTATCAATATGCTTGTGGTCCTGTACAGATTTCATTGCGTTTTGTTTCGCCATTGCTCCTGCAAGATCTGGAACTGATGTCGCGGCCGGTGTCGTACATCACGTATGAAGCAGTAGCTACAGATGGCGATACACACCAGGTAAAAGTGCTGATGACTGCCGCAGGTGCCATTGCCAGCAATCATGCTTTGCAAACGCTTACAGCACAACAATATCAGCATGCTGGGCTTAGCATACTCAAGGCAGGTACGCTGGAGCAACCCATTTTGCAAAAGAAAGGCGATGACCTGCGGATTGACTGGGGTTATGTATATGTAGCTGCCAACATTGCTCCGGGTTTGCAGCAAAGCGTTGGTACAACTGCAACGGCCATTGCAGATTTTATCACGCATCAATCATCAGGCAAGGTAATGCGCCAAGGGAAAGCGTTGAGCCTGAATACACAGTTTGATTTAGGCCGGGTGGGCAGCAAAACTGCAACGCAGCAATTGCTGATAGGTTATGATGATATTTTTTCTGTTCAGTACTTTGGCAGCAATCTGCGTCCGTGGTGGAACAGGAGTGGAAAGGAAACGATAGAGCAACAATTGCAAAAAGCTGCAGCTGGTAGTGCAACAGTGCTCCAGGCTTGTGCTGATTTTGACGCTGCATTACAACAGCAATTGACAAAGACAGGTGGAGATGCCTATGCACATTTGGGCATATTGGCCTACAGGCAAAGCATTGCTGCACACAAGCTGGTGCAAAGTCCGCAAGGTGAGTTGCTGTTTTTATCAAAAGAAAATTTCAGCAATGGTTCTATTAATACAGTAGATGTTACCTATCCGTCGGCGCCTTTGTATTTGTTGTACAATCCATTGCTGATGCAGGGTATGCTCAATGGAATTTTTTATTACAGTGAAAGTGGCCAATGGAAGAAACCTTTTGCAGCACACGACCTCGGGACATATCCCATTGCCAATGGTCAAACTTATGGCGAAGACATGCCAGTGGAAGAATCTGGCAACATGATTATTCTTACCGCAGCCATTTGCAAAACGCAGAAAAATTATGCCTATGCCAAACAACATTGGGCAACGCTGACGCAGTGGGTAAATTTTTTGGTAACAGATGGATTTGATCCTGCCAATCAATTGTGTATTGATGATTTTGCCGGGCATTTGGCCCGCAATACCAACCTGTCGGTAAAAGCCATTGTAGGCATTGGTTGCTATAGTCAAATGGCAGAAGCATTGGGTGAAAAAGCCATTGCCCAACGATACCGTGACACAGCCTCCGCCATGGTGCAGCGTTGGATGCAAATGGCCGATGATGGTGATCATTACAAACTGACTTTTGATAAAAGCGCTACCTGGAGCCAGAAGTATAATTTGGTGTGGGATAAAGTACTGGGGCTGAATTTGTTTCCTGCAGCGGTGTACAACAAGGAAATCAACTATTACCTCAGCAAGCAACAAGCATTTGGTTTGCCACTTGATAGCCGGCGTACGTACACCAAAAGCGATTGGATATTGTGGACTGCAGCACTCACTGAAAACCGAGCACAGTTTGATGCCTTGTTATTGCCTGTGTATCGATTTGCTACCAGCACAGCCAGCAGAGTGCCGCTCAGCGATTGGCACGAAACAACCAATGGCCGGCAGGTTGGCTTTCAGGCAAGAAGTGTGGTAGGCGGCTACTACATGCCATTGCTGAAAGCTGTATTGCGTTAGCAAATGTATTCTATAGCAATAGGCGTTCTGCAACAGAACGCCTATTGCTGTTTGTAAATATTGAATCAGCGGAACTGACTAATAGTTGCTGCGCAAAATGCCCAGTTCCAAACCACGCAATTCAGCAAGGCCCCGCAGCCGACCAATAGCGGTGTAGCCGGGGTAGGTTTTCTTTTTTAAATCATCCAGCATTTGATGGCCGTGATCGGGTCGCATAGGCAGGTTTATTTGCCGCTGCTGCATTACGCCCGAAAGGGCTTTTACCACGGCATACATATCTACATCACCATCCAAATGGTCTGCTTCAAAAAAGTTGCCTTCTGCATCTCTTTTGGTGGTACGCAAGTGTACAAAATGAATGCGGTCGCCAAATTGCTCAATCATTTCTGCCAAAGGATTATCGGCACGTACACCCAGTGATCCTGTACAAAAGCAAAGACCATTTGCTTTTACCGGCACTGCTTGCAATAACGCTTCCAAATCGGCCCTGGTGCTTACAATACGGGGCAGGCCCAGTAATGGATAAGGCGGATCGTCGGGGTGAATGGCAAGGGTTACACCACAGGCTTCTGCCACTGGTGCTACCTCCGATAAAAAGTAGTAAAGGTGCTGTTTGAGTTTGGCTGCATCAATATGTGCATAGTTGTCCAGTGCAGACAGTATTTCTTCTGGAGTAAAAGGCACTTCGCTGCCGGGCAGGCCCAGCAGACAGTTGTGAAAAATGCGGTCTTTTTCTTCCTGACTGGCGCTGTCAAAAAAGGCTTTGGCGCCTGCTATTTCGGCTTCACTGTAATCCTTCTCTGCATTGGGTCGCTTGAGCATAAACAGGTCGAAAGCCATGAATGCTTTTTTGTTGAAATACAGCGCCCTGCTTCTGTCGGGCAGTTCGTACGATACATCTGTCCGCATCCAGTCGAGTATAGGCATGAAGTTGTAGGTAATTACCTGCAAACCACAGTCAGCAATATTGCGGATGCTTTGTTTGTAGTTGTCTATATGTAGCAGGTAGTTGCCGGTTTGGCGTTTTATGTCTTCGCTTACGGGCAGGCTTTCAATCACCGTCCAGGTAAGACCAGCTTCCGCTACTGCTGCTTTTCTTTTTTCAATTTCTGCTACTGTCCACACTTCGCCCACGGGTATGTGGTGCAGCGCAGTTACCACACCGGTGCAGCCCGCCTGGCGTATGTCCCAAAGGCTTACCACATCGTTGCCCGGCCCATACCACCTCATGGTTTGTTCAAATTTGTAGGCATTTTTCATTGGCTTTTACTTGTTGTTGTGTATTGCGAAAAAATATGACATACAGCGGTGAAGATATTTCATCCCATACTTGCTTCGCTTTCTCCGGTGCTTCTGTTTTCAACAATTCACGGAAACGTTTTCGAAGCGGCTATACATGGTTTGTTTAGCCAATCTGCAGGATAGAAGGCCAGGTGATCAACAACCTTCGGCAGCGTTCGCTCAACAGCATGGAAGGCATCGAAGGCTACTAGTACATAGGGGGTGAATAATGCAGTTTTTGGGTGTGTAACATTCAATTTGGTTTTGGCCGATTAATCGAAGAATGTCCCCTGTCTATCTTCATGTGGTGTATCAAACTTATCTGGAATTTGGCCATGGATACGCAAGGATTTTCCCTTTCAACTAAAAAATTAAAGGATTGCTGATTATGAAAAAACTCTACGCTGATTGTTTGTCTTTATTGAGTACTTTTTCTTTTGCGCAGGCACAAACGCTCATCCCCGTTACTGATGAATTGGTGCTGCCTCAGTATGCCTACTACGGAGGAACTTCAATATCCAACACCAACAGGTTGCCGTTTGTGGTTCGCTTGAAGCTTTCCGGTCTTACTGCCAATACCACTTACCGCTACCTGGCGGGTATCAGTAGCAATCCATCGCTAACCACCACTCAGGCGCCGGGGGCCGTGCCGTAAAAAACAATGTAGAACTTACCTGGACTACCGCTCAGGAAAAAGACAATAAGCATTTTGAGATTCTTCGTGCCGGTACCGATGGCCGGTTCTTCAATATTGGTACCGTGGCTGCAACTACCTCCACTGCTGCTACACATCAGTACAGCTTTGTGGATGCAGAGCCTTTATCAGGGAAAAATTTGTACCGACTCAGGCAGGTAGACAAAGACGGAAAAAGTACTACCTACAAAACCATAGTGGTACAGGCTGCACAGCAGGCACAAGCCATTCGCATCGTTTCGGTAAGTAATGCAGAACTGGTGTTGTCGGTAACTGCTGCCGCTCAAGGGAATGGCGCCATCAGTTTTACCGATATGCGTGGCAGCGTGTTGCACAGCAGAACAGTTCAGTTGCAGCAGGGCGATAACCTGATACGCATTCCCATGAATGGTATGCCTAAGCAAATGGGCATTGTGCAGGTAAAAGGTGCACAGGCAGAACGCATGCACCTGAAGGTGATCTTATAAAACGTTTCAAAAAAGTCGCTGTGTGTCTATGCAACTACAGCGGCTTTTTTGGTGTATGCATAGTAAGGTGGATAGCATAACGGTTTCTGACTGTTGTGCTATTTTTTTGCACAGGAATTTTTCGGAAAGATTGCGTGTATCAAATCGTTGAGTGCCTTGGCTTTGCCCGGTAACCTGTAGCACTGTTCAAATGGTTTGTGCACATTCAATTTGGTGATTTCGACCAAAGCCTGCCTAATTTTGACAGCCCTAACAGGATGTTCTGCTAAATTTATGGTCACTATTTGACGATGCCTGCCTCTTACCGCACATATGCCAACGATGAACTGGTTCGCCTGCTACAGCAGGATGATGCGGAGGCTTTTTCAGAATTGTACCGCAGGTATTGGCAAAAGATGTTTGCCATTGCTATCAACCGCCTGCACGACAGTGCTTTGGCCGAAGATGTGGTGCACGATGTGTTTGCCAGCCTATGGGCCAACCGCACAGAAGCGGCCATTCAAACCATTGAAAATTACCTGGCTGTAGCCACCAAATACATGGTGCTCACCCGTCTGAAACAGCAGGCCCGCCAGCAGCAGTTGCTGCAACAGGCACCGGCAACGCTAGCCATCAACGATGAGGTTGAACTGCGGATGCAGCAGCGCCAGCTACTGGCCCGCATTGCCGAAGAGGTAGAAAAACTGCCCGAAAAGTGCCGCCTCATTTTTAAGTACAGCCGCGAAGCAGGCATGCCGGTAAAAGAGATTGCCCGGTTATTGCAGCTATCGCCCAAAACGGTGGAAAACCAACTCACCAAAGCCCTGCGCCAGTTGCGTGTGGCTACCCGCAGCCTCTTTATGATGCTGGTTTTGTTCCTCTTTTTCTAATCACTTACTTTTTTTTCATGCGCCGTGGGGGATATCCTTTCTGCGGCATACTTATTCTATTACAACGATGCCAACGCCTGCTCACATAGAAGCTTTAATTGAGAAATATCTCCAGGGAACTACCAGCCCCGAAGAGGTTGCGGAACTGAATAACTGGTACCGCTCCTTCGATGACAGCGAGGCGGAAATTCCGCTGGCTTCTGCAGCCGATTTGGCCGGATTAGAAGCCCGGTTACAACAAAGAATTTTACAGACAACAGGTCATCATACCACAAGCAATCGAAAGCGCAGCCGCCCTTGGGTGGCTGCCGCTGCTGCGGTGCTGCTCATGGGGTTGATGGGCACGGCCTATTATCTGTTTTTTGCCCAACAACAACCTGTGGACTCACCATCAGTAGCCGTACAGCCCAAGCCGGCGCCGGTGCAAATTGTACCCGGCGGCAACAGAGCTATTTTGACACTGGCCGATGGCAGCACCATCGTATTGGATAGTGCATCGAACGGGGTGTTGAGCCAGCAGGGCAATATTGCCGTAGAAAAGTTAGACAACGGTTTGCTGGCCTATCACATCAATGGCAAAATCATTACTGAAAACGACGAAGCTTTTTACAATACCATCAGCACACCCAAGGGCGGTCAGTATCAGGTAACGCTGTCTGATGGCACCAAAGTGTGGCTCAATGCAGCGTCTTCTATCCGTTTTCCGGTGGTATTTACTGGTGCCATGCGGGAAGTAACCATTACTGGTGAAACCTATTTCGAAGTCACCAAAAATGAACATCAGCCCTTTATTGTGCAGGCCGGTAATAGCAGGGTAGAAGTGTTGGGAACGCATTTCAACATCAATGCGTATGATGATGAAGCGAGTGTAAAAACCACGCTGCTGGAAGGTAAAGTAAAAGTGAGTGTGGCGGGGCAAACTGCAGAGCAGGCCAGCCGCTACCTGAGCCCGGGCCAGCAATCGAATGTGGGCAAAAACGGCCAGCTGCGCATAGTAGACAATGCCGATACCGAAGAAGCAGTAGCATGGAAAAATGGCCGTTTCCATTTTAAAAGCGCCGACCTCAAAACCATACTGCGGCAAATGGCCCGCTGGTATAATATAGAGGTAGAATACCGGGGTAATGTGGATTTGCATTTTACAGGACAGCTCACCCGCAACGAAGAAGTGGAGCGGGTTTTCCAACTGTTGGAGCTGACCGGCGAAGTGCATTTCCGTACAGAAGGAAGAAAAATAATCGTAACCCGCTAAGCGGAACCGATGAAAATAAAACAGCAGCAATACCTGTACGTGGTGTACAGTATGGTTGCTTCAACGATGATTAAAACAACGAAGCTAAAAGCTATGGAAAAACCATATGAAGGCAGCCTGTCTGCCAATTCCGTTTCGGATTGTATAACCCAACAAATAAATTGTATGCATCAAGCTGTAACTCAGCAATCTGGCTTTGCAGAAAGTCGTATTGCCAAGCAAACCCTTCGGCTGGTGAAGCTTACTTCGGTATTGCTGCTGGCACTTTGCCTGCAGGTAAGTGCCAGTGGATTGTCGCAAACAGTCACCATCCGCGAAAACAACGTAAGCCTCCAGAAAGTATTTGAACAAATCAGAAAGCAAACCGGCTATCAGTTTTTTTATGCCGATGAAGTACTGAAAATGGCAAAGCCCGTTTCACTGTCGGTACAAAATGAACGACTGGTAAATGTGCTGAACCTCTGTTTTGCCGACCAGGTGCTTACGTACACCATTGAAGAAAAAACGATAGTGGTAAAACGCAAACCTGCTGAGCCAGAAGTGGAAATACCCAACACGGGTGTGGTGGTAGAGCAGCCTCAAATAGTGGTAACCGGTCGTGTGTCCGACATAAAAGGGCAGCCGCTGGTGGGTGCCAGTGTAACAGTAAAAGGTACCAACAACGGCACCACTACCGATAACAATGGAGAGTACACTCTTTCAGTTGACGACAATGCTACCTTGGTGTTTTCCTTTGTAGGCTACACCAGCACCGAGCAAGCGGTAGGTAATCGTAAATCTATCAGCGTTAGCCTCAAGCTCATTGAGCGTTCTATGGAAGATGTGGTAGTGGTGGGTTACGGTACCCAAAAGAAAAGAGACCTCACAGGTTCTGTTTCTTCCATCAAAGGCGAAGAAGTAGCCAGCATGCCTGCTACCAACCCCATTGCTTCTTTGCAGGGTAAAGTAGCGGGTTTAACGGTATCAAACAGTGGCCGTGCAGGTGCCAGCCCGGTGGTACGCATTCGTGGTGTAAACAGCACCAACAGTGCCAGCCCCGTGTATGTGGTGGATGGTATTTTGCACGACAATATCGACTTCCTCAATCCTGCAGACATCGAAACCATCGACATTCTTCGTGATCCTTCTTCTATTGCCATTTATGGTGTACGTGGTGCAAACGGTGTTATTGCAATTACCTCTAAAAAAGCAGCTCGTGGCCAAACCCGTATCAACCTGCAAAGCAATGTAGGTGTGCAGGTAGTGCAGGATAAAATCAAAATAACCGATGCTGATGGTTTCAAGAAATTGTACAACGCACAGTTGGCCAACCTGAATGCTACACCGTTTGATTATACCAACTATACGGCCAATACCAACTGGCAAAATGAAGTGTTGCAAAAAGCTGTGATGTCATCAACCAACCTCAGCATTTCTAACAACAGCGAAAAATCAACCACCTATGTAAACATTGGTTATACCGATCAGGAAGGTGTGTTGAAGTTTGACCGCTACAAGCGTTACCTCGTTCGTTTGAATGAAGAAATTCGTTTCAACAAAAACATTAAAGTGGGTGGTGATATCACCGGCTATCATTTTGTAAACACGCCTCCCGGTGCTTCTATTTCCAATGCACTGTGGGCTGCACCCATTGTGCCCATTCAGGCCGATGCCAACACGTATTACAGCATGCCTTCTTTTCAGCGGGCACAGGTGGGCAACCCCATTGCTGCGCTGAATCGCAACCAGGGCAATGAGGTAGATAAAGGTTTCCGGGTGATTGGTAGTTTGTTTGCCGAAGTGAAGTTTTTACAAAACTTCACCTGGCGCAGTACCGTGTACACCGACCTTGGTTTCAATACCAACCGTAGCTACTCACGGCTGCCATTTTCGTTCATCAATTTGGGCGAAGGCGGTACACCTACCACCACTACATTCGACCAACTGGCCCGCACCACTGTGTCGCAACAGCAAAGCGAATCCCGCCGCTTCCAGCAAGATCATACATTGGCCTTCGATAAGAAGTTTGGCAATGGCCACAGCATTAATGCACTGGCTGGTTTTACAACCATTTACAGCGCCAGTTCTTTTGTAGGTGGTAGCCGCAGAGATACTGCGGTAAACATTCCGGATGATCCTGATTTCTGGTACCTTAGTATTTCTAACCCCAACAATCCTATTACAAACACTGGTGGTGGTAGCGAAAGTTCTATTGTGGGTGCGTTTGCCCGTGTGGGTTATCAGTTTAAAAACAAGTATTTGCTCAATGCCACTATCCGCCGCGATGGTAGCTCCAAGTTTGCACCAGAAAATCGCTGGGGTACCTTTGGAAGCATCGGCGCCGGTTGGGTACTGAGCGATGAAAAATTTTTTGATAAAGTAAAAGGCATCAACTTCCTGAAACTTCGTGCAGCCTGGGGCCGTACGGGTAATGCCAACGGTATTGCCGACAACATCTTCAGACCCGGTGTGCAAAATGCGTCAACCGCCATTTTTGCCGACAACATTTACACTTCTATTCAGGCCGCTTACATTCCCGATCCTAACCTGCATTGGGAAACCGTACAAGGGCTGGATTTGGGTGTAGACATTCGTGCATTCGACAATCGCCTGAATGCAGAACTGACTTACTACGATCGTACCACTACCGACATTCTTACTGCCGTAACCCTGCCCAACGAATCCCGCAGTTACTTCACCAACCTGGGTAAAATTACCAACCGTGGTGTGGAAGTAAACCTGGGCTGGAGCGACAACATTGGTAAGAAATTTGGCTACCGTGTTGGTGCTAATTTCAGCTACAACTACAACGTGGTAAATTCAATCGGCAACAATTTCAACTTTACCATTTTGGGTAATGGCGGCAACAACCTGACCAAAACCGGTGAATCCATTGGTCACTTCTTTGGGTATCGTCAAACAGGTATTTATCAGTCTACTGCCGACATCTCTAAGCAGGCTGCCTTCATCAACACACTGCCTGGTGATATTGCCTATGCCGATTTGGATGGCGATGGTGTAATTACACCAGCCGACCGTACCAATATTGGTACACCTTTCCCACCATATTCTTATGGTGCCAATATCGAACTGAACTATAACGGATTCGACTTTGTGCTCGAAGGTCAGGGTGCTGCAGGTCACAGTATTTACACACAACGCCGCACTTCTACTTTTGCAGTGCTCAACTACGAAGCCAACCGCCTGAATGCATGGACTGCACCTGGTACCAGCAACGTAGAACCTATTTTGGACAACACCCGTGGCAACAACTTCCTGATGAGCACTTACTTCCTGGAGCCCGGCGATTACTTCCGCATTCGTACGTTGCAAGTGGGGTACACTTTCCAGCAAAATGCGCTGCGCAAAGTGGGTATTCAAAAAGCAAGAGTGTTCCTGAGCGGACAGAATATCAAAACATGGAGCCTCGTTACCGGTTACTCACCCGAGCCACTCATTGGCAGCATTTTGGGTGGTGGTGCTGATAATGGCGCTTATCCTGTTCCTGCCATTTACTCTTGTGGCATCAACCTTACTTTCTAACAGACAAAAACATTTCCAAATGAAAACAATCAATCAACTTACCTGGAAAGCTTGCCTGTTGGTATTGTCCGCAGGACTGCTCTTTACGAGCACAGGCTGCAATAAGTTTTTAGATACCGAACGTCAAGGGGCATATGACGAAGAGAACTATCCGTACCCCGGTGGCAGCGGCCCGTACGACCAATTTATTTTTGGTGCCTACAACGATTTGCGCAGTTTCAACCTGCACAGCCAATCATTCATTACTGCCGTAAGTATTCGCAGCGATGATGCAGACAAAGGAAGTACGCCAGCCGATGGTGGTGCCAATGCTTTGACCATGGATAATTTTCCTGTGTTGCCAAGCAATGGTTTCCTCAATACCATTTGGTTGGGCAATTATTCGTTGGTAACAAAATGTAACAGCACCATTAAAGAAGTAAACACCAATGCTACCATTGTAGCGCCTGAGCAAATCAAGCAGCAAACATTGGGAGAAGCACGTTTCCTACGGGCCTATGCCTACTTCAATCTGGTGCGTTATTTTGGTAGTGTGCCCCTCATCGATTCATTGTTCTCCGATCCTGCGGCGCAGAATAACGTACCACAGAGTTCAGCAGCTCAGTTGTACGCCTTCATCGAAAGCGACCTGACATTTGCAGCGGCTAACTTGCCACTTACATGGGATGCAAAATTTGCCGGCCGTGTAACCCGTGGTGCTGCCAATGGTTTGCTGGCCAAAGTGTACCTCACCCAAAAGAAATGGGCTGCTGCACAAGCTGCTGCACAAGCGGTAATGGCTTCGGGTGTATATGATTTGTCTACTCCGTACGACAAAATTTTCCGTGAAGAAGGTGAGAATAGCAGAGAGTCGATTTTTGAAGTGCAGGCTACTGCTTCTGCTGCTATTCCATCGGCCAACGGTGTGCAGTATGCACAAATACAAGGTACCCGTGGCGCCGGCGATTGGGACCGTGGCTGGGGTTGGAACACACCGAGTGTACAACTCGAAGCTGCTTACGAAGCTGGCGACCCACGCAAGAACCGCACTATTATGTACACCAGCACAGCTACCACTACTTACCAAACCATTTATGGCGAAACCATTCCTGTAGGTTTGCCTAACCCTCGTTATAATGGTAAAGTGGCCACCAATCCTTCTATCCGTTCAGCTATTGGCAACCGCTTTGGTTACTGGATGAATGTGCGTTTGCTTCGTTATGCCGATGTAGTGCTCATGTTTGCAGAAGCGGCCAACGAAGTAGGCGGCACGGCTAATATTGAAGCAGCCCGTGTAGCCCTCAACAGTGTTCGTGCCCGTGCCCGTGCTGGCAACAACAGTGTGCTGCCTGATGTAACCACTACCGATCAGGAATTGCTGCGCCAGGCCATCCGCCAGGAGCGTAGGGTAGAGCTGGCCATGGAGCACGACCGTTTCTGGGATATCGTTCGCTGGGGCATTGCACAAGATGTATTGCAGGCTGCGGGTAAAACCAATTTCTCCAACAGTCGTGATGTGTTGCTGCCCATTCCGCAAACACAAATTGACCTGAGTGCCGGTGTGCTCAAGCAAAATCCTGGCTATTAATTGTTGATGTTTTAAAACACGAATTATGAAAACAACATTTGCATATATGAAACAGGGCGCTGCTGCATTGCTGGCTTTTTCGCTGCTGGCTACGGCTTGCAAAAAGGATGGTAATCCCAACAACCTGCCCGGCGTTAATCCTGCCGATTATCAAGGTAAGATTGATGGCTTCAATAGTTCCGACGAAGTATATCCGGAAAACGTGATTGCGTACTGGAGCTTCGACGATACCAAGAATGAATTGAAATCAAATACTGCACCCGGACAAACCGCCAACGATGTGTTTGTAACGGGTGGCGTAAGGGGCAAAGCCTTGAGCCTTGCTGCCGGCTATTTGTATTACCCCACACAGTTTGCCAAGTTCAAAACCGATTCGCTCAAAAACTGGAGCATTAGTGTTTGGGTTAAAATTTTGAACAACGGCAGCAAGCGTACCATGCTGTTTCAACTCACCCGTCCCGGTCAGTTTAATGGCAGTATCAACTTTGCGTTGAATACCCAGTCTTTCCCCGCCAGCAATACAAGCACGTTGCGCATTCAGCCTACTTTCCTTACTATGACTGGTGGCACACAAGACAATATCAACAACACGTTGTCGCCCACCATTGGTGCTGATAAATGGACGCACATTGTGCTTACCTATGAGTACCTCACGGGTATCTTCAACATTTGGGCCGATGGCTTAAAGATTGGTGGCTTCCCCAACCGTGGCACCGGCAACAACTCTTTCAAAGCCTATGAGCCCAGCGAAGTCATCATTGGTTCTAACTACAATGGCATACCTGGCAAGTCTGTGAGTTCAGATGTAAGTTTTGCGCCCATGACCGGACAAGTTGATGAGCTGCGGGTGTACAATCGTTTGCTGCCCGATGCACATATTAAAGCCTTATTCAATTTGGGTAAAGCCAATAAGTAATAGCAGTAGTTGTTAGTATAGTTTTATAAAGGGGCACATGGGTTAGGTCTTTTACCTGTGTGCCCCTATTTTGTGAACAAGAAATGAGTGTGATATGAAAAAAATACTTCTTGCCGCAGCCAGTGTGCTGTTTGTAATAGCACCAGTAGCTGCGCAAAAAAAAGCGTTGCAAACCACGTCCGTTCCTTTTGCTTCTGCAAAAGATGCCGCCATATTTAATGAAGTACAGCGGGCAGCCTTTCAATATTTCTGGAAAGGTGCGGAGCCTACGAGTGGCCTGGCAAGGGAGCGTTTTCATGCCGATAATGTGTATCCGCAAAACGATAAGCATGTAGTAACCAGCGGTGGTGGCGGCTTTGGTGTGATGGCTATTCTGGTAGGCATCGAAAGAAAATTTATAACCCGTGAAGAAGGATTGAAACGGTTGGAAAAAATCGTAGGCTTTTTAGAAACAGCTGACCGTTTTCATGGCGCATGGCCACACTGGTGGAATGGTGAAACAGGTAAGGTGAAACCATTCAGCAAAAAAGATGATGGCGGCGATTTGGTAGAAAGTTCTTTTATGCTGCAAGGCTTGCTTTGTGTACGCCAGTATTTTCAGCAAGGCAATACTGAAGAAAAAGCGTTGGCAGCCCGCATTGATAAACTGTGGCGGGAAGTAGAGTTTGATTGGTACACCAATAACAAAAATGTATTGTACTGGCATTGGAGCCCCAACTACGGTTGGGAAATGAACTTTCCGGTAAAGGGCTACAACGAATGTTTGATTATGTATGTGCTGGCTGCATCTTCACCCACACACGGCGTTGCTCCTGCTGTGTATCACGAAGGCTGGGCACAAAATGGCAAGATTAATGAACAGCCCGATGGCTACGATGGCATTCAGTTGCAACTGCATTATCAGGGCGATAATAAAACCAGTGGTCCCTTGTTTTGGTCGCACTATTCTTACCTCGGCCTCGACCCTCGTGGATTGAAAGACAAATACGCTGATTATTGGAAAGAAACAACCGGTCATGCACAAATACATTATCGTTGGGCGGTCAACAATCCAAAGAAATACAATGGCTATGGCCCCGATAGCTGGGGGCTTACTTCCAGCTATTCTATCAAAGGATATGCTGGCCATGCACCTTCTATGGAAAGAGATTTAGGCGTGATTTCTCCCACTGCGGCCTTGTCATCTTTTCCGTACACACCCAAAGAGTCGATGGCGGCGATGAAAAACTGGTACCACAACAAAAAGGATAAACTCTGGGGTGAGTTTGGCTTCTATGATGCCTTCAGCGAAACGGCCAATTGGTACAAGCCGCATTACCTCGCCATTGACCAAGGGCCAATTGTAGTAATGATGGAAAACTACCGTAGCGGGTTGCTCTGGAACCTGTTTATGAGTTGCCCCGAAGTGCAGGCGGGTTTAACCAAACTGGGTTTTACCAGTCCGCATATTAAATAATGATGCTGTTGATGAATGCGGTTTACGTAACCGTTTTCGTTTAGCCATTTTCGAAAAAGTAGGGTGCATGTCAGTGCATAATGGTCAATAACCTTTCTTTATATGCGCATTGCCAAGCGGTATTGCCCGAAAGAAAGCTGCTGTATGAACGCCCGAAAGAAATTGCTTCACTATTGGCATTGGCTGTTGGTACTTGTTCCACTGGTATCAACAGCCAATAATTTTTCACCCATTACCCGCATTGGTATTGAAAAAGGATTGTCGAACAATTCGGTAAGATGCATTTTGCAAGACCGCCAGGGATTTATCTGGATTGGTACTTACGATGGATTGAACCGTTACGATGGCAGTGAGTTCAAAGTGTTTCGCAACCGGCCCGATGACAGCACTTCGTTGCCGCACAATTATATTTATTCCATTCACGAAGATGGCCGGCAACAGTTTTGGGTAGGCACTGGTCAGGGCATTGCCCAGCTCGACAGAACCACCGGTATATTTTCCCCCATGTACTATATACAACAGCCGGGGCGGCAGCGGGAACGCTTGTCTATCAATGCCAATTTTATCAGCTCCGACAGTCAAGGTAATGTTTGGTTTGGAACCAACGGTTGGGGATTGATGCAGAAGCGTTCTGCAGACAAAGATCCTGTGCAGATACTTTGCCAAACCAATACAGGCTGGTCCAATGGATACATAGCCAAAGCCATGGCGCAGGTAGGGCAGCAGCTGTATGTGTTTGTAACCGATATCGGACTATGCCTATACGATGCGGCCAGCAAACGCTTGCTATTGGCCGATGCCAGCGTAGCCAACGCCAACAGCATGGTAGCCGATGCTGCAGGCAATATATGGGTAGGTAGCGAAAATGGCTTGCATCAATACAATACCACGCTGCGCAAATACACGGCTCATTTTACACAAGCATCTGGTGTGTTGCCTTTTGATAATGTAAGTAGTTTGTTTATTGCCAATCATGAATTGTGGATTGCAACAGAAGGAGGCGGTATTGCCATTCGCAACATGCAGCAAGGCAAAGTCCGTTATCTGACTGCGGGCAAAGGCCAACACGACCTGAGCAGCGATGCTGTGTATGCACTGGCCACCGACAATGAAGGTCGTATGTGGATTGGCACTCACAAAGGCGGTTGCAATGTTATATCTTCTTCCGACGGCCGATTTGTAACCATTGCCAATGATCCGTTCAACGGCAATTCTCTCATCGGCAACTTTGTGTATTCATTTGCAGAAAGCAAAACCGACGAAGATATTTTTATTGGTACCGATGGCAACGGACTCAGCATCTGGAACCGGCGTAGCAATCGCTTTACCAACTTTGTGCATCATGCAGGCGATGCCAGCAGCATCAGCCATAATTCGGTGACCAATATTTTTACTGATTACACCGGTAAAATTTGGATGACTACACTGGGAGGCGGTGTCAATCAGTTTAGCAAAGCCACCGGAAAATTCAAGCATTACAAACTGCTGAACACGGCCAACGGCACTGAGAATAAAAATGCATTAAGCCTGTATGAAGACAAGGATAAAACCTTGTGGGCTACCACTTTCGGAAAGATGTATCGCTACAACCGGGCTGACGATCGCTTTGATATTTTTTCTCAAAACATCAACGATATCATCAGCATTACAGAAGACAAACAGGGGCAATTGTGGGGTGGTACTACCAATCAGTTGGTACAAATAGACCGGCAAGACAAGCTGCATCATTTTTACGACATTGGTGGCAAACCAGTGCGGGCCATACTGGCAGATGCAAACAGCAACCGCTTGTGGTTGGGCACCGAAGGCAACGGGCTATTGCTGTTTGACATACCTACGGGAAAAGTGATGGAACGCTACACCGATGCCAATGGCTTGTGCAACAATGCGGTGCACACCATAGTAAAAGATGGCAAGGGCATGCTGTGGCTGAGCACTTTTAATGGGTTGGCCCGCTTCGATCCGAAGCGCAAATCATTCAGCAACTTTTATCAAAGCGATGGTTTGCAAAGCAATCAGTTTAACTATCGTTCTGCATACAAGCTGCGCAGTGGCGAACTGATGTTTGGTGGTATCAAGGGCTTCAATCTGTTTCATCCGGATAGCATTGTGGTGCGGAGTTTTATGCCGCCACTGTACATCACCAGTATCATGATCAACAGCAAGTATGTTGCCGTGGCTGGCAATGATTACATCAGCAAACGCAATGCTGCGACCATTGAAGAGTTGCGCATTCCTTACGATGAAGCCATTCTGTCTATCCGCTTCAATGCACTGGAGTATGCTTCGCCGGAAAAAATAAGCTATGCATATTTTTTGGAAGGATGGGACAGAGGATGGACTTATGCCGGCAACACCCGCAACATCAATTACAACAACCTTACTGAAGGCAGTTATGTGCTGCACATTAAAAGCACCAATGCGGCAGGCACCTGGCAAGAAAAGGAAACCCTGCTTCGGATAATTGTGTTGCCGCCATGGTACCGCAGCTGGTGGGCTTACAGCTTGTATCTGCTGCTGGCAGCGGGTTTGGGCTATGTTATTTACAACTATCGCATACAGCAAGAGCGGCTGCGCTACAAAATAAAACTGGCCCAATTACAAGCCGATCAGGAGCAGGAAGTAAACGAAAGGCGACAATCTTTTTTTACCAATATTGCCCATGAGTTCAGAACACCATTGACCCTCATCATCAATCCGCTGAAAGACATTGTACAAAAAGAGGACAGCAGCGATAGCAAGGAAGAACTCGGGCTGGTGTACCGCAATGCCCGACGGTTACTGAGCCTGGTAGATCAGTTTTTATTGTTTAGAAAAACGGACACAGATACGGGGCAGTTGGTTGAGCAAGTGTTTCACTTCGATCAATTGTGCCAAGAAACCTATCTCTATTTTGTGCAGCAGGCCCGGTCGAAACAAATAAACTACCAGCTGCAGGTAAATGCGCAGCCAATTGTGGTGAAAGGCGACCGCGAAAAACTGGATATCATTTTATACAACCTGATGTCGAATGCGCTGAAATATACGCCGGAGCAGGGTGAGGTATTGGTAAATGTACAAGCCGATGCTACGCAGGTAACGGTAGAAGTATGCGACAGCGGCCCGGGTATACCGCCGCAAGTGGGCAACCGTTTGTTCGAAAAATATTATCAGGTAAAAGAGCCGGGACATGCCGGCAAACCTGGTTTTGGAATTGGTTTGTACCTGGCCAAAAAATTGGCCGAAATGCATGGCGGCAGTATTGGTTTTGCCAACCGAAGCCAAACGGGAACTTGTTTTACCCTTTCGCTGCCCATTGTAAGCAGCGCTGCTCAGGTAGTAGAAAATGCGCCGGTGGCAGCGGCTACGAGTACCGCATTGCTCGAAGAAATAGCTGCGGGCAGCGAACCGCTGGTTGCTGCAAAACCTGCCATTACCAATGGCCTCGAATCGATAGTGAGTGAATTGCGCAGCATACTCATTGTAGATGATAACGATCAAATGCGCAGCTACCTGCGGCAAGTATTCAGCAAAAACTTTACCGTGTACGATGCGGCAAACGGGCGTAAAGGTTTGGCCATTGCCCACGAAGTAATGCCCGACATCATCATCAGCGATGTGATGATGGAAGACATGACAGGCATCGATTTTTGCAAAGCCATCAAAGAAACAGCAGCACTGAACCATATTCCCTTCATTTTAATCACCGGCAGTATTTCGCCAGAGCTGAAAATGAAAGGCATTGAATACGGTGCGGATGATTACATCAGCAAACCCTTCGAAAAAGATTTGCTGGTAGCCAGGGTGCAAAGTCTGCTGCGCAATCAGCAAAACCTGCAGCAGTATTTCTACAACGAAATCACCCATCAGAAAAACTATTTCAATGTGTCGGGTGAATACAAGGCATTTTTAGAAGCCTGTATCGACATTGTGGAACGCCACCTCGACGACGATGAGTTTAACATACAAGTGCTGGCTACAGAAATTGGGATGAGCCACAGCAAATTGTACAAAACCATCAAAACCATTTCGGGGCAAAGTGCCAGTGCCTTTATCCGGTTTATCCGGTTGCGCAAGGCGGCCGAAATGTTTATCAACAGCAATTACAACATCAACCAAACTGCCTTTTATGTGGGCATAAAAGACATCAAATATTTCCGGGAGCAGTTTGCCAAAACCTTTGGCATGAAGCCATCGGAATACATTGAAAAATACCGAAAGACATTGGGCAAAAATTATCGCCTCAACGATAAGGTATCTGGCGACAGGCTTAAGGAATAAAGCCTGTTATGATGCGTAGAGAGAGGGGTAAATTGATGAATTTACCCCCTTTTTTTCCGAGTTGCCCCCCCGTGGGGCTACCACATCTCCAATATTTTTACCCTCATACAGCCGTAGTAAGCTGGTTGCTCATTGGCCATATGAAACACAAAGTGATGTGTTCCCGGGTTGCTGTTTTTGCACCCGTAAAATATTCGTCAGTGGATGCAGCTACCTTTCGGTTTTACTTATAATGATGAAATTGATGCTGCGTCTTTTTTTCTTCCTACTGGGTTGTCATTGTGCGGTGTTTTTGCCGGCACAAAAACTATCGCCGGTAGTGAGTGGCATCACTACGGTGGGCGATGGTTGGGCTGGCAATTCTGTCAACACCGTCATCTTTCGCAAGCATGCACTTACTTCTGTTGCCGATACGCAATTCATTGCCTACTACAATCAGGCAGGAAACGTAGTGCTGGGCAAACGCCATGTTGCCGATACTGTATGGCAAACAGTTGTCACAGCTTTTACAGGCAATATTCATGATGCCCATAACAGCATCAGCATTGTGGCCGATGCGGCGGGCTACCTGCACATGGCATGGGATCATCACGGGCATCCGTTGCATTATGCCAAAAGTGAGGCACCGGGTTCGCTCCGGTTGCATAGCATGGAAATGATAGGCACTCAGGAGCAAAAAGTAACCTACCCGGAATTTCATGCCTTGCCCAACGGGCAGCTCATTTTTTTGTACCGCGATGGCAGTTCGGGCAATGGCAATCTTGTCATCAACAGCTATAATCCCGCCACCCGGCGCTGGAAACGGATGCACAACAATTTGATTGATGGCGAAGGATTGCGCAATGCATACTGGCAGGCATGTGTAGATGCGAAAGGAAGATTGCATGTATCGTGGGTGTGGCGGGAGAGCCCCGATGTAGCCAGCAATCATGACATGTGCTATGCAGTATCGGCCGATGGCGGCGATACCTGGCAACAATCGAATGGTAAAAAATATGATTTGCCTATTACTGCTGCCACTGCAGAAATAGCGTGGCGCATTCCGCAACGCAGCGAACTGATGAACCAAACGTCCATGGCGGCCAACGATAAAGGAGAACCTTTTATCATCAGCTATTGGCGAGGCGCTGGCAATGTGCCGCAATACCAGTTGTTGTACAGGCAAAAAGGTGAGTGGCAACACAGCGATTTGGGATTCAGGAAAATGAATTTTACACTCAGCGGAATGGGCACCAAGAGCATTCCTATATCGAGACCGCAATTGGTGATTGGGCAAAAAGGACGGCACAGTACCGTGCACGTTATTTTCAGAGATGCAGACCGAAACAGTGTTATCAGTATTGCGAGTGCTGCTGTAAAAAGCCGTAAGCGTTTGCAATGGCAGCTGGCAGATGTGTACGAACAATCCGTTGCAGCATGGGAGCCCAACTATGATGTGGCACAATGGACAAATAATAAGCAGCTGTATTTGTTTGTACAACAAGTGGTACAGGCCGATGCGGAAGGACTGATTAAAACAAAGCCAACACCGGTGCAGGTGTTGCAGGTAAAATGGTAGTGGTATGATAACGAGATGGACAAACACACAAGCCTACGTTGTAGCAACGATGATTGCAGTTGTGCTATCGATGGCCTGTGGACATACGCAAAAATCAACGCAGACTGCTGCTGCGCAGCAACAAGTATTGCAGCTCATTCATTTGGTCAATAATAACTGGCAGCAAACACATCAACCCACCGTGAATGCATTTTGGGACAATGCTGCATACCATACAGGCAATATGGAAGTGTATGCACTCACGAAGCACGAACCTTACCGGGAATATTCTACTCAATGGGCTACCCACAACCAGTGGAAAGGTGCCAAATCGGATGACATCAGCAAATGGAAACTGACCTATGGCGAAACAGATGAGTATGTGTTATTTGGCGATTGGCAAATCTGTTTTCAGACCTACATAGATCTGTATAAGTTACAACCCGACGAATCCAAAATAGCCCGTGCAAAGCAAGTGATGCAATACCAGATACAATCTCCGAGAAATGATTACTGGTGGTGGAGCGACGGCTTGTACATGGTAATGCCGGTGATGACGAAAATGTATAGCATCACGAAGGAGCCTTTGTATTTAGAAAAGCTCTACAGCTATTTGCAGTTTGCAGACAGCATTATGTACGATGATTCAGAAGGCTTGTATTTCAGGGATGCGAGGTATGTTTTTCCCAAACACAAAACGGCAAGTGGCGGAAAAGATTTTTGGTCGAGGGGTAATGGTTGGGTAGTAGCCGGGCTGGCCAAACTGTTGCAGGATTTGCCAGCACAGGATGCACACCGGTTATTTTATGAAAACAAGTTGAAAAGCATGGCCGCTGCTTTAAAAAAATGTCAGCATGCCGATGGCTACTGGACCCGCAGCCTTACCGATGAAAAACAATCGCCTGGCTTTGAAACCAGTGGTACTGCATTTTTTACCTACGGCATTTTGTGGGGCATCAATCATGGTTTGCTCAGTAAGGCAGAGTATGGCCCCGTAGTGGAAAAAGCATGGCAGGCTTTAACGACAACGGCGGTACAACCCAATGGCACCATTGGTTATGTACAGCCCATTGGCGAAAGAGCTATTCCGGGACAAATCGTTGATAAAAACTCAACGGCCAACTTTGGTGTAGGTGCATGGCTGCTGGCTGCCTGCGAAATGTATCGCTATCTGGGTAAGAAATAATCAAAGAAGAACATCGGGTTTTTCTTTCAACAACCTACAAACGCAAACAACATCTTACACACAACAAAACAGTAATAAAAGAACGCAAACAAACAGCGAAAACAGAAGGAGCACAAGATGTTTAGCATTCACGAACATGCACATACAAGATTGAATTTACTTACCGGCGATTGGGTGTTGGTATCGCCACACCGTACCAAACGACCATGGCAGGGCAAAGTAGAAATACTGCCTGCCGACGATCGGCCGGCATACGATGCTACCTGCTACTTATGCCCCGGCAATAAACGGGCCGATGGTGCTACCAATCCTGACTATACCGATTCATTTGTATTTGTCAATGATTTTTCGGCATTGCTGACCGATACGCCCGATGGAGATGTAAACATTAATGGATTGCTGCAGGCCAAAAGCGCCAAAGGCATTTGCAAAGTCATCAGCTTTTCGCCCGATCATAGCAAAACTTTGCCAACGCTGCCAGTAAGTACCATTGCCAAAGTGATTGATTTGTGGTGTGCTGAAATGACGAGCATTGCGCAGGACAAAGACATTCAGTACATCCAGATTTTTGAAAACAAGGGTGATATTATGGGCTGCTCCAACCCGCACCCACACGGACAAATTTGGGCACAAAACAGTGTGCCGCTTGAAGTAAGTAAAGAGACGAAGCAGCAGCAGCAATACTATGAACGTTACTGGCGCACTTTGCTCAGCGATTATGTAAACACCGAGCTACAACAGCAGGAGCGGATAGTGCTGGAGCATGAGCATTTTGTAGCATTGGTACCCTTTTGGGCGGTATGGCCATTCGAAACGATGATTGTGCCCAAACGCCCCATGGCGCATATCAATGAGATGACGCAAGATGAACGCCAAGCATTTGCCATCATGCTCAAAGAACTCACTGCCAAGTATGATAATCTCTTTCATGTTTCCTTTCCTTATTCTGCCGGTATCCATCAGGCGCCGGTGAATAGCGGGCAACATCCGGCGTGGCACTGGCACATGCATTTTTACCCGCCATTGCTTCGCTCTGCTACTGTGAAAAAATTTATGGTTGGCTACGAAATGCTGGCCAATCCACAACGGGATGTAACGCCAGAGTGGGCCGCAGAAAGATTGCGTAGCTTGCCGGTAAAGCATTATAAAGAAATGTAGTACCAGTAGGCCAAAAGCCTATAGTATAGGTAAGTAAAGAATGACTAGATCTTTTTCATAAGCAAGTAATCGTACCGGCTGTGTCTACGGCTGGTGGTTTTTTGTTTGTATGATGTATATCAAAGTTCCGGTGACGGAAAAATGGAAACTTGCCGCAAGGCAATCAAAATGAAATGTTGTATGAAAAAATGGTTTGTAATGTTGATGGGTTGTGTAAGCATGCTGCAGTTGGCTGCACAAAACATTTGGGAAAACCCCACAGTGTATGAGGAAAACAAAGAAAAGCCGCATACCAGTTTTATGCTGTATCAGCAGGCAGCAGATGTGAAAGCAGATGATTTTGCAGCATCAGCCTGGTATCAATCACTCAATGGTACCTGGAAGTTTGTGTACGCTGCCAATGTAGAATCTTCGCTCAAAGATTTTTACAGCGATGCAGTGAACACGCAATCGTGGAAGAACATTCCAGTGCCTTCCAATTGGGAACTGCAAGGGTTTGGTACGCCTATTTATACCAACATTACGTATCCGTTTCCTAAAAATCCTCCGTATGTAGGCAAAGACAATCCGGTAGGTACCTACCGCAAAACATTTACCGTGCCCGATACCTGGAGCGATAAAGAAGTGATACTGCATTTTGGTTCCATATCGGGCTGTGCATTTGTGTATGTAAACGGACAAAAAGTAGGTATGTCGAAAGTGGCTAAAACAGCTGCTGAATTCAACATTACCAAACTGCTGCGCAAAGGCGAAAACCAATTGGCGGTGCAGGTATACCGCTGGCACGATGGCAGCTATCTGGAAGACCAGGACTTTTGGCGTTTGAGTGGTATTGAAAGAGATGTTTTTTTGATGGCCATGCCCAAACAAACCATTTGGGATTATTTTTTGAAAGCAGATTTGGATGCACAATACAAAATCGGCAGGTTTTCGGCAACCGTTGATATCAGAGACTTTACAGATCGTACTCCTACGAAAGGAAGCATCGTAGTAAGTGTTGTTAGCAAGGCAGGTTTTGTAGCTTTTACGCAAACTCAAGCGTACACAACCAATGCTGCAGTTACATCAGTACAATTTAGCGGGGCTATTAAAAATGTAGCCAAGTGGACTGCAGAAACGCCGAATTTGTATCAGGTAATCATTGAGCAAAAAGACGCCAGTGGTGCAACGGTAGCGTATACGGGTAGCCGCATTGGTTTCCGGAAAGTGGAGATTAAAAATGCGCAACTAATGGTAAATGGTATGCCGCTAAATGTGCATGGTGTAAACCGCCACGAGCATGATGATGTGCTGGGTCACGTGCCTACCAAAGAGCTTATGCTGAAAGACATTCAACTCATGAAGTTGAACAACATCAATGCTGTTCGAACCTGTCATTATCCCAACGATCCGCTGTGGTATAAACTCTGCGATGAATATGGTTTGTATCTGGTAGATGAAGCCAATATCGAAAGCCACGGCATGGGTGCAGAAGGACAAAGCTGGTTTGATAAAGAACAACATGTAGCGTACCGTCCGGAGTGGGCTGCGGCACACCTCGACCGCCATCGTCGTATGGTAGAAAGAGATAAGAACCATGCTTCCGTTATTATCTGGAGTCTTGGCAATGAATGTGGTAACGGACCAGTTTTCTTTGATGCCTATAAGTGGATAAAAGAAAGAGACAACACCAGACCTGTACAATTTGAACAATCAAAAGAAGCAGCCAATACTGATATTGTTTGCCCCATGTATCCTCGCATTGAGCACATGCGACAGTATGCCAATGACAGCACAAAGACAAGACCGTATATCATGTGTGAATACTCTCATGCCATGGGTAACAGCAACGGCAACTTCAGAGAGTATTTCAATATTATCCGCAGCAGCAAGCACATGCAAGGCGGCTTTATTTGGGACTGGGTAGATCAGGGTTTTAAACAGCAAACAGCAGATGGCCGCACCTACTGGGGTTACGGAGGCGATTTGGGCAGCTACCTCTACCTCAACGATGAAAACTTTTGCAGCAATGGTTTGATTGCTGCCGACCGTACACCTCACCCCGGTTTGTACGAAGTAAAAAATGTATACGCACCCATTCAGTTTACAGCTGTGGATGCCTCCAAAGGCATTATTGCGGTTGAAAACCTTTTTGAATTTACGGCTTTAAACAACCATGCTTTTCAATGGGAAGTGCTGCGCAACGGTCTTTCTTATGCTAAAGGTTCGTTTACTGTTACGGCGGCGCCACACACTAAGCAAACAGTGCAGCTCTCATTGCCCGCAACCGATGCTACCGCAGAATGGATGCTCAACGTATTTGCATTTACGACAACGGCCAATGCCACGGCCTTGGTGCCTGCCGGTCATGAAGTAGCCCGTGCACAGTTTGCCATTGCCGGCACGTATGCAGTTACGGCCAACAAGGGTGCGGGATTGACGATAGAAAAAGATGCTAAGTTGCTCAAGTTTACTGCCGGTGATGTATCGGGAGAGTTTGACCTCAACCGTGGCCAGTTTAAAAAGTACAGCAAGAAAGATGCATTGGAGTTGAACCAATTGCCAACGCCTTATTTCTGGCGGGCACCTACCGACAATGACTTTGGCAACAGCATGCCACAGCAGTTGGGCATTTGGCGTTCGGCACATCAGCAGGCACAGGTAAAAAAAGTAACCGTGGGCGAACAAACAGCTGCCGGATTGCCCATTGAAGTACAAATGGAACTGACCGGTATCAATGTGCCGTACAGCATTCAGTATGTCATTTTAAACAATGGTAGCATACAGGTAACCGCCAGCATGGATATGACCAACCGGTCATTGCCCGAAATGCCCCGATACGGTATGCGGATGCAACTGCCTCCGGCTTTCGATAGCCTGCGCTACTACGGCCGCGGTCCTTGGGAAAATTATACCGACCGAAATGAGTCGGCACTGCTGGGCGTATATGCCGACAAAGTGGCCAATCAGTTTACAGCCAATTACATTCGGCCACAAGAAAATGGTTACAAAACCGATGTGCGTTGGGTACAACTAACCAATACAAAAGGCCATGGCCTGCGGGTAGAAGGAGTACAACCAATTTGCTTTAGTGCGTTGCACCACAGTGCCGAAAGCATGGACCCCGGCATGACCAAAAAACAACAGCATCCGACCGACCTTCGTCCCGATAAAAATGTATACCTCCACATTGATTTGAAACAACGTGGGGTAGGTGGCGATGACAGCTGGGGTGCCTTGCCACATGCACAGTACAGGCTTACCCAAAAGCAATACAGCTACAGCTACATTTTGCAGTTGCAATAGCATCGCTTACTTCAATTGATCAATACAAATACCCGTCGGGAAATGCGTACAGCACCGGCGGGTATTTTTTTATGCATTGCTGTGGCTGCCAATGAAGTTGCGGTATACAGAGCCGCTGCATTCGAAAGGGGGGGATTTAGCGAAAGCCTTGCCCGCATTGAATTTCAAGAAATGGGGGAGTGAATTTTACCCCCAAAGGCTGCAGTCAGAAAAAAGCTGCAAATACTGAAAATACCCCCCTTTTTTTACTATTCACCCCCCCAGGTAAGCGTATACAATTGCTCACTTTCAACCTATGAAAATGTGCAAGGCAGTATAACGAGCTGTTCTCCTCATTTTCTATTCATCAACTTCAATTGCTGTCCTATGACGAAAAAATCCCGATTGTTTGGGAGGATGAACGCTGCTGTCAGCTTCGCCCCCTACGGAAAAAGCGTAGCTGCTTTTCTCTTGTTTGTTTCGATGCTGTTGGCATCGCTGAGTTCGCAAGTATTTGCTCAATCAACCAAAGTAACCGGCACCATTAAGGATGCTGAAACGGGTGACCCCATTGTTTCGGCAACGGTGATGCTGAAATCAAAAAAAGCGGCCACTACTACAGATGCTTTAGGCCTGTTTAGTATTTCGGCTGTGGCCGGCGATGTGCTGGTCATTTCCAACGTGGGTTTTCAAACACTTGAAGTACCTGTAGATCTTACAGCACCCATGACCATTCAATTAAAAGCAACCAACCGCCAGTTGGGCGAAGTGGTAGTGGTAGGTTATGGTACCCGCAAACGTTCCGACATTACCGGTGCGGTAGCTTCAGTTCCTAAAACCCGTTTATCGCAGTTGCCGGTCACCAATGTGCTGCATGCCATTGAAGGTTCGGTAGCAGGGGTAAACATCACCCAAAACTCCAATGTGCCGGGTAGCTCAGCTTCGGTATTGGTGCGGGGGCAAAATACCATTACCGCCGGCACAGGTCCGTTTATTGTGGTAGATGGTGTGCCCTTCAGCAAAACCGGTAGTGTAACCAATGACATCAACCCCAACGATATTGCTTCCATCGAGATATTGAAAGACGCCAGTGCCACGGCTATATATGGTGTAAATGGTGCGAATGGTGTTATTCTCATTACTACCAAAAGAGGCACCACAGGCAAGCCGGTGATTAAATACAATGCCTACATGGGTTTGGACAATCTGGCACATATCCTCGATCCATCGAGCCCGGAAGCGTATGTGCAGAAATATGCCGATTGGTGGAAACAGGTCAACCCGACTTCTACCCAAACCAATGTGCTGCCCACACAATTTGAAAGAGCCAACTATGCCGCCGGCAAAAAAGTAGACTGGCTGGATGAAGTGCTGCAGCAAGGCATTATGCAAGACCATAACCTGAGCATTTCTGGTGGGTCAAAGGATTTTCGCTATTACGTAAGCGGCGACTTTATGAAACAACAGGGCGCTGTAAAAGGGTATCAATACAAACGGGCGAACCTGCGTGCCAATCTCGATGCTACCATCACCGATTATCTGACCATTGGTACCACCATTTCTTACACCAACAACAACTACGATGGTGGCCGTGCCAACTTCTACCTGGCAACTGCTATGAGTCCGTATGGCTTTTTGTACGATGCCAATGGCAACTATGCCATTTACCCCATGTACGAAGAATTGTTGTACAAAAATCCACTGAGTGGTTTGAACAACGACCGCACTGACCGCAGCAATAATTTGATTGGAAACGGATATGCCGAAATCAAATTTGGCGGTGCCTTGCAAGGGTTGAAATACCGCTTCAATGCGGGCTACACATTTGTAACCACACGGTATGGCTACTATGAAGGCCGCAGTTTCGACAACCAATTGGGCACTGCTAATGTGAGCAGTTCTGAAACCAACAACTGGGTAGCAGAAAACATTCTCACCTATACAAAAGACTTCGGTATGCATCACCTCGATTTTACCGGATTGTATAGTGCTCAACAACGTAACTACTTTACCTACGGGGCAAACGCTACCGGCTTCATCAACGATGAACTTTCATACAACCGTTTGGAAGCAGGCGCCACACAAACATCGAGCTCTTACCGCGATAAGTACAGCCTCAACTCTATGATGGCAAGGGTAAACTATACCTATGATGGTCGCTATTTGCTCACCGCCACCATTCGTCGTGATGGCTCAAGTGTAATGGGTGGCAACACCAGCAAGTATGGCAATTTTCCATCGGTTGCTGTGGGCTGGAACATCACCCGCGAAAAATTCATGCAAAGCCAAAAGGTAGTAGACAACCTGAAACTGCGTAGCTCTTATGGTATGGCGGGCAATGAAGCCATTTCTGTATATGGCACCATTACCACTGCCGGTACTGTTCGTTTTCCATTTGGCGGCAACTCTACCATTGGTGTGTTGGCCAGCAATTTGGGTAATGGCAACCTGCATTGGGAAAGTGCAAAAACACTCAACGTTGGGCTCGACTTTGCTGTGTTGAAAAACAGAATCAATGGTACGTTGGATTACTACAGCACTCAAACTTCAGATTTGTTGCTGCGCAGAAACCTGCCCATTATTACTGGTTATGGCAGCATTCTCGACAACCTGGGTAAAACAGCCAACAGGGGTATTGAGCTAATGCTGAATGCAGATGTTATATCGAAGAAAGATTTTAAATGGCAGGCCACTGTAAACTTTGCTACCAACAAAAACAAGATTGTTGATTTGTATGGCGATGGTAAAGATGACATTGGCAACCGCTGGTTTATTGGTAAGCCCATCGGCATCATCTGGGATTACAAAATGGTGGGTGTATGGCAAGAAGGCGAAGATGCTTCACAGTGGGACCCTGGTGCCAAGCCCGGCGATCTGAAATTTGCCGACATCAATGGCGATAAAAAAATTACAGCAGATGACCGCACCGTGTTGGGACAAACTGCACCCAAGTGGACAGGTGGTATCACCAATACTTTCCACTACAAAAATTTCCACCTCAATATTTTTATTCAAACATTCCAGGGTGCATTGCGCAATAACGTAACACTGACTTATGCCGACGAAGCAGGCCGAATGAATATTCCTGCAGAAACCGGCTACTGGACAGCAGAAAACAAGAGCAATACACGTCCATCATTGCGCTATACCAATCCTCGTGGTTATGGCTATGCTTCCGACAACAGCTACACCCGTTTGAAAGATGTAACACTGAGCTACGTATTTCCACAAAGTGCACTCGACAGAATGAAACTTGCTGCCATGACGTTGTATGTGAGTGGTCGTAACCTCTACACATTTACCAACTGGGTTGGTTGGGATCCTGAATTCAACTATTCTTTCCGCGGTTCCGGCGATTGGACCAACAACTACCCACAAACAAGAACCATTGTGTTTGGTGTAAACGTTTCGCTCCGTTGATTGCTCACCTCAAAATTCTGTTTCACATGAAGAAGCATATAAAATACCTGCTATATACTGCCACAGCTTTGCTGAGTTTGTCGGCATGCAAAAAAGATTTTCTGGATGAAGAAGTGTATTCATCCTATGCCCCTGCCACCTTGTCCGATTCATTGGGTTTTGAAGCCTCTGTAGTGGGCTTGCACAACCTCATGAGCACTTTTTTTAGCTATAGCGATCCGCAAGGCTGGCCCAGTGTGTGGCACAGCGGTACCGACGTGGCTTGGGTGCCACCTACACAGCGTCAGGGCATCGAAATTCCTTACTACGATTACAACCAACTCATCACTACCGATGGTGCGGCTTCGTATACCTGGAGCTGGTGCTATCGCATGATTAACAACGCCAATATTCTTATTAAAAATGCCGAGAATCCAAACCTCACCGGCATGACCCAAAAGAACAAAGACCAGATAGCCGGCGAAGCAAAATTCTTCCGTGCTTATGCGTACAATATTTTGGCAACGTTGTTTGGAAAAGTACCATTGGTAACAGATCCATTGTCATCGCCTAAAACAGATTTCACCCGCACTTCTCTCGATTCGGTAAATGCGCAAATAGAAAAAGACTTGTTGTTTGCCGCAGACAAACTGCCCGACATCGACAATGTGAAATCGAATTCAAAAGGTAAAATGTATGGCCGCATCAACAAGGCCATGGCCAGCCAGTTGTTGGCAGAAGCATACCTGCGCATGGGCAAGCCTGCACTGGCCGAAGCACAATGCGATTTGGTCATCAACAGTGGTAAGTTTAGTCTTACTACTGCCCGCTATGGCAAAAACCTGAACCTGCCCGGCGATCCATTCAGCGACATGTTTGTTTATGGCAACCAGCGTCGTTCGCAGGGCAACCGCGAAGCCATTTGGGTGTTGGAGCAAGAGAACCCCAGCACAGTGGTAGGTGGTATTACCAATAGCCCGCAGCAGCGACGCAACTGGGGTGCAGCCTACTATCAAATTGCCGGCATGACCATTTGTGATTCACTGGGAGGCCGCGGTATTGCCCGTCTTCGCCTTACCAACTGGGTGATTTATGATTTGTATGAAAAAACAGACATGCGCAACTCTGAAAACAACCTGCGCCATCGTTTTTATTACAACACGCCGGGCAATGCCAACTTCGGCAAAGAAGTGCCATATACCGGTGCAGATACCGTGTTTAAAATTGCACCGCACACTACCAAGTGGTACCAGTTTGATCCGAATGATGTATTTGGGTTTGCCATGATTAAAGATTTTATGTTGATGCGTTTGGGTGAAACCTATTTGCTGAAAGCAGAAGCACAATTCCGTCAGGGAAAATTGGGCGATGCTGCTACCACCATCAATGTTATTCGTGGCAGGGCAGGTGCCAGCCCCGTGAGTGCCGCCGATATTACACTTGACTTCATACTGGATGAAAGAGCCCGTGAGTTGCTGGCCGAAGAAAACCGCCGCATGACGCTGATGCGTACCGGCACGTTGGTGACCCGTACCGTGAAGTACAACACACAACAACACAATCCTGTGCTGGGACTTGCGGCCAAACATTTGTTGCTGCCCATTCCGCAGTCAGAAATCAACCTGAACAAGGACGCCGTACTGGAACAGAACCCCGGTTATTAATTCATGTCTTTTTCTCATAACAAGTTGTAGTTTGCCTGGCTGGTTGATGCATACATGATGCTGCATCAACCAGCCTTTTTTCAATTTTAGATGAATTGTTATGCAAAGAGTTGCCAGCTGTTTTTTTCTGTTGTTGTTGCTGCAAGGTTCAGGTGTGTTTGCACAAACGCAAAAGCGTGATGCAGGTACAAAAGCCAGGCCTGCTATGGCGGGATATCTGTTCGCCTACTTTACGGGCAATGCAAAAGCAGAAGAGCAAATACATTTTGCATTGAGTAGCGATGGGTTGTCATTCCGGGCTTTGAATCACAACAAACCAGTACTCTCCAGTGCTGCCATCAGCAGTACAGGCGGCGTCAGAGATCCGCATATTTTGCGGGGTGAGGATGGCAAAACATTTTACATGGTAGCTACCGATATGGTGTCGGCCAACGGGTGGAGTTCTAACCGGGCTATGGTGTTGCTGAAATCCGCCGACTTAATCAACTGGACATCTAGTGTGGTAAATATTCAACAGCGGTTTGCAGGGCAAGACAGCCTGCTTCGGGTGTGGGCCCCACAAACCATTTACGACAAACACAGCGGCCGCTACATGTTGTATTGGTCGATGAAATATGGCAACGAACCTGATAAGATTTATTACGCTTTCGCCAACAAAGAATTTACCGATTTGGCTACTGAGCCGAAACAACTCTTTTACAGCCCGGATAACGCAGCTTGTATTGATGGTGACATTGTAGTGAAAGATGGTAAGTATTATTTGTTTTTTAAAACGGAAGACCGCCACCCCGGCATAAAAGTAGCCGTGTCGGAAAAGCTTACGTGCGGGTATACCATGCAAACCGCAGACTACGTACAGCAAACCAATAAACCGGTTGAAGGTGCAGGTACTTTTAAGCTGAATGATGGCAGTGGTTTTGTGTTGATGTATGATATGTACACCAGCAGCCGGTATCAATTTACCAAAACAACCGACCTAAAGAATTTCACCATTATCGATGCAGAAATTTCGATGAACTTTCACCCACGGCATGGTACTGTAATGTCTGTAACGGAAGAAGAATGCCAACGCTTGCTGAGTAAGTGGGGAACGGTGGAAGATGCGTTTGCGTTTCCGGCAAATGCAGCCATTAAACCCATCAACACTGTGGTGGATAGTTCCCAAAAGAGCATCACTATTTCACTACAACCTGGCACAAGTTTCAATCAGTTCAATCCGCAATGGCGCACATTGCCCGGTGCCCGTGTGCAGCTGCTGCAGCCTGGTTTTGTAAATGGTAAAGCCGGCTATCAGGTGTCGCTGGGCAATCAGCCAACCGAAGTGTGGACTGTGCAGCTCACTACGCCGCATAACCCTGTATTGGCGGGCTATTACGCCGATCCGGATATTTTGTACGCAAAGCAAACAGGTAAGTATTACATCTATCCCACCAGCGATGGATTCAATGGTTGGTCGGGTACCTATTTCAAAGCTTTTTCGAGTACTGATTTGGTAAGCTGGCAAGATGAAGGCGTGATACTTGATTTGGATAAAGATGTGAGTTGGGCCAAACGCAATGCATGGGCGCCTTGCCTTATCGAAAAGAAAATCAATGGCCGCTATAAATACTTTTACTACTTCACTGCTGCGCAAAAAATTGGTGTGGCAGTAGCCGATCATCCAACAGGTCCGTTTACCGATATTGGCAAACCATTGATTGCAGAAAGACCTGCCGGTGTAAAAGGCGGACAAGAAATTGACCCCGAAGTATTTGAAGATCCGAAAACCGGAAAAACGTACTTGTATTGGGGCAATGGACACATGGCCGTGGTAGAGCTGAATGAAGACATGATTTCTTACAAGCCGGAAAGCTTGCAAATTATTACACCCACCGACAATACATTTCGGGAAGGCACCACCGTATTTTACAGAAATGGCTTGTATTATTTTTTGTGGAGTGAAGACGATACAAGAAGCGTAAACTACCGGGTGCGGTATGGTACAGCTGCATCGCCATTGGGCCCCATACAAATACCCGCCAACAATTTGGTGCTTGCCAAAGATGAATCGAAAGGCATTTACGGTACGGGGCACAACTCGGTATTGAATGTGCCCGGTACCAATGATTGGTACATTGTTTACCATCGGTTTAATTATCCCAATGGAATAGGCATGGGAAGTGCCGCCGGCTTTCACCGCGAAGTATGTATCGATAAAATGGAATTTTTACCAGATGGCAGTATTGCTTTTGTAAAGCCTACGCATGAAGGCGTTGCAGCACTGCCTGCTGCTAACACTGGTCAATACAAACTGGTTTGGGCCGATGAGTTTAACGAAGCTGGAAAACCGGATACTGCCAAGTGGGGTTACGAGCATGGATTTGTGCGCAATGAAGAAGCGCAATGGTACCAACCGGAGAATGCATTTTGTACCAATGGTAAGCTCATTATTGAAACCAGAAAAGAAGCAAAACCTAATCCAAGCTTTGTGGCAGGAAGTAGTAACTGGCGCACCAATCGGGACAGCATTCGCTTCACTTCTGCCTGCCTTATTACCAAAGGCAAACACACATGGCAGTATGGTCGCTTTGAGATGCGGGCAAAGATTGACATTCGTGCAGGCATGTGGCCTGCGTGGTGGACTTTGGGCATCAGCAAGCCTTGGCCCGCCAATGGAGAAATAGACATCATGGAATATTATCGGGGAAAGCTGCTGGCCAATATTGCCAGCCTTGGTGCAGATAAAAAAGCGGCTTGGTTCAGCAATACATTCAGTACGGATTCTTTGGGTGGAGCCGCATGGGCCAGCAAGTTTCATGTGTGGCGCATGGATTGGACAAAAGATGAGATTGCTTTATACGTGGATGATGTGTTGTTGAATAAAACTCCTGTTACATTGCTGACAAATAAAGATGGATCGGGTTTCAATCCGTTTCTGCAACCGCACTACATGCTGCTGAATGTTGCGGTTGGCGGCATGAATGGCGGCGATCCTTCGGGTACTACTTTCCCTACAAGAATGGAAGTGGATTATGTACGGGTGTATCAATATGAATAAGCCTTGATTGGAAATGAGGATTGAATAAAGAATGCGATATGAAAACTGGTATTAAAAATAAATATGTAACTCTTGCTGTCACTCTGATGGCAGGTATACTCTTGGTGAATGTGGCTGTGGCGCAGTCAAATGTATTTACAGTGACCAATCCCGATTTTACATTGAGTCCTCATACAGGCATGACAAAGAAGCACTGGAAAGATGCAGCCATGTACTTGTTGAAAGGTGCTTTCAGTTATGTTCATTCGCTGGATGATCCGATGCAGTTCCCTAAGCAGCCCGGTAAGAGTTATCCTCGTACACCTGCACAAGTGCCAACAGAAAAATTGGAAGGCTTGTGCCGCACTTTGTTTATTGCTGCGCCATTGCTCAAAGACAATCCTTCACTGTCGTTAAATGGCATTGCAGTTGCTGATTATTACCGCCATCAAATTGCATTGCTGGTCGATTCGAATGCCGCAACATTCATTAAGCACAGGGCGATCAACGGTGGTCCACATCAAAATTTGGTAGAGTTTGGTGCATTGTCTATGTCGCTGGTTGTAGCGCCGGAAGTGTTGTGGGAGCCACTTACGCCTGCTACCAAAAATGCTTTGGCCGCCACCATGCTTAGCTATGCCGATGGCCCTACAGTGCCCAGCAACTGGAAGTTCTTCAACATTTTTGTGTTGAGTTTTTTCAAAGACAAAGGCTATGCTGTCAATGAAAAATTACTGATGGAATACCTCGATAAATCATTGGCACATTATCGTGGCGATGGCTGGTACAATGATAATCCGGCTTATGATTATTATAGCATGTGGGCATTTCAGATGTACGGTATGCTGTGGTCGGAATATTTGGGCAGGAAATACTATCCTGCTTATGCAAAGCAATTCATTGCTCACTTCTCCGATTTAAAAAACACATACCCCAACATGTTTAGCCGCAATGGCGAAATGATTATGTGGGGGAGAAGTATCAGCTATCGTATTGCTTCCATGATACCCATGCCATTGATGGGCTTTCTGAAAGATCCATCCATCAATTATGGTTGGATGCGCAGAATAAGCTCCGGTGTGATGTTGCAGTTTTTGCAGCATCCCGAATTTCTAAAAGATGAAGTACCAACGCTTGGTTTTTATGGAGTATTTGAACCAGCAGTGCAGTCGTACAGTTGCCGCGGAAGTGTGTATTGGATGGGCAAAGCTTTTTTTGCATTGCTCATTCCTGATGACAACCCTTTTTGGACGGCAAAAGAAAATGAAGGTGCATGGGAAAATACTTTCAAGCCCAATCAGGTGTACAACCAGTTGCAGGATACCGCTCATATATTGGTGACGAACTATACCAATATTGGCGCATCTGAAGTAAGGGCCTGGTGCCATGTAAAAGCCATTGGCGCCAATGAACCATTCCGGGCCAGCGAAAACTATAACCGTTTGTCGTACAACAGCGCTTTTCCGTGGCAGGCAGATAGCAGCAATGGAACTGTGGCCATGAACTATGTAATCAGAAATGCCAAAGAGGAATGGGAGCCATTGCGATTGTTTACCTATCAGCAGTTTAAAGAAGGCATGTATTACCGCACTGCAGTACAGGAAACACATAACCGTACCCGTTTTCAACTTACAGATATGCCATTGCCCAATGGTATTTTACGGGCTGATTATATCAGTAGCGACACCATTGCCAACATAAGGTTGGGGCATTATGCACTGCCACAGGTTGCCGGAAAAACAATTTCTGAAACCCGCAGAAAAGTAAAAGGGTATGAAGTGCTCATCATTGATAATGGTGTGTATCAGTTGGCATTGGTAAATGTGCAAGGTTGGGCTAACATGGAAGTACGAAAAGCCGTGGGAATGCATCCGCAGGCAAGCAACAGTTCGGTCATTAATGCTGCTACACAAATACCTGCTGCTGAAGATGGTCGCTGGTTGGTATCGCTGATGCTGTGGAAGAAAAGCGGAGATGTATTTTCAAACGACGAACTTTTTCCATTTAAAAATCTTTCGATTACGGGTGTGCGTTTGTCGGCTATGCTAAAGCAGGGACAGGATGGGGAAAAAGCGATGCTTCAAGTTGTTGCAGACCGGCAATAGCAAAGTCTTTACGTCAACGATTGCATGAATTTACCTTCATGCCTCAGGGTGGTTCCGCTGGCGGAATGCGCTATATTTCGGGCCGAAAAGCTTTTGCCAATGAAAAAATGGATGAAATGGAGCTTCCTGCTGGTAATGTTGTGGGCTTCCACTGCCAATGCCCAACAGCAACAACAACAGTGGAATGTGGTAATGGCCAATACCGTGTTGGATATCTGGAAGGATTCGATTCCGGTGGGCAGTCAAACCAAGTGGTCGTACGATATGGGCGTTGTGCTCAAAGGTTTTGAAGGCCTGTGGCGCCAAACAGGCGATGCCAAATACCTGCAAGCCATCAAGGCAAAAATGGATTGGTTTATTCAACCCGACGGTAGCATTAAAGGCTACGAACTCACTGAATACAATATTGATCATGTAAACAATGGCAAGCTGGTGCTGCTGTTGTACAAGGAAACCAAAGAGGAAAAATATCGCATTGCGGCGCATCATTTGCGGGACCAATTGCGAACCCATCCACGCACTAACGAAGGGGGCTTTTGGCATAAAAAAGTGTACCCCTATCAAATGTGGCTCGATGGTTTGTACATGGGTGCTCCGTTTTATGCAGAATACATTTCCATGTTTGGCGATGCCAAAGATTATGATGACGTAGTGAACCAGTTTGTATGGATGGAAAACCATGCACGGGATTCAGCTACGGGCTTGCTATACCATGCTTGGGACGAAAGCAAGCAACAACGCTGGGCCAATAAAGAAACTGGGAAGTCGCCGCATTTTTGGGCCCGTGCAATGGGCTGGTATGCGGATGCTATTGTTGATGCTTTGGACTTTATTCCCGCAAAACATCCCGGTCGTGCTAAGCTCATAGCTATTCTCAACCGTTTGATAAATGCCATCGAAAAAGAGCAAGATGCAACCACGGGTTTGTGGTACGATGTACTGCACTACAATGGCCCGGGAAAAGAACGCAACTATTTTGAAGCATCCGCTTCTTCTCAATTTGTGTATGCCATTGCCAAAGGCGTTCGCAAAGGATATTTACCAAAAAGTAAAATGGCGATGGCCGAAAAAGGGTATCAGGGATTGGTGACACAGTTTATCAAATTGGAGAACGGTCGATACAATTTGCATGGCACTGTAAAAGTGTCGGGACTGGGCGGTAGTGGCAACTATCGCGATGGTAGTTTTGAGTATTACATGAGTGAACCAGTGATTGTAAATGATCCCAAAGGATTGGGCGCATTTTTACTGGCCGCTAACGAAATGGAAGGAAGAAAATTAAAGCATAAATAAAGAGTCGTTATGTTTCAGCTGAACAATAAAGTTGGCATTGTTACCGGGGGTGGCAGTGGTATTGGTAAAGCCATTGCAGGTTTGTTTGCCCGCCAGGGAGCAAGGGTGTTCATTTTCGATATTGATGCGCAGGGCGCCGCTCTGGCAGTGGCGGAGATTCAGGCAGCCGGTGGACAAGCCGATGCAGTGATACTCAACATTAGTAATCAACAAGAAGTAAAAGCAGCCGTAGCACAAGTGCAAGCCACTGCAGGCAGTATCGATATTTTGGTCAACAACGCTGGTGTAGCTCATGTGGGCACAGCGGATAGTACCAGCGAACAAGACTTTGACCGTGTATATTCCATCAACGTAAAAGGCGTGTACAACTGTTTGCACGAAGTACTGCCGGTGATGAAAGCACAACCGCAAGGAGGAGTCATTCTCAACATGTGCTCTATTGCAGCATGGGTGGGCATTACCGATCGGTTTGCTTACAGCATGAGCAAGGGTGCAGTGCTTGGCATGACACTCAGTACAGCCCGTGATTATCTGGCACACAACATCCGCTGCAATTGTATTTCTCCTGCCAGAGTACATACACCATTTGTGGATGGTTTCATTGCTAAAAACTATCCTGGCCGAGAAGCTGAAATGTTCGATAAATTATCAAAGAGTCAACCCATTGGCCGTATGGGCACTACCGATGAAGTAGCACATCTGGCTTTGTATTTATGTAGTCAGGAAGCTGGTTTTATTACAGGCTGCGATTACCCCATCGACGGTGGCTTTATCAATTTGAATAACTAATCAATCACAACCAAGCATCAATATGAAACTTATCAGATACGGCCAAGCCGGACAAGAAAAACCCGGTGTACTCATTGGCGAAACTTATTACGACGCATCATCCATTACTGCTGATTATGATGAGGTCTTTTTTGCCAATGATGGCTTAGCAAAACTTGCAGCTGCAGTAGCTGGCAATGCGCTGCCTGCAACTCCTGTAGAGCGTTTGGGCTGCCCGGTGCAGCGTCCTTCTAAAATTGTATGCATTGGTCTCAACTACAGCGACCATGCCAAAGAAACCGGTGCCACACCACCAGCCGAACCGGTGATTTTCTTTAAATCAACCACGGCTATTGTAGGCCCCAACGATGCGGTGATGATACCACGCAATTCGGTTAAAACGGATTGGGAAGTGGAACTCGCTATTGTCATTGGTAAGAAAGCATCTTATGTGGAAGAAAGCGAAGCGATGGATTATGTAGCCGGTTATTGCCTGCACAACGATATCAGTGAACGAGCGTTTCAGCTGGAGCGGAGCGGTACCTGGGATAAGGGAAAGGGCTGCGATACTTTCGCACCACTTGGCCCATGGTTGGTTACCAAAGATGAAGTAGCTGATGTACACAACCTGCGCCTGTGGTTGAAGCTGAATGGCAAGACGATGCAAGATGGAACAACAGCCAATCTCATTTTCAACGTGCCTTTTTTGATTAGTTACGTCAGCCAATTTATGACGCTGTTGCCCGGCGATATTATTTCCACCGGTACTCCGGCTGGTGTGGGATTGGGCATGAATCCGCAAGTGTACCTGAAGCCCGGTGATGTGATGGAGTTAGGTATTGATGGTCTCGGCACTTCCACGCAAACAGTCGTGGCTTTCAGTAAACCCGCTTAATTTCAGCTCACAACGATTGCACAATATGACAACCAACAACAAGCAACAGTACCTCGTCGCTTTTATCATGGTAACGAGCCTGTTTTTTCTGTGGGCTTTTCTGCACAACATCAATCCCATATTGATACCGCACCTCAAAAAGGCCTGTACCCTTACTGATACAGAGAGTGCCTTTATTGATTCGTCTGTTTCGTTGGGTTATTTTTTAATAGCCCTGCCAGCGGGTTGGTACATGCATAAAAAGGGCTACAAAAAAGGCATACAGTTGGGCCTGGCTTTGTATTGTGCCGGTGCCTTTTTATTTGTGCCTGCAGCAAGTACCCGCAGCTATGGGTTCTTTTTGGCAGCGTTGTTTGTCATGGCCAGTGGTGCTACTTTTTTAGAAACTGTCGCCAATCCTTACATCACCAAATTGGGTGATGCTGCTACCGCAGCCAGCCGATTGAATTTGGCGCAATCATTCAATGGTGTGGGTGCGTTTATTGCGCCACTCATTGGTGGTAAATTTATCCTGAGTGGCATTGAGCACAGCGAAACTGAACTGCAACAAATGACACCAGATCAGTTGCAGCAATACCTCAGTTTTGAAGCTGGCACTATCAAGCTTCCTTACATCGTAATCGGAGCTGTTGTGCTATTGATTTTATTGTTGTTTGCCTTTGTAAAACTGCCTGAAATAAAAGAAACGCACAGTGCTGATGCCGGCTCCGAATTTTCTACAAGAGTATTTCGCCACATGCATTTTCGCAATGCAGTAATAGCGCAGTTTTTTTATGTAGGTGCTCAGGTGTGCGTTGGTAGTTTTTTTATCCGCTTTTCCAAATACACTATGAACCTGGGTGAAAAAGAAGCAGCATTTATGTGGGGCAGTATTGCAATGGTGGGTTTTATGGCGGGCCGTTTTGTAGGTACTTTTTTAATGCGGTTTATTCGCCCTGCGCAATTATTGGCAGCCTATGCAGCTATCAGCATAGCCTTGCTGGCGGTGGCTATCGTTACCAAAGGAAATGCTGCCGTTTATGCTATGGTAGCGGTGCCTTTCTTTATGTCCATCATGTTCCCTACCATTTTTGCTTTGGGCATCGATGGCTTGGGTGAGGAAAGTAAAATTGCTTCTTCGTTTATTGTAATGGCCATCATTGGCGGCGCTATATTTCCGGTGCTCATGGGGCAGGTAAGCGACGCCAACAATGGTAATATTCAATTGGCGTATATCGTGCCGCTTATCTGTTTTGTTGTGGTGGGTTGGTTTGCCTTTACGCAGTTTAAAAACAAAGCTGTCGCGGTATCGGCAGCGGGTCATTAAAGCCATGTGTATGAAACGCTATTGCCTTGCTGTCGATTTAAAAAATGATCCGGTGTTGATTGCTGAATACGAGCAATATCATCAGCGCATTTGGCCCGAAATACAAGCTTCCATTGTATCGGCTGGTATAGTATCTATGGAAATTTACCGCATAGAAAACCGGTTGTTTATGATTATGGAGACCAACGATGATTTTTCGTTTGCAGCAAAAGCAGCCGCAGATGCAGCCAACGAAAAAGTACAGGAGTGGGAAACGCTGATGTGGCAATATCAACAGGCATTGCCTACTGCAAAGCCCGGCGAAAAGTGGTTGCTCATGCACAAAATATTTGACCTCAACACCGCCTTATGACCATCATAGATACACACCAGCATTATTGGAAATACGATCCGGTAAACTATGCGTGGATCAACGACGATATGGCGGTGATTCGACAAGATTTTTTGCCTGCCGATTTGCAACCTGTTTTGGCAGCCAATGGTGTTGCTGCCAGCATAGCGGTGCAGGCCGACCAAACAGAACAAGAAACTGACTGGTTGTTACAACTGGCTGATGAGAATCCTTTTATTGCAGGCGTTGTTGGCTGGGTTGATTTACGCAGTCCGCAGTTGGCTGAACGCTTGCAGCATTATGCACAATTTTCAAAGCTCAAAGGGTTCCGGCATGTACTGCAGGGCGAAGAACCATCTTTCATGTTGCAGCCCTCATTTGTAAATGGTATAGCGCAGTTGCAAGCTCATGGCTTTGCTTATGATATCCTCATTTTTCCGCAACATTTGCCTGCCGCACTGCAGTTGGTGCAGCAGTTTCCTGAACAGCGTTTTGTTATCGATCATTTGGCTAAGCCTTACATAAAGCAAGGTTTGATAGGCGAATGGGCATCTGGTATGAAAGCGTTGGCGGCACATACCAATGTGTATTGCAAAATCAGCGGCATGGTAACGGAAGCAGATTGGCGAAAATGGTCTGCTGCTGATTTACATCCTTACATCGACACCGTGGTGCGGGCATTTGGCACCAGCCGTTGCATGTTTGGCAGCGATTGGCCCGTGTGTTTGGTAGCAGCTGCTTACGATAAGTGGTTACAAACCGTGCAAGATTATTTCGCAGGATTTTCAACTGAAGAACAAGCCATGGTGTTTGCTGGCAATGCAAAACATTTTTATCAAATTGACACACTATAAAATTGGAAGAACATGAATACACAACTCAACAATAAAGTAGTAATTGTAACAGGTGGCGCCAAGGGCATTGGCAAGGGTATTGTAGAAGTGCTGGCACGTGAAGGTGCTATCCCTGTTATTGTTGGTCGCAATGCGCAAGACAATGAAGTGGTGGTGCAAGAAATTATTGCCGCAGGCGGACAATGCTGGCAGGTTGCCGCCGAATTGTCGCAACCAGAAGAATGTGAGAAAGCCGTGCAAGCTGTAGTGCAGCAATTCAATCGCATCGACGGACTCATCAATAATGCGGGGGTAAATGATGGTGTTGGATTGGAGCATGGTGATTACAAACGTTTCATGGAAAGCCTGCACAAAAACGTAGTGCATTACTACCTGATGGCGCATTATGCATTGCCCGAATTGAAAAAGTCGAAGGGAAGTATTGTCAACATTACTTCTAAAACTGCAGAGACCGGACAGGGGAATACTTCGGCCTATGCAGCCAGCAATGGTGGCCGCAATGCACTCACCCGTGAGTGGGCGGTAGAATTAGCAAAATATTCCATTCGGGTAAATGCGGTGGTGGTAGCAGAGTGCTATACGCCCTTGTACGATAAATGGATAAAGTCGATGCCAAACGGCGATGAAAAGCTGAAAGAAATTACTTCCAAAATACCTTTTGAGCAGCGCTTTACCACCGCAGAAGAAATCGCTAACATGACGGTATTCCTGCTTTCCCCGCTATCCAGCCATACTACAGGTCAGTTGATTTATGTGGATGGCGGCTATGTACATCTCGACCGGGCCTACAATGTTGGCATTGGTGATTGATGGCCATTTTTGAACAATACAGACAAGGCTACCGGTAAAAGGGCAGCCTTTTTTTATGCTCCTCATGCTGGTAAAATAATCCATCATTATAGTAAAACCTGCCATTTGGGCGGCGGAGTGCTGCTGCTACTTTTAATATTCGAAAAGCACTGGCTTTCATAGCCACTCGGCTTTGCCGGAATTGTTGCACGTAGTGTTGATTGACACTTTTCATTACAAGGAACAATTTCCGGTACGGCGGCTTTCAACATCTATTTTTTCAGACGATAGCGCCTGCCATGTTCATAACGAAATACTTTGAGGAGTTTGCCATTGGTGATGTACGACATACCTATGGCAGAACCATTACCGAAACAGACATCGTGGTACATGCAGGGCAGTCTGGCGATTTCTTTCCGCACCACATGGATGAAGAGTGGTGCAAAACTCAACCGTTCAAAAAACGCATTGCTCACGGCACTTTGATTTTTACTGTGGCCGTAGGTCTTACAGCCGATCATATCAATGATGTATCCATGACATACGGCTATGAAAAACTGCGTTTCATCAAGCCCGTCTTCATTAATGATACAATTAAAGTGACTGTCACCATTCAGGATAAGAAAGACCATAAACGCCCCGATCAAGGATTGGTAACGGAGCTGGTGGAATGTTTCAACCAACACAACGAACTGGTGATGCGCTGCGAACATATTTTACTCGTAAAAAAACAAGCAGCGTAGCATGGCTTCCATCATTCTCAATGGCATCACCTGGGGGCATAGCAGAGGCATTACGCCCTTGCTGGCTATCAGTCAGCGCTACAGCGAATTGCATCCTGAAGTTGAAATACGCTGGAAGAAACGCAGCCTGCAAGAGTTTGCAGATTTTCCGATTGAGAAACTTACCGAAGCCTACGATTTACTCATCATCGATCATCCTTGGGTAGGTTGTGCCGCAGCTACACTTTGTGTGCTGCCGCTCAATGAATACCTGCCATCGGATTATTTGCAAGACCAGGCCAACAACAGCGTTGGCGCTTCCTACGAAAGTTATGTGTACAATGGCAGTCTTTGGGCTTTGCCCATAGATGCGGCTACGCCTGCGGCCAGCTATCGCAAAGATTTGCTGCCACAACCGCCGCAAACCTGGGATGAACTACTCCAGTTGGCAAAAGCCGGAAAAGTAGCTGTGCCGGGCATTCCCATTGATATACTCATGCATTTTTACAGCTTTTGTATTGCATTTGGCGCCACGCCTTTTGCCAATGAATACGAAGTGATTGATGCCGCAACTGGTGTACAAGCAATTGAATGTATGCAGCAATTGTACAGTCTTGTTGATAGGCGGATGTTTGATTGCAACCCCATTGCAGTGGCTGAACTCATAAGTAGTACAAACGATTTTTGGTACTGCCCTTTTGCATATGCTTACAGCAATTACAGCAGAGCTGGATTTGCAAAATACCTGTTGCATTATACCGATGTAGTGGCGCTGAATGGCAAGCAATTACAAACCACCATTGGTGGCACAGGCTTATCTGTATCAGCATTTAGTAAGCATAAATCTGTAGCCGTGGATGTGGCCAAGATGATGGTTGATGGCGAAATGCAACGGACGATGTATATGCAGCATGGCGGGCAGCCCGGCCATCGTAGTGCATGGACGGATGGTACCGCCAACGAACTGACCAATGGCTTTTTCAATGCGGTGCTTCCGGTGATGGACAACGGATACATGCGGCCACGCTACAATGGCTATCTGAATTTTCAGGATCATGCCGGCACACCCTTGCGCACCTGCCTCATGGAAAATGGCGACCCTGCAAAAGCCTTACAGTTGATGAACGAATTATACAGGCAAAGTATTCATCAAAACAGCACTACTCTAAGCGTATGACAGCACAACCATTGCAAGGCATAGTGGTGCTGGAGTTTAGCCAGTATTTATCGGGGCCAAGTGCCGGCCTGCGATTGGCAGACTTGGGCGCAAGAGTTATCAAAATAGAACGCCCGGGAACAGGGGAAGCCGGCCGTAAGCTGGCCATTAAAGATTTGTGGGTAGATGAAAACTCTTTGTTGTTTCATACCATCAACCGTAACAAAGAAAGCTTTACCGCAAACCTGAAAGATGCCGATGATTTGTATGGCATCAAGCAACTGATTGCAAAAGCAGATGTACTCATCCATAATTTTCGCCCAGAAGTAATGGGTAAAAATGGCTTGGATTATGCATCGGTACAACACATCAATCCACGGTTGATTTATGCCGAAATTTCTGGCTATGGAAAGAAAGGCCCATGGAAGGATAAACCCGGGCAAGACTTACTGCTGCAAGCAATGTCTGGCCTGACCTATACTACCGGCAATAGCGGACAAGCACCCGTACCCTTTGGTATTTCCATTGGCGATATCATTGCCGGAGCACACGTTGTTCAAGGTATTTTAGCTGCATTGATTCGCCGTCAGAAAAACGGAAAAGGTGCTTTGATTGAAGTGAGTATGCTTGAATCACTGCTCGATTTTCAGTTTGAATTACTCACTACTTATTATACCACACAGCAACAGCCGCTGCGAAGTGCGGTGGCCAACGGGCAACCGTTGCTCAGTGCACCCTATGGTATTTATGCAACGGCCGACGGGCACATGGCCATTGCCATGATGGATATACATGTGCTGGCTGATACCATTGGTTGTTTTGCCTTGCAAGCGTTTCACAAAGAAGATGCTTTTGTGCAGCGGGATGCCATTAAAACGGCATTGGCCGTGCATTTACAGCAGCATTCCAGCGCTGTTTGGCTGCGTATGTTGCACGATGCAGGCCTGTGGGCAATGGAAGTGCTCAATTGGCAGCAACTTACTACAACAGCTGCATATCAAACCCTGCAAATGGAACAGGTTGTATTGGCTGCGGATAAACAAATCGTCACCACCCGTTGTCCCATTCGTATCAATGGAAAGCGATTGATGTTTGACAGACCTGCTCCACAACTGGGCGCACACAATGAAAGTATTCGGCAGGAGCTTAGTGCCGCCATGAAATAAACGATACATGAAACTGTTGCAAGACATATTAGTGATTGATTTTAGCCAGTTTTTGTCGGGGCCATCAGCTTCGCTGCGCCTGGCCGATATAGGTGCACAGGTTATCAAAATTGAGCGGCCCGGTATTGGCGATATCTGCCGCGAATTGTATGTATCGGATGTGGTGATTGAAGGTGAGTCAACTATTTTTCATGCCATCAACCGCAACAAGCAGAGCTATGCTGCTGATTTGAAAAATGCAGATGATCTCGAAAAAATAAAACAACTCATTGCCAGAGCAGATGTGGTGATGCACAACTTCAGACCGGGCGTGATGGAACGAATCGGGTTGGATTATGCAACTGTAAAATCGCTGAATCCTACGGTGGTGTATGCCGAAATAAATGGCTACGGTGAAACAGGTGAATGGGCTGCATTGCCCGGTCAGGATTTGTTGCTGCAATCAGTATCGGGACTTACCTGGTTGAGCAACAACAGTGATGCCGGACCTACACCCATGGGTGTAGCCGTGGTAGATATACTTGCGGGTACCCATGTAGCTCAAGGAATTTTAGCGGCATTGTATGGCAGAGCTGTACACGGAGAAGGTGCTTTGATACAGGTAAGTATGCTCGAAAGCATCCTCGATTTTCAGTTTGAAGTACTCACTTGTTTTTACAACGATGGACAACAACTGCCGCAGCGTGGTGCTGTCAATAGTGCCCATGCATACATAGCGGCTCCCTATGGTATTTATACAACAAATGATGGTTACATTGCGCTGGCAATGACCAACATTTCTGCATTGGCTACGCTGCTGCAATGCCCGCCATTGCTGCAATACAGCAACAGTGAGGATTGGTTTAGCAAGCGTGATGAAATCAAACAAGTGCTGGCCAGTCATTTGCTTACACAACCAACAGCTGTGTGGTTGCAGATACTGGAGCAAGCCGATGTTTGGTGTGCACCGGTATTCAACTACGATGCATTGGTGCAGCAGGAAGGTTACCGGTTGTTGGAAATGGAATTGACAGTACATACCAGCAGTGGTTTGGCTGTAAAAACAACCCGCTGCCCCATTCGGGTAGACGGTCAAATACTCACCTCTGCAAAAGGGGCGCCGGCATTGGGCGAACACAATGCAGAAATTGATCATCAGTTTGGATTGAATGAGGCACTGGTGCCTGCCAATTAAACTGCTGACAAAAACGAATTAGCCATGCTTGCTGATACACATATACATATCTGGGATTTCAGCAAAGCCAGTTATAGCTGGCTGGATGGCAATACGTCTATTCTCAACCGAACTTACAGCATTGATGAAATAGCCGCTGACCGACAAGCTGCTACTGTAACGCATGGCGTGTTGGTGCAAGCCGCCAACAATACACAGGATACAGATTGGATGTTGCATGTAGCCGCACAAACCAATTGGATTGCTGCCGTCGTTGGTTGGGTACCACTCACCAATCCGGATGCAACAGCAAATGCACTGGAGCATTACCAAAGCAATCCTTATTTCAAAGGGGTACGGCATTTGATACACGACGAGCCAGATGCGCAATGGTTGCTGCAGCCAACCGTGTTGGAAAGCCTTCAACTATTGGCCGATGCTGGCATACCCTATGATGTAGTAGGTATCTTGCCGGTACACATACGCACTGCTTTGCAGGTGGCCGAAAAAGTGCCACAGCTGAAAATGATTTTTGATCATCTGAATCAACCGCCCATTGCTACAGCTGACCGTTTTGGTGAGTGGGGAGAATTGATGCAGGAAGCTGCACAGCATCCTAACTTCTACGCTAAAATTTCTGGTTTGGGCACCACTGCACAAGTAGGAAATGCTTGGACAAATGCGACCGTTGAACCATATGTAAGCTTTGCCCTGCAACAGTTTGGCGTACAACGCTGCATGCTCGGTTGCGATTGGCCGGTGAGTTTGCTGGCTGGCAGTTATACATACAGCTGGCAGCAATATCACAAGCTGCTGCAAACATTACTCACACCCGAAGAACAGCACATGGTGAAGTATGCCAATGCTGCCGATTTTTATCAATTTCAATAAGCAGGCAAAAGAAAAACTATGGAAGTTGTAAACGGAGTGTTGTTTCATGCCATTGGTGCTTCCAGCGCTTCGCTTTGCTATACGCCAGAGAAAAAAGTAAAAGGCTGGAGCTGGCAAACCTATTGGCTGGCGCAGGCTTTTGTTTGCTGGTTGTTGCTGCCCCTGTTGGTGGCCGTTATCACCATTCCCGATTTGATGTTAGTGTTGAAAGAAGCACCCACTGCACCCATGTGGCAATCGTATTTGCTGGGTATGGGTTATGGTGTGGGCGGTACTGCTTTTGGCATGGCCATCCGATATGTTGGGTTCTCTTTAACCTATGCCATTGCAGTAGGTATTAGTTGTGTGTTAGGTACATTGCTGCCGCCATTTATCAGTGGTGAACTCGGTCATATTTTAAGTGGCAACGGTGCAGGCTATCTGATGTCGGGTGTAGGACTTGGTGCGGCAGGTATTGCTGTGTGCGGCCTCGCTGGCAGAAGTAAAGAAAAAGACATTGAAAAAGCGGTACAGCAAAGCAGTTCTTCTTTTTCATTTTCCAAAGGGTTGCCCTTGTGTTTGTTGGCTGGTGTTTTGTCAGCATTGTACGGGTATTCCTTGAGTGTGGGCCAGCCCATTGCAGATGTAGCAGCATTGCATGGTGCCGGCAATTTGCAAGGCAACGTGATTTACATTTTTGCCAATAGCGGCGCCTTTGTTACCACAGCTTTGTATTGTATTTACCTGCACCGCAAGCACAAGACAATCGGAGAGTACTCGTCTAATCAAGGACATTCTTTAACAACCAATTATCTCATGGCGGCCATTACTGGTTTGCTGTGGTATGGTCAGTTTTTCTTTTACGGACTAGGCCATACCCGCATGGGAAAATTCGCTTTCAGCAGCTGGGCTATCCACATGATTTTGCTGGTGCTGCTGAGCACCGTTACCGGCTTGCTGCTGAAAGAATGGAAACAGAGCAGTGGCAAAACCATCCGCTTGTTGGGTGTGGCCATCATGATATTAATTGTTGCGGTGCTGCTGCTTACAGAGGGCAACAGAATTGGCGCAACAGGATAAAGTATAAACATGTCGATGCATCAGCGAAATATTGCCAACGCACAACTACCCGTGTACATCATTGGAGCCGGCGGCATAGTCAATACTGCGCATTTGCCGGCGTATCGATTGGCAGGTTTCAACGTACAAGGCATTTGTGATATTGATTTGACAAAAGCACAAACTACAGCTGCGGCCTTTGGCATACCGCATGTGTTTGAGTGTCCCGAAGAAATGCTGCAACAACTGCCAACCAATGCGGTGGTGGATATTGCAGTACCCGGTCCTGCATTGATACCCTTGCTGCAGCAAATTCCGGACGGAACACCCGTATTGTTGCAAAAGCCAATGGGTGAAAACATGCAGGAAGCGCAACAGATTTTGGAAATCTGCCGCAGAAAAAAACTCAATGCGGCTGTGAATTTTCAACTGCGCTATGCGCCGTTTATTCTCGAGGTGAAGAAGATGCTGCAGTCTGGTCAGTTGGGCGAAATCAACGATATTGAAATCAATGTGAGTGTGTACACGCCCTGGCATTTATGGGATTTTTTAATGCAGTCGCCACGGGTAGAAATTTTGTACCACAGCATTCATTATATCGATCTCATCCGGCACATGCTGGGCAATCCGCAAACCATTTACGCAAAATCCACCCGGCATCCGTCTATGCCAAAACTGGCATCTGTGCGCAGCAATATCATCATGGATTTTGGTGATATGATTCGTGGAAATATTTTCACCAATCACTGTCACAATTATGGCAAACCCAAGCAGCATTCATACATCAAGTTTGAAGGCAGTAAGGGAGCGGTGCTGATCAATTTCGGAGCACTCATCAACTATCCTCGGGGCGAAGCAGACAGTTTTGAATATGTGTTTTTGCAAGAAGGGCAAGAGCCTGTTTGGCAAGAACGAAAAATAGAAGGTAGTTGGTTTCCGCATGCATTTATTGGCAGCATGGAGCAATTGATGTTGTCGGTAGTAAGTGGTATAAATGCACCTGATAATTCAGTAGAAGACTGCATTCATACGATGGCTTGTGTAGAAGCCGCTTATGCTTCCAGTGAGCAAGGTGGTATTCAGCCACGTCAGTTTTTGTAACGCATAAATACAAGTGAGATGTTCAGAAAGATGTTGATGTGCTGTTGGGTCTGTGTGGTAGCTGCAACGTCTGTGGCACAGGTGCCGGCATTTCCCGGCGCTGAAGGTTTTGGTAAATATGCCAGTGGTGGCCGCGGTGGTGAGGTTGTATTTGTAACGAATACACAAGACAGCGGCGAAGGCAGTTTTAGATGGGCACTGGAGCAATTTCCCGGTAAGCCTCTCACCATTTTGTTTCGGGTATCTGGCATCATTGAGCTGCAAAGCAAAATTCAAATCAAACGTTCTAATCTTACCATTGCCGGGCAATCTGCTCCGGGCGATGGCATTTGTTTCAAAGACCAATCTTTGATTTTGAATGGCGCATCTGCCAAAGGCAATCATGGCAATATCATCATTCGCTATATCCGTTCGAGACCGGGTGGCACACTCAAAACCGGCTTGTATGGTTTTGATATGGAAAACTGTCATGATGTAATCATTGACCATTGCAGTTTTAGTTGGGCCAATGAAGAATGTGCGGCCATGTACGATACCAAAAACACAACGGTACAGTGGTGTGTGGTAAGCGAAGGTTTGTACCATGCGGGTCACATGAAAGGCAACCGTTCGTTTGGCGGCGTATGGGGTGGTCAGTTCGCCAGTTTTCACCACAACCTGTTTGCACACCTCAACAACAGGGCCATTCGTTTTAATGGTGCCCGTGCCCACGATACGTTAGCCATTATCGATTACAGAAACAACGTAGTGTACAACTGGGGTAATGCCAATGCCTGCTATGGCGGCGAAGTAAATATTGCTGGCGGCGTTTCGCAGGTCAACATTGTCAATAATTATTACAAACCCGGACCAGCCACGCCAGAGGATAGAAAGTTTATTCATGCTTCTTTTCAGGCAGAAAACAGTAAAGGCACCAGCGAATGGTTTGTGGCCGGCAACATGATGCTGGGCGATAAATACCTGACCAAAAAAAATGAACGGGGTATTGATTTGAAAGAAGCGGGTTATCCCAAAGGCGCCATTGCTGACAAGCCTTTTGCAATTCAAATTCCGTTGCCTGAAGAATCGGCTGAACTGGCTTATGAACGGGTGTTGAAATATGCCGGCGCCAATTTCCCAAAAAGAGATGCAGTTGATGCAAGAGTGATTCAAGAAACAGCCATGGGCACAGCTATGGGCAAAGGTGTGTTTGGTAAACCGGGCATCATCGATCATCCGTTGGTGGTGGGTGGATGGCCTGTGTATGCCAGTACAGCGGCACCGGCAGATACAGATAATGACGGCATGCCCGATGCATGGGAAATAGCTCACGGATTAAATGCCAACAATGCCGCAGACCGAAATCAATTGCATTCAAGTGGCTACACTATGCTCGAAATGTATTTGAATGAATTAGTGAAAGAAGGAAAATGAAAATACTATCTACAATAACGCTTTTGATATTGTGCCAATTTACGCAGGCACAGGTGAAAGTATTGGATCAGGTGAATACGAGCCGCAGCAGTTATGCTTCCGCAACACTCATGCAAACGGTTCGTGCATTGAAACTGCAGCAAAAAAATGTTGAAATTGTTTTATCCATTCAGCAAAATGGTAAAAAAGAAAGTTTTCAAATTGAGGGTAATGCACAGCGCATCAGCATCACTGGAAATGATGCCTCTGGCGTGTTGTATGGTTGTTTGGCTTTAGCAGATACACTCAAACATCGCCAGCAGTTTCCTGTTCGTATGGTTGTACAAGATGCTCCCGAAATGGTGTTGCGTGGGGCTTGCATCGGCATTCAAAAACCGTATTACCTGCCCGGTAGAAATGTGTATGAATATCCATACACGCCCGAGGTTTTTCCGTGGTTGTACAATAAGCAATTGTGGATTCAGTACCTCGACTCAATGGTAAGCAATCGCATGAATTCGTTGTACCTGTGGAACGGACATCCCTTTGCTTCGCTGGTAAAATTGAAAGATTATCCGTATGCAGTAGAAGTAGATGAAGCCACTTTTGCAAAGAATGAAGAGCTCTATCGTTTCTTAACTACTGAGGCTGATAAGCGGGGCATTTGGGTGATACAAATGTTTTACAACATCATTGTATCAAAGCCTTTTGCGGAGCATCATGGAATTAAAACACAAGAACGGGAGCGGGGCATTACGCCGCTCATTGCAGATTACACCCGAAAATCTATTGCTGCATTTGTAGAAAAATATCCCAACGTGGGGCTCATGGTTTGTTTGGGTGAAGCCATGGAAGGTGTGGGCAATGATGACATTGAATGGTTTACCAAAACCATTATACCAGGGGTACAGGATGGCTTGCATGCCATTGGCAAAACAGATGAGCCGCCCATAGTATTGCGGGCACACGATACAGATGCCCCGGCAGTAATGAAAGCTGCTTTGCCCCTCTACAAAAATTTATATACCGAAGCAAAGTTTAATGGCGAAGCTCTTACCTATGCAAGACCACGTGGCAGCTGGGCTGAGTTGCACCAAACACTGAGTAAACTCGGCAGTGTGCAAATTGAAAACGTGCACATTCTTGCCAATCTTGAACCCTTTCGATATGGGTCGCCAGATTTTATTCAGCAGAGTGTTATTGGCATGCACGAAGTAATGGGTGGCAATGGATTGCATTTGTATCCACAGGCATCGTATTGGGATTGGCCCTACAGCGCCGATAGTGTAGCTGCTGGCAAACGATTGCTGCAAATAGAACGTGATTGGATTTGGTACAATGCTTGGAGCAGGTATGCATGGAAAGCCAATCGCAACAGGCAAGACGAGGTACGCTACTGGAGCCGCATGTTGGCACATCACTTTGGTTGTAATGAAGCGGATGGCAGAAAAATTTTGACTGCTTATGAAGAGAGTGGAGAGATTGCCCCCAAGTTGTTGCGCCGCTTTGGCATTACCGATGGCAACCGCCAAACCCTGACACTCGGTATGCTCATGACACAGTTGATAAATCCTTACCGCTATGGGTTGTTCACGTTGCTGTATGATGCAGAAGCTCCCGAAGGTGAAATGATTTTGGATTACGTAGACAAAGTGCAAAAGGGTTTGCCTCATGTGGGTGAAACACCAACACAAATTGCAGGAGAAGTAATGTTGCATGGCAATAAAGCCGTGGCAGCTTTGCAGTCTATTGTCAACAATATCCGTAGCAATAAAGCTGAGTTCAATCGGTTATACAACGACATGTTGTGCTACCAGGCTATGGCCAATCACTTCAGCCATAAAGTGCAGGCTGCAGTACAATTGCTGCAATACAAGTACAGCAAGCAAGTGCCTGATTTGGAAAAAGCGGTGCCATTGTTGCAGCAAAGTGTAAAAGATTACGCACAACTTGCCCGCCTCACCAAGGGCAGTTATTTGTATGCCAACAGCATGCAAACACAACAACGAAAAATTCCGATGCGGGGTGTGAATGGCACCTACAAACACTGGACAGAAATGCTGCCCGTTTTTGAAAATGAGCTGGCTGTTTTTCAACGCAAAATCGATTCGTTGAAAAATCAAAAGGATGTAATGATTCATGCACGGCTGCCGTTACCTGCAGTAAACGTTCAAACAGCTGTAGCCGGCAAAACTTTACAGCCTGGTATTTCTTTGTTTGCAGATACTACGGTCATCATCCGACAGTTGGCCCCGGAGCTTAACGGTCTTGCATTGCAGCCGCAATCTTTCAAACGGCAATTAGCTGCTGCTACTGAGTGGACTTTTACTGCAGACAAGCCGGTGAAAATATTGGTTGGGTACTTTAAAACACAACGTGCAGCATTTACCACCGATACCACTTACGCCAAGGCACCAGAATTGGAAACGAATGCGAGTGCAGATGATTATGGTCAGGCTGACATCAAAATCAGCAACGCCATGGCCATTGATGGATTGCCTGCTGTGCAAGTGCATGCATACACGTTTACTGCTGGTACGCATACATTAAAACTGCCCAAAGGATTGTGCATCATTTTGGGAGCCATTGATGCCAAATCGCATGTGCCTGTGTATGATGCAGGATTGATGAGCGACAAACGACAACAAAATATTGACTGGTTGTTTGAAGCACCTTAAGAAAATACGAATTGACAGCTCTAAAATATTGACATGAAAAAACTGATGATCTTCACGGTTATTGCTGCTATTAGTATTGCTGCAAATGCACAGCAGTACTATGATGTAACAAAGTACGGCGCCAAAAAAGACAGCAGCACGTTGGCGACCAAATCTATTGCGGCAGCTATTGCGGCGGCCAGTAAGGCAGGTGGCGGCACCGTGTATTTTCCTGCGGGCAAATACCTAACTGGTCCCATACATCTCAAAAGCAATATCACCATTTTAATTGATGCTGGTGCTGAGTTACATTTCTCCGACAACTTCGATCATTATTTGCCCATGGTAGAAAGCCGCTACGAGGGGGTGGATGTGTTTAGTTTCTCTCCATTGTTTTATGCATACAAGGCCGAAAACATTGCCATAAAAGGGCGGGGCCTGATAAATGGCCATGGGAAAAAATGGTGGGACTATGCACTTGCTTTTTATAAAAACCAAACAGCAAGAAACAAGTATCAATTGCTGTTTGACAGTGTCAATAAAAATATTGTATTGCCCGATGATGCTACACAAATGCAAAGAGGTTTTCTTCGCCCGCCGTTTATACAACCACTGTATTGCAAAAATGTGTTGATTGAAGGCATCACCATTACAAACTCGCCTTTCTGGACAGTGAATCCGGAGTTTTGTGAAAACGTAACCGTCACAGGCGTTACCATCAACAATCCAAAATCACCCAATACAGATGGTATCAATCCTTCTTCTTGCCGCTATGTGCACATCAGCGATTGCCACATAAGTGTGGGCGATGATTGCATTACCATCAAATCAGGAAAAGATGTGCCGGGGCGAACCAAGGCTTTTCCTGCGGAAAATATCACCATCACCAACTGTACCATGCTGAGCGGTCATGGTGGAGTTGTGATTGGCAGTGAAATGAGTGGCGATGTAAAAAAAGTAACCATCAGCAATTGTGTGTTTGATGGTACAGACCGGGGTATTCGCATTAAAACCACCCGAGGCCGCGGCGGTGTGGTAGAAGATATTCGGGTAGACAATATTGTGATGAAAAACATACGTGACCAGGCCATTGTGCTGGACATGGAATACTCCAAAACAAAGCCCGAACCAGTGAGTGAACGTACACCAAAGTTTCGCAACATTCGGTTCAGCAACATAACTGCATACACGAAGAAAGCCATGTACATCAACGGGCTTGATGAAATGCCCGTGTCGGAAATTAGTTTGCATGATGTAGTGTTTGAAGCAGAAACAGGTATTGTGATCCGCAATGCACAAGACATCGAATTGCGTCACGTTCGTGTGAATACAAAAATGGGCCCGGCAGTAAGTGCAGAAAAGTCAAGCCGTATTTTAATTGATGCATTATCGACTGCGAAACCATTGATGGATGCACCGCTTATTCGCCTGACGGATGTAAAGGAAGCGCTGCTCACCAATCATTGGTTGTTTGATGGCAGCCATAAGTTTGCTGAAATTAAAGGCGCTGCTACGAGCAATATTTTATTGCACAACAATATTTTGAAAGGTGCTACTGTAACCACTGCTGCAGATGTGCCAACCGGTACCGTGCAGCTTTGATGAATAGGAGTACAGGAGTTGAAGTGTCCCGATAGTTATCGGGAGACACAACGTAGCTAAATAGTAGTTCAAAAGATGACCAATAAAAAAATACTTGCAGGTGTATGGTTGCTGCTTTGTTGCAGCACAATGCTGCATGCACAAGATTTGCAATTGTGGTATAAGCAACCCGCTACCAAATGGACAGAAGCATTGCCCATTGGCAACGGGCGGTTGGGCGCCATGATTTTTGGCGATGTGCAAACAGAACACTTGCAGTTTAATGAAGAAACATTGTGGACAGGAGAGCCGCGGCCATACAACCGGAATGGTGCTTATACATATCTCGACAGTATACGAGCCTTATTGTTTGCCGGTAAGCAAAAGGAAGCAGAAGCCTTGGCAGAAGCACAGTTCATGGGATTGAAAAGTTTTGATGCTGATAAATCTGCATGGATAGCTAAATGGGGTGCTGCTACACAGATGGCTGCAACGGATGTACAAGATGCTGCGTGGCCAACGATGACTGTACCGCATTGGGATGGTTGGGAAACATTAGGCCACGGTGGATTGGATGGCGCCGTTTGGTTGCGCACCAACTTTGAATTGCCAGCCAATTGGTCGCCGGTTGCAATGACGCTTGATCTGGGGCGCATCAGAGACCACGACTTTACATTTGTGAATGGGCAATTGGTAGGAAAGCAACAAGATACCGAGCCAAGAAAATATACTGTAGCCAAAGAGTTACTGCATGCAGGCAAAAATAGTATTGCCATTTTGGTGCTCAACTTTGCTGATAAAGGGGGTATGTATGGTTTTAAAGATACCGCTAAGCATGTGGCTATTTTTTCCGTTAACAATGAGCAGGCCCGCATTTCTTTGAACGGGCAATGGAAATATTTTGTGGCCGATGATAATCCGCCGCCGGTTGGTGTGTATCAGGCTTCCTATCAGCCTTTTGGCGATTTGCAGCTACAGTTTGCACATACAGGAAAGGCAACAGCATACCGTCGTTCATTGGATTTGCGCAATGCTGTTGCCAGTACCAGCTACACTATCAATGGCATTCAATACAAGCGGGAATATTTTGCCAGTACACCTCATCAGGTCATTGTAGTGCAACTGACAGCTTCACAAAAAGCGGCTATTAGTTTTGCGGCTACACTCAGCAGTGCTCACAAAAACTATGTAGTGACCAGGCTCAACAATGACTTGCTGTTGCAGGTAAAAGTGAGAACTGGTGCCTTGCGTGGCGAAAGCCTTTTGCGTATCGTTGCAAAAGGGGGTAAGCTAGAAATAAAGGATGGCAAAGTGATACTCAGCAATGCAGATGAAGCAACGCTCTACCTCACAGCCGGTACCAATTTTGTCAACTATCAAAACATTAGTGCGGACCCACGGCAAGCTTGCATCAAGGCGTTGACATCTGTACAGGGCAAAACATTTGCACAGGTAAAAGCAGCACACATCAAAGAGTATCAACAATACTTCAATCGGTTTGCGTTATCGTTTGGTGCTTCACCCCATGATAGTTTGCCCACCGATGAAAGATTGAATCGATTTGCACAATCCAACGATGCTGCATTTGTAGCCTTGTATGCTCAATATGGTCGCTATTTGCTCATAGCCGCTTCACGGCCCGGCACACGTCCGGCAAATTTGCAAGGCCTTTGGAATGATTTGGTAAATCCGCCGTGGGGCAGCAAGTACACGACCAATATCAATGCCGAAATGAATTACTGGCCTGCAGAGTTGCTCAATCTGTCGCCCTTGCATCAGCCACTTTTTTCTATGATAAAAGAGCTGGCGCAAACAGGTAAAGAAACGGCCCGTGAGTATTATAATGCGCCGGGTTGGGTGCTGCATCACAACACCGATTTGTGGCGGGGAACGGCGCCTATTAATGCATCCAATCATGGCATTTGGGTGACAGGCGGTGCTTGGCTGTGCCAGCATTTGTGGGAGCATTATTTATACACGCAAGACAAAACCTTTTTGCGCAACGAAGCATATCCCATCATGCGTGATGCCGCCCGTTTCTTCCATCATTTTTTGGTAAAAGATCCTGTAACTGGTTACTTCATTTCTTCCCCTTCCAATTCGCCGGAGCAAGGTGGTTTAGTAGCGGGCCCTACTATGGACCATCAAATCATTCGGGCATTGTTTGCCAATGTTATTGAAGCCAGTAAGTTGTTGCAAACGGATGCAGATTTACGACAGCAGTTGCAGCAAAAGTTGTCTCGCATTGCCCCCAATCAAATTGGCCGGTACGGGCAATTGCAAGAGTGGATGCAAGACAAAGACGATCCTAACAACAAGCATCGGCATGTATCGCATTTGTGGGGGCTTTATCCCGGTAGCGAAATCAACTGGGATGCTACGCCGCAGTTGGCGCAGGCCGCTAAGCAATCGCTTATTTTTCGTGGCGATGAAGCCACTGGCTGGAGCCTTGGCTGGAAAATAAATTTCTGGGCAAGACTGCGAGATGGTAATCATACTTTCAAAATGATTCAAATGCTCATGAGTCCTGCAAAAGGTGGCGCTGGCAGTTACCCTAATTTGTTTGATGCACATCCGCCATTTCAAATTGATGGCAATTTTGGTGGTGCCGCCGGCATTGGCGAAATGTTGTTGCAAAGTCATACCAACTTTATCGATGTGTTGCCCGCATTGCCTGCAGCTCTGCACAACGGCGAAGTGAAAGGCCTCTGTGCCCGTGGCGGTTTTGTGGTAGACATGCAATGGAAAAATGCAGCACTCAGCAGCATACGTATCCGCTCCCTCGCTGGCCGTTCTTTGCAGCTTCGCTACAACGGTATTACAAAAACATTCGCTACTTCTATCAACCAGGTGATTCAATTGAATGGCAGCTTACAACTACAATAATATTTTTTCTTTGGTAGCCAGCAGCTGTGCTACTATGAGGCTTTGGTTGCGTCGCACACTTCAACTGCCGATGCAAACTTCAGCATATCGTACATTACAGTTGTGTAGTTTGATGCTGTGCGTTGGTTTATCTACCCATGCACAACGCAACACTATTTCACTTGAGCAAAACTGGTACAGCATTGCTACCAGCAACGATACCATTCTGCCAGCCAATACTTTCGCTGTACCAATTGATCAACGCTGGCAGCGGGTGAGCATTCCGCACAATTGGGACCAATACGAAGGTTACAGAAGGATGCTGCATGGCAACCGCCACGGCGACTCTTGGTATCGCAAAACATTTACCATCAAACAGGCAAAACAGGGCAAGCGTTTTTTTCTGCAGTTTGAAGGCGTGGGCTCCTATGCTACCGTGTATGTAAATAAGCAACAAGTGGGTGAGCATGCAGGTGGCAGAACCACATTCAGCATCGATATTACACACGTCATCAAAACAGATGGTACCCCCAATGAGTTGGCCGTTCGGGCATGGCATCCATCGGGCATAGCCAACCTGCCTTGGGTATGTGGTGGTTGTAGCGATGAACGTGGTTTTTCAGAAGGTTCGCAACCCATGGGCATTTTCCGGCCGGTGCAATTGCTCGTTACCAGCGATGTTCGCATTGTGCCCTTTGGTATTCATGCATGGGCCGATGTGCAATCGACTCAATCTTTGCTCAACATCAATACAACTGTCCAGAATTTTACAGGCAGGCAGCGCCGCATTACCATTGTGCATGCCCTTAAAGATGCCACAGGTAAAACAGTGCAAACTGTTTCGCTGCAACACACTCTGCAACCACATGATTCGGTGTCGGTACTCAAAGAGAAAATAACAGTAACGAACCCCGTATTGTGGTCTACGAAGCGACCGTACTTATATAGCATTGTTACCAGCATACAAGAAGCCAATCAGCTCATTGATCAGGAAACAACCCGCTTTGGTTTTCGCACTGTTGCCTGGAATACAGCAAGTCATCAGTTTGCCCTCAACGGGCAGCCAGTGTTTATAAACGGAGTAGCAGAGTACGAACATTTGCTGGGGCAAAGCCATGCTTTTTCCGCAGCGCAAATACGGGCACGTTTTAAATGGATTCAGTCAGCTGGGTTCAATGCTTTTCGGGATGGGCATCAGCCACACAATCTGTTATACGGCCAGCTTTGCGATAGCCAGGGCATTTTGTGGTGGACGCAGTTGTCGGCCCATGTGTGGTACGATACACCGGAGTTTCGCCATCACTTTAAGCAACTGCTGAGAGAGTGGGTGATAGAACGGCGCAACAATCCATCGGTGGTTATGTGGGGTTTGCAAAACGAGAGCAAACTGCCCGAAGATTTTGCACTGGAATGCACAGAGCTCATTCGTTCGCTTGACCCAACGGCTAGTGTTCAACGGCCAGTAACTACCTGCAATGGTGGTACCGGTACCGATTGGGATGTGCCCCAAAACTGGACTGGTACTTACGGCGGCAATCCTGCCGAGTACGGGCAAGATTTGAAACGCCAGATTTTGGTAGGTGAGTATGGTGCGTGGCGTACACTCGACCTGCATACCGAAGGCGGATTTATGCAAAACGGTCCCTATAGTGAAGACCGGTTCACTGAATTGATGGAGCAAAAAGTTCGATTGGCAGAATCGGTTAAAGACAGTGTGGCGGGCCACTTTTTTTGGTTGCTTACTTCACACGATAATCCCGGGCGTGTGCAGGGTGGTGAAGGTCTGCGGGAACTGGATCGTATTGGTCCGGTTAATTACAAAGGCATGCTTACGCCATGGGAAGAACCTACGGATGTGTACTACATGTTTCGCAGCAATTATGCCTCCAACACAACTGACCCCATGGTGTACATTGCCTCGCATACTTGGCCCAACAGATGGATGACGCCCGGTATCAAAAATGGGATCAAAGTGTATAGCAATTGCGATGAAGTTGAGCTGTTTAATGATGACGGCAAAACTTCGTTGGGCCGTAAAAAGAAGGGACCAATAGGTACACACTTTCAATGGGACAGTGTGTTGATTGAATACAATAATTTGTATGCCGTTGGTTATGTAAATGGGAAAGTGGTTGCCAGAGATGCTATTGTTCTGTTTCATCTGCTCAAAGCTCCTGTTGCTGCGCAGAAAGAAGATGATTTGATGACAAAGCCAATTACCGGCAATGATTATTTGTATCGCATCAACTGCGGCGGACCCAATTACACAGATGTGCATGGAAATACATGGCTTTCTGATAAAAGGTTGGCTACCTCGTGGTCAATTGATTTTCCTGAAGTGCCTGCAGTGTATGCCAGTCAGCGCAGAGTTTTTACGGCCATACGCAACACCAATGATGACAAGCTGTTTCAGACGTTTCGCTATGGGAAAAACAAACTGCAGTATGAGCTGGAAGTTCCTGCAGGTGAGTACACGATAGAGCTGTTTTTTACTGAACCATGGTTGGGTGTTGGCGGCGGCATCAATGCAACCGGTATGCGTTTGTTTGATGTGGCCATTAACGGAAAAACCGTAGCAGATGATTTGGATATCTGGAAAGCTGCTGGTACCAACGCTGCGTATAAAAAAATGGTACAAGCCAAGGCTGTGAATGGTAAGTTGATCATCAGTTTTCCTGAGAGTAAAGCAGGGCAGGCATTGATTACTGCTTTTACTATTTCCAAAAAAGCTGTTCGGAAAACGCCGCCGCAGCGCATTCCATGGCAAATTGCAGATCCTGCTCAGGGTGAATGGAGCAAACAAACCTGGTTGGATATTGGCGATCAACAATTCGTTCAGTCGGACATTGTTTTTCATGCGTTGCCTTCGCAATTGTTTGGCGCCGATTGGATACAATTTCAATCACCCAATTCATCAGCTACTGCTTTTTATGATGCAATAGAAGATGTTGATTTTTTTGTGGGTATTGACAGCACAACTTCTTTGCCAGCAGATTGGAAAGGCTTTGAAGACCTGCACAGTTTTGTAGTATCAGATGAGCAAGGAGGAAAGTATTACAAACTCTATCGGAAAAAATTGGCCGCAAATGAGCAGGTGAAAAATATTCCATCCCATTATTTCATCGCCAGCCAGCCTGCCAATAAAATGCAACCAGCGTACGACTTAAAACCGGTTACACAATACAAAACCAACGTTGCCATTACTGATGCAAATAGCCAGAAACAAATGGTCAATGGCAGAGAATGTGTGGTGCCTTCAAGCGATGCGCCAGTAAGTATTGCATGGCCCGTTCAAACCGGTGTGGGCGATAGATATTCTTTTACCATGAAATATTTTTGGGATAAAGCACCTGTGCAAGGACGCTTGTTGCTATTGGATGCAGGTGGCAACAGGATGATGGACGAACCGGTGTCTTTTACATTTACCCGTACCGGAAAATGGAACCAGTTTACCGTGAATACGCCTTCTCAAATCAATGCTGGTAACTATAAAGTAGTGCTGTACATTGAAGCGGCAAAAGGATTGGCCATTTCCGGGATTGACGTTCAATAATTGCTGTTATACACAACGAAGATGATACAACGCAGCTTGCTTTTAATCACAACTATTTTAATGACTGTGCTCACTTCTGCACAATCATTACGGGTGGGTTATCTGCGTTGCGAAGCAAGAGAAAATCCATTGGGTGTAGTTGCAAAACGACCAATGCTCAGCTGGGAATTATACAGTGCTCAACTGTCTGTGGTGCAAACGGCTTTTCAAATTTTAGTGGCCGATGATTCGCTGCTGTTGAAAAGAAATGTAGGCAATGTGTGGGATTCAAAAAAGCGGTTGTCTGCAGCTTCTATTCAGGTGCCATACAACGGCAAGGCATTGCAGGCTGCCAAAAAATATTATTGGAAAATTAGAGCTTGGGATAATAAAGGCAATGTGTCTGCATGGAGTGAAATCGCTTTGTGGCAAATGGGTTTGATGGAACCTAAAGATTGGGCAGGTGCCAAATGGATTGCTTATGAGAATCTGCCAGATTCTTTGCGCATTGTGCCTGCTGCTCATGGCAACGGCGACAAGGCCTGGGGTAAAAGAGCCAATGTGTTGCCTTTGTTGCGCACCCAATTTGCAGCATCCAAAAAAGTGAAGCAAGCAACTGCTTTCATCTGTGGACTGGGTCAGTTTGAGCTGTACATCAACGGGCAAAAAACCGGCGATCATTTTTTAGATCCAGGTTGGACCAAATACAACAAGCAGGCTCAGTATGTCACTTTTGATGTTACTAAACAATTGCTTGTTGGGAATAACGCCATTGGAGTTATGCTGGGTAATGGGTTCTATTATATACCCGGCGAACGATACCGTAAAATGACCGGTGCCTACGGTTATCCAAAAATGATTTTCCGATTATTGATTGAATATACTGATGGCAGCATACAGCAGGTTGTGAGTGATGAACAATGGAAAACGGCACCGTCGCCCATTACATACAGCAGCTTGTATGGCGGCGAAAATTATGATGCCCGTTTAGAGCAGAAGGGCTGGCATACGCCGGCTTTCAACGATGCACAATGGAGGCCTGCCGTTGTAGCTACGCCGCACCATTTACAATCGCAGCTGGCCAAACCCGTGAAAGTGATGCAGTCTTTTGAAGCAATGACTGTACAGCAATTGAAGGACAATGTTTGGCTCTATGATTTCGGGCAAAACATGTCGGGCATACCTGCAATAAAAGTGAGTGGCAACAGGGGCGATACCATCAAACTGACGCCGGCAGAACTGCTGACAGAAGATGGTCGTGCCAATCAAAAAGCCACAGGTGCTTCTAGTTATTATTTGTATGTATTAAGTGGTGATGGCGTTGAACAATGGCAGCCAAAATTTACCTACTACGGATTTAGGTATGTGCAACTGGAATTGTTGCCTGCTTCAACTTCAAACAAAACAACCCAATTGTTGGCGGTACAAGCCTTACATACCCGCAACAGTGCAGCAGCTGTAGGTGCATTTCAAAATTCCGATACATTGTTCAACCTAACCAATCACTTGATACAATGGGCCATCAACAGCAACATGCAAAGTGTGTTTACCGATTGTCCGCACAGGGAAAGATTGGGTTGGCAAGAGCAGTTGCACCTGATGGGCAATGCACTGCAATACAACTATGAAATTCATGCATTGGGCAAAAAAATCACTGCTGATATACGGGCGGAGCAAAATGCCAATGGCCTTGTTCCCTCTACCATTCCTGAGTACACCGAAATGCATTTTGCCAACGGCTATTTCCGCGACTCACCAGAGTGGGGCAGCAATGCCATTCTGATGCCGTGGAATCTTTATCAGTGGTATGGCGATAAACAAGAGCTGCTAACGAACTATACCACTATGCAGCGGTACATGCAATACCTGCGCAGCAAGGATAGCAGTCATTTACTCATGTACGGCTTGAGCGATTGGTATGATTTGGGGCCTGAGCGACCGGGTTTTTGTCAGCTTACCCCCATGGGGCTTACGGCCACTGCTTATTACTATTACAATCTTCGGGTGATGCAACAAACTGCTACACTGCTGGGTAAAAAAGCAGATGCATTACACTACAGCAAATGGGCAGATTCAGTAAGTGTTGCGTTCAATCGTCAGTATTTCAACGACACAGTAAAGCAATACGGTACAGGTAGCCAAACATCCAATGCAGTGGCATTAAGTATGGGATTGGTGGCAGAGAAAAATACAACCGCGGTATTGGCAAATCTTATTCAATCCATTGAACAAAATGATTACCGCTTGACTGCAGGAGATATCGGATTTCATCACCTGCTAAAAGTGTTGAGCCAAGCTGGACGAAGTGATGTTATTTTTCGGATGAACAACCGCAGCGATGTGCCAGGTTATGGTTACCAACTGGCAAAAGGTGCAACGGCTTTAACCGAATCATGGCAAGGTTCGCCCATAGTGAGCAACAATCATTTTATGCTCGGGCATCTCATGGAATGGTTCTATGCATCGCTGGCAGGTATTCAGGCTTCCCACGGTGCAGTTGCGTTTAGGCAGCTGCGTATTCAGCCACAAGTGGTAGGCGATGTAACTGAAGCTGAAGCCCGTTTTCGTTCGCCTTATGGATGGGTTGCTTCATCATGGAAAAAGAATGATACAAAATTTACCTTGCAGGTGCACATACCCGTCAACAGTACTGCTACTGTGTATTTGCCGGCAGGTAGCAATAGCATCATACACATGAATCAGCAACCAGTAAAAGCCCCTGTTCAGAAAGGTTTGGCACGAATGGCCATTGGTTCCGGGGAATATGTTTTTACTGTTGTCAATCAATAATCTGTTTCAATCATTACACATGAATATTTTAATATGCCAACAACCCGGACAGTTTGAATACGTACAGCAAAACAAACCTGTATTACAACGGGGGCATGCTATTTTGCAAGTAAAACGCATAGGTATTTGTGGTACTGATTTGCATGCTTTTGAAGGTACGCAGCCATACTTCCAGTATCCACGGGTATTGGGTCATGAGTTGGGTTGCGAAGTGGTAGAAGTTGATCCGTCATCAGGGTTTGTGCCCGGTGATAAAGTAACGATTGTGCCATACTTTGCTTGCGGCGAGTGTGTAGCCTGCCGCAATGAGTTGCCCAATTGCTGTGCTGCCATTCAGGTGTTTGGTGTACATGTAGATGGCGGCATGAAAGAATTTATTTCTGTACCTACAAAAGCATTGCTGAAAGCCAACGACATGAGCTTTGATGAGCTGGCTTTGGTAGAGCCATTGGCCATTGGTGCACACGGCATACGCAGGGCTGCTGTACAGCAAGGCGAATTTGTGTTGGTGATTGGTGCCGGTCCCATTGGCTTGGGCATTATGGAGTTTGCCCGCATTGCCGGCGGCAAAGTAATAGCCATGGATGTGAATACAACGAGGTTGGATTTCTGCAAGGATAAACTGGCGGTGAAACATACCATCAATGCGGCTACTGAAGATGTGCTGCAGCGATTGAAAGAAATCACCAATAGCGATATGCCTACTGTGGTGATTGATGCAACAGGCAATCAGAAAGCCATCAACGCCGCATTTTTATACATGGCACATGGGGCCCGTTATGTATTGGTGGGTTTGCAAAAAGGCAATCTTGAAGTAGCGCATCCGGAGTTTCACAAAAGAGAAGCCACACTGATGAGTAGCCGCAATGCAACGCAGGAAGATTTTGACCATGTGATGCGCTGCATGCAGCAAAAACTGGTAGATCCTGCAACGTACATTACGCATCGGGTGGCATTTGCTGATGTAAAAGAGCAATTTGAATCGTGGCTCAATCCTGCCAATGGCGTTATCAAAGCCATGGTTGAACTGTCGTAATTTTCAACATCAAAAAAGAAAGGCGTGATGCGTAAAGCTGCTTGGATATTGGGTTTGATGATGTGCTGTAGTTTGTTGTTGCAGGCTCAGGTTCGCCATGTGCAGTCTTTTAATAAAGGGTGGAAGTTTTACGCAGGTGATGATAGCCTGGCGAGCCAAACCATATACAACGATAGTAAATGGCGTCCATTGCAATTGCCCCACGACTGGAGCATTGAAAGTCATTTCTCAGCTCGGTTTCCGGCAACTAACCAAGGTGGGGCTTTGCCCGGCGGTATTGGTTGGTATCGCAAAACATTTACCATGCCTGCATCGGCATCCACCAAGTTTACCAGTATTCATTTTGATGGCGTATACAAAAACAGTGAAGTGTGGATCAACGGTCATTGGTTGGGTAAGCGACCAAATGGCTACGTCAATTTTTCGTACGAACTCACACCGTATTTGCAATACGGAAAAACCAATGTGATAGCAGTGCGGGTAGATAATGCTGCACAGCCCGATTCTCGATGGTACAGTGGTAGCGGCATTTACAGAGACGTACAATTAATAACGACCAATAAAGTTTCGCTGGCTAATGAAGGTGGCGTGTTTGTGACCACACCCATCGTAAGCAACGAGTATGCGCAGGTAAGCTTTCAATATGATATTCGAAATGCGGATAATGAAGCCGTATTGGTTAATGTGTATACTGATGTGCTGGATGCCAGCGGAAAAAAAATAGCCAGCAGTAAATCACCCATGTTGCGCAAAGTGTATCAAGGCAGGCAGGCGTATGCTGATGTGTTGCGTATTGCCAAGCCTGTAAGATGGTCGGTTGAACATCCGTATCTCTATAAAGCCGTTACTAAAATTGAAGTGAATGGGCATTTGGTAGATGAGCAAGTACATCCATTGGGCATCCGCAGTTTTCGGTTTGATAGCGAAAAAGGTTTTTTTCTGAATGAACAACCACTCAAAATTCAGGGTGTTTGTCAGCACCACGATTTAGGCGTATTCGGCGCAGCTTTCAATAAAGCCGCTGCCATGAGGCAGTTGCGCATTTTGAAAGAGATGGGAGTGAATGCCATCCGCTTTTCGCACAACCCGCCGGCCTCTACATTGCTCGACCTTTGCGATTCCATGGGTTTTCTGGTAGTGGATGAAGCATTTGATATGTGGCGTAAAAAGAAGAACAAGTTCGATTATCATTTGCAGTTCAATGACTGGCATGAACAAGACCTGCGGGCTATGGTACTCCGCGACAGAAATCACCCTTCTGTATTTATGTGGAGCATTGGCAATGAAATACGGGAGCAGTTTGACAGCAGCGGCACCGTAATTGCCCGTCGCTTGAGTGCCATTGTAAAATCGCTGGATACTACACGGCCCGTCACCAGTGCCCTCACTGAAACATTTCTCGAGAAAAACTTCATTGCACAATCCAATGCTTTGGATGTGCTGAGCTTCAACTATAAGGAGTACGATTATCCGCATTTGCCCAAGCGTTTTCCCGGTGCATCATTCATTGCCAGCGAAACCGCTTCGGCACTCAGTACCCGTGGGGTGTATGTGGGTGCTGCCGATAGCATGCATGTATGGCCGCCCAATTTTAAAGAGCAGGAAAACTTTTCCGGCGGCTATGCCGATACTACCTGCAATGCCTACGACAATACCTATGCTTATTGGGGTGCCACGCATGAAAAAGCCTGGTTGGCGGTAAAAGAATATCCGCATATCGCAGGCGGATTTGTGTGGAGTGGATTCGATTATCTCGGCGAGCCATTGCCATACAACTTTCCGGCCCGCAGCAGTTATTACGGCATTATTGATTTGGCAGGTTTTCCCAAGGATGTGTACTACATGTACCAAAGCGAATGGACCAACAAGCCGGTGCTGCATGTGCTGCCTCACTGGAACTGGAAGAAAGGAGACACGGTGGATGTGGTAGCCTATTACAGCCAGGCCGATGCAGTAGAACTTTTCTTGAATGGTCAATCACTGGGTAAAAAAAGCAAATCAGACAGCAGCCTGCATGTGCAGTGGCGGGTACCTTTTGCCTCAGGCAGCATCAAAGCAATTGCTTGGAAAGATGGAAAAATTGTACAAACCACCATCACTAGCACCACAGGCAAGCCAGTGGCCATTCGCTTATTGGCAGATAGGAAAATAGTGCAGGCCAATGGGCAAGATGCCGCATTTATAGAAGTACAGTTGGTAGATGCGCAGGGCCGTTTGGTACCCGATGCCGATGTGACTTTTTCTGCTACAGTAACCGGCGCCGGTACACTGGCAGGTACCGACAATGGTTTTCAGGCCGACACAGTATCGCTGAAAAGCAACCAGCGACGTACGTGGAAGGGAAAGGCTTTGGTAGTAGTACAATCTGCAGAGCGGCAGGGAAATATCACCGTTACCGTAAAAGCAGCAGGAGTTTCTACAGGCATAATTACGCTGAACTGCCAATAAAAACGGCTTGCCTGCGATACGGAAACGTTTGCGTAAAAAGCAGGGCGCATAGGAAAATAGTACATCAACTTAGCAATACCGTACATTTTTAAGGGAAGAGGCAGAAGTACTTTTAGTGTGTTAAAAAAAGCAGTAAAAAGCCATCTGAAAATGTTCGATTTGCTGCAGTTGAATGTCCATGAAAGATTGTTTGCCTCCTATGATGATGAAGAAACGGCCAGCCCGGGTGCTGTCTGTACAAGCCAGTGACAATCAGCTGTTGCCTGCAGATGCAGCACGTTTTATGATCTTCTTCCTTACAGCAATTTTTTTCTCTCTATTATCTTTTGCACAGCAAGATGCCAACTACCTGAAAGTCATTACAGAGCGGTCGGCTAAAATCATCAACACATTGGGTGTGCAAGATTCAACACATTACAATCAGGCATTACAGGCAATAGTGTTGCAATATGCCGCTATCAATGAAATTCACGAAGAAGCAAAAGCGGCTACTCAGCAGGCAAAAGCAAACAGTACGGATACGGCAGCATTGCGGGTGCAACTGCAAGCCATTGAATTGAAAAAGAAAAATCTGTTGGCAGCAAAGCATCAATCTTATTTGCAACAATTACATGCTGTGCTTACGCCGGCACAAGTAGAGCAGGTAAAAGATGGCATGACGTACAAAGTATTTCCGAATACCTATGCCGCTTACCTCGATATGATTCAGCAACTGACTGCCGTGCAAAAAGCCAAAATTTATGATTGGTTGAAAGAGGCGAGGGAAGAAGCCATGGATGCAGAATCGTCTGACAAGAAACACGCTGTATTTGGGAAATACAAAGGCCGTATCAACAACTATTTATCTGCCGAAGGATACGATTTAAAAAAAGAAACGGAAGCCTGGCAGCAACGCCTGAAAGCAAAAACCAAATAACCAACACTGTATACAACGATTGAAAATGGAAACCCGTAAAATGCCATATATGAAGCACATGCTAAAACCAAAACTGCTAGCACTTAGCGTATTTATGATGATGGCGGTCAGCCTGTTTGCACAGGAAGTCATCGTCTCTGGTACTGTAACCGGTGCCGATAGCGGACAGCCACTTGAAGGTGTGTCTGTAAGAGTTAAAAATACCACTACCGGTACAGCTACCAACGACAAAGGTCAGTTCTCTATCAAGGCGCCTTCTTCAGAATCGGTGTTGTCCTTTACTTATGTAGGATATGCTGTGTATGAAATTAAAGCGGGTGCAAGTGGCAGCATTACAGTTAGTCTTACTAAAGCCAACAACCAATTAGATGAAGTAGTAGTGATTGGTTATGGTACTAAAAAGAAAGTGAATGTGATTGGTGCTGTAGCACATATCCGTTCAGAAGATATTCAGGATATTCCGGTGGGCAATATTGGTCAGGCACTCATCAACCGTTTGCCGGGTGTGGGTGTCAGTGTTGCTTCGGGCAAGCCAGGCGCCAGTGTCAACATCAACATTCGTGGTGCTTCAATTTTTGCAGGGGCTACTTTGGTAGGAGCCACTGCCGATCCGCTGTTTGTAATTGACGGTCTGATAGCCAGCAAAGAAGATTTTGATAACCTCGATGCCAGCCTCATTGAAGACATTAACTTTTTGAAGGATGCATCTGCCGCCATTTATGGTGCAGCAGGTGCAAAAGGCGTAGTGCTGGTAACTACTAAAAAAGGCCGCCCCGGTAAACCCAAAATTTCTTATTCTGGTTATTTCGGTATTTCTGATGAAGCAGTGAAGCCTCAAATTATGAGTGCTTATGAACATGCGAAACTGCTGAACAACGGATACGAATTAACAGGCGCTCCTACAGCGCAGCGTTTTTCACAAGCCGATCTCGATTTTTTGGCTACCAACCCCTACAAAAGCTGGTACGATGAAATGTGGAAGGCTTCTTCACAAATGCGCCACACTTTAAACGTCAGTGGCGGTTCTGACAGGATTACATTTTTTGCCGGTGGCAACTACTTCCGTCAGGATGGTAACTATGGTGGTATTCTTTCTCAGAAGTACGGGTTTAGAATGGGTACCAACGTAAAAATAGCTGATGGACTTTCTGCCAATGTAATTTTTGCATCAGACTTCAGCAAGGATAATCGTAACACACTGAAAGGTGCCAACGATGAATCGGATGATTTGTCTATCCGTGCCATTTACCTTACTCCTAAGTGGGTGCCCATGAGCATCAATGGCGTGCCAGTAGGTTGGAGTGGTGTAAACCCTCCGGGCAACTGGAACCCCAATGCATTGTTTAGTTCTGGCAACTACAAAAGAAATGATGGCCAGGGCATGAACATCAACGCTTCGTTGGAGTACAAACCTACTTTCTTAAAAGGTTTGACAGCACGTTTTCAGTATGGCAGAAACAGCCGCACCAATGCAGGCAAAGAATATTTTCCTCACTATCGTGTAGGTAATTTTATTCGGGGTGGTCAAAATGGCTTGCTGTATACCGATGTATTGAATGCCAGTACACCTATGCAAACCGTGAGCAACAGCGATCAGTTGGCTGAAGGTTCAGATGTAAGCAACAGCAACCAAATGGTAGCTACGCTTTCCTACGGGTTTAAAACAAATACCAGCGATTTTGATGTAATGGTTGGCTTCGACCAAAGCGAATCAAACACCAGAAATATTTACATCTACAAAAACGGACAATTGGTGAATGGTGTTGATCAGTTTTGGGCATTTAGCAATACCGGCCAAACCATTCGTAACCCTCAATACAGCGAGTCTGTAAAGCGTTCTTTTATCGGCCGCATGAATTATTCTTTCATGGATAAATACATGGTTGAAATTATTGCCCGTTATGACGCATCTGCAAACTTCCCTCCTCAAAACCGTTGGGGTTTATTCCCATCTATTGGTTTGGGTTGGAAGATCAGCGAAGAAAATTTCTTCCAGCGTACATTCCCCTTTATCGATTTTATGAAGATCAGGGCTAACTATGGGTTGGTAGGCGAAGACCGTGTAGCTAACCGATTGTGGCAAGCTCGTTTTACCCAAACTACCGGCATGCTGTTTGGTTCTGTTGTTACCAATGGTCTCGATCCAAACCTTTCGCCCAACCCCAACATCACTTGGGAAAAGGCCCGTACGTTCAACGCAGGTTTCGACGTGAATGTGATGCGCAGCAAACTCACTTTTGCCTACGACTTTTTCCATCGTTACAACTATGATGGATTCGACAGATTGGATGCAGGTGTATTGCCACCCACAACCGGTGTAGCCACTGCAGTGGTAAACTATGGCCAGAGCGTAAGCTGGGGGCATGAGTTTATGGTTGGCTATCGCGGAAAAATCACCAAGGATTTGAATTACACCGCCGATATCAACTTCGGATTTTCTAACTCACGTTTGATTCGTTCTTATTTCAACCCTGCACGTTTGGGTACTTACGGACCTGATGGGCTGAGCATTACTCAAGGCCTCGATCCTCGTCAGTACAACAGCAGCAACTTCGGTTATATTTCTAAAGGCATTCTTCGTACACAAGATGATGTAGATGCGCTGTTGTCAAAAAATCCTAACTACCTCATTGGTGGACAAAAACCACAAGTTGGTTTCATGGATTTTGAAGATGTAAATGGTGATGGCAGAATTGATGACCGTGATATTACTGTGATGTACAACCGCACCACACCAGTGGTTGCTTTTGGTATGACCTTTGGCGTAAGCTATCGTGCATTCAAATTGCAAATGAACATGAACCTGCGCCTCGGTGGCAAAGTGTTCTATGATAGTGAAGCACGTAAAGTGCCTACCACCACACAAAATGCGCCGTCATTCTGGAACGATACCTGGTCGTTTGATAATCCAAACGCACAGTTTCCAAGAGCTGATGCGCCATTAGCCCGTGAAAACTCTACGTTCTGGGCAGTTAGTGGTACACAAAGCCGTATCAACAACATGGTGTTGTCTTACAGCTTCCCCAAATCAATCAGTCAAAAATTGGGCATTCCTGAGTTCCGTGCATTTTTTACCGGCACCAACTTGTGGAACATCGTAAATCCATTGAAGTATAAAGATCCTTACACGTCCAACTTTGCCAGCTACCCAACCCTGCGTACCATTTCACTGGGTGTAAATGCTACTCTTTAATGATTGCTTAAAAGAAAAAATATGTACACGAAAAATAAATTCCTGAAGCTTGCAGCCGTATCACTGAGTGTGGTGTTGTTGGCTACTGCCTGCAAAAAAGACTTCTTCGAAGTAGAAGATCCAAACGGAATCGATTCGCAAATCTGGAACGATGCAGGTGCTGTTGATCTCTTCCTCAACAGGAGTTACGATCTCATTATCCCAAACTGGCCTACAGTTGGCGGCATCCATACTACATCGGATGAAACCAATAGTGTAAGTACTGCATTTTTATATGGCCAGTTGGTAGAAAATTCGGTAACAGATATAGGTGGTAGCAACTCTATTACTAACAACCGCTATTTCGATATCCGTCGTTGCAACGTGGCTATTGATGGGTTGGCTACAAGTTTGTTGCCTGCATCAGTTAAAGATCCTTTGCTGGGCCAGTTTTACTTCCTCCGTGCATTTGTGTATTTTCGATTGGTTTCGCTGTATGGTGGTGTACCGCTTATTTTAAAAGCACAAGATTTAACGGGTGAAGATTTGAATGTACCCCGTTCAAAATCAAGCGAAGTATTTGCAGCTATTGCTAAAGACCTTGACTCGGCTGCAGCAAAACTGCCTGCATTGTGGTCGGGCAACAATGTTGGTCGTATCACCAAAGCAACCGCTATGGCATTTAAAGGGAAAGCATTGTTGTACTGGGCTAGTCCACAGTTCAATCCTAATAATGATGCCGATCGTTGGGCTGCTGCTTATCAGGCCAACAAAGCAGCCTATGATACAGGTGTAGCACATGGCTATATTTTATTTCCTGCGTATGCCAATATTTGGGTAACCGAAGATCACCGCGAAGTAATGCTGGTGCGTAAGTTAGATGCCATTTCTGTTAGCCCCGGCCGCGGCACAAATAACGAGTACGTTACTCGTCCACCTTCTGAATCTAACAACGGCGGTGGGTCTAACCAACCCACATGGAATTTGGTGCAAGCATACACCAATAGCGAAGGCTTACCTATTACGCATCCTTCTGCCAATTATGATCAGGTGATGTTTTGGCAAAACCGTGACCCACGGTTGGAAGCTTCTATTGCATACAATGGTTCTGTATGGCCACTCAGTGGAAAGGCCGGCCGTAAGCAGTGGAGCTATACAGGCGTATTGGATGAGCAGGCTTCAAAAATTGTAACTGGTTTTTATTGTGAGAAAATCACCAACCCTTCTATTACTGCTACACAAGCACAATACAATAGCAATACTGGCGGCGGTAGTGGTATGGATTGGATTGAAATGCGTTTTGCAGAAGTGATAATGAACCTGGCAGAATGCGCAAACGAAACCAATCGTTTGGCCGAAGCAAAAGACCTGATTCGTCAGATACGAGTACGTGCTGGTATAAAGCAGGGAAGTTTTGATTTTGGTTTGGATGTAGCTACCGATGCTGCTTCTATGAGAACACTGATTCTGAACGAACGTCAGGTGGAGTTTGCCATGGAAGGAAAGCGGTACTGGGATTTACGTAGAACACGTAATCTGCATTTGATTTCTGCGCGGCAGTCGCTGAAAGTTACGCCAAAGCCGCCTTACTATGCAGGAACAGGTACTGTTGCGGGCCGCATTTATCTCGATAAGCCAGATGCCCTTGGAGTTCGCCCAAGAGATACGGCTAACCTGAACAACAAAGCGGTGTATACAGCTATGTTCAATGTAGCTATCGCATCATTGGAAGGTTCAAATGTGATCAGTATTCCCAATACTTACTATCACTACGCTTTGCCAAACTTTTTCAACCAGGCTACTTATACCATGGAGCAAACGCTTGGCTGGTCGGGCGGCACATTCGATCCGCTTAAGTAATCTCTATTTACTGACTACAAAATATTACAGCTATGAAATATCGTTTGCTCACATATATTGCTCCATCTGTATTGCTGATAGCCGCTATTGCCGGCTGCGACAAGGGTGTAGAACCAATTACCGCTTATGGGGTAACAGTGGAGTACAAGAACAGCAATGAGTTTGCTATCACTGCCGATAAAACAGTGAATCCGAAAGACTCCATTTATTTTGATTTCAACATTTCATCCAGCAAAGAGGAAATGACTTATGTTGAAATTCAAAAGAACGGTGTGCGTATTGATACCTTCAACGTTACAGGCAATAAAACAACTTTCTCGGGTTCAAAAGGGTATCGTATTGATAGTATACCCGGCGATTACAGCTATCGCATTTTAGCCCGCAACCGAAATGCCACTTTCCTGGGTGACGGTGGTAAAACATTTAAGATAACAGTGAAGCCAGACTTCGATTTTTGGTCGTATCGCATTTTGCAGGTGCCCGATTCAACTGCTAAAACCAACAAGTGCTATTACTCTACCAAAGATGGAAAAATCTTCAGCTTTACTGATGGTGCTGCCAATGCTGCAGGTATTGATTTCGGTTATTATTTCGATACATCTTTCATGAGTACCACTTCCACTACGGATGATTTGGGCCATACCATTTATGCATTAACTGCTACACAAGGTCAGCTCAATTATTATGACATCAGCAGTTGGACAAAGAATGCCACCGTATTTAAGAAGCTCCCTTCTTCGGTCAACTTCGTTTCACAACTTACATCAGCCGGTGCTATTCAAACTTTGGTAGGTGGAAACCTTACCAGTGGAACAGCTGCTTTTGTTAATAAAATTTCAACTGCAGCTGGTAATAACGTGATTGGATTTAAGCGGGCTGATGGTAAGCTGGGTGCAATACTGGTTCGTTTCATTCAGGGCAATTCACCTTCAAAAACTACCCAGATTGAAGTGGATGTAAAAGTGCAGAAATAGTCATCGTTATAACACAAGCAATCTAAAGAGAAAGTGTTATCGCTTTCTCTTTTTTATAACGGTCTGTTTTGCTGCTGAAAAACGTCTAACCTTAATATATCCCGACTATGAAAATGTATCGTACATCTTTACTATCACTGGCTGTGTTGTTGCTAATGACTGTGTGTGCCAGTGCACAGTATCCGCAAATTCCACCCGACGTTCAGCGTACTTCAGACTCGTTGATGAAAGCAGCCAATGCACATTCCGACAGCATGTGGCAATTGGCCTGGCCCGTTATACAACAAGAAGCCAAACAAGGTAAACCTTACATCCCCTGGGCATCGAGAGTAGATGAATTGCCGCAGGCTGATATACCTGCTTTTCCCGGTGCAGAAGGTGGTGGCAAATACAGCTTTGGTGGCCGTGGCGGCAAAGTATATGTGGTTACCAATTTGAATGATGATGGCGCTGGTAGTTTGCGTTGGGCTTGTGAGCAAGGTGGTGCCCGTATTATTGTCTTCAATGTAGCAGGCATCATTCGCTTAAAAACACCATTAATCATTCGTGCTCCGTACATCACCATTGCTGGTCAAACTGCACCTGGTGATGGTGTATGTATCGCCGGAGAAAGTGTGTGGATCAACACACACGATGTTATTATTCGGTACATGCGTTTTCGCCGTGGCGAAACTTGGGTGGGCCGCAGAGATGATGCTATTGGCGGCAACCCGATTGGCAACATCATCATTGATCATGTGAGTGCCACATGGGGCCTTGATGAAAACATGAGCATGTATCGCCATATGTACAACGACAGCACCGGAAAAATTGAAGACAAATTCGGCACGGTAAACATCACCATTCAAAACTCCATTTTTGGTGAAGCACTTGATACATGGAACCATGCATTTGGCAGCACACTGGGTGGCGAAAACTGTACGTTTATGCGCAACCTTTGGGCCAACAATGCAGGCCGCAATCCATCGGTTGGTTGGAATGGTGTTTTCAATTTTGCCAACAACGTTATTTTCAACTGGGTACACCGCAGTATTGATGGCGGTGATTACAGAGCTCAGTTCAACATCATCAACAATTACTTCAAGCCCGGTCCGGCTACACCCAACAATAATGTGGGCCACCGCATTCTAAAACCAGAAAGCGGCCGCAGCAAACTCAAGTACAAAGTGTACGGCCGTGCTTATGTAAATGGCAATGTGATGGAAGGTTTTCCTGCCATTACCAAAGACAACTGGAATGGTGGTGTGCAGGTAGAAGAGCAAAGCGACGCCGGCGAGTACACCGCATTTATGAAATGGCACAAACCATTGCCTATGGCACCCATCACTATTTTGAGTGCAGAGCAGGCTAAAACCTATGTGCTGGCCAATGCGGGTGCCACCTTGCCCCGCCGTGATGCAGTGGATGCCCGTATTGTAAAACAAGTAGCTACCGGAAAAATTGAATACAATGCTGATGTGCAATTGCCCGAAACGCAATTCAAGCATCGTCGTCTGCCAATCGATTCTTACAAGCAAGGCATCATTACCGATCCTGCACAGGTAGGCGGCTATCCCGAGTATAAGGGAACGCCTTACAAAGACAGCGACAACGATGGCATACCCGATGCCTACGAAATCAAAATGGGTTTGAACGCCAACAATGCCGCCGACGCAGGCAAGCTGGCGAAAAACGGATACAGCAATATTGAAAATTTCCTGAACAGCGTGGTAGATGTAAAAACTGTAAAACCCGCTGTAGCGGCTAAATAATATCCGCAGTTACATTTCTCACTGTATGCAGCTTGGCATTCATTCCTTAGATAGCTTTATACAGTAGAATGAACAATCATGATTCGTGTAGCATATTCATATCGTTTGATTACAGCAGCATTGCTGCTGCTGGTTGTAAAGGCTTCGTTTGCACAAAAGCAGGCGAAGCCTGTGCCGCCTTTGTATGTAGAGAAAGGACAACTTCAATACAAGCCCGATACATTGGGCAATCGCATTCCCGATTTTTCGTATTGTGGCTACAAAGCATCTGAGCAAGCCATACCTGTAGTGCCAGCAAAAGTGTATGTGCCACTTAGCACAAAAGATGCCACAGATAACATTCAACTGGCCATTGATTATGTAAGTGGTATGCCGAAAGATGCACAAGGTTTTCGGGGTGCTGTTCAATTGTTGCCGGGTGAGTATAAAGTGAGCGGCTCTTTGCGCATCGATTCATCAGGTGTGGTGCTGCGGGGTAGTGGGGCTTTTGCAAAAGGCACACGCATTGCCGGCACCGGCGCCAGCCGCGAAACCTTGCTGCGCCTGTTGGGTGAAGGAAAGCCCACGGTGCTGCATACGCAAACCATTGCAGATAAGTATGTGCCAGTCAATAGCAAGCTGGTAACAGTGGCTGATGTTGCTGTCTATCATGTTGGCCAGCATGTTCGCATTCACCGGCCATCCACTGCAGCATGGATACAAGCTTTGGGTACCGACCATTTTGGTGGCGGCATTACGGCGTTGGGTTGGAAGCCGGGCGAAAGAGATTTGTTTTTCGACAGAACCATCACGGCTATTCATGGCCATCAGCTGGAGCTGGATGCACCCATTACTACGGCATTGGACGTACAATACGGAGCTGCATTTGTGCAGTTGATACAATGGCCCGGCCGGATTTCTCAAACTGGTGTGGAAAATCTGCAACTTGTTTCTGCTTACAATAAAGCCAATGCAAAAGACGAAGATCATCGTTGGGATGCCATTGGCATTGAAAATGCAGTCGACTGTTGGGTGCGTCAGGTGAGTTTTCAGCATTTTGCTGGCAGTGCTGTGCGGGTGTTGGAAACTGCACAACGTATCACCGTAGAAGATTGTATTGCTACACAACCCATTTCTGAAATTGGCGGTCAACGTCGATATACCTTCTTCACCAGCGGCCAGCAAACTTTGTTTCAGCGCTGTTATGCCGAAAATGGTTATCATGATTTTGCTGCTGGCTTTTGTGCAGCAGGCCCCAATGCATTTGTACAATGTGAATCTATATTGCCGTACAGCTTTAGCGGCGCCATAGACAGCTGGGCAAGCGGAGTGCTGATGGATGTGATAGCTGTAGATGGCAACGCATTGCGTTTTGGCAACAGAGGACAGGATGCAAATGGTGCTGGATGGGCGGCTGCCAACAGTGTGTTTTGGAATTGTAGTGCAGCCCGTATAGATTGCTATCAGCCACCTACAGCACAAAACTGGGCGTTTGGCAGCTGGAGTCAGTTTGCAGGCGATGGTTACTGGAACGAATCGAACAACAGCATACAACCCCGCAGTTTGTACTATGCACAACTGCAAGAGCGTTTGAAAAAAGATGTAGCCGCTTTGGCACAACTGATGCCAGTGTCTACGGAGGCGAGTAGTAGCCCTTCGGTAGCGGTGGCATTGCAACTGAGTAAAGAAGCCATGCAGCTCAAGCCACTGTTGAAGACATGGATTGAAGCTGCTGCCAAACGAAATGCGTTGCCTGTAACAACAACTGCCGCACCATCCATTACGGATATTGTAGAAATTGTTTCCCGACCAGCTGATCCCTTTCCAATTACACAACTGAAGCAAGGGGTATTGGTAAGAGATGGCCATTTACTGGCTGGTAAACGTACCAATGTACAATGGTGGAGTGGTAGCCTTAGCGCCAAAGACATTTCCAATGCCAAACCGCACCTCACTCGTTTTGTACCCGGCCGCTACGGCAAAGGTTTGACAGATAATATTAAAGAAGTGGCTGTTGACATGAAGGCGACAGGCACCGTAATGTTGGAACACAACTACGGTCTTTGGTACGACAGAAGACGAGATGATCATCAGCGGGTGCGAAGAATGGATGGCGAAGTATGGCCACCATTTTATGAGCAACCATTTGCCCGCAGTGGCCAAGGCACGGCATGGGATGGATTGAGTAAGTATGATTTAACCAAGTACAATGCTTTTTACTGGAGCCGGTTACAATCATTTGCCAATGAAGCCGATGCTAATGGTTTGGTATTACTGCAACATCATTACTTCCAGCACAACATTATTGAAGCCGGAGCACACTATGCTGATTTTCCATGGCGTACGGCCAACAATATCAATAACACAGGTTTTGTAGAGCCGGTGAATTATGCTGGCGACAAACGCATTTTTTACGCCGAACAATTTTATGACATCAGCCATCCGGTTCGCAGAGCATTGCACCGCCAATACATACGGCAGTGTCTCAATAACTTCAGCAATAACCATGCGGTTATTCACAGCATTAGCGAAGAATATACCGGTCCTTTGCACTTTGTGCAATTTTGGCTGGATGTAATTGCAGAGTGGAAAAAGGAAACCGGCAAGCAACCGCTCATTGCGTTGAGCACAACAAAAGATGTGCAGGATAGTATTTTGGCGAAGCCCAAATATGCGGCACTCATCAACATTATCGACATACGCTACTGGCACTATCAGGCAGATGGCACTTTGTATGCACCTGCTGGTGGCGTAAGCCTGGCGCCACGCCAACATGCACGGTTGCTGAAACCCAAAAAGACAAGCTTCGGGCAAGTGTACCGTGCTGTACTCGAATACAAAAAGAAGTTTCCTGAGAAAGCAGTGATGTACAGCGGTGATAATTATCCCGAATTTGGAATTGCTGTTTTGATGGCGGGTGGTAGCTTACCCGTTTTGCCTGCCAATATAGATGCAGCAATATTGGAAAAAGCTGCGGGCATGAAACCTGTATCTGGCAAAGAAGAAGGCGTCTATATCCTGAGCAATGGCAAAGCTTCCATTGTGTACAACAGCAACACCCATCAATTCACTGTTCAAGATTGAATAACTGATTTAGGATTATGAAGAAGTTTTTAGTATCGATAGGCATGTTGCTTCACTTGTTTGCACAGGCGCAGTTGCCTTTGTTGCAGGTGTCATCCAATCAACGGTATTTTCAAACGGCTGATGGAAAACCTTTTTTTTGGTTGGGCGATACCGGCTGGTTGTTGTTTGTAAAATGCAATCGGCAGGATGCGGTGCACTACCTGGATGTAAGAAAGTCGCAGGGATTTAATGTGATACAGGTAATGGTGCTGCACGACATGAACAATACCAAAAATGTGTACGGCGATTTGGCTTTGCGAAATGAAGATGTGTCGAAGCCCAATGTAACGGAAGGGAAAAATCCTGACAATGCAGATGCATACGATTATTGGGATCACGTGGAATACATTATAGATGAAGCGGCCAAACGGGGTATGTATATGGCACTGGTACCAGTGTGGGGAAGTAACGTGAAAGGCGGAAAAGTAACGCCGGAACAAGCTGCCGTGTATGGCCAATTTTTGGCACAGCGTTTTGCTAAGAAATCGAATATCATTTGGCTGAATGGTGGCGATGTAAGAGGTTCAGAAGGTGGCGAAGTTTGGGAAGTGCTGGGTAAAACCATCAAGCAATACGATCCCCATCACCTCATGACTTTTCACCCAAGGGGAAGAACAACTTCCAGCGAATGGTTTCACAACAGTAGCTGGCTCGATTTCAATATGTTTCAGAGTGGGCATAAAGATTATGCGCAGGATACCGTAGCTACGGAAACACATCACTTTGGCGAAGACAACTGGAAGTACGTGGCACTGGATTACAAACTCAGCCCGGTAAAACCAACGTTGGATGGTGAGCCTTCGTATGAAAACATTCCGCATGGTTTGCACGATAGTTTGCAACCTCGCTGGACCGATGCTGATTTGCGCCGCTATGCTTACTGGAGTGTTTTTGCCGGTGGTGCTGGTTTTACCTATGGCGAAAATGCGGTGATGCAATTCAACAATGCTGGTGATTGGACCGCCAATTATGGTGTGACTATGAATTGGAAACAAGCATTGATGGCACCCGGTGCTACGCAAATGCAACAGCTTAAAAAACTGGTTGAAAGCAAAGATTTTTTTCAGCATGCATCCGCACAGCATTTGGTTGTGGACAATGGTGAACGCTATGCCCGTGTAGCAGCTGCAGCTTCTTATAAGCTGGCCATGTTTTATGTATTCACCGGTCGGTCATTTAAATTGTACATGAACCGAATCATGTTTACGCCTGCAAAAGCCTATTGGATAAAGCCTGCTACCGGTGAGCAGATAGTAATTGAAACTTTTACTAAAAAAGGTGAAGTAACATTTAATCCGCCGGGCGATGAAGCCAATGGTAACGACTGGGTATTGGTGATTGAAAAATAAACATGCGGTATTTTGTTTACATAGCTGTTAGTGTTATCCTGACTTCTTGTGCAGGTAAAGGATACTTGTTTACATCCTTTCACGAACCGGCAGATGCGGGGCTACGCATGCTCTACAGTTTCGATGGCAAACACTGGACAGATTTGGATACGGTGCTGCTGAAGCCAACCGTAGGTAAGCAGCAAGTAATGCGGGATCCGTCAATGGTACAAGGCCCTGACGGTACTTTTCATTTGGTGTGGACCAGTAGCTGGCGTGGCGATAAAGGATTTGGTTATGCTTCGTCCAAAGATTTAATCCATTGGAGTGAACAACGTTTGATACCGGTAATGGCTCACGAACCAACTACGGTAAACGTGTGGGCTCCGGAGATTTTTTATGATGGGGCTACAAAAACGTACAGCATCATTTGGGCCAGTTGCATTCCCGGTAGGTTCGAAAAAGGGCAGGAGGCTGACAGCAACAATCATCGCATGTATATCAGCAGCACCAAAGACTTTCAAACATTTTCGCCCACCCAATTATTTCTTGACCCGGGTTTTAGTGTGATTGATGCGGTGATGGTACAAAGAGCTGCAAACGATTTTGTATTGGTACTCAAAGACAATACGAGACCGGAACGCAATTTGAAAGTTGCTTTTAGCAATAGCATCAATGGGCCATGGAAAAATATTTCTGCACCCTTTAGCGATGCTTTTACAGAAGGCCCAACCGTGGTAAAACTTGACAATCAGTGGTTGATTTATTTTGACTCCTACCAAAAGAAAATTTACGAAGCATTTTCAACGACTGACTTTCAGCAATTCGCAAACGTGACGAATGAAGTGCTACTGCCACAAGGGCACAAGCATGGAACGATAGTGCCCGTAAAAAGAACATTCATCCGGCGGTTGATTAAGTATACAAAATGATTATGCGTGTAGTGAAGAATACGATAGGTGCAGCTGCTGTTATCTTTTGCATGGCAACATCCAATGATGCATCTGCACAAGACACGGTTCGATATGTAGGCAGTACACTGGCAAATGTCGATTATCATCATGGGCAGTTATCGCCGGCCATGGGTGTACACAACATACAAACCATGCGGGCCAACAGAGCCGATGCACCAAAGCCTACTGCATGGACGTATAACCACGCACCCATGTTGGCGTATTGGAACAATAAGTTTTACCTCGAATACCTGAGCAATCCTGTTGGTGAACATCAAGGTGCCGGACAAACACTTTTGCAATCATCATCCAATGGCTATGTATGGACAGAACCTGTCATTATTTTTCCGCCATACAAAGTGCCTGATGGTTTTGTAAAGCCCGGCAAAACAGATACAGCACACAACAATTATGCAGTAATGCATCAGCGTTTTGGTTTTTATGTATCGAAAGCCAACCGATTGTATGCATTGGGTTTTTATGGTATTGTACTGGGTGCAAAAGATGATCCGAATGATGGCAATGGCATAGGCCGTGTTATTCGGGAGGTAAAAGCTGATGGCAGCTTTGGCCCGATTTATTTTTTGCGCTACAACCATGCATTCAATGCGCAAAACACTGTGTATCCGTTTTACAAATCATCTGGTGATAAAGCTTTGCTGGCAGCATGCGAAGAAATTTTAGCGACGCCACTACTCATGATGCAAACTGTAGAAGAGGCCGACAGAAATGATCCGCTGATTCCTTTGCAAAAAGATTTTAAAGCATTCAACTTTTATCATTTACCCAATGGCCATGTGGTGGGTTTATGGAAATACGCATTAACGAGTATCAGCAAAGATGAAGGTAAAACATGGCAGTATGGTCCGCTTCGGGCTCCGGGTTTTATCAATGCCAATGCAAAAATATGGGGCCAGCGCACCAGCGATGGCAATTATGCAACGGTGTACAATCCGGCAGAGTTTCGCTGGCCATTGGCTGTGAGTGTAAGCAAGGATGGCTTGAATTACAACAATCTCTTGTTGGTGAATGGTGAAATAACCTCGATGCGGTATGGCGGCGCTTACAAAAGTTATGGACCGCAGTATGTGCGGGGCATTCAGGAAATGAATGGCAAGCCTGCTGATGGCAACATGTGGGTGACGTACAGTATGAACAAAGAGGACATGTGGGTGAGCAAAATTCCTGTGCCGATTGCAGATAAAGCAACAGCTGATGTGCAGGATGATTTTACTTCAGATACCGCGATAGCCGCATGGAACAAATGGAATATCTATAGCCCTTTGTGGTGTAATGTTTCTTTGGATAAAAAAGGACTAACGCTGCACGATAGCGATCCTTTTGATTATGCAAAAGCGGAACGTTTGTTTCCAGAATCGAAGCAGGTTAATATTGATTTTAGCCTTACGCCGGCGCAAAATCAACATGGTGATTTATACGTGGAAGTGCTGGATACTAAAGGCACTGCAACGCTACGCCTGATATTGGATAGTGCAGGAAATGTGCTTACCAAACAAGGCTATCGCAACAAGAGCCTGGGTAAATTCCGTGCCGGAGAAACACTCCGTATTCGAATTGAATTGAATACTACTACTCGTTTTTATTCTGTTATTATCAACAATGGAAAACCGTCCCTGAATGTTTTCTTTCAGCCTGTAGAAAAGGTTCAACGTATAGCATTTCGTACGGGTGAAGTACGGCGTTTTCCCAATGCAGACACGCCCACCGATCAAGATTATGATCTGCCTGCTGCAGCATCGAGAGTGAAAGAAGCAACCTATTTTATTCATAGCGTATTTACAAATCATAAATAAGTATAACCATGGCAAACCAATCATATGCAACCATCGGTGTCATCATCGGAAACCGTGATTTCTTTCCTGATAAACTGGTGGCAGAAGCAAGAACACAAATCATAGATCTGTTTCATCAATTGAACATTACGCCTGTAATGCTAAGTGATGCCGATACAAAGCTCGGCGGCGTAGAAACTTTTGCGGAAGCACAGAAATGTGCGGCATTGTTCAAACAGCATGCCGACAGCATTGAAGGCATTCTGGTGGTGCTGCCCAACTTCGGCGATGAAAAGGGTGTTGCAGAAACCATTAAATGGTCGGGCTTGAATGTGCCTGTGTTGATACAGGCCTATCCCGATGATTTAGGCAAAATGGATGTGGTAAACAGGAGAGATGCCTGGTGCGGAAAAATTTCAGTGTGCAACAATCTGTATCAGTTTGGCATCAAGTATTCACTTACTACAGAACATGTGGTGAGTCCGACGGATGAAAGTTTCATTGCTGATTTGAAAAACTTTCTTGCTGTTTGTCGTGTGGTGAAAGGTATGCGCAAAGTGCGAATAGGTGCAGTGGGTGCAAGGCCCGGAGCATTCAATACCGTTCGTTACAGTGAAAAAATCTTACAACGCAACGGTATTTCTGTAACAACAGTTGACCTGAGTGAAATACTGGGTAATGCCAATAAACTTACTGCCAGCGATCAATCGGTAAAAGAGAAACTGGAAAAGATACATGCGTATGCAGCTACAGGAGCTACGCCCAACGACCGATTGGTACAGATTGCAAAATTGGATGTGGCGCTTGCCGATTTTATGGCTGCCAATTCATTAGACGCAACCGCTATTCAATGCTGGACATCGCTACAGCAAAACTATGGTTGCAATGTGTGCACCAGCATGAGTATGATGAGTGAAAACATGTTGCCTTCTGCATGCGAAGTAGATGTAACAGGTACACTCAGTATGTATGCCATGCAATTGGCAAGTGGTTCACCATCTGCACTGGTAGATTGGAACAACAACTACGCCGATGATGATACCAAATGTGTATTGTTCCATTGTGGCAACTGGGCAAAGTCTTTCTTGCCGGATATTACCATCAGCACAGCACCCATTCTTGGTACAAGTGTTGGTACAGAAAATACGTATGGTGCATTGGATGGCCGTACTCCCGCCATGCCATTAACATACGGTCGTATCAGTACGGATGATTGCAAAGGCATCATCAAAGCATACATTGGTGAAGGTGAATTAACGAATGATCCACTCAACACTTTTGGTAACCGTGCTGTGGCACAAATCAACAACCTGCAAGGCTTAATGAATTATGTATGTCGCAATGGTTTTGAACATCATGTAGTAATGAACGCCAGCAAAACTGCAGGCATTCTGAAAGAGTCGTTTGAAAATTACCTGGGTTGGGAAACCTACACACATGGGTAAATGGTGAATGGTTCAAATGCATTTAAAATGACAAGCAAGGAATTAAAATTAAAATCAGTTGAGTATCGGAAAAAAATACTCAAATACATTTTGCAGGCAAAAGCCGGGCATACTGGTGGAAGTTTATCAGCTACCGATATTTTGAACGTGTTGTACAACGATGTGTTGAATGTATCACCAGAAAACTTTGCATCCCCCGACCGTGACCGTTATGTGCAAAGCAAAGGACATTGCGTAGAAGCATTGTTCGTCGTGTTGGCCGATCAAGGTTTTTTTCCGGAAGAAGAGTTGAACACGTTGTGTAAATATCAATCGCATTACATTGGCCACCCAACCCGAAAAGTAAAAGGTGTTGAACAAAATACTGGTGCGTTGGGGCATGGTTTACCTATTTGTGTAGGCACAGCTATTGCAGCCAAACTCGATAACAAAGCGTATCGTGTGTTTACCTTGATGGGGGATGGTGAATTGCCCGAAGGCAGTAACTGGGAAGCCGCTTTGAGTGCAGCACATTACAAGCTTGACAACCTCTGTGCTATCATTGACAAGAATAGCCTGCAGATTACAGCAGCTACAAGTGATGTAATGAACACCGACCCGTTGGATGAAAAATGGAAAGCATTTGGCTGGGCAGTGAAAGAAGTAAACGGAAATGATATTGAGGAATTAAGAACTGCATTCAACAGTCTTCCTTTTGAAAAAGGGAAGCCATCTGTCATTATTGCACATACAACAAAGGGAAAGGGTGTGAGCTTCATGGAGAATGAATTGAAGTGGCATCATGGTGTACCCAGTAAGGAACAGTATGAACAAGCAATGGAAGAATTAGATGCGGAACGAATCAATCTTGAACGACTGAGTAACTAAGAAACAAAGCTGCACAAAGAAAACTTAGTGGCTCTTTTTGTGCTCTGTGTCTTTGTAGTTAAATAAAAAGAAGATGGCAGAACAAATACATATAGAACCCGGAGGCGACAAGCCCAACCAGGATGTTTTTGCTGAAACCTTGCAACGGCTGGCAGCATCCGACCGCAACGTGATTGCTGTTACCAGCGATTCGAGAGGGTCAGGAAAGCTGGTGCCTTTTGGAAAGCAGTTTCCCCAGCAAATAGTGGAAGTAGGAATAGCAGAACAAAATCTTGTGGGCGTAGCTGCAGGTTTAGGTTCTTGTGGTAAAAAAGTGTTTGCCGTTTCGCCGGCTTGTTTTTTAACGGCACGTTCGTTGGAGCAAATCAAAAACGATATCTGCTACAGCAATCATCCGGTAACTGTTGTGGGTATCAGTGCTGGCGTTAGCTATGGTGCGTTGGGAAGTACGCATCATAGTCTGCACGACTTTGCCGTGTTGCGAGCCATCAACAATATTACCATTGTTGCTCCCGCCGATAATTTCGAAACCGAAAAAGCAACTGAACTCGCTGCTGCTAGTGGCACTCCAGTGTACCTGCGATTCGGCAAAAAAATAATGCCTGCTTTAAAAGCAAAAAACAACGACTCATTTGTTTTTGGTAAAGGAAGAATCATCACCGAAGGAAATGATGTCGCCATCATTGCTAATGGTGAAACGGTTTATCCCGCAGTACAGGCAGGTGCGTTGCTGAAAGAACAAAACATTGAAGCAACAGTGGTGAGCATGCATACCATTAAGCCTTTGGATACTGTACTTATTGAATCGCTTGCAAGAAAGTGCAAAGCAATTGTTACAGTGGAAGAGCACAGTATCTATGGTGGATTAGGTGAAGCAGTGGCATCCTTTTTAATGCAGCTGAAAAGCCCATCCACTGGAGGGGTTTGGGGAGGCTCATTTAAGATAATCGGTATTCCAGATGAATACACGGTAACAGGTTCGCAGATTGAAATTTTCAACCATTACGGAATTAGTAAAGAGGGGATAGCAAGTGAAGTGCTGAAGCTGATTCAGCAATAATCAGACGGTGCAGCTATGTAGTGTCATTGAAATCGGTGAGAGAAAATAAAAGATATGTCAGCGAAATATATACTTGCCATTGATCAGGGAACAAGTTCTACCAAGGCACTCATCTTCGATGAGCAAGGGCAGGCTATTGCAAAAGGTGCTGAGAATTTGCATACGCATTATCTCGACCATGGTTTTGTAGAACAGGAGCCAGCAATTATTTATCAAAACGTACTGGCAGCTGTACAAAAATGTTTGCATGCTTTTGCTGAAAAAGGATTTGATTCAAATGCAATTGCTGGCATTGGCATTTCTAATCAACGGGAAACATTTGTTGTATGGGATAAAGCCGGTAAACCATTGCACAATGCTGTGGTGTGGCAATGCAAACGTTCGGTACAAATTTGTGAGGAATTGAAGCAACAAGGATTGTCTGAACAGGTGAATCAGAAAACCGGTCTGGTGATTGATCCTTATTTTTCTGCTACCAAACTCATCTGGCTCAACAGGAATAATGAGGCCATAAAAGCAGCCATTCAAAGTGGAGAAGCTTTCTTCGGAACAATTGATACATGGTTGCTTTACAAGTTGACCAACGGCAAACAGTATGCTACAGACTATACCAATGCTTCAAGAACACTGCTCTTCAATCTGCATTCATTGCAATGGGATAATGAGTTGATTGATGCGTTTGGATTAACTGGTATTCAGTTGCCGGAAGTAAAATCATCTTCCGCATTTTTTGGTGAAACAACATTGGATGGGTTGTTTTCGCAACCCGTTCCTGTAACAGGCATGATTGGCGATTCGCATGCTGCTGCATTTGGTGAAGGTTGTTTTGAAGCAGGCACTGCGAAAGCTACATTGGGCACTGGTTGCAGCATTCTCATGAACATTGGCGACAAACCGGTACGGTCTAAAAACGGAATGGTTACTACCATTTGTTGGAGTATTGATGGACGCATTGATTATGCATTTGAAGGCGTGATTGTGTCCTGCGGCGCCACTATTGAATGGTTGAAAAATGAATTGAATTTATTTACTGACAGCAAAGAAACCGAAGCCATGGCAAACGCTGTTGCTGATAGTGCAGGTGTGTGTGTGATTCCTGCGTTCAGTGGATTAGGTTCGCCGCATTGGCAGCCAGAACGCAGGGCTTCTATTAGTGGGATGAGTTTTGGTACCACCAAAAATCATATTGTGCGGGCAGCGTTGGAGTCTATTCCCTTTCAGGTGAAAGATGTCATTACTGCCATGGAGCAAGATGCTGCGATTGAGTTGAATCATTTCAATGTGGATGGCGGAATTTCTGCCAATCGGTTTGTGGTGCAAAGCATGGCCGACTTGTTGGGTAAAAAAGTAACAACCATTGGTAATCCAGACGTGTCTGCATTGGGTGCTGCTTTGTTGGCAGGACTCAAAACAGGTGTATTTGACAGTCTTGAGGTGATTACAGAATTACCGGTTGCTCAAAAAAGCTTTTTTCCTGATGCAGATGCCAATCAAATAAAACAGAGTTATGCTGTGTGGCAGCAGTTAATATGATAGCCATGAAGTGTGTATTCAAATATTGTATTGCTGTAGCAGCTGTGTTGATGTTCACATGTCAGGCAATGGCACAATCAAAGCCATTGTTGCTCAAGCATCAGCAATTCAAGCATTATGTTGATTATTTCAACAGCATGGAAACGCCCAATATTGAGCAAGCCATTCCAAATGATAGTGCGTGGTATTGGATGCAGCAAAATATTCCGCTGTTTGAATGTCCCCAGCAAAACATGGAAGAGATTTTCTATTACCGTTGGTGGACGTTGCGCAAACACATTAAGAAAACCCCGCAAGGTTTTGTGATGACAGAATTTTTAGTGCAGCGTAGTTATGCCGACAAATACAATCTTATCTCCAGCGGGTTGGGCCATCATATTTACGAGTCTCGCTGGTTGCACCACAAGCAGTACATGGATGAGAACCTGCTGGTTTGGTATCGGGGCAATAACGGAAAGCCGCTGAATAAGCTACGCTTTTACAGCAGCTGGAATATGGATGCCATTTACAAACGTTTTTTGGTCAATGGGGACAGGAATTTCGTATTGAATCTGTTGCCTGATCTAGACGCTGACTATCAGGCCTGGGAAAAAGAGAAGCAGCGGCCCGATGGTTTGTATTGGCAATACGATGTGCGGGACGCCATGGAAGAAACCATCAGCGGTGGCAGAAAAGAAAAGAATCCACGACCTTCCATCAACGGGTATATGTATGGCAATGCCAATGCTATGGCAGCCTTGTGGCACCTGAAAGGTGATGCAACAAAGGCGGCAGACTATTTGCAGAAAGCCAAAACCGTTAAAGCCGCAACGCAATCAAAACTCTGGAACAGTGAACATAACTTTTTTGAAGTACGCAAAGAGCAAGGCGATACATTGGCGGCAGTGAAAGAGGCCATCGGTTTTATTCCATGGTATTTCAATATGCCCGATAGTAGCTACAATATTGCTTGGGAAAGCCTGACAGATACCAAAACATTTTGTGCTCCGTTTGGCATCACTACTGCGGACAGAAGTCATCCGCAATTCAGAACACATGGGTGTTGCAAATGCGAATGGGATGGTGCAGTGTGGCCATTTGCCACTGCACAAACATTGACGGGTATGGCCAATTTGTTGCAGGTGCAGCCAGCTCCCTACGTATCTAAGCAAGATTATTTTCAACTGCTGAACACGTATGTTGAATCGCAATACTATCGGGGGCGTCCATACATTGGCGAGTACCTCGATGAAAAAACGGGTTACTGGTTAAAAGGCGATGAAGAAAGGAGCAGATATTACAATCATTCTACGTTTAATGATTTAATCATTACTGGTTTGGTGGGGTTGCGTCCACGGGCCGATAACGTGTTGGAAGTATCGCCATTGCTGCCGCAGCATACATGGAAATGGTTTTGCCTTGACAATGTATTGTACCATGGCAAAATCATCAGCATAGTGTGGGATGAAGACGGAACGAAGTATAAGCGGGGCAAGGGATTGAGTATATGGGTGAATGGGAAGAAAGTAGCCTCTTCTTTATCACTCGAAAAAATTACAGGCAAACTATGATCAGGTTTATCCATACATTTTTTTCATTTTGGCGCAATAACCAACACAAGTTTTTTGTGTTGGTCTGTTGCCTTTGCAGCACGATGTTTCTTTCTCTTTCTGCTAACGCACAAGAAACCGAAAAAATATATCTCTCCGGTACTGGCAGCGATGCAACGGTGCAGTGGGATTTTATGTGTACAGCTGGCATGAATGCCAATAAGTGGACAAAGATTGCTGTGCCATCCTGTTGGGAATTGCAAGGGTTTGGCAAGTATGATTATGGCTTTGCCAAAGACAGTGTGAGGGGAAAAGAACAGGGCTTGTATAAGCACCGCTTTCATGCACCTCTCGCCTGGAAAGGGAAGCATATTAATCTGGTGTTTGAAGGTGTAATGACGGATGCTGAAGTAACCATCAACGGACAAAAGGCCGGCGAGATACATCAGGGCGCCTTTTATGCATTCAAATACAACGTGAGCAAATTGCTGAAGTACGGCAAAGAAAATTTGCTGGAAGTAAAAGTATCGAAGCATTCTGCCAACGCTTCTGTAAACGCAGCCGAACGGCAGGCTGACTTTTGGATTTTTGGCGGTATCTTCAGGCCTGTATGGTTGGAGGTTTTGCCTGCCGTACACATAAGTGAAGTAGCATGGAGAGCAGAAGCTGACGGCAGTTTTTTTGCTTCTATAAACAGCAATAGCCAACAAGCCATTCAAGCCAAAGTGCAACTGCTGGATGCGACAGGAAAAACAGTTACAATTTTTGAAGGTAAGAATGTACATCCGGAAAGGCCGGGCGAAATGCTGTTGACTGGAACACTGACGCAACCCCGGCCATGGACATCCGAAACACCGTATTTATATACAGCGGTTTTCTCCATTTATCAAGAGGGAAAACTGCTGCACAGCATACGCAAGAAAGTAGGTTTCAGAACGGTTGAGCTAAAGCAACGGGATGGCATTTATGTAAATGGCGTCAAGATCAAATTCAAAGGCGTGAACCGGCATGCTTTTCGTCCGGAAACGGGCCGCACCACCAGCTATCGCATTAGTGTGGAAGATGTGCAGCTCATCAAAAGCATGAACATGAATGCTGTTCGAATGAGTCATTATCCGCCGGATGATCATTTCCTGGATGTGTGTGATTCATTGGGTTTGTTTGTAATGGATGAATTGGCGGGCTGGCATGGCCACTACGATACACCTACCGGGAAAAAACTGTTGAAGGAAATGATGTTGCATGATGCGCATCATCCATCTATTGTGTTGTGGGCCAATGGCAATGAGGGCGGGCACAACCGTGAGCTCGATACATTTTTTACACAATATGATTTGCAGCAGCGGCCGGTTGTGCATCCTTGGGAGTTGTACAATGGTGTAGAAACACAACACTACCGTGAGTATAACTATGGCATTGGCAATTACGACAATGGCAATGAGATAGTGATGCCTACCGAATTTTTGCATGGGCAGTTTGATGGGGGACATGGTGCAGGCTTAGAAGATTACTGGCAACACATGTGGCACAACCCGCTGAGTGCCGGTGGTTTTTTGTGGGACTTTGCCGACAATGCTGTTGTTCGCAAAGACAAGCAAGATTCGCTTGATACCGACAAACATCGGGCTGCGGATGGTATCGTAGGTCCTCATCATGAAAAAGAAGGCAGCTATTTTGCCATCAAACAAATCTGGAGTCCGGTATTTATTGAACGAAGAGAAATTACGTCCGATTTCGATGGAAGTTTTATTGTTGAAAACCGGTATCACTTTACCAATTTGAACACCTGCCAACTGCGTTGGAAATTGAAAAGGGTTGATGTACGTACTACGAATGAAGTGAATGGTACTGCACCGATGCCTGATGCTGCACCACTCACCAAAGCGACGCTTCAATTAAACCTGCCTGCCAACTGGATGGAATACGATGTTTTGTATCTCAGCATTACAGATGCGCAACAGCAGGAACTGTTTACCTGGACTTACCCGATTCATCGGCCTGCTGCTATCGCTTCAAGAATGCGCAGCATAAAAGGGCCACATGCCATTCAATTGCAAGAGCAAGATTCATTGCTGCAAGTTCGGGTGAGTGATGTAACCATTCAGTTCAATAAAAACAATGGTGTCATGCAATCTGTGAACAATGCCAAAGGATTGTTGCCTTTGCACAATGGACCAGTGTTGCAGGATGCCGTGAATAATTTGGGTGCTTTGCAGGTAACAGCTTCCGGCGATTCTGTTGTGTTGCAAACGCAATACAACAAGCAAAGCCATTACAACAACATCAGCTGGACCATTTATCCATCGGGTTGGGTAAAGCTGCAAGTGCAATACTTTCCATCTGTCTACTTCACCAATTTTGCCGGCATCAATTTTTCATTTCCGGAAAAGGAAATACAATCCGTTACCTATATGGGTGATGGCCCGTATCGTGTTTGGAAAAACAGAATGAAGGGCAATCAGTTCGGAGTATGGAGCAAAACCTACAACAATTCAGAAACAGGAGAGAGCCCATGGTTGTATCCTGAATTCAAAGGCTATCATTCCCGTTTTTATGGCGGTTATTTTTTCAGCAAAAGCAATCGCTTTACTGTTATTTGCGAAACAGAAAATATTTTCCTGCGTTTGTTTACGCCTGCTTGGAAAACGGATCAGTGGCACAATTACGAACCATTGTTTCCATCGGGTGATATTTCTTTTATGCATGGCATCAGTAGTATTGGTACCAAAACACAACGCAATGAAACCACTGGCCCCATGGGTTTCAAAAATATTTTTTACGACTACGAAAAGGATCCTGCAAGGGCTTTACACATGACTTTATTCTTCAACTTTTCAGCTCAATAGTATGCGTACATTTTTTTCTCTGTTAGCGGTGTTGTTTTCGTTGCAGCTGTCTGCACAAACCCGCTTGCAACAATTGCGTTGCGAAATGTTGAGCAATCCGCAAGGCATTGATGTAGCTCAACCCCGCTTTAGCTGGCAGCTCATCAGCCAGGAAAGAAATGTACAGCAAACGCATTATCAAGTGCTGGTGAGCAGTAGCAAGGCTGCACTGGCGGCCAACAAAGCTGATGTTTGGAATTCGGGAAAAGTAGCTGGCAGCCAAAGCATACACATTCGGTACAATGGTGCGGCGTTGCAATCGGGTAGCCGCTATTATTGGAAAATACTGGCTTGGACAAACAAGAGCAGCAATCCATTTACGTTATCATCCGAATTTAGTACCGGTCTTTTTCAAACATCCGATTGGAAAGCCAAATGGATTGGCTACGATCAGGCTTCACCGTGGGATAGCATCAGCCAGTGGTCGCGGTTGAGTGCACGGTATTTGCGCAAAAGCTTTTCTGCCAAGCCTGCTTTGAAGAGGGCTACTGTACACATAGCCGGTATGGGGATGTATGAGTTGTACATCAATGGAAAAAAAATTGGCAATCAGGTGTTGGCGCCCAATCCTACTGACTATCGGAAAACGGTGTTGTACAACACGCATGATGTAACCACAGCATTGAAAGCAGGCAACAACGCTATTGGCGTGGTGCTGGGCAATGGCCGTTTTTTTACCATGCGCCAAAACTATAAAACACACAAGCACAACAACTTTGGTTTCCCCAAACTGCTGCTGCAACTGCAACTGGAATATGCAGATGGTAGCAAGCAATGGGTGCTGAGCGACGAAAGCTGGAAGCTGAATGTGGATGGAGCTATTCGCAGCAACAACGAATACGATGGTGAAGAATATGATGCAAGAAAAGAATGGCCCGGTTGGACAACTGCTGCTTTCGATGCATCGAAATGGATGCAGGCCAATCTTGTAACAGCACCTGATGGTAAATTGCAGGCACAGTCGGCAGAATCGATGCAAGTGATGAAGGTTATTCAACCAAAATCCATCCGCAAAAAAGCATCCGGCAGATACATCATTGACATGGGGCAAAATTTTTCGGGATGGATGCACCTGAAAAATATTGCGGGCAAAAAAGGGGACAGCATTGTGTTGCGCTTTGCTGAAAGCCTGCAACCGAATGGCGAATTGTTTGTTGCCAACTTGCGGGATGCAAGGGTGACTGATAAATATTTTTTCGGCAATCATGCATTAGATGCCAACGGTTGGCGGCCATCATTTGTTTACCATGGTTTTCGCTATGTGGAAGTAAGTGCATTTCCTGGCACACCACAGCTGGCACAGTTTAGCGGCGAGTTGGTGTACGATGCATTGACTACTACCGGAAGTTTTTCTACTTCCAATGCAGTGATTAATCAAGTGTATCAAAATGCGTGGTGGGGCATTGCCAGCAATTACAAAGGCATGCCTGTTGATTGCCCTCAGCGCAACGAACGCCAGCCTTGGTTGGGCGACAGAACAGTAGGAGCACAGGGTGAAAGTTTTGTGTTTGACAATGCGAAACTCTATGCCAAATGGATGCAGGATATTGAAGAAAGCCAAACAACTGCAGGTAGTATTCCAGATGTGGCACCTGCATTCTGGAATTATTATACCGATGATGTAACCTGGCCTGCGGCATTTATTTTTATCAGCAATCATTTGTACAATCAGTATGGCGATGACATGCCGATTCGGAAGCATTATGCCAGCATGAAAAAGTGGATGATGTACATGAAAGAAAAATTCATGAAGCAATACATCATGACGAAAGACAAATATGGCGACTGGTGTGTGCCTCCCGAAGCCTTGCATTTGATTCACTCCAAAGACAGCAGTCGCCAAACCGATGGCCAGTTGATAGCTACAGCATACTATTACAAATTGCTCTCGTACATGCAGCGTTTTGCTGGCATGCAGCAACTGCCTGAAGATGCTGCTTACTTCGGTAAGCTGAGTGACAGCATTCGTATTGCATTTCAGGAAAAGTTTTACCGGCCTGCACTCAAGCAATACAGCAACAATACTGTTACTGCCAACCTGCTGCCTTTGTACTTCGGTATATGTCCCGATTCATTACGCAGTGCAGTTTTCGAAAAAATAAGGCACAAAGTGCATGTCGAAAACCACGATCACATCAGCACCGGGCTCATTGGTTCGCAATGGTTGATGCGTGGCCTTACCGAGTATGGCTATCCCGAACTGGCGTATACCATTGCGTCCAACAACACTTATCCGAGTTGGGGCTATATGGCGGCCAATGGTGCCACTACCATTTGGGAATTGTGGAATGGCAACACGGCCGACCCCGGCATGAACAGTCAAAACCACGTGATGTTGCTGGGCGATTTGATCACCTGGTTTTATGAAAACCTCGCTGGCATTCGCAGTCATAAATCTGAAGTAGGTTTCAAAAAAGTAATTATGAAACCTACCATACCCGCAGGCCTGCAAGAAGTGAAGGCGGCCTATGAAAGCATGCATGGTAGCATTGCCAGCCATTGGAAAAACACTGAGTCAAAGTTTGAATGGCATATCACTATTCCTGCCAACAGTAGCGCCCAAGTGTACATACCTGCAACAGCAGTAGAAGAAATTACGGAAAACGGCAAGCCACTGACGGCCTACAATTACATGAGCATTGGTAAGCTGGAAAAAGACATGCTGCAAATTAACATTCCATCGGGCACCTATCATTTTGTACGCAACAAACCTTTCAAACAGGGCATTGTAAAAGATGAATTCATCTTCGAGAGAGCTTCTTTTCCAGAAAGCCATGCAGCTACTATTGCTGAAACACCATCAGGACTGATAGCAGCATGGTTTGGCGGTACCAAGGAAGGCAATAAAGATGTGTGCATTTACACCAGTCATTTACGCAATGGCCAATGGACAACACCCAACATGGTTGCCGATGGTGTGCTCAATGATTCTACAAGATATCCGACGTACAATCCTGTGTTGTACTATGCTGATAACGGTGAGCTATTGTTGTTTTACAAAATTGGCCCCAATGTAGCAGGATGGACTGGTTGGTTGATGCGCAGCAAAGACCATGGCTACACCTGGAGCAAACGTGAAGCCTTGCCAGAAGGATTTTTGGGCCCCATCAAAAACAAGCCCGTAATGATAAACGGGGTATTGATGTGCCCGTCGAGCACCGAAAAAAACGGATGGAAAGCACACATAGAAATGACCCGTGATTACGGTAAAACATGGATCAAAACAGAAGCACTGAATGATGCCAATCCTATACAAGCCATTCAGCCCAGCATTTTGCAATACAAAGATGGCCGGCTGCAATTGCTTTGCCGCAGCCGCAATACCACGTTGAATGAAACATGGAGTCATGATGGCGGCAAAACGTGGTCGCCCATGCAAGCCAGCCCATTGCCCAACAACAACTCTGGCACCGATGCCGTAACGCTGCAGGATGGCCGGCAGTTGTTGGTGTACAACCACTTGCTGCCCACCAACAGTTGGGTAAAAGGGAAAGGGCCCCGCACACCACTCAATGTGAGCATTACCAACAATGGTAAAACCTGGTATGCAGCATTGATACTGGAAGATTCACCCATCAGCCAGTATTCGTACCCGTCAGTTATACAAACGAAAGACGGATTGGTGCACATTGTGTACACATGGCGAAGAGAAAGAATCAAGCATGTAGTAGTGGATCCATCCAAACTGACACTGCAGGAAATAGTGAACAAGCAATGGCCGGGTGCCCACGAATCGGACGCCACCACATCAGATGATTAACTTTAGGTACATCTTTTTGAGAATAATACGCAATCGCATCATGAAATTTATTGCTGCCAAACAAAATGTTTTTCGGGTACATACCACGTTGTTGTTGCTGCTGATATTTGTTTCGATATCATCGATAGCACAACTCAACACCGATCAGCAATACAGCCGTCCATTGAAAGAAGTGTTGCAAAACATTCAGAAAAAATATGGCGTTGTTATCAAGTTTGCAGACAGCATGGTGGCCAATAAAATGGTGACCTATGCCGATTGGAAATACCGGCCAGATGTAGAGGTAACATTGGATAATGTGCTGAAGCCGCTGGAGCTGAAAGTGAAGAAGGAAAAGGAGAAACAGTATAAGCTGAGTGCATATGAATATTACCGCTGGCCGGTAGCAGAAGGCTGGGCCGAAATGGACCGCATTGCTGCGCAATACAATACACCCGAGGCATGGGAAAAAAGAAAGGCAGAACTACGTCCTTGTATACGGGAAGCATTACAACTGACACATTTGCCTGCAAGGCCAAACAGTGCTCCTATTATTACCCCCAAAAGAATGTATGATGGGTATACGGTAGAAAATATTGCGCTGGAAATTTTGCCGGGTGTGTGGATCAACGGTTCGTTGTACAAACCAGCCAAATACAAAGGTAAAATTCCTGTTATTCTCAACCCCGACGGGCATTGGGAAAAACAACGCTACCGCCCCGATTGTCAGTATCGCTGTGCAGCATTGGCCAAAATGGGAGCGATGGCATTTAGCTACGATTTATTTGCATGGGGCGAGTCTTTATTGCAATTCAATATCGAAGATCATCGCCGCAGTTTGAGCATGACCATTCAGGCATTGGGCAGCATTCGGATTCTCGATTATTTGCTGGCGCAAAAAGATGCCGATACTGCCAGAGTTGGCATGACTGGCGGCTCTGGTGCTGGCAGCCATACTGTGCTCATGACGGCACTCGATGACCGCATTAAAGCATCTGCACCAGTGGTATCGTTGTCGTCGTATTTCTATGGCGGCTGCCCATGCGAAAGCGGCATGGATATACACGGTTGCGGTGGCCGCACCAACAATGTAGAACTGGCTGCTATGGCTGCACCAAGGCCACAGTTGATTGTAAGCGATGGTGGCGACTGGACAGATAAAATGCCGGAACATGACTTTCCTTATTTGCAAAAAATGTATGCCATGTGCAGCCAGCCTTCGGCGGTGAGCAATGTGCATTTGTCCAATGAAAAACATGATTTTGGTATCAACAAACGCAAGGCGGTATACGAATTCATGGCGAAGTATTTGCAATTGCAATTGCCCGCTATTCAAAACAAAACCGGTGAAATTGACGAGTCAACGATTACCATAGAGCCAGAGCAAAACATGTATGTGTTTGGCGATAAAGGAGAACGATTGCCTGCACATGCAGTACACGGTTTTGATAATTTGGAAAAGTTGTTTGCAGCAGAAGTAGAGAAAGCCAAAACTAGCCAACGCTATAAAATTGGCCTGATAGATTTGATGCTGCTGAAGCGCCAAAAACTCGGTGCCATTACCCTCACTGCCGACTTGAAAGCAGACGGTGTAGAAGTAGATATGGGTGGCTTGGGCAACCGGCCCACCTTCGACAATCAATTGTTGAACGACAGTGTGCGGCAGTTGTTTTTGCAAACAGCGAAAGAAAGAAAAGTAGAGCTGTTTTGTTTGGCCATGACAGGCTACTATGCGCAGTCGTTTTGCAGCCGGGCCGAGTACATTCGGAGCATTGAAGATTGTATCCGCACCATGCAACTCATGCAAGTGAAGCATGCGTTTTTACCACTGGGTGTGCAATGCGATATCAAAAAAAATCCCGGCATTCGTGATTCAGTTATTGCCCGATTGAAAGTAGTCGGCAAAATGGCGGAAGCCGCAGGCGTTATCATCGGCATCGAAACTTCCTTGAGTGCAAAAGAGGAAGTGCAATTGCTGAAAGAAATTGGCTCTCCGGCCATTAAAATATATTTCAATTTTTCTTCGCCACTCAAAGAAGGCCGCGACCTGATTGCTGAATTGAAAACATTGGGTAAGGATCGCATCAGCATGATACATGCTACAAACAAAGACAGTGTGTGGCTGGAAAACGATCCGCAAATAAACATGCAGCAGGTAAAGCAAACGCTGGATGCCATGGGCTGGAGCGGCTGGCTAGTGATTGAACGCAGTCGTGATGCTAAAAAGCCATCAGATACAAAGTATAATTACGGTGCCAACACTGCCTATCTCAAACGCATTTTTCAAGAAGAGTAAAATAGTGCAGGCAGCGGTTGCCAGAGGGCTGTATGACGCAACTGTAGCCCTTGGCAAAACAGTAAAATAGACCATCTTTTTGGCAAATAGTCACATTTTCCGGGCTTGCTGATACCGGTACTTTTAATGGCTGCAGCATGCCTGATAACAAGGCAAAGTGTAGCAGTACCCGGTATGAAACGATTGTTGATTAGCCTGCTGTTTTTTTGCTGTGCCTTGTCTTCGGCAATGGCAGTAAATATTTATGTAGCCCCCAATGGCGCAGACAGCAATGACGGCTCTATAGAAAAACCTTTTGCCACACTCAACATGGCTCTGCGCAAAGCAAGAGACTTGCGCCGGTTGAATGATGCATCGTACAAAGAAGACATTCATATCATTTTACGTGGCGGCAATTACCAGGTATTAGAAACCATTGTTATCAGACCGGAAGATAGCGGCACCCGTGAAAGCGCCACGTTTATTGAAGCAGCACAAAATGAACAACCTGTTTTGAGCGGCGGAGTACAAATCATTGATTGGAAGAAAGTTACTGCTCCTGTCAAAGGCTTGCAGACAAAGTATCAAAGTAAAATTTGGGTGGCCGAGGTGCCGCAGGTGAATGGCAACAGTTTTAATTTCCGTCAACTGTGGGTGAATGATGTAAAAGCAGTGCGGGCAAAATCTTCCAACGGTGATGAGATGCTCCGTATTCTTAACTGGAACAAAGCTGAAGCAGCTTGTGTGATTCCTACATTAGCTTTTCAAAACCTTGATAAAGCAAACGGACTTGAATTGTTCATTCATCAATGGTGGGAGATTGCTAACCTGCGCATCAAGAAACTGCAGGTGATGGGCGATAGTACGAAACTGTTTTTCCATCAACCCGAAAGTAAAATTCAAAACGAACATCCATGGCCTGCACCATGGCTGAGTAAAGAAACCGGTAACTCTGCTTTTTACTTAACGAATGCGATTCAGTTTTTAGACGAACCGGGTGAATGGTATTTAGATGTCAGCAATAAAAAAATCTATTACTGGCCACGCAGCAATGAAAATTTAGCAACAGCAAAAGTAGTTGCTCCATTTACCGAGACATTAATACGTGTGGAAGGAACGATTGATAACCCGGTGAAGAATCTGGTGATCGATGGTATTTCTTTTCAGCATACAGGGTGGTTACGACCTTCACTGCAAGGACATGTACCGCACCAGGTTGGTTTGTATATGACAGAAGCATACCGGTTAAAACCTGCAGGTACAAAAGAGAAATCGGGTTTGGATAACCAGGCATGGATTGGCCGACAAGCGGCTGCTGTGGAATTGAGTTATGCCATTCGTACACGAATTAAAAACTGTTCTTTCCTGCATTTAGCGGCAACGGGTATTGATTTAAAAAAAGGCGTGCAGGATAATATGACGAAGAATAATCTGTTCAGCGATATAGGTGGCACGGCTATCCTCGCCGGTAATTATGGCGATGAAGGAAGAGAAATTCATTTGCCATTCGATCCGAAAAATGAACGGGAGAAATGCGATATCATTTTCATTGAGAATAATTTCATCACCAATGCTACCAATGAAGATTGGGGCACGGTGGGTATTGGTTGCGGCTTTGTGAGCAGAACAAGCATTCGTCATAACGAAATTGAAAATGTATCGTACAGCGGTATCAGTTTGGGTTGGGGATGGTCACCTGCACAGAATATAATGAAGGACAACCGAATCGTTGCCAACAAAATCCATCATTACGGCAAATGGAATTATGATTGTGCCGGTATCTATACACTGAGTGCACAACAGAATTCCATCATTGAAGACAATTATATCGACAGTATTTATAAATCACCCATTGCTCATTTGCCATCGCACTGGTTTTATATTTATACGGATGAAGGCTCTTCGCATATCACTGTAAAAAATAACTGGACGCCCTCACAGAAATATTTACAGAATAACAACGGTCCCGGTAATGTGTGGAGCAATAATGGTCCGCAGGTGCATGACAGTGTCAAGCAAAATGCGGGGCTGGAAAAGCGCTTTCACTATTTAACCGCCAATAAAACGGCGAAGGTTGGTTTCATCAACGAAGAACACAACGAAGTGATTGAACTGGTGGTAAAAGAAGGGATGCAGTTGAACTTACCCAAGCTGAAAGAACTGCTGGCGAAGAATAATATGGACAGCAATGCCATTTATCATTGGCAGAATCATTATGTCATCTTCGATAAAGTGCAGGACATTGGCGTAATGCAGGGACGTATCGCCAACAATTTTCCTGAGGCAGAAGTAAGCGTGTATCACGACATGTTTTACGAATACAGCAAGAAAAAACATTGCACAGATAAAACAGTGGCGAAAGAATGGCAGCATATCATCCTTACAGCAAACCTGGTGGCAGATGAAAAATTGCAGAAAGAATATCTCAGTTACCATGCCACACAGTTTGAAAAATGGCCGGAAGTTTCAAAAGGTTTCTGCAATGCCGATTTTCAGCAGTTGTTGTTGTTCAGAAACGGACGACAGTTGATGTTGGTGATCAGCATTCCGAAAGGTGAAAGCCTGGATAAGTTGAATCCAAGAACAACAGCCAATAATCCACGGGTGAATGATTGGAATACGATCATGAAAAAATACCAGGAAGGAATTAAAGGAACAAAGCCGGGGGAGACGTGGGTGTTTTTAAGTCAAACCCCCAACCCCTAAAGGGGAGCAAGGCAAAACCCTTGTGACGATTAACAATAATTATTTTGAAATAGATGAAATACGAAAAAAATAGTGATGCTGATAGCACCCCTTTAGGGGCGGGGGGGCTTACAATTGGAATTTTAGGCGTTGGTGAAGGCCGCAGTACCATGAGTGCAGCATTGCAAAGCAAAAAACTACATCTCAAAATTATTTGCGACCGTAACGAAAAATTATGCAAACAACGTTGCAAAGAATTTGATTTTAATAGTTATACAACCAACTACGAAGATTTGCTTAACGATGCAGAGATAGATATCATCGCCATTTACACTCCCGATCATCTGCATGCCGATCATATTAAACAGGCATTGCTGCATGGTAAACATGTGGTGTGTACCAAACCATTCATTGATGATCTGAGTCGTGCAAAAGAATTACTGGAACTGCAAGAGCAAACAGGTAAGAAAGTATTTGTCGGACAAAGCTCCCGTTTCTTCGAACCATACAAACGTCAACGGAAAGATTTTGAAGCAGGAGAGATCGGCGAACTCATCACAATCGAAAGTCATTACAATGCCGATCATCGTTGGTTTCTCGAAAAGAAATGGGCATTGGAAGATTCATTCAAATGGTTGTATGGAGGTTTAAGTCACCCTGTTGATTTTATCCGTTGGTACTTACCCAACATCGAAGAAGTGATGGGTTATGGTATGATCAGTGCGAATGGAAAAGCAGCAGGGTTAAAAAATGAAGATACCATGCATTTCATCTTTAAAGCAACCGATGGTCGAATTGCGAGAGTAAGCGGCACTTATACCAGTCCAACACAACCAACAAAGCGTGACAGTGGCATGAGTTGCGTATTACGTAGTACGCAAGGCGCATCGCAAGCCGATTATCATGAGCTGCGTTATTCCATCACTGATAAAACTGGTGAAGAAAAGATCATTCATTGGGGAGACAGCACATTGAAATATTATTTCCGTTTCGAAGGACAGAGTCATCATGCAGGAGAGTACCAGAATTACCTGGAATACTTCGCTGATTCTATTGAACAAGGTTTTACCGCTTATCCAAACATGCAGGAAGGAATTGGAACCGTGGCATTGTTGCAGGCAATGGATAAGAGTTTGAAAACAGGAGCGCCGGTGAAGATCGCTGATATATTGAAACAATACAATCTTGAACCATTAAGCCACTAAGGCACGAAGTAACGCAAAGCTTCGTGTTGCTTTGTGTTCCCTGTGTCTTTGTGGTTCAAACAAGTCATGAACGAAATTTACAATAAACTCACAACGCTTGACTTTGCCATTGTAGCCATTTACCTGGTTGCATTGCTGGCCATTGGTTATGTCGCCAGTTTCCGCAACAAGAAAAAAGATGAAACACTTTTTTTGGCGAGCAATTCACTCAACTGGTACAACATTGGTTTCAACATGTGGGGAACAAATGTGGGCCCCTCATCATTACTTGCATTTGCAAGCATTGGTTTTTCCGCAGGTATTGTGGGTGGAAATTTTGAATGGTATGCGTTTGTGTTTTTAACGCTGCTGGCAATGGTGTTTGCACCTCGTTACATCGCCAGCAAAGTAAGTACCATGCCCGAGTTCATGGGCAAGCGCTATGGTAAAAGCACACAGGATATTTTAGCAGGTTATGCGTTGGTGAAAATTTTGATCAGTTGGTTAAGCCTTGGTTTATTCAGCGGAGGAATTTTAGTGCGACAGATATTAGGGATACCCATGTGGCAATCAACCATTGTACTCGTTGCATTCTCGGGTTTGTTTACGTACATGGGTGGGTTGAAAGCCATTGCAATAGTGAATGTATTCCAAATGATCTTACTAATCATTGTATCATTGGCATTAACGTTTATCGGTTTGCAAAAGCTTGGCGGCATAACAGCATTGATCGATAAGACACCGAGTCACTTCTGGAATTTAATTCATCCGGCATCCGATCCCGGTTATCCATGGCATGCATTGTTATTGGGTTATCCTGTATCGGCCGTTGCATTTTTCTGTACCGATCAGAGTATGGTGCAAAGTGTGTTGGGTGCAAAAAATTTAAAACAGGGACAGCTCGGTGTAAACTTCATCGGCTGGTTAAAAGTACTGGCATTGCCCATGTTCATCTTGCCGGGCATTTTATGTTTTGCATTGTTCCCCGATTTAACTGATGATAAGTTGGCTTACATGACAATGGTAACAAATCTCTTTCCTTCAGGATTGAATGGGTTGGTGATTTGTGTGTTGATCGCTGTGTTGGTGGCAACCATTGGTTCCTCCTTGAATGCATTAAGCACAGTGTTTACAAAAGATATTTATGTCAATAACATGAATCCGCAGGCCACTGTGCAGCAACAAATAAAAGTAGGACGTTATACTGTTGTTGCGGGTTGTGTGCTGGCTGTGTTAATGGCGATAGCATTTGATAATATACAAGGCAAAACCTTGTTCGATATTTTTCAATCCATACTTGGCTACTTGGCTCCGCCATTGGCAGTTACATTCTTGTTGAGTGTGTTCTGGAAACGCACCACCAAGCTTGCTGTGAATGTAATTTTATCGGCAGGTTCTGCATTCAGTTTGTTGGTAGGAATGCTCAACTTGTGGATTCTGCCTCCCGATGCAGCAACAGGTGCCAACACCTGGTGGCCGCATTATTTCCTCATCTCGTTTTACATCTTCGCTATCTTATTTGTTGCAGCCATACTTATATCCTTGCTCGATAAAAACAAAGTAACGGCCACAATCGAAACAGCGCCATTGCCAAAAACAGATAAGCAGGTAAAAATGCTATTTGCATTATTAGGTCTTGTGATACTAACCCTCTACATCATCTTCAACGGACACTAAATATGGAACATAAAAAAGGAAGTTTAAAAAGTACGATTGCTGTATCGCTAACTAATTACCTGGATGCAGGAGCAATTGTTGCAGGTGCAAGCGGGTTGACGCTTTGGCAAAATTACCTTGGACTTAATGAAGGGCATCTCGGTTGGCTGAATGCACTTAGTGCCAACGCTTTTGGTGCGGCTATTGGCGCTATTTTCGGTGGCTTCCTGGCAGATAAATACGGACGCAAAACCATTTATACATACAACATGTTGGTGTATATGCTGGGGATTGCCATTATTATGTTCACTGTTAATTTTCCCATGCTGTTGGCCGGTTTTCTTATCACAGGTATTTCAGTGGGCGTGGGTGTTCCAGCATCATGGACATATATCTCCGAAAATTCAGAAGTGGGTAATCGTGGAAAGAATATGGGTATTTCACAGTTTGCATGGGGTGTCGGTCCCATGATTATTTTATTGCTGGGCATGCTCCTTGCTCCCGGCAACGCTGATGCTTCGGCCGGTGTTTTATTTGATTACGTGCAAAAAATTGCAACACTTTTTATTGGTAACGATGCAAGTGTTGAAGCCATCAATGTATTCAGCAGCCGTATCATTTTTGGATCTTTGTTAGTGGTTGCTTTTATCGCATGGACATTGCAACGAAAACTCAATGAATCGAAAGATTGGGAAGAAGCAAAAAAAATGCAAACCAACGAAAAGCAACCCGGCGTTTTCGCATCGTTTGGTACACTGTTTACCAACAAAGTGAATATCCGCACCATGCTTTTCCTTGCTGGTATTTATATCAGCTGGAATATGGTGGCTTCGGTGATGGGCTTCTTTCAGCAACATATTTATGAAACCGCAGGCGGTCTTTCAAACGGTGAGGCCAACATGATTACGGCAGTACAATGGATTGTCATTATAGCCATTACCTATTTTGGTTTTGCCATGTTGGTTGATAAAGTGAATCACCGCTGGTTGTATGTTTTCGGTACATCAATTGGAATAGTGGCCTGGTGCATTCTTATTTTCATCGGCATAAAAAATCATGTTGCGCTATGGACGTTCACCATGCTCTGGGGTATACATGCAGGCATAAGCGTACAGGCATTTTATGCACTTTGGGCTTCTGAACTTTTTCCTGCAAAATATCGGGCCGCTGCGCAGGGCATTATGTTTTTTGCAGTGAGAAGTATTGCAGCAGTATGGGGTTTTGGTTTTGTAAATATTTATGGTGAGAATGGCGAAGGATTTTCTACCGCAGCCTACATTATGATTGGGCTGCTCATTTTTGCATTGATTGTAGGAGCCATCTGGACACCCAAAACCCAAGGCAAATCATTACAACAAATTTCCAAAGAAAGATATGGAGAGGATATTTAGATGATGAAGTCAGTATCTAAATATCCGAAGCAATTAACGTGAAGCAAATGAATAACTCAGATTTATCAAATACAATTTCAACACCAACCTGGATATGGTATCCCGGCGATTTCGAAATTGTACTGGCCAATAAAATGCAAAACCGTCGCACCGAACGTGGTACATTTTTTCCTGTATTCTGGAAAATAGATAGCCATTATGTGCTCATGGATTTTCATAAAGTGTTTGATGTACCAGACGAAGAGACCGTTGACATTTATGTAGAAGGTGAATACAATGTAAAGCTTGATGGGAAAGCATTTGAAGGTAGTCCGAAACAAATTGTTGTACCGGCTGGTAAACACAAGATCAACATTAAAGTATTTAACCAGGCCAACGTGTCTGCTATCTATGTAAAAGGAAAAACAATTGTATCGGATGCTTCATGGTTGGTGACATTCGAAGACAAAGAATGGATCGATGAAACAGGAAAAGCATCCGACATCTCCGCTACCAAATGGGTAAATGCAGGAAGTTCGAATTTTAATTCACCTGAGCAATTGCCTTCGCAGTATATGCTGCCGACAAGAGAACAATCACCAGTATCAACAACAAAAGGAAATAATTCCATGCTTGTTGATTTTGGTAAGGAAACTTTTGGTTTCGTCAAACTGCACGAATTAAAAGGCAAAGGCAAGCTTTCTGTTTATTATGGCGAATCAGAAGAAGAAGCTTTATCAACTGAACATTGCGAAACGCTGGATAGGGTAGATGTAAATAACACGGAGAAGAAAGATGAGATTATGAAACTTTCGAAAGCTTATCGTTTTGTAAATGTGCAATACGATGAAGGCGTAATACTCGATTCCGTTTCGATGCTGTACGAATATGCTGATGTAAAAGAACGTGGCAGTTTTACCTGTAACGATGAAGAGATCAATCGCATTTACGATGTTTCGAAATACACGTTTGAATTAAATACAAGAGAATTTTTCATTGATGGTATCAAACGGGACCGCTGGATCTGGAGTGGTGATGCTTACCAAAGCTATCTCATGAATTATTATCTCTACTTCGATAATGAAACAGTCAAACGTACAACCTATGCATTGCGTGGTAAAGATCCGGTAACGGGGCACATCAACACCATTATGGATTATACCTTTTACTGGTTCCTCGGCATTTATGATTACTATCTCTACACCGGTGATAAAAAATTTATTGCACAGAACTATGATTGCATGAAAACGCTGATGGATTATGTGCTGGCCCGGCGTAATAAAGATGGATTGATGGAATGGATGACCGGTGATTGGATATTTATTGATTGGGCTGAAGGACTTAGCAAAAAAGGCGAAGTAAGTTTTGAACAGTTGTTGCTGGCACGCAGTCTCGAAACAATGGCGCTGTGTGCAAACATTGCTGATGATAAAGATGCCGAAGCGCAATACAACTCATTAGCAGCTGATATGCGATACAAATTATTCAGCATTTACTGGAACGATACAAAGCAGGCACTGGTGCACAGTCGTGTGGATGGCCAGCAAACAGAAAATGTAACACGCTATGCAAACATGTTCTCCATCTTCTTCGATTATTTTAACGAGGAACAAAAACAACAGGTGAAAGCATCTGTGTTACTGAACGACGATATTCAGAAGATCACTACACCTTACATGCGTTTCTACGAACTGGAAGCATTGTGTGCATTGGGCGAACAGAATTATGTATTGGAGGAAATGAAAGATTACTGGGGAGGCATGTTGAAGCTTGGCGCAACAAGTTTCTGGGAAGAATACAACCCTGCCAAACAAGGAGCAGAACATTACGCCATGTATGGCCGGAAGTTCGGTAAGAGTTTATGCCATGCATGGGGCGCAAGCCCGTTGTACCTGTTGGGCAAATATTATCTCGGTGTAAAACCAACTGCACCGGGGTATGAAAAATATGTAGTAGAACCAAACCTTGGTGGCCTCGAATGGATGCAGGGTAAAGTACCAACACCACAGGGTGAAATAGAATTGAAAGTGACCAACACAACTGTAGAGGTAAAGGCTCCTGCAGGAATGGGATTGCTGAGATTGAAAAGCAGCATACTTCCGGAAGGACGGGACATTGTGCCATTGTCAAAAGGCAATGGCCTTTATGAAATGGCCATTCAACCCGGTGTAGCATACATCATTCAATACAAAGCTGATTAATCATGAAACCCGTACACAAATTGTTCTTCGCTGTGTTATTGTTGCCGCTGTCGCTACTGGCACAAAACGGATTGGTGAGTACTGGCAATAGTCCAAAGGCGGCACTTAACAGTGTAGGCATAAGCGATGTGCAATGGACCAAAGGTTTTTGGGCAGAACGCTTTGCTGTTTGCCGCGATGCTATGTTGCCACAACTCTGGCAAACATACACGAGCAAAAATATGTGCTATTCGTTTCAGAATTTTCGAGTAGCAGCGGGTTTAGATACCGGCCGCTTTCGTGGCCCATCTTTTCATGATGGCGATTTTTATAAAACACTGGAAGCAGTGGCTGCCATGTATGCCAGCACAAAAGATGCAAAGCTCGAAGCATGGATGGATGAAGCCATTGCCGTTATTGGCAAAGCACAAAAAGCCGATGGCTACATCTATACCAAAAACATTATTGAACAGCGCAAAACGGGCAGCGAAAAAATGTTTGATGACCAGTTGAGTTTCGAAGCGTACAACTTTGGTCATTTAATGACGGCGGCCTGTGTGCATTATCGAGCAACAGGTAAAACAACCTTGCTCAACATCGCCAGCAAAGCAGCAGATTTTTTAATTGGCTTTTACAAAACTGCTACACCAGAGCAGGCACGCAATGCTATTTGCCCTTCGCATTACATGGGGTTGACAGAATTGTATCGTACCACACAGCAAAAAAAATACCTCGATTTGGTGGTGCACCTTATCAACATTCGGGGTACTGTAGAAGGCACGGATGATAACAGCGACCGGGCACCATTCCGCGATATGCAAAAGATTGCCGGCCATGCAGTACGTGCCAATTATTTGCTGGCAGGTGTAGCCGATGTGTATGCCGAAACAGGCGATGCCAGTTTGCTCACCACACTTCACCGGTTGTGGAATAATGTTATCCTCAGCAAAATGTATGTAACAGGTGGCTGTGGTGCTTTGTATGATGGCGTAAGTGTGGATGGTACTTCGTACAAACCTGATACGGTTCAGAAAGTGCATCAATCTTATGGCCGTGATTTTCAACTGCCCAACCTCACCGCACACAATGAAACCTGTGCCAACATTGGCAATGTATTGTGGAACTGGCGCATGTTTTTGCTCACGGGAGAATCGAAGTATACAGACATTGTTGAACTGGCTTTGTACAACAGTGTGTTGAGTGGCGTAAGCCTGGATGGCGGCAACTATTTTTATACCAATCCGTTGGCAGCATCCGATCGCTTTCCGTATCACATGCGTTGGGAAGGTGGCCGCATTCCATACATCAGCAAATCCAACTGCTGTCCGCCAAATGTGGTACGTACCATTGCCGAGATAAACAGTTATATGTACAGCATTGGAAAAAAGGGTTTGTACATCAACATGTATGGAGGCAGTCAGTTGTCTACCACTTTACAAGATGGGCAACAAATGATTTTGGAGCAACAAACCAACTATCCATGGCAGGGAAATATTGCTATCCAAATCAAACAGTCATTATCAAAATCTGCAGTCATTTTCTTTCGCATACCCGGTTGGTGCAACAAATACACGTTGCTTGTAAATGGGAAAGTGCCACACAATGTAGTAGACCGTTCGAATGGTTACATTGGTGTAAAGTCCAGCTGGCAAAAAGGAGACAAGATTGAATTGCGGTTGGATATGCCGGTGACATTGCTGGAAAGCAATCCACTGGTGGAGGAAACCCGTGGTCAGGTTACAGTAAAACGTGGCCCCATCGTATACTGTCTGGAGTCTGCCGATTTGCCACAGCACAACATTTTTGATGTGGCCATTCCGGCCAGTGCTGTATGGCAAACAAAGCCATTGGCCATTGCGGGCAGCACGGTTACAGCCCTTACCACTACGGCCAAAGTGAAAGCGCCACAAACCTGGAGCAATGCACTGTATCAGCCATTGAATAATCAGCTGAAAGCTGCAGCCGTTACACTCATTCCATATTATGCCTGGGCCAACCGTGGCAAAACTGATATGACTGTATGGATGCCTGTTGTTCGTTAACCGCGAAAGATTAATTAAGTAAAATGACCATCAAACAATTCGAAATCTTTACGGCAACTGCGCCATTACAAAAGCCCATTGCCGATGCTACGCATACGCTTTCCGAAATCTCATTTGTGGTGCTGCGATTGCATACCCAAAGCGGTCACACGGGCGAAGCCTACCTGTTGAGTTTTCAATACAGTTCGCAAGCCATTATTGGTGCGCTGAAAGATCAGGGACCATTGTTAATCGGTGAAGAGGTTTGCGCTACCGTAAAGGTATTTATGAAGTTGAATCATGCCAACGAATACTTTGGGCACGAAGGCATCAACCGTTGGGCACAGGCGGCTTACAACATGGCCATGTGGGATGCGTGGTGCAAAATACTCAAGCAACCCATTTGGAAAGTGTTGGGCCATTCGGCACAAAAAATACCAGCGTACGGTAGCGGTGGTTGGATAAGTTACACCGAAGCCGAATTGTTGGATGAAGTGAAAGGCTATGCTGCCCGTGGTTTTGGTGCTGTAAAAATTAAAGTAGGCAAACCCGATTGGCGGGAAGACCTTGAAAGATTGCAGTTGGTTCGTGAAGCGGTGGGGCCACACATCAATATCATGATGGATGCCAACCAGGGCATGAATGTACCCAATGCATTGGCGCTGGCCCGTGCTGCCCGCAACATCGGTATTCAATGGTTTGAAGAACCCATTGACCATACCGACTATGAAGGCTATAGCATACTGCGTCATCAGGCGGGCATTTCTCTTGCCATGGGCGAAAGAGAATACAGCACCGTGCCGCTGCGGGAATTACTAAAACGCAATGCCCTCGACATTTGGCAGCCCGATATATTGCGGCTTGGCGGCGTAGAAGCCTGGCGCAACAGTGCGGCTTTAGCAGCTGCGTATAACGTGCCTGTATTGCCGCACTACTACAAAGATTATGATGTGCCCTTGCTCAGCACCATTGCCAATGGCGCCGGTGTGGAGTCATTCGATTGGATAGATCCGTTGATAGATCATCCCATTCAGTTTCACAACGGATTTGCATTGCCGCACAACCGCCCGGGTTGGGGCTTCACTTTTAAGGATGAGCATTTGACTGCTATAGCGTAATACAATGTGGATGTCAGCAGCCGTGCAGTTGGCATCTGCGTTGCGTCGCACACTTCAAGTTTCTGTTCAATACTGAGCAATACAAACCAACATGTACAAACAATTCTGTTCAATATTTGCGGTTCTTTTTTCACTCGTATGCACCGTGCATGTACAAGCACAGCTGGTTGATAAAACGCCTGCTGCGGTGCCGGTTGCTCCTTCCATTTACAACCGCCAACCGTACGAAGATCCTTTGGTGAGCGGCATCAACAGAGAGGCTTCGAGGGCTACGGCATATTCATTTGCCAACACAGCCGATGCCTTGCAGGGGCAGCGGGAAAAGAGCGGCCGCTACCTGTCGCTGAATGGAGAATGGGATTTTGCATTTGCCTTGAAGCCCGGCGATGAGCCAGCTGACTTTTACAAACAAAAAGTGCAGGGCTGGAACAAGATACCGGTGCCGGCCAATTGGGAAATGCATGGCTACGACAAACCCATTTACAAAAGTGCTGTGTATCCATTTCGGCCGGTCAATCCTCCGTATGTGCCAAAAGATTACAATGGGGTAGGTTGTTACCAGCGCAGCTTTGTGCTGCCCGAAAATTGGAAGGACATGAACATTACCTTGCATTTCGGCGGCGTCAGTTCTGCTTACAAACTGTGGATCAACGGAAAGTTTTGTGGCTATGCAGAAGATAGTTTTTTGCCGAGTGAGTTCAACATTACGCCGTATTTGCAGGCTGGAGAAAACATCATTTCCGTTTGGGTAATTCGCTGGAGCGATGGAAGTTTTCTGGAAGATCAGGATCAATGGCGATTGAGTGGCATTCACCGCGAAGTGTATTTGCATGCAGAACCACGGTTGCGCATTGCTGATTTCTTTTACCAAACCACACTCGACTCCAATTATCAGGATGCTATTCTGAGCATCAGGCCACGCATGGAAAACCTGACAGGTGCCAACATGCCCGGCTATGTGCTAAAAGCACAATTGTACACGGCCGATAATCAACCGGTATTGTCTGCTCCATTGCAGAAATCTGTGGACGATATCATCAATGAAATTCATCCACGGTTAGACCGGGTGAAATTTGGTTTGCTGGAAACAACCATTGCTGCACCAAAAAAGTGGAGCCCCGAATCGCCCTATTTATACAAACTATTGTTGAGCCTCGAAGACAGTACGGGCAATGTGTTGGAGGTAAAAACCTGTAAACTTGGGTTTCGGTCTGTTGAGTTTCGGCAACACGACAGCAAGTTGTTGATCAATGGCAAACTCACGTATCTCTATGGTGTCAACCGGCCCGATCATCATCCCGTAAAAGGGAAAGCGTTGTCGAGAGCAGATATTTTGCAAGACATCCGTACCATGAAGCAATTCAATTTTAATTGTGTGCGGTTGAGCCATTATCCATCCGATCCTTATCTGCTTGATTTGTGTGATGAAATGGGTATCATGGTGATTGATGAAGCCAACCATGAAACACATGGTTTGGGTGGCAAGCTGGACCATGACCCCGCATGGACGGCCGCTTACATAGAGCGGGTGAGCCGCATGGCTTTGCGGGATAAAAATCATCCTTCCATTATCATGTGGAGCCTTGGTAATGAAGCTGGCAGCGGACCTAATCATGCTGCTATGGCAGGTTGGATAAAAGACTTTGATATGTCACGGCCTTTGCACTATGAACCGGCCATGGGTTCACCCAAAGCTGTAGGTTATATCGATCCAAGTGATGTCCGCTATCTCAAATCAAACGATCATTCGCACCGCATACAAAACCCACTCGACCAATATTATGTGGATGTGGTGAGCCGTATGTATCCGTCTGATTATACAGCGCCATTGTTGGTCAATCAAAACAACGGCGATCATCGGCCCATCTTCTTTTGTGAGTATGCACATGCCATGGGCAACAGTGCAGGTAACCTCAAAGACTTTTGGGATCAGTGGCGAAGCTTGCCGAGAGTGATTGGTGGTTGCATTTGGGAGTTTAAAGACCAAGGCTTAGAGAAAACTGATTCAGCAGGAGTAAAATACTATGCTTACGGTGGTGATTACGGCGAAAAGTATTTCGACAATTTTACCATTAAAGGCATTGTAGATGCAGATGGTACTCCTAAGCAGGCTATGTACGAATGCAAACGCATTTTTCAACCCATTGATGTGGAATGGGCGGATGCCAAACAACAGCAGCTTCGCATCATCAATAACAGTCAGGTGCTGAATGCAAATACTTACACAGCTACACTGCAAGTGTTGCAAAATGGCTTACCTGTTTTATCAAAGCAAATTGGCGGTATAGATATTGCACCGGGTACTACGGCCAATTTTCCCATTGCGCAATGGTTACCAAAGTTGGATCTACATGCAGCGTATCATGTCAATATCGCTTTTGTATTGCAGCAGCAAACAACTTGGGCGAATGCTGGCCATGAAGTGGCGTCATCTCAATTGTTGCTGCAGTCTGGGTCATCAGGAAAACCATACGTGGCCAATAGTAAAACTGGCATACAGGTAAAGCAAAATGCATCTGGTATCACGGTGAAAGCCGGTGGCACGGAGTTGTATTTTGATGCACATCAGGGTACATTGTCATCGCTGGTACATGGCGGGCAGTCGTACATCAAGCAGCCGCTGTTGCCCAATTTCAAACGACCGCTTACTGATAACGACCGTCGTGGTTGGAAGCCTCACCGCAAGTTAAAACCCTGGTATGAGTATACACTACAATCTACCGGCATGAAGTTGGAGCAAGATGCGGATAACACAGTTACAGTTCGTTGTGGTTTCTCATTGATAAACGATAGTGCACAGGTGCAACTTCGTTATGTAGTTTTTGCAGATGGAGTAGTGCAGGTGCATTACAGTTTGCAGGTAAAGCATGGTTTGCCCAACATGCCCAAAGTAGGGTTGCATATGGGCATCGATTCTTCGTTGCAACAATTGCAATATTGGGGTCGTGGCCCAATGGAAAATTACATCGACAGAAGATATGGAACGATTGTGGCAGTGTATCAGCAATCGTTGTCTGCTTTTTTGCAGCCCTACGTGGTGCCGCAAGAAAACAGCAACCGTACAGATGTTCGCTGGTTTTTTGCACAGCAGCGAAATGCGCAGAATGGATTGCTGATTGTGGCGGATAGTTTGCTGAGCATGAGTGTATGGCCTTATAGCGTTGCCAACTTAACCACAGCCAAACATACCCATGAGTTAAAGCCTGCAGGTTATATTACGATGAATGTAGATTTGATGCAAATGGGCGTGGGCGGCAACGATAGCTGGAGCGATGTGGCTGCACCGTTGGAGCAATATCAAATAAAGCCGAACGATTATCAATACAGTTTTTACATAGTTCCGTTCAACGCAAAAAAGAAATCAGCTGGTGAGAGAGCAAGAGAAATTCAATAAAAGGATGAACCACGAAGGCACAAAGGAGGGAAGTTGCACAAAGCTGCTATTCGTGTTGCTTAGTGTGTTTAGTGCCTTTGTAGTTCATGCGCAAGTACCGCAGGATGTGATGCAGAAAGTATATGAGGAAGTAAAGACGCCGTTCAAATATGGTCTTGTTGTAACTCCTGAAAATGAGACGAAGAAAATCGATTGCCCATCCGTTTTCCGAAAGGGCAATGCCTGGTACATGACTTACATTCAATTTGATGGTCGTGGTTATGAAACTTGGCTGGCTAAAAGCAAAGACTTATTACAGTGGACAACACTCGGCAAGCTCATGAGCTTTTCTGATACCACTGACCCGAAAACTATCGGGTGGGACAGTAACCAGAAAGCAGGATACATTGCATTGCAAAACACCCAATGGGGCGGCAATTACAAACTGGAAAAATACCAACGCAAATACTGGATGAGTTACATCGGCGGTAAAGACCTTGGTTACGAAGCCGGCCCGTTGGCCATTGGTATTGCAAATACTTCCGCAAACCCAACCAAGCCACATGAATGGAATAGGTTGACGCAGCCCGTTTTGAGTAATACAGATGCGGGTGTACGTTGGTGGGAAAACAGGAAGCTGTACAAAAGCACCATCATCAGAGATAAGCATACAACACTCGGCAGTGAGTTTGTGATGTATTACAATGCCAACGGCGACAGCAGTGGTAACAAACCCAAGTGGCGCTGGTTTGAACGCATTGGTATGGCCGTGAGTGATGATATGGTGAATTGGAAACGCTACCTTCCCCATCCTGTAATGGAACATGGTGTGGGCATTACCGGCGATGCGGTGATTCAAAAAATAAATGACCTGTGGGTGATGTTTTATTTCGGGGCTTTTTGGGAAGCCAGAAAAAATGAAACCTTCAACCGTTTTGCCTGCAGTTACGATTTAGTGAATTGGACAGATTGGACAGGGGATGATCTCATTGCATCTTCCGAACCCTATGATGCGAAGTATGCACACAAAAGTTTTGTTGTAAAATGGAAGGGAGTGGCGTATCACTTTTATTGCGCCGTCGATAAAAATGACAACAGGGGTATAGCTGTGGCTACGTCGGTAGATAAAGGTGCATCAACGCTTACATTTAAATAAGCAAATTTGCGGATGATGAAAGCAGTGCTGATAAGGCTGGAGAAATTGTGGATGTGTATGGCTTGGCTACTATTGTGGAGTCTGCAATTAGCGGCACAGCCAAAAACGAAAATCAACGATGTTATTCAGCATTCATTCCAACATCCCGGCCAGCAAGCAAAGCCATGGGTGTTCTGGTATTGGATGCATGCTGCTGTGTCCAAAGAGGGCATTACGGCTGATTTGGAAGCCATGAAATCAGTAGGGATTGCCGGTGCTTACCTTATGCCCATCAAAGACACAAGTGCCAACATTCCGTTTAGCCCCACTGCCCGGCAACTGAGTGCTGAATGGTGGCAACTGGTACAGTTTGCCATGCAAGAAGCGAAGCGCCTCAACCTTCAACTGGGCGTTCATGTGAGTGATGGTTTTGCATTGGCTGGCGGCCCGTGGATTACACCCGAACTGAGCATGCAAAAACTGGTGTGGAGTAATACGGTGGTTCAGCAAGGCGCTACGAACATTCAACTGCAGCAGCCTGCTTCGTACAAAGGTTTTTACAAAGAGGTAGCCATACTTGCTTACCCGCTGAAAGCTGTGCCCGATGAGATGTTGCTACACCCCATTGTTTCTACCAGCAATGCTGCTGATGCATCATTTTTGAGTGAGCCCAACAATCAGCAAACCTTTCGCAGCGATACTGTGTGTTGGATTCAATACAGCTACGACACTTCCGTAACCATCCGTTCTTTGGAAATAAAAACGGGTGGCAATACCTATCAGGCGTTGCGGTTGAAAATGCAAAGCAGCAACGATGGCATTACTTTTACAGATATTGCTCAGTTGCAAGCACCACGGCATGGCTGGCAAGATGCAGATGAAAATTTTACCTATGCCATACCGGCTACTACTGCCACGCATTTCAGATTTGTGTACAATAAAGATGGCTCATTGCCCGGTGCAGAAGATTTGGATGCGGCAAAGTGGAAACCTTCTTTGAAAGTAAAAGGCATTTACCTGAGCAATCAGCCAAAAATTCATCAGTACGAATCGAAGAATGGTTCGGTGTGGCGCATGGCTGATGCTACTTACGATGGTGCTGTTACAGTATCAGATGCGGTGCCCAAAGAACGCATCATCAACCTCACCGGAAAACTGGATAAGCAGGGTCGTTTGCAATGGAAAGTGCCTGCGGGCAATTGGATGATTGTTCGCATTGGTCATACTTCGCAAGGGCACACCAACTACACGGGTGGTGCAGGTTTGGGGTTGGAGTGCGACAAGTTTAATCCTGCAGCTGTGCAGTTGCAACTCAACAGCTGGTTCGGTCAGTTTTACAGCAAAACAAATGCGGTGCTGGCAAAGCAGGTGTTGAAAGTGTTGCACGTAGATAGTTGGGAGGCTGGTAGTCAAAACTGGTCGGCCAATTTTGCTGCTGCGTTTCAACAACGTCGTGGGTATGATATCACACCCTGGCTGCTGTGCATGACAGGTGTGCCAGTGAATAGTGCAGAAAAATCGGAGAAAGTATTGCATGATGTAAGACAAACCATTGCCGATTTGGTAAACGATGTTTTTTACACGCAGGTAAAAGCTGCTGCAAAAGCAAAAGGATGTTTGCTGAGTGCAGAAGCCATTGCGCCAACTATGATGAGTGACGGACTAACGCATTTTAAGTACGCCGATTTGCCCATGGGTGAATTTTGGCACAACAGTCCTACGCATGATAAACCCAACGACATGCGTGATGCTATTAGTGCAGCACACATGTATGGAAAAAACATAGTGCAGGCCGAATCTTTTACAACGGTTCGCATGGATTGGACAGAACATCCCGGTAAGCTGAAAGCCCTTGGCGACAGGCAGTTTGCATTGGGTATTAATAAACTGGTGTTTCATGTGTTTGCACACAATCCTTGGGTGAACAAACAGCCGGGCATGACCCTCGATGGGGTGGGTTTGTATTTTCAACGAGATCAAACCTGGTTTCAACAAAGCAAGGCATGGATGGAATACCTGAGCCGTTGTCAGGCGTTGTTGCAGCTGGGCAAACCGGTAACAGACATCGCCGTTTTTACCAGTGATGCATTGCCACGCAGGGCCTTACTGCCAGACAGGTTGGTGAATGTGCTGCCGGGTTTGATGACGGCTGAAAAGTTGCAGGCCGAGCAACAGCGGTTGGCGAATATCGGTCAGCCATTGCGCAGCATACCCGATGGTGTCAGTCATTCTGCGAACATGGCCGACCCCGAAAATTGGATAGATCCGCTGAATGGGTATGCATACGATTCTTTTAACCCCGATGTATTGATGCAAATGACTGTAGTGGGTAACAAGGTGGTGACACCCGGCGGCAACAGCTATTCGGTTTTGGTGTTTCCGGCACAGCATGCACTCAATCCCAATCATTTGTGGATGACTGTGCCTGTGGCAAAAAAAATACTGAGTTTGCTACAGCAAGGTGCCCGCATTGTATTGGAGCAATCGCCTGTTATTGGCCGGGGTATGAAAGATGAGAATGCTGAACTGAGAAAAGTATTTTCAGTAATAGAAGCTGGCGGGTATAAAGGACAATTGCACATCGGTGCATGGACAAAGAATGAGCCATTGATGCAAGTGCAGAAAGATGTGGACGTTACAAAAGGGAAAGGCCAACTGGCTTGGACACATCGTCGTCTTCCTGATGCAGACATTTACTTTGTGAGCAATCAATCATACCGTTCTATTCGATCTTCCTTCACATTACGGTCGGGTTATCCTGCTGTTGAAGCACTTGATCCGGTTACCGGAAAATATTTTAATGACTATCGCTACACCGTCAGTAAGGAGGGGATTGTAGTCGATGTGATGTTGGATGCAGCACAAGCAGTATTCTTTATTTGTAAAAAAGAAGCAGCACCCGAGAGTGATGTTTTAGCCACCATCAAAGCACCAGAAACTTTCGATATCAGCCGGGATTGGACGCTGCAATTTGATACTGCCAAAGCGGGGCCGGCTGCACCGTTGCCCATGGCTGCGTTACAAAGCTGGACAACCGTTGCAAACGATGCAGTACGCTATTATTCCGGTACAGTGAAGTATAGCAAAACGGTAAACCTGCAACCGCAAGCTTCTTTTCAACAGGCATGGCTGGAGTTGGAATCGGTGTACAACATTGCCACGGTAAAAGTGAATGGCATTGACTGCGGTACCATCTGGACGCCACCGTATCAACTTGACATTAGCGGTGTGCTGAAGGAAGGTACAAACCTGATTGAAATCGAGGTTACCAACACTTGGCACAACCGCCTGATTGCAGATGCGCAACTGCCGCCCCATCAACGTCTTACCTTTACCACCGCACCGTTTCGATTGCAAGGCAAACCATTGCAAACGGCTGGCTTAACAGGAGCGGTGAAATTAGTTGTTCAATGAGAGGTGTACTAAGCTTGTTATTGTGTTGCTGGATGCTGTGGTCGCAAGCACAGCCATCCATGCATGCATACAATGTTATCTGGCATTCGCCCAGTGATAACGCTGGTGCATCTATGCCTTGTGGTGCCGGCGACATTGGCATGAATGTGTGGGTGGAAAATGGCGATGTATTGATCTATGTAGCACGTAGCGGCAATTTTGATGAGCACAATACACTCATGAAATCTGGCCGTTTGCGCATTCAATTATCTCCAAATCCTTTTACAGGAAAATCGTTTACTCAACAGTTGCATTTGCAGGAAGGCTACGTGTCTGTAACGGGCGAAAACAATGGGGTGAAAGCAACCGTCAACATTTGGGCAGATGTATTTCGACCCGTGGCACATGTTGATGTAAAAAGCAACAGGAAGATAGCCGTAACAGCGGCTTACGAAAGTTGGCGTTACCAAGACCGTATAGTAAAAGCCAGAGAAAATTTCGGGAATTCGTGGAAATGGGCGGCACCCAAAAACAATGTGTACAAGGCGGATAGCATTGGCTTTGCAGCAAATGCGGTGTTTTTTTATCACCACAACAGCAGCCAAACCATTTTTGATACCATCGTGGCTCAGCAGGGTATGCAGCCGGTGAAAGCACAGCTCTACAATCCATTGAAACAACTGGCTTTTGGCGGATTGCTTACCGGCAAAAAATTTGTACCTGCAGGTACCGATACCGGCACTTATGCCCACACAGATTATAAAGCATGGCAACTGAAAAGCCAATCAAATGCCACTTCATTTTCGTTGCAGTTGTATTTGCACAATGAGCAAACAGCCAGCATAGCTGATTGGAAAAATAACCTGCTTGCATTGCAGCAGCAGTCACTGCAAGACAAATCGGCCCGAACAAAAACGCTGCAATGGTGGAAAGCCTTTTGGCAACGCAGTTTTATTTACATTGATAGCTTGCAGCAAGACAGCATTGCCTGGCAGGTAGGTAGAAATTATCAGTTGTTTCGCTACATGCTGGCCTGCAATGCCAAGGGGCAATGGCCTACCAAATTCAATGGCGGTTTGCTTACCGTCGATCCTGTTTTTACCGATTCCAAACTGGCATTGACACCCGATTTTCGCAACTGGGGTGGCGGCTTACACACAGCGCAAAACCAACGTCTCGTTTACTATCCCATGATAAAAAGTGGCGATTGGGACATGCTGCAACCACAACTTAACTTTTACCTGCGGCTGCAAAAAAATGCTGAATTAAGAACGCAGTTTTACTGGAATCATAACGGTGCCTGTTTTACAGAACAAATGGAAAATTTTGGTTTGCCCAACTATGCTGAGTACGGCACCAAACGACCCGCTGATTTTGACAAAGGGGTGGAGTACAATGCATGGCTCGAATATGAGTGGGACACCGTATTTGAATTTTGCCTGATGATGTTGGAAGAACATCGGTACACCGGAAGAGACATTGCAGACCGAATTCCATTCATCATGTCTTGTCTCCGTTTCTTCGATGAGCATTATCAAATACTGGCCAAACAGCGGGGCAGTAAAGCGTTGGATGCAGATGGCAAGCTGGTCATTTACCCTGGTAGTGCTGCGGAAACATTTAAGATGGCTACCAATTCGATAACTACAACTGCAGGCATGTATCATATTGCAGTAGGTACTCTTGACTATGTTCATAGCTGGCTTGCAAATCGCCATCATTCAATGCCCGAAAGGGATACGGTAGCCGGGTATTTTTATGCGCAAGCCAACTATGTGCAAGAGCTTCTGCAACGCATTCCTTATCCTTCTTTCCAGCAGTTCAATGGTAAAACCACTTTGGCACCTGCAAAGAGTTGGGAACGCATCAACAATACTGAATCGCCACAGTTGTATCCGGTTTTTCCATGGGGTAGTTACGGCGTTGGCAAACCCGGTTTAGATACGGCTTTGAATACTTGGTATCTCGATACCAATGTGGTAAAATTTCGTAGTCATGTGGGTTGGAAGCAAGACAATATTTGGGCTGCGAGATTAGGTCTCACCAGCGATGCCTGGCAGCTTACCTCCATGAAGTTGCGCAATAGCGACCGCCGCTTTCCTGCTTTTTGGGGCCCTGGTTTCGATTGGGTGCCCGACCACAATTGGGGCGGTAGCGGCATGATTGGTTTGCAGGAAATGCTGTTACAAATCAATGGCGACCAGTTGTTGCTTTTTCCCGCATGGCCCAAAGAAAAAGATGTGCATTTCAAACTGCATGCACCGGGCAATACAACTGTTGAAGCCCGGTTACAGGCAGGCAAAATAACAGACCTTCAAGTGTGGCCGGCCAGTCGCAAAAAGGATGTAGTAATCATGTTACAGTAGTCCCATTTCCAACAGGCCATTCAGATATAGTCTATTTAACTGTAGGGCTGTCCAGTACAGCAATGGCCTTCTTAAACCCCGATAACTCCGGTTCATCTACCAATCAGTAGCCTGTTGTTTTGCATCTATCCATGAATATTTATGCGGAGCTATCATCGCCATTACTACTTTCAGCTATTGCTCCCGCTTTTCGTTCCAAGTCCTCAGCCACACAGTGCCTGTGCGGCTTTCGGGCTTTCCACTACAATCGGGGCTATCCCGGCTACTGTAATACTCTTAAGCCTATCCAGTCCATTTAAATGAATCATTATAACAATCTTCTTCATCACAATCAGATATAGTACTTGTTAAGTAAACCAAAAATCAAATGTCAAACAGAATCTTCCAATAGCGATGAAACCCTTATCTGATAGGAGTTTCATCGCATTATGCACTTCGCATTGTGAATATCTATCCTCAATAATTCCATTTTATTTTTTGCAAAGTCACAAACCCCCTTATCTTTGCCGTCCGCTTTTGAAAAACGAGTATGTTTTGAGGGGTTAGGAAGAGATCTTTGTGAGGGTGATGAGGGGGGTAGGGAGTTTAGGCATAGGGTACTGTTTTAGGACGGTTAGCCTTGAAAAAAAACTTCAAAAAATAGTTGGCCAAAAAGTTGGTTGAATAAAATTTCCCCTTACTTTTGCACTCCCAAACGAAACGGACTGGTTGTAAAGCTGATTAAATAGTTGGGAATCAAGTTCTT